>Ga0233425_10000302_pt1 | contig 129878 bp, 129 predicted proteins | sample Watercolumn_Towu_2_FD_181712 | JGI IMG/M metagenome (GOLD analysis project Ga0233425, IMG submission 181712) | Freshwater microbial communities from Lake Towuti, South Sulawesi, Indonesia - Watercolumn_Towuti2014_140_MG | ecosystem: Environmental > Aquatic > Freshwater > Lake | place...
GGGCGTTTCTTGTCCGGCGGAGAGCAACAGATGCTGACCATCGGCCGATCTCTCATGGGCAACCCGGATCTGTTACTCGTGGATGAACCTACCGAGGGCTTGGCTCCCTTAATGGTCCAGGAGGTCAGGGATATTCTGGCGGAGATCAATAAGGCCGGTGTTTCGATCCTGCTGGTAGAGCATAATTTCAAGGTGGCCATGTCTCTGGCCGATCGCGTCTATCTCATGGGCAAGGCCCATGTCGGATTTTCCGGGACCAAAGAAGATTTGAATAAAAATCCCCAGGCCCGGGAAAAGTACATGGAAGTGTGACCCCCCGGATTCATTCCAACCCTTCCCGCTCTGGCCAGACCCACGCCCTGAGGGAGGACCCCATGATTTGCGAAGCCTACCTGGGCGGCGCGGCCCTCTCCGCCCAAACAACCTAACAAACCAGCCCTTCCCCTTGACTTATCCCTTTTTCGAATAAATGTACGGATACCTATGATCTATTTACCTGTACGGACAGGAAGCACTCGGTAACCGTCGGTTAAGGTCTGGGATACCCAAAACCGTTCTCCGCTGCCGAAATGGAAGGCGGCAACATTGGAACCACCGAAAATGGAGAAGCGGGTCTCTGAGGTCCAGCAAGCGTTGGACGACAACTGAATCAACTTTGTTAGATGAACAATGTAACTTTCTCCTGTGACCTGATACGACTGACTCGGATCATATAACCCCGCCAGTTCATCCGGCCTAGGCATCCGCCAGTCTTTATAGCCTCCCCCCATATATTTTTCACAATAGCTTTTTCCTGTCTTCCAGTTGACATTAGATCCATTATCCTTAGAGGCCCACATCAGGTTGGTTTTCGTATCCAGAACCGTGCCGTCGGCATAAGCGATAAAACGATCATCCCTGGCGATCTCTTTAACTTTAGGGCTTGGAACGGGACTTGTATTTTTCTCGACGATTTCATTAGGGAGTTCTTTGGCGTAAGAAATAGGGGGAATAAGCAAGGAGAGGATGGCGATTAGCCCTAATAAACTCACTTTTTTCATGGTGTCTTAATCCTTTGAGAACAGATTTACTTCTATGGCATCGACGGTTAAAACGGTGAATATCCTATAGCCTTCTATCTGTTTTTCCCTTTTTTGTTTAAAAAATCAAGTTTTCTTTTCAAATCAGGAGAGATTTTTCTTTATTATTTTTATGACTCGGTTTCCTGCTTGACTCCGACTTTTTCTCTATTTATACTTCTCTTCTAATAAAACAAGTTGTCAACATTAAGGACAAAATTAAACAGGTTGATTTTCGTTTTCTTCAGAAAGGAGGCGAAATGAATAATCATCTTTGGAAAAATCTCCGTTCAATACGTTCGATCTTGGTGGTTTTGTTAATAATGGTATTCATACCTCTCAGGACAGCCCATGGAGCCCCGGCTAATTTTGTCAAGGTTCCCAATGTACTGAACATACCGAAAGATCAGGCCCTGGCCTCCTTAAAGAATGCCGGTTTGGTTGGAACGGTAACGACCCTTCCCGTAGACGATCCCAGGTACAACCTTATGGTTAAGATGCAGTCGCATAAACCCGGGGACCTGATAACCAAAGGAACCGTAGTGACCCTCACGGTTTTGCTCTATGCTGCTCCGCCACCCAATCTGGTCAAAGTTCCGAATGTGCTGAACATACCGAAAGATCAGGCCCTGGCCTCCTTAAAGAATGCCGGTTTGGTTGGAACGGTAACGACCCTTCCCGTAGACGATCCCAGGTACAACCTTATGGTTAAGATGCAGTCGCATAAACCCGGGGACCTGATAACCAAAGGAACCGTAGTGACCCTCACGGTTTTGCTCTATGCTGCTCCACCACCCAATCTGGTCAAGGTTCCGAATGTGTTGGAAATCTCAAAGGACCAGGCCGAAATGTCGTTACAAAATGTCGGTTTGAGGTCTTCGGTCAAATACCTCCCAGTGGATAATCCAAAATATAACAATATGGTCAAAATACAGTCGCATAAACCCGGCGATATGATACTTAAAGGAACGGTAGTAACGATTACCGTTTTACGGTTTCCAAAATGAAAAACGTATTTTTTTTGTTAGTTGCAACGACCTTTTTGTTTGGAATGATCCATCCTGCCCACGGGCAACAATCCAAACAAGATCAGGCCAGAGAAGAAGCCAAAAAACGTCAACGGTCGGAAGCCCTCAAAGCCGAGGAGGCTACCAAAAGGCGGATAAGGGAAGAGCAAGCCAGAGAAGAGGCCAAAAAACGCCAGCGCTCCGAGGCCCTGAAGGCCGAAGAAGCTACGAAAAAAAGAATAAGAGAAAAGAATAAACCTTGATGTTCGGATAATCTTTTTATTTTTCACTTAAAATATATCCAAGCGAAATCAAGATTATTTATATCCGGAGGGATTCATATGGCTGAAGGAAACTGTGCAGAGTGCGGCTTTCGGGCCAAATATGTTAACAACCCTCGATCGTTTTTAGGACGGCTCTGGCGCTGGCATATCAACTTTTGCCCCGGCTGGAAAAAGTACTTCACTTCTCTATCCCCGGAAGAAAAAGCCAAGCTGGCCGAACAATACAAGTTTAAAAAATATCAATAAAGCGGTCATAGCCTGCTTTCGAAGATTTGGGAAGGAGAGAGAATTTAAGAATAATCATTAAGCCGCAAATTAAAAAACCTTCGATTTGCAAGGGAGACCTTTCCATGAAAATCCTCGCCTTGAATGCCACTTACCGTCCTGAAAAAACCACCACCCAATTAATCCGGGCAGCCCTGGCCGGGGCCGCATCCCTGGGGGCCGAGACGGAGATGATCCTGCTTTATCAATGCCGGATCGCCTACTGTCTGAACTGTCTGAAGTGTTATCAGGATCTGGTGTCCGAGATCGCCCCCTGTTCATTGAAAGATGATATGGATGCTATTCTGGAAAAGATCAAGGAAGCAGATGGGATCATCTTCGGATCCCCGGTTCACAACGGCTTCGTTTCCGGCCTGATGACCGTTTTCTTTGAACGACTCAGCTGGCGGGTGGCTCGCCCAGGCGGATCGTTCCTGGGGATCATGATGGGGATTCGTTCCCGACTGACCGGCAAGACCCGGGCTCTGGCGGCCATCTCCAGTGCCGGAGGCATGTCGGCCAAGATGCGAAAACATTGTGACGACGGGACGCCCTGGTTAAGGAGTAATGCCCCCCTTATGCTTCATGGGGCCTGGATCGGGGACATGTATGCCGGGGCGGTATTGAAGAAGATGCCTCGGACGGAGGAAGACTGGAATATTCTCTATTTTTTGAGAGGCCTCTCATCCGAACAGCTAAAAGAGGCCGAGACCCTGGGGATTAAAATAGCTAAGGCATTGCAGGAGGGCAACCTCCAACCGGTCACCCTGGACAAGATGGTGGGCCCCTTCTCCAAGGGCCTGATAAAACTGACCGGGATGTTCAGCCGCCCTTATCAGACCTTGGATTGAGGTATCGGCTGGATCGCCTGCACTTCCAAGTCAGCCAGCATCAGTCTTGGCAGGGGATTGTTGCCAAGAAATATCGGCATCACCCGCTTTTAGTCGGTGCCCAGATCCCGCCGACGGTCCGATATTCTTCGCAAAGGTGGGCGGAGTGGTCCAGCCATCAATCCTCTTAGACCCACAATCAAGACCCCTTTGCACAAATCAAAGGGATGGCCCGCGCTGTCCCGGTTCAATTAGTCCGTGTCTTGCAAGGCAAGTACCAAATGCGAACACTGCTGTCATCACTGGTAGTGGCCAGATAACAGCCATCAGGAGAAACAGCAATATCAGCCCCACAGAGTTCGTGGGATTGAAAGCGGCGTACGGCGGCCCCGTTTTGTGAATTTAGAAAATAGACAGCACCATCGGTGTGACGACTGATCGTTGCTAAGGTATTGTCGTCGCCCGCGTATCTCAAACGGTGGATCACACCGTTATGTTCGGTGGGAAATATCCACACTTTTCCGTTTGCCACATCCCATCGATATAAGTCGAACCAGGCGCCTCCGAACAGGATGCGGCCATCGGACGAGAAGAGCAAACTGGCAATTTTCCCGGGACCTTCATTTAGTTCTCTAGGTTCCTGGCCGGCATTCCAGACAAAAACCCGACCATCGTTTCCACTGGAGGCTAATCGCTGGTTTACCTCATCATAGGCCACACTGAGGACTTTTCCCTTATGGAGGGGATGATGGCCGCCCGGCTCCAGTTGCGGCAGCTTCCAGATACGTACCGAACCATCCGTGTGTCCGGTTATTATAATCCGGTCCTTTATGCTCAGCACCATTTGGGTGATGGGGCTGGGGGTGCGGATTTCCCGCAACATTTTACCGGTGGTATCCCAGACTACGATACGCTTATCTTCTCCTGTGCTTACAAATTCTCCTTCCCTAAGAAATCCGATGCCGGTAACATAGTCATCATGGGCCTTGAAATTTGCGATAGGACTTCCCTTAGGAAGACTTGACAATAATATTAGACCATTTTGGTCTCCTGAGGCCAGTAAGGTCGAGTTGGTATTAAAAGCAACAACGGTACCGAACAGGTGCGCATCCTGCAGGGTGACATTCGCTGATTGTTTAGGAAAAGGATGAACCGCGCATCCTGCAAAAGTGATTAGTAATAAGAAACTGGATATAGAATGGAGGAAATGGATTCGCAAGTCTAAGCCGCCTCGGATTGATGAATCGGTTGAATCCTGTGTACCTCTAGAACGACCAGTTTCGGCCCCGGAAGGGGATTGTTGCCAAAAAATATCGGCAACACCCGACGTCTGGTCGGGGCCTTGATTCCATCGAAAGTGATATAGTTCTCGCAGATATGGGCCGCATGAGCCCAGCCGCCGACGACCTCAGCCGTATAATCCAAACGCCTCAGAAGGCGCTGATCGTCGAAATAAAATATCTGTTTCTGAGAGTGGGTGGGGATATAATCGGGAAAGATAGCCTCCACTCGGGTCAATGTGGATAGTGCTCCCGGAAGCGGATCAAGCTCTTTTAAAATAAAACCCTTTTCCAGGAGGAGAAAAGGCGTCGTCAAATAATTCCAGGTGGCATATCCTCCGAAATAGGTGAAATCCAGATCGTCCCAGGTAAAAAAATGCCGAAGTCCATGGAAGGCCGCCCGGGGATTCTCTCGGCGGTCGATTATTCTTCCCCGATCATCGAGAATGCGGACCTCCCTGGTACCAAGGAGTTCAGCCTTCTGGCCGGGCTTTGGAAAGTCAAAGAAGGCAAACCAAGGTTCCCGGGTGGATGCCCGCATACGAGTATGGTGCAGCACCGGCCTTCGTTTGGCGGTGAACAGAAACCCCCTGGCCGAAATCTCTGCCTCAAGCCTTTCCACGCGGTTCCAATGCTCCTGCCCGCCGTGGGCCTCCACGGCCTCCTGGACGATTTTTATAGCCTTCAAGTCGGACATATTACAAGACCCCTTTATCTCAGATCTAAAATCATGTGTCTGATCCTATTTTTTACCAAGGATAAATTTATGGACTTTCTCTCCCGACTCGAGGTAGGCCTTAGCCCAGTACTTGCCGGATTCTTTGGCGTCCAGGTACATTATCGGCATACCCATTTTGCCCATGGTGGAAATAAAACGGGGATCATCCTGGGCTTTATGAAAGGCCTCCTGAAGAATTTTGATAATCGGCTCTTCCATCCCTTTAGGTCCAAAAATAACCAATGGATCTTGGTGGATCACCCTGTACCCCAGTTCATTAACCGTCGTCACATTAGGAAATAATTTGGATCGCGTTTTCCCATAGGTCGCTAAAAGCCTTAACTTCCCGGCTTCGACTAAGGAGATCCAGCCGGCCGTAGTGACAATAAAATCGACATGGCCACCTAATAAGGTCAGAGAAGATTCCTGATCTCCCTTGGAGGGTAGATGAACAAATAAAAGTGTTCCGGCATTATAGGCCGTTTCCTCCCAGGCGATATGGCCTCCTGTACCGATTCCGGAGGCCATATAATTTAACTTTTTGGGATTGGAACGGGCATAATTCATGAGATCAGGTAACGATTTGAAAGGAGAATCTGTTCGGACCAGAATCCCATGCAAATGGGCACCAACCAGAATGATCGGCGTCAAATCCTTCACCGTATCAAAGGACAATTTATTAATGTATGAATTGCGATGTAGACTGGATGTTGTGACCACCAGGTTGTATCCGTCAGGCCTTTTGCCGACGATGCTGCCTACTCCTACCGCGCTCCCTCCTCCTACTCGATTCTCGACAACAATGGGTTGGCCAAGGATTTTTTGAGCCGCCTCAGACAGGGCACGGATCGTCACATCCGTTGCTCCACCCGCTCCCCAGGGGATAACCAGAGTAATGGGAGATTTTGGGAAATCGGTGGAATGACCCATAGGGGGTGCAAAAAGCAACCCCACCGCGATAACAATCGGCAGTATTCTATTTATCCAATAAAGAGCAGGCTCTTTAGTCATTTTCAATCATCCGCCTCGTGAAACTGCCGGTTAGGTGTATATTAATCTTCCATCATTCCGACAATATCGGGGAAGGACCTTTTTTGGTCGGGCCTAAAAGTTCTATGCCACATTTCATATTCATGGGGATAATCAAAATCTTCCGTCTCGTCATCTATATCATAAAAATCCGGTCCCACTATGTTCTGATTTAAATCAATGCCGTGCAAAAAGCGGTAACATTCCCAACTGGTCGCTCTGTCTATATTCCCTTTTTCTTTTTCCTGCCTGATGAATAGAATGCACCTTCTTAAATCATCTTGTTTTTCCAAAGGAAGGGAAAGGCCGAACAATTCGCCATAAGAGCATCCGGACTTCCCCGGTCCGATTCGACCGAACCATTTTATGTCGGAAGGATCACTCCGGGCTATTACCTCCATAGCCAAATCCGAATAATAAACATCTCCGAACAGGATAATAGTCCGCCCGGTCTTCGACCAAAAGGGCTCGGAATGACCGATCCCTGTCCCCGGCAAAAGGTTATAGTCAGGAGCGACTAATTTCGCCCCTTCGGTTTGGAATTTTTCATTAAATGCCGTGATCAATATATCGGTGAAGCCGATATGTCTTAGCTGAGTAACCGTTCTTTTAATGAGGGGAATCCCATCAAAAAGAGCCAGATGTTTTGGAATACCCAGATAATTTCCCCAACGTATCGTTTGCCCCGAACACGGCAGGATAACCCGAATGTCTGCAAGACCCTGTTGAGCCTCACCGGTTTCCTTGATGGTAACTGTCGAATAGTCCGATTTTCCTATCCGTCTTATCAGAGCCGATTGGCGATTTTTTTTACGCTTTTCTTTAGCCTTGGCCTGCCTTTTAATTATTTCCTTTTTGTTTTTCATTATACCGCTTGTCTATCTTTAAATAATACCCTGGCCTTTATTTGTTAAAATTTCAAGAGACCCCTGGAAAATTCGGAAGTCCGATCTCTCCGTTAAATACATTTGCATCCGGATCCGCTTACCCCGCGACGATAATATACATCGGTATAATACATCACTTTGCTCCATTTTTAAAATCAAAAAGGATTAGGGAAATGGGCGGAATGAAGCAGCGGGGACAAGGTCCTGAAGGGGGCGATATTAGATGTCTCGAATAAAGCTGTGGAAGTGAAGAATTGACTTTGGAGAAAGAAATATTCAAGCTGCTTCTCAATAGATTATAATACGTTCGGAATCGCTTATTGATAACGGATATGTCGTTACTTCTTTGCTCTCTTTTCCATGACGGCTCCCAGCAGATCCAGTATGAGCCTCGAGGCCATCTGCGATGTAAGCTCCCCGGAATCATAATGAGGGTTGACTTCGACCAGATCAAACCCAATGATATTACCCTTGTCAGGCAACGCCCGCAAGATTTCGACAAGGTGAAGGTAACTCAACCCGCCAAACTCGGGAGTGCCCGTTCCAGGGGCAATGGAAGGATCCAGGACATCAATATCAATAGTGACATATATGTTTTTCGATGAAGGTATACGGTCAAGGGCCCACTTCACACCATTCTTGTGGATCTTCTCTGCAGTAATGATATTCGATCCCCTTTTCTTGGCTTCGTCCACAATAAGTTTATGGTTCTGTAACCCCCGGATGCCGACCTGTGTGATCTTTCCAATGTTCGGGAGCTCCGAAATTCTTTTAATCGGATTGCCATGTGTATACCTTATACCTAAGTCATTGTAATCATCAAGGAAATCTAGATGTGAATCGAAATGGATGATATCCATTGGCGTATTTCCGTACGCCTTCACAACGGGGTAAGAAATCGAGTGATCGCCTCCGATAACGACCGGAAAAGCTTTTTTATCCAAAATATCTTTTATCCCATCCGTCATCATTTTCATGTTCAGCTCAGTCATCGTCGGGAGGATGGTGACATCGCCGTAATCAATCATCTTAAGGCCGCCGAGGAGATACCGGTCGAGTTCGGTGTTAAAGATGCCCTTTCCCGACTCGAAAGCAAGCCTGTAAATCTGAGAGGCCATACGCACAGAGCGTGGGCCGAAGCGAGTGCCAGAGCGGTTGTTCGTCGCCTGATCCATGGGTATTCCGATGATGGCTACATCTACGCCGTCAAGCATGCGGGAGGGTAAAAATCCACAAAACGTTATGACGCCTTCGATGGCGCTTTCTTGAGCTTTAGACTCGTCTCGCTGATCCCGGGATTGGGATGCGAAAGCAAAAGGGGCTGTAAAAGAAAGAAACGAGCAGAGGACGATCAGGGAGAAAACTTTTTTTGTCATCATTTTCTTTTTTCCTTTCCTTCTACCGTAGTTAAGAGTTCTCTTTTACATTTCCCACGTTATATATAAAAAAGTATTTTGTGTGTCAATGGGGTAACGGGTGAGGTGAGAAGGAATAGAGAAGTTCCAGCGGGCGAGGTGTTCCCGGCGCTACTATAGCCATTCAAACCTTTGGAGACTTCCTAGGATTTAACCCCCACGGCCATGTCCTGATAATCGACTGCTGTTTCCCTGAAAAGGGTCTTTTAAAAGTCGCCCCGGCCGTTAAACTTAAACATCTGGGATTGATACAAAAGATAGGAGCCTGTCCTGGATTGGATCCGGAAGGTTGGTAAATATGTATTGTTTGTACTTTGTCGTTTTCCCTTTGGCTGAAATTTGCGGACTTCAGGAAGAGGTAAAATAAACATCCCGCACAAGAAGCCAAAGGGTCACAACCTCTTTTTTTCCAACCATTGGAACAAAAACAAACAGAGAATAACGAATAAGACAATAACGACCCAGTGGTTTATACCTATAATCTCCGGTATGGTTATCTTCCCGTAGACCCCCCACTTCAAGACCGAATTTTTCAAGGCCGGATACGATTCAGCAAACAGGGCGGCCCCGAAGAGCATCCCCAAAATGCCCCAGAGGGTATCCCAGCGCCCTTCTCCGAGGGCGCCTAAAGAAGTGGCCGGACAATACCCGAAAAGTCCCCAACCCAGTCCGAAAATCAGCCCGCCGATAATATTCCCGCCCAAGATGGTCGGCTTGATGGAAAGCTTAGCCACACCCAGATCCTTGAGGAGGTAAACCCCGATCATGGCCACCAGGATGGTACTGAGCATAAACTTGACGATGGTCATGTCAAGAAATCTCAAGGCCCCTAACTGTTTCTCATAGCGGATAACCCGCGCCTTCTGGAGAAAAAATCCAAAGATGATTCCGGTGATCAAGCCATAAAGGAGTTCGCTCATTTTTGCTCACCTCCTCGATATATTATATTGGCCACAACCAGCCCGCCCGCAAAAAAACAGATTAAGGAAATGTATCCGCTGACCGCCAACTGAAGCGAACCGCTCAGTCCATGACCGCTCGGTCAGCCATCGGCCAGTCGGGCACCGAACATGGCTATACCCCCTCCGATGAAAGCTATGACCCCCCGTTTAATTCGGCTTGGTCCGAAACGTCCTTCCCACATGGCCGGTAAGGCCTGGAGACGGAAGCTCTTTGAAGAAACGGCGGATATAAACGCCCCGATCAGGACACCGAAGACGAACATCGACTGCCAGTCAATCTTGGGGACTTCTTTGATAAAATAATCCAGTTGAGCAACCCGTTCGGGACTGAATATTTTTTCGATTAATCCGGCCGTTCTAACAAAGGTTGTTGATGCCCCGACATACTTCCCGGTAAACCAGACGGAAAAGATCAACAGGAGACCGGTTAAGGCACCGGCCAGATACGGGCTCCAGGGCTTTGGCTCTTTTTGTTGTTCCATAGGTTACGCCCTCTTTTCTTTTATTCAGGGAACCTCCTGCTAGAAAATCGTTTTCCTCTTTTTTCTCCCCCCCTCACAAAAAACAAAAACCCTGTCGCTCTTGGGAGAAACAGGGTTTCTTATTTCATCCAACCTCCTTTAACTAAAGGTTGCCGGCTGGGAAATCAAATTACATTTTCATATATTATCTACCTTATAATGGGGAGCAGGTCAATACAAATCGAGTCCTTTCCTTAGATGATTTCCAGATTCAATTTGGTCACACCTTTTTTGACAAACCCAAGCTCTTTGGCCAGGGCATAGGAGACATCCACCTGCCGGTTTTTAATAAAAGGCCCCCGGTCGTTGACCACGCCTTCGGCCACCTTCCCATTTTCCGGATTGACCAGGCGGACCTTGGTCCCGAAAGGCAAGGTCTTATGAGCCAGGGTGTTTTTATTCATATCAAAACGTTCTCCGCTGGCCGTAGGCTTATTATGATATTCCGGACCGTACCAACTCGCGACCATTTCCGTGACCACACCGGATTGAACGGTTTGAGTTGAAGAAGGATAAATAAGCAATCTCTGACCGGGACGAATCAGATTAGGATTGGCCAGGCCGTTATCTTTGGCGATTTGTCGGGGATCTGGATTAGAAAACTGTTTGCCGATCTTCCACAACGTATCCCCTTTTTTAACAATATATTCAATAGGCTTATTAGCGGATGGGGGGGGAGGTGCCGACTCCGACCGCAGGTCTGCCTGCAGGACCTTAGAAAAATGTTCCTCAGGAACTTTTTTAGCCGAAGATTCAATCTTGGTTTGGGGAACAATGTTACCGGTCTGAATGCTGATAAGGTCCATTTCCATACCTTTTCCGTCTCCTTATCCAGTCACGAGTCAAAAAATTGTCTTTTTAGGACCCCCAAATTAAGGCCCCAATAAGTTTTTTCCCAGAATATCTGCGGAGTTATTACCCTTGCCCACAAAGGGTTTGGATCTGCCCACTGTGCCCGACTTTAGGTTATCGTATAATATTGCAATTTCAATGCCTATAAGAAAACCTGTTTTGTAAGGCAGCTAAGAGGTCTGAAGGCTTGGGCAAGAAGTCGTTGCAGGGATGATGGAGGCTGGACAGGGTTAAACTATCCGGTTGATACCAGGAAATTCGGAATCAAGCCGGTTAATGTGTTCAGGTTTGGCTGGGCATTTTGTTTATTTTCCCTGGGGGAGGGTCTTGGTTATTTCCGATATTCTTCTTGGATTATTTTCCGTTCATAGGCTCGACGGATCATCTCCAAGAGATCATCAATATTCACCGGTTTCATGACATAATCGAAGGCCCCTAAATCCATCCCTTCCACCCCGGATTCCATGGAGGCATGGCCGGTTAAAAGAATGACTTCCACCAAGGGATTTTTCTTTTTTATTTCCCGAAGGGTCTCAATCCCGTCCAATCCGGGCATCTTAATATCCAGGATCACCACGTCGAAGATGAGTTTATTCATAAGGTCCAGGGCCTTTTGACCGCTTTCCGCTCCGAAGACATTCAGATGCCGTTTCTGTAATCGTTTAACCAGGGTCTCCCGAAAATCATTTTCGTCGTCCACGATCATGACATTAAAGGGTTCAGCCATATTTTTTTACTCCTTCACTTTCACGGGCAGATAGATGGTAAAGGTAGTGCCTTGGCCGAGTTCGCTGGCGACCATTATCCGACCTCCTAATTTTTCAATAATACTATAGACAATGGAAAGACCTAACCCGGTTCCTTTTCCGACCTCTTTGGTGGTGTAAAAGGGATCAAATATTTTATTGATATCTTCTTTAGGGATCCCGGGACCGTTATCGGTGATCTCGATCTTGATTTCTTTTCGTCTGGTCAAAAAACTGGTTTTGATATGGATTTCTCCGTTTTTACCGATGGCATCAATGGCGTTATTAAAGATATTGAGGAAGACCTGTTGCAGTTGAGAAGAGTCGCTGATGATCTCCGGGAGGTCGGGGTGCGGGTCGATCTGAATATCTATATTGCGGTACCGTGACTCATTTTCCAGGAAATCGACGGTATTATTTAAGGTTTTATTGATATCGACCTGTTCCTGGGAGGGTTCCATGCGCCGGGCAAAACCGAGAAGACGATGGGTCACTTTCTTGGCCCGTTCCACATGGTATTCGATCTTGCTGACCGATTCTTCCACTTCTTTCAGATTCGGATTCTGGGTCAAGTCCTCTTCGGAAAGGAGATCTTTGATCCAGCCGGCTTTTTCACCAATAACGGCCAGGGGATTGTTGATTTCATGGGCGATCCCGGCGGCCATTTTTCCCAGGGCGGCCATTTTGCTGGACTGGACCATAATATCCTCACTGCGGGCCTTTTTCCGTTCGCTTTGAACTAATTGATTCATCATGGCTCGGGTAGTTAAAAAAGTCCCCAGGACTATAACCAAAATGCCGCCCATAAAGAGAAAGGCGACTATGGTTCTGGCCCGAAGTAAAGGGGTTAATTGTTCCCGGGGATCTTCTTTGACCACCAATATCCAGCGCGTGTTGGTGATGAGGGTGGCGGCAAAGAAGAAAGAGCCCCCTTCGGTTCTTATCTCCTCCATGTGCGTTTCTACGGTCTTGGAAAAATCGGGCGATTTCGGATGTCCGAAAAGGTCGCCGCTGAAACGGGGGGTAGTTTGCAGGATATTTCGTTTATTGATAATAAAGGCATCCCCTTTCTTCCCGATTTGAGCCGCCCGGACGATGTTGTCAATAATCTCGGAGTTGATGGTGGCCCGGAGGATCCAGCTTTTTTCTCCTTCCCGGCTCATGACGGAAATGATGAAATGGGGAAATTTACGGTATCCCAAAAAGACATCACTGATATAGACCCCTCCCGCCATGGTTGTTTGAAACCAATCTTCCCTTTTATAATTAACCCCCTTTAGTTCCGGATAGGGTCCGATGTAGGCGAGATGATTGCCTTCCTGATCTATGATCCCAATATCGATATAGGATTTGGAACGGGTCTGCATCGTCTGAAAGACCTTGTTCAGGAAGGTCTCATCACTCAACTGTTTCATGGAATGGGTATGGGCAATGGTAATCAGTTGGGCGACCCGCTCATCAAAAAAAAGGTCGATGGAACTGCGCCGGTTTTCAACCAGAGTTTTTAAATTTTCAAATATTTTAGCTGAATAGGAGACACTAAACTGTGAATAGATGGAAAAGCCTAAGGTGAATAAGGGGATCAAGGCAAACCCCAGAGTCATCAAAATGATTTTTCTCCAAAGCCTTTTGTAGTAACGTTCGTCCACAAATGCCCTTAAAAAGGAATTTCCTCTTTATAATCTATTTTTTCAAGATTGGGAAATAATAAATCCGGGTGAGACGTTTAATTCCGGATTCAGCGATGCGGTGGAATGACCTTCAAAGACTTCCTGGACGATAACCGATCCGATTTCCCGACCATCAGGATCGATGACCGTCAGGGAATGGCCTGGCTCAATCCCCTGATTTCGTCCCAATCCAAAAAAAATCCGGCGGCCGTTTTCTTCTTTGGTAATCCGGTAGATTTCCGCTTTTCCCTGCTCGGCCAAAAGAGCTTCCGCTTTGTGAGACAGATAAAAAACGATTCCGAAGGTGAGTAAAATTACCGGGATTGAAGACAAGGCAATGAACCAAGGGTTTATAAGCAGTGTTCGTTTTATGAAGGATTTGGACTGGCGATAGGAGGCGGTCAGGTCCTTGAATACCTGGATCTCCAAAAGAGAGGCGGGAGTATTCCGGGGATTATTCTTGGGATGAACAAAGAGATGATAGCGGCCTTGATCAACCCGGGGGCCGATCAACACCGTGCCGGTCCAGAGGTTCCCCCCGAACCAATAGCCGGTTTGCAGGCTTTCAAACACCAGATGAATATCCGGGGCATTGGTTTGATAGGTCAATTCCCGGAGGTCGGTTATTTTTTCGGCTAACGGGCCGGAAACAGCCGTCCGACTCCCGGGCAGACCGGAAAAATGATTGAGCGGTTCCCGGAAGCGGGCTATCAGGGCATCCAAGAGGCTCAACAAAAGAAGGAGGCAAAAGAAGGCCCCCAGACGGCCGGTCCATTTTCTCAATAGGGTGGATTGGGCCAGGTTCATTTTCGACAAACTAGGTCGAGGGAAAGATGGAGAAAGGAGTCTGTTGTTTTGTTTCGGACCATAAGCCCGTCATGACTCACCCAGACCCCTTCTCCCGATTCGAACAGATTTTATTTTTTAAAGATATCGGTCTTGGTAATATTCATGAGCCTTCGGGCTTTACCTTCCTCTTTATAATAAATGCGGACCTCCTCCCCGGCCTCCCAGGTATAATCCGGCATGGACAGGTATTCATCCGGAACGGTAAAGGTCGTCAGGATCTGTTGTCTTTTGGAATAGAGGGTGACCGTCTTTTTTTCACGGTTAATCAGGGGGAACTGTATGGGATTCCCGTTGTTAAAAAGGGCCGGGTCCTCTTTGTCCACCTTTTCCTTTTGCTCTACCAAGGTATAAGCAATGGTTTTAAAGTTCTGGGCAACCGGATCATAAATGGTGACTTCTTTCTTTTGGGTATCCAGCTTCATTCTAAACCCGGCCTTGGGGTCCGGCCCCATTTCCGAAGGATCCGCCGGTATGGCATAGGTGACCGGCGGCAGGTGAGTGTATTCCGGTTTTTGGGTATCGGCCTTTACATCCCGGATGAGGGTGACCATCCCCTTTGCTTTGTCAAATTTAATAACTCTGCCCTGGTCCACCTTGCCTAATTCTCCGCAACCAAAACTTACTAGCATAGGCAAAACAGCCAGTCCAATTATCCAGCCGTATTTTTTCATCGGGTACCTCCTCCTATTTGGAAGCAATCCAGACGGATGTCTGCGCTTGAAATGGTTATCTGTTTTTGGCCGCCAACTCCTGTTTGGCACCTTGGATCATCTTAAATAAAATATAAAGGGATAAAGCCGCCACCAGACCGAGGATCAAGACGGTGGCGGAAACATCCATGACTGTTTTGGTCGCCGGGACGTAGCGGGGGAGGAGTTTCATGACCACCGAGATCCCGCAGCCGACAACGGCCAATCCAAAAGCGATTCGTATACCGTAGCCCTTGATATATTTGGTGGCCACTGTGCCGACTTGAGCACCCATAGCCGCTCCGACCAACATGATCAGGGCGGCGACCAATTCGGTCCGTCCTTTATAGGTATACGTCCCTGCCCCGTAGAGACCGGAGATCATGACCTCGAACAAATCCGTCCCCACAGCCACATGGGTCGGGCACCCGACGAAATAGATCAGGGCCGGCATGCGGATCAATCCGCCGCCGATGCCCAGGATCCCGGCCAGCCAACCGGTCAGGAAGCTGACAAAGATGGGTAACCAGGCCGTGCAATAAATCTGGGCCTCTTTGAAGTGGATCATCGGAGGGATCTTGATTTTATGCAATGTCTTGTGCCATTCGATGCCGGTGGTCAGACCATCCAATTCCTTCCCGGCGGCCTTCAATTCTCTCTCTTTTTTTCTTTTCTTGGCCACGTCAGCAAAGACCATCCAGGCAATCAGAGTCAAAAGAATAATATATAACCAGCGGACGTATAAATCGACCTTGCCCAAACGTTCAAACCACATGATCATCTGGGCCCCGATTTCAAAGCCTACCACCGTGCCCACCAGCATGATGAAGCCTAATTTATAATCCACATTACCGAATTTTCCGTGACGCAGGGTGGAGATCAGGGACTTTCCGGCCATATGGGCCACATCGGTCCCGATGGCAAAGGCCATGGGAAAACCCAAAATATTCAATCCAGGCGTTACCATCCAGGCCCCGCCCATACCAAAAAATCCGCCGATAATTCCGACTCCCAATCCCAAGATAACCAGACCGGGCCAGAAGATGGTCACCCCGGAAATGGGCATTAACACGTATAACCAATCCATATATTTATCCTCCTCAACAGGTCAATAATGTTATCCAAATGAATTAATGTTCGGCCAATTCCCGGGAGCTGAGATCTATCCCTATTCTCTTCATAATAAAATCGGCTACGATCCCCAGGATCAATCCGACCACCGGAATGGATATAACCGTCAGGAGAGTAAAATAGGCATGACTCTCATTATACAAATTGGCCCACCAGGCCTCCCAACCCGTCAACTTCCTGGTATCGGCGACAATGACGATTAGATCCGCTTTCTCTCCGGCGGCCAAGGCCATTTCCGGGATAAGCAGGATCAATAGCCCCAAAAGGCCGATCACCTGTTTCCAGACATTTTGCATCGTTCTCCTCCTTACCAAATATTATTTATTTTTTGATTTTGTTGGGCGATGGAACGGCGGAACATTTCAGATTATTAATTTGATCATCCACCGATATTTTGTATGGAATGCACAATCCCTATATTCTTGCTCGATAAATGGTAGGCAATATCCATGCCATAGAAAAAAGAGAAAATTTCCAGGACAGTCTTCTAAAAAATTGTTTAATGATGGGCAGTTATAAAAACCCGTCTTGGGGTTCAGATGATCATATTTTTATTTTTGAAACTTACTGGGGTCAAAGTGTAATTTTTTTGATGACACTTTTCGGTTAAGAGTGTCTCTTTTTTAGTATGAAGCCTTCCCTTTTGGCCTATTGAGGTCTACGGATAGGTTTTTTTCGACTCAGGGATACGGTTATGACTGGGCAGGACGACGATGATGAAACGGAGCGGAAGGCAAGGCCCAACAGAGCAGAACCCCGATTACGGGCATGATGGCCATAGAATGCAGGGCTGCCGGAACTCCCCAAAAATCGGCCACTAAGCCCAGCAGGGTCACCCCCAGCCCGCCGGTTCCGATGGCAAATCCGACCATCAAGCCCGAGGCCATCCCCAATTTTCCCGGAAGGAGATCCTGAGCCATGACCACGGTTACGGAAAAACTGGAAATCAATACAAAACCGGATAAAGCCAGGACTATAAAGGTGCCCCACCCTTGAACATTAAGAAAAAGGAACAAAAGCGGAACCATGAGGAACATGGTTAGGGTGATAAAGTTTTTGTGCCCCCAACGATCGGCCAGTGGGGCTCCGGCCAAGGTACCAATTGTTCCGGAGATCAGAAAAGTGGTCACCATTTTCCCGGCCAGGAGCGGATCTCCTTTTAGATAATTGATATAATAAAAAGGGATATAACTGACCAATCCCATCTGCATCCACGACCGCATGGTCACAATCAGAATCAGAATAACCAGTTTTCCAAAGGAGCCGGCCTGTTGCGGTTTGCTAAGGGCTGAAACCTTTTTGGGTTCAGGACTTTGATATCGTAACTTATTTAAAATAAACATAAAAATAATGGCGATGATCATTCCAGGGAAACAATAAGCTAAAGTGGCCGCCAAAGAGTAATGGGTGACCAAGTAAGTCAGGGTGAAGGGTCCTAAAGCAAAACCAAGATTTCCCCCCACGGCAAAAATGGACATTCCTGAGGCCTTTTTTTGACCAATAAAAAAATGGGCCGTCTTGAATCCCTCCGGGTGAAAGGCCGCCACTCCCAGCCCCCCCAAAATGACTAAGAGGAGCAGGACGGTATAGTTTGGAGAAAGTCCGCTTAGGCCGATTCCAATTCCAGCGGTCAGGACACCAAGGGGAATCAACCAAATTTTTGGGCGGAGATCGGATAAGTATCCAAAGACAGGCTGGATAATAGAAGAAGTCAGGTTGGAGGCCAACAGGACCATCCCGGCCGCCGTATAGGAGAGTCCCAAGGCCTCTTTCATAAAGGGCAGGAGGGCCGGTATGGCCCCTTGATTAATATCGGTTACCAAATGAGTCAGGCTCAAAAAAAACAAGATTTTAAGGTTCATGGCCGCTCATCTTTTGAAAAAACCTTTACGTCCCGCCTGGTTTAGGCTGGAACCATTAGGTGGACCAGGGGCTCCCCGGGTCTTTTCCTCAACCAGTCGGTTGGTTAACCTCCGGGTGGAATCCTCAGAAACCATCAAGGCTTTATCCTTGACTAATTATTGAAAACAAACTAATATTATATGTTTAATTTCTTAATACCCAGATAGCTATTTCATCATAACGACTTTAAAGGACTTCGTCAATGGAAGAAGAGAATCAGCTAAGGCAACTTAGGCTGAAAAAGGTGGAAGAACTGAAAGAAATGGGGGTAGACCCCTATCCCAGTTTTAACCGGATCAGTCATAAAATAGCCGAGATTCATGACCGATTTGGTTCCCTGAAAGGGGTTGACCTGGAAGAACCTAGCCCGATCATCCAGACCGCCGGGCGACTTATGACCCAAAGGGATTTTGGGAAAAGCATCTTTTTCCATATCCAGGATGGTACCGGCCGCCTTCAGGGATATCTTAAAAAGGATTTAGTTGGAGAAGAACAGTTTGCCCTTTTTAAAAAAATTGACTTGGGTGATTTCCTGGGATTCGAGGGCACTCTTTTCAGAACCAAAACCGGCGAGTTAACCCTATTAATAAAAAAAATTGGTCTATTAGCCAAATCGCTCCGTCCCCTGCCGGAAAAATTTCATGGTCTGATAGACGTTGAACAACGCTATCGACAGCGGTATCTCGATTTATTGGTCAACGCCAAAGTCCGAGATATTTTTTTTCTGCGTTCCCGGATGATCTCTCTGATCAGGGATTTTATGATCGAGAGAGGTTTTTTGGAAGTAGAGACTCCCATGATGCAATCCATTCCCGGAGGGGCCACGGCCAAACCCTTTGAGACGTTTCATAACGCCTTGTGTCTTCCCTTGTTTTTAAGAATTGCCCCGGAACTGTATTTGAAACGGTTGGTTATTGGAGGACTAGATAAGGTCTTTGAGATCAACCGGAATTTTAGGAACGAAGGGATCTCCATCCAGCATAATCCGGAATTTACGATGATCGAATTCTATCAAGCCTATGCCACTTATGAGGATCTCATGCAGCTGACCGAAGAGTTATTTTCCAGTCTGGCTTTAACGCTCAAAGGAGGCCTATCTTGGTCCTACCAAGGCGAGGCGGTCGACCTTACCCCACCCTGGAAACGTATCTCTTTTCTACAGTCTCTGATTGAAATAGGGCAGATTGACCCCTTGATCTTAGAAGACCCCCAGCGAGCGGCGGAAATGGCTCGTTCCCTGGGAGCGGATTTAAAATCCACGGATGGCCCGGGCAAGGCCCTGACGAAAATATTTGAACAGCAGGTTGAACCCAAATTAAGACAGCCGACCTTTGTTACCGGCTATCCCATAGAAGTATCTCCTTTGGCCAAGAGAAGCAGGGAAAATCCCGAATTGACCGATCGTTTTGAATTGTTTATCTGCGGCCGGGAGATGGCTAATGGGTTTACGGAGCTTAATGATCCTTTGGATCAAAAAGAACGGTTTATCACTCAAATGAGGGCCAAAGAGGCCGGGGATGAAGAGGCCCAGGACATTGATTGGGATTATATCGAGGCCTTAGAATACGGGTTACCTCCAACGGCCGGGGAAGGTATCGGGATTGATCGGTTAGTTATGTTGTTCAGCGACGCCCCTTCCATTCGCGAGGTCATTCTCTTCCCCTTACTAAAACCGGAGAAGTAAGGTGACCAAATCCATCAGCAGACAGCCGTCAGCCCTATCTTTAAAACCCATACACATCAGCCGAATGCTGATCGCTATACGCTAACCAAACGGATATGTCTTTTGAATTATTTGTCAGCACCCGTTATCTGAAGGCTAAAAGGAAACAAACCTTTATTTCCATCATCACCTTTATTTCCATGGGTGGAGTGGCCTTGGGTGTAATGGCTTTGATCGTTGTTCTGGCGGTGATGAGCGGTTTTGAAAACGATTTAAAAAATAAAATTTTGGGTTTAAATTCCCATGCCTTGGTTTTAAGCTGGGATAATGCCATTGGAAATTATTTCCAGGTTGGTCGGCAGGTTGAAGCCGTACCTGGGGTAACGGCCGCCACGCCTTTTATCTTAACCCAGGTCATGGTCAGTACCGGTTCCCAAGTGACCGGGGCCGTTCTCCGAGGCATCGATATTCAGAGCGCCCCCAAAGTGATTTCTTTGGATCGCATAATTAAAAAAGGGACTTGGAAGGCCTTGGAAGACCCCTCTTCCCCCGAGGGGCGAAAAGAAGAGGGCCCTCCGGGCATTATCCTGGGGCAGGAACTGGCCAAGGCCCTCCGTCTGTCTGTAAATGATACCCTTTCGGTGATTTCTCCTTTAGGGGAAATCACCCCTTTAGGGCGAATTCCCAAAATGAGACCGTTTAAGCTGGTGGGCATTTTTGAATCGGGTATGTTTGAATATGATTCGACCATCGCCTTCGTCGCCCTGTCGCAGGCCCAATCTTTTTTGGGTCTTGGCAATAAGGTTACCGGCTTGGAAGTAAAAACCCGGGATATCTATCAGGCCGCCGAGATTGCCCGGACCATTCAGACCAAATTGGGGTTTCCTTATTGGACTAAGGACTGGATGCGCATGAACAAGAACCTATTTTCAGCCTTAAAACTGGAAAAAATCGTCATGTTTATCATCCTGACCCTGATCATTTTGGTGGCTGCTTTCAATATCGTGGCCTCTCTGATTATGGTGGTCATGGAGAAAACAAAAGACATCGCCGTGCTCAAATCTATGGGGGCTTCAGCCGCCAGTATTATGAAAATTTTTATGCTCGAAGGGATTATCATCGGAATCGTGGGTACGATCCTAGGGTTGATAGGGGGTATCGGGTTATGCCAGATCCTGGCCACCTATCAGTTTATTAAGTTGCCCAGCGACATCTATTACATATCCTCTCTGCCGGTGCTGATGAAGGGAAGCGATATCCTGATGATCGTGGCATCGGCTTTGGGCATTAGTTTATTAGCCACCCTGTATCCGGCTTGGCAAGCCTCGCGTCTTGACCCGGCCGAAGCCTTACGCTATGAATAAAAAAGTATGAGCCCATCTTTGGTCAGGGTTAAACGCTTAGAAAAAATTTTTATTAATAATCAGCATCGTCTGGAGGTACTCAAAGACCTTGATCTGGAGCTGGCGGCCCGGGATACCTTGGCTGTTGTGGGGGCTTCGGGAAGCGGCAAATCGACCTTGTTGCATATATTGGGAACCCTTGATCGACCGTCCTCCGGCCAGGTGCTCTTTGACGGAGAAGATATTTTTAAAAAAACGCCTCTGGAATTGGCTGGATTTCGCAATCAAAAGATCGGGTTTGTCTTTCAATTTCATCATTTGCTGCCTGAGTTTACGGCCCTGGAAAATACCTTGATGCCCCTTCTGATTGCCAGAGAGAATAAACAGGAGGCCAGGCAAAGGGCCGAAGACCTATTGACCCAGGTTGGGCTAAAAGAACGGTTGGCCCATCGTATCGGAGAACTGTCGGGGGGGGAACAACAACGAGTGGCTATCGCCCGTGCTTTAATTCGTTCTCCCCAACTGATCTTGGCCGATGAACCGACAGGCAATTTAGATCGAAAAACCGGGGAGCAGATTATGGAATTATTCAACAACCTAAACCAAGAAAAAGGAGTAACCTTTTTGATGGTTACGCACAATCAAGAGTTGTCCCGTCGGTTTAAGCGAAACATCGAAATTGCCGACGGTAAGGCCAGAGAAATACGTTGAGGGTAAAGGGGAGCCCGATGTTACGAAAGATCATTTTCTGCTTCATGGTGATGATTGTCCTCCCAACTATTCTTTTGGGAGAAGTCCTGGCGGCCTCCAATGGGCCGGTTGCGCTAATGCCCTTTACGATCTACAGCCAGGAAGACTTGGCCTATCTGCAAAAGAATATTCTGGAGAATCTGTTTGCCGGATTAAACAAACAACAGGTCCCGCTTATTCCTCTTGCTAAAATCGAACCCTGGCTGACTCAAAAACCTCCCAATGACTGGATAGAACTCCGGGCCATTGGGAAGCAATTAGGGGGGGATTGGATCGTCTTTGGCAGTCTGACTAAAATCGGTCAGAGACTAAGCCTGTCCGGAAATCTTTTAAATACCAAGGCCGATACGCCTCCTCTGTCCTTTTCCATGACCGAAGAGGGGCTGGAAAACATCCTCCGGTTGATAGATCGGTTTTCCAAAGAATTGAGTTTAAGGCTTTTAGGAAAAGAGAAAATTGCGGGCATTTCCATTAAAGGAAATCAAAGGATCGAGGTCCAAGCCGTGGAAAAGGAGCTCAAATCGAAGGTAGGTGAGGCCTATAATCCCGACCTTTTAGACCAGGACCTGCGGGCTATTTTCAAAATGGGCTTTTTTTCCGATATCCGCCTGGAAACGACCGATACGCCTCAAGGGAAATCAGTTGTTTTTGTCGTCGCGGAACGTCCTTTTGTTAAACGGATCGATCTAAAAGGAAATAAAGAATTTAAAGACGACGAGCTTAAAGACCAACTGACGGTCAAGATCTATACGATTTTAAATCTGAATACCGTCAATGAAACCCAAGAGAAATTGACGGCCTTTTACCAGTCCAAAGGCTATTATAATGCCCAGATTACCTATTCGGTCACCTACGAGGACAACGGGCAGGCGGCCGTGGTGGTTTTTACGTTCGTCGAGGACAAAAAGGTTTATATAAAAACCATCACTTTTCAGGGGAACAAAGGCTACTCAGAGAAACAACTCAAGGCCTTAATGGAAACCAATGAGAAGGGATTCTTCTACTGGATCTCCTCTTCCGGGGTTTATAAAAAAGAGTTGCTGGAACAGGACGTAGAAAAGCTATCGGCCTATTATTACAACCATGGATATTTAAAGGCCAAAGTGGGGGAACCGACTGTTCGGCATGAAGGAGATTCACTGTTTATTACCATCGCCATTGAAGAAGGGCAGCAATATAAGATGGGTCAGGTGGATATCAGTGGGGATTTCATTAAACCCAAAGAAAAATTAATGGCCTCCTTAGCCATTTCCAAAGAAAAATTTTATAACCGAGAGGTAATCCGTAAAGATATCCTTATGCTTAATGATCTATATGCCGGGGAAGGATATGCCTTTGCCGATATCAATCCTCAAATCAAGGAGGATCCTTCAGGGCCTAAGGTCGATCTGGTCTATGAGATTAAGAAGGGGTCTAAGGTTTATTTCGAACGGATTGATATTGTCGGAAACGTTAAGACCCGGGATAAAGTGATTCGCCGGCAATTCAAGGTGACCGAGAAAGGCCTTTTTGATGCCGTGGCCTTAAGAAAAAGCAATGAAAACCTCCACCGCCTTGATTATTTTGAGGAGGTCAATATTTCAACGTCACCGGGCAGCCAAGAAGATCGAATGAATTTAAAAGTTCAAGTTAAAGAAAAGATGACCGGGTCTTTTTCAGTAGGGGTCGGCTATAGTGCCGTGGACCAATTCATGGTTATGGGGCAGATTTCCCAAAGAAATCTTTTCGGCCGGGGTCAAACCTTAAGTCTGAGCGGACAACTCGGGGCCCGCAACACCCGATACAATTTAACCTTTTTCGAACCCTACCTTTTTGATAGCTACTTCTCGGCCTCTATTAACCTCTATAACTGGATGCGAATCTGGGATCAGTATACCAAAAACAGTATCGGGGGGACACTGGAAATAGGCCATCGATTCTTTGAAGATTATTCACGCATATTTCTGTCCTACACCTATGATGATGCCAATGTGACCGATATTCAAGCCGGGGCCGCCCAAGTCATTCAGGATATGTCCGGTCGCCATCAGACCAGCAGCCTTAAATTAACCCTTAGAAGGGATTCCCGGGATTTGATCTTTAATACCACCAAAGGCTCGCTTAATCTTGCCTCAGTCGAATATGCCGGCGGACCTTTGGGGGGGACCAATGCTTGGACCAGATATATAGCCAGTTCGGGCTGGTATTTCCCCCTTTTCTGGGGCACCACTTTTTTTGCCAACGGCAAGTGGGGCTATATTAAACAAAATCCGGGAGGGGATTTGCTCTTATATGAAAAATTTTATTTGGGCGGTATGAACTCGGTTCGCGGATTTAAATACTACGATATCAGCCCTGTGGATCCGGTCACCGGTCAAAAGATCGGTGGTGAGCAGATGCTCCAGTTTAATTTTGAATTCATCTTTCCCTTGATTCAAAAAGCGGGCATTAAGGGATTGGTCTTCTTTGATGCCGGTAACGCCTATACCAAAGAAGAGACCATGAGTTTCAGCACCTTACGAAAAAGCGTCGGCGCGGGCATTCGCTGGTATTCCCCCATGGGGCCCCTGCGTTTGGAGTGGGGTTGGAATCTTGAGCCCAAGCCCGGGGAAAACACCAATAACTGGGATTTCAGTATTGGGACTTTTTTCTAAACAAGTTTATACAGTTTACCGAAACGAATCGGGCCGTAAGCGGGACCTGAAGGCCTGATCCCTAATGAAAATCATTTAAGGAGGAATTGAATGCGTAGGTATTATTTAAAATCCCTTTTAGGGTTGGTTGGGATTTCTTTTCTGTTGACGGCTATTCCATCCTGGGCCAGTGACCCCTTGAAGGTGGGCATCCTCGACCTTCAACGATGTCTTCAACAATCCGAAGCCGGGAAAAAGGCCTCAAAGGTGCTGCAGGAAAAATCGGAGCGAATCAAAAAAGATTTGACGGCCAGACGGGATGACTTAAAGAAAATGAGGGATGAATTTACCAAAAAGAGTAACGTCCTCAGCCAGGAAGCCAAACGGGATAAGGAAAAAGAATTGATTCGGAAAGAAGAAGATTTCCGCGATCTGGTCCGGGAGAAAGAGGAGGAAATGCGCAAGGATGAATTTAATTCCATGCAACCTCTTTTAAATGAATTATTTGAGGTAACCAGTAAAATAGCCAAAGACGACGGCTATACCATGATCCTGGAGGCCAAGAGCGGGGTGGTCTATTTTACCAAGTCTATTGAGATCACCGATAAGGTCATCAAACTTTTTAACGAAGCCAAAAAGGAAAAAAAGAAATAATGATGAAAACCGCCGCTTCACCACCTTCAGGGGTTTCTCTGGAGGACCTGGCCCGCTTGGTCGGAGGGGAAGCCAGGGGGACATGTCCAGAACCCCTTACGGGGATTAGCGGAATCCGTGAGGCCCGCAGGGGGCAGGTCACTTTTTTGGCCAACCCCAAATACGCCAAGGACTTGGAACACACCCAAGCTTCGGCCGTCATAGTTGGGCCTCAAGTCCCTAAAACGGATCTGCCCTTAATCATTACCGCCAATCCTTATCTGGCCTATGCCCGAGTGGCCCAGTTTTTTGCCCCTCAAGCAGTCCATCCGCCGGGAATCAGTCCTCTGGCTTCTGTCGGAGAGGACTGCCGAATCGGGGACCATGTCTCGGTCTATCCCTTTGTCTATATCGGCCATCACGTCGAGATTGAAGATGAGGTCATTCTTTTTCCCGGGGTTTTTGTAGGCGATTCGGTTAAAATCGGCCGGGGATCGTTGATTTACCCTAATGTGTCCATCCTCTCGGGAACGATTATCGGCCAGCGGGTAATCATCCACGCCGGGACGGTCATCGGAAGCGATGGATATGCTTTCGCCCGGGATGGCCTGACTCATGTAAAAATTCCTCAAGTCGGCATTGTTCAAATTGATGATGACTGTGAAATCGGGGCCAATAACACCATCGATCGAGCGGCCATGGGAAAAACCTGGATCAAGGCCGGAGTCAAAACCGACAACCTGGTCCATATCGCCCACAATGTCGTCATTGGAGAAAACACCCTGCTGGTGGCTCAGGTCGGGATTTCCGGCAGTTCGACCCTGGGGAAAGGGGTGGTTTTGGGCGGACAAGTTGGGGTAGTCGGCCATATCAGCATTGGAGATGGCGTCATGGTTGGCGCTCAATCCGGGGTGGCCCAATCCATTCCGGCCGGACAGATTGTTTCCGGTTACCCGGCTATGCCTCATCAGGTCTTTTTGCGATCTCGCGCTCTTTTCCAGCGATGGCCTGAAATGGTCAAGCAATTACGCACCTTGGAAGATCGCCTTCGTTTGTTAGAGGCCGAAAAAGAAAGAGAGGGAAAAGAAAACAATGGAATTGAGCAATGAGGACATTCAACAGATTTTGCCGCATCGTTACCCTTTTCTTCTAATTGATCGGATTTTGGAATTGACCGTCAATGAGAAGGTGATCGGAGTAAAGAATGTGACGGTCAATGAGCCCTTTTTCCAAGGCCATTTTCCGGGGAAACCGATCATGCCCGGGGTTTTGATTTTGGAGGCCATGGCCCAGGCCGGCGGCATTCTGGCGTATAAGTCCAATCCCGAAGCAGCGGGGAAGCTGATCTATTTTCTAGGCATCGATAAAGTCAAATTTCGGAAAATGGTCCTTCCCGGGGATCAACTGATTTTACATCTGAGTGTCTTGCGCTTAGGTCATAAATTTTGGAAAATGCAGGGCAAGGCCTTTGTCGGAGAGAACCTGGTCGCCGAGGCTGAATTATCTGCAGCGATCTCTCAAGACAAAGCCGCATCAAACGGCGAGGAGGTGTAATGTCCGTTTCATTTATTCATCCTACGGCCATTGTCGATAAAAAGGCAGAATTGGCCGAAGGGGTCACCGTCGGCCCCTATGCCATCATCGAAGGGGATGTGGTTATTGGTCCGGGCACGGATATCGGGGCACATGTCTATATCGACCGGCAGACGACTATTGGCCGGGATTGCCAAATCTTTCCTTTTGCCGCCATCGGCACCCCTCCCCAGGACAAAAAATTTAAAGGGGAAAAAACCGAAGCAGTTATTGGAGAAAACAATGTCATCCGGGAATATGTGACCATTAACCGGGGGACGGCAGGAGGTGGAGGAAAGACTACTATCGGCAACCAGAACCTTTTGATGGCTTATGTCCATGTAGCCCATGACTGCCATGTAGGGGATGGGGTAGTCATGGCCAATTTAGCCACCCTGGCTGGTCATGTCGTCTTGGAAGACTATTGTACGCTAAACGGTTTAGTGGCCGTTCAGCAATTTGTCCGGGTAGGGGCCTATGCTTATGTCGGCGGTAAGTCAGGAGTCTTGAAGGATGTGCCCCCTTATGTCATCGCCTCCGGAGACAGGGCCAAATTATATGGCCTGAACGTCGTCGGCTTGAAACGCCATGATTTTACTGAAGAAGTCATTTCCGCCTTGAAAAAAACGTATCAAATTGTCATCCGCTCCCACTTGACAATTCAAGAGGCCTTGGTTCGGGTGGAAAAGGAGGTTACCCTATTCCCTGAGGTCCAACAATTTATAAATTTTATTCGTAATTCTCAACAGGGGTTGACCCGGTAATGACCGAACCGGTTCGCATAGGCCTGATCGCCGGCGGCGGGAAGTTCCCGATCATTGTGGCTCAAGCGGCCCAAAAAGAAGGGAAAAAGATTGTCGCCGTGGCCCATCAGGGGGAAACCCCGCCAGAGTTGGAGCCTTTGGTCGAAAAATTTTTTTGGATCCGTTTGGGAGAATTCGGCAAGCTCATCCGGATCCTTAAAAATGAAGGGGTCAAGGAAGTGATCATGGCCGGCGGGATTGATAAACGGAAGATGTTTTCCAAGATCCATCCTGACCTAAAAGGCCTTTTGCTTTTAGCCAAAATGAGTAACCGGAAGGATGACTTCATCCTTCGAACTGTCGCTTCCGAATTGGAAAGAGAGGGCCTGCAAGTCCATCCCTCAACGGTTTTTCTGCCCTCGCTTTTAGCCCCCTCGGGGATTTTAACCAAACGTCGACCCACTGCCGCCGAAGATCAGGATATCGAGTTTGGTTGGACCCAGGCCAAGGAATTAGGCAAGTTAGATATTGGTCAATGTTTGGTAGTCCGAAAAAGGGCGGTCGTGGCCGTTGAAGCCATTGAAGGGACCGATGAAACGATTCGACGGGGAGGAATGCTGGCCCGGGAGAAGGCGGTGGTGATCAAGATCTGCAAGCCTTTTCAAGACCTTCGTTTTGATCTGCCGGCCGTGGGGGAGCAGACGATCAAGACCATGCACGAGGTTAAGGCCAGTGTCTTAGTTATAGAGGCGCAGAAAACTTTGATCTTTGACCAGGAAGCCACCATCGGATTGGCCGATAAATATAAGATGGTCATCGTTTCGAAATAAGAAGTATTGATCACCGGTGTAGGTGTTGCAGATTAACTGAAAAGTTTGAAACGGCCAGGGCTGAATGGTTAGGAAGTGATAGAATCGAAGGTATGAAAAAAATTAAAGTAGGTGTCGTTGGGGTTGGGCATTTAGGAAAATTTCACCTGGAAAAGTATGCTCGCATGATCGGTGTGGAATTGGTCGGGATTGCCGAGACTCATAAAGAACGACGGGAAAAGTTATCGCAGCAGTACAAAGTTCCGGGATATGACGACTATCACCAGCTTATTCCCAGACTTGATGCGGTCAGCATTGTCGTCCCGACCACCCAGCATGCCGCGGTGGCTCAGGCTTTTATCAAGGCCAAAGTGGATGTCCTGATTGAAAAACCTATCAGCCAAACATTGGCCGAGGCGGAAGACCTTATTGCCTTGGCCGAGGCCAAAGGAACGCTGCTGCAGATCGGACATTTAGAACGATTTAATCCCGCTTTCCTGGAAACTAAACCATTTATAACGACCCCCTTGTTTATTGAAAGCCACCGCTTGAGTCCTTTTAAGGCTCGGGGCATTGATGTGGATGTGATTTTAGACTTGATGATTCATGACCTGGATTTGATTCTCCACCTGGTCGACTCTCCAGCGCAGCAGATCCAAGCCGTTGGAGTGCCGGTCGTTTCCCCTCGGGTGGACATTGCCAACGTCCGGATTCAGTTTGAAAACGGTTGTGTGGCCAACATAACCGCCAGCCGAATCTCGCTCCAGGAAATGCGTAAGATGCGGATCTTTCAACCTGGGGCCTATTTGTCTCTGGATTTCGGGAAAAAATCCTTTACTATGGTTCGCTTGAAACAAAATGAAGGAGGTCTTTCCAAGGGACCTCAGTTTTTGGCTGAAAGCGGCGGATCCGATGCCAGCGATGCCCTAGAAATGGAGCTAAAGTCTTTTATCGAAGCCGTCAGGACCCGCTCCAGGCCATTGGTGGGGGGAGAGGACGGCAAGAAGGCCTTAGCTATGGCGCTCCAGATCAATCAGGAGATCAAGATTGCCCAATCGGCCCATCCCCAGGAAGTCTTTGCCGGCCTGTCCGGTGAGCAGGTAGATCTGCCGGCCCAGGATCCTCATCTTTAAGAGGATACCTCCTTCGGAAAAGAGTGCTGGACATCTTTCAAAAAGGAGTTACGTCATTTATAACATCTGCCTCATCGCCGGAGAAGCCTCTGGAGACCTCCATGGGGCTTCTTTGGTTAAGGCCCTCAGGCAATCGGGAAAGCCGATTTCTTTTTTTGGGTTAGGCGGGCCCCTGCTCGGGGAGATGGGGATGGAGATGGTCTATCCGCCGCCTTTGAATGTGGCCGGATTTACCGAAGTCCTTTTTAAGATCTCTCATCTTTTCAAGGCCTATCAAAAGGTCAAGGAGGCCTTACGAACCAAAAAACCGGATTTGATCATCTTGATCGATTATCCCGATATGAACCTTAGGCTGGCTCGAGAGGCCCACAAGGAAAATATTCCGGTTCTCTATTATATCAGTCCTCAAGTCTGGGCTTGGCGTTCCGGGCGGGTTAGGGATATCGCCCGATATGTCAATCGGCTGGCGGTTATCTTACCCTTTGAAGCGGACTTTTATAAATCCTATGGGGTCCCGGCCGAATTCGTTGGGCACCCGCTCCTGGACCAGATACCCGGCACGGGCCCCTCAGGGGAACCCTCTTCCCCGGACAGGAGGGGGAAGACCCTTGTTGGCCTGTTACCGGGAAGTCGGCCCGGTGAAATAAAAATGATACTGCCCATTCTCTTGGAGACCGCCTGGGGATTAGCGCGGCAGTATGGTTCAGCCCTCCGCTTTGTCCTGCCGGTGGCCAATACACTGGATCCCCAGCCTATCCGAGAGGCCTTAAGGCCTTATCAGGAAAAAGGGCTGGCCGTGGAGCTGGCTTCCGAGGATTCCCAGACCACTCTGGCCCGGTGTCATCAGGCCATTGTGGCCTCGGGAACGGTCACCCTGGAAGCGGCTATTTTGGGTATTCCGTTTTCGATCGTTTATAAGGTTTCGGCCGTCAATTACTGGATTGCCCGGATGTTGATCGATGTGCCCTATGTCGGTTTGGTCAACTGGGTGGCCGGAGACAAAATCATCCCCGAATATATTCAAACCGAAGCCGTCCCTCAGGCGATTATGGAAGGGGCCGGACGATATCTGGAGGAACCGGACTACGTTCAAACCATTAAGGAAGAGCTCATCAAAGTTCGACAAAAGTTAGGCAGCCCGGGGGCCTCTCAACGAGTAGCCCAAATGGCTTTGGAGATGATGAGTTGAAACGATCGCCCTTATGATTATTAAAAGACTGCTGAAACTTGTTAAACCGTATTCAGTCCGGTTGCTGGGCGCCATGGTCTGCATGATGATGGTGGCCGGAGTAACCTCTTTGATGGCCTTTATGGTCAAACCGGTCCTGGATGATATCTTTTTCCAAAAAAAACTATCCACCCTCTCCTTATTACCGCCCTTCGTCATTGTCTTATATATCATCAAAGGATTTTTTGCTTATGGACAGTCGTACCTGATGAGCTTTGTCGGGGAGAAGATCGTGGCCAATCTCCGGGGGGACCTCTATGCCCATGTGCAGCGGCTTTCTCTCTCTTATTTTGATCGAACGTCCACCGGCCTGCTGATGTCCAGAATTATCAACGACGTCAACCTGATTCAAGGGGCGGTTTCCAACGCCGTCACCGGCGTCCTCAAGGATGCCTTTACCATCGTAGGTCTGATCGGGGTCATTTTTTACCGCGACTGGCAATTGGCTATTCTGGCCATGTTGGTCCTGCCGATCGCCGTCCTCCCGATTGTCAAATTCGGACGGAAGCTCCGCAAGATCAGCACCCAAAGTCAAAAGACCATGGCCGAGATCTCCATCCATCTTCACGAGACCTTAGCCGGAAATCGGATCGTCCGGGCCTTCAATACCGAAGAGTACGAAATCGGGCGCTTTAGACAACGGGTCCGGACCTTTTTTCAATTGACCATGAAAGATGTCTCCATCAAATCCATGTCCTCCCCCATAATGGAATTTCTGGGCGGAGTCGGCATTGCCGCCATCATCTGGTATGGCGGGTATAATGTGATTAAAGGATATTCCACTCCCGGAACCTTCTTCTCTTTTTTAACGGCCCTGTTAATGCTTTATGAACCGATCAAGCACCTGAGCGGGGTCAACAATACGGTTCAACAGGGCCTGGCGGCAGCCGTCCGGGTTTTTGAAGTCCTGGACTTGCAGGCGGAAATCGGTGATCAACCCGGAGCCAAGGTTATAAACGGCATCCGTCAAGGTATTTATTTTAAAAATGTTTCCTTTGGATATGGAGAGGATTGGGTCCTCCGGGACATTACCTTGGAAGTCAAGGCCGGGGAAATCGTGGCCGTCGTCGGGACCAGCGGAGGGGGGAAAACCACTTTGGTCAATCTCATTCCCCGATTTTATGAGGCCAACGAGGGGGATATATTCATTGACGACCGGTCGATTAAAGAAATCACCCAGTCGTCTTTAAGACAGCAGATCGGTATCGTCACCCAACAGACCATTCTGTTTAATGACACGGTCCGCAATAATATCGCCTATGGTTCTCCGGACAAAAGTGAGGAAGACATTATCCGGGCGGCCCAGGCCGCCTATGCCTATGATTTTATCCAACGGTTACCGGAACAAATGAATACGATCATCGGTGAACAGGGGGTCCGTCTTTCCGGAGGGGAACGGCAGCGTATCTCCATTGCCCGGGCCTTATTGAAGGATGCCCCGATATTAATTCTGGATGAGGCCACCTCCTCCTTGGATTCCGATTCAGAGGCTGAAGTCCAGCGAGCCTTGGAAAATCTGATGCAGGGCCGGACCACCTTTATCATCGCCCACCGCTTTTCAACGATCCGCAAAGTGAATCGCATCCTGGTTTTATCCGAGGGGAGGATAGTGGAAGAAGGCAATCATGATCAGCTGATGGAATTGGAGGGGGTATACAAAAGGCTGTATGAAATTCAGTTTCGGGACAGTGAGGATGGGGCTTAGGCTAGGCGCAGGCACGGAGGCTGGAGTGAAAGGCCGGAAGGCAGCTTTGGCCGGCTCCCTTCTTAATCCTCATGTAATATTTCCCTACTTGGTAGTGCCGCAAAAACCTGGAGAAGCGAGATGATTTTTCGCTGGTTGACTATTGAGGAAGGCGAAACACTCTGGGACCGGGCATTGACCCGGTTTTCCGGCCTGCCCTTCTCTTTTCTCTATGGCTGGCGAAAAATTTTTGAAGAAGCCTTGAGGCTTAAGACCTATTATGGGATTATGGAAGAGGACGGGGAGGTATTCGGTCTCTGTCCGTTAGTCTACATGAAAAGCCCCTGGGTGGGAGGAGGGACCTTTCTCCTCTCATTGCCTTATCTGACCAGAGGGGGAGTAATCGCTTTAGACCAGGCGACTAGGGACTATCTCATTGATCGGGTATTAGAAAAGGCTGAAGAACTTAAAGCTGATTTTGTTGAATTGCGGGAGTTGGCTGAAGAGGAGGAAAACACACTTTACCCGGCCAACACGGAACATGTCCAGATGATGTTTACCATACCCGAAGAGTGGCGGCAATATGAAAAGGAGATTGCCCCCAGGCTCAGACAGGTCAAGACGGCCCAAAAAGCCGGCCTGACCGTCAAGAGGGGAAAGGGTAAGGAGTTGTTATCAGACTTCTATGATGTTTTCTCCCGGAGGATGCGGGAGCTGTCTTTCCCGGTCTATCCGAAAACCTATTTCAGGATGATCTTGGAGTGTTTTAATAATGAGGCCGATTTAGCCTTGGTCTATGATCAAGAGAAACCCTTGGGCGGCATGCTCCTCTTTAAGTTCAGAGAGATCTGTAGTGCCCCTTATGTGGCCACACTGGTTCAAAGCCATTCGGCTCATCCCAATCAATTATTGTATTACACGGTCATCCGGCAGGCCTGGGAGGAAGGATATCGGACTTTTGATTTTTGCCGAAGCCAGATTCATTCCGGGACGTTCACGTTTAAGAGCCAGTGGAGGGCCAAACCGGAGGGCTTGATTTATCACTATCCTCTCTGCAAAGAACAAAAAGCTTTGCCGACTGTCGGTCTGGCCCAGCGGTCCTTAACCTTTCGTTTGGCCGAAATGATCTGGCCCCGTCTTCCCCTTCAGCTGACCCAATGGTTGGGGGGAAAATTGATCAGACACCTGGCCCTGGCGTAATCATGGATAACAGGAAAAAGACCCTTATTATTGTCCCGGCTTATCAGGAAGAGGCGAATATCCTGCGGGTTATAGAAGATATTAGAACCCATCTTCCCCAGGCCGAGATAGTGGTGATCAATGACGGCTCCACCGATCAAACCGGTCCTTTGGCCCGGGGGGCGGCGGTCAAGGTGATTGACCTCTCCTTTAATATGGGCATAGGGGCATCGGTTCAAACAGGATTTAAGTATGCCCGCGAGCACGACTATACTGAAGCTATGCAGATTGACGGCGATCATCAGCATCCGGCCGAAGAAGGACCTCGGCTGCTCCAGATTCTCGCAGAAAAAAAAGCCGACCTGGTTATCGGGTCCCGTTTTATCGCTCCCACAGGCTATCAGGGTTCCTGGGCCAGACGGGCCGGAAATCGCCTCTTTCAATGGGTCAATGCCCTGATTGTCGGCCAGGAGATTATTGATAACACCTCGGGATTCAGGGCCTATTCCCGTCGGGCCATTGAGCTGTTGTCCCAAACCTATCTGGGTGAATATCCGGAACCGGAATCCATCGGATATCTGAAGAGCCAAGGGTGTTCTATCGTCGAAATTCCGGTCCGGATGCGCAGGCGGACGGGGGGAACTTCCTCCATTACCCCGTTACGAAGTGTTTATTACATGGTCCGGGTTTTAACCTCGATCCTTTCCTTTAACAAACATTCCCGGAGGTGAGCCATGAACTTTTTATTGCTCAAAGTAAGCACCTTCTTTTTGTCTGTCTTCATGTTGGTCTGGATCTTTTCCCTGGTACGGAGAAGGCTTTTGATTGAAGAATATTCCTTTCTGTGGATCTGCATCGCCGGGATCTTTTTAATTCTGTCTTTTTTTCATCCCATCATGGATAAGGCAGCCTATTGGCTGGGCATTGATTACGGGCCGTCGGCTCTTTTCCTCTTTTTCAACGTAGTGACCCTCTTTATCCTAATCCATGTTTCTATTCAGCTTTCCGATTATAAATCGAAAAAAAGACTGCTGGCTCAAGAGATTGCTTTGTTGCGTGATAAGGTTGAGGAACTTTCCCGGAAAACGAGTACCCATGAATCTCCTAACCTTTGATGTTGAAGACTGGTATCACATCAATTTTCCGGTTATTGATTTTTCCGCCTTTGATCGGCAAGAAAATCATCAAGCCCTCTTCAACCACATCAAGACCCTGACCGAATATTGCCGGACCAGGGGGATTCAGGGGACCTTTTTTGTTTTAGCCCGTCTCCTGGAAAAAAGGCCTCAAATCGGGGAGTGGATTGTTGGACAGGGACAGGAATTGGCCCTTCACGGCTACGAGCACGATTTATTGACAACCAGGGGACCTGACCAGTTCAAACAGGAATTGGAAGATTCCCTGGCTATCTTTCGCCGGATCACCGGCCATTATCCCTTAGGCTTTCGGGCCCCTTCCTGGTCGGTCAATCTGACCAATTTATGGGTCTTGGAAATACTGGACTCTTTTGGCTTTACCTACGACTCCTCCATTTTCCCGGTTAAAAATTTCCTCTATGGCTTGCCGAGCGCTCCTTCAGAGCCTTTTTATCCGGTCATCCGCGGTCATCGGCTAAACCTTCTAGAGGTGCCTGTTTCGGTCATTCGTCTGGGGCCTAAGCGGATTGCCTATTCGGGAGGCATTTATTTTAATCTCTGGCCTTTTAAAATCATCCGATCCTTGGCTCACCGCCAAACCCGGCAAGGCCGAATTAATTTGTTTTATTTTCACCCCTGGGATCTCTGGAAACGGTCGCCGGATCAATGCCGTCGGTTAAAGGCCGGCCGATGGGTAACCGTCCACCTGGGGGATTCCCTGGGCAAATTTGAAAACCTTTTGAAAACCTTTCCCTTGGGGAATATTTCTGCTAATCTGGAATCGTTGAAAAGCCGGGCGGAAAGGGTCGTTTTAGGAACGAAATATGAATCGTGATCAGGATCTTTTTTATCACCGAGCCTTCTATGGGTTGTTACTCTTCCATTTCCTGATCTGGTTTTCTCTAGGGATGGCCCTGGATCTTCATCCCGACGCAGCCGATCACTGGGTTTGGTCCCAATATCTCTCCTGGGGCTATTATGAACATCCTCCGATGATCGCCTGGGTCATCCGCTTTTTCACCATCCTTTTCGGCAACACCCAACTGGCTCTCGCCTTTGGGTCTCAAGCCATCACCCTGCTTTCCTTTCTGCCCATTTTTCTTCTGGCCCGAAGGATGTTTGACGCCCGGACGGCCTTTTTTAGCGTCTTATGCCTGGAGGCTATGCCGTTAATACTGGTAGGCAGTATGATCTTTATTATTGATACGGTCTTATTGCTCTTTTTTCTTTGGGCGGCTTTGGCCTTTTGGAAGGGGATCGAACAGGGCAACCCCAATACCCTGTACTGGGCTGGCTTGGCCTTGGGGTTGGCCTTGTTATCCAAAATAACCGCCGTTCTTTTTCCCTTAAGCTGTTTTATGTATTTGCTCGTCTCGCCAGAAAGGAGAAGGATATTACTAAACTCCCGCCTGTATTTGGCCTTGTTAATAAGTCTTCTGGTTTTTTCTCCTTTCATTTATTGGAATATGACCCATGGCTGGATTTCCATCCAAGGCCAATTGGAAAAAGGGCTGACCGGCGGCAAGGATTGGAATCAGACCCTGGGCTTTTGGTTCGGCCAACCTCTGATTATCGGTCCGGTGCTTTTTTTCTTTGCTCTAAAAGCCCTGAAGCAAGGTCTAAAAAAATTCAAGCAAGACGCCCGTATGGCCTATCTGGTTCTCTTGACGATTATACCCCTCCTGATTTTTGGTCTGGCTGCTTTTAGGGGAAAATACTCCGATCCCACTTGGACGGATATCGGCTGGCCTTTTGGAGCCATCCTCTTGGGGAACTATTTTTCAGAACGACTCCACACTGCCTCGACCAAAAAGGCCTTTTTGGTGGGAGGACTTATTTTCCTTACCTCCTGGCTGCCTATCAGCCTGTTAGCCCTCCATACCCTTCATCCTTTCATACCTGTACCCATTCAAAATGACCGCACCTTAGAACTAAGGGGATGGCGGCAACTGGGAGAAGCTCTCGGGCGGGAATATACCCGGTATTTCCCGGGGCAACAGAAGGTCTATGTGGTGACCGAGGAATATCAGTTGGCCGGGGCTGTTTCTTTTTACGCCCCCCAGCACCCGATTCCCTTTTCTTTCGGCAAAGAAAAGAGAAATTTTTGGGTGACCGCTGAGGAATTGAAAAAAAACGGGGCCCTGATGGTCTGCAAGCCCGAAAATTGCGACTGGGATCAACAACGGATCCGCCCTTGGTTCCAGACGATTCGGCTCGTTTCGACTATTCCTTTTTTTCGGCAAGGGAAGCTGTCTAAAGAATTCCAGGTGTTTTATTGTTCCAATTAGATCGATGAAGATTATCTCCAGATATATTCTAAGAGAAATTATGACGCCCTTAGGCGTTACCGTGGCGGTTTTTACCCTCATCTTTCTAATCGGCAATTTGATGCAGTTGATTGAAATGATCGTTCAGAAAGGAGTGGGCCTTTGGGATGTGACTCGATTATTAGGGTATACCCTACCCTTCCTTTTTGTCTATATCCTGCCCATGGCCTTTTTTATCTCTATCCTCCTGGGTTTTTTAAGATTATCCAGCGATAACGAAGTAACCGCTTTAAAGGCTTCCGGAGTGGGTTTTTTCCAATTACTTCCTCCGGTATTCATTTTGTGCCTGGCCGCCTATCTCTTGACCAGTTTTATGGCCATGGTGGCTCAGCCTTGGGGAGAGCATTCCCTGAAAAAATTGATTTTTAATATTGCCGTGGTCCAAGCCAAGGTGACCTTGAAAGAAAGGGTCTTTAATGATGAATTCAAAGACTTGGTTTTCTATATCCAAAAGGTGAGTCCCGACGGACAAATGGAGGATATTTTCATTTACGATCTCCGTCAGAAAGATGTCCCTCAGACCATTGTGGCCAAGAGAGGCTGGCTGATTCCCAATCCCAAGGAACGGTCTCTCAATCTCCGTCTGGAAGACGGGACGATCTATACCGTTACCCTGAGCTCCAAGAGCGCTCAAAATATTTTTTTTAAGACTTATAATTTGGTCCTGCCTTTGGAAAATATGATCGCCGCTCAGGAAAAAAGGGAAAAAACAGAGACGGAACTATACCTCAGTGAACTGAGAGAAAAAATCCAAATTACTCCTCCGGGGGAGAAAAAATATTATATCTATCAAATCGAATATTATAAAAAATTCAGTATCCCTTTCGCCTGTCTGGTTTTCGGAATGATCGCCTTTCCCCTGGGTCTGCAATCCCGACTGGCGGGAAGGGCCTGGGCGGTTATACTCGGCGGAATGGTCTTTTTTATTTATTACCTTTTTCTCTCTTTGGCCTTTAGTCTTGGGGAAAAGGGGACACTGAAACCATTGATCGGTTTGTGGTTACCGAATATTTTTGTCGGGAGTATTGGTACGTATCTTTTCTGGGTCACCTGGAAAGAAAAAGAATTGCGTTGGTTGGCGGCCATAAAATATTTTTTGGAAGGGTTCAAGGAAAGATTGAGGAAAAGACGACGTTAGACCGTTTATTCGCCTGTCGCCGGCCGCCTTTATTGACGACTGTTTCTGGAAAGACGATAGACGAACAACGACCGATGGAATGGTCGATCATAGATGGCAAGTTTAACCTGGATAAATAAATGGTTTTCCCCCGTTCTTCGGCTGACAGCAGGTTTATATGGCCTGGGGGTGAGGTTCAGAATTTGGCTTTATCGTCGCCAGGTATTGAAGGCCAGAGATCTTCCCTTAAAAGTAATCAGCATCGGTAATCTGGTGGTCGGCGGGACCGGGAAAACACCCCATACGGCCTTACTGGCCGCCTATTTACAGAAACAAGGCATAAAGGTGGCGGTCTTGAGCCGTGGTTACCGGGGAACCAAAATGAAAACAGGGGCGGTCATTTCCAATGGCCAATCCCTGTCCGCTACGGTCGAGGAAGGTGGCGAGGAGCCTTTTTGGCTGGCCCAAAAGTTACCGGGCATACCGGTAGTGATTGGTCGGGATCGCTACCGCTCCGGCCTGCTTTGTCACCATTCCTGGAAAACCCAATGGGCTATTCTGGATGACGGCTATCAACACCTTGCCTTAAAACGGGAGATCAATATTTTGCTCTGGCCCGCGCACCATCCCCCTGACTCAGAAAGGCTTATGCCCCTAGGCCGACTGCGGGAACCCCTCCGGGAGATGGAACGGGCTGATCTTATTCTAATCAGCCATGGGGAACGAATCGAGCCTCCAAGGCGGGAAACGTTGAAAAAAGAAATTCAAGCTCAGGTTCCGGCTAAGCCGGTTTTTTTTTCGGAACATAAGCCGGTCACTCTCTGGCGTTATCCCGACAAGTCGGCGTTCTCCTTATCGTGGCTGGCGGGAAAACGGCTTGTAGCTTTTTGCGGTTTGGCCGAACCTCAATCCCTGATCTTTAGTTTGAAACAACTGGGGGCTGATCCCCTTAAGCTGGTCGAATTTCCGGATCATCATTTTTACCGGGAAAACGACAAACAGTCTCTGGAAATCTTAAGTCGTTCACTGAAAACACACTTATTGGTCACTACCGAGAAGGATGCCATAAAACTGGGGGAATGGAATACTAACGATTTACAGATCCTGGTCTTAGGGATTGAAGTGCAGATAGACAATCCGACTTTTTGGGAATGGTTGGATCAGAAAACAGGCTTAAGGCATGAGGCATAAGGTTCAAGTGTCCTCCCTGATTAATATATTGCTCAGAGTTCCCAACTGGTTGGGGGATGCCCTAATGGCCACTCCGGCTGTTCATAGCTTAAGAAAACACTTACCCCAAGTCCGGATTACGGTTCTGGCCAAGTCGTGGGTGGCCCCGGTATTTGAATCCAATCCGGATGTGGACCAGGTTCTGAAATATGAAAAGCCCGGTATCCATGAGGGTCTGGGAGGAAAACGGAGGCTGGCTAGGGAATTAAGTTGGCAGGGGTTTGATGGTGTCATCCTTTTCCCCCATTCATTTGAGTCGGCCCTCATTTCCTTTATGGGCCGCATTCCCCGGCGGATCGGTTTTTCAACCGAGGGACGGGGAGTTTTATTGACCGATCGACTGCCCATCACCAAGACCAGGAAGACTGAACATCAGGTCGCCTATTTTTTCCATCTCCTGGAACCCCTGGGAATCAAGGAAGATCCATCGGCGGAGAGGAATCCTCTTTTGTTGACTTGTTCCGAGGCTGATCAAAAACGGGCGGAGAATCGCTTGACCGATCTGGGAATCAGCCGGGAGGATATTTTAGTCGGATTGGCCCCTGGGGCCATTTATGGTTCTGCCAAATGCTGGCCCTTTGATCGTTTTGAACAATTGGCCGAGCTCTTAAAGAAGACCTGGCAGGCTAAAGTGATTCTTCTGGGCACCGATACCGATGCCTTATCCGGATCGATGAAAACCAGCCGAAATTATTTTGACCTCTTAGGGAAGACGACCTTAGGTGAGGCCTTGGCTTTAATCCGCCGCTGTCGATTGATGATCTGTAATGATTCGGGTTTGATGCACGCCGCTTCGGCCTTAAGAATTCCGCTGGTGGCCCTTTTCGGATCAACCAATCTCCGGCGCACCGGCCCTTGGGGAGGAATCAGCCGGGTTATCCAAAAGAATTTTCCCTGCAGCCCCTGCCTCAAGAAGGTCTGTCCGGTAACCCCGACCTGTATGGAGGCCATTCCCGTAGAGGAAGTCTGGAAGGTAATTTTAAATCTGGCGGAAGAAGGGATCCTAGAAAACCATTAACCCATTATGGCTCAAGACACGCTAGGGCAAAGCTCTCTTATGCTTAAGATGACCACCGAAAACCGGATCGCCTTTATCACCTCTTATCGCCTGGGAGATTCCTTGCTGAGTATGATTTTGATTAATAATATGCTTAGACAGGGATGGTCCGTGGAGGTATTTAGTCAAACGGTCTATCAATTAGCCGATTGGTTTCCGGGGGTAACGGTTTTTCCTTTTTCCGAAATAAAGACAAGGGCTCCCTTTTATAACCAGATTTGGTTTGAGCGACCTAATCGTAAAGTGGAGAGGATCCAGCCCTCTCCGGCCCAAGCGGTTAGAGTGTTAAAAGAATCACCTCTTTATCGCCAAGATGTACCGATGAGTAGGGTCTTTCAATTGATCTCTCAGCAGGAATTGGGCATTAAGCAGCCGATATTAGATAACGGCCTAAGAAGACCGGCCGACTTGCCGGACGAAAAAAATCCCCAAAAAATTATGATCCATCCCACCAGTAGCAGCCGGTTGAAGACTTGGAAATTGAAGGGCTTTCTGCAAGTCGCTCGTCTCCTGCAAGACCAGGGATTTCAAGTCGAGTTCATCCTCGGTCCCGAGGAAAAAGAGGTGACTGAAAACTTAAGGGAGATGGGGATGGATTGTTTTGTTCAGGCAAATTTAGCCGCAGTGGCCCGACAATTATTTCAGGCTTCCTGGTTTATCGGGAATGATTCCGGTATAGGACAACTGGCCTCCAATGTGGGGGCTAAGACGATCACCCTTTACCCTTTGTCCAGGAGGGCCAGACGATGGAAACCCTGCTGGGGACCCTCTCTGGCCGTCTGCCCAACCCTCTCTGAAAAAATTCCGGAGGTGGGGCGCCTCCTTCTCTGGAAACATTGGATCACCCCGGAGGCGGTTTTAAAAACTTTTCTGTTATTAAGAGAAGAGGCCATCCCCTTTCCGGAGAGGACCAACTGATTCATTATGACCGGTCAAACAAACTTTTCCCCGTCCCTTTCCTATATTGAGCAACATACGATTCGGAACGTCCTGATTGTTAAATTGACTTCCCTAGGCGATGTGATCCATGCCTTGCCGGTAGCCGCTTCATTGAAAAAGGCTTTTCCCTTTTTGAAACTCCATTGGGTGGTCGAGGACCGTTGTGCCCCTTTATTGGAAAATCACCCTCTATTGGATTCGGTTATTATCTATCCCCGGAAGGTCCTCCAGTCTCTTTTGGCCAAAGGGAAATGGAGGCAGGCCTTTTCCCTGCTAAAGAATCTTCGCCGGTCTTTAAGGGAATTATCCATCGATGTATCCCTGGATTTGCAAGGTTTGGCCAAATCGGCTTTGATGGTCGGGATGGCCTGGCCTCCCTATCGAATCGGTTGCTTTGGCTTAAAAGAGTTCAGTTATCTCTTTTCAAAAAGTTTACCGGGGGGACAAGACCTTCATGCCGTGGATCGAAATTTAGAAGTAGCCGAATTCTTGGGAGCCGGGAAGACAGATCCGGAATTTGTCCTGGGTCTTACCAAGGAGGAACAAACCTGGGCTGAGGAATTTTTTCGAGGCAAAGGGATTCCCGAAGAAAGACTCCTCCTGGGCCTGCAGGTCGGCGCCTCCCTTCCCCAAAAATGCTGGCCCCTTAGGAAAATGGTGGCCTTGACTGAAGCCATTTCTACTTTTCCGAAGGTTCAACTGGTCCTCCTGGGCGATCAAACAGACCGGGAAAAACTAAAGCCTTATCTTTCCCGGATCCCTCAGCAGGTGATTAATACCACCGGTGACCTTTCCCTGCGCCAATTAATAGCCCTGATCAGTCAATGTCATCTATTCATCGGAGCGGACACCGGACCTCTACATCTGGCTGTCGGTCTGGGGAAACCGGTTATCGCCCTCTGTGGGGCGGATGATCCCAAATGGACCGGCCCCTACGGCCCCTCTAACCAGATCCTTTATAAAAAATTTGCCTGTAGCCCCTGTAATAAGAAACCAATCTGTCAGGGACGGTATGATTGTATGGAGGCTATTGAAGTAGAGGAAGTCATTGAATCGCTGAATAGTGTCCCGCTTTTCTCGAGGACCTAAAAGGAAATCCGTTGCATAAAATCCATCAGGCCATTTTGCATTTATTAAAGGAAAAACAAGGGGAATCTTTATTGGATCTGGCTTGCGGTCATGGGGAGTTAGGTACGGCCTTAGAGGAGATAGGGTTTAGGGTTATCTTTGCCGATCGTTATGATTTTCCTTCACACAGGACTAAGTGTGTTAAGGTTGACTTAAACCGATCGTTTCCTTTCAGGAATGACCGATTTGAGACAATCGTTTGTGCCGAATCTTTGCAGTACCTGGAAAATCATGAGGATTTTTTTAGAGAAACCAATAGAATCCTGGTACCCAAAGGAACTTTGGTGATCAGTTTCCCGAACATCCTGACCCTCTCAGAACGGTCCTATTTTTGGCGAAGGGGCTGGTTTTCCTGTTTCAGACCGGTTAGGGAGAAAAACCCTCGGAGTGAATGGGCTAATGTGGTTTATCATGTTTTTTCTTTCGTGGAGATCGTTCAATTGTTGCAGAAAAATGGCTTTGAAATTATTAGGGCCTTCAGTCCGAATATTTCCTCAAAAGGGAAATTTTCCTATCCGCTAATCAAAGGACTTTATGCCCTGGGGTTATGTTTTGAACGAGACCCAGAGAAAGCACAATTAATCAAACGGCTCATGTCTCCGGATTTATTACGGGGAGATCATCTAATTGTCCTTAGTCGGAAAATATAAACAAAAGGATAAAATATACCTTCCCTAAAACGTTTTCGGAATAATAGCATGTATGCCTTATTGTATGGTTTAGTCTATCTCGTCTCTTTATTACCCCGTAAGGTCGGACTGCGCTTAGGGGATTTCATCGGCCTGTCCTTGTTTTATGGGTTGAAACGGCGCCGGAATATTGCCTTAGAGAATTTGAAGATCGCCTTTGGGGATCAAAAGGATGGGGCAGAACGGCGCAGGATTGCCAAAAAAAGTTTTCAGTTTATGGGCCGTCATTTCATGGAGGTCTGTTATTTAATTCGGACCGATAAGGAAAAGGTCTCCTCTTATGTGGAAATAAAAGGACTGCAGCATTATGAAGAGGCCCGGTCTCTAGGCAGAGGTGTAGTCTGTCTGACCGGGCATTTTGGTTGTTGGGAGTTGTTGGCCGTCAGTTCGGGATATATTCATAGTCCCGGGTATTTAGTGGTTAAACCTCTGGATTTTCCTCCAGGCGAAAAATTGATTCAAACGATCAGGGGGGTAAGCGGCAATCAATTCATCAGCAAGGAAAAATCGATGAGACAGTTGTTCCAGATTCTGTCCCAGGGAGACTGGGTGGCTATCCTCCTGGATCAAAATATCGACTGGAAAGATGGGGTCTTTGTCCCTTTTTTTAATAAACGGGCCTGCACGAACAAAGGATTGGCCTTGCTGGTCAGGAAGACCCAGGTTCCGGTGGTGCCGATTTTTATCATCTATCAAGGGCGAGGTCAGTATCGGGTTGAAATCAAACCGGCCCTGCCGTGGCTGTCTTATGGAGACCGGACCAAAGAGATCGAGGAAAATACGGCTCAATATAACCAAGTCATTGAGGCCATGGTCCGGCAGTATCCGGATCATTATTTCTGGGTCCATCAACGCTGGAAAACCAGACCCTATCAACCCTGGCCGAGGGAAAACAGGTAAGCGGAAACCGGGATCCAGGGTTTTGATGCTTTTTGGAACGCTAAATGTCTATATAATGATGTGACGGTTAATATCTATTTTAAAAAAGAGTTATGGATAAACGTTTTCGAATAATGCACACCGAATGGTCCGAAGGATTCGGGGGGCAGGAGATGCGCATCCTTTTAGAAATGGGGCAGCATCTGAAGTCCGGGCATCATGTTTCCCTCCTCGCTCCTCCGGAAAGCCCTTTATTGAAAAGGGCTAAGGAACAAGGTATGGAAGTCATTCCCTCGAAGATTAGACATACCTTTGATCTTCCAGCCCTTGGTCGAATAAAAAACCTTATTCAGAAAAAAGCGATTGAAGTCCTCCACACCCATAGCTCGGTAGACAGTTGGGTGGCTTCCCTGGCCGGCAAATGGGCCGGTGTGCCGGTATTGGTACGCACACGGCATATTTCCGTTCCGGCCAAAACCCATGGCCTAAATAAAATTTATGCCCTTCCCGATGCGGTCATTACGGCCGGAAAACAAATCCGCCAGACCCTTTTGGATGGCTATCACCTTTCGGCGGATAGGGTTTTTTCCATCCCTACCGGGGTGGACACGGATCGGTTTTTCCCGCGAGACCCGGACTTAAAGCTGAAAAAAAAACTCGGTCTGCCGGATAATGCCTTGGTGATTACTTTGGCCGCTGTGCTGCGGGCCCAAAAGCGACACGAACTGGTTATTGCTGCGGCTCAGACCATTCTGAAAAAATACCCCCAGAGCCGTTTCCTTTTCGTCGGGGAAGGTCCGAGACGAGACCTGATCAGCCAAGAGATCAAACGCACCGGGATGGAGGATTTTTTTTTAATGACCGGTCACCGGGATGACCTCCCCGAAATCCTATCCATTAGCGATATTGGGATTATCTCTTCCCAGGCCGAAGGGGTACCCCAATTTCTCCTCCAAGCCATGGCCATGGCTAAACCCATGGTCAGCACCAGCGTGGGCGGCATACCGGAAATTATTGAGGATGGGGTTAACGGTCTTTTAATCCCTCCGGAAGATCCTCAGGCCCTGGCCGATGCGGTCCTCCGGTTGCTCGATGACCGGACCCTTGCCGGACAGATAGGGAAAAAAGCCAAGCATTTGATTGAGGACCAATATACCGCCGGACAGATGGCCGAAGAGATCTATCAGGTATACTTGAAGGTCTATCGACAAAAGGAGGGGCCGAAAGGATGACCCGGGCTGTCCCTATCTTAACCTATCACCATGTCAATCCCTTGGAAGGGGATATGGTTACTGTTTCGTTGAATCACTTTGAAGAGCAAATGGCCTTCCTGCACCGTCGGGGATATCAGACCCTCTTTGTTTCCGAATTAGTCGAATGGATGGTAGGGGCCAAAAGGCTATCTAAAAAATCAGTGGTTCTGACCTTTGATGACGGATTTTGGGATAACTACGAATTTGCCTTTCCGGTCTTAAAACGTTATGGAATCAAGGCGACTATCTTTATCGTCACCGGATGGATTTCCGAGGGAAAAGCCTCGGATTTGACCAGAAAGATCATTACTCATCATGAAGCAAACCAACTGACTGCCCAGGGCCAGGGCAAACACATCGCCATGACCTGGGAGGAAGTTAAGGAACTTCAAGACAGCGGTTTGATCGAGATCGAATCCCACACCCATTCCCATAACAAAGAACTCTATCAAAATGGACCGGCGTTGCAGGAGGATTTAAAACGTTCCCGACAGGCTATCTTTGATCATTTACAAAAAGAGAGCTCTTGCCTTTGCTGGCCGGGAGGCCGGTACAATCAGGCAAGCATCCTGGCCGCCCGGGAGGCCGGCTTTAAGGCCCTCTGCACCACCAAAAGAGGACTGAATCAACCCGGAGGAGACCTATTGCAACTCAAAAGGGTAACCGTTAAGGACAGCGGTTTCCCCTGGCTGCGTAAAACCATTTTTCTCTTTTCTAATCCCCTCTTGGGGGAATTATATGCTAAAATAAAACCGGCTTGAACCTTCCCCTTCGCTGGTTATCTTTGAAACAACGGATTGTTTTGGGACTCATAGCGGATGATTGGATTGTGCGAAGGCCTCGGAATCCTAATTTTGCATTAGATAAGCCGGTTATTTTGTGTTACAATAAAAAAATTGTGACACGGTGACACGATAAGGACTGGCCGGGAAAAGAAACCAGCCCAAAAATCCAGGAGGCGGCCATGAAGAAATTAACGATATGAGAGACACGACAGTCCCTGCCTCAACTAGACCGCTTGTTGGCTGAAGAGGGAGAGATAACCATAACCCGTCGAGGAGGCCCCATCGCCCGTATTGTCCAGATTGATGGAAAAAAACGCATTCCCTCTCACCATAATCTTCGAAAATTAATGCCGAGAATGTTACAGGGAAGCGAAAAGCTGATACGAAAAGACAGAGATGCACGATGAGGGAAATTATTTATATCGATACCAGCGCCCTGGCCACTTTTTTTGATTTCGTTTTTAGAAGGATTAGAAAATAGATGATATTAACCCAAAAAAATATTTGGAAGAAAGAGGGCCAACATGGCTATCAGTCAGGAACTTCTGGAAATATTGGCTTGCCCCAAATGCAAAGGAGATATTTATTTAAATGAAACCAAAGACGGGTTGATTTGCGAAACATGTCGTCTGCTTTATGAAATCAAAGACGACATTCCGATTATGTTGATCGACGAGGCCAAGCCGCTGGACAGTAAAAAGTAGGAACTGCAAAATTGTTTTTCACATTTTATCACTAAACAGATTACTTCCAAAGAAGCGCTACAAAAGTAATTTTCTTTAGGATTATATCAAATCTAAAGATCGCTAACCCGGAGAACCCATTTTTATGAAAGAAAATACAAATAAAATTCTGTTAATTTTATTACCTGTTATCTTGTCTATAGTTTTAATTATATCGGCTTTCCTGTCTTTGACTTCTATTGAAGGCGTTAAGTACGACATTGACCGGCATTCTGAATCACCAACCCACGTTTTTGAAATTCCACCTAAGGGTAAAATAGGTATTGATTTAAACTTCTTGCCTAACCAATTAAAAAGATTTCAATTCTATATAACTTGCAAGTCTGAAACCAATTGCCCTGATTTGGCCCTCGAACAAGGTCAGACAACAATGAAACTTGCCAGCAGGGAATCAGGAAGAATATATTGGATATTAGATAGAAGTAAAATTAATGTAAATCGTCCCATTGTAATTTTAAATCCTTCCGATCAGACAGTAACTCTTAATTATTATAGTGTTTCCAACAGTATTGCTACCAATCCAAATATCCCTCGTTATTTAATTTTGCTATCTTGGCCTGGATGGGGGCATCTGTCATTTATCTTTATGGTTTTGATTGTATTGGTGGGAATAATTTTACAGGTTCCGGCCTCGGTTATTATTTGCAGGTATTCGGATGATCTCCGGCGTCCTTGGGAGTCTTTGGTGCTATTGGCCTTCCCTTCGATATTCGTTATAAGTTGGGTTTTGCTTTTCCTGGGGGGGCGTTATCTCTCTGTTTCCTGGGAAACCTTCTTGTTGTTGGCCCTTATCGGTCCTTTGTTTCTGGTTATTTTTTGGGTATTTAAAAAACTTGATATAAATTTAATTGTTCCAGCATCTCAGAGATTCAAATTTTTTATATTTATTTTTTTATTCCTGGTCATTATCTCCGACCGTTTAAAAATCATTGTAGATGTCTTATTCTACTATGCCGATGAGGATTCTGCACTCTTTTGGAACGGGGCAACTGAATATGCCAAAGGGATGTTCCACGAGCCAAGAGCATTCGGACAACCCTACCTGACCTTTATCGATTCTCTTTTTGCGGTACCCCTCTTGTGGGCGGGACTTCCAGTAGATAAGACTCTTCCTCTAATTTCTTCCTTGTTTGCTTTGGCACCTTTCGGAGTGATGTTTTATCTTGCTTTGAGAACCGGGAATCATCTTTTGGCAGGCTTGGTCCTGATCCTCCCGTTGACCTTGCCCATAGAATATAACATTATTTCCTCAATTCAAGGACGGGGAACAGCCTATTTTATTCTATCACTGGCGCTGCTTATAATATCAACAGCAAAAGGGCGTGTTGGTTTTTTCTTTTTTGGACTTTTTTCTGTGTTGTCTGTTTCTGTATGTTTGGACTCACTCTTGATAGTCCTGCCAGTAATCCTTTATGCTATTTACAAAAAGGGGAAGGAAATTGATTTTATCAAATGGGGCGGCCTTGGTATGATTTTAGGCTTTATGATCCATATTATTGTACAGAGTTTCTACCACTTTTACCCGGATTATATATTGCATGGGAACCCGGAGGATTCTGTGTTTTTTCCTAATCCAGGGGTTGGTTTCTCCTGGCCTTTATTTGTTAAAAGCCTTTTTAATCTCGGTATGTTTTGGCGATATCATGTTCCGGTGTTCCACTATCACGTTTGGTTTCTAGGTGGGGTTTTTATTCTATTGGTGGTCTTGTTATATCATCGGAAACAATATTTCCTTACCGGAGTCAGCCTCATTACCGGAATTCTTTTCTTATATACATTGGGTATGTCGAAAGCCTATGATGGGAGTGAATCCGTTTTTTTCTCCCGGGCCAGGAATTATTTAGGTATTCCATTCCTGCTCGGCCTGATGATCTATTGGATTTCCCAATCCATAAATGTAACAAAAGATCGTTTAGGGAAAAGGTGGATGTACCTAGTCTTAGTTGTATTCGTCTTTTTGAATATAATAATCAAATATCAAGATTACGATGCTCATTTTAAAAAAATTTTTGATACCCCTGGGGGATTACCCGGAGAATATATCTCCTATATCGAAGAGGTGTCCCAGGCTGTAGAGAAGGCTGCCAGAACTTACGGGGCGGAGTTGGTAATTTTCCCGGACGGAAATCGAACCCTTAACTACGGGTGTGCGGCTAAGCTCAATGGGAAAGTGGCCACGCTGCTGGCAGGGTATGAAAGACGGACCTGGCGTATTGAGGAAGAGGAAAACCAACTTAGGGGAAATATTTTATTATATGGGTTTGATCAGCATGTTGCTGACGAGTGGGCAAGCAAAACCGGCAAAAAAGCCAGACAGGTTCACCAATCCCCTAATCTTATTTTAGTAGAGTCTGGCCCTACCTTGGTTATACCTTTTCTTCATGAAATCAACATGCCCATCCGCTCGATAAGATTAGCTCGTTTATATTATCGCCGAGGTTTGCTCCAAGAACGAACAGCTAATTTCACCGAAGCGATCGCCGATTATAGCCGGGCTATTGATCATAAATCTAATTTTTCTGAAGCCTATTACCACCGGGCCATGGTGTATCTGGTCCAAGGGGAGTCTCGAAAAGCCATAGATGATTTTTCGTCGATTTTAGGACTTCATTCAGATAATCATAAAGCTCTTTTAGGCCGGGCAATGGCCTATGAAAAAAATGGCAATTATCAAGAAGCTCAAGCTGATCATGCCCAGGCCAGAAAATATAAATAGGTGTCTAAGGTAAAACTACATAAATCAGGGGACATCCATACTCATTTCTTGACAGAGAGGAAAAATTTTAAAATAAACTTGATAAAATTTTGATAGTCAGTATAATGACCATAAGCAAAAATCCTTTGGAGGTCCGTTATGGAGATCATTCAGGATTACATTTCAATCACCAAGGCCAAAAGCGATCTTTTGAATTTGATCCGTAGGATTGAGAATACCGACGATGCCTTTGCTATTACCAAAAACGGCACTCCAGAGGCCGTTCTAATTAGCATGAAAAAGTTTAAGGGGCTCCTGGAGACCATCGATATCCTTTCCGATGAACAGGCCATGAAAAGCATTAGAAAATCCATCCGGGAGGCTAATCAAGGGAAATGGGTTGAGTTCGATAAGGTTTTTGAACAATGAAGGAATACCGGATTCGTTTTACTCCTGAAGCCGGTCAGTGTATCTCCCGCCTGCACCCCGAACACAAGAAGATCATACGAAAAGCCCTGGAACAACTTCGGCGCGAACCTTACGCCGGTGATGATTTACAAGAGGAACTCGCCGAATTTAGATCCTTTAAACCCAAGAGATTCAGGATTATATACACCATTGACCAAGAACATCGGATTATCCAGGTTTACTATGTAGGTCACCGTAAAGATGTCTATGACCAATTCCGGCTTCTGCTGGAGAAGCTAAAGCCATAAGGATAAATCCGGATTTGCTTCCGATACCATTAGATAAAAGGCTAGGCGAAACATCATTCTTGACATCGTAATGGTCTTCCATTAAAATTATTTTAACATAGAAACGGTGTAACCATCCCGCTTTCCCTAAAAGAAAATTTTTTCGGGTTTTTTTAGGGCGGCAACAACCCTTCGCCGGGTTATTATAGGCTAAAGGAGTGGAGTTGTGGCAAAATTCAATCTTGAATTAGCAAAAGAAGTCTTAGCTGAATTAAAAACCGAGGCGGAGAAAGGCGAACTGGGCGCTATTTCCGAAGGATACCTTAAAGGTATGGAATTTGTCGTGGAAGAAATGGGCAACGCGGAGAATGATTTTATCAAGGGAGTTATCGATTTTATCCGAGAGTATGATCTGAAGAAGCGTCAACTTCTTAGAACAAAAACCCCCCAAAGCTAGCCAAAGATATTTTATCTTCAATTTAATCCCGACCAAGTGGCCATGGCTCAAAAAAGTTCGGGTGAGGCCATAGGTGGCTATTGATTCTTTCAACCCATCACCTCCTTGTCCCAAGACTTCAAGCTCCCCAATTCTTTTAGGGAGATCACGTTCTCTTGGAATTCTGGGAATAGATGAGGATCAAAGCGGCCAGAATCATCAGTAAACTCAAGATCTGTCCCATGGTCAGGAATCCAAAGATATAACCAATCTGAGAGTCCGGTTCCCGAAAGGTTTCGATGAAGATTCGAAACACCCCATAACAGATTAAAAATCGGGCGACTAAAACCCCGGGTTTAGCCGCCCTCTCCTTCGTCAACCAGAGGATTAGAAAAAGGACCAATCCTTCAAAGAAGGCTTCATAGAGCTGGGAAGGGTGGCGCGGCCAGGGACCACCGTGAGGGAAAATCATGCCCCAGGGAACAGCGGTGATCCGGCCATAGAGTTCCCCGTTTATAAAATTGGCCAGCCTTCCCAATCCCAATCCGATCGGGGCGGTAACAATAATGAGATCCCCCAGTCTTAACATGGAAACCTTATTCTTTTTACAAAAAGCCCAACTGCCCACCAGGACCCCCAATAACCCGCCATGGAAAGACATACCTCCATGCCAGATGGATAATATTTCCAGTGGATGTTGGAGATATTCTTTGAAGTTATAAAAGAAGACATATCCCAGCCTGGCCCCGAGGATCAGACCGAGGATCAGGTAGAAATAAAGATCCAAGAGCTGCTCTCCGGAAAGGAGGGGAGGTTTTTGCCGGGACAACTGGAATTTGACCAAGAGATAAGAAAAGAGAAATCCGAAAAGGTACATCAGTCCGTACCAGCGGATTTGCAGAGGGCCGAGAGAAATCAGAACAGGATCAATATTGGGAAAAGGGAGCATCGGATGATATCCTTGATTTATTTTTCTCTTGAGGGCGAGGTGGGGGCATGAGCACTCTGCTCCCGGATCTTTTCAGCCAAGCGCAACTCTCTTCGGGCCTTGGCTTCCTCATTCCGTCTAATCTCTTCTTCCGATTCGAGGATAAGGGGCGGGACTTCTATGGGCCGTCCGTCCGGACCCAAGGCGACAAAGGTGAGGTAAGCCGAGGCGGTATGTCTGACTTGTCCGCTCAAAACGCTTTCCGCTTCCACCCGCACCCCGACCTCCAGGGATGTTCTCCCGACCATATTCAGACAGGCCTTAAGGGTCAAAAGGTCTCCGATATAAACCGGACTGTGAAAATCCAGTCGATCGATGGAAGCGGTAACTACGTTGGAAGAAGTATGGCGGATGGCCACGATTCCGGCTGTGGAGTCAATATATTTCATGACCACACCCCCGTGAACATTTCCAGCGAGATTGGCATCCTGGCCGGTCATCTGCATGATCATGGTCATCTGACTGTCTTTTACTTTTTTCCCTACCATAATTCCTCCTTGGAATCGGACCGAGGCCCTTTCAACCATTAGCCGGTTTTACCGACAGGGGTGTCATCTTATCATCTTTTGACAAAAAATATCAGGCCAAAATGGCCTCAAGGCAATTCAAATAAAAAAATTTCTAATTGTTAAATCAAAATAGGAGGTTAAAAGGTTTGATAGACAGGCGGCCCTGACTATGATAAATTTACCAAAAAGAATAAGAAAAAGACTAATAACCTCGGAAGGGAAGGAGAGAACCATGAGCACCGTCCAGGAACAGTTCAATGAAAAAGTGGCCCAGAAGATCATTGTCGAACTGGAGAAAAAACGGATGGCCGGAAGTTTTGCCCCTACTATAAAACAGGCCAAGGAAGAAGTGATTCGAATGATTCCCGAGGGATCGACCGTCTTTCGCTGCGGTTCCATGTCTGCGGTGGAAATGGGGCTTTGGGAGGGTATTCGAGCCATCCCCGGAGTGGAGGTGATTGATCCCTATCGGCCGGAATTATCCCCGGAAGAAGGGCTGGAGCAACGACGCCGGGGTCTTACGGCCGATATTATGATTTCCAGCAGCAATGCCATAACGCTTAACGGGATCCTGGTTAACCTAGACGGCATGGGGAACCGTATCGCGGCTCTGGCTTTCGGGCCTAAAAAGGTTATTTTGGTGGTCGGGATGAATAAAGTGTCCCCTGATTTGGACTCAGCCTTAAAACGGGTCAAACATTATGCTGCTCCTCTTAATAGCATTCGGCTCAATTCCCCCAACCCTTGTACGGAAACCGGCTTATGCAGCGATTGCCGGACGCCCAGTCGTATTTGTAACATGTGGTCTATCATTGAGGGTCAGGCCGTTAAAGATCGGATTCATGTCAAGTTGGTCGGAGAGGCCCTGGGCTATTAAAGGAAAGGGAAAAGTCATAATCTCTTTACTTTTCCTTTTCTAAAGGACAAAAACTTGTGAGGACAGGATGATCAGGCGATCTTTAGATAGACTGATTGAGACCTTGCGGAATGAACCTTGGGCCCGGAATATTCCGCAGGAGGAATTTTGGGTTCAATTAACCGCGTCTCTGCAGATGACTTTTTTGCCCGATTTTCTATCCGAAATCACTAAGCAGATCGACGAAGTCATCGAAATTAACCCGGATCTTTCCGAAACCGAGATCCTTACAATGGTGACCCTGTACATGGTAGAGTTCCTGGGGGCCCTGTCCGCCTCGGTGCGGATTTTTGACCCCAATACGGGCCAAATGCTTTCTTTTGGATCTCATCCCTATCAGGAAACAACCCGGGAAACCCATATTCCCCTGGAGAAAACCATCGCCGGAGAGGCCGTTAAGACCCAGAAAACCTATCTTGTCCCCAGCATCCTCCGAGAAGACCTTTACCGGGACAAAAGTGTTATTGAACGCCGGGGGGTTCGCTCCATGATGGCTGTCCCTTTTACCATTCTGCGGTTTTCTCCCCACGAAAGAGAGATGGCCGGTGTTATCCAGATCTATTACAGTGAAGAAGATCGCCTTTTCCCGCCTCTGGACGTCATGGTGGCTGAGCTGATGGCTCGGCGGTTAAGTTTTATTATGGGTCGAAAAAAAATACTCTCTCTTTATAGAATCAATGAAAAGAAGGAGGCCATTGTTCAGAAAATCTTTCAAAAGTTGGGCACTCGAGGCGGAATAAAAATGAAGGAGGTTTTCACTCTGGTTATTCCGGAGATCGCCGACATCGTCAATGTGCAGAGTTGTGCCCTTTTTTCCGTCTCCATGGACCAGGAGCAGGTGGTCCTGGAGGCCGGGTATCCCGAAGGAACCGGTTATCACGGGATCGGTAAAAACTTTTCGGTGAAAAGTGAACCGGCCTTTGAAATTATCTTAAAAGGAGGCGCCTTTGCCCAGGAGTCTCCTTATGAAGTAGTGACCTCCTCCTATCTGCTGGTGATCGATCCCCAGCAGAGCGAGATGATCTCTCATAACCTGAAAAGGTTTGCCTTTGACCACAATATCAACTCTATTCTCTATGTTCCCCTGAGGGTAGGGGAAGAGATTACCCATATCATTACCTTTGATGCCCTGGACCTCAGGAAAGGATATAGCGAATGGGAGATCGAGATCTTTCTTTTTTTAGGAAGGGAATTAATGCAGGCCCAGAGGATTGAGCAACTGGATGATACCCTTCATGACTTCAAAAACCCGGCAATCGCTATTGCCGGCTTTGCCCGCCGCTTGAAAACCATGTTGGAAAAAGATGCCCACTTTAAAGATAACCAGACCTTAAAAAAGTATATGGATATCCTGATCGCCGAGACCATGAGGATTCAGGAGATGGGGCTGAGCATCCACCAGGCGGGCAAAGAAGAGGTGGTCGACTTGACCGAGATCCTCAAAAAACGCTTTGAGATCAATAAAGAGGCCATCAAAGAGATGATGAAGGCCAATGTGACTCTCCAAGAAGGTCCTTTTCAGGATTCTCTACCAGTACGCTGCTATCCCATCCATCTCGAACGTATTCTGGACAACCTGCTTAATAATGCTTCTAAGGCTATTCCCATGAAAGGCGGAAAACTTTCGGTGCAGACCTATCGAGAAGGCCATTGGGCCTTCACCGAGATTTCCAATACCGGTCAGATTTCCGAAGAGGATCGTCTGAAGCTCTTGGAAGGGGAAGGACGTGGTCGGGGAATCCATATCACTCATCGTCTCATCCGTTTAATCAAAGGCCGAATCGAAGTGAAAGTGGGGAAAAATTCCACAACCATGATCGTCTGTTTTCCCCTGAATTCGGATTAAGCCGCCATGCCCCGCCAGGGGCGTGGCGCCACCGAATATAAAAATAGAGATGAACCCATGTGAGGCCTCGAATCCTATTTTCGTTTTAATGAAAATAAAAACGGACCTTCAAGAAGCCGGAGGAGAAACCATTACTACGAACAGAAAGAGAGGACGATAACAATTTGACCCTGTTGAGCGCTGCGGCCGACCAATTCAAATCATCTGGGAAGGTTAGAGAAATCCGGGCCTATGGAAACGGCCATGTCCATGATACCTATCTGGTAACCCTCGATGATCCAGGAGGGACCAAATTTATTCTGCAGCGTCTTAATACCAGGGTCTTTCGTCAGCCTCTCCTGGTTATCCGGAACATCAGCGTCTTCACCGAGCACATGGTCCGTCGTCTTGAACAGGCCCCTTCAAGCCCCGCTCGCCGCTGGGAGATTCCCCGCCTGATAGTGAACCAAAATGGACGGGACTATTGGACGGACTCCGAAGGGTTCTTCTGGCGGGCCATCAGCTTTATTGAAAAAGCTCAGTCCCTTGAGACCATCCAGGATATGAATCAGGCGGAGGAAGTAGGGTGGGCTTTGGCCACCTTTCATTGGCTCCTTAGTGATTTACCGATCAATCAACTAGCCGATACACTCGAAGGATTCCACATCACCCCAAGATATCTGGCTCGTTATGATCAGGTTAGGACTAAAGCATGTCTGAACCGTTCTCCTGAAATAGAATACGGCTTCCGTTTTGTAGACGAGCGAAGAAAAATAGTCGGGGTCTTGGAGGAAGCCAAGGCCCAAGGCAGGCTCCGTCTCCGGCCGATCCATGGCGACCCAAAGGTCAATAATATCCTGTTTGATACGGATACCGGGAAAGCCGTTGGTCTGGTTGATTTAGATACGGTCAAACCTGGTCTTCTTCAATACGATATAGGCGATTGTCTTCGTTCAGGTTGTAATCCTTTGGGCGAAGACATCGACAATTGGGAGATGGTCCGTTTCGAAGCGGACTATTGCCGGGGCATTCTGCAAGGGTATCTCCCCCGTGCCGCCCAATTACTCAGACCAAACGATTATGCCTGTCTTTATGAGGCCATCCGTCTGATTGCTTTCGAGTTAGGGCTGAGATTCTTTACCGACTTTCTGGAAGGTGATATCTATTTTAAAGTAACCCGTTCCCAACAGAATTTAATCCGGGCTCTGGTCCATTTCAAACTCACCGAAAGTATCGAATCTCAGGAAAGAGTTATTCGAACCCTTATTCAGGAAATACGAGGAGAGGTCCATGCTGACTGATGCGCAATTAAATAAATATGCCGAAGTGTTGTTTTGGGGATTACAAACAGCCCGGAAAGACCACTTTAAAAAGAAGGATATTATCCTCATCCAGTATGATCCGGCGGGAATCAAACTGGCCGAAAATCTTTACGCCCGCATACTCGATCAGGGCATGCATCCGGTTCAACGCCAGGGACTAACCTGGGGTATGGAACAGGATTTTTATAAACGATCAAAAAAGGAGCAACTTGTCTTTTTAACACCAGGCGACAAAGAGCTTTTCAAAAACATCCATGGCCGTTTTTTCCTCAGAGCGCCGGAATCTCTCACGCACCTGAAAGATATAGATCCCCGGAAAATCGGGCAGGTCCTGGTTTCCCGAAAACCCTTGCGTAATATCATGGACAGGCGGGAAGAACAAGGCGTTTATAGTTGGACCCTTTGTTCCTTCCCCACGGCCGAATTAGCCAGGCAGGCCAAAATGACCCTTAAGCAATACACCGACCAGATTGTCAAAGCCTGTTTCCTTGATCGGACTGATCCAGTCAGGGAGTGGAAAGAGGTCCATAACCATGTCGGCACCATCAAAAAATGGCTGAATAGTCTAAAGGTGAGCCGGTTTCATATCGAATCTCCGCAAGTCGATTTAACCATTACTCCCGGAGAAAAAAGACGTTGGAAAGGCATCTCCGGCCATAACATCCCCAGTTTCGAACTGTTTTTTTCACCCGATTGGCGTGGGACCGAGGGAGTCTACTTTGCCGATCTTCCCTCCTTTCGAAGCGGGAATTATATAGAGGAGGTGCGCCTGACCTTTGCCAAAGGGGCGGCGATCAAGGTGGAGGCTAAGACCGGAGCGGACTTTACCCGAAAACAGATGGTCATGGATCCCGGGGCTTCCCGGGTCGGAGAGTTTTCCCTGACAGACAGACGATTTTCCCGGATCGACCGTTTTATGGCCGATACCCTTTTTGACGAAAATTTCGGCGGGAAGTTCGGTAACTGTCATATCGCCGTCGGGGCGTCCTATACGGATACCTATGAGGGGAATCCGGCCGAGATGACCAAGGCCTTAAAAAAGCAACTGGGGTTTAACGATTCGGCCCTTCATTGGGATTTAGTCAATACGGAAGACAAGACCGTCACCGCCCACTTGAAGTCCGGCAAGAGATCGCTTATTTATGAAAAAGGGCAGTTTAGGTTTTAGGGGTGTCAAAGTCTACTTTTCTCCTTGACCCTCTTTTTTTCTTATCTTATACTTCTTCATCTTTCAAGACACACGAGTTGATTTCCAAAATCAGGGGCATTCAAAATGCAATCGGACGCAGGAAAAGAAATCCTCTTAAAGGCCGTTAAGGCCTTCAAAAGACGTCTGGTCGTCATTTCCCCTGAGTTCAAAATTCTCGCCTCAAACGATTCTCCCGTAGGAATAGATATTTCGGAAATCCTCGGCCTTCTTTGCCATCAAGTGTTTTATGACCGCTCGGAACCCTGTCTCAATTGCGCGGTAAAAATATCCAAAGAAACCGGACGTCCGGCCCTTCAACCGAAAGAAGAGGAAGATATCGACCTGGAGAAAATGCCCTGCCTTTATGCCTATCCCATTTATGAGGAGGAGAAGATAGAGGCCTTTGTCAGCATGGATTTCGATCTGCCGGCTCGAGGGGATTTTGAAAACAAGCTGCAAAGCTCCAATGCCCTCCTGCGCAACCTGATTCTCAGCGCCGTGGACGGGGTCATTGCCGCCGACAAGCAAGGCCGTATCTTGATCTTCAACGATATAGCCGCTGAACTGTTCGGTTATACCATAGATGAGGCTATGGAAAAATTGAACATCCGGGATATTTATCCGGAGCGCAAAGAACTGGAAGTCATGAAGGCCCTACGGAGTGACGATTTTGGGGGGAAGGGCAAACTACGCCGATACGAGGTGGAGATCCTTCACAAAAACGGTGAACGCATCCCGATCAATCTGAATGCCTCTATTGTCTACGAAGGGGAACGGGAGGTGGCCACCATCGGCTTTTTCCATGACCAGCGCGGGGAAAACCGGATGAAAGAGGAATTGGAAAAGACCCAGATGCAATTGCTCCAATCGGAAAAAATGGCCTCCCTGGGGAAACTGGCGGCCGGGGTGGCCCATCAACTGAACAATCCTTTGTCCGGCATCACTCTTTTCACCAAACTGGTTATGGAGGATTATCATCTTGAAGAGGGGGCCAAAAAAGATCTAAACCGGGTATTGGATGATGCCGAACGTTGTCGGGACACGGTCAGGGAACTATTGGAATTTTCCCGGCAGACGCGGAACTTTATGCAGCCCCAGGACATCAATCAGGCCCTTTCCCGGACCCTTTTTTTATTGGAAAACCAGACCCTGTTTCAGAACATCGTTACGGATAAAATCCTGGACCCTAACCTGCCCTTGGTCCATAGCGACATCCAACAACTGAATCACTTATTTATGAACCTCATTCTGAATGCTGCCCAAGCCATGGGGGGAAAAGGGGAACTAAATATTACCACTGTTTTTCTCCCGGCAACCGACCAGGTGCGTATTGAAATATCCGATACCGGCCCAGGTATTCCCGCAGATATTCTGCCGCGCATTTTTGAGCCTTTTTTCACCACCAAACAAGAGGGGGAAGGCACCGGGCTGGGTTTAAGCGTAGCCTATGGGATCGTCGAAGCACACCGGGGACAGATCTTCGCCCGGAGTGTTCCGGGTCAGGGAGTTACGTTTATCATCGAGCTACCCATTTCTCCCAAAGATGAAGGAGGGAACAGCAATGGCTAAAGAGGTCGAGCCGATCCGGGTACTGGTAGTAGACGACGAGAGAGACATTCGGGATGGGGTGGAACGCATTTTGAGTCGTGTTGGGTTTCAAATTACGACGGCCTCCCGCGGCGATGAGGCCCTGGAAATCCTGGACAAGGTGCGCCCGGCCATCGTGCTCCTTGACCTGAAAATGCCTGGGATGGACGGCATGGAGGTGCTCCAACGTCTCCGGGAAATAGACACGGCCATTCTGGTTATTGTCATCACCGGCTATGCCACCGTTGAAACGGCCATCCAAGCCATGAAACAGGGCGCCTACGATTTTATCCCTAAACCTTTTCAGCCGGACCAATTGCGGCTCATCGTCAACCGGGCGGCCGAAACCATTCGGTTGACCAGGAATGCCAAAAAACTGGAACAGGAAAAGGCCCGAACCTTATTGGATTTGGATACCGAAAAAAGCCGATTACGCACCATCATAGAATCGCTGCCCTATGGGGTGATGGTCACCAATACGAACGGAAAGGTCGTCCTGATTAATCCTTCCTGCAAACAGATGCTCAAACTGGCTCCCGAGGCCTCCACTGGTCAAGCTATTCAGGATTACATAGCCGAGGGGATCGTCTGTGATCTGGGGATGGATATTTCCAAAGGCAAATATGTGGATTACGGGGATATTCCTGCCCAGGAATTCGTCTTATCCGATGGGACCACTTTGCGGGCCATTGCCCAGCCGGTCTTGGGAGAACGGAAGGAATGTCTTGGAGCTATCATCAACTTTATCGATATCACCAGCCTGAAAACGATGGATCGGCTCAAATCCGAATTTGTGGCCAAGGTCTCTCATGAACTGCGTTCACCCCTATCCACCATTCATGAACAGATTGCCCTGGTCGTCAGCGATTTAGTAAACAGCCAACCGCAGCAACACCAATACCTTTTGTCCCGGGCTAAAGAAAAAACCCAAGGTTTGATCTCGCTGATCGGGGATTTGCTCGACTTGTCGCGAATCGAGGGGGGGACCATTTGCCATAAGCCTAAACCGGTTAAGGTGGATGAGCTATTGAAAAGCATCGTCGATTTTCTTTCCGTCCGGGCGGCCGCCAAAAAGCAATCCCTGACCTTCGATTTATTGATCCAGAATCTTCCGGAAATTACGGCCGACCCGGTGGCCCTGGAGAGTATTTTCGGTAACCTGATTTCCAATGCCCTCACTTATACCCAAGAAGAAGGAACCATTCGGGTTGAAATGGACCGGGCGGGCATTAACCTGCGGATAAAGGTCATTGACAACGGTTTTGGGATTCCAGAAAAATATCTCGATAAAATTTTTGAACGGTTTTTTCGGGTAAAGGATGAACGGACCCGTTATATTACCGGGACGGGACTGGGACTGCCCATCGTTAAGGAATTGGTCAGTTCGCTTGGAGGAATCATTGAGGTAAGCAGCACTTTAGGGCAGGGATCGACCTTTATAGTCCTGCTTCCCATCCAGAGGGGATAGAAGAATCCCTTCTGTTTAAGCGGTCAATCTTCATGTAAGGCCTGGAGAAATCCTTCCGGAGGGACCTGTAATCCGGTCCATAAGGCAAAGGCCCGGCGGGCTTGATAGGCCAGGGCCGGTAATCCGTCCAGGAAAGAGATATTTCGGTCTTCGGCCAGTTCTTTCCAAAAATTTTCCTCTCGCCCATAATTTAAATCAAAAATCAGTTGGCAGTCGGGAATCACCAGAGACCGGACCAGATCGGCCATTTCCGAAGACTCTATACGACTGGAAACAGAGGTGGCGTTAACAATCAGATCTACCGGCCAAGATTGATCGGCGAGGGAAAAGATATCCAGCGGTTCACCTCCGATGGACTCACAGATGGAAACGGTTTTTTCTCTATGACGGCCGGCCACATAGATCGTGGAGGCCCGCAGCCAATTTAAAATGAAGATCACCGCTCTGGCAGCCCCACCGGTTCCCAAAACCAGTGCCGTCTTTCCGTCCACTTCAAAGCCGATACTATTAAGGGTATCCATGACCCCGATAGCATTGGTGTTGTAACCCTTTAAACGATTCCCATCCCAGACGATGGTATTGGCCGCTCCGATGATGTTGACACTCTCTGAAAGGATATCCAAGAAAGGCAGGACGGCTTCTTTATGCGGAACAGTGATGTTGGCCCCGGCCAGGTGAAGAATGCGGATACTCTTAATGGCTTGTTCGAGATCCTGAGGCTGAACGACGAAAGGCACATAAGTCCCATTGATCCCCTGACGTTTCAGGACCCGGGAGAACATGATGGGGGATTTAGACTGAGCCGCCCGTTCGTCACTGAGGATACAGAAGACTTTCATAGAAAGATCCAGGGGTCAAGGAGCCGAGGGGTCAAAGGTTCAAGTGAAAGGCGTGGAAGTAAAATCTTTTGAACCCTCGAATCCTTGATTCCTCGAACCCTATTTTCGAATTACAGTCCCAGTAACCTTTTCAGGCTTTTGGTGATCTCTTCAGCCGAGGCCGGTTTGCTCAAATAGTCATCCGCTTCGGTGGACATCCCGTCATAGTGAGTGTAGCGTGTGGAAGAAACATGAGAAGCCACGGCCGTCAGCAGGATAACAGGGATGTTACGGGTTTGTTCATCTTTTTTAAGTTCTTTGCAAACCGCATAGCCGTCCTTTTCCGGCATCATCACATCCAAAACAATGGCATCAGGCGGATTGGATCTAACTTTAGCCAGACCTTCTTCTCCGTTATAGGCTACTTCGATCGTGAAACCTTCTTTTTCCAAATAGCCTTGGACAATGGCGATGAAATCCGGTTCATCATCAACCACTAGAATTCTTTTTTGCAGGCTCATGCTGATCTCCTTAATTCGCAATAGGGTCCAAGGATTCTAGGGGTCGAGGATTCTAGTGAAAGGCATGGTAATAAAACCACTTGAACCCTTGAATCCTCGAATCCTTGATTCCTAGTTTTTAATCTACCACCGGCCGGGGATACAATCCGGCCTGTTCGACGATTTCCGGGACCATCTCTTCCCATTCGATAGCCATGACGTGGAATCCGGCCAATCCTTTGACCTCTTTCAGTCGCTGGATGGATTCGATACACATCTTGATTCCTTCTTCGGCCTGTTTTTCTTTCGGTGTGCCGGCCAGGCGCTTAACCACTTCCTCGGGCACATCCATCCCCGGGACCTTATTTTTCATGTAGCGGGCCATGGCCGCCGATTTCATCGGCGTCACCCCGGCCAGAATATAGACCTGCTCGGTCAGGCCCCGGTCCCGGGCCTTGCTCATCCAATCTTCGAACTTATCCAGATTATAGATGCACTGGGTCTGAATAAATTCGACGCCGGCGGCAATTTTTTTGGCCAGACGGGGAACTCGAATTTCATAGGGATCGGCGAAAGGATTTTCCGCCGCCCCGACAAACATCCGCGGAGGTCGGGAAATCGGATCTCCTCCCAGAAATTTACCCTCGTCACGCATATGCCGAACCGTCTGGATCAGTTGCATCGAGTCCAGGTCATAGACATTCTGACCTTGAGCACAATCCCCGAAACTCTGGTGGTCACCGGAAAGACAGAGGATGTTATGGATGTCGAAGGAAGCAGCCCCCAAAATATCACTTTGGATAGCAATACGGTTACGATCCCGGGTGACCATCTGCAGAACCGGTTCCACACCCATCAGCTTTAACCGAATACAGGCGGCCAGACTGCACAGGCGGGTCATGGAGGTCTGATTATCGGTCACATTAATAGCATCCACATGATTCCTGATTTTTTCGGCTTTGTGGGGGATTATATCTGGGTCACTTCCCCGGGGTGGGCCGCATTCGGAAGTAACGGCCATCTGTCCGGAAGCCAAAATTTTCTCTAGTTTGCTCGGTGTCTTGACCTTCATAGCTTCAAATCCTCCCTGACGACTTTTCTCGGTCCGCCGGCCCGTTCGGTGGACCAGTTTTTGATGGGACTGATCTTTTCATAGTCATCCATACGCCCCAAGGCCTTCAGACGATCGATGATGAGCTGCCAGCCACAAGGAAGCTCTTTGCTGATTTCACATTTTCCCGCCGTGGATCCACCGCAAGGGCCATTGAGGATCCTTTTGGCACATCGGGAAACCGGGCAAATACCTCCGGAGTGAGCCAGCAGGCATTGGCCGCATCCCTGACAGCGTTCCGACCAGACCCCCCGCATTTCATTGGCCCCCATAAAGAGGGTATTCACCCCGGGATAAACCGGAAGGTTCTGGTATTTCTCGGCGGTGAACTGGACTCCGACCCCGCAGGCCAGAGAGACTACCGCCTCATAGTTATCCACATTATTCCGGATTTCCTCCAGGTATTCGTGGTCACACTGCCGTTCCAGGGTGCGTTCCCCGATATTGACCTCCCGGCCCTGTTGGAGGAAATGCATCCGCAGCGCCGAAGCCAACAGCCCTACTTCCTTTTTCCCACCGGCCTCGCAGACCGTGACGCATTCATTGCATCCCAATACCAGGATACTTTGGTGGTCTTTGACATAATCAATAATTTCTTCTATCGGTTTCTTGTCGGCCACAATCATTGGTTTATTCCTCCATTCCGGTGATCCGTCGGTTTTTCGCTCCCTTTAGAGGACAGCACCGACAGCCTGTTCTTTTGCTGATTGCCTCTTTTTAACTTTCTGCAAGGCCAGACGAACTGGACTCGGTCCAGCCTCCAGAATCCTCTGATGCATCTCTTCGGCATAACGGGCAAACATAGGCCCGTCGCTGGACGACAAGTTGTACATTTGAAGTCTCTGGCCACCGATGCCGAGTTTATCTAAAAGTTTCTGGAGATGTTCCACCCGGGCCTTGGCCCTGAAGTTGCCTTGATTGAAATGACAATCTCCTTCCCGGCATCCCACCAGATAAACCCCGTCAGCCCCCTTCTCAAAGGAACGCATGATATGCAGGGCATCCACTTTGCCGGTACAGGGAATTCGGATAATTTTGATGCTCGATTGATAAGGGAGCCGCATCGAACCTGCCAGGTCCGCAGCCGTGTACCCTCAGTAATTACAACAAAAGGCTAAGATAATCGGTTTGAATTCCTGGCTCATAGAGCTGCCTCCAATAGGGTGTCGATCTTACATAAGAGCTGACTATCTGCATACCAATTCAGTTCGATGGCCTTGGCCGGGCACTCCGCCGCACAAATCCCGCAGCCGTGACATAAGGCCTCATCAATCTCACTAAATCCTTCGGTATTGATTTTGGGGACGGTGTACGGGCAGGCTCGCACACAGATGAGGCAAGCCGCACAGGCCTCTCCGTTCACTTGAGCGGTAACCGCCGACAAGGTCAGTTGCTTCCGGGAGAGGAAGGTGGTCGCCCGGGAGGCCGCCGCTTGGGCCTGGGTGATGGTTTCACCCATCAGCTTCGGGCTGTGGGCCGTACCACAGACAAAGATGCCTTCGGTGGCCATATCTACGGGCCGCAGTTTGACATGGGCCTCCATGAAATAGCCTTCGGCCATACGGGCCAGTTTGACGATGGAGGCCAATTCTTCGGTATCACCGGCCACCATGCCGGCGCTGAGGGCCAACAGATCCACTTCCAGCTGGACGTCCCGATCCAGAACATGGTCCTTGAAGGTTAAGATAAAACCATTTCCCGACTGCTCGGCCTTCGGCGGAGATTCCGGATCAAAACGAAAAAAGAAAACCCCTTTTTCTCGGGCCTCTTTGTAATACGTTTCCATCAGCCCATAGGTTCGGATATCGCGATAAAAGATATAGACGTCCGCCTCAGGATTCAGGTTTTTAATTTTTATGGCATTTTTAACGGCACTTTGGCAGCAAATACGGGAGCAGTTGGGATTTTCCTCATTCCGGGAACCGACACATTGGATCATGGCTACATTGTGCAGATCCTGGGCTCCTTTTTCTTTCAATTGCCGGGCCAAATCCACCTGGGTCATGACCTTAGGACTTTCCCCGAAAAAATACTCCTTCGGTTCGTATTCGGTGGCTCCGGTGGCAATGATTAATACGCCGTGATTGATCTTGCGCTCATACAACCCCGGACCAACCAACACCTCGGTGGTGAAATTACCCTGAAAGCCGGAAAAGCCGACCACCAGAGAACGGGTCAAGACCTGAATCTGGGGATGATTGGCCACCTTTTCGATCATATTCTTTAGATAAGCCTGAACATCCTCTCCCTCGATGGTAAAGGTCAGACGATTGGCCATGCCCCCCAGCTGCGGTTCTTTTTCGATAATGATCGTTTCATACCCCTGATCGGCCAACCCTAAGGCGGCGTTCATCCCGGCCACCCCGCCGCCGATAATCAGGGCCCGCTGGTTGACCGTAATGATTTTCTCTTGAAGGGGCTGGAGGGTTCCGGCCCTGGATACGGCCATGCGGACCAGTTCCTTGGCCTTATTGGTGGCTTCCAAAGGTTCAGTAGAATGGACCCAGGAATCCTGATTACGAATATTGGCCATCTCCAAAAGGTATTTGTTTAACCCGCAGCCCCGGAGGGTGTCCATAAACATCCCTTCATGAGATTTCGGGGAACAGGCGGCCACCACCACCCGATTGAGCCGGTGTTCCACAATGCTCTCTTTCAAGGCATCCAAGGAATCCTGACTGCAAGCAAAGAGATTTTGTCTCGCAAAGGCCACCTGAGGCAGGTTCCGGGCATATTCTTCCACAGCGGGCACATCCACTATCCCGCCGATATTGATCCCGCAGTTGCAGACGAACACACCGACGCGGGGTTCTTCATCAGCGATGCTCATTTCCTCCGGCATTTCGATCGTGTTAGTCTTGGTGTTTCTGGCTGCGGCCAATCTCCCTCCGGCCAGACAAGCTGCCGCACTGGCTTCGATAACCGAACTGGGGATATCTTTAGGGGACTGAAAGACTCCGCAGGCATAAATCCCCGGACGGGAGGTCTCGATCGGGGAAAAGGTCGTCGTTTTAGCGAATCCTTCCTTGTCCAGCTCCACCCCAAGCCGCCCGGCCAGATCCTTGGTCGATTTGGGCACCTCCAGTCCAACCGAAAGGACGACCATATCAAAGACTTCGTTGACGATCTCTCCGTTTTCGGTGACATAAGTTATAAGGAGGTCATCGGTTCCCTGAATCGGATCAATGGTATGGACCCGGGAGCGCAGGAAACGGACGCCCTGGTTTTTGGCCATGTTGACGTAGCGCTCAAAATCCTTGCCATAGGAGCGGATATCCATATAGAAGATGGCACAATCCAAACCCTGTTTGCTGTGCTCTTTGGCAATAAGGGATTCTTTGACGGCGTACATGCAGCAGACCGAGGAACAATAGCCATGATCACAGTGGTTAATGTCCCGTGAGCCGACACACTGGAGCCAGGCGATCTTCTGAGGTTCCTTATGATCGCCCGAAGGACGGACCAGATGGCCCATAGTCGGGCCGGAGGCCGATAGGAGCCTTTCAAACTCCAGGGAGGTGACAACATTGGGCAGTTTGGCATAGGTGTAGGTGTCATACAACGTCGGATCATAACAGGAAAAGCCGGTGGAAAGAATAATCGACCCGACCTTGAGAGTTAATTCCTTAGGTTTGTCCTGCAGATTCACGGCCTGGTTGGGGCAGAATTTTTCGCAGGCCTTGCATTTTCCTTTAAGGAAATAAATGCAGTTGGCTTCATCAATGACATATTTTAAGGGCACCGCCTGAGGAAATTTAACATAAGCCGCCTTCCGCCAACCCAACCCCAGGTTATATTCATCCCTCACTTTTTTGGGACACTTTTCCGCACAGATCCCGCAGGCGATGCACTTTTCCATGTCAATGAAGCGGGGTTTCTGATGAACGGAGACTTCAAAATTTCCCTCTTCACCGCTAACGGCAGTGACTTCGGATAACGTCAGAAGCTCGATGTTGATGTGCCGGCCGACCTCGACCAGTTTGGGCGAGATAATTCACATGGCGCAGTCGTTGGTCGGAAAGGTCTTGTCCAACTGGGACATTATCCCGCCCAGGGCCGAGGATTTCTCCACCAGATAGACGTAATAACCGGAATTGGCCAGATCCAGGGCCGATTGCATCCCGGCAATGCCCCCGCCGACAACCATCACCGACCCGACGATATTCCGGCCTTGGCCGGTCGCAGATGGTGTTAAGCCTTTTTCCATTGGTGTGTCCATTTTCCCTTTCCTCTAAATTCCTTCTATAATTTCCGGCAGTCTATTTTCCCATCCCAAAGTGGAAAGATAAACACCGCTAGATCCCTGTTTTTTTAATTCCCGCACGAGGTCTCCGGCAATCAGGAGACATTCCCTGACCTTATCCGGTGCCCGGGCAATCCGGTCGATAATTTCTTCCGGGATATGAATATGAGGAAGATTGCGCATGATGTACCGGGCCATACCCAGGGACTTGAGCAGCATCACCGTTGGTATCAAGGCCATTTTCCGGGAATCGATCCGTTTTTGGTAAGGTTCAAGAAGTTTAAGATCAAAAATGGGGGAAGTGATAAAGAAGCGCGCTCCAGCGGCGTTTCTTTTGATCATCTCTTCCACTTCCATTTCGGTGGATTTCCCTTTGGCTCCGGCTTCACCGGTGGAACCAATTAAAAAATCCGTGGTCCCGTTCAGTTCTATCCCGGCCAGATCACGCCCTGTATTCAATCGTTCTACGGTGCCGATCAGTTCAAGGAGATTGATATCATAGACCGGACGGGCTTGATGATGATCTCCGAAGCTTGGATCTTCTCCGGTCACGGCCATGACCGTCTTAATCCCCAGGGCCTGAGCCGCCAGAAGATCTCCCTGGATGGCCAGACGGTTGCGGTCCCGGCAGTTAATCTGAAAGACCGTGGGCAGGCCCTCGTTCTGGAGGACCATCGCCCCGCCAAGGGAGCTCATCCGCATCACAGCGTTGCTCATCTCCGGTACCACAAAGGCATCAACATGATCCTTGACCCTTTTTGCACTGGATACCAGATCAGAGACGGCCACCCCTTTGGGCGGCTCCATCTCCGCCAGCACCGCGAACACTCCATTCTCAATTTTGTCCTTTAATCCCATGGCCTGCCTCCGATTTTTTTAATTAAACCGCTCTATAGAGCTAAATAAAGATATGGAAAAAAGATGAAAAGATAGTTTGCTGCGAAAATAACGTTTCAAGGTCCAAGACCTCAGGTTTGAGGAAACTCTAAAAACCTATTGGGAACATTGAGCCAAAAACATTTATTTCCAAGAATCGTGACGCCCGAGAAAGATGGGCCTATGAGTTTAGTCGTGACCGGATTATTTTTGGAACCAAAATACAATAAGTATGCCAAAGCTGAGATATTGGGTCTATTATATATTTTTTAATAATTTCAATAAGATAAAAATCTATCGGTCCTTTTCATTATTTGTTGAAATTTCATTAAACCTATGCCATTATGGCCTATATCTTCTTTTTTTCTTTAATATCAAATTATTAATAAACTATGCCATTACGGCATAGGCCATAATGGCATAGGTTGAGAGGAGAATCATTGGACGCCAAGATATTAATAGTCGACGACGATTGGGATTATCTTGAGTTAATGAAAGCAAGACTAACCGGAGCCGGCTTTCAACAGGTGCGCACGATGGATGATCCCTTAAAGGCAGCCGCCCTGATCCAGAGAGAGGAGATCTTTGATATAGCCCTCATCGACCTGACCATGCCGGTAATGGATGGGTTTCAGCTGTTGGATTTAATTAAAAATAACAGCCCCCGGACGGAATGCCTGATCGTCACAGCTATGAATGACGTCCGAGTGGCCGTCCAAAGCCTGCGTAAAGGGGCCTATGATTATCTGGTTAAGCCCATAAGCGAGGAAGACCTGGTCTTTTCCCTTCGACGAACGTTGGAAAAAAAGCGCCTCTTAGATATCCTGGATATTGAAAAGAGCAAAGACCTGCCGGTCTTGTCTCACCCGGAGGCTTTTCAGTCCATTATCACCAGATCAAGGGCCATGAGAAGGATTTTAAAAGAGGCGGAACTGCACGCCGGAAGTGATGTACCTATTCTCATTACCGGTGAGAGCGGAACCGGGAAAGAATTATTGGCCAGGGCGATCCATGCGGTCAGCTCCCGGGCCCGCTATTCTTTTTTGCCGGTTAATATGGGGGGGGTCAGCCCGACCCTTTTTGAGGCCGAGTTTTTCGGACATACCCGTGGTGCCTTTACCGGCGCCGAAAAAGACCGGGCCGGATACCTGAAGAATGCCAATCACGGTACTCTTTTTTTAGATGAGATCGGCAACCTTCCTCTAGAAATGCAGGGAAAACTCTTACGGGTCCTCCAGGACGGAGAATATTCCCAGTTAGGTTCCAGCCTTCGCCAGAAAGTCGATGTGCGTTTCGTAGCCGCCACTAATGAAAACCTGGAATCCCTCATTGCCGAAAAAAAATTCAGAAAAGATCTCTACTATCGAATTCGTGGTGGTTGGCTCCATCTCCCTCCCCTCCGGGAACGGCTGGACGATATCCCGGTGCTGGCGGAACATTTTTTAGCCGAATACCAAAATGGGCGTGAGGGCTGTTCTCTACCCGAAGAAACCTTGGCTATCCTCCGGCAATACGACTATCCGGGAAACATCCGGGAACTTAAATCCATTCTCCAATCAGCCGTTAATCTGGCCCAGGGAGGGCCGATAACCAGCCGAGTCTTTCCCTCTCCCTTAAGGGAGTTGCAGCCCCTTTCTCCACTTCGACAAGGAGGAGAACAAGAGGTTATCATCCCTTTACCGGAATATGAAAAGGCCTACATCCTCAAAGTCTATCACCAGCTTAATCAGAACAAATCCCGCACCTGCCGTCTTCTGGGAATCGGGATGAACACCCTGCGCCGAAAGCTGAGAGCTTATGGGGTTCCCTGATATAAAGAGATGGATCTGAGCCTCTATCTGCCGAACGTCGGAGTTGGTTTATGTTTTCTCTTGAATCCTCGAACCTTTGAATCCTGGGATCACTTTCAACTCCTTTTGAGATGATCCGAATATCGTTGTTGATTGGTTTTATATCCTTGACAGGAGCCTGTTATATTTCCTAATATCCAGAAACTTTCCGGGGAATCAGAATTAACTCGGCTTTCCCGATCCAGACGAAGGAGGAACAATATGAAAAAAACCGGTAATGGAGTGGTCTTATTCGTCATCATTATTATGATGGCCTTAGGGGGTCAGGTTTTCGCGGCAGATAAAAAGCAGAGCGGTTCTCCGGTTCTCAACCGGATAATGGCGAAGAAAGAGCTGATCATCGGGACGGCGGCCAGCATGCCTCCATTGAATATGACGACGAAAGATAACCAGATCATCGGGCTGGAGATGGACCTGGCCCGTCTATTCGCCGCTGCTATGGAAGTTAAACTCACTATAAAACCTATGCACTTTAACGAGCTGTTACCGGCCTTGCAGGCCGGGAAGGTGGACATGGTCCTCTCCGGTATGACCATGACCCCGGGGCGTAATCTCAAGGTGGCTTTTGTGGGCCCCTATTTTGCCTCCGGGAAATCATTACTGGCCAAAATGGCCAATGTCGAGTCCATTAATCAAATCGAAAAGATCAACAATCCCAGCAAGGTTCTGGTTGCCCTGAGAGGATCGACCAGCCAATTGTTCGTCGAAAACATGATCCCCAAAGCCAAGCTTGTGCTGACGGATGATTACGCCCAGGCGGTAGCCATGGTGCGGAATGATCAGGCCGTGGCCATGGTAGCCGACTATCCGATCTGTGTAATTTCGGTCCACCGCTATCCGGATGCCCAGTTAGGTACCCTTGACAAGCCCTTTTCCTATGAACCTGTCGGGATTGCCTTGCCTCCCAATGACCCTTTGCTGATCAATTGGGTTCAGAACTTTCTCAATACCATCGAAAAGGTCGGAGAATTGCAGAGGCTTTCGGAGCGGTGGTTCAAAGATACCGCCTGGATTACATTGCTGCCCTGAGCAACCAGGGACATTTGGTTTAAGGGATAGGTTTAGTAAATTAACAGAAATGGATAACGTTTTCCTCTACCTTTTGATACCGAAAAAGAGGAATGGGTATGCCTCTCTGGCCCAATCAGAGTAACGTTGATTCATTTTATGGTAATCCTCGCGGAAATGATGGAGGGCCTTCCGCTGCCTGGGAAGAGGCCAACCTCACCCGATTAGTCCCACCCTGGCCACTGGTCACGGCCTGGGATGGCACCCCGGTCAAAAGCATTCGAATTCACCGCCTCTGTGCCGAGAGCCTTCGCATCACTCTTGAAGCGATCTGGATGGCTGCCGGACAGAACGAACGGGTCATTAAAAACTGGGGCATGCATCTTTACGGCGGAGGGTACAGCTTCCGTCTTATGCGAGGGAGCAACCGTCTCTCTATGCACTCTTGGGGTTGTGCAGTGGATTTTGACCCTGAGCGAAACAAGTTCGGCGATACAACTCCGAATTTTGCTAACTGCCCGGCTGTCCTGGACGCTTTTGCAGCCGAAAAGTGGATCTGGGGTGGAAATTGGAAAAAACCGGACGGTATGCATTGGCAGGCAGCGGACCTTTAAAGGCCCAGCACCAGGGAGGGGAGAGGGAAACCTTGTCCACTGAAGTCACGATCCCTCAAAAAAACCAATAGGATAGATTGTGATGATACGTATGAACCGACCAGGAGAATCTCTCCCGGTCGATTAATTATCAATTAATCGTTTGTCAGGCTATTTTTTGTCGCGGATCTTGGCGTGGCATTCGTCGCACTTAGCTTTAATCTCTCCCAGCTTGGTCTTGACGCTCTCTCCGTCCTGCTTGGCCGCCGCCGCAGAGATATCCATGGAAAGGGCGGAAATGGCCATGGTCAACTCCTTGGCCAGGGGGTTGGGGAGTCCCTCCCCGATTTTCTTAGTCTGGGCGGCCATTTCGCCGGCAGCTTGCGCAACAGCCTCAAACTTTTTGGCTCCAAGATTGTCCTTCATAGCCGTCATCCAGCCCAGTCGGGCCTGCATGGCCTTCTGAGAAGGGCGAAGTTCTTCGGCGGCAAAAGCCAAAACTCCGGCTGCAAAAATAACTGCAACCATCAAGACAATGATCTTTTTCATTGAAATCTCCTTTCCCTGTATTTTTTCTTAAAATAAAATATTTTTTAATAAAAATCAATCCGTATCTGTTTTCAGAACGGCTACAAAGGCACTTTGAGGGATTTCCACCGAACCGACCATTTTCATTCTCTGCTTGCCCTTCTTTTGTTTTTCCAACAATTTCCGTTTCCGGGTGATGTCTCCCCCATAACATTTGGCCGTCACGTCTTTCCGAAAAGCCGAGATGGTCGAGCGGGCGATGATGGTTCCCCCGATGGCTCCTTGAATGGGGATCTTGAACATCTGACGAGGAATTTCTTCCTTCAAACGGTCGCAGATCTGAACGGCCCGGACCCGGGCCCGGTCCCGATGGACCATAAGGGAAAGGGCGTCCACCTTTTCCCCGTTCACCAGAATATCCAGTTTGACCAGATCACTGGTTTGATAGCCGATCAGTTCATAATCAAAAGATCCATAACCGCGGGTCAGACTTTTCAGTTTGTCATAAAAATCATAAATAACCTCAGCCAGGGGCAGATCATATTTCAGTTCCACCCGGCCGGGCGTCGGATAATGCATCTGGGGATTTTGCCCTCGACGCTCCCGGCAGAGGGTCATGATATTTCCCAAATACATATCGGGGATCATAATCGTCGACCGGATAAATGGTTCTTCCGAAGAATCGATGGTCATGGGATCGGGATAATACTGGGGATTATCGACCGTGATCAGCTGACCGTCTTTCAGGTGATAGCGATACTGAACGCTGGGTACGGTCATGATGATGGATTGGTTGAATTCCCTTTCCAACCGCTCTTGGACAATCTCTAAATGCAACAGGCCGAGAAAGCCGCAGCGAAACCCTTGGCCCAATGCGGCCGAAGAATCCTTTTGATAGACTAAAGCGGCATCATTAAGCTTATATTTTTCCAGGGCCTCGGCCAGGGAATGATAATCTTCGGAGGAAATGGGATAGATAGACGAGAAGACCACGGGTTTAACTTCTTTAAAGCCAAGCAAGGGAAAGGGGGCCGGGTTTGAATCCAGGGTAATGGTGTCACCGATCCGGGTGTCACTGACGGTTTTGATTCCGGCAATCAGATAGCCGACTTGACCGGAAGCCAGTTCTTTTTGAGGCTCCCGTACCAATCTAAACAGCCCCACCTCCTCCACCAAATAACCGGCCTTATTGGACATGAGCCGAATGGTCTCGCCAGGGTGAACCGATCCGTTGAAAATACGGCAACTGACAACGGTCCCCCGAAAAGGGTCATAATGGGCATCAAAGATCAGGGCGGTCAAAGGCTCTTCTTTACTTCCCTTCGGTGGGGGGACCCTTTCAGTGATGGCTTCGAGGATCTCTTCGATGCCGGTCCCCTCTTTAGCCGAACAAAGAAGGGCCGAATCCGAATCCAGCCCCAGATCGATTTCGATTTGTTCCTTAACCCGTTCGATATCGGCTGAAGGAAGGTCGATTTTATTAATCACCGGGATAATGGTCAGGTCCTGTTCCACGGCGGCATACATATTCGCCAAGGTTTGAGCCTGGACACCTTGAGCCGCATCAATCAATAGCAAGACCCCTTCACAGGAGGCTAGTGCTCTAGAAACCTCATATGAAAAATCCACATGACCAGGGGTATCGATCAGGTTGAGGTCATAATCTTCTCCCTTTTTATTGGTATAGGGAAGGGTGACGGTATTACTCTTTATGGTGATGCCCCGTTCCCGTTCGATATCCATAGTGTCCAGGATTTGGTCCCGGAAACCCCGTTGATCCACCAGACCGGTGTATTGAATCAGACGGTCAGCCAGAGTGGATTTACCATGATCGATGTGGGCAATAATGCTGAAATTGCGAGTTTGTTTCATAATGAATGCAAGGTATAAGGTCTACGGTTTAAGGTTATTCCTTATACCTTGAACCGGTGTTTTTCATGGATTTAAGAGTTTGAATCCTAAGGCCGGTTCCAACCTACGGACACCGGATGTTTCCAGAAGCTCGATCAGGATAACCTCAGCCACCTGCCAGGTCTTGACTCCGGTACGCACACAGCCGGTTATCGTAGATTCCTGACGTCCGGCGGCCACATGCATATGCAACATCGGTTTACCTTCCTCATCCGGGAACAAGGTTCCGGTCCCGGTGATCTCGTGGACCTCCTGCAACTGATGGGTCAGGGGATTAACCGGACGGACGTTTCCGTCCTCCGGACCCACCACCAAACGACTCTGTTGGTCCACTCCTCCGAGAATAATCATAAAAGCGGATTGGATCCCCTGATCATTGGCAAATTGTTCGATCACCTCGTGGAGGATTTCCCCGTCTTCCAGTCGAAGGACAAATAGGCGTCCTTGTTTGGCTTGTGAATATTTCATTTCTACGCACTCCAGTTAGGTCTGGCTAATAAGGGAGTCTTGATTGTGCGGCCCTTGACTGAATAACGTTTGCAGAAAAGGCGGAAGGAGCCGTAACGAAGGAAGATACTACGAATAGAAAAAAAACGGAAGAGCTAATTTGTCAAACCAGGTCTCTTTGTCCCGCCTCAGGGGCGGATCCAGTCCCTTGGTTTAGGTTTTGTGACGAAAGACAACCAATCCGTGAGACAAATCATAAAGGGACACACCTACAGTCACTTTGTCCCCCTCTATCACTCTAATCTTAAAACGCTTCATCGTACCGCATAATTTTGCCGTAATGGTATTTCCATTCTCCAGGGTAACCAGGTAATTCCCTCCACCGGTGGCTTTAGAAACTACTCCCTCGAATTTAACCAGGTCATCTTTAGACAAATATTTCGACTCCTTTTTGCCAGAATGGGCGGGCTCACCAAGAAGGCAAAATGCCTGCGGCCGACTTAGTCGGCCTGCAGGCAAAAATAAACTCCTGTTAGAAGAGGATAAACAAATGGTTTACCAGCGACCGCCGCGGCCTTGAGAGCCTCCCCGCCCCCCTCCGCCACCTCGTCCTCCACCTTTGCCTTTACCGCCTCCCCCTCCACGATATCCTCCGCCACCGCCTTCCCGTGGGGCCTGGGGACGGGCAACGGAAACCGTCAAAGTGCGGCCTTCGAAAGAACTCCCGTTCAGGTTGTTAACCGCTTCAGTGGCCTCTTGAGCACTCGACATTTCAACGAACCCGAAGCCTTTACTCAGACCGGTTTCCCGATCCGTAATTACTTTTGCTGATTCAACGGTTCCAAAAGGAGAAAACAGTTTGGAAAGGGCTTCGTCGTTCACCGCATAGGGCAGACTCCCGACATACAGTTTGTTGGACATGGGACCTCCTTAAAGGTTCGTTCCCCTAAAGAGATCGTAACCGCCAAGGCTGGGAGCTCTTTAAAGGCATAGTTTTATTTTACTAAATTATACTATATTTTTTTAATCGTTACAACAAGTTTATTGCAAAGCTTTTTTCGGTCTTACCCTTAGCCATGAACGCTTAGCGGCTTTCCGTACTAGAATAAAGTCTTCAGCCATTCAACAACCTCAGGAGGAAGGGGATAAACGCCTTTGGCGTGATTGCAGCAGGTCCAGAATTTTCGGGGAAGTTCCATTTCACAAAGAGTCTCTGCTCCATCTTTGGTCATCTTCTGCAAACGCACTCGATAGGGCTCTTCCCAGGTATCGATGGCAAAAAAATAGGATTCCTTTTCCGCATCGACGTATTGACCGGTATATCCGGTGTTGCCCCATTCCAGATAACAGGCCACAGCATCAGCCGGACCCATCTCCCAGTTGATCGTCAGATCTTTGAATTCGGACAATTCGCCCATTTATTTACTCCATAAAAAAAGACCCGGTGTTACCGGGCCTTTTCTGAAATTCTGGCTCCCCGGGACGGACTCGAACCGCCGACCAAGTGGTTAACAGCCACCCGCTCTACCTACTGAGCTACCGGGGAATGATTAACAATTTTGGATTTCGGATTGCACCTTGCAGGATTTACGACTAAATCCCGATCGAACCCAAAACAAAATATTTTAAATGTTCCCTCTTTTAAATTACTCTTTTTTAGCTTCCTCTTTAACCTCACCAGTCTGTGTGCTGGTCTCCAATCTTAAGAGCCGTTCGTATTCTGTATCGACCCGTTTCTGGATGGTCTGGATCAATTCAGGGGTTAGATGGCTGAAACGTCGCTGAATTTTCAAATACTCTTCCACCGGTTTGACCTTGGTGTTTTTCCGAACCACATATTTGCCGTCAATGACTTCATAAAGAGGGAAGATGTTGGTTTCTACCACTAAACGGCTAACTTCAATAGCCAGATCGGTTCCATGCCGCCAACCTGTCGGACAGGGGGAATAGACGTGGAGAAAAGCCGGACCTTTGATCAGGGCGGCTTTTTTGGCCTTGTTCATGAGGTCTAAATAATAGGCCGGCGAGGCCGTAGCCACGTAAGGGATGTTGTGGGAGGCCAGGATTGCCGGGAGATTCTTTTTCCAGGTCCTTTGACCATAGGATAATTTACCGGCCGGAGAGGTGGTGGTGGTCGCCCCGAAGGGGGTCGAACTGGATCGTTGGATCCCGGTGTTCATATACGCTTCGTTATCCAGGCAGACATAGACAAAATCATGACCCCGTTCCATAGCCCCGGAAAGGGCCTGGAAACCGATATCGGCCGTACCGCCGTCTCCGGCAAAAGCCACAACCGAAATCTTTTTTTCCGGGATCCGCCCTTTAGCCATCAAGGCCTTTAATCCCGCTTCCACACCTGAGGCTACAGCGGCGGCATTTTCAAAGGCCACATGAATCCAGGGGACAGCCCAGGCTGTTTGAGGATAAGGAGAGGATATAATCTCCATGCACCCGGTGGCGCTGACGGCAACCATAGGACTGCCGATCGCTTTGGCCACCATCCGCAAGGCCAGCACTTCTCCACATCCCTGACAAGCCCTGTGCCCATAAACCAAGGGCTCTTCCTGAGGCAGGGTCTTGGGCGTAAATTTTTTAAAATCCTTTAAGTCTTCGGCTATCATTTCTCTCGCACCCCGATCATTTCGTAACGGATCTCTTTTTGTGTTTGGGCATACCGGTTGGCTTTGGCCACCATCTCCGTGAAGATTTCCACTGTAAGATCCCTACCACCCAACCCGGCAATAAATTCGGCTACATAAGGTCTTTCTTTTTTGTCAAAAAGGGCGGCTTTTACTTCTAAGCCTACCGGTCCGCCTGCCCCGCCCGGAACTAAGGCCCGATCGACTACGGCCAGAACTTTAGCTTCCCGGATCGCCTGGAAAAAGTCCTTAAAAGGAAAAGGCCGCCATAGGCGGATGTGAATCAATCCAACCTTTTCTCCTTTTTCCCGCATGAGGTCCACGGCACTCATGGCCGTTTCGCTGATGCTGCCCATGGTCACCAATAGGGTTTCTGCCCCTTTGGTCTTATAGGATTCAACCGGTTTATAAGTCCGGCCGAAAATAGCTCCGAAATCCTTCCAGACTTCAGCCGCCACCTTTTGGGAACCGATCAGGGCCTCATCGATCTGTTTTTTGATTTCCGTAAATACGTCCGGGCTCCCAAAGGCCCCCATGGAGACCGGATTGTCCGGGTCAAGTCGGATCCCGGGTTTGTAAGGCGGTAAAAAACGGTCCACCGTTTCCTGATCAGGGATTTCAACCGGTTCGATGACGTGGCTTAAAACAAAGCCGTCTAAATTTACCGCTACCGGCAATAAGACTCGGGGATCTTCGGACAGTTTGAAGGCCTGAAGAGTTAGATCCACGGCCTCCTGACCGTTGATGGCAAATAATTGGATCCAGCCCGTATCCCGTTCGGCCATAATATCGCTTAGATCGTTCCAGATATTGATGGGAGTCGAAAGGGCTCGGTTGACGACTGTCATGACCATAGGCAGCCGCAGCCCGGAGGCGATGAACATAATTTCATGCATCAAGGCCAGCCCTTGGGAGGCGGTGGCCGTGTAAGCCCGAGCCCCGACAGCGGCGGCCCCGACCGCGGCACTTAGGGCTGAATGTTCCGATTCGACAGGAATAAAGGCCGCCGTCAACTCTCCATCGGCCACCAATTCCGAGAGGTGTTCGACGATATGGGTTTGGGGGGTAATGGGATAGGCCGAGATGACATCCACATTGGCCAATTTAACCGCTTCACTAACGGCAATGGAAACCTCCATGCCTTTTCTACTGGCCATAACTATTCTTCCTCCGCAATCATTTGGATGGCCTCTTTGGGACATTCCCGGGCGCAGATTCCGCATCCCTTACAGTATTCACTGCTCCAGTCATAAAAACCGTCTGCCCTCAAGCTATAGGCCATTTCCGGACAAAAAATCCAGCACATCCCGCATTTAATACACTTTTCCTGATCGGTTAACGGTCGGATCTTGGAGCGCCAGTCGCCGGTTTTGAATTTCCGGGCATTTCCGGCCTCCGAAATGACGCAACCTAATGGGGCTTCTTTCCAGGGGTGAAGGGCATCTACTTTAGCCACGGTTACTACTCCTTGATCTGAGTCTCATCAAAGGCCCGTTGCATGGCCTTTTTGTTTCGTTCGGCAATCTTTCCAAATCGATGGGCCAGCGGTTTATCCATGGATTCCAACTTGGCGACCTTTCCGGCCCGGATCAGGGCTCCCAACATGGTCGTGTTGGTAATGGGAACCTTCATCTCCTCCATGGCAATCTTACTGGCATCAACCACCGCCAGTGATCCTTTAAAGCCATAATCTTTTTTAATTTGTTCCAAAGACTTGGCCGTATTGATGACCAGTAGCCCCTTCGGTTTCAGTCCGGCTGAGACATCCACAATATCCAGCAGGGTCGGATCCAGGACGACCACAATATCCGGATGATACACTTTCGAACGGATGCGGATCTGGGATGGGCTGACCCGCAGGAAAGCCACTACCGGGGCTCCCCGGCGTTCCGGTCCGAAACTGGGAAAAGCCTGGGCATATTGCCCTTCATCAATAGCGGCCAGGGCAATCAATTCGGCGGAGGTTACCGCGCCTTGTCCGCCCCGACCATGAAATCGAACTTCAATCATCGCACTGTTCCTTCGCACCCAGTTGGGATTATTGGCAAAGTTATTTTTTTACAGGATTAGGAGAATAAAGTCAAGTTTTTTAAAAGAGCCCTAAAAAAATCTTTTATAAAAAAACACCACTAAATGGCGCCTATTGTTTCAGCCGAGCGGCCGTCTCCCCCATCCGGGCCGCTTTCTTTAATCGGCTGAGGGTTTCCGAGGCCTCCTGAAAGCCTACCAGGGCATTAAAAAAGCGATCCAGGGGATCACCCTGACAAGCGGGAACTAAAAAGATAGGAGAGGGGGGGGTTCCTTCGGCCCCGGACATACATACAGACAAAGTAGGGGTTAAAGGCTGGCATAATCTTTTCAGAGACCAGACGGGCAACGGCAAAAAGACTGGCTATTTCTTCCCCTGTCAGACCGTGCCACCAGGGGACGGGCCGTTTAGGGATAGCCAGGCAATCTCCTTCAGCCAAGGGATTGACTTCCAAAAAGGCCAAAGAGAGTTCATCCTCGTGGATTAGATGGGCCTAGGCCCGTCCCTGCACGATAGGTAAAAGACGCATTTTTCTTCCACGGGAACCCTATGACTTTCCTAAGGGACTTCTCCTCCCGACCGAGGGGTTGTTTATCTCTTGCTTTCCAGACAGCCCTCTAGATTTTCAATGATGACGGCCCCTTTGGCTTCCATTTCTTTAAGGGCTCGAGCGGACGTTTTCGAATCTACCCCCCGACATAAGGCTTTAATGATCAGGATCTTATAGCCGCGCATTAAGCCATCCAGTGCGGTCCAGCGGACGCAATAGTCGGTGGCAAGGCCGAAAACAAGCAGTTCTTTTATTCCCTGACTTTTTAAAAGCCCATCCAATTCCGTTTCCTGCCCCCCATCGTCCTGGAAACAGGAATAGCTGTCATAGCGGGAATCCCGTCCTTTTTGAATGACTCCCCGAAAGACATCCGGCTCAATCAACAAATCCGCGCCGGTTGTACCTTGGACACAATGGGGCGGCCAAAGGATCTGGTCCTTACCGGAAAGATTGACCGTCTCAAAAGCCTTTTTCCCGGAATGATTGCTAAAAAAAGAAATGTGATCTGCAGGATGCCAGTCCTGAGAGGCCCAGACGGGAATTCCTGAATTTTTTAACTGATCCACCCCTTTATTAATTTTATGGAGAAAATCCAGATTGGTCCCTGGGACAGCCAGAGGACCGCTCATCAATTGGGTGAAATCTCCCTGAATGTCTATGACAATCGCTCCCGTCATCATTTTCTCCCGATTGAGAGGTTGCTTTATTTGATGAGATTATACCAAATCAAGACCTAAACCGCCAGCCTTAAGGCCGGGCAACACCCTATCTCATTTTATTTTTCCTTGACTTATCTTTGTAGGCTGATTAAGAGGTAAAGAGTTGTTATTATTTTACTTAAAACTAGGGTGCCATGTTTAATCGCTTCTTGTCCCTCCTTGGAGAAAAATCCCTGGCCTTCCTGATGGAGCTGGGGGGCATTTTGTTGATGCTCTTCCAAAGCTTGGTCTGGACGTTTATCCCCCCTTTTCGTTTCCGTAATTTAATCAAACAAATGGAATTCATTGGGGTAAAATCCCTTTTTATCGTCATCTTAACCGGGGTCTTTTCCGGTATGGTCCTGGCCCTCCAGAGTTATCACGGCTTTAGAAAGTTTGGGGGTGAAACCCTGATGGGAGGGATTGTGGCTTTATCTCTAGCCAGGGAAATGGGGCCGGTCATGACGGCCCTAATGGTTAATGCCCGGGCCGGTTCGGCCATCGCCGCCGAGTTAGGGACCATGAGGGTTACCGAACAGATAGACGCTTTACAAATGATGGCCATAAGCCCCATCCAATATTTAATCGTCCCCAGGATCTGGGCCGGGGTCTTGGTAGTGCCTCTATTGACGGCCATCAATATACTGGTGGGGATTTTAGGTGGCTATTTTGTCGGAGTCATTCTTTTAAAAATCAATTCCGGCATTTTTATTCATAAGATGATCAATATGATGGAATTGTCTGATTTAATCCAAGGCATGGTCAAATCCCTGGTCTTTGGCTTGATCTTATCCTTGATCGGGAGTTACAAAGGCTACCATACTCGGGGAGGGGCCGAAGGGGTCGGACGGGCCACGACCGAGGCCGTGGTTATAACCTCGGTTTCTATCTTAATCGGCACCTATGTCATAACTTCTTTGTTTTTTTGAGTAAAACAGAATCCAAGTATCAGAGGATTCGATGACTCAAGAGGTTTAATCCCAAGTCTTAGACATGAATCTTCGAGCCCTTGAGACCTAGTATGATTCGTTTAGTCGACCTTAATAAATCCTTTCGCCATCAACAGGTCCTCCGGGGTCTGAATCTGACCATTCCCTCCGGCCAGACTACCGTGATTATCGGGCGGAGCGGCGGCGGGAAGAGCGTCCTGCTGAAACATATTATGGGGCTCATGCGACCCGATAGCGGGGAAATCTGGGTCGACGAGGAAGAAATCAACCGCTTGCGGGAGAGAGATCTTTACCGGGTCCGCAAGCGATTCGGCATGCTTTTTCAAGAAGGGGCCCTTTTTGATTCCATGACCATCGGAGAGAATGTCGCCTTTCCCCTTCGGGAGCACCGGAAAATGACTCACCCGGAAATCGAACGGGTTGTGGCCGAAAAATTGGCCTTGGTCGGCCTTGCTGGTGTTGAAGAAAAAATGCCTTCGGAACTGAGCGGCGGTATGCGCAAGCGGGCGGCCTTAGCCCGGGCCATTGCCCTGGAACCGGACATCCTGCTTTTTGATGAACCCACCACAGGCCTGGATCCCATCATGACCGCCGCCATTGATCGTTTGATCATTGACACGCAGAAACGGTTTCAGTTGACCTGCGTGGTTATCAGTCATGACATTCAGAGCGTCTTTCGTATTGCCCATAACATTGCCATGCTTTACGAGGGTCAAATCATTGAACAGGGAAACCCGGAAGACTTTCGCCGGTCAACCAATACGATCGTTCAGGATTTTTTATTGGGCCGAATCCCTGAACAGTAAACCATAGGCCCGAAGGAGGAAAAATGGAAAAAAGGGGAATAAGCACAGAGGTCAAAGTCGGCATTTTTGTCTTTATCGGTTTGATTGTGCTCGGTTATATGACCCTGAGAGTGGAAAGAATTAAACTTAAAACCACGGATGGATATGAAATCGCCGCCCTGTTTGACTCGGCTTCAGGGCTGGTCAAAAGCAGCCCCATCCAAATCGCCGGGATTGAGGTCGGCCGGGTCAAAGACATCCGCCTCTCCGGCAATCAGGCCAAGGTGATCATGACCATCCAGAAAGAGGTCCCCATTTATGCCGATGCCGGGGCCGTCCTCCGTACTCAAGGGGTGCTCGGAGATAAATATATTGAGATTTATCCCGGAGAAGAAAAGTCTTCCCGCCTTCCGGCCGGGGGAGTGATCAAAGCCACCCGTTCGACCATTGAACTGGACCACATCCTGGCCAAGGCCATGCCGGTTATGGATGATATCCGTTCCGTGACCAAATCTTTAAGCCAGGTGGTCGGAGGCGATGAAGGACAAAACAATCTCAAAGAAACTTTTTTCAATATCAAAAAATCAACCGAGGACATCCGCAGCATGACCTCCGGTCTTTCCCGGGGAGAAGGGACCATAGGGAAATTAATCCGGGAAGAGGCCCTTTATCAGGATATGCGGGCCACGATGTCCGGACTTAAAGAAACGGTTTCCCAGATTCAAAGCGGGCAAGGTACTATCGGGAAGTTGGTTAAAGATGAGGAATTTTTTAACGAAACCAAAAAAGCCATGACCAGCTTACAAAACGTTGCCAAAAAAATCGACTCCGGGGAAGGAACCCTGGGCAAATTGATTCATGACGACTCCCTCTATAAAGAGGCCAAGGAAACGATGGCCAATCTAAACCAGACTACCAGGAAAATTAACCAGGGAGAAGGAACGCTGGGGAAATTAATCAATGACGACAAATTATACAAGGAGACCAATTATACTTTGCGCAGTGTGACGAAAGCGACTGAAGGATTGACCGAACAAGTGCCGGTGAGCATTTTGGGGACGGTTATTGGGACCATTTTATTAAGCAAGTAAAGAAGCGGCCCAGGGTTGGTGGAGTCCAGGATTCGAGTGAACAGAATGAAAATTTTTGGCCGGAAAACTTTCCAGCGAATTCCCCTCCCTGGAAAGGGCTCTATGAATAACTCTGAAACTCGAACGCCAAACGCCAAAGGGAAAACCTCTTTGGGTGGCCGAGGGTCCCTTTCCTCATTATTTTGGCTCTTATTGGTATCCCTGATCTCAATCTCCGGTTGCGCCCATCTCCCGCCCGGTCTTGAACCGGAAAATGTCTCCCCTTTTTTTCATATTCAGACCGATCAGGAAAACCAAAGCCGGCGGTTGGATGCGGCCGGTCCATTCTACTCTCAGTCGGAAAGCCCTGAAGAACGGGAATGGACCTTTCGCCCCTTTTTTTCTTATCGGGAAAACCTAAAAGACCAGACCGAAGACCTGGAATACCTCTATCCCCTGGGGCGGTATCGAAAAACCTCCGAAGGAAAGCTGTATCGTTTTATTCCTTTTTACTCTTCTTTTAAACCGGCCCAAGAAAATGAGGAAACAAATAAAAAAGAAAATGTGGATCTTTTCCCTTTTTTCTGGGGAAAAGATAAAGAAGGAAAATCCTATGGCGGGATATTTCCCTTTGGCGGCGAATTCCGCGGCCGATTCAACAGTGATGAAATTCAGTTTGTGCTCTGGCCTCTCTATACCCGGTTTAAGGAAGGGGAAACGCTATCGTATAGTATTCTCTGGCCGATCTTCTCCTTTACCGAAGGTGGAAATCGGAGCGGATTCCGCTTTTGGCCCTTTTATGGGGAAGAGAAAAAGGAAGGTCAGGGGGCTTATCAAAAATATTTTTTCCTCTGGCCCATCGGCCTTTATCAACAAAGGCATTTAGACACGGAATATCCCAAAACCTATTTTTATCTCTTTCCCCTCTATCTTTCCGAGCAGAGTCCTACGGAACAAAAAATTATTTTTCTCTGGCCTTTTTTTAATTATTACACTGAAAAACGGTTTGACTATTTTCAAATCGATTTTCCCTGGCCCTTCTTTCAATATGCCCGGGGAGAAAATACCCTGGGTGTTAGATTCTGGCCGATCATAACCTATCGCAAGGTCGATCAAAGAGAAAAGGTCACTTTTTTATGGCCGCTCATATTCCAGGACAAATATGAGGATGAAAACCGAGACGATGTCCTCACCCGTTTCCTGTATGTCAGCAAATGGCATCAGGTTTACTATAAAAAGGAAAATCGCTGGGAAAGGGTGACCAAATTCTGGCCGTTTTTCCGCTATGCCGAGGATGGTAAAGGATTAGTCCATTTCTATTTCCCGGCCGTGATGCCGGCCGACTGGGAAGGATTGGAGAGACATTACGGGACCCTTTTCCGTATCGTTGAATATTATCAGGACGGCAAAGGCAAAGAGATCACCAAGTTTCTCTGGGGCTTGTACTATCATCAGAGACAAAAAGACCTCCGTCGTATTGAGATTAGTTTCCTTTTTACCTACCTTCAAGAAAAGGAAAAACTGCAGGTATCTTTTTTAAAAGGCCTTTTGGGTTATCAGCGGCAGGGTTCCCAAAGACAGCTTAAGCTTTTTTATCTGCCTATTTCTTGGGAAGAACAGGAAGAGCTTGAGAAACCACCTGAGTCCCTTCAGGTGGAATAAATTCGAACCAGGATCCGGCTAAAGGCACTCCGGTTTGGACCCGGGAAAACCGAAAACGCGTACCATCCCCCATCAGATTTTCAAAGGTAAATTCCAAAGGAAGAAAGGTTGTTTTTGAAAGACGAACCCGGATTAGCTGCAGGTCCGGCTGAGGATTTTTGGGTTTCAGGATGAGTTGATAAAAAGGGGCCTCCTCCGGAGGAGTCCGGTCCAAGCGGACGGTAAAATTTTTCTCCAATCCTCCCAAACCGGACAGAAAATCGATAATCGGCTTGATCTGTAGGGCATAGTCCTTTAAACGATAAACATTAACCACCTTCTCTTCCGGAAGATACCACCAGACCTTTTCTCCATTACAAATCAATTGCTCCACCCTCGGTTTTTTCTGGTCCATCCTGAGCTTGTTGGGAGAACCAAAAGAAATTCTTCCCTCAGCTTGGAGAGAGGAGGAAGGCAGGTTGGAGGAAATTTTAGGGATCAAATCTCGTACATAATCAGCCTGAAAGGTCTTGGCTAGAGTAAAGCGCTCTTTTAGGTTGGACAGGATGGTTTCTAAATTCCGGTCTTCATCGGCCAAGGCACTTCCCAGGCCGAGCAGGTTCAGCGAACCTATTAACAACCATAGGCCCAAAAACCTTCCGGCCATTTTTTTCATCAAAGACATTTATAAAAAGAATTTGAGTCTAACTATGCTGTCTTTATTTATAGGCCCCGCAGCCGAAGATAAAGTCGTCCACTTTTTCGATCCAGGCGGTTTTCATTTCAACTTTTTTAGTGACCGGATTAGTAAATTTATAGTCCTGCCAGCCTTTGCCTTTGGTCTTGGCCAGCTCGATTCGTTCTTTGACAAAAGGCTTTCCATCCGGGTCTTTGAGATCGGACAGATCCTTTCCGATCATCTTCAGGTTGAAACCATGGGCCACACAATTGCCGGTCAGGTCATAGACGAAAATGTACAAATCTCCCTTGGTGAATTGCCCTTTCGTGTTGTTAATTTCGGCAAAAGCCTTTTCTTTACCATTGGCTTTATAAAAGGCAATGGCTTTTTCCACCATGGCCTTGGCCTCTTCCTTAGAGGAAGCACTGCCGATGGAAACCATAATCCCCAGGAGAAAAAAACACCCTATTACTGACAATAAAATTTTTTTCATCTCTAATCCTCCTTTTAAGTTTATTTCGATTTTGTTAAAAAAATTTTTTCTAAAAATAAATATAAAGCAAAGACAAGACGAGTTCAATAAGAAAAATGGCCACCGCGTCTTAGAGGAGTAAAGTCGCTTTCGGTCTTTGACATCCCGGCAACCATGCCCTGAGGAGAATCGATTTTAAAAAACCAGGACGAGCCAAAAGATATCGACCGATTCGGAAAAAGGATCACTCCGCTTCTCCATGGGCAAAAGGGAGGGACGTCAAGTGATCGGGATTAACCAGTTAAAAATTTTTAACGAGCACTTCCCGGGGACGGCCCCCTTCGCCGCTGCTGACGATCCCCTCCCGTTCCATGATTTCCACCAGGCGGGCGGCCCGGTTGTAGCCGATGCGCAGTTTGCGCTGGATCATGGAGATGGAGACCTGCCGGGTCTCTTTGACGATTTGAACGGCCGCCTCATATTTTTCATCCAGATCGCCTTCGGTCTCCGAAGGCTCCGCTTCTTCCATGACCAGCAGGGATTCATCGTAAACGGCCTGTTTCTGGGCCTTGAGGAAGTCGGTTAACCGTTTGATTTCCGCTTCGGAGACAAAGGCCCCGTGGATACGCTGCAGCTTGGAAACACCGGGAGGCAGAAAGAGCATATCTCCGGAACCCAAAAGGGCCTCGGCCCCATTGGCATCGAGGATGGTCCGGGAGTCGGTTTTGGAAGAGACCTGAAAGGAAATGCGGGCCGGGAAATTGGCCTTGATGATCCCCGTCAGGATATCCACCGAAGGGCGCTGGGTGGCCAGGAGCAGATGAATGCCGGCGGCCCGGGCCATCTGGGCCAGACGGGTCAGATATTCCTCTACATCCCGCGAGGAAACCAGCATCAAATCAGCCAATTCATCGATGACAATGACCACATAAGGCAGCCATTCTTCGGGGTACTTCCCCGGGGACCCTTTTTTTTCCTTCAGTAATTTTTGATTATAGGAATCAATATTGCGGGCCCCTTTATCGGCCATTTTCTGGTAGCGGTCCTCCATTTCCCGGATGGCCCAGCGCAGGACCCGGGTAGCGATTTTGGCATCGGTAACTACCTCATGCAACAGATGGGGAATCCCTTCATAGGGCAAGAGCTCGATCCGTTTGGGGTCGATGAAGAAAAAGCGCACCTCTTCCGGTCTGGCCTTGAAAAGAATGCTGCTGATCAGGGCATTCAGGCAGACACTCTTGCCGGTCCCGGTCGCCCCGGCAATCAGCAGGTGGGGCATCTTGGCCAGATTGGTGACAACCGGCACACCCAGGATATCTTTACCCAGGGCCAGGGTCAATTTTGATTTTGTGCCCGAAAACTCTTGAGAGGAGAGTATATCTTTAAGGCCCACGGTCTCCCGCAGACTGTTGGGGATTTCGATACCGATAACCGCCTTGCCCGGCAGGGGGGCGACGATACGGATACTGACGGCCCGCATGGCCATGGCCAGGTCGTCGGATAATCCGGTGATCCGGCTGATCTTCACTCCCGGGGCCGGTTCAAATTCATACATGGTCACCACCGGTCCGGGGGAGACTTCCGTCACCTCTCCCTCCACCCCGAAATCCTTCAATTTCTTTTCCAGGAGCCGGGAGTTCATAATCAGGCTTTGCTGGTGAATGTCCTGGTCCTTTTTTTCATAAGAATCCAAAAGAGTAAGGGGGGGGAGCTCAAAGTCTCCGGGATCCTTCATAAAGACAAATTGTTCCTGTTGAGCCGCCGGACGTACCGGAGGGGGAGTCGGTTTGACCACCGGACTCTGAATAATCGTCGGCGGCCGGCTCTCTTTTTCTTTTTGAACTTCTTTTTCCAAGCGCAGGCTTTTGGCTTTCCGCTTTCTTTCCCGATTTTTTTGGAGGGCATCCCGGACCCGGTTGCCTTGACTATAAAGCCAAACCTGAACAAGCTCCCAGAGACGGGCCAAAGACACCCTGGAGATGAGAATAAAACCGGTTAACAAAAGAACGATTAAAAAGATATGCGTGCCCGGAGGATTTAACAATAATTCCAGCCGATGGAAAATCAGATAACCGAGGATCCCTCCCCAAGGAAAATTCCAGCCGAAATATTGAAAATTTTCTTCACCGCTGGAAATCAATCCGGCAAAGGAAAAAATAACCAAGATATACCCGGTGGCATACCAGGAAGGTGAAGGGTGGGGGCCTTTGCGGAATGCAAAAACAGCCAGCTGAAAGAAGATAAAGCAGAGCCAGAAGGAGGCCAATCCAAGCCATTCATACATAAAATCAGAGAGAAAAGAACCGACCTTGCCCACCCAATTTTTTATGGGCGTCCCGGCTATCTGAGGAGAACCGAAGGAAGGATCAGAGGGATTGTGGGAAAGGAGACAAAGTAACAAGAGAATCCCCACAGCCCCCAGGACCAGTCCAAGAATTTCATAATAGAGTGATTTTGGTGGTGTATCTTCTTTGGGCATAGCTTACATCGGAATAATCAAAGGCAAAATCACCGGCCTCCGTTCCAGAGAGCGGTCAAAAAAACGCTTCAAGGTTTTACGAATCTCTTCCTGAATCTCCGGCCAGTTCTTTTTATCTTCTTTTTGCCGGAGATATAAGATTTCCAGAACCAATTCTTTAGCCTCTTGAATTAAATGAGGATATTCTTCCTCGGGAATAAACCCCCGGGAGACGATCTCCGGACCGGAAAGGAGCTCTCCGGTCTGATTATTCAAAACGACCTGAACCACCACCAGTCCTTCATTAGACAAATGGCGTCTGTCCCGCAAGAGCAGACTGCCTACATCACCCACTCCCTTGCCGTCCACAAAAACCCGTCCCACTTCCACCTCCCCGCTGATCCGACCGCCGTCCTGATCAAAGCGGATAACTTGTCCGTTTTCCGCCAGGATGAGATTTTCTTGCCTTATGCCTATTTTTCGGGCCAATTGGGCATGTTTAACCAGATGGCGGTATTCTCCATGGACCGGGATGAAATATTGGGGGCGGGTCAAATGGAGCATCAATTTTAATTCCTCTTGATTGGCATGTCCGGAGACATGAATCTCCGAAACCTTTTCATAAATCACCTCAGCCCCAAAGCGGTAAAGGTTATTGATCAACTCGTCGATGGCCTTTTCATTCCCTGGAATGAAGCGGGAGGAGAGGATGACCGTATCCCCCTTTTTGATTTTGATTTGCTTATGGTCGTCCCGGGAGATCCGGGTCAGAGAGGACATGGGTTCGGCCTGACTCCCGGTGGTGATCAGGGTGACCTGGTCATCGGGAAGCTGGAGCATAGCGCCCAAAGACAGTTCCATCCCCGGCGGGATGGTCAGATACCCCAATTCTTGGGCGATCCGACAATTGACCACCATGCTTTTGCCATTAAAGGCCACCTTACGCTGATAGCGGACCGCCGAATCGACGATTTGCTGAATACGGTGAATATTGGAGGAAAAGACGGCCACGATCACCCGCCCTTCGCATTCCCGCATGATCTGATCCAGGGTCTGGCCAATCCGCTTTTCCGGCAGGGTATACCCTTCCCGTTCCACATTAGTGGAATCCGACATCAAGGCCAGCACCCCCTTAGCTCCATAGGCGGCGAAAGTACTGATATCGGTTATTTCCCCTTCCAAGGGAGTCTGATCAATTTTAAAATCGCCCGAATGGATCAACGTCCCGGCCGGTGTTTGAATGGCCAGGCCCATCCCATCCGGGATGCTATGCGTGACCCGGATGAATTCCAATCGGAAAGGTCCGAGTTCTAAGGACTCTCGAACCGAAACCCTCCGGAGATCAGCCTGCTCCAGGAGGTGGTGTTCTTTTAATTTTTCCTTGACCAATTCCAGAGTGAATGGGGAGCCGTAAACCGGGACCGACACTTCCCTCAACAGAAAAGGCAGGGCCCCGATGTGATCCTCATGTCCATGAGTCAGGATTACGGCCAGGATCCGATCTTTATTCTTTAACAGATAACTGAAATCGGGAATGACGATATCAATCCCCAGCATATAGTCTTCCGGAAACATCAGACCGGCATCAATGATCAGGATATGCTCTTCATATTGGATCAGGAGCATATTCAGACCAATCTCTCCTAACCCTCCCAGGGGAATGATCTCCAAAGCAGAAGGAGGGTTGAACGAATCGGAAATCGGCAATAAGGGTTCGGCCACTGTGTTTAATCCTTTGTGCTTTCAGCTTTCAATTTTGAGCGTATTAAAGGCCAGGTTCTCCTCAATCGCCGCTTTAACCCGTTCCATGAGGGCCTCGGCATCTTTATTCCGAAGGCCTTCAGTGGGAATTGGTTTCCCTAAGACCACTTGAACGGTCCCCGGGTTGATCCGCAGACCCATTTTATGCTTGATCCGGGAGCTTCCCTGGATGCCGATGGGGACTATGGGTTTCCTGGACTTTAACGCCAGGATAAATCCCCCTTTTTTAAATTCTCCGAGGGCTTCCGTCTCCTGTCTGGTCCCTTCCGGGAAAATAACCACCGAGGATCCTTCATTGACTTTTTTGGCTGCCTCCAGAAGACTTTGATAAGCCTGTTTAGGGTTGGAACGGTTGATGGGGATATAACCGGTCCGTCTCATGGCCCAGCCGAAAAGGGGGATCTTAAAAAGACTATCCTTGGCCAGCCAACGAAATTGGACTTTGAGCTTGGCCAGCAAAACCAGGATATCAAAGGCGCTTTGGTGATTGGCGGCATAAATATAAGATTCATCCGGAGAAACAAAATCCATATTATGCATGGTAACCCGGACTCCGGCCAGTAAGAGGGCCGAAGAGGCCCAGAACGAGGCGACCCGGTGAGAACGGTTTCCACTCGGATCTGCGATGGTCATCAATAAGGCTAAGATACTGCACACTACAGTCAAAACGAAATAACAGGGGATGAAAATAAGAGTTCGGACAGACATGGTCTCCTCGGTACCTTAAATTGAAAAAATCATAAACCAATACCGGGTATTAGTCAATGAACGATTAACTATTCCGAGGCTTTCAGGTCTCTTGGAGACTCCGCCCTCCCTTATAGCCCATTGCCCTTGGGCTTCGGTTTGCGAAAAATATCTTTTATTATTGAGTAAGAAGGGAAGGGTTCAGGACCAGGTCACCAGGACTTTCATTTTTTTTGAGGGGGCATATCCAACCTTTTCGGCGGCCCGGCCTAAATTAGAGGCGATTTCCAGATAGCCGCTGCTGCCGATCAAAGCCATCAAAGAGCCGGGGAGACCCTGGGAATAATTTTGCAGGATTGCCCTAATAGGATCTTCCGTACCAAGCAAAACAGTTAAGGCCGGGTTGGAGATAACCGGATGCAGAGTTTCGTGATGAATATTGCTGATCAGATTCCCGAAATGGTCGGCCCAGAGGACCTCTCCGCTAATCTCTTTTTCTTTTATTTCCGGTTCAGGAAGGTCCAGTAGAACCGGGTCGGAAATTACCGACCCCATTTCTTCTAAAGGGACACCCAGGCTTAAATGGGCGGCCACCGGGGCCAGGATATCTCGTCCGTGAAAGGTATTGGAAATCCTCCTTAAAAAATATTTCGAATTGGTTAGTCTAATTATTTTGGCCTGGGGCTGATTCTTCAAGACCAAGGTAAACAAACCATTATCCGGCCCAACCCAAAACGTTTCATTAGCCTGGATGGCTAGGAGTCGGCGCTCTCCCCCTACCCCTGGATCAACAACGGCCAGATGGACGGTGTTTAGAGGGAAATAAGCAAAAGCGGGCTGGAGAATCATAGCCGCTTGGGCTAAACGACGGTTGGATAAGTCATGAGTCAGGTCAACCAATCGGGCCTGGGGATTGATCTCCAAGATCACCCCTTTCATGACCCCCACATAGGGATCGGCCAATCCAAAATCGGTACTTAACGTAATGAGTGGCATCCGGTTTATCTGATTGTTTTAAAAAAAAGTTGGATCTAAGGAATTATAGATGGAGAAATATATCCGGGCAAGGAGAAAGTTGAAGAATCCGTGTGGCAGTATTCTTCTTAATCCCGGCAAGGAGGAAGAGAGAATTGCATATTTTTTAAAAATGTGATATCATAAGAATCAATGGAATAGGTTATTATTAAATAATAGTAAGGAGCCCTCCTGATGAAAAAGGTTTGGTTTTTTATGATGGCCTTTTTTTTGGCTGGGACCGGGTCCCTGGTCTTTGGGCAGAGGTATAATCCTTACAATCCTTACAATCCTTATACCGCTCCCGAGCACAGACCAGCCATGGAACGCTTTTCTCATGAAAGCACCTATTATTCAAATTCTTATGGAGCGTTAGGTCCTCAAACGGATCCGAGATATTACTATTATGAACGGGATTACTTGACCAGACCATACGTCCAGGAATACAGAAAAGGGATTTACCAGGACGATTATCTCTATAACCCTTACCGCACGATTCCTCGAAAATGGTATGATACCCAGCTCGGTACGACGGGAGAGGGGTCAGGAAGGGGTTTTGAGGTCCCCGGCATGTTGTCCAGCCCCTATGAGGATACCTATCTTCGTCAAAAACAAAGCGAAGGGGATCAAGGCGATTTCCGGCAGAGATATTCTTCTGATAGCGATTATACGACCATTCCATACGGCTCCGATCCCCGGCGATGGTATGATACCCCAGCGGCGACCGCTCAGGGCACATCCCCAAGAGCACTGGAGCCCCCCAGAACATTTGCCAGTCCCTACTCAGTTAAAGAAGTTCCACCCCTTTCCTCCCAGGTCTTAACCAGTCCTTATGAAAAGGGAGGATTCCAATATTATCCTCCTGGACAGATGGGGACAACCCAGGAATTGACTCCCCCCATGCTTCCCCAGGAGAGATAGAACACCTCTACCTTATACGACGATAACCCGGTCCGGGTCGGGGAGGTGGAGCACAAAGTCTTTGACCTCTTCAAATTCCGAATCTAGCAGATCAGCCCCTTTTTCCACCCGGACGAAATTTGGTCCCCCCGGTTTCTCGGTTGGGAAAGTGAACCCGAAATCCACATAATTCTCACCCACCCGGATATAGGTCAAGGTTTCCAGGTTGATAATATAATGTTTAATCCGGATGAATTCGGCCATAATATCTCCTTTGTCATTCATCAATCTGAACAAATCGTAAAAGCAATGGCATGACCAATAGGATAATCCCGGTTCCGATAATCATACCGCCAACCACTACAATAGCCAAAGGTTTCTGGACCTGGCTTCCTACACCATGTGCTATGGCTGCGGGCAACAATCCCAGAGAAGCGGTCAACCCGACCATCAAAATGGACCTGAATTTTTCCCTGACGGTTTCTAAGACGGCCAGTTGACGATCCTTCTTTTCCTTATACATTTCTGAATAATGGCTGATTAAGATACACGTCTTAAAAGTTGAGATGCCGATAATGGAAATGAACCCGACTATAGCCGAAATACTGAGGGATTGCCCGGAAACCAGGAGGCTGATCAATCCGCCAAAAACAGCACAAAGAGGAGCCACAATCGTCAGCAGAACGTTTCGCAGGTTACCGTGAAAAAGATAAAGCAATATGACGATAAGAAAGATAGCCAGGGGGATGGAAATGTAGAATCGTCTGAAGGCTTCTTTCATCTCATTAAAGATGCCGCTCCAGGTCATGAAATACCCTTCCGGCACCTTCACTTTCAACGTTTCTTTTTGAGCCTTCTCCACCGTCCTCCCCAAATCTTTGGAAGACACTCCGAATTTTATCGGTATGAATCGTCGATGATTTTCCCTGAAAATTGAGGACGCTCCGGTTTCGAACCGGACATTGGCCACTCTGGAGAGCGGCACGACACCTCCTCCGGGAAGGACAATCGGGATGTGGGCTATTTTTTCCGGCTCATTTTTATAATCAAACGGAAAACTGACTTGCAGGGCAAAATTTTTGTCCCCCTCGACAATCTGACTGGCGATCTTCCCGCCCAAGGCGGCGGAAATCATATCCAGAATTTCCTGGACATTCAAACCGACGGCGGCGGCATTTTCCCTATTCACCTCGATCACCAAATTCGGCTGACCTAATTCCTTATAGATACTGGCATCTTTTATCCCGGGCACTTTTTCAATCTTTTCTTTGACCTCCTTGGCAATCCGATCCAGTTCGAACAGGTCGTCTCCAAAAATTTTTATGGCATTTTCACCGCCCTTTATCCCTGAACTCTCCTCATCAAGGTTATCCTGCATGTATTGGGATAGGCTGATCGTAGCATTAGGGAATAATCTTCTCAACTTTATCCGGACTTCTTCCTCCAGCTGTTCTTTGGTGATCGCTCTTTTCCAAGTATGATAAGGAAAAAGATTCATGTAATATTCGCTATTATATGGTCCGGTGGCCTCCGTACCATCTTCCGGCCTTCCGACCCTGACGGCCACTGATTTAGCCTCTTTAAACTCCATTAAAATATCCCGGACCTTCTTGGCATTGTCGTGGGTTTTATTTAGGGATATGGAATACGGAAAGGTAATCCGGATGTAGATATTGCCTTCATCCATTTTGGGAAGGAATTGGGTTCCGATTACTATAAAGCCAACGATAAAGCCGCTGAGGACTAGACCGGAAACCACATGAAGGACCAGACGGGCCCTCTGCAAGAGAAATTGAATGAGGGTTGAATAATAATCGGTTAATCGTCGGACAAAAGCAAACCCCTTTCCTTCCCGTCCCCCCAGAAAAGTATGGATGGAGGCAATCAGATAAGTAAACGTAAGCACCAGCGTAAAGACCAGGGCATAAGAGTAGGTTTTAGCCATAGGGGAGAAAATCTGTTTTTCAGCCCCTTTCATGGTGAAGATCGGAATAAAGGCTACGACGATAATGCAAACCAAAAGAATGATCGACGGCCCAACCTCTTTGGTGGCCCGGACCAGAGACCTTTCCTGTATGGCACTGGCCTGAGGGCCGCTGCCCGAAGGGGACTTCCTGGCTACCCGGATATAATTCTCCGTCAGGACCAGGGCGATATCGGCAATAATCCCGAAGTCGATGGCCCCGATCGAGAGTAAATTTGCCGAGTCCCCTTTAAGGGCCATCACCGCCAGGGTGATGGCTAAGGAAATGGGGATAACCATGGCAGTGAGTACGGCCGCCCGGATATTCCCCAAAAAAATAAACAGGGTAATGGCCACTAAGGCTATTCCCAGGGAAGCGGATTCGACCACCTTCTTAATAACGGTTTTAATCAGGTCCCAGCGCTCATAATAAGGGATTATTTTTATGCCTTTGGGCAAGATTTTTTCATTTAGTTCCAGAACCTTTTCATTGATCGCCTTGATCGAAGGGATGCTCTTTTCTCCTCTGCGGAGGATAACATTACCCATGACGGCATCATCGTTTCTGCCGAAGATGATAATTCCGGTCCTGGGAATATTGCCCAGACTGACTTGGGCAATATGTTTGATAAGCACCGCTTTTCCATTTTTGTAGGTAACCACATTGTTTTCGATATCCTCAAGGCTTTTAATCAATCCGAGTCCCCTGACCATGTAATACTGATCCCCCAGTTCAATCGTCCTCCCTCCGACGTTGGCGTTTGATCTCGACAAGACATCAATGACCTGGGACAGAGTTATTTTGTATTTTATTAAATCTTCCGGAATGACTTTCACCACATACGCCTTGATAAAACCGCCGTAACTGGCCACGTCTTCCACTCCCTGGGCGGTTTTAACGTAGCGTCCGATTGTCCAGTCCTGCAGTGTTCTCAGTTCCATTAAATTATTGGATCCGGAAACGATGAACTGCATAACCTCTCCCATGTCCCCGGCGATAATATTGGCCTGGACCCCATCCGGCAGAGAGATGCCCGACAAACGGTTGATGACTTCCTGCTTGGCTTCTCGATAGGGCAGTTCGAAGGAGAATTTGCACTTCACGTCGGCCAGGCCATAAATGGAAATAGAATTCAAACGAACCATCCCTCGCATACCCGACAGGCCGACTTCCAAAGGTTTGGTGATGCGCCGTTCAACTTCTTCGGCCGATTTTCCCTCATAAATGGCGACGATCTCAATGCTTGGGGCCGAAGGATCGGGGAAGGCTTCCACGTTGAGGTCTTTTACAATGAAGAGTGATAAAGAAAAAACGGTCAGGACGAGAACTAAGAGAATAACGCTGTGTGTTGTTACGAAAACGGTCAGCTTTCTCATGGTTTTTCAAGCTCAATAGCGGTAAGGATGATTTCTTCTCCCTCGGCAATACCCTCAACGGCCATAATCTTTCCGGGGACTTCTTTGACGGGCTTTATTTCCTTAAGGTTATTTTTGCCATTTGTGGCCGGACAATAAACGTAAAATTTTCCTTCCTTGTAGATCATAGCTGTTTGGGGAATCAGCGGAAGCTTTTTTTTCTCTCCTTCAATCTTTAAATGTAAAAACATATTCTGTTTAAAAAGAACTTTTCTGTCCAGTACTCGGATAAAGGTTTTTACGGTTTTTGACTCCATGTCTGAAACATCGCTGATATATGTGATTACTCCCTGAAACGCCTGATCCGGATAGCTGTCCACATAAAAAGTAACCCGGCTCCCTTTTAATACTTTGGTTATATCGGTATCGTAAAGATTGGCCACAATCATTATTTTGTTGGGATCGGCAAGGGTCATCAGGGGCGTCGCCGTATCCACTCGGTCACCTACATGAGTCTGAATGTCGGCCACATAACCATTGAGGGAGGACTTGATAAGTACCGTATCACTGCGATTCTGCTTTTGGGGAAGGAATTCATCATCCAGAGAGAACCCGTAAATGGCCAATTTACCCTTTAAACCTTCCACGACGGCACTTAATTGTTTATAATTTGACTCACTGTTGAGAAGATCGTTCTTGGTGATAGCCCCCACTTGAAACAGTTCTTTATTAAGCAGATAGATCCTTTCTGCCTGCTTTAATTGACTAAGGGTGGAGAGATAAGCCGAGTAGGTATCAGTTACTTCCGGACTGGTAATGGCTGCCAAAAGATCACCTTTTTTTACTCTATCGCCAAAATTAACGAAAAGCTTGCTGACCGTCCCAGCCAGATGGGCAAAGATTTTTGAGGACCCGTCAATTTCTGGTTGAACACTTCCGGTTGCCTCGATATAGGTGCGGATCTCGGAGGAAGTCACTTTTATGGTTGTAAATTCCTTTTTGGTTTCCGTCTTGGGTGTTGAACTTGTTCCATCGCAACGGCAAAGGGTCAGAAAGAAAACCGAAACTAGCAGATTAATTGTAGCCTTATTCATCACTTCATCTCTCCCGAATAAATCTTTAGCAGGGCTTTATTGAGCATCGCTTGAATCAGGGACTGGTTATATTTGGTCATGAAATCCCGGTAGGTTTTATTAGTATCCAGCAGCTCCAGAACGGTTATTCCTCCTAAGGAGAAGGCCTTTTCACTGTTGGCCACCAGGATCTGCATGTCGTCTTGACGGTGTTTATAATTCCTGAACATGGCCAGAGAGGACCGGTAATTATTCAGCCCTTGTCTGATTTCGGCCGTAATCTGTTTTCTTGTTTTTTCTATTTGGGTCTTCAATTGGTTCAATTCCGCCGTTCTTTTGAGCAACTCCCCCTGCCCCCGGGCAAAAAGGGGGATGTTGACACTGATTCCGCCCCCGAGCCCAGGTTCGGCCTTTGGGCCGAAAGTCTCATATTCACCGCCTACTGTGATATCCGGGATCCGTTGCGCCCGGGCCAGTTTTTGATTGAATTCAGCAGATTTGACCTGCCGCTGAAGGGACAAAAGATCATACCGGTTAAGATAAGCCGTTTCCACAAGAGTCTTCTCCGTTAGTTCCGTAAACTCCTCGGAGATCATCTCCCTTAACGGTTTAAAGCTTCCCTGCCCGCCCAAAAGCAGGTTAAAGCTCTCCAGATCATTACGGTATTGATTCTTGAGCTGGAGAAAATTGTTTTCCAGCTCTATCCTGGCCAGACGGTGTTTGGTATACTCCAGAAGAGATAGAAACCCGCTTTGATGACGTTTTGTGCTGATTTCATAGACCTGGTTATATCGTTTAATTTCCTCGGCGGCAAACTCAGTATTCAATTCACCCAACAACAGATTTAAATAGGTGCTGTAAAATCCGATCAGCAGGTTCCTAATGATCTCCTGATGGCTTAACTTGGCGGCTTCCAAGCCCTCAGCCGCTGATTGAATCCGGAACCCCCTCTTGCCGCCCAATTCGATCAACTGATCCAGTCTGAAGGTCATCTGAGTGTTGTCACTGGCTGTAAGTCCGGTATTTAATCCGATATAGTTTAACGACAAGGTAGGATTCGGTAATAGCTTGGCCCCCACATATTCCCCTTGAGCCTTATCCACTTCATACCGGTGAATGATGATATCATAATTGTTCTGGTAAAAAAGCTGCAGGGCCCGGTCCAGGGCGATTTCTTCGCCTTTTGCGGGAAAAGGCTCGAGAAACCAAACCGCCATCAGAAAAAAGACGATGAAAATAGTTCGGGTTTTATTCTCCAGAAATTTCATAATTCCTCAAAATCCCTTCGAGTAAGACTCCAGCAAAGCGTCTTCTGTCAGAACAGATTAAACCTACATCATCCAGTGGGGCCTACTGGACAGCCATTGGGTAACGGTTTGATTCAGCCAATCCTCTAATCCCTTAGCCAAATAATAGGTCGGGAAAAGGAGATTAGTTTCTCGATCGATCACCCCTTCCCCAAGGGCCGTTTCGGCCAAAGGGGTTTCCGGATAGATCCGGATCCCGGCGGTAACCTTAAGGGCCTCCAAGGGTAACGAATCGGCAAAGGCTAGGCTTTCCAAAACCGTTTCTTTGGTTTCTCCGGGTCCTCCTAAGAGGAGAAAACCCATTCGGCGGATGCCTTGATCCCCCAGAATCTCGAAGGTCCGGCGCACTTCGGAAAGTTCGAAACGTTTTTTCAAGGAACGGAGCATCTCCGGTGAACCGCTCTCAAATCCGATACTGACCTCCAGACAACCCGATTCGGCCATGACTTTGGCCAGTGCCGGACTGATTTTCCCGGGATAGATAATCCCTCGCCAGCGGGCTTTGCCTAAAAAGTTTTTCAGATTCCGGCATAGCTCCTCGGCATAATCTACCGGTAGATTGAAGGTGTTGTCGGTAAAATAAAACTGCCCTACCCCCCTTTCCATCTGGACGGCCAGATCTTCGGCCACGGTCCGGGGGTCTCGTTTGCGTATGGTTCGTCCTTCGATAGTTTCGGTGGAACAATAACTGCACCCCATGGGGCAGCCCCGTCTGGTTTGGACCGTCACCCAGTAGTCTTCGATTTTTTGCTTAAACCGGAACCAGGAAAAAATATCGGTCCAGGGTAGTTCATCCAACCTGGGGATAAAGGTCCGCGGACCTTGAAGTCCCCTCTGGGGGAGATAGAGACCGGGAAATCCCCTTAAATCTTCCCGCCGTTGTAACCGGTTAAGCAGATGAGGGAACAAAACCTCCCCCTCTCCTTGAATACCCATATGGGCTCCCAGATATTCCAGGGCGCTTTGAGGAAAGATGCTGTAACCTGCCCCGCCCAGAATGATCGGCGCCTCGGAATGCTCCCGGCAGAGGTTAACGATCTCTTTGGTCTGTTCTAAAAGAAACCGGGAAGGGGTCATCTTCTGGTCATCAATATTTCTGACGGACACTCCGATGGCTTCCGGCCGAAAATCTTCGATCCTCTGTTGGACGATTCCGGAGGGGTCTTCCGTCTCCATCAAATCCGTCAGGGCTACGTCATGACCGGCCTTTTTCGTGGCGGCCGCCACACAAGCCAAGCCCAAAGGTAAGGTGCGCATGTTAATCTCTTCCCGATTCGGGGAGATTAGGAGGACTCGCATATTTATCTAAACTTCTCCCTACTAGTTTTTACAGCCGGGGGTATAGGCCTCTTATCGTTTTTTATTAAAAGCCCTGCTTTCATTTTCGGTCTTGAGTTAAATCCTATTCCGAACTATGAATCCCTGACTCCAAGGCTGGATCATCTAGAAGATGACAACTTGAGTCATTCGTTCTAATATTTTTTATAGGGTTGTTGATCTGAAACGAAATGAAATGAAGAATATTCTAACAACGGAGCTGAATGTTCTTTTGAACGCTTAGGGGGAACGGAAAGTCAAACGGATTGAGACCGTTTTCCGGGTGGCCTCTCCAGGAAGGGAAACCTGTGCTAGAGCTCCATAAAAAGAGTTGGTTTTTTTGGTTCCCCGGAAGGAGATCTAGATCCGTATTTTCATAGGAGAAGCCTGTCGTTAAAAAATCGGCTTCCGACAAGCCATAATAGCTTACAAAGATCGGGAGCCACAAAAAAGCCAGGCTAAGGGTTAGGACCACCAGGGAACCGGGAAAAAACTTCTTATTTTTCAAACCAATACTCCTTGTACTATCTCCCCAATATAATAGTTGGAATTAGATAGAAGTCAATCCTTTTCTCTAACCCCCTCCGTTTAGGGAGTATTCTAATTCCAGACTCCTTGGAAACATTTCTCAACCACCTTAGCCGGGTGCGGTATAGGCTCAGGCTAAAAAATACAATCCCTCACATCACACTTGGCGGGTGATATCCGCACATTTGATCTACCTCATCTGTGAGCGTATTGAGGATCTGCTCAAACTTCAGGCGATAGTCTTCCAGTTCATCCGGTTTTAAATCAGGCGGAATGGAAATGGGGTCGGTACAATTGATGATGATCTGAGAAAAAGGCTTCGGGATCATGGTTTGGTCCCAACTCTTTTTAAAAGTCCAGACCCGGCGGGCCGACCAGATGATGGGAATAAGGGGGACTCCGGTTTCCATGGCTAGGACGATTAACCCTTTTTTAGCCACCCTTGCCGGTCCCCGGGGCCCGTCCATGACTGTAGCACAGGCCTTCCCGCCTCCTTTCAGATGGGTAATCATTTCTTTTAAGCCTTCTGCCCCCCCCCGGCTGGAAGAACCTCTAGCCGGTTGTACTCCGAACTTTTGGGCGAAACGGGTTAAATATTCCCCGTCCTTGCTCCGGCTGAACATGATCATGGGCTTTAAAAATCCAAAAAAATAGACAAAAAAAACCGCCGATCGGTGCCAGGTCGCTGCGATGATCTGCCGATCGGAAAAGGCCCACTCCTCATATAGTTCCGGTCGGGTTATCTTGACTGGACAGGTCTTGAACCAGAGCTTAAACATCGCGGCGGCGGTATTCGTCGCCAGGGAGATGGCCAGACGGTCCTTGAAAGAAAGGTCCATGTCTTATACTCCTTTAACAGGGCGATTCTCAAACATAGACGGATTAGTCTTTTGGCACTAGCCAAGGTTAAATTAAGGCGGATTAAAGAGTCAAGCGGAAAAAGGAAAAATCAAGGGAAGGGCGTCCCTGGTCCGTCCTAAGTAATGATTCAGAAAGGTAACAGGCCCAGCTCCAGGAGTTGTCTCATCTCCCCGGTCGGGGTATTTCGGGTCAAGGCGATTTCGGCCGTTTTCTGGGCTATAAGGGAGCGTAAGGCGTTATTCAACGTGGCCGTATCCAGGACACTGATATCCTCCACCAACCCCTTTTTATCCACTATGTAGTGATGATAAAGGAGTCCCCGGGGAGATTCCAGAACGGCCCGGCCTTCCCTCCCCATGGCGGATGGGATGTTCCGAGTTTCCGGGCCCAGCAGTTTTTCCTTTTGAAATAAATCGGCCATTTTTTCAGCCACTTCAAGCACCTCAAGGAACAGGGACCAATAGGCGGCCGGGAGGTCAAAGCGGGGCAACGAGCCGGAGTTCTGCAAAAACCATTGCCGTTCCTCTTCAGCTAAAGGGGTGAGTGGGCCGTTTTGGTTGAATCGGGCCAAAGGACCAACCAAAAAACATTGGTCATAATCCAGATCATCCAGACCGATGAGCTCTTTTAGTTTGACCCCTCCGGACATATTTTTAAGAAAGGCAAAGGATTCATAGGACCAGGGTTCTCTTCTCAGTCCGATTTTATCCAAAAGCTTATCCGCAGAAAAGGTGTCTGCAGTCGGGCCGACTCCATCCTTCAGAAAAATCTTTTTCGAAGAATCTTCCAGGCCCAGAAAAGAAAAGGGGGGCAGGGCGATTTCTCTGAGCTGGGCCCAGAGTCCGTCATGGTTCATAAGGTGCAGATGAAGATATTTCCCCAATTTCTGAGAAAAGTCCAAACAGGATTTAGCGATCTGCAGAAGCCGATCAAAGTTTTCCTCTTTTGGCAGGTAGCGGCTGACCCCCCCGGGCACTGCCGACAGAGGATGATCGGATCGTCCTCCCAGGATGCTTACGGCGTCCTGGGCCAGGGCAATATGTCCCATGATCTCATCCAGGATATAAGGAGAAGAGTGATCTTCCTGTGTCCTTTGTCCCTGAGAAGAAGATGGCCAGAAAGGGTTTAATCCGGCGGAGATAAAGAAATAGAATTTCCTTAAATGATTTTCAAAGAAAAGGGTTTGCCGCAAGGCTTCTCGCATATTCACGGCCATGAGCGGCGGTTCTACCCCAAAGAGGTTATCCAGAGTCAGAGCCGAGGCCAGATGATGGGCCGGAGCAAGGATGGTCAGGATGCGGGGAACCTCTTCCACCGGCCGCCCTAAACAGAGACCGGCAAAATCCCGGGTTGAGGCAATCTGGAAGAAAACCTGGGGCGGCCCCTCTTTTGGGAACACAGTCACCCGGACCTGTTCATCCAATCCTCGTAAACCATCAAAAATTATTTCTTCCACCTACTTTAGTTCCTTCATCTAGAAAAACTGTAGATCGTATTGCCTATGTCGTACTCCTAACCCTGAACCCTAAACTTAATTATCGTCTTAATTTTTTTACATCTTACACCTTACACCTTGAACCTTCGACCTTAAACCATCTCTTAAACTAAAAGCGCACATTGACTGGCCAGGGTATAGCGATAAATAGTCCCGGCCAGATCAACGAATTGATCGGCCATGGCGGAAAGCGTTGCGGGATCAGCCGAATCAATGGTTGAGCTGACGGCTGAAATCATTTTCGGACCTGGATCAAAGACCTCATCCGTCTTTCCGAAACAGCCCCGGCAGGGAAGCCCTACGGCGGTACAGAGGCCGCCGCACCCCTCACGGGTAACGATCCCCTGGCAAAAGAATCCTTGCTCCAGCAGGCAACGACCCGGTTCGGGGTTTTTCTCCCAGGACCGGTTGAACTGTTGAAATTGTTTTTTTTCTTTAGTCCGGGAGCAGCTCGCACAAACCGCTTTGTCCCCTGAAAAGATGCTGCCCTGGGGAGGCCGTATCCCCGAGACAACGGCTTGGGCTATGTTTTCAGGCAATCGGAAAGCGGAAAAGGAGAGCCGCTGGGAAGATTCCCCTTCATAAATAAAGGCTTGAATGGCCGCCCAAAGAAAATTCTGTCTGGGCGCACATCCGGGCACCAGATAATCCGTTTCCACCACTTGCGGAAGGGCCGAGATCTTGGATTCCAACTGGGGAAGCGGGGGAACAAGGCCCTCTTCCGGTCTTTTTGGTATTCCCGGTTCCTTCTTTTCTTCCCTTTCCCCTCGTCCCTGAATAAAATTCAGGTTAAAAAGTCCGGGTAGACCGCCATAAGCGGCACAGGCCCCACAGGCAATCAGCAGACGGGATTTTTGTCTAAGCTTTAAGGCGGCTTGAAGATCCCCCTCGGTCCGGATGGCCCCGGAAAAGAAACAGACCTCCAGTTCTGTCTGATCCTCCAGGTCTTTCCACTGAGATCCCAACAGATAAGGCCAGAAGACCATCTCCGCCCCCCGGGTCAAAGACCCCACCTGATAATGGATATCCATCAGGGCCTGATCGCAACCCCGGCAGCCCGTGGCCGAATAAACGGCGATTTTTTTCTTCTTAGGCACTTTGCTGACTCCTTCTCCGGGGATTTGGTCCCAATTGCCGCACCTCTTCCACCATCTGTTCGATCACCTTGACATAGCGCTGCGGTTCCGAGGCGGCGATCCATTCCAGACGAAAACGTCCCTTTTCCTGTCCCAATTCGATTAAAAGGTTTTTTAAGAGAAAAGACCGTCTCAAGGCCTTGATGTTACCGCTGATATAATGGCAATCTCCGGGATGACAGCCGGCCACGAGGACCCCGTCCGCCCCTAGGCTAAAGGCCTTGAACACATAACTGGGGTCTACCATCCCGGAGCAAAAGACTCGGATGATGCGCACATTGGGCCTTTGCTGCAGGCGGGAAACCCCGGCGGCATCAGCAGCCACATAGGAACACCAGTTGCATAAGAAGGCCAGGATCTTGGGCTCGAAATCGTTCATGCCAGGATTCCTTCGATTTGGGAAAAAATTTGTTCCGGTGTGTAATGGCGCACTTCGATGGCCCCCATAGGGCAGGCGGCCGCACAGGTGCCGCAGCCCTGACAAAGGGCCTCATTGATTGCGGCCTGTTTATTGAGGTCACTGAAGGAAACGGCCTTATAGGCGCAAAGATCTACACAGGTCTTGCACCCGGTGCAGAGCTGAGGATCCACCGAAGAGACCGTCGGTTCCACCTCTACCTCTCCGAGGCTGAAAAGGGCCAAGGCCTCAGCCGCCGCCGCCCCGCCCTGAGCGACCGATTCCGGTATATCCTTGGGCCCTTGGGCCGCACCGGCCAGATAAATGCCGGAGAGGGCTGTTTCCACCGGACCTAATTTCGGGTGAGATTCGATAAAAAAACCGAACTTGTCCGTAGGGATACTAAACGTCCGAGAGACGGTGCGATAATCCTTTTGGGCCGTTAGGCCGGTAGCCAAAACCACCAGATCCGCCTCCACCTCCAGCGGACCGTCTACCAGGCTGTTTTCCCCCCGGACCACCAGACGACCACCTTCCTGGAAAACCTTGGCCACTCGTCCTCTGATGTAATGGGCCTGGGCCTCTTCAATGGTCCGACGCAGGAATTCTTCATAGCCCTTGCCCCCGGCCCGATTGTCTATATAAAACACATAGGCTTGCCCTTCAGGATTGTGGTGCCTAAACAGGGTCAACTGCTTGGCGCTGATCATACAACAAACCTTGGAACAATATTCAAATCCCTTGGCCCGATCTCGTGAGCCCACACATTGAATGAAGACCACACTCTGAGGGACTTGGCCGTTACTCGGTCTGAGGACCTTACCGCCGGTAGGCCCGGCGGAATTGCAGAGCCGTTCATATTGCAGGTTGGTGATCACATCCGGGTACCGACCATAGCCGTATTCGGGATATCGTTCAGCTTCAAAAATATCAATCCCTGTGGCCACGACCACGGCCCCGACCTCCAGCTCCAGAATCCGTTCCTGTTCGTCCAGACTTATGGCCTGAGGACCACAGGCTCGGACACATTCCCCGCATTGGGAGCAGAGACTGCAGTTCAGGCAACGCTGGCCCTCCGCTCTGGCCATTTCTTCGGAAAAACCCAGGTTCACCTCGGCAAAACTCCTTTTTCTGTTTTCCAGAGGAAGCACGGGCATCTCTTGCCGTTCAATCGGACGGGCCCTTTTTTTCTCTTCCTCGGCCAAAGTTGGGTCCATAGATTTTTCTTTCGCTTTGACCTCGCGCAGTCCCCCATGTTCCAGATAATTCTGAATCGATTCAGCCGCCCTTCTCCCCAACGCTACGGCTTCAACAAAGCTGGCCGGCCCCAGTGTACAATCCCCGCCGGCAAAAACCCCCGGCCGTGTGGTGGCCAGAGTCTCATCCTGGACAAGGATCCTTCCCTGACGATCGACTTTTATCCCCAAATCATTCAAAAGGCCGATTTCAGCGGTTTGACCAATAGCCGGGACAATAGTATCGACCGCTATCCTGGTTTCCGAACCGGGTAAGGGGACCGGCCGGCGACGGCCTGATTCATCCGGTTCACCCAAGGTCATCTGCAGATACTCCAGGCCCGTTATGCGTCCCTGCTCTTCGATCAGCCTCTTGGGTGCGGCTAGAAAAAGAAATTCCACTCCTTCTTGTTCGGCCTCCTCCACCTCGTGGGCATAGGCCGGCATCTCCGCTCGTGAGCGGCGGTATAAAACAGAAACTTTCTGGACACCTAAGCGCAGACATGTACGGGCGCAGTCTATCGCTACATTCCCACCGCCGATGATGATCACCCGGTCTCCAAGAGAAACGGGTTCTTTTAGAGACACGTGTCTAAGCAGATCAGTCCCGGGGATGACCCCCTTCAGATTTTCACCTTCTAGGGATAGCGGCTGGCTCTGATGCATGCCGGTGGCCAGAAAGAAGGCCTTGAAGCCCTCTCCCTCCAAACTATCAAAAGAAATGTCTCGGCCAAAGGTCACCCCGGTCCGGATGGTCACCCCTAGGTCTTTTAAAAGGGCGATCTCGGCTGAAAGGATATCCCGGGGGAGCCGATACTCGGGGATCCCGACGGCCAACATCCCGCCGGGCACAGGGAGTTTTTCAAAAACCGTTACCGGATACCCTTCCAAAGCTAAATAATAGGCGGCCGAAAGTCCGGCCGGACCGGCCCCCACTACGGCCACCTTTTCCGGACGGCTTTCTTTTATTGGCGGAAGATTAAAATGACCGGAACGTAATTCGCGGTCACCCAGAAATCGTTTGGTGTCGCAGATGGCTAAGGGCTTATCCACTTGTCCTCTTTTACAAGCGCTCTCACAAGGATGGAAGCAGATGCGCCCGCAGATAGAGGCAAAGGGCATACGCTCCCGAACCAGGGCCAGGGCCTGATCATATTTCCCGGTACCGGCCAGGGCCATATATCCCATGGCATTAACCTCGGCCGGACAGGCGTTTTGGCAAGGGGGCTGACCTTGACGGGTGATGGCGAAGGTATTCGGAATGGCCTGGGGAAAGGCCCGGCTGATGGGATGGCGGGTGGCCAGACCCAGCTCGAAGTCACTGCTGATATCAATCGGGCAGACCTTTTGACAGTCGGCACAGCCGGTGCATTTTTTCAGATCCACATAGCGGGGTTTTTGCCTTAGACGGGCCTTGAAATTGCCGACAAAGCCGCTGACTTCGATCACCTCGGTTTTGGTCAGGATCTCGATATTGGGGTGTCGGCCCACCTCACTGGTCTTGGGGGTCAGGGTGCATCCGGCACAATCCAGGGTGGGAAAGGTCTTGTCGAATTGGGCCATCCGGCCGCCGATGATCTCGGTTTTCTCCACCAGATAGACTTTATAGCCGGCTTTGGCGATCTTCAGGGCCGCAGTGATCCCGGCGATGCCTCCACCAACAATCATGGCTGTCGGAGTAATAGGCTTTTTGGAACCTTGAAGCGGCCGATGATAACGGACTCGGGCAATCCCTCCGCGGATTAAATCTTCGGCCTTTTCCGTGGCCTGCTCCGGATCAGCGGTAACCCAAGAACAGTGCTCTCGAATATTAACCATCTCGAACTGGTAGGGGTTCAGACCGGCCTGAGAAACGGCATTGCGAAAGGTAGGTTCATGCATTTTCGGTGTACAGGAGGCTTCCACGATATAATCCAGACCGAAATCTTTTATATCATCCCGGATCATCTTTTGACCCGGTTCGGAGCACATATATTTGTAATGGCGGGCGACAATCACTTCTTCATTTTCAGCGGTCACTTTTTCGGCAATCTTGGCCACATCCACTTTGTCACTTATATTCGTACCGCAATGGCAGACGTACACGCCGATCTTTTTTTTCATGACAAAAGACCTCTCTCCTTCAAGACGGGATGGGGGTCAATCAGATGATGATCGAGCCCCAGATCCCGATCGGAACAGCCCAAAGCCAATCCTAGGAGTTGGGTGATATAAAGGACAGGCAGTCTATGATCCTTCTTTTCTCTTTTCCAGATTTCTGCTTGGCGCATATCCAGGTTGGACTGACAGAGTTGACAAGCCACCACGATGACCTCGGCCCCTTTCCATAAGGCCTCGTTTAGCAGGCGGGCGCATAATTCCAGGACCTTTTCGGTTTTACTTAAGGAGAGTGAGGACCCGCAGCACTCGGTCTTAAAATCCCAGTCCAGGACCTCAGCCCCCAGAGTCCGGAGCAGGTCATCCATGGAGGTCGGGTTTTCCGGATCATCAAAATGGGTCACCTGCCGGGGCTTGACCAGATAGCAACCATAATAGGGGATGACTTTCAGCCCCTTCAGGGACTTCTTTATTTTACCGGTTATCCCTTCCATCCCCACGGTATTTCGCAGAAACTCTAAAATATTTTGAACCGTGAATCGGGCTTGAAGATCACTTTGAATAATTCCCTTCACGGTCTCAGCGTTCTGTTCATTCCGGGCCATCTCCTCTTGGCCGCTGAGCAGCCTTCGATAGCAAAAAGGACAGGGCACCAGCACTTGGTCCAGGTTCTGTCGGTCGATGAAGGCCAGATTTTGAGCCGCCAGGGAAAGGGAGAGGAGATAGTCCATCTTCAGGGCGGCCGATGATCCGCAGCAGAGCCATTCAGGGACTTCGGCCAATTCGACGCCGAGATGGGTGCAGACCTGTCGGCAGGAGAGGTTATAGGGCCGGGCCGTCACCTCCAGAGAACATCCGGGATAATAGCTCACTTTCATGTTTCTATTCCCCCTGCCTGGCCTGACGGACTTTGTCAAATAGTTTGGCAGCACCTGGACTCTTCTTACGCCCCTTAAGCATATCAAAGGGAGAGATGGCCCCTTTGCGCATGAGGGTCAGCCCTTGAGCCATGTCTTTAAAGGGCTTGAAGGTTCGCAGATTGTATTCGGCCACAGTGCTTAATTCCTGCACCCGGCCGTTTTTTCGCACTGATTTCAAAAAGAGGTCCTCAAAAAGGTGAATCTCCGGTACCGACGGCGAGACTTTTTCTTTCTCCGCGGTTTCACAGAGGGCCGTAGCCACGGCATACATATTGATTTCCACCGGACAGCGAGTGGCACAGGTCCCGCAACTGACGCAGTACAGCCAGGTCGGATTCTTAAGGGCCGATTCTTTCATTCCGGTCAGGATGGTGGCGATTAGTTGTCTCGGTCCGGGGACCGTCTCCGAGGCGATGGGACAGCCGGCCGTGCATTTCCCGCATTGGAGACACTCCAAAAGATTTTGACCGCTCCGGCCGATGATCCGGTTTAAAAAGTCTCTTTCCTGGGGATTTCCGGTAAGTCTGTACATATCCGCATTCCTATCGTTTCGGCTTGAGTTGACGAATCCCCAGAGAGAATCGTTCTCTGGCTCTCTGGGACTTCATAACCGGATTCATAAAACTCAAGGCTTCGGTCGGACAGGTCAGTACACAGGCTGGAGTCAACCCCTGATCCACCCTAGCTGCACACCCGTCACATTTACTGATCTTTCCCTTGCTCGGATTGAGCATGGGTACCCCGAAAGGGCAGGCAATGGCGCAGGTCTGGCAGCCGATGCACAAGTCCGGATCGGAAAGGACCAGTCCGTCAACCCGTTTACGCATGGCCCCGGTGGGACAAGCCTCTACACAGGCCGGGGCCTGGCAATGGAGACAGGAGGCCGGTTGAAAAGTCATCACCAGCCCGTCTTTATGTTCCAACGGCCCAATCTGGATAATCCGGATCGGCCTGGGTCCCGGCGGCAGGTCATGTTCCAGCATACAGGCCACTTCACAACTGTAGCACCCGATACAGCGTGCCGGATCGGACCAGAGATAATTTTTGGTCTGGATATCGGAATCAGCTTCCATCACATAAACCGTTTTTTATCGTATATCGTCGATCGTATATAGTAGATCGCTTGTTGAAAGAGAAGGGTACTTCACGATTTACGATATACGACATACGATATACTATTTTTTTAAGAAAGTAAGTGCTTCATCAGGCATCTGATCCGTCTTATAAATGAGCACCCGATCACTTTCTAAATTAAGGGAAGAGGCGGCCATCCCCGGAAGAACCATGCGCGTAAGCCAGGCCCGAGCCTCAAAGGTTTTATCCGGACTGGAGATCATAACGGCCTCCCCGTTTCCAATCTGAAGCCGTTTGGCTGTTTCCGGATGGATTTGCACCGCCTCTTCCGCTTCAATTTGTTCGGCCCAGGACCAATAGGTCCCCATCCCTGTGGAACGGGTGACCAAGGGGATCTTTATAAAAGTCAAAGGATAATGTCCGTTATCCAGACCAGCTGAAGAGAATTCCAATTTTTCCGGGGCAAAAGTCGGATTTAGTTTTTCTTCTTCAGGCCCCCCTTCGACTGCAGGACGGTATCCCCCTGCTCTTCCTTTTGCATCTTTAAGCTCACCCAACCTCATTCTTTTTAAAAGGGTATCCACCTTCAGGATCGATTGATAAAAGGGACCCGGATCCGCTGATCCGTCTTCCCGGATTCCCGGAAAGGTCTCGTTCCAGCCGAAACGTTTGGCCAGACCCGACCAAAAGTCCAGACTCGAGCGGCAGCCGGCCGGAGGATCTAAAATCTTTTCAGCCCATTGGAGCAACCGGTCCGTGCTGAAACACAAACCGCTTTTCTCAGCCCATAAGATCGAGGGGAAAAACGTCCGAGCCTTTTGCCGAGCACTATTCGGGTAGGCCCCGAAACAAACCGTCCAATCCAAATCTCGGGTCAGGTCTTCTGCGGAATCAAAAAGATCCACCAGACCGTCTCCTGAATAGATCAGGGCCTTAGCCGAAAGCCCTCCTCCTTTACTTAGTCGAACGAGGTCGGCAATCGACTTTACGCCCGGAACATCTTGATCCTTTACCAGGCCCCAGGGATTCATACCGGTCAAAGGATACCAACCGCTTCCTTTTATCTCATCCCACCCCATGGCCTTCATCAGGGTTGACCATATTCCGTACTTGGGAAAATCAGCCAAACGTTCCCCGGTTATGATGGTGATCGGTCGATTGCCCGATAAAAGTTCGCCGACCTCATTGATGCTTTTACGGGAGATTCCCAGGACGTTTTCCAATTCCTCCCATGAAAGCCGTTCAAAAGAGGCCTGCCATCTTTCGGGTTCCGCAAAACGGGTTTTAATGAAATCGTCATCAAATCCCGGGCGCTCCAGAATCATTTTCATCAAAGCCAAACCTAACATGTTTCCGGTGTGCGGTTTGATTCGCAAGGCCTTATCGGCCTTGGCCATCGTGCGGGTAAAACGGCTGTCGGCCGTGATCAGCTTACCTCCCCGCTGCCGGGCCTCCAAGGCCCAACCGAAAGCGACCGGATGGGTCGTAGCCGGGTCGGCTTCAACCAGTAGTAGGACCCGGCTCTGGGTCCATTCAGGACAAGGATAAAAAGGAATGCCGGAGAGGGGAAATTCGCTACAGTCTTTTTCATAAGCGGAAGGGGAATAGATTACCGGGAGGCCCAAGAGGCCGGCAAACTTGGCTGCGCCCAGGGCGAAATCAAGATCGGTGTGAGGATCACAGGCGATAAGGATAGACTCCGGTCCATATTGATCTTTTATTTTTCGAAGGAGGTCGGCTAGAAAGTCCAGGGCCTTCTCGCCATCTTCCTGATGGTCGAAGGGATCCTGCAGGGTCCGGCGGATTCCCGCGGAGGTGATTCGGAGGGGATGGTCAATCCCCTGGATAAAGGCCAAGCCCCGGGCGCAGAGTCTTCCTCGGCTGACCGGGTGTTCATCATCCCCATGTAGGTCAACGATCTTTCCCTGGCTGAGATAAGCGACCAGACCGCAACGCACGGCACATTCCTGACAGACGGTCTTCACCTTGTGGTCATACTCTTTCCGGGTTCCCGGAAGACGATCAAACAAACGATGATCCATAGGCAATGATCTTTAAAAACTCAAAGAAAAAGAGAAAAAATTCGTTTATTATTTTCAGGTCAACCTTATCAAGATAAGATCAACTCGTACTCTATGGTGAACTACTATAAAAGCATCTTTTAGGGCTGTCAATTAAAATGATATATATTTTTATAAAAAAACTTGGGCTGTTTTTCATCAAAGGCCTTCCTTGTTTTGCCATATTCTGTTCACTATAATGAACGATCTTCTTTGGGGAAATTTGGCCATTACCCAGACCAATAAAAGAAATCGAAGAGGGGATTTTTTCCCTGAAAAAGAGCGCAGGCTCGGGACATTATTGCTTTGACATCACCTAAAAACCGTGACATTTTAGACAGGCCGGATATTTTATATAAATCAGGAAACGGAAATACATTTTGATCTGGATGGTAGGTTGATTAAAAAGGCCGAATTTTGAGGCCGCCCGGAGAGAACCTCGGACCGACACCTGTGCCGTGAAGAATTGGAACATCGTCTTGAAAAAAGGAGAGTCCATGAATTTCACATCTATCAAAAAAGAAACCGTGGTCTTAATCCCTCAGGAGGATATGGCCGAGCGGCGCATCCCCAGTGAAATCCGCTTCGATCCCCTGACCGGCCGAACCGCCCGGATCTGCCACTTCATGAAACTGCAATGGGAAAAACCCGATTTTAAGGCCTTGATCGACGGGACCGAGTCCTGGTGCCCTTTCTGTGCGGATAAAGTATTAAAAGTGACTCCCTATTTCCCTCCGGATCTCATCCCCGAAGGGCGCCTGCAAAAAGACGACATGGTCCTTTTTCCCAACATCGCCCCCTACGACAGCCTCGGCGCCGTGGCCACCTTTGGTTCCCGTCATTACATTCCCATGACCACCTTTGAGCCGACCCATCTGGCCGCGGCCTTCGGCTTTGCCTTTGAATTTTTCCGGCGCGTCGAAGTTGTCGGCCATCCGGAATCGGTCTACCATCTGATCAACTGGAATTATATGCCGCCTGCCGGGAGTTCCCTTATTCATCCTCACCTGCAGGTCTTCGCCACCTCCTCCGTGCCCAACCTGATGCGTGGGGAGCTGGAAGCCTCCAGAATGTATCTGGCAAGGAACGGTTCAAACTTCTGGGATGATCTGGTGACGGCCGAAGAGAAAACGGGAGAGCGCTATCTGGGAACTATCGGCCGGACGCATTGGATGACCGCCTTTGCCCCCATGGGCGTGGCCGGTGATGTGCTCACGGTGGTGGGAAAAACTCAAACCATGCTGGACCTGACGGAACAGGATCTTCTGGATCTGGCTGGCGGCTTGGTCAAAATTATGGCGGCCTATGATAAGATGGGCATCTACAGTTTCAACCTGAACTTTTTCACCGGATCCAAAACCGACACACACACCCGGGTTCACCTGCTCTTTTCCCCCCGCACCTTTTTCAATCAGAAGTTAGGCACTCCGGACATCGGGGCTCTGCGCAACCTTTTCAATGAGACCTTGTGCATGGCCTATCCGGAGGAGATCAATGGTTTGTTAAAAAAGGATTTTTAATCTAACCAAGTTTCATGGCCATAATTAAAATGAAAAGAAGGGGATGAACGAACAAAAAGCGAAGCGGAGAATGGAGCCTGGCCGAATCGAGATGGTGGATGATCAAATGGCTCAAATCTTGCGGGAAAAGTCTCCGGCTGAACGGATTGAAATAGGATTCAAAATATGGACGTCGGCCAGAAAAATGTTGACGGCCCATCTAAAAAGCATCCATCCCGAATGGGATGATCAGCAAATTTCTCATGAAGTGGCTAAAAGGCTTTCCCATGGACTTGTTTGAATTATTACAAAAAGTTATCGGTCTTTTTGAACACCTATCCATTTCCTATCTGGTAACCGGTTCGGTGGCCTCCATGGCTTACGGAGAACCGAGGCTGACCAACGATATCGATATCGTAGCGGACATTAGGCTTTCTCACATTCCGGGATTGCTGGCTGCCTTCCCAAAGGAGGATTATTATATTGACGAAGAAATGATAAAAGATGCGATTTACCGGATTGGACAGTTCAATATCATTCACCCCGCCTCCGGCTTGAAAATCGATGTCATTATTAAACAAGATGTTCTCTTCGACCAAAGCCGTTTTGAACGAATTCGGAAAATATACCCCGGCCCTTATTCCGCAGATTTTGCTTCTCCGGAAGATGTGATGATCAAAAAGATGGAATACTATAAATTGGGCGGTTCCGAGAAACATTTGAGGGATATAACCGGAATTTTTAGGGTTAGCGGAGAATCTCTTGACAAAGAATATATCTCCCAATGGGTTACTAAATTGGATTTAAAAGAAATTTGGAATATGGTTCTGAAACGGTTGGAAATTAATTGATGAAGTTGATCTGATGAAACGTCCTTCTCAATAGAAAAATAAGGCGAGAGAATTGCCTCGGCATATTTAAAACGGGAGGGACTGTTTGAGCGACAGGTTAATCTTTTACGTAATAACCGTATTCTTTGGCGTTCACATTGGTTCGTTTTTCCCGGCCGATGGTGGAACAGGGGGTGGGCCCGTAGTCATGGCCCGGCCAAATGACGGTGTCGTCTGGCAGTTCCATCAGTCGGCGGATAGAGGCCCCCAAGGTGGGACGATGTCCGCCAGGGAGATCGGTGCGGCCGCTGTCCCCGACAAAAAGGGTATCCCCGGTAAAAAGCTGCCCTTCGGCATAGAGGCATAATCCCCCGGGGGTATGACCCGGAGTATGGAATACTTGGAAGGGTATTTCACCCACCTGAAAGACCTTTTCATTTTTGAGCCGGATATCCGCTTTGGCCGTGCCTTTTAGAAAGTCATCCTCGAGAATATGGCGGACTATTTTTGCCCCGGTCAGTTTTTTTAAAGCCTCATTGCCGCCGATATGGTCAAAGTGGTGATGGGTATTAAAAATATACTTGATGGTTAAACCCTCTTCCTCCGCCTTGGCCAAGATTCGTTTGACATCCCCACCCGGATCAATAACCAAGGCTTCTCCGGTTTTTTCGCAGCCGATCAAATAGCTGAAGACATCCATAAAGCCTGCCGGTATTTGTTTGACCATCATCAGAGGCATCCTTGGAAAAAAAATTAAACCCGGCCTTCCCGGATAAAACGCGCCCCCTCTTCCAAGGCGGCTGTATTGCTGGGAATCATCTTATGATAGCGTTTGTCCAGTGCCCGAGAAAAGGCCTTGACTACCGCGCCCTGGGAGAGGACTTTGGTTTCTTCAATCATGGCCCCCAGCATGGCCATGTTAGCTAGCCGTTGATCACCGGCTTTGGCCGCCAGATCAATGGTCGGGACGTAAATCGTTTTGACCCCTTGGTAATCCGTTTCGGAGATTTCGATCAAAGAAGAATTGATAAACAGGCGGCCTCCGGACTGAACCATGGGTCCGAATCGCAGCAGCGAAGGTTTATTCATGACGATGGCATTTACCGGATGATGGATCACCGGGGAGCCGATCTCCTCATCGGAGATAACCACCGTACAGTTGGCTGTTCCTCCGCGCATCTCCACCCCATACACCGGCATATAGGTAACATGGCGGTCTTCTTCCATGGCGGCATAAGCCAGTAGGTTCCCGATTAATAATACCCCTTGCCCTCCAAATCCGGCTACAATAACGTCGAAGTACATAAAAAACTCCTAAACAGCTATTAGCTAACAGTTGCCAGCTTTCCCCTTCTCTAGGAAAGCGGTTAATATTATTGAGTGCTTTTATCCTTAAAAACCCCTAGGGGGAAATAGGGGATCAATTCATCCCCGATCCGCTGGTTGGCCTTTTCCGAAGACATCTTCCAATTGGTCGGGCAACTGGAGAGAAATTCCACAAAAGAAAAGCCTTGTTTATGGATCTGGACCTCAAAGGCCTTTTTCATGGCCTTTTTAGCCTGCATCAGATTCTTGGGGGTGTTGACGGCCACCCGGGCGCAATAGGCCGTACCTTCGACCATGGACATCAGTTCAGCCATTCGAATAGGATACCCTTCCCGGGAATATTCCCGTCCGTAGGGCGAGGTCGTCGTGGTCTGTCCCAACATGGTGGTCGGGGCCATCTGACCGCCGGTCATCCCGTAAATGGTGTTGTTCACGAAGATGATCGTTATATTTTCTCCGCGGTTAGCGGCATGAATCCCTTCGGCGATTCCCAGGGCGGCCAGGTCGCCGTCTCCCTGATAGGTGAAGACAAAATTCTCCGGTCTGGCCCGTTTGATCCCGGTGGCCACGGCTGCCGCCCGTCCATGCGGGGATTCACAGACATCGATATCAAAATAATCATACATGAAGACCGAGCAGCCTACGGAAGCCGCACAGATCGTCTTCTCCTGAAGATCATAGGCATCCAGACATTCGGCGACCAGACGATGGATCACCCCGTGATGGCATCCGGGACAAAAATGGAAAGGCACATCCTTCAGGCTTTTAGGACGTTTAAATACTTGTTTCATGGCGTTCACCGATACACTTTCTTGATCTCTTCAAACAATTCATTGGGAGTGGGAATCGAACCGGGCGGACGGCCATAAAAATCCACCATGCTCCCCTTATCCACCGACAGTTTGACATCCTCGACCATCTGACCCGTGTTCAATTCCACAACAAAAAAATGATTCACCCGGGCCGATAATTGTCTGAGAGGCTCTTCCGGATAGGGGTAGAGGGTAATGGGACGGAAGAGTCCGACCTTCATCCCCTGTTCCCGGGCCATGTTTATAGAAGATTTGATGATCCGGGCCACGGAACCGAAAGAGACGACAACCATTCGGGCATCTTCGACCAAATAGGTTTGGTATTGAACATCGGCCTTCATCTGCTGATATTTTTGGAACAATTTCCAGTTATGTTCGGTTAATAATCCTTCGGTCAGATAGAGGCTTTTAATAAACTGAGATTTCCGGCCTTTGGACCCGGTCAAGGCCCAGGGCTTGTCGAATTTTTCCAGACTGGGAGAACGGAGGATAATCGGTTCCTTCATTTGGCCCAATAGGGCATCCCCCAGGACCATCACCGGATTCCGATACTTATCCGCCAGATCAAAGGCCTTCATGGTCAAATCATAATTTTCCTGGACAGAAAAGGGGGCCAGGACGATCGTCCGATAATCCCCATGTCCGCCTCCCCGGGTAGCCTGAAAATAATCACCTTGGGAAGGAGAAATGCCGCCCAAGCCAGGACCGCTGCGACTCATATTGACAATGACACCGGGAATCTCGGACCCGGCCATGTAAGAAATGCCTTCCTGCTTCAGGGAGATCCCCGGGCTGGAGGAAGAAGTCATAGCCCTGGCCCCGGTAGACCCGGCGCCTAAAAGCATATTAATAGAAGCAATTTCACTTTCGGCCTGGATAAAGGTCCCTCCCACGGAAGGGAGGTGTTTAGACATATACTCCGGAATTTCATTCTGGGGAGTAATGGGATAGCCAAAATAAAACTTACAGCCGGCGGCCAAGGCACCCCGGGCAATCGCTTCATTTCCATTGACTAGTTCAATTTGGGGTTTTGCCATACAGACTCCTATTTAAAGGCCCGGTCTAAGCCCGAACCCGTAACGGCTCAATTCCTTTAGGGACATCCAATCCCTCCGGATAATGAGCTTTAATCCGTAAATAGAGTACAGAGTCAAACGTGCTCTATTTTCATCTTTGGTGGTGCCACGCCCCAAAAGGCGGGGCATGGCGGATTAGTTCGAAAATAGGACTCAGAGTCGGTCTGAGCTATTTTCATCTTTCGTGGTGTCACGTCCCTGACGGGACATGACGGCTTAAACCTTATTTCCAAACCTCGATGACCACATCGGGACACATTTCCGCACACAGGGCACACCCATTACAGCTTTCCTCATCTTTAATTCGAGCTACGGGGAACCCCTGGTTATTGAGTTTTCTACTAATCTTCAAACTTTTCTTGGGGCAGGCCTGGACGCAAAGTCCGCACCCTTTGCAGCGATCTTCTTGAAATACAACTTTGGCCATAATTAGAATTCCTATTTTTGGTAAATGAATTTGATCAGGGTTTAACAGACGGCGATCAGCTTTTTTCGGCAGTGATCAAGGCATCCAAGGTCTTCGGATCTTCGACATTAAACGACTGATAGGCATAATCCTTGGGCAGACATTTTCGAACCAAACCGATGAGGACCTTCTTGGGACCCACTTCAATAAACCGGGATATCCCCCGGGCCATCATATTTTCAACCACTTCGGCCCAGCGAACCGACCGGCCGATCTGTTCCCCCATAATTTCTTTTATTTTTTCCGGATCGGTTTCCGCCTTTCCGGTCACATTTAATAATAAGGCACAACGAGGAGATTGAAAAGGCACCGATTCTAAAATCTTTTTAAAGGCCTCCATGGCCTCGGCCATCAACGGGCTGTGCCAGGCCCCGCTGACCGCTAGAGGAACGGTCTTGCCCCCTGCCTGGGCGACCTGTTTTGCGGCCCGATCAACCAGGTCTTTCACTCCGGAAATAACGACCTGATCCGGGGTATTATAATTAGCGGCACCGATAGCCCCTTCCTGGCTTAATTCAGTCAGAATTCCTTCCAAGGCCATAGAAGATAGGCCCATTACGGCTGCCATGGCCCCAGGATGTTCTTGAGCGGCCTGGTCCATCAAGGCCCCCCTGGCTGCAACCAGCCTTAAGGTGTCTTCCAGACTCAAGACTCCAGAGGCATAAAGGGCTGAATATTCTCCCAAACTATGTCCGGCGGCTGCTTCCGGGATAATACCGGATTCGGACAAACAGGCTAAAACGGCCAGATTGACTGTTGTCACCGCCGGCTGGAGATTAACCGTCAAAGTCAACTCTTCCAGTGGTCCGTTAAAAGACAATTCTTTTATAGGTATTCCGGTGATTTCCTCTGCTTTATCAAAAACTTCCCTGGCTTTAGCGAATTGATGGTACAGGTCTTTCCCCATGCCCACATATTGGGATCCTTGTCCGGGGAATAAAAAAGCCTTGGAGTGCATCAGATATTCTCTCCCTAAAAAATTTTGTTTTATATATATGTTGAAACCTATTATAATTCAAGAAAAAACCATCAGCGGTGATTGACTTTTTCAAAACTTTGGACTATGGTTTTTTAATATTTTAAAGTTAGATGGGTCGGCCAAAGACCCTAACAGTTACCCTCGAAACTAAAATATTAAAAATTCTTAGTGTTAAAACCCATCTGCCAGAGTTAGGTCTGGTCGTTGGAAAAAAATTCTCAAATTACTCCCTCCTGATCCGAATAACTTGGGAGAAACTGAGGAATACTACCCGGTACGAATCCATGTCATCTCCGGTCAAAAAGGAACGGTTATTTTCACGGCGAGAGATTCAGCAAAAAATTAAAGAACTGGCTCGGACTATTTCCACGGATTATAAAAAAGAGGAATTAGTGCTGGTTGGAGTTCTGAAAGGGGCTTTTGTCTTCATGTCCGACCTGGCCAGAAATCTAACCATTCCCGTCAAACTGGATTTTGTCCGCTTGGCCAGCTACGGCAGCCAGAGCAAAAGTCAGGGGAAGGTTCGACTAACTAAGTCCATTGAATTGCCGATTAGGGATAAACACATTCTGATAGTCGAAGATATTGTCGACACAGGCCTCACCTTGAAATTTCTTCAGGATTTTCTCAAGAAAGAAAATCCCAAATCCGTTCGAATCTGTGCCTTAATCGACAAATCAGAAAGGCGGGAAGTACCCATCGTGGTTGATTATGTGGGATTTTCCATCCCTAAAGGTTTTGTCGTCGGCTACGGATTGGACTTTGATGAGCAGTATCGGCACCTTCCGGGACTTTATCATTTAGTCTTTTAATGGATCATTCTTTCTAAAATGTTTAAAGGAGGTTCCCTTGATCATCTGCTGTGAGGAGTGCACCACCACCTATCAATTAGATCCAACCCTTTTGGAACCCTATGGTTCGAAAGTTCGCTGTACTCATTGCGGTCATATTTTCTGGGTAGATCTCCCTTCTCTTACGGAAATAATCCCTCCATCCCAACCCCCTTTCAAGGCGGACTCTTTACCGACTTTAAGCGAGGAAGAAGAGGCGGTGGCCCTTCAAATGAATCCGCCAAAGAAAAAAACGCTTAGGGTTTTACTCTTAATCATTGCCGTTCTTTTGATCATAGCGGCTGCCCGATTTTTCTATCTTCAGGACCGGCATCCGACCTGGTCGATTTCGGAACTCTTTTCAGCGGTCTTTTTTCTCCCAGTAGACCCGGAGGGAAACCAAAAGATCAGTTTGATCAATATAAAAAAATTTTTCAAAGACAATCAAAAGATAGGGCGGTTTTTCATTGTCCAAGGGGAAATTAAAAACGGCTATCCTGATCCTCGCCAGATGGTCAAAATCCGCGGTTCTTTAAGAACTGATGAAAATAAGGTCGCTGTCAGCCGTGAAGTTTATGCCGGCTGGACCTTGACCGCAGAAGAGCTAGAAACACTTTCCCTGGACGAACTTACTAAATTAACTTCGAATCAACCGGAACGGTTTAATCCGAAGATACAAATCCCGCCTGGGAAAACGGTTCCTTTTATGATCCTGTTCCCGCCCCTGCCCCCCGGGTCAACCCAGGTCTCCATTGAAGTAGTCCATTCTCAAACCGTTCGATCATAATTTTTAGAGCTGATTTATTTCCCCAATGAGACTGGCCCAACGTTTTATAATTGATTTATCAATCTTCGGCTTAATTCTTTTAGGGGGTTGTCTCGGATATATGGCCATCGAAGGATGGAATATCCCTGATGCCCTTTACATGACGGTCACGACCTTGACCACCGTCGGTTTTGGAGAAGTACATCCCTTAAGCCCAAGAGGTAGAATTTTTACCATCTTTCTGATCTTGTTCGGTGTGGGGTTTTTCCTGTATTTCCTGGGCAGCATCACCGGCATGGTGATTCAGGGGACCTTAAAAGATGTCTATGGGAGGAGAAAGTTGGATAAGCAAATCAGCCATATTACCGGTCATTATATTATCTGCGGTTTCGGTCGCATCGGTCGGACCGTCACCCAGCTCCTTAAAGAAAAACCGATAGAGGTCGTGGTCATTGAAAAAAATCCGGATTGTATCCCCCTTTTCCAGGAAAAAAACCTCTTATACGTCTTGGGAGAGGCCACATCCGAAGAGCATCTGCTAAAAGCCGGAATCGCCAGGGCCAAAGGGTTGGTCTCTGCGGCCTCTTCCGATGCCGACAACGTCTATATCACCCTGACCGCTCGGGGAATAAACCCGGACCTATTCATCTTGGCCCGGGCAGCCGAAGAATCCTCGATTAAAAATTTAATCCGGGCCGGGGCCGACAAGGTTATCTCGCCTTACGATATTGGGGCCCGTCGGATGGCCAACACAATCATGCGGCCAACCGTTATCGATTTTATCGAACTGGCCGTTCACAATCGCAACCTGGACTTGCAGATGGAAGAATTGGTAATCGAAAAGCAATCCAGAATTAAAAATGTGACCTTACTGGAGTCGAACATTCGTAAAGATTATAATCTGATCATCGTGGCCATAAAAAAGAAATCCGGCGAAATGATCTTCAACCCTTCCCCCCAGACTAAGCTCCAAGAAGGAGATACCCTTGTGGCCCTTGGGGCTCGGGAAAATCTGATTCTGTTGGAAAAACAATTGGGGCTTCTTGACGAATAGCGTTATTGAAATGCCTTTTCGGTATTAAGCCGATCCGTAGCTGTGGAGTCCGGAAAGAATAAAATTGACCCCAAAATAAGTAAAAAGAACACAGGCGAACCCGATAATCGAAAGCCAGGCGATTCGGGTCCCGTGCCAGCCTTTCATCATCCGGGCATGGAGCAGCGCCGCATAGACCAGCCAGGTGATTAAGGACCAGGTCTCCTTGGGATCCCAGCTCCAATAGGTCCCCCAAGCCGAATGGGCCCAGATCGAACCGGTAGCAATACCCAGGGTCAGCAGGAGGAAACCGATAATAATAGTCTGATAAATCAAATCATCCAGCACCGAAATCTCGGGGAAAAGGGACAAAAGTCCCTTACTTTCTTTATTCTTATCTGGGCACGGCTTTTTCAAGAGGAACATGATGCTCAGGCTGCAGGAGACGGCGAAGGCGGCATATCCCAAAAAGCAGGTGATCACATGGGCAATCAACCAATTACTCTGAAGGGCCGGCAGAAGAGGTTGGATGCGATCATTCATATTCGGAGAAAAAGAGGCATAGGCCATGGCCAAAAAGGCAAAAGGAGTGGCAAAGACCCCGATAGTCCGAGAGCTGGTTTTAATTTCGACCCAAAGATAGATCAAAGCGATGGTCCAGGCGAAAAAGATCAAAGACTCATAGAGATTGGATAATGGGGCATGCCCGATTCCCAGTTGATAGGATTCCACCCAACGTAAAATTATGGCCCCCGTATGAATAATAAAAACCGCCCAGAGAAGCCAGGTAGCTATTCGGCCTACCCCCGGTTTTTTTAAGACCAGTGAGATCAAATAAAATAAGGCTGAAAAAAAGTAGCCGAAGGTCACTATGCTTAATAAAAAGGAACTCTTCATCTCCATCACTTTTGAACCTTTGCCAGTAAACGTTCCATTTTGAGAACCAAGGCCCCCCGATTTTTTTGGGCCGTGGCCCCGATTAATAATTCTATTCCTTCCCCACCATTATGGTCTTTTTTCTCTTTGATCCAGACCCAGACCTGCTGATGGGAAAAATAAAAAGTAATGATAAAACCGAGGAGCATCAAAGAAGACCCGATCCAGATGAACCAAATCCCCGGGTCCTGATTAACCTGTAGACCGGAAACATAGCGGGTCTGCACCTCTAGAACCTTTATACGGATATTGGCCAAACGGTTCCCATGAAAGGCAGGATGGTTGGCCAGGATCCAGCTGTGATCGACTTCCTCCTGATCTTTAAACAAAATAACCCCCAAGGCCGGCCCCATATTGGAAAGGTTGTTTATGTAGCGAACCGCCTGCAAGGCAAAAGGTGTATCCGGTATGGGGGTTCTTTCATCCATTTGCATTACTAATTCCTTTTTGAGGTCCCCTTGCTGCAAAGACAGCCTGATGGAAGAGGGATATTGGTCCCATGAGGACTGATAAAAGGTAATCCCCTTATAGGTAAAGGGATCATTGACTCGAATCACCGCCGTTTCTTTTTTTAACCCCTTTTCCCAGATGCTCAAGTCCGAGCGATATTCTTTGGGCATCCCATTGGGGTAATAGGAGAGGGCAAACTGGTCCAATTTCACGGAAAAATCCAGTTTCTTCATGGTTTGGGAGCCCCTGATAAAAATTCGGTCTTGGCTCGCCCCTTCCTGGAGTTCCAGAAATCCTTTAAAACCGAAAAGGGATCCAACTATGGCCCCGGCAAAAATGATCAAAACGCTTAGGTGGACCACATAGACCCCAAATCGACTGAATCGTCCTTTTTCCAGATAAAAGGCCTTGCCCGCAGAAGAGGAAAGCGGGAGGGGTTTCCCAAATTGTCTGCCCAAAAGAGAATCGATCGAAGCCTGGTCCTGGAAGGTATTTTTTGAAAAATGGAGGGCCTGGGAGAAAGGTAGAGAGGCGAAGAGGGAATCGGAAATCGCCCGAGGGGGCGACTTGATCACCTTCCAGGTCGTTGGGAACCGTTTCAGGGAGCAAACGATTAGATTAACCGCCAAGAGGAAAAGGAGCCATTGGAACCACCAGGAATGATACATATCATAGAGTTGGAAAAAGGTTATCAACTGAGCCGACAGCTGACTATAGGCGCGTCGATAAAAGGCCAGAGGTTCCCCTTGAGGCAGAACCGTTCCCAATATAGAGGTTATGGCCAAAACGATCAAAAGAACCAGGGCCAGTTTTACCGAGGCGAAAAAATCTCCAACTTCCGAAAAAATACTTTTTGAGGGGTTTTTTAAAGTCATGTTCTCATATCGGCTATCTAAAGCTTTGTTTGATTTTCCCCTAATTTAACGCTTGGATTGAAAAAGTCAACAAACCTATCATATTATAAAGGGGCAGACAACGGTTTTTTATTCCACGATTGACGCTCCGGTTCACTTATGCTACGTTAAAATGAAGATAGGATGCTTAACCAAACACACCCTATTTTCATCTTTCGTGGTGTCACGTCCCTGATGGGATATGACGGCTTAGTTTAAGAGGAGAAGGGAATATGTTAGACCTAAAATTGATTCGGGAGAGGTTGGCTTGGGTCCAGGACCGCTTATCCTTGAGAGGCCAGGACCTGCCCTGGGAATCATTTGAGTCCCTGGATAAAGAAAGACGGGAGATTCTGCAGGAAGTTGAGACACTCAAACATCGTCGAAATGTGGTTTCCGACCAAATCGGCCGCTTAAAACAGGAGAAAAAAGAGGCCCCGGAAATCATCGAGGAAATGCGGCAGGTCTCCAAACGGATCAAAGAACTGGATGATTCTCTGAATCAGATTGAAGGACAATTCAACACCTTGTTACTCACTCTGCCCAACATCCCCCATGAATCGGTCCCCATCGGCTATAGCAGCGAAAACAACCCGGTGGTCCGCACCTGGGGGGAAACCCCGACCTTCTCTTTTTCTCCACGACCTCATTGGGAAATCGGCGAGAATCTCGATATCCTGGATTTTGAAAGGGCTGCCCGGATGACCGGGGCCAGATTTGTCGTCTATAAAGGGTTGGGCGCCCGTCTGGAAAGGGCCTTGATCAATTTCATGTTGGACCTGCACACCCAGGTTCATCGCTACACGGAAATTCTGCCTCCTTTTATGGTCAACAGCTCCAGCCTGACCGGGACCGGTCAATTACCCAAATTTCGGGAGGATTTATTTAAGTTGGAAGGATGGGATTATTACTTAATTCCCACGGCCGAAGTCCCGGTGACCAACTTTTATCAGCAGGAAACCCTTTCCGCCCAAGAGCTTCCCAAAACGTTTGTTTCCTATACCCCTTGCTTTCGATCCGAAGCAGGTTCCCATGGCAAGGACACCCGCGGCCTGATCCGTCAGCATCAATTCAATAAAGTAGAATTAGTCAAATTCTCCCTGCCGGAAGAATCCTATCAGGAACTGGAAAGTCTTCTGTCCCATGCGGAAGAAGTCCTCAAACGTTTGAATCTGCCATACCAAGTCGTCAGTCTTTGTACTGGAGATCTGGGCTTTTCCTCAGCCAAGACCTATGACATTGAAGTCTGGCTGCCGGGTCAGGACTTGTATCGGGAAATTTCCTCTTGCAGTAACTTTGAAGATTTTCAAGCCCGCAGAGCCAATATCCGGTTCCGCCGGGAAGGAAAATCGAAAACCGAACTGGTTCATACCCTAAACGGCTCCGGCCTGGCTGTTGGCCGAACCCTGGTGGCTATCCTGGAAAATTATCAGCAGGAGGATGGCAGTATTTTAATTCCCCAGGCCCTCCAACCTTATCTGAATGGCCTAAGCAGAATATCGAAAGAGTAAGGATACAAGGCGCAAGGTATAGATTATAATTCCTCTACTACCCTGCACCCGAGTACTTGGACCTTACACCCATCCCCTAAGGAATTATTCCCCTATATAGGTTGCACAAGAGGTATCGGATTCCCAAACGGATATCTTACTTACCCGGGCCCGATCATCGTTCAAACGGGAGCTCAATTGGCGGAAAAGGTATCGGGCGATATGTTCAGAGGAGGGATTTTCTTCTTGGAAAGGGGGTAACTCATTTAAATAATGGTGGTCCAACTGATTCAAAATGTCCTGGGTGATCGCTTTGATTTCCCCAAAGTCCCGCACCAAACCGGCCGAATCCAGCTTGGCGGCTTGGACAAAGACTTCCACCTTCCAATTATGTCCATGGAGTTGTTCACATTTTCCCTGAAAATTCCTTAAGTGATGGGCAGCGGCAAATTGAGTAATAATCTTTAATTCAAACATAATCAGGTTATCCTTGAAGCCTTTAATATTTTTAGGCGGTTATGGTATTTTTGAACCAAGCCCTTAATATCCATTTGTAAACTGGCTATATCCTGATGTCTTTTTTCCAGGATGCGCTCCAGTTCATTATATCCGTATTGGACTACCTCAATCTCTTTTTTCAGAAGTTCTTCCTGAAGGCGTTGATTGATCTGTTTGATCAGCCCCTGATCCATCCAACCCAGCCCCTTTCCGATCGAATTCTATCCCTAAGCCTAAGTTAAGGTAGGAAAGTTTCTTCTTAAAGTCAAGGATTGTATTCAGAAAAAGACAGAAGGGTTGACAGAATCGCACAAGCATGTTATTTTTTTAATATGAAAAAGAACAGCAAGACTATTATATGCTTATCCTGCCTCCTCCGAGTCCTTTTATTTTGTATGTTCCCGGTATTGATCGGCTTCCTTGGCTTTCCTGCGGAGGCAAAGGGAATAAAAGAGGTGGCCATTCTTCCCCTGGTGATCAATGCCCCGGAAAAAATGGACTATTTACGGGAAGGGATTGAGGAGATGCTCTCCTCCCGCTTGACCTGGGAAGGTAAAGTGATAGTCTTAAATCGTTCACAGGTTCAAAAAGTTGCCGAAAAAATTCCGGGTCTGGCCGATGAATCGCGGGCTCAACGCATCGGAAAGCAACTGGCAGCGGAATATGTCCTCTGGGGAAGTATTACGGTCATAGGTTCCGGATTTAGTTTAGATCTAAATCTTTTAGACCTTTCCCTGAATCAACCGCCTAAGAAATTTTTTGGGCAGGCCAAGGGGATGGATGAGGTTATCCTCCGTATTAACGATATCTCCGATACGATCAGTGAGAAAGTCTTTGGTCGGGCCAGGACGACGCCCAGCCCTCCTGTAGCCATGGCCGGGCTGCCCTCAAAAGGTCCGGAGCCCGCTCCCGCCGCTGAATCCCCTGGCGATAAAACCCGGCAGTCCCTTAAAGGGTTCATTATTAACCCCCTTTCCCCTCAGATTACGATGAGTGCCGGGGGATTTGATATGGCCGGGATTTGGCGAAGCACTATCCTGCCCCTTGCCCTTGTCGATATGGCCTTTGGGGATATAGATGGGGATGGGAAAATTGAAACGGTCTTAGTCAGCAAGAATCGCATTTATATCTACCGTTACGATAAGGAGAAATTCGAGTTAATTAAAGAAATCCCGGGGAGCCGTTGGGATAACTATCTTGCCGTGGATGTGGGCGACATTAACCGAACCGGCCGCCCTCAAATTGTTGTCAGCAATTATAAAAGCAATAGCCTAAAATCGAAGGTTTTGACTTGGGACCAGGGGGAATATAAAACTCTTGCTGAAGATATCCCTTACCATCTTCGGATCCATCAGGTACCCGGAAGGGGATCTGTTTTATTAGGTCAGGAAACATTTGGGGACCAACTCTTTGATAAAAAGATACATCTTCTTTCCTGGAATGGGAAAAAATACGTTCCTGTGGAAAGGTTGAATCTCCCCGAAGGGGTGACGGTCTATAATTTTGCTTATCTGGACCTGAAGGACGGTTCTCCGAAGATCCTCCATCTGAATAACAGCAATCGTTTAAATATTTATTCGGCGGAAGGCAAGGCCGAATATTTAAGTAATGAATATTTCGGCGGAACCATTAATTATATCACCAAACGGGATGAAATGGATGAATATATTTTAACGGGCAGAACAAGTGATACCAGCCTGGTCTATATTCCCTCCCGTATTGTTGTGGTTCCCGGACAAACGCCGAATAAAATGGAAATTATCCTGAATAGGAATAAATCCTCTTTTTTAGACGTTATTTCTCGTTTTCGCTCCTATAGTAGCGGGGAAATCTATTCCATCTCCTATGAGGGAGGAACTCTAAAAGAAAATTGGCGAACCCAACCCATTTCGGATTACGTATCCAATTATGGTGTGGCTGATTTTAAGAATAACGGCCAAAGACAATTGATAGTCGGAGTGGTCCAATCGAGCGGCATACCCATTGCCCAAGTTTTCACCAGCGGCCGCAGCGTCTTAAATTGTTACGATTTGGGAGTGACCAGCCCCACAAAAAAATAGATTCTTCGTGGCGGTGTAGCTCAGATGGTCAGAGCATGCGGCTCATATCCGCAGTGTCCGGGGTTCAATTCCCTGCACCGCCACCAATCAATAAAACAGCATAGCCCAATAAAATACAAAAACCCGCTTAACTGGCGGGTTTTTGTATGGCACAACTTTCAGCCTTAATCTTTAATCATAATATCCGTTGTCTCTCTCCTTAGAGCTCAGCTCTCCTTGTTCCGAACCCCCAATTTTTCTTTTATTTCCATTGTCGACCACCCGAACGCGTTCCTTGGTATAGTGGACGTCCCCTTTTATGCTGCCGGGCCAAAAAGGATAGTTTGAGGTCTTTTTAAAACCCTTTTTTCAGCATAAATCTTTTAAAAAAAATATTTTGGTCTGACCCAAGTTTAAATTTCACTATTAATTCCTATGCCCCGCCTTTTGGGGTGTGGCACCATTAGGTCGGCCAAGCCGACCTTTAAAAGAGGCTTCTTTCAGAAGCCGAGCCATGAAAACAGGCACAGAAGACTCAAAAGCCTATTTTCGAACTTAACTGAATCAAATGAACAACGGTTTAGAGGCAGGATTTATTAATGGGTTGACCCGGGCCTGATGGCCCGGGCATAGGCCAGAACCGCCATGACGTATTGGTCGCAGTGATTGTAGGCGAAGAGGGCTTTCTTCTGTTTCCCCAAATCCTTCCGGGACCAGCCGGAGGCTTGCAAATAATTGGCTGTGCTGGCCAGGGCATCGGACAGATTATTGAGATCAACGATCCCGTCGGCGTCGCCGTCCCGGCCGTATCGTACGTAGGAGGAGGGTACAAACTGGGGCAGGCCAAAGGCCCCGGCCCAGGAACCTTTCAATGAAAGGGGATCCTTGTGCTCCTCCAGGCAGAAGAGGAGCAAGTGTCTCAGTTCCTCTTCTGCCCAGGCCGACCGCCGGTTTTCGATAAGGGTCAGGGTCAGGAGACTGTTGAAAACGGTCACCTGGCCCATGAACCGGCCGAAATTGGTCTCTATCCGGAGGATGGAGACCAGAATCTCCCGGTCTACGCCGTAGACAGCTTCGATCTTCCGCAGGAGGATTCGGTTGTCCTGGAGCAGGACCTTTCCCTGGCGGACCGATTTGCGGGTGAGCAATCCGAAACGGCGTCCCAGGTAATTAAGCCCTTTTCCGGTCCGCTCGACGATCTCCGGATAAAGCTCCACCCGGCCGTCGGAAAAAACCCGGTTGAGGTATTTTTCGGACAAGCCGCGGGCCGTCAGGCGCTGCACCAGTTCGCCCTGCCTTTCCGTGTAGGGCGAGGCCACCCCCCCCTCCGCCGGGGGGGCCTTAGAAAGATCGGAGAGTGTGAACAGAAAAAAAAGAACACCCAAAAGGGTCCAACTTTTTTTGATTTTTTCGTTTAGTGGATTTTTTTTGCTCCGAGCCAATACCATCCTTAACGGTAATCCTTATCCCCAAAATATTCCCCCCGGATCACGATCCAGGGCCTTAAGAAGGTCGTCAAAATCAGTACTCGGTTTTATCAAATCATACGGATACCAGCGGTTATTCCGGCCCATATAGAATAATTCCCATTTCTTAGTGTCATTATCGAATCGAATTTGGGCTACGGCTCTCTCGGCCCATTTAGAAGGATGCCTAAAATAGGGCCTTTTCAGGCTAAGGGTAACTCTGTTTTCGTTAATCTTAAAGGTCAATTTTAAATTATGCCGGGCATGTTCCGGGATACGACTTTTACAGTATTTGGAGAGTTTACCCTCTATTAGTTTCTGGGTGAATTCCGGTAGAGCCATTATTTTATTTTCTTATTTAGTTTGTTACCCAACTTTGTTTATTGGGCCAAGGCGGCCCAACTGAGCCAATGTGAAAGAAGCATATGACATTTTCCCTATTCTGTCTAGTGGAGCATGAACACTCTTTGAAAAGTATGTGGAACGGGGGCAATCTAAAATGGAGTCTGATCTTAAACTCGGCCTCCGTTTAAATAAAAAATCTCCCCATGATATTATAATGCCCTAACGTCGTCTTCTCCCGGAGGGATTATGGAAACTGGGGAAGATTATGGGTTGAGGGGGGGGGAAAAATAACTACTTCTGCGGTGAAGGCCGCCAAAAGAAACTGACCAAAATTCCAGACTTTACTCCTTAACAAAGCACGTTCTGCATGAATGTCCCCTTATATAACTCCGAACGGTATTTTCGTTTCAAAATCTTTACGAATCGAATAAGAGTCAAGAGCAGACTTGACCCATTCAGAGCAGACTTGACCCATTCATGCCGTCCCCGGTCCGTCAGCATCTCCTTCGGAACCCCGTACTCTCCAATGGCCCGGCGATACACTTCCAACACCTGATCCGCCGTCTGGCTCCGGTATAACTCCAACCCTACCAGATATCGGGAATAATCATCGATAAACCCAATCAAATAGGCATACCGGCTTCCCAAACGAAAGGTGAAAATATCCGACTGCCACATCTGATTCGATGTGGACCGTTCAAAAAATCGAGGACGAGTGATATTGCGTTGAGGCTTCTTTTTGGTGGGAACA
>Ga0233425_10000303_pt1 | contig 129694 bp, 115 predicted proteins | sample Watercolumn_Towu_2_FD_181712 | JGI IMG/M metagenome (GOLD analysis project Ga0233425, IMG submission 181712) | Freshwater microbial communities from Lake Towuti, South Sulawesi, Indonesia - Watercolumn_Towuti2014_140_MG | ecosystem: Environmental > Aquatic > Freshwater > Lake | place...
CAGCCTCCTTCAAAATCCCTACTATCTGCGTCTCGGTGAAACGTGACTTCTTCATCAGATCCTCCTGACGGTTATTTTGCCAGAAAGTCTACTTCTGAAGTGTCTACCTATAGGGGAAGCTTACGCCGTTGCTCATAAAAAGAAAGACTTACTTGATGATGAAAATGGAATAATAACGGAAAGGTCTTTTGACTCAAAGGGAAGAGAAAAAATAGAGAAATCTGGGAAACAGGAAATCAAAGGTCTTTCTCCATCAGTTTGGGAAAAATTAATGGAGCATTCAAAGAATATGTTGCCGGAGGCATGGCTATTTACAAATTCAAAAGGGAAACCATACAGACAGGATTACCTGTCAGGTATTTGGAGAAAAGCTGCCAAGAAGGTGGGCATAGACATAACACTTTCCAATGGTACCCGGCACAGCAAAGCTTCACAGATGAAAAAGGAAATGGAAGCTGAAATAGCCAAAACGATAGGACATACAAATATGCAGACAACCCAAAAACACTACATGTTGGGAAGGGATAAGGAATTATAGTTTGTCCCCGGTTTGTCCCTGAGTATTTTTAAAGTCTTAATTAGGCAATAATATCAATTGGTTATGGCTTTCAGTGAGTGGCTGTTAACCACCCTGTCGGGGGTTCGAATCCCTCCCCGGGAGCCATTCAAACCTTGCCATATTTTGTTTATATACTACAAAGCGAATCAACCTCTGAGTTCTATATAGGCCATACGGATGATCTTGCACGTCGAATCTGTCAACACAACGATTCTAAATATAATGGGTCAAAGCACACAAAGCGCAAACAAGGACCGTGGAGATGCGTGCACACAGAGAAATATAAGACTCGTTCGGCAGCAATGAAACGGGAGAAAGAGATTAAAGGTAAGAAGAGCAGGGCATATATCGATTACCTTCTCAGCCGGCAGAGTCCCGAAGGCGTTCGGGATTAACCACCCTGTCCCGATGAATATCGGGAATCCCTCCCCGGGAGCCAATTTCTTCATTTTAATACCCTGCTCCCCAAAAGCAATTCGTCCAGGAGATTTTTGTCCTGAAATGGTATACAATACGCCATGCTTAACGTATTGATTATTTCCGACGAGTCAACAGAACTGTACGAGCTGCTCAAATCTGTCAGGCTGACCAAACAAAACTCACGGCAGCAGAACGCGACCTCCGGAAATGACCCCGTCAACCTGAGCAGATATGATATCGCCTTCCTTGACCTCGATACCAAAGGCTGGCAGCAGAGGCTTCTTGAACTCAGACAGTTCATGCCGGTTATCTCTTTTTCCAGACCTGATATCCATAAGGCTGTGGAATCAATGAAAATCGGCGCAAGCGATTATCTCGACAAACCGCTTACACGGGACGCTCTGAGCAGTCTGATCAGCAGGTATAAAACCAAATTTCTCGACCACAAGTATGGGTTTGACGAGATTATCGGCACAAGCAAGCTCATGCAGGAGGTCTTCGGATTAATAAAGAAGGCAGCTTCAAGCGAAAGCAATGTCCTCATTACCGGAGAAAGCGGAACAGGTAAAGAACCGGTTGCGCGGGCAATCCATAAATGGAGTCCCCGGAACAACAACCCGTTTATCACCCTGAACTGCAGCGCCATTCCTGATACCCTGCTCGAATCCGAGCTCTTTGGTTTTGAAAAAGGCGCATTTACCGGCGCGAATTATACAAAAAAAGGACTGGTTGAGCTGGCAAACAGCGGCACTTTGTTCCTGGATGAGATTGGCGACGTCTCTCCCCTGTTTCAGACCAAAGTTCTAAGGATGCTTCAGGAGGGAGAAATCATGAGGATCGGAGGCGCTCATCCGGTAAAGGTTGACGTCAGGATCATTGCAGCCAGCAATAAAGACCTTATGACCGCCTGCAGAAAAGGCACCTTCAGGGACGACCTGTTTTACCGCCTGAATGTCATCAATGTCCAGCTTCCCACCCTAAAGGAACGAATGGAAGACGTCCCTCTCCTTATTGAACACTTTATCAAAAAACACGCTGCAAAGCGGAAGGATATGCTGATCAGGGGCATATCCGATGAAGCCCTTGATATCCTTATGAAGTACCCCTATCCCGGAAATGTGAGAGAACTTGAGAATATCATTGAACGGTCAATCTCTTTTACCAACAGCCCCAGGATTTTTTCCTCCTGTTTTCCATCATACCTGCTTCTATCCCTTGCCAGAAAGAAAAAGTCCCCCTCAAGGTTCAAGGAAAGCGTAAGGGATTTTGAAAAAGAGGTCGTGTGGTCAGCCCTGCAGGAGTCACGCGGCAACGTTTCCAGGGCGGCTGACATACTCGGCATTCACCGTCAGCAGCTCCAGAAAAAAATAAAGAGCCTCAGAATAGCAACATAATGCATTGCTGCAACTAATAATTGCAGACAATTGCCTATAATACTTCACCTTTTCGCTCATCTCTCATATATCTGTGCAATTAATCATTGCAGTCACTGTTTCCACGTGGCATTTTTATCCTTATTTATCAGCATGTTTTACGGCTGGCACATGTATTGCTCTAAAGTTAAAGATTTAGGAGTCACCAGAGCAGTCAAATCACTTTCCCGGGTTCTGTATTTTAACATCCCCGGGATAATATCAAGCAAATACCGTGCGATAAGGAATTGCGTGAAAAAGCTGACTAAAAGATTTAAAGACATACATGTTGAGATAACCTTCGCGGATGTGAATGAATACGACACCGCGAAGGATGCTCTGGACGGCATAAAGAAAAGCAGCATAAGGACTGCGAAAAGAAAAAAAACTGTCAGGAAGAAAAGGGGGGTGATCGGAAAAGGGGACGGGTAGGTGTCATTCGAAACAATTACAAGTTCAATTAAACTAAAAAAGGAGGGGTTAAGATGAGTTTTCCGAGACAGATGTATGAATTTCTGAAAGCGGCCAGTGTAGCTCACGCAAAATGGGACTATGAAGTTTCGATGAGCATCATCAAGAATCGCAAGAAACTTCTGGTCATCTTCGTGCTTCTGATGCCGATACTGGCTGTGACGTTGTTGCAGGCAGCGGACATGATAGGTGGAAAGACCGCGTATGCGCCTGCGCATTATTCAAATCTCATATTTGCGGTTTCCATAGCGGTCGGCCTTGCAGCGGGTCTTATCACAGGATGCATCGGTGCTGGAGGAGGGTTTATCATCACTCCGGCATTGATGGCAGCTGGAGTTAAGGGAATCCTCGCCGTTGGTACGGACGTGTTCCATATCTTCGCCAAAGCAATCATGGGAACGACTGTCCACAAGAAACTCGGTAACGTTTCCGTGAAACTCGCGATTGCTTTCCTTATAGGGTCAAGCGGTGGCACCTTCATCGGCGGCTGGATCAATAAAACACTTTATAACAAAGACCCGTTACTGAGTGAGGCATTTATCAGCTCGGTCTATGCAGTATTATTAGGCTTCCTCGGTACATATGCCATGATTGATTTTATCAAGTCAACGAGGAAACAGGCAGCCGGAGGAGGCGGGGGACATGACGCCCACGGCGGCCCTTCAGGCATGACCGGATTGGCTGTAAGCCTCCAGAAGATCAACATCCCACCGATGATCACCTTTGACGAAGACTTTGGGGGAAGAAAGATTTCCTGGCTATTTCTCGCAATCGGCGGCTGTATCGTCGGTGCGCTCGCCGCGATCATGGGAGTCGGCGGCGGATTTGTCACCTTCCCGATGTTCGTCTATATCTTCGGCGTATCAACTGCCACAACGGTCGGAACCGATATTCTCCAGATCATCTTCACAGCCGGGCTTGCATCCATAGCACAGTATGCGATTTACGGATATGTTTTCTACACACTGGCAATGGGTATGCTCATCGGCTCCCTGATCGGCATTCAGGTCGGCGCGCTGACCACAAAAGTCGTCAAGGGAATCCACATCAGGGGATTTTATGCGATGTCGATTATTGCAGGGTTCGTCAACAGGGCATCGGTTCTTCCGAAGAAGCTGACCGAACTCGAATACATCAACTTGGACAAGAGTCTGATTAACAACATCGAATTCGTCGGCAATATTATCTTCTGGATAGTTGTAGGATTCTTCGGCGTATGGGTTATGAGCAAGTTCTTTATGAACATCGGCAAATTAAGAGAGGAGGGATAGAAATGGCACAGGCAAAAAAACATATGGGCCTGGGGATTATCCTGGCCATCTCCTTTTGGATAGTACTATTTCTGATGTTTTCTCCTATTTTCCCTAAAACCAAGGCAGGGGCGCCCCAGAACGGATTGCAATGGGCTGATGAGTTATTCAATGAGCTCGCAAAGGGTTCATCTTATTTCATCCCCAAGGCACAGAAAAACAATGAGAAGTTTATGGGAAAGATGTTTTCATTGAGTATAAAGGTAAGCAAGGCTGAGGATAAGCCTGGAGAAGGCGAGAAAAGGGCTGAACGCGCCTCCAAGCTATTTATGCTGAATCCTGGAGCCAAGGTAGAAGTAAACGGAGCTGAACTTAAAATCGAAGGGGATCTTGGCCTGGTACTAAAGGCTGCATTGGACGATTCTGATTTTATGTTCAAAAACGAAGGCGACAAGATCAAGGCAAAATATGCTGAAGCAATGAAAACTGATGACGTAAAACAGATGTACCGGCAGTGGAATAACGTGCTGTCAAAGATTGACAAGGCATTCAAGAAAGAGGGGAAGATAGAAGAAGCAAACATGGTCAGCGAGGTTCTCAAGAAAGCGGTTGAGGCATCATACAACTTCTACGGGGTTGAGCCCAAAGCGGTGAAGGATGAAGCAGCTCTAATGACCTTCCTGCTGGTCTTCTATGTTGCCTATACCATGTGGTGGGGCTTCGCGATCTTCTACATCTTCGAGGGACTGGGACTGAGCATGAAGAAGGCCAAAGTAAAGAAGGAAGTATAGGAGGAATAAAAAATGAAAATACTTGTTCCTGTAGACGGTTCAAAGAATTCCATGGACGCGGTAAACGTTGCGATGGACATGGCCAAGGCAAAGGGAGCGGACATCTCGCTTATAACTGTAACCCCGTTCATTCCAGGCGTTGACCTCGAACTCTCCGCCAACGCAATGGATGCAGTGAATCAGAGCATGAAAAGCCGTGGGGAGGACACCCTCAGGAAGGCGCAGGAAATCCTGGCATCCGGCGGGATTAAGGCCAATGCCATTCTTGCTTCATCCATCTCCGCTTCTGATGAAATCATCAGTGTTGCAGAAAAAGAAAAGGCCGATCTCATTGTTATCGGAAGCCGCGGACTGGGAGGAGCTGCCACCCGCTTTTTCATGGGCAGCGTAGCACTTAAAGTCGCCAGCCACGCGCCCTGCTCTGTACACATCGTCAGAATGTAACCAGCAAGGTGAACGGGAGTTCCCCGGGATTTGTCCGGGGAACTCCCGTCTATTCTTTGGGCGTTCCACCTGTCTTAACTTTTTCTGCAATAATCTGTTAAAGTAAGCCAATCAATTCCATCAAACATATATGGGTTCATGATAAAAGAAAAACACCCCTTTTTAAATCTCCGAAAAATATTCATCTCTTTAGTCGATAAATACCATCCCTTCAATTACAAATATTTCAAAGTCCTTGTCGGCGTCATAATGACAGTCCTTCTGGGCGCAGTGTTTATCCTTGGCCTGATGTCATCCGGAAAGGTCAAAGAAATCGTTACAGAAGATTTCAACCAGCAGCAACTGCTCCTCGCGCGCCACGTTGCACGTCAGATCGAAAACAGCCTTGAAACCCTCAGGAGAGAACTCGTACTGCTGAGCCTTTCCCCATCGATTCAATATTCCGAGTCGGCCTCGATGAGAAACAGGGTGGAGAACTCGTTTTCAAGCATCAAGCATGAAGGAACATTGGAGATACGCTATATCGAAAACAAAAAGCAGCAGGTTCTCCATGTTCTCGAACAAGATAAATGCAGCGCCGACAGACCTACTCCTGATAATTTGGCACTTCTTGAATGGGCACGGGATGAAAAAAATAAAGGAAGCATCAGGCTGACAGAGATCTCAGAGATGTCTTTTCAGGATGTATCGGCGAAACCCATCTTGCAAATGGCGATCCCCGTCTGGCAGATTTCTGTAAACGATTCACACCCTATTGCACTGAATAAATTATCAGGAGTGCTGGTCTTTGTCGTGGACGCAGCCAAACTCATACATAATATTACAAGGGAAATTCGCTCGGGGAAAACAGGATATTCATGGGTCATCGACGAAAACGGCACCTTTCTTTACCATCAGGAGACCGCTTTTATCGGCCAGAATGCCTTTGAAGCCCGGAAGGGCAAAAAATCGATGATCTCCTTTACGCGGATCAATGAGATACAGAAAGAAAAGATGCTGAAGGGAGAAGAAGGGACGAGCTGGTATATTTCCGGGTGGCACAGAGGGGTAGAAGGCGAAATTAAAAAATTGATCGCCTATACACCGATCCGTTTGGGTGACAAGCCCGGAGATCGTATCTGGTCAGCGGCTGTCGTTGCTCCGGTCAGCGAGGTAGAGGGCGCGATCCATTCGATCCATGTCCAGCAATTTATTCTTCAGGCATTTATCATTGTCCTCATTCTTTTTGGAGGGTTGTTTATTAATTTCATGATACTCAGCCGGTCCAACATATTGGAGCAGGAGGTTGCGAGAAAAACCATCGAGTTAAAAAAATCGGAAGAGCGCTATAAATCACTGGTCGAGAATGCCGAGGATATTATTTTTACGGTGGATTATGACGGACACTTTCTCTCGATCAATAAATATGGCGCTGATTTTTTCAGTCACTACAAAGAAGATATTGTCGGCCATAATCTTTCAGATATCATTTCATGGCCGAGCGCTGATATGCTGCTCCTGATGATACAGAAGGTCTTTGACACAAAAGAGAGCAAACAGATAACCCACATGGTCATTATAGGTGACCGCCAGTACTGGTTTAATACGAATCTGAGGAGACTCTGGGATGAACAGGGGAATATCTATGCGGTTCTGGGCATCTCAAGAGATATTACCGACAGGAAAAAAATGGACGAACACAGTTACTATACCGAGAAACTCGCGTCAATGGGCACGCTGGCTGCCGGTGTCGCGCATGAGATCAATAACCCGCTTGCGGTTATCCTTGGATTTACCGACCTGCTTTTGGAAAAAACACCTCCCGATTCCCAGGAATCCGACATGCTGAAGTCCATAGAAAGACAGGGGATAAATGCGAAGAGGGTGGTTGAAAACCTTCTGAGTTTTGTCCGGCATAATGAACATCACGTAGAACATGTTGATGTGAATAAAAATATAGAAACCGTGCTTTCCATTATGGGGAATACGCTCCGCCTGAGTAACATTACCCTGAACCATCAGATGCAGAACGATTTGCCGCCGATCAATATTGACTCAGGTGAACTGCAGCAGGTCTTTTTCAATATCATCAATAATGCGATACATGCCATGAAGAGCGGCGGGGTCTTAACCATTACGACCAGATCCTACAACAATAACACGGTCGAGATCTGCATTGCCGATACAGGGCACGGCATAAAAAGGGAACACCGGAACAGGATTTTCGATCCGCTCTTTACCACAAAAGAAGTGGGAAAAGGCACTGGCCTTGGCCTTTCGGTTTCCTATGGTATCGTGACAAAACACGGAGGAGCCATTACCTTTGAGACTAAAACACAGGAGGAGTCAGAGGAAACCGGGACTGTTTTCATCATTGCGTTTCCGATCGCGGCAAAAGCAGCCGAAAAATAAATAAAGGAGAAAAATATGGCAGAAAAAATACTTATCGTTGATGATGAGCCGGACATATTAAAACTCTTAAGCATGATCCTGAGAGAAAAAACGCCGTATGAGATTACCACAACGAATAACCCGATAGAGGCCATTGAACTTGTGAAGAAGGAAGGGTTCGCTCTTGTGATATCAGATTTGAAAATGCCCGGACTTGACGGGATCGAGATTATCGACGCAGTCAAAAAGGTCGATGAAGACACCCAGGTGATTATCATCACTGCCTATGGGACAATTGAATCTGCGACAGAGGCGATGCAGAAAGGCGGATTCGATTTCATCACGAAACCGTTCAGGAAAGAGCAGATCCTTTTTACGATAGATAAGGCCATAAAATGGCTTCACATGCAGCGGGAAAACAGGATGCTGAAAGAACAATTAAAAAGGGGCAAAGGATAAACGGATATTCCGGATTGCACCGGCATCGACGGATAAAGCCTTATTGTTAGCTCCTTAAATTATCCGTTATTATTGGGCTTCTGCCGTATGTGTTCCTTAATAAACTGCTCTATATACATGTTTGTCACCGCGTCGTTGAACATCGCCATATCCAACTGTTTGGTATAGGCGGTCAGTTTTCCCATGACCGCTAATTTATCCTCAATCGTCGACTGTTTATATTTCGTGAGAACAGCGTTCACGACATCCTCATTGACATTCACCTTGAACCCCATCACCTTAAGGATCTCTCTGATGAGTCTGACGCGCCGCAACCTTCTGTCAAGGGCAGCGCCGCCGCCTTTAAAAAAAAACTTGATGTAGTTGTCGTTTATGTTCGCTCCGGCGTACGACTCGATCATCGAAAAATGATACCCGAGCCGTATGCTGAAATTCATATAATTTTCTGAAATGACTGCGAAGCTCTTTTTTGCTGTTTCCTGAAGCTGATCTTCCGGAACTGAAGAAGCATGCGCGAGCATCCCCAGGAAGCCCTTGGCGTCAACAGGAGGCGGCCCGGGCCATTGCATGGTTTTCATGCCTCTCAGGAGAGCTGAAAAAGGGATAGAAAGAATGTCCTCAACCAATGCCTTTCTGACATTCTCCTTTACCCCTCCATCGATATCGAGCATGCAGATATCGATGGGTATCCCTGCAGACAATGCGATTGTCATAATTCCCTCTTCTTCCTCTGCTTCGCCGACGCTGAACATTTGACGCATCGCCATCTCATGGGAAAAACAGGTGATATCATGATAGGTCATGCAATTTTCAGGCTTGAAATATTCGCTGTCGGGGTCAGTTACATTCAGTGGAACGATCCATTTCAATACCTTTTCGAGGGTCTTGAATAAATGCGTTTCTTTAAACGGCTCTTTTTTCTGAAAAGCATACTCGATCAGCGCCTCCACCCTTCCCTCGTAGACATTGCAATTGATCGCGTCAACAGTGACTTCCTGTCCGTTCTGAAGAATGCGTGTAGATACCTCAGTGTCGAGAATCGTCGGGACCTGATATTCCCTAGACAGTGAGGCCATGTGTCCTGTCGCGCTCCCGACGTCGGTAATAATGGCAGCCGCCTTGTTCATGACCGTAACAAATTTAGGCGATGTATGTTCGGCTACAAGAATAGCACCTTCAGGAAAATCCTTGAGATCTTCCTCATCCCTGAGAACAAAGGCTTTCCCGCAACCAATTCCCTTGCACGCAATGACCCCTTTATCGAGAATGATGTTGTACCCCTCAATGCGCGTGGGAAGGCACACTCCGGGAGTAGAAGCGAGTGTCCGCAAATGACGGGACTGCAAGATATTTATCCTGCAGTCTTTGCCGATCGCCCATTCGACATCCTGGGGAGAGCCGTAATATTGCTCCAGTTCAAGCGCATACTTTGAGAGCGCTTTGATCTGTTCATCCGTAAGGCACGGCTTTCCTCTTTTGTCATCGGGAACCATCTCTTCTTTTAGATCACCCGGGCCGGCAATGACGAGCATCTTCTCCCGAGTTGCGATCTTCCTGTCAATGATGGTAGCCGCGGGATGTCTCGATACAGTGTATACGTCAGGTGGGACTGTTCCGTCTACAACCCACAAACCGAGTCCATTGACTGCATTAATAAGGATATGATCAGTTGCAGGATTATTCGGGTTCCGCGAATACATTACGCCGCCCGAAGCTGCGTCCACCATCGTGATGACACCGACCGCCATCACCATATCGCTCTCTGAAAAACCCTTTGTCTTCGAATAAAAAAGCGCACGCGGCGTGAAGAGACTCGCAACAACCTCCTTGTATTTCTGAAGAATCGCATCTCCCGGGACATTGAGGAACGTTGCGTACTGGCCTGCAAAACTGAATTCACTGTCTTCTCTGATGGCGCTGCTTCTTACTGATACCGTGGCTCCCTTTCCCCCTTTCCTGCATAATTCCTTATAGGCGTTTTCTACCGCGCCCTGTAAATCGGGGGGGATATCCGACCGGGTGATCATTTCATTGATTTCGCGACTCACCCTGTTGAGCTCTTCCAGGTCTTCCACTCTGAGCGCCGAAAGTTTTTCGCTGATTTTTTCAAGGAGCCGGTTATGGTCCATGAATTTAATAAACGCGTATGCGCTTATCACAAACCCGTCAGGGGCAGGCATGCGCAGGCTGCTTTTTATCTCCCCCAGGTGGGCGATCTTTCCGCCCGCGACGCCGACTGATTTGCCGGTAAGCTGTTCGAGGGGAACCGTAAGATCGCTGACCGGCACCTCCATTTTGTTTTCTATGATCTGCTCGATTGCTTTCTGGATATCTTCGTGGGTTTTTACAAAAAGCGCGTATCTGTTTTTCGACAGGAGATTGAGGTTTTCAATAATCCTTGAGACGCCGTTCCCCAAAAGCCGTACGGTTGTTTTTATATAATGGATGTCGAACAGGTATTCTCCCGAAAGTTTTTCCTCCATGTCGGCCATGAGTTCAAGGACTTGATTATTTGTATTGAGGAGTTTCTGGAAGGCGTAATATTTCTCTCTCAGGGCATCTTTTGCAGATTGGCTCTGAACAGGCATTTCAGTCTCTTTCCGGAAAAATTTCATGAGGTCGAACATACTTCATTATACTGATAAAAAAACCTCTTGACAAGTCTAAATCATATCATTATGCTTTTTATAGCTTATCATAATTTAATTAGAACATTATAACGATATTGTATTATGGAATTAATAGACAGAGAAGATCACCAAAAGCTTTACCTTCAGCTCTACGAAATCTTAAGAAAGAAAATCGAGAGCGGTGAATGGGTTGTCGGCTCTCAGATTCCAACAGAAGATGAACTCTGCAAACTGTTCAATGTGAGCAGGGCAACGGTAAGAACCGCCGTGCTGGAACTCGTGAGACAGGGATATCTGAAGCGGCAGCAGGGCAAGGGAACTTTCATCTTCAGAAATATGGTCTCCGAAGGATTGACCATGCTGACCAATTTCAGGGAACTTCTCTTCGAAGAAGACCTTGTACTGACCACAAAGGTTCTCGCCCGTACGGTCATGATGCCGATCGATGACATGGATATGAGGTTGGATATCCAGAAAGACAAGCACATTATCTATATTAAAAGACTGCGCCTCATTGAGAATGAACCTGCCTTGCTCCAGGAGACCTATATCCCGTATCACGTGTGCCCTCTCCTTCTGGAAGACGATATCGACAACAATTCACTCTTCGACCTTTTCGAAAAAAAATACGGGATAAAGATCACAAAGGTAAAAAATTTTATGGAGATAACACATCTCAGTCAGGACGAGGCGCGACTTACCGGGTTGGCAGAAGGTTCGCCGGCCATACTTCTGACACAGTATTTTTATTCAGGCGAGACACTCGTCATGTATACGCGATCAATAAAAAGAACTGACAGATTCAAGTTTTTGATGGAACTTGAAAGAAAAGCAGCATAAAAAGGAGTTCTTATGTCAAATAGCAAACCAGTTAAGGACTTAATGATTGGTATTTTTGAGTATCCTCACATCCCCTACTGGTTTTCGATCAGTCAGGCTATGAGAATTGTCAAGGTAACATTTCTCAGCACAAAGAAATATCCTGAACCGTTGGTAATACTGGTATTTGACGATAAGTACAATCTCATGGGGACGCTCACCCTCACGGGTATCCTGAAGGGTCTGGACCCACGGTTCCTGAAGCTGACTGAAAAAACCAAGGTTCCGCCTGAAGATGACTCTGCTCTGTCTCTTATCTGGGAAACGCTCTTTAACAAAGAAACAAAGGGACTTGTTGACATAGGCCTGATCGATTCAGACGGTATCCAGCGCTCATATGTTGGTCCCTATTGACAACATCTTTCAAACCTGGGGTTCTTGATCAAATTTTCTGTGCCTTGCAGCCGTCACACTTTTCAGAGAATTGATTCAAGAACCCTCCTTTTTATATTTTTCCTCGCGTGCTTGAATCATTTCTGTTTCATACATCATTATCTTTAATCTGTACAACCTTTAAAATATAACTATTTTTTACGTTATCATTATATGCTATCAATATTACGAAAACGCAGTAAGGAGGAGGCAACCTATGCTGATGACCATGGTAGCAGTTGTATTTATACTCGCGTACTTGTCAATAGCCACGGAGCACTGGATCAAAATCAACAAATCAGCCATCGCGCTGCTCGCCGCAGGCTTGATGTGGACTTTATACGCCTTCGCCAGTCCTCTGGGTGCCGAAAACGTAAGCCACCAGCTCACGGAAAAGCTGGCCGAAACCGCGGCCATCGTATTTTTTCTGATCTGCGCCATGACCATCGTCGAGGTGATTGACGCCCACGGCGGTTTCGAGGTCATCACCTCGCGCATTAAGGCCACGAAGCTTACGAGCCTGCTCTGGATCATCGGCTTTATCGCCTTTTACCTTTCTTCCATACTCGACAATATGACAACGACTATCGTCATGGTCGCCCTGATGAAGCGCCTGCTTAAGGACCATAAGCAACGCATGTTCTTCGCGGGCATTATTGTCCTTGCAGCCAATGCCGGCGGCGCCTGGAGCCCCATCGGCGATATGACCACCACCATGCTCTGGATCGGCGGACAAATCTCTACGGGTAATATTATCAAGGGCCTCTGGATCGCTTCCATGCTTAATTTGCTGGTCCCTCTTATTTTAGCCACTGTTTTCATTGAGTTCCTTAAGGGCGACATTGTGCCTCCTGATAAGGTCGAAACCGACATGGTCAAGACCTCTCGGTTCGAAAACACCTTCATGTTCTTTATGGGCATAGGCGCCCTTATTTTCGTACCGGTTTTCAAGGCCGTTACTCATCTTCCCCCATACCTTGGTATTCTGCTCGCACTCGGGATACTCTGGCTTACCGGTAATCTGTTACATCGCAATAAGCCTGCGGAAGAGAAGGAGCACCTCACTTTGACCAAAGCGCTCAGGCGCATCGATATGGCCTCGGCAGTTTTCTTCATCGGCATTCTGCTCGCTGTGGCTGCCCTGTCAGCCAATGGCATGCTCCCGTCACTCGCCCGGTGGCTTGATGCAAAACTCGGCAACCAGACCCTGATTGTTATTCTCATAGGAATGGCATCAGCAGTTGTTGATAATATTCCCCTCGTGGCCGCTTCCATGGGCATGTATCCGCTGGCACAGTTCCCCACGGATTCTTTTATCTGGGAGTTCATGGCTTACTGTGCAGGCACAGGCGGTTCGATCCTGATTATCGGTTCAGCTGCGGGTGTCGCTGCCATGGGACTGGAGAAAATCGAGTTTTTCTGGTATGCCCGCAAAATCGGGCCGCTCGCCTTCCTCGGGTATTTCGCCGGTGTGGCTGTTTATATTGTCCAATATAATCTGTTGCACTGAGGCTTATGTGCTAAAGATATAACGCCGGACTAATACGCCCCACTCCTTTGACAAACCAGTCGCCCTCTCCAAGCAGGAGGGGCGGGATGGGGGCGAGATCTTTTTCCGCAGCTTGTCATACCATGCATTCTGCAGTTCCCTTCGCCGATTTGATTTCAGCTGCATCTTTTTGATAACATTAACGGTCTTCAAACCCAGGTGCAGACCATCGGGAATCAACTTTAATCATGGGACCGGAAATCTTTCTTTATACAGGTGTCTTGTTTTTTCTTTCGGCAGCATCTGCTTCTTTGATGCATATACCGAAAAAACAGTATATTTTTGTCCTTTCCTGCCTCGGAGCGTTAAGCCTTGGAATCGCGGGACTGTTTCTTGTTTCCTCAACAAAAATAGGCTTCCTTCCTGTTCATGTATCGCCGTATTTTCAATTTGCTTTTTCCGGAGACAGCCTCGCTGGTTTCTTTATTGTGGTAATTTCGCTCCTGTCTTTTGCCGTCTCTGTATTTTCAACAGGCTATGCGAAGGACTTCAAAAACAAGGGCTGGCTGGCTTTCCTCTACAATATCTTCATCGTTTCAATGTATGCTGTCGTCCTTTCTGAAAACATCTTCACATTTCTCGTATCATGGGAAACCATGACAGTCATTTCATATTTTCTTGTTACCTTTGACCGGAATGATAAATCGTCAAAGGCGGGCCTTGTGTACGCTGTAATGTCGCATATTGGTACTGCTTTTATAGTCATACTGTTTCTTGTCCTTTACACACAGACAGGCTCAATGGAATTTTCATCGATAAGGGCGGCATCACAAAACCTTCCGGAGCATATAAAGACAATCGTTTTCATCTGTTCAGTCATCGGCTTCGGCACAAAGGCAGGAATCATCCCGTTCCATATATGGCTTCCGGGGGCACACCCTGCCGCGCCGTCCAATATTTCATCCCTCATGTCCGGAGTGATGATCAAGACCGGAATATACGGCTTTATCAGAATAAGCATGGACATTCTTGGACACGGGCCTGAATGGTGGGGGATTGCCGTAATAGTAACAGGGGCGGTTTCTTCTGTAATCGGTGTGCTGTATGCACTGATGGAGCACGACATAAAAAAACTTCTTGCATATCACAGCATTGAAAACATCGGGATTATATTCCTCGGCATCGGCAGTGCCATGATGTTCAGAAGCAACGGCCTGTATACATTGTCGGCAATAGCCCTTATTGCAGGACTTTACCACACATTGAATCACGCAATCTTCAAAGGGCTTCTTTTCCTTGGCGCAGGGTCAATCATGCGGGCAACACATACAAAAAACATGGAAGAAATGGGCGGACTGATAAAATCAATGCCATATACAGGCCTGTTCTTCCTGATTGGCTCTGTCGCCATTTGCGGCCTTCCGCCGCTGAACGGTTTTGTGAGCGAATGGCTTACCTATCAGGCTCTGCTTCTCGGGTTTAATGCGCCGTCCATTACCTCAAAAGTAATATCTCCTCTTGGCGGAGCGGCCCTGGCACTTACCGGCGCCCTTGCCGCCGCGTGTTTTGTAAAGGCATTCGGCATCTCCTTTCTCGGCATGCCGAGAAGCCGGCAAGCGCAGGATGCAAAAGAATCATCAATATCAATGATCAGCGGGATGGCAATCCTCGCTATTTTCTGTCTTCTGGCCGGGATATTCCCCGAAACAGTAATTTCCATGATTTCCCCTTCTGTGCTGAACATTACAGGTTCTCATGGGGATATAAGTTACAAAGGATTTCTTACTGCAAATCAATCCTCTTCTCTTTCGCCTGTTGCCATATTCCTTTCAATAACCTTTATATGTATAGCCGCATTCATCTTCGTTGCTGCCTGCGGCAAAAAGAAAACCGTGTCTGCGGATTCATGGGACTGCGGCATGTTGTCTCTTACGTCAAGGATGCAATATACCGCAACCGCATTTACAAAACCGATCAGGATTATATTTAAAAAAATATATCTGCCGAAAAGAGAACTGCGCATCGCCTACATACTGAAGCCCCTGTTTGTAAAATCATTGAAATACAGCGGAGAAATAACCCCGTTCTTTGAGAGTTATGTATACGAACCGCTGACGATATTTATTCATAAAGCAGCTGCAAAAGCGAAGATGCTTCAGTCCGGAAGCCTTAACCTGTATCTCGGTTACATTCTGATAACCCTTATGCTGCTTCTGATGTTCGGAACGTAATATGGAATATCTCCAGTTTCTGATAATACTGCTATTCTCCCCTTTGTTGAACGGGATTATAAAAAAACTCAAGGCGAACATGCAGGGACGCAGAGGCCCCGGAATATTCCAGCCATATTATGATCTGATAAGACTTTTCAGAAAAGATATGGTCGTCTCGGTCGTTGCATCATGGATATTTAAAGCTGCGCCATATATAGTAATGACATCCGTTATCGCGGCTTCCATGATTGTTCCGGTTATTACCACAAAATCTCCTTTCGGGATGATGGGAGATATGATAGCGTTGATCTACATACTCGCTCTTGGAAGGTTTTTTATGGCGCTTGCAGGGCTTGACACCGGCACCGCATTTGGAGGCGAAGGAAGCAGCAGGGAGATGACGGTTGCAATCCTTATCGAGCCAATGATGATGCTGAGCATCTTTACTGCCGCCATAGCCGCGGGATCAACTAACATATCGAAGATCGCTGAAACGCAGAACCTGCTCTATTCACCGTCGCACATCCTTGCCCTGGCTGCGTTCATCGTGGCCGTGCTTGCCGAGACAGGAAGGATCCCAGTCGATAACCCCGACACCCACCTCGAACTTACCATGATCCATGAGGGGATGATACTCGAATATTCCGGAAGATATCTTGCCCTGATGGAATGGGCACATTATATAAAACAGATGCTTCTGTTCACGATCACAGTAGATATTTTCTTTCCTGCCGGAATTTCTCACTCCACAGAACTTTACGGGGTTGCTGCAGCATCAGGCGCGTATGCCGTCAAGATGCTTTTCATGGCTGCGGCCATGGCGCTGATAGAATCAACAAGGGCAAAGATGAGATTCTTTCAGCTCCCATCTCTTCTTGGAGGGGCGTTTATTCTTGCCCTGCTCTCGCTTGTCACTTACATAATGATGGGAAGCAGATGAAAAACTGGATTCAGGCATTTTCAGTTATCGATTTCATATCAGCGGGTATCCTGCTGACTGCAGTACTGATAAGTTCATTCCGGAGGATTGAACCTTGCGTAAAGGCATATACGCTCAATTCCTGGCTATTGTCCGCTTTGACAGCTGTGGTCGCATTCATGACAGGCGAGGTTCACCTATACGCGGCTTCCGTGGTCACCTTTTTAAGCAAGGGGTTTCTGATACCGATGTTTTTAAGAAGGGTAGTCCGGCAGATAAAAGCAACCCACGATGTGGAACCGTATATAAGCAACGCACTTTCCCTCACAATATCGGGTATTCTTGTCGTCGTTGTGTATGCCTCCCTGCAGGAGGGCATATTTGTCACCGGATTATCCAAAAACGTACTGCAGATATCAATAGCAGTGATACTCATAGGTCTGTTCATCATGATAACCAGAAAAAAGGCACTCATACAGGTTATAGGGCTTCTCTTCATGGAAAACGGTCTCTTTCTCGCCGGGTTTGCCCTGACCTTCGGCATGCCTTTGATCATAGAACTCGGGGTTCTGTTCGATATGCTCATGGGAGTGATAATACTCGGCATATTTCTCATACAGATCAAAAAATCGTTCTCCTCTTCCGACCTTGATAAGCTGACGATTCTGAAAGGATAGAATTCATGTTGTTGATACTATTAATACCGGTGTTCACGGCAGTCATCTGCTACCTGCTGAAGAACGCAAGGCTTATAGGCTATGTCAGTCTCGCAGGGACTGTAGCCCTTGCCTTTGCAGCTCTGCCGGTAATCTTTTCCGCCATTTCATCCCCATTGGAGATGCTGTATGGCATGCTTTACATGGATGCCCTCTCAGGTTATATAATGGCGCTGGTGATATTTCTCAGTGCTGCCTCGGCAGTCTATTCCATAGGATATCTCGAACATGAGATGAAGGTCGGACTAACCAGGATAAATGGGGTAAGGAGATATTACGCCCTGCTGCACCTCTTCATCTTTACCATGCTTTCAGTAACCGTCGCCAACAATCTCGCACTTATGTGGATTGCTATAGAGGCTACCACAATAGTCTCCGCGCTTCTAATCGGCCTGGGGTTCAGCAAGAGAAGCCTCGCAATAGAAGCAGCATGGAAATATATTATCCTCTGCACTGTCGGGATTACCTTCGCATTGCTGGGGATATTTATCACATACTACGCAACAATTTCCGTCATGGGCGGGGCGGGAGTGCTGAACTGGACTGCCATCAGGGGCATCGCACCGCGCCTTAATCCGGCAACAATGAAACTCGCGTTTATATTTATCCTTGTGGGGTACGGCACAAAAGCCGGTCTTGCGCCTGTGCATAACTGGCTGCCCGACGCACACAGTGAAGCGCCCAGCCCCATAAGCGCCCTGCTTTCAGGGATACTCCTGAATACAGCCTTCTACGGCATAATAAGGTTTGTATCGATAACTGACCCGTCAACAGGAAGCGCGTTCACCGGCAATCTCCTCATCCTTTTCGGACTAATATCAATGGCAGTGTCCTCGGTGTTCATTCTCATACAGGTCAATTACAAGAGACTGCTGGCTTACAGCAGCATTGAACATATGGGAATCATCGCCCTTGGTATCGGGATAGGCGGTCCCGCAGGCGTCTACGGCGCTCTCCTGCATATCATGAACCATGCGCTTTCGAAGCCGCTGATGTTTTTTGTTTCGGGCAGAATACAGGCAAATTACGGTTCAACAAAAATAGAGAATGTCAACGGAGTACTTTCCTCGATGCCTTCACTGGGGACACTCACGTTTATCGGGGCGCTCTCGCTCGCGGGGACACCTCCTTTCAATATTTTTGTAAGCGAATTCACTGTTCTGAAAGCAGCGGCAGATAAAAAATTATGGGTTATCGCAGGCCTGTTTCTGTTATGTCTGGCGCTCGTTTTTTACGGCATGATGTCCGGTTTCGGGAAAATGCTTTTCGGAGAAAGAGAAACTGATGGAAGCCCTGACAATAAGAAAAGGGCTGCCGGAGAAGCGTCTTCCGGCGTTTACTCTGTATCTTCAGTATTGAACAACGGGATAATGATGCTTCTTGCTTCGTTAATCATCGTATTCGGCTTTACAGTTCCCGGCTTTATCGACAGCACAATCAGAACATGTATCGATATCCTCGGAGTGAAGTAATGGAGAAGGCACTCAAGAGACACATAAACACACACAAATATCTGAATGAAACGTATATTGAAGTCCGTAAAGAAGACTTCACAGATGCGTGCATGTATTGCTACCAAAACGGCGAGGCAGCATTGAGGATTATGTTTGCGACTGATGAACGTGATCTTGACGGGATTTTCAGGGTATATACCGTTTTCTCCGTGCCCGGGAAGGATGAGTTTACCATTATCTATATCTCGATTGAAGCAGATGACCCGTCATTTCCATCTCTTACGAATACTATTCCGGCAGCCCACTGGTACGAGCGGGAAATTCACGATATGTTCGGCCTTGTTCCCAAAGGACATCCCGACCCCGGAAGACTCATCCTCCATGATTCATTTCCGGCAGCCTCTTATCCTCTCAGGAAAGACTGTTCCGTACGGGACTCCGACCTCAGGGAGTGGGGAGAAGGTATTATAAAAAAGCACCCATACCGCTTTATGGAGGTTGAAGGGGAAGGGATAACCGAAATACCTGTCGGGCCTGTACACGCCGGAATTATCGAACCGGGGCATTTCAGATTCAGCGCGGTAGGCGAAACTATTTTCTTTCTTGAGCCGAAACTTGGGTACACCCATAAAGGCACTGAAAAGCACTTTGAGACCCTTGGATTCCTTGAAGGGGTAAGGCTGGCAGAGAGAGTTTCGGGCACCTCCTCATTTTCTCATTCATCTGCTTATTGCATGGCTGTTGAGAGAATGGCAGGGATAGAAATAACAGAAAACGCAAAGGCAGCAAGGACATTACTCCTTGAGCTTGAAAGACTATATAACCACATCGGGGACATCGGCAACATGTGCGCCGGTACCGGACTCGCGGTCGGGTACGCAAAGGGGGCGGTCATAAAGGAAAGCCTTATGCAGCTCAATGAAAGAATTGCCGGTAACAGATATCTCAGGGGTATAAACATTATCGGCGGGGTCATGAAAGATATTTTTTTATTCAGGGATGACATCCTTTCGGCAATTGATAAAGCAACAAAAGAATACAAGCAATTCATGAAGCTGCTTCTCGGCACCGTTTCTCATATTGAGCGGCTTGAAGATACCGGCAGGCTATCAAAAGACATCGCGCTGAAATTAGGCGCAACAGGAATTGCGGCGAGAGCCTCGGGGATTGCTGACGATATCAGGAAAGCCCATCCCCATCTGCTCTACGGCAGACTTGCTTTTGAAATACACACCATGTCGAAAGGCGACGCTTTCGCCAGAATGATGACCAGGGCCGAGGAGACTGAATGCGCGATATCTCTCATTTGCTCTCTCCTTGAAAACAACTATACGGGAGAATGCGCTGCAGGGATAAAAGATATCCCGCCGTTTTCTTCAGCCTTAGGTTATACCGAAACACCAAGAGGATCGGTATTTTACTGGGTGAAGTCCGACAGGGAGGGAAGACCGTTAAGGGTCAAACCAAGGTCGCCTTCCTTTTGCAACTGGCCTGTGGTGCCTTTTGCGGTACACGGCAACATTGTGCCTGATTTCCCCTTATGCAACAAAAGCTTTAATCTGTCATATTCGGGATGTGACATGTGATAAAACAGATACTGAAAAATCTGGCAGAAAAAAAGAATGCAACTTCCTTTTTGGAAGACTTGGATGCGTCCTCACCGGGGGCAGCAGAAATAGTCACTCTCCAGTCCGATATTGACAGGATATTCAAACGGTCCCTGAGAATCAGGCAGGTAGATGCGGGCTCCTGCAATGCGTGCGAGTGGGAATGTATTGCCCTCACTAATCCTGTCTATGACATCCAGAGGTTCGGCATTGATTTTGTGGCATCCCCAAGACATGCCGACATGCTTCTTGTCTCCGGCCCTGTTTCAAGACAAATGGAGCTTGCATTGAAAAAAACATACCTCGCGACACCGGAGCCAAGGTTTGTCGTCGCATGCGGAGACTGCAGTATTGATGGAGGAATATATAAAGGCAGTTATGCTGTAACAAACGGTGTTGCCGGTGTAATACCGGTTGACTGCCATATTTCAGGATGTCCGCCGTCACCCGGAAGGATTATTGAAGGCCTTGTCTCATTCCTGAAAAAGCTTGCTCCCTGAATAATCGGCTTTTTGCTGTTTATCAAGCTTCACAAATGTCCCGATATTCATTCGGTGGCAGTAAATACCAAAGCATTTATGATACCCCTGCTATTTTTGCCGCTTTTCTTTACATGATGTGTTTTTGCTCATCAACCTGCGGTATAATGTTAAATTGTTGTACAGTAACAAAACATTTCTGTTTTTTGGAGGACCAATGAAACATCTGAGTGCTGTTCTGTTTTTGACTATAGTGCTGCTTTATACGATTCCAGCATATGCGGAGACGAAACAAAAAACTTTCACAAAAGAGGAGATTAAGAAAATGAGTGAGACAAAGGCAGTTATCGAGACAAAATTCGGGAATATCGAACTGAGTTTTTTCCCGGACGTTGCTCCAAACCATGTGAAGAATTTCGTTGACCTTGGCAAAAAGGGCTTTTATGACGGAACAATCTTCCACCGTGTTATCCCCGGATTCATGATCCAGGGCGGCGACCCCAATTCCAAAAACCCTGACAAATCAAATCATGGCATGGGAGGCCCGGGGTATACAGTCAAAGCTGAATTCAACAAGAAACCTCACAAGAGGGGAACGCTCTCCATGGCACGTGCAGGCCATCCGGATACCGCAGGTTCACAGTTCTTTATCTGTGTGGCAGACACTCCGTTTCTCGACGGGCAGTACACTGTATTCGGAGAGGTTGTGTCCGGGATGGATGTTGCGGACAAGATCGTCAGCCAGCCAAGAGACCCGCGGGATAATCCGAATGAACGGATAGAGATGAAGGTTAAAATATCAGAATAAATACTGGGTTATAAAGTTTTTATAGGCGTTATCCCTTTCTCCCCTTTTATCTTAAGAGGGGAGAAAGGGGAGTAATGAAGTTTCTAAAAAATTCCCCGAAATAAAAGTAACTGCAACAATAGTTATTAACAGTCTCATAATAGTATTTACAGGTTTTCGTTTTTATCCGTCATGCCCGAGGTTTTTAGTCGGGCATCCAGAGCCCTGTAACTAATGGATTCCAGCCAAAGACCTGCATGAATGACTCACATATGAATATACAAACTATTATGAGACTCTTAATAAGTCGTAATCAGACTGAATTCACTTAGGGGTGTTTTAAACAAATTTTTCTCATAAATAACCCATTCTAACCTCCCCTTTCCCAAAGGGGAGGGACAAAGATACATCCCATGGAAATGCCGGAAAAACCTCATGGCACACACCGGGGGTCGGGGACTTTTAGGTCGCCGCAGAGGAGATAGCTAACGGCAGGACATCCGCCGTGGCATTGTCCACGTATTTCACATGAAGTATCCGGACAGGTATTTCCGTCAAATCTTCTGAAAAAGTCCAGAACAGGGCTGTTCCATATAGCGGCAAAATCATCTTCAAGGATGTTGCCAAGCCTGAACTCCTCATCCCTGAAAAACAGGTAGCAGGGATAGACAGAACCGTCAGGCATAACAGAAATCTTCGTCGTACCTGCCGGACATTTCACGGTACTGAGCGCAGGATAAGTGTCCGCATCAGGAATGAATCCCGAACAAAACACTCCGTTGACGTTCCGGTATTCCTGCTTCAGCATATTCAGACGCTTCAGAAATTGTGGAAACGGCTGGCTTTCCGGGAGTTCTTCATGCCTCACCACATCCATATATAGAAGAAAGCACCCGATGTCCTGCGAACCAAGATAGCGCCTGACGGGCTGAGGAAATGTCAAATCCCTGGTGCATACGCTTTTTATCACTGGTCTGTATTGGACAATATATTCATGCAGTTCCGGGGAGACAATCCCGGTGTTGACAGATATGCCGACACGGACAGGGGAGTTCTCGAATTTTCGTGAAATGTTCTCCAGCGCGCTGACATTGGTTCCGTTGCTGCTGATTGTTGTTCTGATGTCGTTCCGGCACGCGATATCAAGCAGCGATACAAACCCGGAATGAAGTGTCGGTTCTCCGCCGAGGATATCGAGTTCCTTAATCCCGGCGTTACGCATCTTTTCAATAAGCCTTTCGAAATCACGGATGCTTATTTCAGCGGTTTGCGCAATCCCCCTGTTGAAACAGAACCCGCATGAAAGGTTACATCTGAATGTAGGGAAAAGCTGGATATATCCCGGAGGAGGAATGGATTTACCCAAAGACCCTTTTGAATATGAAGTCTACATTCTTCAGATAATAGGCCAAATCAAATATCTCTCCAATTTCCCCGGCAGTCAGATGCTGCTTAACTTCTTTATCCTTCAGCAGCAGCTTTTTGAATTCAAGCCCTTCTTTCCAGCTCCGCATCGCGTTCCTCTGTACAATCTCGTATGCGGCTTCACGGCTGATGCCCTTCCCGATAAGTGCAAGCAGTACACGCTGTGAATGATAGAGGCCGTAACTCCTGGCCATATTTTCCTTCATTCTCCGGGGATATACATGCAATCCCTCAAGGATTCCCCTTAAACGGTCAAGCATATAGTCAGTGAGTATCGAACTGTCCGGGATAATGATACGCTCCGCTGAAGAATGGGAAATATCTCTCTCATGCCATAATGCAATGTTTTCAAGCGCTGTCATTGCATTTGACCGCACAACCCTCGCAAGCCCGGAGAGGTTTTCGCTGCCTACGGGATTCCTCTTGTGGGGCATCGCGGAAGAACCTTTCTGTCCCTTCATGAACGGCTCTTCCACCTCAAGCACCTCTGATCGCTGCAGATGGCGTATCTCCACGGCAATTTTCTCAACGCCTGCCGCTATCAGAGACAGTGCCGTCAGATACTCGGCATGTCTGTCCCTCTGGACTATCTGGGTCGCAACCAGTTCAGGTTTGAGCCCGAGTTTTTTGCATACCTTTTCCTCAACTTCCGGCGGAATATTGGAGAAAGTGCCTACGGCGCCTGACAGTTTGCCTATGCTTACAACATCCCTTGCCCTTTTCATTCTAAGAAGATTTCTCTTCATATCCTCATGCCAGAGGGCAAACTTAAGGCCAAGGGTTACAGGCTCAGCATGAACGCCATGGCTTCTGCCTATCATCACAAGGTCTTTATACCTGTATGCCTGCTTTTTCATTACAGCCATCAGGTCCTGGATGCCGGCAATAATTATATTCGCTGACTGGCGCATAAGAAGGGCAAGCGCCGTATCAAGAATATCTGACGAGGTAAGCCCCTTATGGATAAAACGTGATTCCGGGCCTACATGATGGGCGACTGAAGTCAGAAACGCGATGACATCATGCTTGACAACCTTCTCTATCTCATCAATGTTACGCACATCAAACCGCGCTTTTTTCTGTATGGTCTGAAGGGTTTCTACCGGTATCTCGCCAAGTTCCGTCCATGCCTCACATACGGCAAGTTCCACGTCAAGCCATTTCTGATATTTCGATTCAATGTCCCACAAACGCCCCATCTCCGGGCGCGTGTACCGTGATATCATATTCCCTCCTCTGTTAACACATTGTATTGTTAAAACCTACCTACAGAAAAAGCATGAACCTGAAACTTCATTACCTCTCCTCTGTGCTCTGTGGTTTCATATTTCCCCCATCTTTGTTCCATAAAACTTTGCATCTTTCGTGTTTAAATTGAAAACACAATGGATTCCTCTACGAGTCGCAGACCGGGTCAAGCCCGAGGATGACATTCTTAAGTGACTGTTTTTGTTCGTCATTCCCGCAGTTCTTAAGCGGAAATCCATTAAGTCTTATGACTCCTTCAACTTTTTACGAAACAACCAAAAATTTTATGTCACTTTCTTCCTATATGCAAAGCGACAATACCTCCTGAAAGCCTTTTCCAGGCAACATCTTTCCATCCGGCAGAACCCACAATGCCTGCAAGTTCGTCCGGGCCGGGGAAATCCTTTATTGTGTTACCGAGATAACGGTAGGCTTCAGGATTTGATCCAAACATACGGGATATAACAGGTACGATTTTCATCAGATAGAAAAAGTAAAAACCTGAAAACAACTGATTGCATGGATGGCTGAATTCAAGGCACACAAAACATCCGCCGGGTTTTGTGACACGATGGAATGCCCGAAGCGCCTTCGGCCTGTCCTGAATGTTTCTCAGGCCAAAAGTAACAGTCACAGCGTCAAACTGTTCATCCCCGTAGGGCAGTTCCTCGGCATTCCCTTCCCGGAAAGTTATATTACCTCCCATTCCGGCCTCCACCGCCTTTGCCTGCCCGATTCCTATAAGCTCCTTCGATAAATCCAGACCCTCTATGCGCGCCCTGCCCTTCCAGAACCTGCAGAGTTCAATCGCCATATCACCGGTTCCGGTACATACGTCAAGGATATCCCGGCAATTGATATCCCCTGTTGCTTCTGCCACCTTTTTTCTCCAGCGTATATCCAGACCCAGACTGAGTGTGTGGTTAAGCAGGTCATAGCGGGAGGAAATACCCGTAAACATCCGCTCAACCTTCTGGGCATTGCGCTCCCTGGAATCAACATGATTCATATTCACCTTACTTGAGAAGTGTTATTTTCCTGAGGCCCGAACATTTGCACCTCTTCCGGGTTCTCTGCCGGGCCTTCTTCAGGCTGTCAATCATGATCCTGCCAATCGTGACTGATTCCTGATAAAAGATATCCTTGAGTTCCGCGTGGCTCCAGTCAGGGCCGATGCCTTCAGCGCGATTTACGATCAGGTAAATCCCCGCGTAACATGCCCCGATTTCCCTGGCAAGATACACCTCAGGACAAAGACTTTGACCAATTACGTCGCCACCGAGGGATTCGATCATCCGTACTTCCGCACGGCTTTCGAAATGTCTTCCGTCGGTGACCGCGTAGATACCGTTATGCAAAAGCCTTCCGGGGAACAATCGTTTGCCGGTTGCGGCAAGTATATCTGAAAGCTCCGGGCAGACCGGATCACGCATGATAAGCAGATATCTGTCACTGAGATGCACATCCTTCCTGAGCGAGAAATCAAGGTAATCGGACGGAATAAAAAGGTCGCGCATGTTCAGATCACCGCGTATCCCCCCAACGCCGCCCTCAGCAAGGATTGTCTTTACACCTGCCTTCTCAAAGACCCAGAAAATCTGGCGTGAGGCATCCGCGCGTTTTACACCCTGACGCCATCCATGCATCCTGACTGCAAGCACCTTCTCCCCGGCAATTTCCATGATGGTAATCTCGGGGCTTTCACCAAAAGGAGTGGAAAAGACCCGCCTTTGCATAACCTTCACCTGCCTGAGTTTCAGGTCTTCGGGAAATGTGATTGCAAAGGTGCTGGACCCTCCGATAAAGGCACTCTTTGCTCCGGGGATGCTATGTTTCATATACCTTCAATAATGAAAATTCCGTATCCCTTTGCGCGGGTATCTTTCCGGCTTTCTGGATCAGGGCCACCATTTCATCAACAGTTATCCGGTGCGTTACACCTGCCGCGCGGACAACATTCTCTTCGATCATGATGCTGCCCAAATCATTAGCTCCAAATGAAAGACAGAGCTGCCCGATGTCTTTTCCCTGAGTAACCCAGGACCCCTGAATATTTCTGATATTGTCAAGGAACATCCGGCTCACTGAAAGTGTTTTCAGGTATTCCAGAGACGAAAGCTGCCGACCGCCCAACGCGGTGTTACGTGGCTGGAAAGTCCATGGTATAAAGGAAAGAAACCCGTTTGTCCTGTCCTGCAGGTCGCGTATTTTCGTGAGATGGAGCACACGCTCTTCAATTGTTTCCACGGTTCCGAACATCATCGTGGCGGTTGTTTTCAGTCCAAGGGTCTGAGCTTCTTCCATTACATCAAGCCATTGCAAAGAAAATATCTTTTTCGGACTAATCTCCTGCCTCACCCGGTCTGACAGTATCTCTGCGCCGCCGCCGGGGAGAGAGTCCAGACCGGCCCGCATCAGTTCCTTAAGCGTATCCGTTACCGACAATCCTGAACTCTCCGAGAGATAAACTATTTCCGGAGGCGACAGACTGTGAATCCGGACATGGAACTTTTTTTTGATTTCAGAAAACATCCTGGTGTAATAATCGATTCGCAGGTCGGGATTTATTCCTCCCTGCAGCATTATCTGGGTGCCGCCAAGCTCTATAGCCTCCAGTATCTTCTTTTCAATCTCCTCCTGATTCAAAACATAGGCTTCAGGATGCCCCTTTGTCCGGTAAAACGCGCAGAACGAACACTGATTCCGGCAGATATTCGTATAATTTATATTTCTGTCTATCAGGAAGGTTGCAACACTCCCGGGGTGCATTTTCCGGCAGACGGCATCGGCAGCAGCTCCGAGCTCCAGCAACCCGGCTTCTTTTATTAACATTACAGCCTCATCAGGCTGTAACCTTCTGCCGTTTACCGCTCCATCAATGATTTCCCGGAAGTTCATGCCTTTATACCCGGAGGGAAACGCATAAAGCTTAATTGGGGGACAGACCTTAGCTCTCCTATACCCATTGCAAGCTGATAAAAAAAGAGAAGTCCTTCCTGATATTCTCCTCCAAACTCAAAGCGGAGTGATTTGAAATAGTTTTGCAGGGAGGTGGAGCTGAACGGTTCCCACTTTGCCGCATACTCCGCTATCTCGCTCAGATGCTCCATGGAATAGACCATGGATTTTCTGAAAGCTTCATATATATCACCGCATAATTGATTCTGAGCCTCCGCGAATCTCCTGTTGACAGCCCAGACCGCGTACACCATCTTCTTACCTGTCATCTGCTTCCATTCCATTCCAAGGTCGTAGACATGAAAACCGCGCGCATTGTCATAATACCGCAGGGCAATGTCCCCGATAAGCAAAGCCGCATCGGCATTTTCCAGCATTTTATCAAGGTCAGGAGCGCAGATAACATACTCCGGGACAACACCGTATTTCTGACTGATGATGAGTTTCACAAGAACATGGGATGTGGCAGAGGCATTCGTAAGGGCAATCCGTTTCCCTGTCAGTTCGTTTGCCGGATACCGGCTGAGCAGGAGAATACTTTTCACCTCTCCATCCGAACTGACCGTGAAATCAGGAAGCAGCATGAGGGATTCGTGATGACGCGCGTATTCAATCGAAGATATCGGTGAAATATCGAGCTCCCCTTCTATCAGAAGGCTGTTCAATTCAGTCGGAGTCCCCTTGATAAGTTCCATGTCAAGAAGCGCGTCGCTTTTGACCAGCCCATAATAGAGGGGGAGACAGTTTAAAAACTGTATGTGACCAACCCTTGGCCTCAACGCACTGCTCCTTCATCCTGATGAACTTTTATAATATTGTATGTTGTATCCCTTTCAACAGGTATTCTCCCGGTGCTGGAAATCAGTTGCAGCAATTCTTCTTTTGTAATGGACTGGTCCGTGTCCGCACCTGCCGCATGGGTTATTTTCTCCTCCACAACAGTGCCGTCAAGGTCATCAACGCCGAACAGAAGGGAAAGCTGCGCAACCTTCAGCCCGAGCATAATCCAGAATGCCTTTACATGCGGGAAATTATCAAGCACAAGCCGCGACACTGCAAGCATCCTGAGATTCTCAAAGGCAGTGGGTTTTTTATACTCTGGCAGCATTGTATTCATTGGGTGAAAAGGCAGAGGGATAAATGACTGAAACCCTCCGGTCTCATCCTGCAGTGCCCGCAGGGCAAGGAGGTGGTCAACACGTTCCTCAACAGTCTCGACATGGCCAAAAAGCATGGTGGCATTGGATTTCAGTCCCAGGCTGTGCGCTGTCCTCATAACTTCAAGCCATTCCTCAGCCGTTGCCTTTTTGGAACAGACCAGGTCCCTCACTCTGTGGTTGAGTATCTCGGCGCCGCCGCCGGGGAGAGACCCCAATCCCGCATCTTTGAGTTTCAGTAATATATCCCTGATGGAACAGCCTGCTATTTTGGCAAAGTAGGCAATCTCAACAGCAGTAAACGCCTGTATATGCACATCAGGCATAAGCCCTTTCAGCCGTGCAATCACCTCATGATAATAATCAAAAGGCAGGTCCGGATGAAGCCCGCTGACGATATGGAATTCTGTTATACCGGTATGCCGCGCAGACCGCGCAATATCCATTACTTCATCAATGGTCATTGCGTATGCGTCCGGGTCTCCCTTGTCCCTGCTGAAAGCGCAAAACGTGCAGCGCGATATGCAGATATTGGTAAGATTAATATGCCGGTTTACATTGAAGTACGCATAGTTGCCAGTTGTCCGCTCTTTTACTGTATTGGCAAGCTGTCCAAGATGGATAATGTCATCAGAGGCCATCAGTTCCATAGCGTCATCCTTTGACAGCCTGATACCATTTTTCACTCTGTCCTGAATATCAGCAAAATTATCCACTGTTTTTCTTCCTCCAGCCTTTCAGCAACCCGTGCTTTATTCCCATGCTGTTCAGCACCTTGCCGGCAACAAAATTCACCATGTCATCAATTGAAGCGGGGTGATGGTAGAAAGCCGGCATCGCGGGAAGTATCTGAGCGCCTGCCTTTGCGACCTTCACCATATTTTCGAGATGGATCAGACTGAGAGGAGTTTCCCTTACCACCAGAATCAACTGCCGCCTCTCCTTGATTGCGACATCGGCCATCCTCTCCAGCAGGTTTCCTGATATTCCGTTTGCAATAGCCGCCAGTTTTCCAACACTGCACGGTATGATAACAACAGCCTTTGGCGAGTTTGAACCGCTCATGAAAGGAGCGGAAAAATCATCGTTTTCCCATATCCTCACATATTTTTTTATCGTCTGAAGTCCGATACCGGAGATATATGCGGCAAAAGATGTGCCGAGTTCCTCCTGAATGACTATTTTCCCGGCAGGTGTTATCACTACATCAACTGCATGCTTCTGTCTTACCAGTTCCTCTACAAGCCTCACCCCGTAAATGCTTCCGCTTGCGCCTGTTATGCCTATGACAAAATCAGACAAACCGCATCCTTGTTACAACCACCTCAATTGCGGCAAAGCAGAACAGGATAATACTGACAAGTCCGTTAAGCGTAAAAAATGCCATATTGAGACGTGATACATCGTCCGGCTTCAAAAGGCTGTTTTCATAAGCAAGAAGGATTGCCGAAATAACTATACCGGCAAAATAGAATACCCCCATATGCAGGCGGGCACCCAGAACAACCAGTGTCACAATGGAAAATAAATGCAGCACCCTTGTAATCGCAAGAGATGTTCCGATGCCGAACCTTGCCGGGATTGAAAAAAGCCTGTGACTGCGGTCAAAATCGATATCCTGAATGGCATACAGTATATCGAATCCTGCTACCCAAAGCAGTACGGCCGCTCCAATCAGAAATGGTTCAAAGCTGATGGTATTTGTAACCGCAATCCATGCACCGACTGGAGCCAGCCCAAGACTGAGGCCAAGAACAAAATGTGAAAGGCAGGTAAACCTTTTTGTATAAGGATAAATAATGAACGGGAGGACAGCAACCGGCCACAGATAACGGCATACAGGGGCAAGGTTATATACTGCCAGCAAAAAAAGCACGAGGCTTACTAATGAAAAGATCACGGTATTTGAGACCGAGAGAAGACCTTTGGGAAGCGCTCGCTCCGCGGTACGCGGGTTTCGCCTGTCAATCTCCATATCTATAAGACGGTTCAGCGCCATAGCAAAGCTCCGCGCTCCGACCATTGCAATGGTTATCCAGAGGAGCGTGATGAAACCCGGGACCTTCATTTCAGCAAGAAAAGCTCCAAGATAGGCAAAGGGAAGGGCAAAAACACTGTGCTGGAATTTGATCATCTCAAGGTAAACCCCAAGCTTATTCAATTCCGTAATCCTTCCAGCGCCTGTCCACCATCTGACGTATTTCATCAGACATCTGAATTTCCGCAGGCCAGTCCCTCTGATATCCTTCCTCAGGCCACTTCCTTGTCGCGTCAATCCCCATCTTGGCCCCATATATAGGCCTTGGCGCAGAATGGTCAAGGACATCGAGAGGCCCTTCGGATATCATAATGTCACGCGCGGGATCAACATTATTGAACGTCTTCCACGCAGCCACGGATGTATTCTGAACGTCAACATCTTCATCAAAAACAACGATAAACTTCGTGAACATCATCTGTCCCATTCCCCATACTGCGCTTATAACCTTACGGGCATGCATGGGAAAGGATTTCTTTATGGATATAAGCGCGCAGTTATGGAATACTCCTTCCATAGGGAGATTGATGTCAACAATCTCAGGCATCTGCATTTTTATAAAAGGCAAAAACATCCTCTCAGTCGCTTTTCCCATGTAACAGTCTTCCATAGGCGGTTTGCCTACAATGGTCGCGGGATATATCGGATCTTTTCTTCGCGTGATGCAAGTTACATGGAAAAGTGGGTATTTATCGGCAATTGAATAATAACCGGTATGATCACCAAAAGGGCCTTCTATACGTTCATCCCCTTTTTCGACATATCCCTCAAGAATAATCTCAGCCCTTGCAGGCACAAGGAGATCAACAGTCTTTGCCTTCACAACCTCCACAGGTTTTCCCCTCAGAAAACCGGCGAAAAAAAGCTCTTCAATCCCGTAGGGAAGCGGAGCAGTTGCCGAGTAGATGGTGACAGGGTCTCCGCCGATCGCCACTGCAACTTCAAGTTTTTTGCCAAGCTTGGCAGCCTTTCTGAAATTAACGGCACCGTCGTGGTGCGTATGCCAGTGCATGCCGGTTGTTTTCTCATCAAAAACCTGCATGCGGTACATGCCCATATTCTGTTTGCCGCTCTCCGGATCTTTGGTAATCACAAGCGGAAGAGTAATAAACCTGCCTCCGTCATCAGGCCAGCATTTGAGGACCGGGTAATCAAGGAGAGACAGGGTATCCGTCTCCACAATTTCCTGGGAAGGGGCGCTTTTGACTTCCTTCGGTTTTGCAGTGCCTATACGGTATAACTCCTGAAGGATTTCAAGCTTCTGAATGAAACCGGTAGCCGCGTCAGCCTTGAGGAGTGAAGAAAATCTCCGGTTGATGGAATTGAAGTCATCAACCCCGAGCGCCCAGCTCATCCGCTTAAAGGAACCAAAAAGATTGATTACCACAGGGAAACGCGAGCCCTTCACTTTCTCAAAAAAGAGCGCGGGACCTCCCTGTTTTGAGATGCGGTCAGTAATTTCGGTTATTTCAAGAACAGGATCAACCTCTGTCTGTATCCGTACGAGTTCCTTTTTCTCTTCAAGGAGCTCAATAAAATCTCTCAGGTCATTGCATAACATAGTTTTTTAACCATGGTCTTTCGTCAGAATTTTCCTCATGATTCCAGGACAAACCTGTATGGTTCAGCATGAATCAGCCGGAGAGGAATAATGTTTAATCTTATAAGATACCTCCGCCCTCTGTCAAACAGCGGGTTTCTTCAATTTCATTTATGTTCAACCCTGCAATTGACACCTTGCATTCAGCAATTCTATACTTGAAAAAATGAAACTGCTTTCCAAATTTATCTATTCCCTTTTAGCTGTCATGTTTGCCATTTCCTTTGCGGTCGTTACAGGGATTTTCAATCCGCAAGAAAAGATCAATGCCCTGTGGCTGATTACTGCCGCAGGATGTTTCTATATTCTTGCATACAGGTTCTATGGTGCGTTTCTCGCCTCAAAGCTCGCAGTCCTTGACGACCGGCGGATTACTCCGGCGCACCGCCTGAATGACGGGAAAAACTTTTATCCCACCAACAAATGGGTGCTTTTCGGTCATCACTTCGCCGCGATAGCCGGCGCGGGCCCGCTTATCGGTCCTGTGCTTGCCTCCCAGTTCGGTTATCTCCCGGGATTCCTGTGGATACTCATCGGGGCCGCACTCGCGGGGGGAATCCATGATTTTATCATTCTTGCTGCTTCGATGAGGAGAGACGGGAAATCCCTCGTCCAGATCGCGAAAGAGGAAGTCAGTCCGCTCACCGGCGCAGCGGCACTTGTCACGATCCTTTTTATTCTGATTGTTGCTATTGCAGGACTTGGCCTCGCAGTCATCAGTTCGCTTTTTCACAATCCCTGGGGCACGTTTATTATTGCAATGACAATTCCAATTGCACTGGCTATGGGTTTTTACATGAAATCCATCAGGCCTGCCCGGATAGCGGGAATATCCATTGCTGGATTTGTACTGCTTATCCTGACAGTTATCCTGGGACGCTATATCCACTCCTCACCTCTCTTGGTTATGTTTGACTTTGACAAAGATACTCTGTCAGCCCTCCTTGCGGTTTACGGGTTTGTGGCCTCCGTCCTTCCTGTCTGGCTGCTCCTCGCGCCAAGGGATTACCTCTCCTCTTTCATGAAGATAGGGGTCATTTTTCTCCTTGCCGCAGGCGTAGTTTCAGTGTCACCAACACTCAACATGCCGCCTGTCACAAAGTTCATCCATGGCGGAGGACCAATCATTCCCGGGACTGTTTTCCCGTTTGTTTTTATTACTATTGCCTGCGGAGCATTATCCGGATTTCATTCCCTTATATCATCCGGCACAACATCCAAGATGATAGAGCAGGAGCGCTACGCGCTTCCGATAGGATACGGCGCCATGCTTATGGAGGGGTTTGTGGCAATCATGGCACTGATTGCTGCCGCAGTCCTTGTACCGGGTGATTATTTTGCCATAAACACAAAACTCTCTTTTTCAGAACTTGCAGCGACAGGCTTCCCTGTGCAGGAAATCACCAGGCTTTCTTCATTGATCGGGGTTGACCTTGCGGGCAGGCCGGGAGGAGCTGTTTCGCTGGCAGTCGGCATGTCCTATATCTTTTCATCCATTCCCTTCATGCAACATCTAATGGCATACTGGTATCAGTTTGCGCTCATGTTTGAAGCACTCTTTATCCTCACCACCATTGATGCAGGCACGCGCGTCGCACGGTATATAGTGCAGGAACTTGCAGGATATGTTTACGCCCCGCTCGGCGATCTCAGGTCGCTTGCAGGAAATATCATTGCAAGCATCGCTGTTGTCATGGCATGGGGATATTTCATTTTCACCGGCTCCATATCAACCATCTGGCCCATGTTCGGAACCGCAAACCAGCTTCTTGGCATGCTCGCGCTCTGTATCGGAACAACACTTATCATCAAAATGGGGAAAACAAGATATATCTGGATAACCCTGATTCCCATGCTCTTTATGGCAGCTACAACATTCACTGCGTCTTTTAAGCTCATGAAGTCTTTTTCACAAAAGGCGGTTGAGTCCCCGAATCCCTTCACCTTCCAACTGAATACGCTTCTGATGGGAGCAATGCTTATTCTTTCAATTATCATACTGATAGATTCGTTCATAAAATGGTATGGGTATCTCACAGGAAAACTTCCGGTCACAACATCCGAGGTGGTTATCTACGCGAAAAATCCCGGCACACCGCAGAAAGCGAACCGGGATTCAGAATACTAATACGATTACAAACAACGCCTTGCGGGGAGGAACGACCGGGAATAAGCCTCAATACTCTGTCCTCAGTGGAATCAATTCAATTCAGGAATAATCCGGGATAAGGATTATCTCTGCATATCCGGTACTCTGAAATCAGTAGTTCTTGTTATTGAGACAGTCTATCCTGAAGGTGTCGTTTACTACCCTTGTGCCGGTATTACCGAATGCTGACGCCCTGAAACACGGAGTCCGTGCGTTGCCGTTGAGATCGATATTCTGCTCAAGACAGTAGCTGTAATTCAGGCCGGTACCCGGTCTGAATCCCGGAAGGACAGCCTGGATTGCAGCGACATTGTCGTTGTCTGCAGCACATGTCCCGATTGACGCGGTATAGACACCCCTCTCCGTGAAAAACTGCTCCTGAAGGAGTCTCAGAGATTCAAGGTTGCCGAATGATTCGGTCCTCTGCGCCCTTGTCTGTTGTCCAATGTATCCGGGAATTGCAATCATGGCAAGGATACCAATTATTGCTACGACAATAATGAGTTCGGTCAGTGTTACACCTTTGTTGTTCCACATACCATTTCCTCCTTGTTCCCTTTTATGGTTTATCATCAGCAAATCCAATCATCTTATCGACAATAAAAACAGGCCGTTTTCTCGATTCATCAAAGCTCCTCCAGAGATACTCTCCCACTACTCCCAGCATCAGCATCTGAACGCCTGAAACCAGCAGGAGAACAACCATTAACGATGTCCAGCCCTCTACAACCTGAGAAAGGAAGAGACGGTTGGCAATAACTGCAATGGCATAAACAAATCCGGTTAGGGCCAATACAATTCCGGCAACTGAAATTATACGTATCGGGAAATAGGAAAATGAGACAAAGGTATCAATAAAGAGTTTGATCTTTTTTCCCGGTGTCCATTTTGATACCCCCCTGTACCGCATGCCTTTCTCATAGGAGACGAGCGTCTGCCGGAAGCCGCTCCAGAGAATAAGCCCGAAGATGGATGTATTTTTCTCGCGCATCTCTTTTATGGCGCTCACCACTTTCCTGTCGACAAGAAAAACATCCGTCCCCATCTCTGGCATATTCTGCAGGGCATATTTCCGCACAAGGTGATAGTAGATTGCAGGGAAAATCCTTCTCTTCTCGTTCTTCCATTCCCTGATGCCGATAACCACATCATACCCTTTCAGCCATTCACGAACAAGACGAAGTATCAGTTCAGGCGGGTCCTGGAGGTCTGCGGAAAGAAAAGTTACGGCGTCGCCCCTTGAATATATCAGTCCGGCAAGGCATCCGGCATGGCTCCCGAAATTCCTTGACATGCTGATTACCCTGATGCGGTTGTCCCCTGATGAAAGTTCACGCAAAACTCCAAAGGTATTATCAGAAGAACCATCATCTATAAACAGCACTTCAAAATCGTGTTCTGACGCGGACATGACAGATGAAACTCTCTCATAAAGCACCCGGAGATTTTCCTCTTCGTTGTAGCAGGGGATAATGATTGAGATAAGTGACACAGGGTTATTCCCTCTTTTTCAGGAACCGCGCGGGAACTCCCGCTACTACTGTATTTGGCTCCACATCACTGGTGACAACAGCACCGGCTCCGACAAGCGCGCCAGCCCCAATGGTAACTCCGGGCAGCAGTACGGCGTTCGTACCTATATCACTCCCTTTGCAGATACGCACAGGACGGACAACAAGGTCTGTCTGTATAACCGGGATGTCTACGGGATATCCGGTATGTTCTGAACCCAGCACCTTCGCCCCGGGCCCCCACCCTACGAAGTCTTCAATAACAAGGGCACGCGCGTCAAAATAACTGCCCGGCCCTATCCAGACCCTGTTTCCGATTTGGCAGTAGCCGTCATAACGGCCCTGAATAAAGGTGTTGTTTCCGATAAAAACGCCATCCCCGAGTTCAACGGTCTCAGGGTGCCTTATAAAGAAGCCGGGGGATACTGTCACATCATTGCCAAGATATTTCACAAGGGCCTTTAGAATAATCCTCCTCATGAGAAAATCCAGGCGTGTTTCACCGTCCCTGAATCTGTCAAAAACGGCACAAACCTCTTCGGATGAAAAAGCATTTCGTATATATACGCTGAAATCCCTTTCAAACGCAGGGTCTTCGCTTATCTCCCGCGTACCGAAGACGGCCTTAACCCTTCTTTTTCCTTCATCCATGACTCAGGCACTCACTGATTGATTCAACCACAAAGGACTGCTCCACGGAACTCATTGAAGGATACAGCGGAACAAGAAGGGTATGTGCTGTTATCCGTTCAGTATCCGGGAGCGGACTTATGCCGGGATTCCGGTAACACGGTTCAAGGTGAATAGCCATAATCCCCCTCCTCGTTGCAATCCCTTTTTCAAGAAGCTTCTGCATAAGTGTATCACGTGAAACTGGGGATGAACCTCGAATTTCAATCCAGTAGGACTGATAGTTGTGATAAAGGTGTTGAGGAAAACATGGAACTCTTAGATGGGGTATTTCCGGAAGAAGCCTGTTATAAAATTCAGCAATCTGCCTTCTTTTTTCCAGGATGCCGGGAAGCCGCCCAAGCTGGGCAATCCCAATAGCGGCCTGTATATCCGTCATGCGGTAATTGTAACCTATCTCATTATAGGTTTCCACAAGAACTTTCTCCGAGGAATGCCGTTCGACATCGGACACGGACATGCCGTGATGCCGGAACCTCCTGAGTTTTGATGCCAGTTCAGAGTCGTCGGTGGTTATTATTCCTCCTTCACCTGTTGTAATAATCTTTCGGGGATGGAGACTGAAGCAGGCCATATTGCCGTGACCTCCTATCCTTCTTCCCCTGTATGCCGACCCGATGGCACAAGCCGCATCCTCAATTATTAGTATATTGTACTTTACGGCTATCTGCCTTATCCCGTCTATCTCTGCCGGCAGCCCCATCTGATGCACCGGCATAATTGCTTTTGTCCTGCCGGTAATAGCTGCTTCAATTCTGTCTACCCTCATATTGCATGTCTCCGGATCAATATCAACAAAAACCGGGGCAGCTCCGGCATGGACAACGGCATTAGCGGTCGCTATAAATGAAAGCGACGGCACAATGACTTCATCTCCCCTGCCGATTCCGGATACAGCAAGTGCCGCGTGCAAAGCGGTAGTACAGGAGGTTGTTGCAACTGCATGCCGCGCACCAACATATGCGGCAAACTGTTCTTCAAACTCTGCGACCCTCGGGCCCTGGGTAACCCATGCGCTGTCAAGGACCCTCGCTATAAGTTCCTTTTCCTCGTCTCCAAAATCCGGTTTGGTTATTGGTATATTCATTTTCATGTCTGCCAGTTGAAAACAATATCCTTTCTGCCGAGTTCCTTCAGGTCATACTTCTGAGACATGAACCAGTCCACATAGAGGCTGATTCCCTGATTGATATCCACCAGCGGGCGGTATCCGAAAAGACTTGCAGCCTTTCTGATATCTGCGTAATGCCGCATGACATCACCGGGTCTGCTGCTCTCATAAACCGGGGAAAGATTATGCTTCCCGAGCTTTTTGATTATCAAGCCTGACAGGTCATTGATGCTGACCTCCATTCCCCTTGCTATATTAACGTGTTGGGCTATCATCTCATCACATTCAGATGCCATAATTATTCCCTTAACCGTATCTGTAACATATGTAAAATCGCGCGTCTGGGACCCATCTCCAAAGATTATAGGCGGTTCATTATTCAGCACACGGATAACAAATTTCGGGATAACTTCTCCGTAAGCACCCTCAAAATGCTCTCTGGGGCCGTAGGTATTGAACGGCCGGACAACCATTGATTCAAGACCATATGTCCGGAAATAGGCAAGCGTGTATAATTCACCCGCAAGCTTGCTTGCCCCATACACGGTCGTCGGCTCAAGCGGGTGTTCTTCTGTCATCGGCGCAACTTTTGCTGTCCCGTATGCCTCTGACGATGAGATATAAATGAAACGTTCCACTTTGTTTTCAAGGCTTGCCATGCAAAGGTTAAGCGTACCGGTTGCATTCACCTCATGATTAATCATGGGGTCCTTTATTGAAACCCTCAGACACTGCACCGCCAGGTGATAGACCACTGAAATTCCTTTTGTTATCGTTCTGAGCAGTGATAAATCTCGGACATCTCCTTCAATAATTTCAACCTCTGGATTCCTGTCATGCTGAAGGAGATTCTCCCTCCTGCCGGATGAAAAATTATCCAGGACCACAACATGATTGTCTTCGCTCAGCGCGTCCACCAGATGGCTGCCGATAAAACCTGCCCCACCGGTAATCAGGATTTTTTTCTTATATATTTTCATTCATAAAACCGTTTTATTGTCTCAGCGATATATCCGATATCTTCATTTCCAAGTTCCGGATAAATGGGAAGAGAGAGGATTTCACTGCTGGCCCTCTCTGCCTCGGGAAAATCGCCAGCCCTGTATCCGTATTTCCTGCAGGCCTCCTGAAGATGTATAGGCAGTTTATAATGTATCCCCGTACCAACACCTTTTCCGGAAAGGTACTCCTGAAGCCTTTCTCTTTCACGGGTCCTGACCACGTAGAGATGATAGACATGCCTTCTGTTTTCCGCCTCTTCCGGCAATTGCAGCGGAGTGTCTTTCAGCAACTCACCATATAGCGCAGCAATCCTTCGCCTTGAATCATTATAAGCATCAAGATACTTCAGCTTGACCCTCAGTATAGCGGCCTGTATTTCGTCAAGCCTGCTGTTATAACCGATAACCGTATGCTCAAACTTTGTTGTATGTCCGTGGTTACGGTAGAGCCTTATCTGTTGATTCATATCCTGGGCGCCGGTAACTGCAATTCCTCCCTCTCCGTACCCTCCAAGATTCTTTGTAAAGTAAAAACTGAAACAGCCGGCATCCCCCATTGCTCCGCACTTCCGGTTTTTATATTCGGCGCCATGCGCCTGGCACGCGTCTTCAATCACCCGGATTCCATGCTTTTGTGCCAATTCCATTACAGGATCCATATCTGCGGACTGCCCATACATATGGACCGGAATAATCGCCCTTGTCTTTTTGCTTATCCGCTGCTCTATCTGATTGACGTCAATCGTAAATGTACGGGGATCTATATCAACAAAAACCGGGGTTGCCCCGGTATATGCGATTGCCTCAACTGTCGCAAAAAAGGTATTCGGCGTGGTAATGACCTCATCCCCTTCACCGATACCGCAGCCAAGCAGAGCGATCTGGATTGCCTCTGTGCCTGAACCAACCCCGATGGCATATCTTGCTTTGCAGTAGGCCGAGAATTCCTCTTCAAGACCAGAGACATTCGGTCCGAGATAAAGGTTCATACCTGCAAAAACAGATTCAATTGCCTGCATGACTTCCTGCCTAATCGGCTCAAACCCTGCCTTCAAATCCACAAGCGGAATATTTTTCATGCTATTTCCTTTCATAAGGCTCCCACATATATGGTCTTTTGAAAAAACCCGCGATGCATACAAGCTCATCAACTGTTTTAATGATTTTCGCGGGATTCCCTGCTACAACAGAGTTTTCAGGCACATCTTTCGTAACAACCGAACCCGCTCCTATCAGGCTGTTTTTGCCTATTCTAATTCCCGGCAGGATGGTTGAATTTGCGCCAATCCGCGAAAAATCCTCAACAATAGCGCCTCCCTTGCATTCTTTATATTTAGGACATCCCATTGGATGCGGATCATCAGTGAATACGACGTTCGGGCCGACAAACACATAACACCCGATAGTAACCATCTCCATAAAGCAGTTGCTGTGTATCCTGCTGTTATCACCTATCCGGTTGCCAAATTCAAGCACGGAGTTTGTCCCGATGCTGACATTATTTCCGATAATGTTGTCCTCACGGATGGAAACACCCTGGCCTGTCTGCATTTCATCTCCGAAAGTGCTTCCAGCGTAAATCGTGCTGAAAGGGCGGATACGGCTGTTCATGCCAATCGTGAGAGTCAGTTCCCCTTCAGAGGCGCCCCGTGGCGGTTTTCCGATAATACACGGAGGCTCTATAATCGTCCCTTTGCCTATCAGAACATTCGGAGAGATGGTGTTATTCACAGGGTTACTTTTGACCCTCCTTTTCTGATTGATTTTTCTATGGCTTCAAGTATTTTTACAACCCTCACGCCAGCCTTGCCGTCAGTTATCGGTTTTTTGCCGGTGCTGATGCAATCTGCCAGGTGGTCTACCGCGATCTTCAATGCCTCAGAATGGTCAATCCTTGGCGCGTACATGTCTCCGATCCTGTACTGGATTCTTGTCTGATATATCAGTTTTTTATCGGCTTTTGTAAGGGTAATCCCCTTATCGTATATCTTGATTTTTTCAGCAGGTTCAAGGTCGTCAAACACGACCATTTTCCGGCTGCCTCCGATAATAATCCTCCTGATCTTGACCGGAGACATCCAATTCACATGGAAATGCGCGATCATATCACTTGCGAACCTTACCGTTACATACGCTATATCCTCTATTCTGTTTCCGGTATGGCTTGTCCCGACAGCTGTCACGCTCACCGGCTTTTCCGAAACCAGGTAATCCATCATTGAAATATCATGAGGAGCGAGGTCCCATACCACGTTTACATCTGACTGAAAAAGACCGAGGTTCACCCTGACGGAATCAAAATAAAAAAGTTCCCCAAGCTCACCTGAGGCAGTCAGTTCCTTCATTTTTTTCAGGGCTCCGGTATAAATAAAGATATGGTCAACAAAGATGATGCATCCCTTTTTCTCCGCAAATTCAACAAGCTTTTCCCCATCCCTGACCGTTGTGGTAAGAGGCTTTTCAATAAAGACATGTTTCCCGGCTTCAAGCGCCTCGCGAGCAAGTTTATAATGTGTGCGGGGAGGTGTGGCAATCGCAACCACCTGCAAATTATTATCCCTGAGCAGTGCCTTGTAATCTGTCGTGGTAATGACTGAAGGGTATCTCAGATGTATCCGCTCAAGTTTTTCAGCGTCAAAATCACAGGCGTATCTGATATCCGTATGGAAGTTTTCGCTGAAATTCCTGATGAGGTTGGGCCCCCAGTAGCCGCATCCGATAACGCCTGCCTTAATCTCTTTCATGTTTCTTTTCCTTTTTTTTCATCTCTTCCCTGATACCGGCTATCTCCGAATTTACAAAAGCATCGCCCGGCAGCCGTTGCAATGAATACTGATATGCCTTAAGGGCATCCTGCAACCGTCCCATTTCATGAAACGTTTTCCCGAGGGTAACAAGAAATCTTGGATTCTGTCGGTCAGAAACCGCCATTTCAGCAGCTATGAAAATAACCGTATTATACACATCCTCTCTGGTAAGTCTTAATTTTTCTATTATAGAATGATTCTCCGGAGAATTTTTCACAAATATAACGGCAATCGGTTCAATATATACAGGAGTCCATTCATCATCCTCCGGAAGTTTCAGAAGGAGCCTGGGCACATTCCCATAAACATCAAGGGTATCAAATAAAATGCAATTAATCCTGTAGTGTTCCAACAGCCTTTTCCAGAGAGGCTTTCTGCCTTCGGGCAGTTTTGCGCTTTCAATGGAATCAACGGCATTCATCATCCAGGAGTACTCCAGCTGCTGCTGATAATTCAGCCAGCGTGTATCCAGGAAGTTCTTTTTCCACGGATAAAGCCTCCAGACAAGATACCCGCCATAAGGATGGCTGCTCAGTATGTTGCCCGGGACTTTATTCTTTTCAATAAAATCCACTGCCTTTACCGGCGTGTAAGTTCCCCTTGCCACATCAAGATTAAACCACTGGAATCTGAATACTCCTATAAAGAAAAGCACTGATGACAACACTGCCAGCACACTGAAGGCGGTCAGGATTTTCTTATATGATTCATCAGAAATTCTTTCAAACAGAGAACGGAAAAGCAGGTTAATCTCTTTTCCAAGCACCATTGCCGCGAGAGAGCCATAATAGACAGTATACCTGCCTGATTTCGCTGCCATGTAAAAGAACCCTGAAAGAAGAACGATGTGGGTAAAATCCATCTTCCTGTTTCTCAGGATCAATACAACCGGGAATAGAAGAGCAAGAGGGAAATATCCGTAATTGAAGGGAGACAGTTTGTTAAGGTACATTGAAAACGGTGACTGATATTCCTGGATACCGGTTTCAAGAAAAGCGTATTTCGACGATAAGGCGATTGAAAAAGCCTCCCAGCCTGTCGGGTTGATATATGAAGCTCCAAGCGCGAGAGTTGTTGCGGAAAAGAAAGTAATCGCGTCCCTTTTTGAGTAAGCCGCTTTTTTGAATACAACCTTGAGACCTTCGCAGAACATATATACGGCGATAATAATATTTCCGATTATAAACCCGCCGTGAAGGTTGGACCACAAAAGCATAAACAGTGGAAGAATAAAAAGGAACCATACCTTATTCTCATCAGGTCTTTGAATTACCTGGTCCCTGAATTTTTCCAGGATTATTAAGGTCATTGGCGTAAACAGGATTACAAATAATACAGGCCTCTCGCCTGTATACCTCAATGCGTCAAGATAAAGAAGAAAAACCAGAATAAAAGATATATAAAAACTTACGTTCCAGCGCCTGAGCTGCCACATGACCAGCAAAAGCATCATGGTAAGCAGGGCGCCTCTCATGATAATTATCCCAGCCGGACCCGCGTGATTGAATATCAGATAGAAAAATACCTGGCCAAGCCAGTATTGCTTGAGAATGAAATTTTCCCTTTCGGGAAGAAGATTTTTGTTCTCCTGAAGGTCCGAGGTATAAGAAAACGGGTCTTTGTCAGGAATGGTTCCGGTCTCAACTATATATCTGCCCGTTGATATATGCCACCAGAAATCGGAATCAAAAAGCCTCGAAGATATGAAGGCATGAAAAAACCCGGCAACAAGGACAAAAAAGGCAAGTACGATGAAAAGATTTGTTCTGTTTTTTTGCATAGAAAAAAATCAGGCCCGGGGTTGCCGGGCCTGATTTTTTAGCAGTTATTAGTCGGAATATATCTGCTTGTTGTGCATTACAGCGTTTCTGTCAGTTGCAATTACCTGCATGAAAGGAACCTGGCCTGCGCCATTCTGGGCAATGGCGATCTGGCATGCGATTGAAGTATTTACCGTGCCTTCATTGAATAAGCTTACAGCCGGAGCCCATGGTGAACGTTCGCTGTAAAGGATGCGGCGTGCGGATACGAATGCCGAGTCAAGCGTGCCGGCATTCATATATACTCCCAGCTGGGAGTTATTCGCATCAGCAGCTGTAACCTGACCGTCTCCATTTGAGTCTACTTCCCTCTGTGCTGCTCCCGTGTTTGAGATACCCTTTAAGGCAGAGTTCAGCCAGCCCTGAAGTTCCGGTTCAATTGCTGATCCAGCCCTTGTTACCGCGCCCTTTCTGCCTCTTTCCTGCATTCCAAGGTAGCCGGGGATTGCGATTGCTGCAAGAATACCAATAATAGCTACAACGATAAGTAATTCAATAAGGGTAAAACCTTTCTGCTCCTTCAGATTATTGACTGCTTTATACATTCTTCCTCCTTTTTTATATGTAGCAATCATGCAAATGACTGCCAATCACTGTTGTCTCCTGACAACAGCCTGATTCCATCTCCTGTGTCATCACCTCCTTCTCTACAGATTAAGAAGCAAGGCCCATGCCAACCTGAAAACGATTATACAATATAAAAAAATAAAAGAAAAGTAAAAAATAATCAATAGGTTATAAAATATTCTTCTATTAATGCTTTATATATTTACTGGATTTATTGATAGGATATTTCAGAATAATGTCAGGCAATTGACAAAAAATGTCAATTTATTGTTTCAGTACCGCGTTAATCCTTACAATAATCTCCGGCATTTGAATCTCTTTTTCATTGATCAGGAAGGTCAATTTCACTTTTACCGCGGAAGGAAGGGAGTCTTTGTCCTTTGATTCCCATTCAGACTCCCATTCACCTTCAGTTTCCCCTTCAGTAATTTTGAAATACTCTATTTTAAGGTCCTTCACCTTCGGGTCAAGTGTATATACCGTGCCAATATCATCCTCCATGACATCTTCAAGGAAGAACACGGCCTCTCTCAGCTTTAAACCGTCAGAATCTACCCACAGGTATACCCATTTCAGACCGGCTGAATCTTCCGGACCTTCAGCCGGCGTATCCACACTTGAGGTAACAAACCCGACAGAATCCGATTCACCCTTGAAATAAAGCATCTTCCCCTCAGGGATTGATCTTATATAAGGATAAGCGCCCCTCAGCAGCCATGAAATCCTGTCCCCGAGTATCCGCATTCTCTGAGCTGTCTCTTCCCGTTCAGTTCCCTTTTCCATTGATTTGTAGCCAAGCCTCAGACCTGCAAAGAGAATAACAATGATCGTAACTGACAGGGTTATACTGATTAGGAGTTCAAGAAGGGTAAATCCCCGGCTATTTTTCAGGTTCATCGGGAGTAATGGCACGAATACCTTTCAATTCAAGACTGCCTGAGGGGTCCCACGTAATCCTGACGGTTATTTCATAAAGTTCCGTACCGGACTCATCCCTGAGCATCGCAATCCTCGAACCTTTCATTCCATCCTCAAATTCAAAGGTATCTGTTACATCTGAAATCTCGGGCACCGCATACGATTCATCAAGAAGCGCTCTCGCGTGAAACACGGCCCTCGTATAGTCTTCCGCCTTTTTCTGAGACCTTAGGGCTATAGAAAAAAGCTGGAATAACGTAACAATGGCTACACCAAGAATAGCCATCGCTACCATTACCTCAAGGAGCGTGAACCCCTTTTGCCTTTGCGGTTCCGAGAACCGGGTCAATCTCACATATGTATTCCCTGCTGTGAGCATCTCGTATCTGTATCACCCCTCCTGTACTGTTGCCCTTTGAAAAAAACGTTACGGGTTCACCCGCTACCGTAAAACCTTCCGGAAGAGAATGCTCATTTTGTATGGCATCCCTTTTTAGAAGCCAGTATTTGTTTTTATTCTCCTCATCGAATACAAAGGTTACAGGGATTCTCTCCAGCAGGGATAGCTCCCTTGCATATCTCAAGATAGCATTCAGGCTTCTTACTTCTCCCTTAAAAAGAGAGTTCTCGCGCAATCTCCCTGCGGAAAGAAGAACGATGGAGAGTGATAATCCTGTAATGAACAGGACAATAAGCAATTCAAGGATAGTGAATCCCTTACTGCCAGTTGGTAATATCCTTATTTTCATTGTCTCCGCCGGGAGCCCCGTCCGCTCCGTATGATAAAAGGTCGTAATCCCCATGACTTCCCGGTGACTGATAATTGTATGGTTTCTCCCACGGATCATTAGGAACGCCCTTTTTCAAATACGGACCGTCCCAGTTTGCTATGCCAGGGTTGGTCGAAAGGGCGCTCAGCCCTTCTGCTGTTGTGGGATACCTGCCGGTGTCAAGCCTGAACTGGTCGAGCGCCTGGCCAAGAAGCTCTATCTGGGCCTTTACTGCGGACTGTTTTCCCTTGCCGACCTTCGGGATTAACCTCGGGAAAACAAGGGCTGCAAGCATCCCGATAATGACCATGACAACAAGAAGCTCAACAAGAGTAAAGCCCTTTTTGTTTCTCAGAGTACCTTCTTTAATTTTTATCTTCATGTTTCCTCCAATATACAAGCTGAAATAATCAACCCAAACTGTCTGTTTTGAAATGAATCTATTAAAGCGGTATCTCATTTATGCTGAAAATACCAATCAGCATGGATATAACTATAAATCCTACAATAAGCCCCATAATAAGAATAAGCGCTGGCTCAAAAAGGCTGACAAGCCGTTTTATAAGGCTCCGGCTCTCTGTTTCAAACCGGTCGGCAATCAGCAGGAACGTTTCCTCGAGTCTGCCTGCCTCCTCTCCCACGGCGACCATCTGTGTCACAACCGGAGGGAACACACCGCTGTCCCTCAGCGGAGCTGCTATGCCACGGCCCCTCCTTACGCCGTCTTCAAGAACATCAAGTCTGGATGAGATAACCTCGTTGCCAACCACCTCGCGTGAAATCCTTATTGCCTCAAGCACTGGCACACCGCTCTGGAGCATTGTACCAAGAGTCCTCGAAAACCGCGCAATCATTAGCCTGATGATCAATTTTCTTATCAGAGGAAATTTTATCTTTAGTGTGTCAATAAACGTCTTTCCTTCGGAAGTCTTCGCATAAGCCCGCAGAAGAACTATTACACCAGTAATAATACCACCGATAGCCCACCAGTAAGAAGCCAGCCCCTTGCTCATTTTCATGAGCAACATCGTGGGAAGCGGAAGCGCCTGTCCCATATCTTCAAAAATCTTTGAGAATTCAGGTATAACGTAAAGCATAAGTACAGCAATGGCAAGCCCGCCAACAAGCGAAAGAAGGAGAGGATATATCATTGCTGACATCATTTCTTCACGGAAGGCAATGGTCGTTTCAAGGAAAGAGACAAGCCTTCGCAACACGGTATCAAGTATTCCGCCTGCTTCTCCGGACTTTACCATATTAACATACAGTTTCGGGAATACATTATGCTTTCCTATGGCCTGGGAAAGGGACTGTCCGCGCTGGATGTCCCTGTACACCTCGGCTATGATATTCCTGAGAACCTTTTTTTCAGTGTGTTCGGAAAGCACAAAAAGGGCTTTGTCCAGAGGAAGCCCGGATTCCAGAAGATTGCTAAGTTCCTGCGTAAAAATGAGAAGGTCCTTTGAAGTGATCCTCTTTGCGACCAGGCTCTTCCTGGTATCAGTATCCGGCCTGATGCTTATAGGCAGGAGGCCCTTCCCCCTGAGGATATTTTTCAGGTTTTCTTCACTCGCAGCCTCGATAGATTCCCTGAACCTGGCGCCAGAGTTATCTACAGCTTCATAGATGAAAAGCGGCATATAATATGTTATCACAGGGATGGGGGTGCGTCAATTAACCCTTTACCGATCCTCAGTTCAGATGCTACAATCTCTCCACGCCATGGAGTATCAGAGTATAAGAAACTGGCCTGAAATGGAACGGCCGAGGGAAAGACTTCTGAGATATGGAGCCCAGGGTCTTTCAAATGCCCACCTGCTCGCGATAATTCTTCGCACCGGGGCCGGCAAAAAAAGCGCGATAGACCTTGCCATGGAGTTATTGAAATCGTTTGGAGATCTGAAGAATATTGAGAATGCGTCACCGGAAGAATTCTCCGGAGCAAAAGGAATCGGCCAGGCAAAGATCGCACAGATAAAGGCCGCATTTGAACTTGGAAGGAGGCTTGCTGAGGAACGGACTGAAAAGGGCCCGATTTTTTCTAACGGTCAGGATGTTTTCAGCTATTATTGCGGCCGGTTGAGAAACCTTAAACAGGAGGTTTTTCTTTGCGCGCTGCTCGACGCGAAAAACAGGGCATTCAGGGATTACACGGTTACAACCGGTACGCTTACCAACTCACAAACACATCCCCGTGAGGCATTCAGGTTTGCGATCAAAGAGGCCGCGGCATCGGTTATTTTCGTACATAACCATCCGAGCGGCGATCCTTCCCCAAGCCGTGAAGATATAATTATTACAGAACGCCTTGTCAGCGCGGGCAAGGTTATCGGCATCGCGGTGCTTGACCACGTCATTATCGGCGATGATAAATTCACAAGCATGCTGGAAAAGGGTCATATAAAGCATTAACGGGAGGCGATATGTCTAAAATAAGGAAGGCTATTATCAGTGTATCAAACAAACAGGGCATTGCTGAATTCTCAGCCGCACTCACTTCAATGGGGGTGGAAATTCTCTCAACCGGCGGGACCGCTAAAACGTTACGGGCATCCGGAGTCCCGGTGAAGGAAGTTTCAGAATATACAGGATTTCCTGAAATGCTTGACGGAAGAGTAAAAACCCTTCACCCGAAAATTCACGGCGGACTGCTCGCGAGAAGAGAAAACCCGGATGACATGGAAGCGATTAAAAACCATGGGATAGATACCATAGACATGATCGTCGTTAATCTTTATCCCTTTGAATCAACAGTCGCGAAACCGGGAGTTACCTTTTCCGAGGCCATAGAGAATATTGATATCGGCGGACCTGCAATGCTCCGTTCCTCGGCAAAAAACTTCCAGGGAGTAGTTGTAATCACTGATCCGTCAGATTATGGAAAAATTATCGAAGAAATGAAGACCCATAATGGGGATGTCAGTTATCAGACCCGCTTTGAACTTGCCAGGAAGGTCTTCAGACATACATCAAGATATGATTCCGTAATCGCTGATTATCTGACAAAAATACCTTAACTGATGAAAGCACTTATACTCGGGGGCAGCGGCAGGGAACATGCCATCGCCTGGAAACTTGCGCAAAGCAGCCATATTGAAAGAGTTTACTGCTCACCGGGAAACTCTGGCATCGCTGATATAGCTGACTGCATAACCACAGGCACTGACGACATGCAGGCACTTGTTGATTTTGTAAAATTTGAATGGATCGATTTGACTATTGCCGTTTCAGAACCGTTTATAGCCTCAGGCGTTGTTGATTTATTTAAAAAAGAAGGATGCAGAGTACTCGGCCCTTCCAGAAGCGCCGCACGTCCCGGATTCAGCAGGATATTCACAAAGGAACTCCTGAGACATCACAAGATACAGACAGCCGGATACCGGGTTTTTTCTTCCTGCCTTCAGGCTGAGGAACATGTCAGACTGAAAGGCACGCCGCTTGTAATTAAGACCGACACATCTGACGGAGTGTATATAGCCGGCTCAGTTGAAGAGGCTGTAAGCGCCCTCCGGCTCATAATGAAAGAAAAGGCATTCGGAGACATAGGAAAAGGGGTAATAATAGAAGACAAACTGCACGGGGAGGAAGTGTCTTTGCTGGCATGCACTGACGGGAAAACTGTGCTGCCCCTCACCAGTATAAAAATCTATTCCACTGAAAATGACAGCGATGACGGCTGGAGGATGCAAAGTACAGGGGCCTTAAGTCCTTCTCCTGCCTTCACCCGGGAGACGGAACAAGAACTGGCTGACAGGATATTCGGGGCTGTACTGAAGGCTTTTCAGTCAGAAGGCATCCATATCCGCGGAATGCTTTCCGCGAAGGTAATAATCGACAAGGGGCTGCCTTATCTGATCAGCCTCCAATGCAATTTCAGTGACCCGGAAACACAGGTTGTGCTGCCCCGAATGGAAACAGACCTTATGGACATCGCTTCCGCTATTATGGATGAACGGCTTTCTGAAATCAGAATAGAATGGAAAGATGCCATATCAGTATGCGTGGTTGTATCCTCAGAGAATGGTACCGGGAAGTCCGCCGGGATACCGGAGATTAAAGGGCTTGAAGCGGCAAAGGCAATGGAAAATATTATGATATTTCAGAACAGCCCTTCAAGCAGACCTACCCATAAAGCTTCTTCCGGCAGCAGCATACTGAGCGTAAACGCTCTGGGCAGTAACTTGTCAGAAGCACGTGACAGGGCATATGCAGCAGTTGGGGAAATGCAATTTAAAGGAATGCATTACCGCAGTGATATCGGGAAAACATAAATGAAAGGAGATGGTATGAAACCTAAGGTTTTAATCATAATGGGAAGCGATTCAGACCTGCCGGTCATGGAAGGCTCCGGAGAAATACTCAGAGAGCTTGGGATTCCCTTTGAAATAACAGTTGCTTCTGCTCACAGGACACCGGCACGCGTTTCAAAACTCGCGTCGGAAGCAGAAGGGAAAGGGATTGACGTCATTATTGCCGGAGCAGGCATGGCAGCTCATCTGGCAGGAGTAATCGCCTCGCATACTATTCTGCCTGTCATCGGCGTTCCAATTGATTCATCTCCGCTTAAAGGGCTTGATGCCCTTTTATCCACCGTCCAGATGCCTCCCGGAGTGCCTGTTGCAGCAATGTCAATAGGGAAGGCCGGTGCAAAAAACGCGGCATTCCTTGCAGCGCAGATTATTGGCAGAAAAGACAGGAAAGTTTCGGACAGATTCAAGGTTTACAGGGAGCAGATGACCCATGATATTGAAGAAAAGGCGCGCAGCCTTAAAAAGGGCCAGAAAAAATAAGCATGCTCCCGGCAAAATCGACGTTCATTTACGGCAGCGGATTATCGTCTACCGGTGATTTCATTTCATGAAGGTGCATCCCGACTGTTTTCCCTGTTTTCTGAGACAGGCGCTCATCGCGATCAGGCTTGTCACAAAAGATGCTTCTGTCCAGGAGAGAATACTTAAAAGCATCCTGCCTGATATACAGCAGGCTGATACAAGCCGGCCACCCGCATACACTACCACCTTCATTCACAGGACAATCAGAATGCTTCTGGATACGGATCCGTTCCGTGAAATAAAAGGCAGATACAACCGGATAGCCCTTGACATGTATCCATCGCTGAAGCACATTACAGAAAGCGCGAATGATCCCTTATTGACGGCATCAAGGCTCGCGATTGCGGGAAATGTGATAGACTTCGGAATCTTCAAATCTGTTGATATCGAGGGCACCGTCCGAAAGGCGCTTGAGAACCCGCCGGAGGTTAATGACTATAATGAATTCAAAAATGCCATATCTTCAACAGATGAAATCCTGTACCTGACAGACAATTCCGGTGAAATTGTATTTGACAGACTCCTCATCGAAACCCTTGTCGCCTCGGGCAAGACTGTCAGGGCGGCAGTCAAGGGATCTCCGGTAATCAACGACGCAACAATGGAAGACGCGCGCGAATCAGGGATTACTGAAATCTGCGAGGTAATTGACAACGGGTCTGATGGAGTCGGCACAATACTCGAATGGACCTCTACTGAATTTCAGAAGACTTTCACAGATGCCAAACTTGTGATAAGCAAAGGACAGGGCAATTTTGAAACCCTTGAGGATACTGAGAAAGATATATTCTTTCTCTTTCAGTCAAAATGCGGGGTTGTCTCGCAGGAACTCGACCTTCCCAAGGGTTCAATGCTGCTGAAGAAACAACAGGCTTCAGGTAATCTCTTGTAGCGAGGGCTTAAGACTTTATTCTCAGCGAACCATTCACCTGAGCGGAGAGCCCCGCACTCCATCAAGAAATTGCTCAATACGGTTCAGTAAAAGGTAAAACATACTTGGGCGAAGGGAAAGAGTCTTTTTTCAAGCTTCCTCAATTATCACCTTATCTTTTAATCCCAAATCATCAAGAATCTGCGATATATCTGATTTTATGCTACCTGCCTGGTCAGTTTTCAGTGTAACCTGAAAATTAATACCCACTTGCAACTCAGCGCCGGATCGTAGCTTGGGCAATATCTTAGTCCCAAGGCGGTTCCAGAGTTCAGGGGGGATATTGCCTGAGAGTTTGAGGATACACGTTTCGGAGATCATTGGGGGTTCGGGCTTCGTTTTATCTGGTTTACCAGGCCCTGTCTCCGGTGTTGGTTCAGGTTGTGGTTGTATAATATCTTTGATCCCCTGTCCTTTCAGGGATTTTGCTTTCTCTTTCTTTATTAAAAATACCCCCGATTCAAAGGCAACTTCTTCAGGAGAGATAAGCTCTTCAAACCACACCCGTTCGAATGATCCAGCCGGTTTAGATCCTGATGCCAGACCAAAATCGCCTTTTCCTACAAACTCAACGATTTTGTTCCGCAAAATTGAATCCGGATCGATAAGCCGGGTTAAAGAGCCATTAAGAAAGCTTTGACGAAGACTTGTGAGAGGCCATGCGCTACTCTCTTGTAAAGCAGGCGGCCAGTTGCGGTCTATGTACCCAGCTCCGACAGATTCATTCAGGAGAGCCTGTGACTTTAATGCCAGAATTATTCTTCCACAGAGGGTCTCTCCACTGCTGGAATGTCCGGCGCCAAGATCGATTATTTTAAGACCATCGGGTTCTTTATTATCAGCAAGCACCACAAAGCGATAACCACCCCATACTTCATCCTTGGCTGCTTCCTCTGCATCTGCCACTTTTGATTGAATCTCAGCACGGTCTGCCTTATCAAAATCACTGCCCAATGTCCCCTCAATGATTTCTCGGGATACACGTTTCCATGCAAGCCAGAGCTCGATCTTTTCTCTCAAATCCCGGCCCGGCCTTTTAATGCACCAGACAAGTGAACCCGGATACAGCCTCGGGGACTTCCCTCTTTGTTTTGTCCATTCAGCAATTTGCTGTCTCAGTGTTCCACCATTCCATTCGGATTCGGGATCTATTATTACAACCGTAAGACGGGGAGAATCCTGGACAGAGGTGCTGTCAGCCGGGAAAGTCACAATTGGTATACTTGCTCCCCTTTCAAACTCCTTCTGGACCAAAATTCGCATAGCGGGTTTGATCTCTGAATCTTCATCAAGAGAGGCTCTCCTGTCACTCACAACTTTCTTTAAAGTTGGTTGATATCGTATCTGGAATCCGTCTGTGCCGATCTTTCGTATGTAGAAAGCCTTGGCTTCAAGGGCAAGCGCAGCATTATCTATTGAAGTAGTATCTATTTCAGGTTCACCAAGCGCAAACCGAAGTTCGGGAAGATGGGCTATTTTGTCTTTCTGACCTCCGGAAGACTCAAAAAGAATCGCAGTTCCAACCCTACGGTGAATATCCCGCAGGGAACCTTTTGTGTCGGCATCGAGAGCCTTGCCATGGGATTGCATTCCACAGATGTCAGCATCTATTGCCGAGAGAAGTCTCGTTTCACCAAGTTGGCCTAAAACAATACTGCGGAATTCTGATATATCAAGAGGCGCCGAGCCTAATGTAATAAAGGGCTCACGCCTTGCACTTTCATAGCCTTTTCTATATGCCAATGAAATCCATTGTGCAAGCATCGCAAGGGCTCCGCGTGTCTGCTGAAAATGGGGCAGTATCTGCCATTTGCGCTGAAATACGGAAAGTGTGGCGGGATGAAAGGGATAACAGGCCTCGAATCGTTTGCGGAGAAAATCTTTTGCCTTTGCCTCTGTTGATGCAGTATCAACCGCTGTCCATTCAGGCGGAAGTTGGGCACGCCTCTCAAAACACCAGTCAGCGTAAAGCTTTGCAACGTTCTTCCGGATCTTTTCGCTTCCGAGGTCTTCAAATAATCTCCTTCTGACTACTTCGCTGATCTCAGTTTCATCGAGCGCGATTAAGTCCTTTGCCACACGGCGAACTACTTTGGTGATCCTGTCCTGCCATTGAATATCATAGTCTGTCATCTCAACCTGACTGCGTGGAAGACTTATTACGGCGGCGCTTTTTGTGGTGCCGGTCATTGCAACAGTAAGGTTCTGAATAAAGGCGTGGAACTGGTCAGCCATTCCCCGATGACGATTCACAAAGTTGAGCACTTCATCACAAAGAACAAGAACCGAGCCACCTGCTGCTTCAAATACTTTTCCAAGCGCCTCAGTGCCCGGAGGTGTTTTCCTGGCAGATGGGCCGAGCAATGATACACCTTTTTCCCCTGCAAGCTGCCATGCCAGGTCTATCCAGGGCGTTTCTCTTCCTTCCTGGGGATCCCATGCATTGCCAACAAAAACTCCGGCTTTTGCTTTTGGGGTGGATGTGAGGCCGGTCTCATCAAGAAATTCGGTGACCCCTTTAAATGTGCTTGCCTTGTCCGCATTACGCACAAGATGAAACAGTGTGGTAAGTGTATGTGTTTTTCCACCGCCAAATTGTGTAATTAAAGTAAGAACCGGCGCGGTATTCTCAGTTTTTCCGCTGAGCCTGCGGAGTACCATTCCCGCGTGTTCCCTTAAAGCTTTTGAAAAATAAGTTCGAACAAAGAATTGTTCAGGCTTTCGGTAATCTTCCGGCGCAGTTCCAGCAACAACCTGTTCCAGAGCGATAGCAAACTCATCCGGATTAAATGAACGGCCTTCCCGAACTTCTTTCCTCGGTATCGCGACTTTATACCAGGGTTCCATATGATGCTCCTTATAAGGGATTAACGTATCTATGTATTCTGGGTTTTAAAATAACATGTTTCGTAATATAAATTGGATCAAGGGCTTTCGATGGTTCAACTATTTTTCTTTCAATTAGTAAAAATAGAGCAGGATTTAGGCGACGAGTTCCCCACTCCAAATTTTTATTAACTTCTGGAATAGAAACACTACTTCCTCCACCGGACATTTTTATTAACATTTGTGCTAATTCTATAGAATCATCTTCAGGATTCCAGTATTTAAAATATGAATCAGTAAGTGCAAAAAGGGCTTCAGTTGTACCTATGTCACTGAATCCAATTTTCCCCATGCCAAGGGTTTTAAGTAATTTTACATATCCTTTTTCTTCGAGTTCATCGGCAGCTATGCTTATTTCTTCTTCAGAAAGATTGATATTATCTAATACCTCTTGTGCTGACAATAGTGGATCGTTTGATAAAGCATGTTCAGATTTATCACTCAGAAATCTCAAAAGTACAATTGCATGATCACTTAAATTTAGCGTTTCTTTGAGGTTTAATTCTGGTGAAGCTGTTACCGGCTTTTCAGATGGCAGCAGCTTTCTTTTCAATATTCCGTATATTTCTTCAATATTTTTTTCTCTTAAATCTTGATATGCCACTGTATCGAGTATTCCCGGAATTTTAGTATCATCAATTCTTATCGGCAATATGTATTCCTTGTTTTCCTTAAATGCTCTCTCCTGTGCTGCTCTTCGCTCATGTCTTGTCCATTGTTTTGCCGCATAGTGTTTAGAGAGAAACATGACGCAATATTTGCCTGCCTGGCTGTAAATGTAAGATAGATGCTCATATAAATCCTTTCCCCAAAGCTCATCTTCTTCATAAGCATCATAAAAAAAGTGAAACCCATCTTTTTGTAATAAATCAGCCAGTTGTTTTGCATAAGCTCGATCTTCACCAGCAAATGATATAACTACATCGTATTGTTTTTCTTGTTGGCTCTCCGGCATTACTACTTTAGGTTGAGGAAATTGCTTATCTTTGTTAATACCCCGCAGATATTCCGCTACCTCGATTTTCTCAAAAATAGGTGATGAAAGGAGAGACAGTATTTTGCTTATCTTGACAGCAATCTCTTTCTTCACCGTCTCAGAATATTTTGCCTTTGTGATTTCTTGCTCTAAGAATAGAAGTTCTATCAAAGCTGCTGCCTTAAGATGTTTACGCGACGTTATAGAAATTTTGTCTCTGAAAGGGCAGGAACCATTTTTGCTGATTTGCTCGTTTCTATAGGAAATCATGTTCTGAATGCGTTCCTGGTCTTCAGCATACGGGAACGTTTTGAGGTTAAGGAGTGATAATTGGGTTTTTTGAGTTTCGAGATACTGATGAACATCTTTCAAGCCATCCTGAAATATTTCATAATCACTCTCAGAAAAATACACATCGATACTATGACCGTCATCTTGTTCCCATTCCTGGACATCTTCAAAGAAGACATCCGATGAAAATGGAATTAAACTGGAAATTTGCATTGCTACCGATAATCGCTTTTTCAAATTATTTTCTAAACCCATCCAATACTTAGACTGTCTTGAGCCTGTATAATCATTTAAATCATCAAGTAAATTTCGCGAAAGAGACACCTTGCAGTTTTTATTGCCTTTCGAAAGAAGAACTGTATATTCCATTGTGTCAGAAATATATTGGACTTGTTCGATCTTTACATGACGATCGATCTTCTCGATAGTATCTTTAATTATTTCAATTGCTGGTATACTGTCATCAGTCATGAAAATTTAGTCTCATATATCTATCACCTTGGCACAGCCAAAAGCATAGCATCAAGCAGCCGTTTTTCCTCGCTGCCTTTGGGATAAAGTGCTGACAACGCGTTGGATAACCTCAGAAAGTCAGGGCTTCGCTCCACCTCTGCTTTAAGCAATGCCCGGAGTGCGTTGGCCCTGCCACTTGCCTGTAATAACATTGCGGCATGAACCCTATCAAGGGTTGTTGCCCCACGATGTTCTTTAAGTGATTCTTCAGAAACAGGCCCTCCAGTCTTTCTTTGCCGGCTCCGACCTTTGATTTGTGGTACGGCTCCCTCCTGGCTTCCTGCAAATAGTGTTAATTGTGGAGATTCTTCTGCACTGCTTTCTAATTTATCTGCAATGGCTTGTGCACCGTCTTCTCCAAAAAGTTGCTTTGCACGTTCAGCAATAGAGAAAAGTCTGACAACACCTTTTTTTGTCTCAATTATCCGGCCTTCCCACTCAGGCAAATGGATACCGAGTGGTTGCGCAAACCGGCGGACAACATCAAAGACAAGGCTGAATCCTTTCTGTTTTGCTTTAGATGTATCTTCATCATCTTCAATGTCTTCCTCTGAAGCATCAACATTATTATCAGCCTGTTCTCCGTTTGTACTTTGCAGTGTCCATAAAAATAGAGCTGTAAGCCTGGCATCTTCTTCTACCGCACCTGCTGCTCCATTCCTTGCTTTTGCAGCCTCAGTACCGAGAACCTGTTCAAGGGCAGTACGACCAACTACTTCCCAAACCTTTTCAAGATACTCTGCAAGTTTAACTTCTCTGCCCTCAGCGGTTTCAACCTTTGAGTATCGGCTGAATATTTCAAGGGCAGGGCCAATACATGCAAACACAAGATCTGCACCTCTGATTCCCTCTGATTGCAATCTTTCCATCCAATCACCAACACGATGAGGTAGTTCACGCAAAACGTCACCCCAGTCACCTACAGATGCATTATCAGGCCTTGGACGACAGACGAGATGGACGCTTGCAGACAAAGCTGCTGCATCTTGTGCATTTAATCTGCCCCCGGCCTCTGTTGTTATAGGCCATGAAGCAAGAATTACCATGTTTGCATTCAATATGCCATTAAGTAAAGCTTCCCACCCTTCTGTAGATTTATGTGCAAACACAATTGTGGCGATTCCATCATCTTTCAATATCCTTCTGCCTTCAACAAACGCTTTTGTAATAGTATCTTCAAAAAACTTTGGTGTTTTAGACTTACCATCAACAATATGTGCCTGATTCCACACGCATTCCGGGATTTTTGGGGTTAAAGGATTGTGTGGATCAAAACTGTCACCTTTTGTCATTTTGTGATTTGGGAGAATTCTCTTTAACCATACATAGAAGAAATCTGATAAATCAGAATAAGGTACAGCGTCATAATACGGTGGATCAGTAAACCAAATTGAAGCACTTGAAGCAGGCAAAGGGTGATTTGCTGCATCAGATTGCTCAACCGTCCCAATGGTTTTTTGCCAAGACCCTATCTTCTCTATTGTTTCAGATATCCACATAATGATTGAGTAAAAACTCCCCATACTTTCACCTGATGGTATTAGCTCAATAAAGTCCCAAATCATTGGTAAAGCTTGTCTCCCAAATGCACCAGGTGCGCTTTCACCGTGAGGATTCCAGCGGCAGTGTGCATTGTGTTGCATTATTAATTTGCCGAATGCCATTGCTAAAAGTTCTTTTAAAATATTTGGGGATCTGGAATGTGACAAATCAATAGAATTAATTTTATCAATTATTGTTAGAAGAGACATTTTCTGCCGTGGAGTAAATAAATCACCAAATTGTTTTATTCCATATCTTGTGACAGCTGTCAAACCTCTTGCATTAGGTGATGGTCTTATTTCATTAATGTGTTCATCTGGTAGAGGAGGAATTAGCCCTTTTTTTATTAAGGATGCCTTTTTTATTTCTAATCTATCCATAACAAGAGATAGTGCGAGTCTGTCTGATTTAGTAGGAACTTGGTAGCTTTTACCCATTTTCCCTTCACATGTTTTTATGACAACGAGAAGTGTCGATCCCCCTAATCTTTCGCCATTGCTATCAGATAAATATGTTGCACCTCCGATTTTTTTAGACAATTGATCTTTAATCCGGTCTGACAATAGAACACTATTACATGATGGGCATATAGCTCTGGCATTAGCAACTGTTCCTGAAGGTACTTCTGCATCATTTTGAGGATTAAATATTTCAAATGTGAGATAAGGGGACTTCCCGTTTGATCTCTCCACTTTATATCTTAGAGCATATTTTCGACCCCTCTTTCTTGCTAACCAGAAAGACCTAACCAAAGGTATATCAGCTCCACAGTTAGGCGACTCGCATCTCACTGTCCGTGCCCACAGATAAGCAATTGGTTTTGACCCGTCAGTATCAGGCGGATAAAACTCTGCAAGTTCCTTTTCAGCTTCTTCTTTAATCTGTTGTCCAACTTTTCGTAGTTCATCAGCCAGCGCTGGGCCGTGGCGAGGAATGTCTTCAAGCATTACTTTGAGAATCAAACAAGCAACAGGATTCAGATCACTCGCAAATGTTTCACAGCCGAGCCGCAATGCCTCAAGCGGGATCGAACCGCCACCGGCAAAGGGGTCAACCACCAAAGGTTTTTCCTCTGGATGTACTGCTTTTACCAATCCTCTGCTAATATCCAACCATGTCTGATTAGCAGACAAATCCCAGTTTGCAAAGTCGCCGATGAATTTAAGCAGTGATTTACGAAGGTCTTTATCTGTTGGCCCTACTTCTCCCTGAAGTGTGGGCAAAAGACTGCGAGCTTTTTCTTTAAAATCTTCTGGACAATGTTCGTCACACGGATCAGGAAGGAGTAAGCCAAGGAGCATTGCCCGGCAAGCTGCTAACGGACGTCGCGCCCACCATAAATGAAGCGTTGACGGATGCCCATGCCGGATAGATTTTTCCCGTGCCGAATGCTTCGAAACAACCGCAATCGGAAAATCTACTTCAGCAAGTCGTTTACATTCTTTAGGGATCATGCTTCTTTTATCTTTTCTTTGAGCGTAATAATTTTTTTAACAATATCTTCAATTGTCTTACTCGACTTACCTTGATCTTTAGCTTTTTCGATGATCGACCTAATCGCTACGGGATTCTTTAATGCCTGATCTTTATTGTTTAAACCTAAACTGTTTTGAACACCGTTAAGAATATCTTGAAAGATTTCTTTCCCTATCTCATTTTCAAGTGTTGTCTCAAGGTCTTTCTTAAAACAAGAAAAGTCATCTCCTATTCTCTCCGGATAATCTTCCTCGTCTTGTCTCATTAATCGCAGCAAATAACGATTTGTCTCTGGTTTTGTATCCTTGTTTCCTTCATCACTATCCCAAACAACATATGTCCGAATTCCTAATTTCTTGAATATGATATATGGCCGATCAAGGTTATTTTTTCCCATGCATGGAATTACAGAAATACCTTTACTTTCAAAATCATGCCCCATAGAAGAAGCTGTACCGAGAAGAGCTGCCCTATCATCTTCCCCTTCTACTAGCACAGCAACATCGGCAAAGAATCCCTCGTTCATCCATGGTGTCATAATGGCATGAAGTCTCGGTTTTAATGTTTCTCCTGTGAATTGAGGAGATTTCTTATCTGTTGCCTCCCAGAGAGTTTCCGCAACTGAATTAAGCGTTGCGTATACTGCTTTAGTGATTTTCGGTTTACCATCCGAGTCAACAATCTTACGCAACAATCTGACCTGCTCGAATCTATCAAGACCAACAAACAAGGGAGAGTGAGTTCCATAAATCACTTGCATTTTTTGTGCAACTCCCGGAACTGACCCTGAGGTCAGATCAAGTAAGATTTTTGCAAGATGGCGTTGCCGACTTGGATGTTGATATAACTCTGGTTCCTCAATGCCAAGAATTAAATTTGGCATTCTAGCTGCGGAAGCAACCTTTTTTTCAGGTATTTCTGGATTTGTGTCTTCAGTAGATTTTTCTGCAGGTCTTCGCGCAATTGCAAGATGTTGAAGCATGGTAAGAATGAAAGCTCTTTGAAGCCCATGACCGGTTCTTATTACAGTAGAAGCATATCCGTCTTCAACGAGCTTTAAATCGGCTTTCGGTAAGGGAATTTCAATTCCTGCACTCTTAAGCCAAGAAAGCGAAACGCTTGCATCGGGCACATATGTTTTGAGTGTAGTTGTCAATTGCTTCTCAAGCAAACCGAGTTCTTCAAGTTTGCAAGGGTCCATAATGTCATCATATTTCTTCTGAGCGTATTCTTTAAGATCTACAAATTCCTTACGATTAATAAGCACACTCCGCACGACTAAGTCCATAATTTCTGTTATTGGCGATCCTTTCCCTTCAATGGCATCATCAGCGGCATCGCGAACAGCATGGATAGGTATGTAATGGGTATATTTACCCAAATATCCTTGTGCCACTTCTGTAAAGCCAAAAAATTGACCATCATCACGCTGTCGTTTGCATTTATCCTGATGTGCAGCTTCCCATGCTTTAAGAGCACCAAGTGCCTCTTCTTGCTTCTTCCATTGTGGCAAATCATTATATGGAGAGTTTTTTCGTATTGCCTCATAAGCAGCTTTCTTGTCAGCAGCCTTCGTAGCTTCTCTAACTGCAACAAAATCAGGATTTTGTAGACTTGAACCATGATACTTAATCGTAAGCTTACCTTCAGATAGAGACAAAACTCGAACAACCGTTAATTCGTTATTTTCGAGATAACTATAAAACCGCTCCATCTCCTCTTCATCTAGGTCAGCAAAGGTAACGGTAATTTCAATAGGGTTATTTGTATCCTCTGCGTAAAAATCTTCTGCACTGCATTTTGGATTTGTAGAGTAAAACGTTTCAAGAGCCGATAGAAATGAAGACTTACCTGAACCATTAGATCCAACAAGTGCAGTTAGTTGTTCACATGGAAATGTCTCGTCAAGAATGGATCTGAAGTTTTGAACTCTAACTGATTTGATAATCATGTCGTTACCTCTATCTGTTCAAGCTTTTTAATATAATCCTCCGGAAGATGCCAAAACTTAGCACCTTCAACAATCAGTCTCTTATAATCATTATTTGGTGGAGGCGGATTCTCTTGCTTATTAGCAATATAGATCGTCACTGATAACGGTTTTTCTATATTGCCTTCCTCATACACATGGTAATTTTCGCGAACATAAGCGTTCTCATCCCGCTTTCTGTTTGGCTGAAATCCTTCGTTTTTGTCCAAAGCGCCAATGTCGTAGTCACTGATTTGATAGACAACGCCCCAGACCACTTTGCCTCGCTCATTTATAACATCTGCGACTCCGCAGTCCCGGCCTTTAGACAACCGAGTAAAAGCAAGTCGATGATCTTGAAGCACTGCTCTGCAAACAAACTGCGCAGACGGGCATCGTTCCTTCATTTGTTTCCAATCGAGGTTTGATCCATAAGCAAAATACAACATTAGCTTCCCGCTTTCTCCAATCCCAGCTTTATTTGCTCAGTGATCTGCATGTCCCAATCATTTCTGCCACAGCTTGTGGCAGGATCCTTTCTGAGGTAGCGCATTTGGCGCATTTATGGCGCGATTACGAAATGTCCTTGTCTCCTTTATGGCCCAATTGGCCCCTATATGGCCCCTTTGTTGTCGACCCTTTCGTGGCGGGTTTGACGGGTTCATGACGGGTTTCACGATCATCTCTTCCTTGACGGGTTTGACGGCTTTATGACGGGTTTAGTCTTGGCGACAATATAGTGGGCCGCCCGTCCAGAGCCGCCAACTTTCTCGAAAACACCAAGCTTCGTTAGCTGTCTAAGTTCTCTTAAAGCAGTGCTCTCTGATACCTTTGTAATGCCTCGATATTCGCCAGTGCTGATGCGGCCTGTCGTCTTTGCATGAGCAACCGCCTGCACTTGTCTATTGTTCAAATCGAGTTTCTTCATAACTTCATCAGTCAGCCAGTCCCGCCAGACCGTGATTGTAAATTCTCCGCCTCGCTGAATGAAATCAGGCTCCGGCAGAGCATGTGCAAGGCACTCCCTAATCATCATGAGGGTGCCGGTACCGTATTTTTCGATATATCGAGCGAGAAAGAGGGCCTCGCAGATACGGGGGTTGCGGGCGATAGAGCCATGGGGCTGACGCAGGCATTCCGGTGTGAGCGGAGGTGTCAGCGTGCCCGGGTTCCATACTTCCACACGGTCAGCAAAGACAGAAACCTGTACAGCGCCTCCCGAAGTGTAGTCGCGGTGAGCAACGGCGTTGACAACGGCCTCACGAATTACATCAGGCGGTATTTCATAACGAACAGGGGCCTGAGCACTTTCGGCACGCGTTCCAACACTTCTATTAAGCTTTGATACGACAAAATCCATTGCCATATCAACCTGCTCAAAGAGAGTCCCTTTGAAGATGCGATAGAACGGTACGGGACGTTGTATCTCGGTACCGTGGAAGTGCATGCAACGCACCTCGGAGGCTGGAAGGAATCGTTGAGGATCACGACCAAAAAGGAGTATGGCGGCGTTTGTTGGATGATCATCACAGAGAAGATGCAGATGAGCAAGCACATCAGCCACGGGAGTTTTGATCGGTAATGGAAACTGGCGTTCAAGTCTGGCAAGGCGAACAAAATTCTCAACCGCACGGGCATCGATATCGATGGTGGCAGCATCCTGACATGGTCTATCTTCAATATGGCGTGCCTGAATGATGCCGCACACTTCGAGATAATCCACAAGACTCGCATAAAAAGCCTTAGTCAATTCGTCAACACTTTTAAACCTCTTGCGAATAAGCTGGGAGCCAGCCTTACGGATTAGTTTGAGCATTTTGGGATGTCGTGATTTGTCATCCATTCCTTTAACGAAAATAAGGCGCGTCTTGCCTTTGGCAGATGCAAGGTTAAACTCGCGCTCTGTGGGGGAAATACCCTTATTATCTTCATTTCCATACTCGTTTCCGAAAAGACCGACATATACATCACAGGCTTCGACTTCTTCAAGGTATACGTTGTCTGCCTTTCGATCACTGGCGGGGAGGTCTTCAAACAAGAACACTGAGAAATAGCGCCTGAGCAGAGCGTCACCTTCAACGAATTCCTTCAAGGCTCGCCTTTCCTGCTGCAATTCTTTCTGAACGCTGCTTATGAAAATATTCTTGTAGCTTTCAATCGGTTTCTTTTTCACTGATCCTTCTTTCCATACGGTGCAATGTCTTCTTTCACCTGCATCGGCTGAGTCATTGCATTTACTGAAAGATAGTAATGCGCAACCTTCGTTACTTCATTCCATTCAAAGCGCACAGGATCTCTAATTGGTTCCTGGAGTTGTGGTTTAGTATTGCAGTCTGTAACCACATAAAGCCAGTAACAATCTCTTCGGTCTTCGGCAACCCGCCTTTCATTGGGTGATAATAAAATAGTCCCTGTGGATTTTCCGATACCCTTCACTTCGATAAGCCTGAGATTGCCGGAACTCAGGTCGAGACTGGTGATGTCGTATCCGAGATTCTTTTCATGGACATCGTAAACCTGCCGCCCCTGAGCTTTTTCATATTCCATAACAACCTGCATGGCTATAGCCTCTGTTTCAAAATCCGGCCTCAGTCTTCTCACTTCGGGGGTTTCTCTTTCCGGATGAGGAAGTATCAGAACACTTGTCAGGCGTTCCACAGATTGCAATGAAAGCGATCTTTGGCGTTTCAGGTCCTGCCTGCGCTTTTCCCTTCGGTCGAGGAGTTCCGCATGACGGGTTTCGGCCTGTGCAAGCCTTCCTTCTGCTCCAGTGACCTTTTGTTCGACCTCCGATGCCGCCCTGCCAATCTCCTCATCAGCTTTATGCAGCAATTCAGTTAACGAAAGTTCTATATGTGCTGCAATACGATCTATCTCTGCAAGCCGTTCAGAACTGGTCTGTTCGAGAAAATTCGCGAGCACATTGTCATTCAACCAGGCCGACGCTTCCGGCATATTCACAACAGTAGGAAGTTTTTCATGTGCTTTTGCAGGAGTGAGATTTCCCAGCAAGCCGGGTTCAACAATCCGGAGTTCATTCTTTTCATTTATTTCTAATGCAAAGAGCCGTTCATGAATTATGTTTCCAAGTCCGTCGACAATACGGGCACGATAGAAATCAATCCTTGCAGGGGCATCATGAACCAGTGAATAGAAACAGGCTCCTTTTCCAAAAGCTTCACGAGAATGAAAATAGATATGCCTCCTCATGGCTTCAAATAACGGATGACCGGGAGTGACCCACTCCAGATTATTCTTTTCTGCAGTGTCACGATCAGTTGAACATCTGGGATATTTATTCGCAAGAGATGGAATTTTCCAGTCAGGCTCAGCTTCATGTTTTTTGAGAACTGCCGGTGTCTTGGCAGGGTCAAAGGTATGCGGGAAGGTTGGAAGAAATTTAAGGGTTAATGGTATATATCCGGCAGACTCCCGCATGAAACGTGCAATCGTTTCAGGTACGACACGGCGTTCCTGTGCTTTGGCACGGCGTTCAATGAGCATTTCAAGATTCAGCTTTTTAGAGGCGAGGCCTTCGAGGGCATTCTGACAAATAGCACGGAATTGTGTCTCATCAACATTCCTGAGAAGCCGGTCTTCGAGATCCGCATCGCCGAGGCGTCCGGCATAGTAATCACGGAGAATTCTTTCCACATGAGCAGATGGAAGGATTTCACCGACAACATTGAATACTGCATCGTCATCGAGTGCATCCCTGATTTCCTGCAACTTTTCGAGTAACCGCTGCAGGACTTTGCCCTCGATCGTATTGGTAGCTGCAAAATTGAAAATAAGACAGTTCTTCCTCTGTCCGTATCGGTGAATGCGACCCATACGCTGTTCAAGGCGGTTTGGATTCCATGGTATATCATAATTAAAAAGAAAATTACAGAATTGCAGATTTATACCTTCTCCTGCTGCCTCGGTCGCAACGAGAATCTGAATCAGTCCTTCCTTGAATTGCTGTTCTGTATAAAGACGTGTCCCGGGTTCATCTCTGGAACCAGACTTCATATTCCCGTGAATACAGCCCACATCAAAGCCCCAGTTCTTCAACCGGGACAATAAGTAATCGAGTGTGTCCTTAAACTCTGTAAAGATAAGGAGCCGTTTTTCTTTGTGATCAAAAAAGCCTTCTTTGTGCAGCAGATCTTTAAGCCGTGATAATTTTGCCTCTGTATCGGAATCTTCAACCTCCTGCGCCTGTTGAGCCAATTGATTAAGTTCTTCAACCTCTTCACGGATTTGCTCGGCACTGCCTGCAAGGGTAATAGCATCAAGCATCTCCTCAAGACGCTGGCGCTCACTCTCCTCCATTTCTTCCATCTCCTCCGGCGTTGGTAGGTCAGGAGGTATTAACTTGCATAATTCCTGGGCGCGTTTCAATCCTTCGGTCAGACGTTTAACACGATTGCCAAGAGAACGGTGCAGTGCATAGGTACTTGATGCGAGACGGCGCTGGTAGAGAGACATCAGAAACCCGATAGCCCTTGCCCGTGGGTCATCTCCCTGTGCTGCTGCCCTTGCACTTTGCTGTTTTACAAACCGGGTAACATTCCTGTAAAGGTCGAATTCGGGGCCGTCAATCTGAAAGTCAACTGTATGTGGTATACGTTTCGTGAATATCTTCTTTGCTGCCCATGTACCATCAGGAAGGAGTTCCGGAAAGTAAACCATAGCTTCTTTAGTACGTCTCAAATAAAATGGTGCGCGGCGTTGTTCCATAGCCTCACGGATTGATTTCACATCTGCATATGCATCAGCATCGAGCAATTGGAGGAAAAGGCTGAAATTTGCAGGGTCTCCTTTGTGCGGGGTTGCCGTTAGTAACAGAAAGTGTTCTGTTGTGTCCCGCAGCAGTTCACCGAGTTTGTAACGCAGGCTTTTATGGGTGATATCGGCAGCAGACATTCTATGAGCCTCGTCAACAATGACAAGATTCCATGGCCTTTGTGCACCGGCCTGGCGCAAGCTGGGTAAGATATCGTCTCTTTTCGCCAAATCAAGGGAGGTTATGATACGTTTCTGTTCAAGCCACTGATTCATTCCAAACTGATCCCGGATATTGTTGCCTTTCAAGACAAGGAACTGCTCATCAAACTTCTCTTTTAATTCGCGTTGCCACTGGAATGTCAGGTTCGCTGGACAGACAATGAGAATACGTTCAACTAAACCTCTCAGCTTAAGTTCCCGTATCAGTAGTCCAGCCATGATAGTTTTCCCTGCACCGGCATCATCAGCCAGAAGAAACCGGACACGTGCAATCTTCAGTAGATAATCGTATATTGCCTCAAGCTGATGGGGGAGGGGATCAACGCGCGAAATAGAAAGACCAAAATATGGGTCGAATTCATATGCGATACCGAGAGAATATGCCTGGATTCCAAGGCGCAGAAGGTTCCCGTCACCCGTGAAGCTGAACTTTGATTCAATGATAGTAAGGGCTTCGATATCTTTAGATGTGAGGGTTACCTTGCGGAATTTCTCAGACTGAGTACCTACCAACCCGGCTATCCATGTGTTTGCCCCATTTTCCTTTACAGTCTCAACCCGCATTGGCTCATTAAACAACGAGCCAATGAGAACCTGTCCTTCCTGGATAGGGATATTTTCACTCATTAAGATTTACTCATAGTGGACTTAATTAATTTGAGCAATTCGGGATATATCCCGATTATTCCACATGTCTTCTCCTCCACAACCTTTCCGATGATCCGAAAGCATATATGGAATTTGATAGACAGGAATCCGTGTTCCCTTTTATACACGTCTGTCCATGGTAACTCCTCGGATCAACTGAATCCTTTGAATTATTGTTATCCACCTGCCCTTGACTATGTTAGTCTATATCAAAATATTCATTTTTTCTATAACTGTAATTTTCAGAAAGGAATACAGTTTTATAACCATGCAATTGATAGAGCTCAAGAAAATAATAACACGACAGAATCTTCACAACCTTGCCGGAAGCCGCTCGTTCGGCCGGGGTGAGGATTATTTCAAGAGTGATTTGGTAGGGCCGATTACTGAAAAAACCGAAGTAATCTCAGCCAAGGGCCATGGTACGCATGCATATGAAACGCGCCTCAAGATTATTGCAGCGCCGAAGGGTAAGGTTCGCCTTGATTACTCCTGCACATGTCCAGTAGGCTGTGATGGCGATTTTTGCAAGCACTGCGTGGCGCTTGGGTTGGCATGGATAGCAAAGACAGATATTGTCGGAGCGGGAGAAGAAGCAACTTCAAGAACTTCAAAACACATGTCTGTACCCCACATGGAAATTTCTCTGAAGGATATCCGCAAATGGCTGGAGGGTCAGAAGTCAAAGCTTATCCTCGACATAATGATGGATCAGGTAAAAACCGACAGCCGTCTGCGTGAGAATTTGACGCTTAAGATTGCCAAGGAGAATGCCGGCGGTATCGACATCACAGCTTATCGCAAGGCAATACGGTCCGCTTTCCATACCTCCGGGTTTATCTATTATAACTACATGTATGAATATGCCGACAATATTGGCAAAACGATAGACAACATAGAGAGCCTTGTAAAGGAAGGATTCGCCCAGGAGGCTATACCCCTCTGTGAATATGCCTTTGAGCAGGCAGCTTCAGTGATTGGCGACGCAGATGATTCAGACGGCCATTTTGGCGACATCTGCGAGCGTCTGGGGGGGATCCACATGGCGGCCTGCAAGGCAGCCAAACCTGATCCAATTGATCTTGCGAAGCGCCTCTTCGACTTTGAGATGATGGACAGTGATCTGGACTTGTTTTATAATGCGCCGCAGGTTTATAAGACGATATTCGGGAAGCCTGGACTGGCTGAGTACCGCCGTCTAACTGAAAAAGAATGGTCAAGAGTTGAGGGAAAAGGGCCGGGTTGCCGTGATACCGGCTATTCCGGTAAGCGCCGGCGCATAACCAGTATCATGGAGTCTCTCGCAAAAGCAGATGGAGATGTGAATGCATTGATAGCCATTAAAAAACGCGATCTGTCGCATCCCTATTCTTACCTGGATATTGCCGAAATATGCAAAAAAGCAGGACGCCGCGACGAAGCCCTTGCCTGGGCAGAGAAAGGCCTCTCTTCATTTCCCAAAAACCAGGACAACCGTCTGCGTGATTTCGTTGCCGGCGAATATCATCGCAGCAAACGCTATGATGAAGCATACGATCTTTACTGGATACAGTTTGCCGAGCAATCCGGACTTGAACAGTATAAAAAGCTCATGGAGTATTCGAGAAAGATTGGGCGGGTTGAACCGGCACGTGAAGACGCATTGGCTCATCTGCGGAAGGAGAATGAGGGAGAAAAGAAAAATCCTAATGTGCGCTATTGGCATTTCAAGCCCGACCATTCGAGGCTGGTGGAAATTTTCCTCTGGGAAAAGGATGCTGATGCCGCATGGACGGAAGCCATGGCGGGAGGCTGTAGTGACCGCCTCTGGCTGGAACTTGCCAGACTCAGGGAGAAGGAGCATCCTTCCGATGCTGTGGATGTTTACAAACGTCTTGTCGAGCCGGTCATCGAACAAAAGAATAATAAGGCCTATTCAGAAGCGTTCCGGATGGTCGGGAAAATCCAGAAATTGATGGGGCAGCTGGATAATCCGGCAGAATTCCGGAGTTATCTCGCAAATCTGCGTTTTCGACACAAACCCAAGCGAAATCTGATGAAGCTGCTCGATAAATTGTAGTGTCAACGGGCTTCAGGCAGTAACTGTTCTCTTTGATTCAGCCTCACTGACAATCTTGTCAATCTCTTCCCCGTCCAGGGTTTCTTTCTCAAGGAGCATCTTCGCCAGCTCTTCGAGAAGGTCATTGTTTCCCATGAGAAGGGCTTTTGATGAATTGTACGCTTCAATAACAATACGCTTCACTTCGTCATCTATATCAACAGCGGTCTTTTCACTGTAGTCCTTATGTTTTGCGATTTCACGGCCAAGGAATATCTGCTCATCCTTCTTCCCGAAGGTCAGAGGGCCGAGTTTTTCGGACATGCCCCATTCGGTAACCATTTTTCTTGCAAGCTCCGTAGCACGCTCAAGGTCATTGCCTGCCCCTGTGGTCAAATGATTCAGAGCTATCTCCTCTGCAGCCCTTCCACCCAGCAAAACCGCCAGGGCCTTCATGAGATAGTCCCTGGAATATGTATATCTGTCATCTATAGGCAGCTGCTGTGTAACTCCAAGAGCCCGTCCTCTCGGAATGATACTGACTTTATGCAGCGGGTCAGTGCCTGGTGTCAGTTTCGCGACAAGCGCATGGCCGGCCTCATGATAAGCGGTATTTTTCTTTTCTGTCTCGCTTATGATCATGCTCTTTCTTTCCACGCCCATCAGCACCTTGTCCTTTGCCGCTTCAAAATCAGCCCTCTCCACTTTGGTCTTTGATTTTCTCGCTGCAAGAAGGGCAGCCTCATTTACAAGGTTTGCAAGGTCTGCTCCAGAAAACCCAGGGGTTCCTCTGGCTATCTGCTCAAGGCTGACCTTATCATCAACAGGGATATTCCGCGTATGCACTTTAAGTATCTCAAGCCTTCCCTTGACATCGGGCTGAGGGACAATCACCTGCCTGTCAAATCGACCCGGTCTGAGAAGTGCAGGATCAAGGACATCGGGTCTGTTAGTAGCTGCAAGAATGATGACGCCCTGATTGCCTTCAAACCCATCCATCTCAACAAGAAGCTGGTTCAATGTCTGTTCACGTTCATCATGCCCGCCCCCAAGTCCCGCGCCACGGTGACGGCCGACAGCGTCGATCTCATCAATAAAAATGATGCAGGGAGCGCTTTTCTTTGCCTGCTCAAAGAGGTCCCGCACACGTGAGGCGCCGACACCAACAAACATCTCCACAAAATCCGATCCGGATATGGAAAAGAAAGGCACACCAGCCTCACCTGCTATTGCCCGGGCAAGGAGGGTTTTTCCTGTCCCCGGGGCACCGACAAGCAACACTCCCTTGGGTATCTTTCCTCCAAGCTTCTGGAATTTCTGCGGGTCTTTGAGAAAATCAATGACTTCCTGCACTTCTCCCTTTGCCTCCTCAATTCCGGCAACATCCGCAAAAGTAATCTTGACCGATTTTTCAGAGACCATTTTTGCCTTTGCTTTGCCGAATGACATCGCCCGGTTCCCGCCTGTCTGCATCTGCTTCATAAAAAACACCCAGACGGCAACAAGAAAAATAATAGGCCCCCAGGAGAAAAAAAGATTCCAGTACCAGGGATTCTGGTCAGCTGGTTTTGCAGTAATCTTCACATTTTTCGAACGCAGCGTCTTCACGAGGTCAGGGTATTCAGTTGTATAGGTTCTGAACTTCTTGCCGTCACGCAATTTTCCTGTAACAAAAGTGTCCTTGATTACAACATCTTCGACTTCTCCGGACTCAACCTTTGTCATAAAGTCAGAAAAAATGATTTCCTCTTCTGCCTTCTTCGGTGTATTGAGAAGATTAAAAAGCAGAATTACCATAACCCCGATCAACAGCCATACAAACAGGCTTTTATAAGCGTTCAAATTCATTCCTCCGAATATTTATTTTACCATAGAGCAGTTTAGTAACTGAATACCTGCTCTTCCAGGATTTTTTTCTGTATATCTATCAGCTTTCTTATCCCTTCCTCAGACAGCTTGATAAGACTGTCCAGTGTTGCCTTGGAAAAAGGAACACCTTCGGCTGTGCCCTGAATCTCGACCAGTTTACCCTTTCCCGTCATTACAACATTCATATCAACATCAGCAGAGCAATCCTCCTGATAGCAAAGGTCAAGCCTCGGCTCACCGTTGACAATCCCCACGCTGATTGCAGCCAGATAATCCCTTATCGGAGTTCTTTCAAGCAACCCGTTCCGCAGGGCGTATCTTGCAGCATCCGACAATGCTATGAACGCCCCGGTTATCGCAGCGGTCCTTGTTCCGCCGTCCGCCTGGATTACATCACAGTCTATCCAGACCGTACGCTCGCCAAGGATCGCAAGGTCAACAACAGAACGCAATGCCCTGCCGATAAGGCGCTGAATCTCCTGCGTCCTTCCACTGACTTTACCTGCTGCCGCTTCCCGCATGCCTCTTGTGTGTGTTGCCCTCGGTATCATTGAATACTCCGCGGTTACCCAGCCTTTTTTCTGATCCTTCAGGAATGGAGGGACTTTATCCTCTATTGAAGCAGTACAGATTACCCGGGTGTTTCCCATCTCAATCAGTACTGACCCCTCAGCAGTCCCTATAAAATTTCTTTTTACTATAACTTCCCGCATTTCATTGTTCTTTCTTTTATCAGGTCTCATGGGGCCTCCGTATCATGTCAATATATATATACTAAAACCGTAAACAGCAAAAACTCATTCAAAAGCTCCCCGCCATGCCATTCGCAGCGGTTCCTTGCGGATATCCTCATCGGGTTTGATTCGCATAAGACCCATAAGGTAAAACCGGAATGGTAATGGCACTTTTCAATCTACGGTCTTAATATTTCGCAACGATCGATGACCGTGCTGTAACTCTTTCCTAATGAAATCGCAAATACTTTATCCTAATAAGCGGATATATCCTTGATTAAGCCAATATGTTCTATTTTCCGTTCAAGGAACCGTTCTCCAACAAACAAAAACTTTTCAGGTGAATCCGTCACATAGAATTCCCTTAAGGCATTTCCGTTCATGTCACACTTCAATCCATTATTCTCAAGGCTTTTCCTGATCTCCCGGGCAACCTCCACTGCCGAGTCTATTAACCTCACGGCATTCCCCATGACTTCCTGAATAACCCCTTTCAGCAAGGGGTAATGGGTACATCCGAGAATAAGTGTATCAATTCCCTTGTCTTTTATTGCACAAAGATACCTTTCAGCTATCAGAGTGGCTATTACCCCTTCCGTCCACCCTTCTTCAGCAAGAGGGACAAACATCGGACATGGCAGCCCGAAAACCTCAATGTTGTTGTCAACTGACATAATCGCTTTTGCATACGAATTGCTCCGTATGGTAGCCTCAGTGCCTATAATACCGACCTTCCCGTTTTTAGTAGCAATTACAGCAGCTTTTGCCCCAGGCTCAATAACGCCAATGACAGGAATCCGGACATGTTCTCTTACTGCATCAATGCTTACGGATGATGCGGTATTACAGGCAACCACTAGAATCTTGATGCCCTTTGACGAAAGAAACCGTGTATTTTCAAATGAATACCGCATCACTGTCTCGGGTGAACGTATGCCGTATGGGACCCTTGCTGTGTCGCCAAGGTAAATTGTCCCTTCTTCCGGCATCTGACGAATAATCTCCCTCAAAACCGTAAGCCCGCCGACTCCGGAGTCGAAAACGCCAACCGGCTTGTCCTGATCATTCATTTTCATATGAAATCATGTCTTTCAGTGGATACGAGAGATACAGATGCCCTCCAAGTGTCTCAGCCTCCCTGCCTTCGATAAGCACTTTAACATCCTGGAGATCAGGGATATTGGATATCAGGCTTTCATACAGTCCTTTCAGTACGAAATACTCCGTAAGCGCATCACCCTGAAAATTCCTTCTGAATTCCTCTGATAATTCAATGTAAAACACCCTTTCAGTATCCTTGTAAATACCCAGAAGCCTCGTATTTCCCGGAACAGATGAAACCTGCGCGCCGGAAGGTCCTTTCAGGAACTCTTCAACAATAGTTTCGGCAATGGCTATTTCCTTGTTTCTCCTTGGAAGCTTTCTTTCCTCCATCTGAAGGCGGTTATGAACAGGATAATACAAACGCAGAGTGAAAAGATCTTCAGTCCTGACGGTTGTCCGGATCGCTTCCTCGGTTTGAGGGTTTTTTTGAGAAATGTGTTTTGTAAAATACCAGTATCCTCCAGCCAGACTGCCGGTCACGAGAACAACAAGCAAAATGATGACAGTTCGTTTTTTCATATATTTATCTTCAGTTCCGCCTGGACTTTGTTATTCTTATTGTCCATATACTGTTATGCCGCTGATAATCGCATTTACCAGTTTTGTCCTGAATTGCTGATCATGGACAACCGTTCCGGGAGAAGGTATTTCAATCAATACAGCAGGCGCGCTTACGGCATTCAAAAGCGGCAAAGGCAATTCACTGGAAACAACCTCGCCCTGCAGTGCTTCTTTTATCGATTTGCCTATGCATTCTGAAAGTGCTTTGCTTTTTTTAACAAATCTCTTCTGTCGTGAAAAGAGACTGTAATAGTCAACAACCTCATCTCTGCCATAGTCTTTCATTGCCGGAGAATACACGACAACACCGCCTCCTGCTGAAGTATGGATGCTGATAAATATCTCAGGCTTTTTCTGATTGCCGGCATTAATCCTGTCCGCAAGAGACATATACTGATCAGCCCTGCGAGTGAGAAATACCTTTTTCCCCTTTTTTGCAAGCGCTGCATCCAGATCCCTTGAGAATGCAAGTGTGACATCCTTCTCCCGCGCATTGCCTGCAATAATTCCGGCATCATATCCCCCATGTCCGGGGTCCAGCACGAAGACCCTTGAAAGAACTGATGGCTGCTGTTTATCCCCGGATTTGATATCAAAAACAAGCCGCGGGGGTTCGTTAAGCCTCATGAATTTGATATCACCCGGTTCCCTCAGATTAATAATAAGGGTTTTATTCTCACTTGCCACATCAAATGGAAAGCCCTGGGCACCTGACACCTTAACAGAATCAGGGAACTCTGCCCTTATCCTGGATGGAGAGGTGGAAACTGCCGCCTTTTGCATAAATGCCTCATCAGCAGACTCAAGAACAATACGCAGAAAACCTTCCTGCTTGCTGAAACGCACAACAACTTCCGGTTTTGTCTGAGCTAAAAGGGTTGATGCCATAATCAGCAGAGAGGCAAACAGAAAAAAGCACTTTTTCATGGTCAATTGTCTTAGACAATCCCCTGTTTCAGGATTTCATGCAGATGAATTATACCGGCGGGCCTTCCCTCACTGTCAGGCACGATCAGTGCTGTTATGGAATTGCTCTGCATGATGGAGAGGGCCTTGGCCGCAAGCTCGTCAGGCGCTATCATCTTTGGATTCTTTGACATAACCTCACCAGAAGACAACTCAAATAATTTTCCTCCCCATTTTTCAAGGCCTCTCCTCACGTCTCCGTCTGTTATTACGCCGGCAATCCTTCCATCCGTGGTGAGAACAACCGCATGACCAAGTCTTTTTGATGACATCTCAATCACCGCCCTTGACATTGGGGTTTCATACGATACCACCGGAAGAGATTCTCCCGCGTGCATAAGGTCTTTAACGGTCAGGAAGAATTTTCTTCCTATGCTACCGCCGGGATGGAACAACGCGAATTCCTTTTCATTCAGTCCCCGTTTCATAAGAAGCGCGACCGCGAGCGCATCCCCCATGGCCATGGTTGCAGTAGTTGAAGCGGTTGGGACAATTCCCATCGGGCATGCTTCTTTCGGAACAGATATGTCAAGCATTACATCTGAAAACCGCGCGAGCGTGGAGAGAGGGTTCCCTGTCATGGAAATCACCCTGATGTCAAACCGTTTCAAAAAGGGAATCAGGCCAATCAGCTCAGCAGTTTCACCGCTGTTGGAGATAGCAATGACAACGTCCCTCCCGGTAACCATTCCAAGGTCGCCATGGCTTGCCTCCCCGGGATGGAGGAAAAAAGCAGGAGTTCCGGTTGAAGCAAGGGTTGCCGCGATCTTTTTCCCGACAAGGCCTGATTTACCCATGCCGGTAACTACAACCCTGCCCTTTGCGGTATACAAAGTATCCACTGCCTTTTCGAAATTGCTGTTCAGTCTTTCAATGAGGCCAGAGACAGCCTCAGCCTCTATCATCAGCACCTCTCTCGCAATATCGAGGGCACCCCTTCCGGTATCAGTTTTTCCCGGACATTTCCTGTCTTTTTTTATATTCATATTTATATCCCGGCTGTTTGTTAAATCTCACTGATATAATAACAGATTTTACTGCGGCAGGAACGACTACAGGGAATCGGGATGGGATAACAGACGCCTGACAGTGTTGTCTATCTCTTTAACAGCGGCAAGCATGTCCCGGACATTGCTGAGTTGTATCATATTAGGACCGTCGCATAATGCCTTGTCAGGTTCAGGATGCACCTCCATAAAGAGCCCGTCTACGCCAACCGCTATCGCAGCCCTTGCAAGCGGACCGGAGAATTCCCTCTGGCCTGAAGAGCAGGTGCCTTTTCCACCAGGGAGTTGAAGGCTATGGGTAACATCAAAAACTACAGGATACCCGAAGGACCTCATCAGAGGAATAGCCCTGAAATCCACGACAAGATTATTGTATCCGAAGGAAGTCCCACGTTCAGTTATAAAAAGGTTGTGATTACCGGTTGAAACAAATTTATCAATGATATTCTTTACGTCCCATGGGGCGAGGAACTGCCCTTTCTTGATGTTGACCGGCTTTCCGGTATTGGATGCGGCTATAATTATATCAGTCTGACGGCAAAGAAAAGCGGGAATCTGGAGCACGTCAAGGACTTCAGACGCCGGGGTTACCTCTGCTGCTGAATGAATATCTGAAATAACAGGAATGGAAAATCTGCTTCTTACATCGGAAAGTATCCTTAATCCCCTTTCCATGCCGGGGCCCCTGAATGAAGATACCGAAGTGCGGTTTGCCTTGTCATAAGAACTCTTGAACAGAAGAGCCAGGCCCTCTGATTCACAGATTTCCTTCAGCTTCCCCGCAGTGGAAAAAACAATATCTTCATTCTCGATGACACATGGTCCGGCAATAACAAAGCAGGGATTGTTACCCCCGAGTTCCCTCCCTGATATGGATATGCCTCTTGTCAAGCCGCTCAGACCTTCCTGTCTGCTGAACTGGCTTTAATGTCGGGAAACAATGAGCGTTTTTCCCTTAGGGCAGCTGCGATAAAAGCACTGAACAAGGGGTGGGGAGTTGCAGGCCTTGATTTGAACTCGGGATGGAACTGGCATCCAAGAAACCATGGGTGGTCTTCAATTTCAATAATCTCAACAAGCTCTCCGTCTGGACTCAGCCCGGAAATCTTAAACCCGCGGGATACCAGGATATCCCTGTACGCATTATTGAATTCATATCTGTGCCTGTGCCGTTCGGATATCTCCAGTGTGCTGTATGCCCTGAAGGCATTAGTGCCTTCCTTTAGCACGCACGGATACGCACCGAGTCTCATGGTACCGCCCTTCTCCGAATCCTCAGAACGTACTTCAACCCTGCCCTTCCTGAAGTCATACCATCGCTCCATAAGGTAGATAACCGGGTTTTGAGTTGTAATATCGAACTCGGTGCTGTTTGCAGGAAGACCGCAAACGTTTCGCGCATATTCGATCACAGCGCACTGCATTCCAAGGCAGATGCCGAAAAACGGTATCCGCTTTTCACGGGCAAACCGGATTGCCTCAACCTTTCCCTCGACCCCGCGCGAACCGAACCCACCAGGGACGAGGATTCCATCCGCATCAGAGAAATACCTCTCAGCCCCGCCTTTTTCTATTACTTCAGAATCTATCCAATGCAGTGTCACGCGCGCGTCATTTGCGATACCGCCATGTGCAAGTGCTTCATAAAGACTCTTGTATGAATCCTTAAGACCGATGTATTTACCAACCACCGCAATATTGACCTCATGTGCAGGTTCCTTTATTTTCCTAACAATGTCATCCCATATGGAAAGATCCGGCTGAACCGGAGCAAGCTGAAGCTTGCGCACCATAAAATCGTCAAGCCCTTCCTTGTGCAGCACTATGGGAACTTCGTAAACCGTTTCCACATCCTCAGCCGATATAACCGCGTCACTGTCAAGGTTGCAATGTATCGCGATTTTCCTTTTTATCTCCTGCGGCAAAGGCCTTTCGGTACGGCACAATATAATATCAGGCTGAATACCGATGGCCCTGAATTCCTTTACGCTGTGCTGTGTGGGCTTGGTCTTGATTTCCCCTGCGGTCCTGACATAAGGAATCAGCGTCAGATGCATATAAAGAACATTCTCCCTGCCAACGTCGTAACGCAGCTGCCTTATCGCCTCAAGGAATGGAAGGCTCTCAATATCTCCAATGGTGCCACCTATCTCAACAATTACTACGTCATACCCGTTGGCTATGGATCTTATGGCATTTTTGATTTCGTCGGTAATATGAGGTACTACCTGCACCGTCTCGCCGAGATAATCCCCACGTCTTTCCCTGGAAATAACATCAAAGTAAATCTTCCCGGTTGTGAAATTGTTTGCCTGAGATGTCCTGACAGACGTAAACCGTTCATAATGGCCAAGGTCAAGGTCTGTTTCAGCACCGTCATCGGTAACAAAAACCTCTCCGTGCTGGAAGGGGCTGAGAGTACCGGGATCAACATTTATATATGGATCAAGCTTTTGCAGCGTAACTTTCAGTCCCTTAGCCTCAAGGAGGGCGCCGGTTGCGGCAGCGGCAATTCCCTTGCCAAGGGCTGAAACAACACCGCCGGTTACAAAGATGAACTTAGCCATTGTTCCACCCTTTTCAGGTCTTCCGGGGTATCAACCCCGCAGGTTTCAAAATTCGTTTCTTTTGCCCTAATCCTCATTCCGTTTTCAAGCACCCTTAACTGCTCAAGTTTTTCTGTCTTCTCAAGTTCCGTCTGTTCCATCTTAGAAAGCAGCAGCAATACCTCTCTTCTGTAACTGTAAATTCCGATATGTTTGAACATGCAAAGCCTCGAAGTCTGCAAGTCCTGGAATCCTGAAGCTGCTCCTCCCACCACGTTGGTCAAAGCATCTTCAATTCCGGGTTTCTGACAAAACAGATCTCTGTGATAAGGGATCGGCGAACGTGAAAAATACAAAGCAAAGCCTTCCTTATCCAAAACAGCCTTGACAACATTCGGATCAGCAATCTCTTCGGGTTTGCTGATTCTTTTAACTAACGTGCCCACAGATGCCCTTGAGTCCTCAAGCAGCTCAATAACATCATCAATCATCTGCGGTCGGATAAGTGGTTCATCTCCCTGCACATTAACAACAATATCATGACCAAGCGATGCTGCGACCTCGGCAATCCGGTCTGTTCCGGAAGGATGCACAGCAGATGTCATTGCCGCCCTTCCCCCGAAAAAAAGCACCTTCTCAAAAATAGTCTCACTGTCTGTTGCAACTATCACATCCTCCGCGAGCCGGGCGCCCTTCGAATTCTCATATACATGCTGAATAAGCGGTTTACCCTTAAGGAGGGACAAAGGCTTACCCGGGAATCGGGTTGAATCATAACGGGCAGGGATAATGACAATAGCAGCCATGATAATTGGATTTAATTATATACTTCTTCTTCCTCCTTGACAATACCTTTTTCAAAAAACTATAGTCTTTAAGTCATACCGACAGAAAGGAATAAGCCATATTGGACGCATCGAACATCGCGCAGCATTTAGTTGTCTCAGCTTTGCCCATATTGATCGCCATTACTTTTCATGAAGCTTCACATGGGTTTGTTGCAAACAGGTTAGGTGACCCGACTGCCCGGATGATGGGAAGACTCACCCTGAATCCATTAGCCCACATTGACCTTTTCGGCACAATCCTCATGCCGCTTATGCTTATAATTTTGACCAACGGGCAGTTTGTATTCGGCTATGCAAAACCGGTACCGATAAATCCCGGGAACTTCAGAAATCCGAAAAGGGACATGGCCCTTTCAGCAGCTGCCGGCCCGGCAACCAATCTCCTCCTTTCAATTATCAGTGTTGCCATTCTTAAGGTTATTATTTACCCGGCGGCAACGCTTCTGCCTGGTACTTCCGGCTCAGCGATCCTGACACCGCTTGCAATGATCTTCACATCAAGCGTTGTCACAAACGCCATTCTCGCTGCATTCAACATGATCCCTATACCGCCTCTTGACGGAGGCAGAGTGCTCATCGGGCTTCTCCCGTACAGGCAGGCAGCAACATTCAGCAGGATTGAACCATTCGGGTTCCTTATCGTTCTCATTCTTATTGCAACCGGGGCAGCCAACTATTTCGTTGTCCCTCTTGTAAAGCTCTTCCTGATGCTTATAGAATTACTGTAGATACTAATTGGCTTGGAGGTAACAGAAACAATGAACAAAGACAGGGTACTCAGCGGTATGCAGTCAAGCGGCAGGCTTCATATCGGCAACCTGGTAGGCGCACTGAGCAATTGGGTCAGGCTCCAGGATACTTATGATTGTTATTATTTTGTAGCTGACTGGCATTCACTGACAACAGGCTATGCGGATCCTTCTACCATCCAGGAATCAACACGTGATCTTCTTGTTAATTTTCTTGCAGCCGGGCTTGACCCTGATAAATGCACAATATTTATTCAGTCAAGGATTCTTGAACATGCCGAACTTCACCTGCTCCTGTCAATGATTACCCCTCTTGGATGGCTCGAACGTGTCCCGACATATAAGGAAAAACAGCAGGAACTGAATGAACGGGATCTCGCCACTTATGGATTCCTTGGATATCCCCTTCTCCAGACAGCGGATATCATTATTTACAGGGCCAAATATGTGCCTGTGGGAATAGATCAGGTTCCTCATCTTGAAATCAGCAGGGAAATAGCGAGACGGTTCAATTTCATGTATAAAGAGGTTTTCCCGGAACCGGATGCCCTGCTCACGGAGTTTCCGAAAGTAGTCGGGATTGACGGAAGAAAAATGTCCAAGAGTTATGACAACGCCGTATATCTTTCAGACAAACCCGAGGTTGTCGAGCAGAAACTGCGAACAATGGTTACCGATCCCGCAAGGGTCAGAAAAACAGACCAAGGGAATCCCGAACTGTCTCCGGTGTTCCAGCTTCACAAGATTTTTTCCAGCACGGAGGAACAGGAAGAAATAACATCAGGATGCAAGTCTGCAGGTATCGGCTGCATCGACTGCAAAAAGATTCTTATCAGGAATGTCTTCAGGGTACTGGAACCGATATGGGAAAGACGCAGCAAACTCCTGAGCAATCCCGACCTGCTCAATGATATAGCAAAAAAAGGGACTGAAAAAGCAAAGAAAACGACTCAGGAAACGATGGAACTGGTAAGAAAAGCAATGGGTTTGTCCTGACAACTCAGGGCAAGACTGGATTTACAAAATTACTTGACAAGAAACAGTCACTTCCTGTATTCTTGTATACTTAAATACATACTTTTTGAAGGGGGGTAGAGAATTGTATGCGCTAGGGAAACACCTTCTGGTTGAATTGCGGGATTGCAATCCTGCAACTCTTAAAAGCCTTGACAGGGTAAAAAATATCCTGGTCTCAGCAGCCAAAGAAGCCAAGGCAACAATCATCGATATTTCCTTCCATGAATTCAACCCGTTTGGCATCAGCGGTGTAGTTGTTATCGCTGAATCGCATCTCACCATCCATACCTGGCCTGAGTACAATTATGCAGCCGTAGATATCTTTACGTGCGGTGATGTGATCAAACCCGAAGAAGCTGCTTCATATCTTATCGAGCACTTTGAATCTAAAAGCCCCTCTGTCGTGGAAATGAAGAGAGGCATCATATCACATAAAAACAAAAAATTGCCGCACAAAGTAACTTCACCATACGACGAACACTGCCTGACAGCCGGGGCGGCCTCGTACAGCATATAGAAACTTATACGTCTTCGCGGTCTGTCAATGCTGCAATGCCCGGGAGTTCCTTGCCTTCAAGCAGTTGAAGCGAGGCACCTCCCCCTGTTGATATAAAGGTAATTGCATTAGATACTCCTGCCCGGTGTACTGCATGGTCAGTATCACCACCGCCGACAATAGTCAGGGCGTAAGCATCTGCAACCGCTCTTGCAATGGCATAGGTACCACGCGAAAACGCATCCACCTCAAATACCCCCATTGGGCCATTCCAGAGTATTGTCTTTGCATCCTCTATTGCCTCAGAAAAAAGCCTGACGGTTGCAGGGCCGATGTCCAGGGCCTTCCAGTCTTTTGGTATCTCAAGGGTCGTGACTATCTTTTTCACGGAACCCGGGTCAGGTTCCAGGGCAATAACGCAGTCAACGGGCAGGTAAAATTTTATCTTCATATCCTTGAGTTTGGCCTGTATCCTCTGCGCCGTCTCCAGCATTTCATCCTCAACAAGTGAATTCCCAACCTCATATCCCATTGCCTTGATAAAGGTATAGGCCATTCCGCCGCCTACCAGCACCTTGTCAACCTTTGCGCCAAGATTCTCCAGCATACCGAGTTTACCCGAGACCTTTGCTCCACCGAGTATTGCAACAAAAGGTTTTACCGGATTTTCAACAACTCCCTTAAGATACTCAATCTCTTTCTTCAGGAGAAATCCGGCAGCAGAAGGAAGAAATTTTGTTATACCGGTAATCGAAGCGTGTGCCCTGTGGGCTGTGCCAAAAGCGTCATTTACATAGTAATCGGCAAGACTTGCGAGGTCCTTCGCGAAGGTTTCAACATTCTTCTCCTCTTCCGGATGGAACCTGAGGTTTTCAAGGAGAAGCACATCACCATCATTCATTTTTGATAAAAGAGAGGTAACCTGACTTCCGACAGATTCAGGGGCAAAGATGATATCCTTGTTCAGCAACCGCTGGAGCCTTTTTACTACAGGCGCAAGACTGAACTTTGGATCAACTTTCCCTTTTGGTCTTCCGAGATGTGAGGCAAGGATTACTTTTGCCCCTTCGTCAATCGCGTAATTTATGGTAGGAAGCGCGGAACGGAGCCTTGTATCATCAGAAATCTGAAGATTATCATCAAGCGGGACATTGAAATCAACCCTGATAAAGACCTTCTTCCCCTTGATATCGAGATCTTCAATGGTAAGCTTGCCGAGTATGTCAGGGATTGGAACAGGCTCTCTGTTCTTCTTCATGCTCAGCTCCTCTTTATTATGTATAGAATAAGGTCCCTGAGGCGGGAACTATACCCCCATTCATTATCATACCAGGAAAAAACCTTTGCCATTCTTTTTTCAAGCACCATGGTCAATGTAGCATCAACAATTGAAGAATGATCGTTGCCGTTAAGGTCGCTGGATACAAGAGGGTCTTCGGAATACTGCAGCACTCCCTTCATCGGGCCTTCTGCTGCCCTTTTCAGTGCCGCATTGACTTCCTCAGCGGTAACATCTTTCCCAAGTTCAGCCACAAGGTCAACAATGGATACATTGGGAGTCGGCACCCTCATTGAATAGCCGTTCAGTTTCCCTTTCAGTTCTGGAAGCACAATACCCACGGCTTTTGCCGCGCCGGTTGTTGTCGGAATCATGTTAATGGCAGCGGCTCTCGCCCTTCTTAAATCCTTGTGCGGCAGATCCAGTATACGCTGATCATTTGTATAGGAATGGATCGTCGTAATCAGTCCTCTGTTGATTCCAAATTCATTGTGAATCACCTTTGCAAGCGGGGCAAGGCAATTCGTCGTGCATGACGCGTTCGAGATGATTCGGTGATGCGCAGGATCCAGTGTCTCCTCGTTAACCCCCATGCAGACTGTAACATCAGGGTCTTTGGCCGGCGCAGAAATAATTACCCACTTAGCACCTGCGTCTATATGCTTTGACGCAGAAGGTTTATCGGTATATCTTCCCGTCGATTCTATAATGATATCAACTCCGAGGTCTCTCCATGGCAGCTTTTCGGGTTCGGTAACGGCAAATATCTTTATCTCTTTGCCGTCGACAAGCATACTTCCCTCACCAACACTTACTTCAGCTTTGAATTTTCCATGAACTGAATCGTACTTAAGGAGATGGGCAAGTGTTTTGGCATCTGTGAGGTCGTTTACCGCGACAATTTCGAAATCACTGTATCCTTTGCAGGTCCTGAAAAAGTTCCTTCCAATTCTTCCAAAGCCGTTAATCGCAACCCTTACCGCCATGATATCCTCCATTTTAAACGTTGTTAACTGCCGTGCACCGGCTGCCAAACAAGGGAATAAAAACCGGCAACCGGAAACTGAACCTTATTCAAAACAGTTTATAACAACCCCTGTCAATAGTTTCGGGTAGAAATAAGTTGACTTGGGCGGCATGCGTACCGCGGAAAGTGCCGCTTTTTCAACATCTTCCACCCGTGTGGGATTAAGAAAAAATGCGGCCTGAAATTGACCGTTTCTTACATTTTCCAGTGTTTTGCCGACATCCATTTCATATCCGATATCGGAAATCCCGAAAAGCTTTTTCAGAATCAAATCATGCAGGATTATGACATCGATATCCCTGAGGTCAGGATGAATTTCTGTAAAATCAAGTCCCTTGTATCTGAGAACCTGCCAACCTGCTTCATTATTCCGGAAGAAGCCATATGTATATCTCCGTCCGCTCAGGCGGCGGGTAATATCAAAATCCGTTACAACAGGCTCAAAATCAAAATACTCCGAAAACTTCCCGATATCCTCTGGGAATTCCTTTATAAGCCTGTGTGTGGGCAGTATAGTCAGACCCTCATCCGCCATATTCGCAAGGAACATCATGACATAATCAGCAGATCCGGCCCCTGACGAAAGTGGGTGCGATTCTCTGCTTTCACGCTGGTATTCAAAGGCAGTCTCATACCGGTGATGCCCGTCAGCAATAAATATCTTCTTATCCCTAAGGTCTTCCTGTATGATACTGATTTGTTCCTGATCTTTAATCTGCCAGAGCCGGTGAACCGCCCCGGCATCATCACGGGCTTCAAAATACGGGGATTTCCCGGCAATTATTGAGAGAATGGATGACGCTCTTTTAGCCGGACTTTTATACAGTGAAAATATCGGACTGATATTTGCCCTGCAAAACCTGAGCAGATTAAGCCTGTCCAGCTTGGGCTTGGAATAAGTGCATTCGTGCGGGAAAATGTTTCCCTTGCCAAGCTCTTCAAGCCTGACAAGTCCCAGGAACCCGAGAAGTTTCCTGTCGTGCCCGTCTACCGTATAAGAAATTTCGTAGGCATAGAAAGAGGGATGTTCACTCCTTACAAGAACACCTTCCCGTCTCCATTCATCAAGATACTGTCTCGCCCTGGTATATTTGTTCTCATTCTCGGTATCCCCGGAATGCTCCATTCCGAAGTCAATCCTTACAATATTATGGCTGCTTTTGTTGTAAAGGTCTTTCTGGTATGCGGGCGTAATAATATCATACGGGGGAGCCAGGACATCTCCCGCTGCTACTTTTGACGTATTATAAAGTATTCCCCTGAACGGGATTATTTCAGCCATAGCATATATTTTCAGTAAAATGTGTCGTATATATTACCATGCGGCAATCGTGAAACTCAAACAATTGAAGCTCAGTCTTAAATAATAACGCGAGCCCAGACCTGACTGGCGTTTTTAACCCTGCGTTACCTTGACAACTGAACAGGAATAGGATAGACTTCACCCAAGCAAGTAAACTCATAAATTTACTTTTATTTCAAGGGAATTACCCTTTGAGGATTATGGAACTGGCATGAAGGTTAGATCATGAAAGATTGCAGCATTTTGGTTGCTGAAGATTCTGCTGAAATCCGGCAGCTGGTTTGTGAAATTATCAAAAAACGGTTAGGAATGAATACCGTTCATGAGGCATCAGATGGAACAGAAGCATTGTCCATTCTGAAAAAGCATAAGGTTGATATCATTGTTGCCGACTGGAACATGCCGAACCTCACCGGAGATGAACTTTTGTACGAGGTGCGAAATAACAAGAAATGGGAAAGCATTCCATTTATCATGATGACCGCGTACAAGGAAAGAAGTTTTATTGTAAATGCAGTTCAGCTTGGAGTCACACATTATATTGTAAAACCATTCACTGCCAAGGACCTTGAGGAAAAGGTCAGAAAGTCATTGAATAATTCCGTAAAACGGCAGGCACAGCGCTATGCGGTTCTGCCGAAACACTTTCTCACCATAAAAATAGGCAAGAAATCCTTCCCTGGAAAGGTTGACAATATCAGCCACGCAGGGATGCTGATACACCTGGATTATGATGACGAATTCAGATTATTCGGCACATATGAATTTTCACTTGCAGTTGAAAAACCTGACAATCAGGACCTGTGGGTCATGAGTCCGCTCTATGGAAAAGCAGTCCGCTTTGAGTCAAAAGGCATGGGGCAGGGCCATTCCCTGTCCTGCCTTATGGCCATCCAGTTTGAATACTCGCTCATTGACAAGATACAACATGATAACCTGTCTGACTTGCTGGAATGGCTGGACACACAATGCCCAAAGATTATACCGGAAAATTAGAGTTTTCGGTGCCCGCCAATACTGTATAACTCTTTCAGTCCAGAGCTGATATATCAATCTGTCTTATCCGCGCACTGAAAAAGTTACGGGACTGGATAGCATGCCTTTGCACCCGAAATAACCGGGAAATAATCAGGAAGCTTGACTTTATTATGAACCAGAATTTATAATTTCATGTTCAAGGGTTAAACTATGGGGACATATACTACATTCCATCCACATAAAATCAAACGGAAAAGGACACATGGCTTCCTCGAGAGAATGAGCTCTCAGGGCGGACGGAAGGTTCTTAAGCGGAGAAGGGAAAAAGGTCGGAAGCGCTTGACTGTTTAGGGCGTGGGAAAGCACTACGCTCCTTAACTAAGAGACAGGATTTCGAGGCAGTCTTCAGGGAAGGTATCCCTTCGGTTTCAAAACACCTCGTCATCCGCGCAAGGCCAAATCCATTCAGTATCTCGCGGCTTGGGCTTTCCATAAGCAAAAGAACAGGAACCGCCGTTGTCAGGAACAGAATCAAGCGACTTATAAGAGAGTCTATGAGGATGCTGTTGCATGATTCTCCACTTCACTTTGATTTTGTAATCATCGCCAGAAAGCCTTCACGGGAGGCCGGACTGAATGATTTTATGCTGGATATTAAAAAAATATTAAAAAAGCTTGCCCATGAAAAAGGCACTGATAGCACTGATAAAGCTTTATAGATATCTTGTTTCCCCCCTGTTTCCGGCAGCTTGCCGGTTTACCCCGACCTGTTCCGAATATTCCATGGCGGCAATCGGGAGATACGGGGCAGTCAGAGGCTGTTATCTTACACTAAGGAGGATACTGCGGTGTCATCCCTTCCATCCCGGCGGATATGACCCGTTGAAATAATCACATGGAAAAAAGAGTCGTAGTTGCGGTTGTGCTTACCTTTCTGGTACTCGTCCTCTATCAGTATTTCCTGACGCCACCACCTCCACCCACACAGGTCAGGCAGGTTACACAGAAAACTGACACTTCAGCATCCAAACCTTCAACCGCAGAACCAGTAACAGTAAAACCCCAGGTTATGCCTGCCGAAGAAAAGGAAATACGAGTTGAAACATCATTATATTCCGCCGTCTTCACTACAAGAGGAGGGACATTAAAAGCCTATTCGATCAAGCAATATAAAAACAAGACCGGCGAAAATGTTTCTTTACTGAACAATCCCGGGACAAAGCCTCCCCTCGGTATAGGTTCTAAGGATTATTTTGAGTTGTCAAACGCGAATTTTGCCATTACCATACCCGGAGGAGGAGCCAGTCTTAATCTTGATTCCGGAAAACCATCGGGATCACTCATATTTGAATATAACAACGCCGGAGTTGCGGTTAAAAGGACCTATACGTTTAAACATGATTCCTATGCAATTGATATAAAAGATGAAGTATCCGGCCTGAATGACTACTGGATAACCACTGGAACGGATTTCGGTATTCATGACGTCAGTGATACCTCGGTTCACGCTGGACCTGTTGTCCTTAAAGATACTGACAGGATTGAGTTTGATTTAAAAAAATTGGATGAAGTCCACAGTTTCAGGGACGGATTGAAATGGATCGCACAGGAGGATAAGTACTTCTTTGCGTCTCTTGTTCCGGCAACTCCAGTCGAAGAGGCAAAAGTATGGAAAGAAAAGGAATCTGCTGTCGTCGCATTCAGGGCCAAAAGCGGCACAAATTCATTTATACTCTATGCAGGGCCCAAAGAATATGATCATCTGAAGACCCTCGGTGCAGGGCTTGAGCATATCGTTGATTTCGGGTTCTTTTCCATCATTGCCATTCCCCTGTTCTGGCTCCTGAAGCTTTTCTACGGCTTCATCGGGAATTATGGCTGGGCAATCATCCTGCTGACCATCATTGTAAGAATACCCTTCATCCCGCTTGTTAACAAAAGTCAGTCTTCAATGAAAAAGATGCAGGAGATACAACCCAGACTCGCCGAGGTCAGGGAGAAATACAAAAAAGATCCCAAGAAAATGCAGTTGGAAATCATGGAGATATACAAAAAGCACAAAGTTAATCCGGTAGGCGGCTGTCTTCCCATCCTTCTCCAGATCCCGGTGTTTTTCGCCCTATACAAGATATTACTGCTGGCAATCGAACTGCGGAGCGCTCCGTTCATGCTGTGGATAAAAGACCTCTCGGCTCCTGATACCCTGTTCGGACACATTCCTGCGTCAATTCCCCTGATCGGAGGTTTTGCAGTCGGGCCGCTGCCCATTGTAATGGGCATAACGATGATAATACAGCAAAAGATGACCCCTACATCTCTTGACCCGAGACAAAACCAGATTATGATGATCATGCCGGTTGTCTTCACGTTTCTTTTCCTGAATTTCGCATCAGGACTGGTTTTATACTGGCTTATGAACAATATTTTCAGTATCGCCCAGCAATTCTATGCGAACAAAAAGTTGGCCAAACAGGCTGTCTGATTTTCTCACCATAATGCCGTCCAGGGACATGAAATGAAAGGCATGGTTTTTCTTGTCGGCGCAGGTCCCGGAGACATCGGTCTCATGACGATAAAAGGCATGCGCTGCCTTCAGAAAGCAGAAGTTGTCGTCTACGATTTTCATCTGAATGCACAGGTCCTGAATTACATTAACCATAAAGCTGAATTCATATATGCTGGCAAACGGGGCGGCCGGCACACCATGACACAGGATGAAATCAACGCCATCCTCGTCCAAAAAGCAAAGGAAGGGAAGATCATCTGCAGACTCAAAGGGGGAGACCCTTTTATATTCGGACGGGGGGGAGAAGAAGCAGAGGTTCTTGCCAAAGAAGGCATCAGGTTCGAGGTGGTTCCCGGAGTCAGTTCATCCATCGCAGCGCCAGCCTATGCAGGAATTCCTTTAACCCACAGGATGTTTTCATCATCCTTTGCCGTCATCCCTGGATACGAAGATACTACAAAGAAAGAAAGCTCTGTCGACTGGGCAAAGCTTGCAACAGGGGTTGGAACACTTGTTTTCCTCATGGCAGTCAAAAACCTGGACGTCCTTACACAAAAATTAATTGAGCACGGAAGGGCTTCAGATACTCCGGTTGCAATCATCCGATGGGGTACAAGATCTGACCAGAAAACCTTGATCGGGACATTAGGCAATATAGCCGGCCTTGTAAAAGAAAAGGATATACGGCCTCCTGCAGTGATGGTTGTGGGAGACGTAGTCAGGCTCAGGGAAACCCTGAATTGGTATGAAACAAAACCCCTGTTTGGCCACAGGATTATTGTAACCAGGGAGCACTCCACAGGATTCGAGTGCCTGGAAGATCTCGGGGCTGAAATCATCGAATTTCCAACAATAGAGATAGTGCCCCCGGAGAACTTCGATGAGCTGGATATTGCAATAAAAATGGCCGAATCCTACAATTGGCTTATCTTTACCAGCAAGAATGGCGTTGCCTATTTCTTCAGGCGGTTCTTCGCTCTGGACAGGGACATCCGGGACCTGAAAGGCATAAGGATTTGTGCCATAGGGATAAAAACAGCTCAGGAAATACAGCAATATGGTCTGAAAGTTGACCTGATACCTGATGAATTTCATGCAGAAGGTTTGATAAGTGCTATTAAGCAGATAGCCGGTAATGGTACACCGGAAGACAAGACAATTAAAGAATCACGCCCTGAATCAGGAACTCCTTCAGGGCTTTTGAAGGGAGTTCGTTTCCTCCTGCCCCGGGCAGAAAAGGCACGGGAGTTATTTCCGGAAAAGGTAAGGGAGCTTGGCGGAGAAATAGACATACCTGTCGCATACAGAACAATCCGTACGGAACACCGGGGCAAGAGACTGAAAAGGTTCCTGAAGGAAGGCAAGATTTCTATGGTCACGTTTACCAGTGCCGCCACCTTTACACATTTCAGGGACATAATGGGCAAGGATGCTGAGGATCTTCTTAAAAGAGTTTCCATAGCGGCCATTGGCCCGGTCACAGCCAGAGCGATTGAAAAGGCAGGACTAACTGTAGATATTCTGCCTGCGCAGGCAACTATCGAGGCAATGACTGAAGAGATTATCAAATGGGTAATGCAGACACCCTCATCTTCTATTTTATAAACAGGGATCTCCGCAATGGACTCTTCGATGCCTTTATGCCTTTTATCACCAGCAATGCCTGGATGTTTTTTCTTCCCCTGTTTCTATGGCTTTTCGTCAGGGGAAAACGACATGCGTTTATTGCCCTTATAATCGCGCTTGCATCACTTGGCCTCGCAGACTGGGGGGCCAATTCCCTGAAGCATCTCTTTGAAAGACCAAGGCCATGCAATATCCTTGATGGAATCAACCTCCTCGCGGGATGCAGCAGATCATTTTCAATGCCTTCAAATCACGCCTCAAATGCCTTTGCCGTTGCGATGCCATTTCTGATACTTTTCAGAACAAGGCTCCGGTATCTTTTCCTGGCCGTTGCCGCAACTGTGGCTTTCTCGAGAGTCTATGTCGGAGTACATTATCCATCAGATGTGATAGTCGGGGCCATAACCGGCAGCATGGCTGCCATGTTTGTCATAGCACTGTACAAATGGGCATCCGTGCGGATTCAGGATAAACCCCTGACAACCATACTCACTGTTTTTTTGCTCTCTTTAAGCCTCTTCCGCATTTACTATATCCTTAACGGCCCGCTTGATCTGGGGCCGGACGAGGCGCACTACTGGGAATGGTCGAGGAGACCTGACCTGAGCTATTATTCAAAGGGGCCAATGATTGCATATCTGATATACGCAGGCACCTCATTGTTCGGAGATAACGTTTTCGGCATCAGAATCATGGCCGTTATCTTCTCCGCCATGAGCAGTGTTTTCATATATCTGTTAGGGAAAGAAATGTTCAACGGTAAAACCGGCTTGTATTCCGCGCTTCTGCTCCAGATCATTCCTCTGTTTTCAACCTATGGCATTATATTCACGATAGACTCTCCGTTTATTTTTTTCTGGATACTGTCACTGTACCTGTTCTGGAAAGCTGTCCACAAAACACACGATTACGCCTCTGACAGGGTTCCTCCTTCACCGGTTTATTGGCTTGCCCTGGGATTCTCGGTTGGCCTTGGACTTCTTACAAAATATACCATGGCATTCTTTTTTCTCTGCGCCTTCCTGTTTCTTCTGTTTTCAAAAGAATACAGGAAAGTGTTGACTTCTCCATATCCCTATTTGGCGTTCCTCTTCAGCATATTTATTTTCAGCCCGGTGATTATCTGGAATGCGCAGCACGACTGGGTCACATTACGGCACACCGCAGGTCAGGCACATCTTGGCACTCAGTCATTTATAATAAGCAGCCTGTGGGCAAAAGATTTTTTTTCGTTTATTGGCTCCCAGACAGGAATAATAACCCCGGTTCTTTTTGTCATGATTTTCTGCGCGCTTATCAAACTTCAGACCTCTCAGCGGGCACCCGGGTCTTCGTATCTCTTCTGGTTTTCTATCCCTGTCATCGGGTTCTTCACGCTTAAGAGTCTTCATGGCAAGGTTCAGGCTAATTGGGCTATGACGGGCTATCTGACAGGCATCATTGCCTTCTCTGCATGGTATCTGCAGGAAATCGCCGCAGGCAGGACTCTGAAAAAGATAATGGTAATATCGGCAATTCTGCTCTCGGCAACCGTTACAGCGGCTTCACATTATCCCTCGATACTGAGTCTTCCCGTCAAACTTGACCCTTCTGCACGCCTTCAGGGATGGAAGTCTCTGGGCCATGAAGTTACAACACTATACGAACAGTTGTCAGTTGCCCGGCCTGTATTCATAATTTCCGACCAGTATCAGATTTCAAGCGAACTTGCATTCCATGTCAGGGGACATCCGGTAACATATTGCATTAATCTTGGCCGCAGGATGAACCAGTATGATATATGGCCCGGATTTCATAATCTGCTGCATCATGACGCGCTCTATATCGCTGCGGGCGACGTGCCTGTAACGGAAAAACTTTCAAACGCATTTGAAAGTGTTGAGAAAAGGATATTCACGGCTTATAATAAACAGCATATGAAACTCAGGGACTATTCCATAGTTGTCTGCCGCGACTTTAAAGGTATGCCCAAAGAAACAACGGGTAAATACTGATGACCCTCTCCCTGGTTATTCCGCTTTACAATGAAGAAGAGAATATCCCGGCCCTCCATGAACATCTGAGGGCATCGCTCGATCCCCTGGGACTGGAATATGAAATACTCTTTGTCGATGACGGGAGCACGGACAGAACGCTTTCACTCCTTGAAGAGATACAGGCAAAGGATAAACAGATTGTTGTTCTCAGCCTCAGACGGAATTTTGGACAAACCGCTGCCTTCGCAGCCGGATTTGATTTCGCGAAAGGCGATATTATTATTACCATGGACGGAGATCTCCAGAATGACCCGGACGATATACCAAAGCTCATTGAACTCATAAAAGAACATGACCTCGTAAGCGGTTGGAGAAAGAACAGAAAAGATCCGTTCTTTACCAGAAGGCTCCCGTCCATTATGGCAAACTGGCTGATCAGCAACGTAACCGGTGTGAAGCTTCACGACTACGGGTGTTCCCTGAAGGCCTACCGCCGTGATGTCATAAAGAACCTTAAACTCTATGGCGAAATGCACAGGTTTATACCAGCAGTTGCAAGCTGGTACGGAGTGAGAGTGGCAGAAGTTGAGACTGTTCATCATCCACGGTTAAGGGGGAAATCAAAATACGGGATTTCAAGAACAATCAAGGTAGTTCTGGACCTTATTACCGTCAAATTCCTTCAAAGCTTTTCCACAAAACCAATCCAGTTTTTCGGTCCCATGGGAATGATAAGCGGAGTTCTGGGATTTCTTATCCTTTTATACCTAAGCATTGACAAGCTTTTTTTCGGGCATTCTATCGGAGGCAGGCCCCTCCTTCTGCTCGGGGCGTTAATGATTATAGTCGGTATACAGCTCATCGGAATGGGTCTGCTTGGGGAGATGCTTGTAAGAGTCTATCATGAGAGCCAGAGGAAACCCATTTACGTTATCAAGAAGATCCTTGGCCCTTAAGAAAACCCACCTGTTTCTGGTTGTAAAGGTCGCTGTCAGCTCTATTCTGCTGTACGTTGTATTTATAAAAACAGGCATCGGACAGATTTTCTCCCTGCTGAAAGGAATGCATCCCGCAGCCTTTGTGTCAGCAACAGTCCTCTTTATCGTCGCGCAGTTCTGCTCAACGCTGAGATGGAAGCTGCTGCTACCGGTTGATATCGGGACCAAAACCCTGTTTTCCCTGTACATGATCGGCTCTTTCTTCAATACCCTTCTTCCGGGGCTGATCGGAGGAGATGCAGTCAAGGCATACTACCTTTATCAGGCAACCGGAAAAGGCGGACTTTCACTTGCCTCCACATTCATGGACCGGTACATCGGGTTTGCAATGCTTATAGCACTGGGCATCATAGCCTTCCCCTTCGGGATATCATATTTCCATGGCTCGCCGGTCGAATGGGTGCTGCCCCTAATTGTAATCGGCTTTGTTGGGTCAAGTTTTCTCATCTTCGGTCTGCGGCTGGGAAAGCGGTTCAGAACCCTTTCGGAACTGTATGAATATTTTCATTCATACCGGAATAAAAAAAGAACCCTGATAAAGGCATTGCTGATCTCGGGACTTGTCCAGATTCTTGGCATATCAGCTGTCTATATCCTTGCCCTCGGAATGGGAGAACATATCCCTTACCTTGCCTGCCTGATTTTTCTTCCAATAATTATACTGTTCACAACCCTGCCTATTTCCATATCTGGTATCGGAGTCAGGGAGGGGGCTTTTGTATTCTTCTTTGGTCTTGTCGGAGTTGCTCCCGGGGTTGCAGCCGCAATATCTCTCTCCTGGTTTATGACGGTTACTGCAGGAAGTCTTTTCGGATTTGTTGAGTATATGAGATATAAAAAAGGGAAGCCGGACCTGAGCGGAATTAATGCCGGTAAATAACCACCCTGTTCCTTCCGCCTGACTTTGCATCATAAAGGGCTTTGTCAGCCTGAGTGATAAGATTATCCTGTGACAGATCCATATTACCCTCAAACGTATTTATACCTATACTGACAGTAACCTTCAACTGAATATTATCCTTCCTGCAAATAAACTCACTATCCTGAATGGCAAGCCGCACCTTTTCTCCTGCCGCTGCAGCTTTTTCGCTATCAATGCCTGGCAAAAGGACAATAAATTCCTCACCACCGTATCTCGCTACAATATCCTGCGGTCTTATGGCAGACTGCATACCCTGCGCGACCTGCTGGAGCACTTCATCCCCGCAGGAGTGACCGTATGTATCGTTGACTCTCTTGAAATGGTCGATATCCAGAATCAAAACTGAGAAAGGTTCCCTGTAAATTACCGCCCATGAAAGCTCTTCCTGCAGCCTCTCCATAAAAAATTTGCGATTGTAGAGACCGGTCAGGTAATCACGGACCAGCAACGATTCAACCTCTTTCATCTTCCCGCGAATATATGAGACATTGCGGATACGCGCGAGGATCACCTCTCTGAAAAAGGGTTTTGAGATATAATCATATGCCCCAAGTTCAATGCCCTTTCTGATCCTGCTGCGGGCATTCCTTGAAGCGATAAGAATAACCGGCATTTCCCTCGTGGAAGGGGCAGATTTAAGCTTTTCCAGTATTTCAAGCCCTGACGGTTTTGAATAGTGCAGGTCAAGAATTATAATCTGGGGATTTTCGAGATAGACCCTGTCAATAACCTCGCTGCCATTTTCTACAAAAACAGCTTCGTGCCCGCTGTCTTCGAATACTTTTCGTAACTCCCCGGAGTTTTCTTCCCTGCCGGCTATTAGTATCTTTGTCATATGTATTACCTGATAACCTCAATCCCCATATACTGCCTCAACACTTCAGGCACAATCACGCTCCCGTCCATTTGCTGGTAATTCTCAAGGATTGCCACAACAGTTCTCCCGATTGCAAGACCGGACCCATTAAGGGTATGGACAAACTCGGTCCCTTTCTTCCCTTCACGTTTGAACCTGATATTCGCCCTCCGTGCCTGATAATCAGTAAAGTTAGAGCATGAGGAAATCTCCCGGTATCTCTGCTGCCCGGGAAGCCAGACCTCGATATCATATGTTTTTGCTGCTGAAAAACCAATATCGCCGGTGCAGAGCGCAACAACCCTGTACGGTAGAACAAGTTTGCGGAGGAGGTCTTCCGCGTCTCCTGTGAGTGCTTCGAGTTCCTCAAAGGAATTTTCCGGCTTTACAAATTTTACCAGTTCAACCTTATTGAACTGGTGCTGCCGGATAAGGCCGCGCACATCCTTGCCGTAAGAACCAGCCTCACGCCGGAAGCAGGGCGTATAGGCCGTATAGTAAACAGGAAGTTCCTCTTCCTTAAGTATTTCATTGCGGTGTATGTTGGTCACCGGGACTTCGGCGGTAGGTACAAGATAGAACTCCGGGTCAGCTATCCTGAACAGCTCCATTTCAAATTTTGGAAGCTGTCCTGTGCCGGTCATGCTTTCTCTGTTGACTAGAATAGGCGGGAAAACCTCCTGATACCCCTTCGCGGTATTTGTATCGAGCATAAAGTTCATCAGCGCCCTTTCGAGTTTCGCTCCATATCCCTTCATCAGAGAAAACCGGGCCCCCGCGATCTTCGCCCCCCGCTCAAAGTCTATTATCCCCAGGGTTTCAGCGATATCCCAATGATTCAGAGGCTCAAAGGCAAACTGTCCGGGCTCGCCCCATTTACGGACTTCGGGATTATCTGTCTCATCTCTGCCGGCAGGCACAGATTCATGCGGGATATTGGGAATATTGAGAAGAGAGGTCTGTGACTGTTCATCGAGTTCCCTGAGCCGCTCTTCACGGACTTTTATCGCATCCGAGACAGCCTTAGCCTCCTGCGTCTTCAGTAATGCATCTGCCTTTTCTCTCTTTAATCTGGAAATTGCCTCAGAAAGCTCGTTTCTTTGCTGCCGGTATCTTTCCACGTCAAGAAGCAGCGTCCTGCGCTCATCCTCGATTTTCATAAAATCCGAGAGGATGCCGGTATCATACCTCCTTAACTCAAGGGCATTGACTACCAGTTCCATATGTTCTCTTACAAACCGCGCATCAAGCATTGGCTGCAGCTCCTTTTCCTCCCTTTATATTAAGGCACACGAAATCAATTAGGGGAGATTTGAATAAATCGCAAACAGATGTATAAAGTACTATGGCATGATAGATAAGTCAAGCAGGAACAGCCTTGTTGTCAAGGCAAAATAGAAATGTCCGGTTTTCGGCAAAATGAAAAGTCTGGTTCTCAAGCTGCAACCTCAATCAGCTTGTCCCGCTGATTCCCTGGTTTGTCAGATACCTGCATATTCCATTTTCTCCATGGGTGATCAGCTGATTGAATATGTACTTTTCTCTTCCGATGCATATTAACCGGTTTCTGCTGTTTCTCCGGTCGGGTCGTTATCTCCTTGAACTTTAATCTGTCGTCGTTTGACATGACTCCCTGTGTTTACGCAATAATTTCATTCAATCCTTCTATCGCCAGATTAAGCTCTTCCAGAGATGCCTTGCCAATGACCTTTCCAATCCTCTCAACAGACAGTGTTCGGATTTGGTTGATCTTGATCCATGATTGCTTAGGCAAATGTGAGGACTTCAACTCAAGGGTCAATGGAAATCCGGCCTTTTGCGGTTGACTTGTAATGGCCAGGGCAATGACAGTCCCTGAACGTTCATTAAATATGTCGTGACTCAAAATGAGGACAGGCCGCAAACCTGCCTGCTCATGTCCTCGTATGGGATTCAAATCCGCCCATCGAATCTCGCCTCTCAATATTCTGGCCATTGGCTCAAATCCTCAGATAATCCTTCTTCTGCCATTGCTTTTTCAAATTTCGGATCAAGTTTTTTACATTCCATTGATAGCCGGCTTCGCTTCATTCGGGCGAGTTTTTCGCTCACGGCATCACGGATCGCCTGACTGCGATTTTTGAAATAATTTTCTTCGACCAGTCTATCTAATTCGCTGATAAATTCAGCATCCAGCGTAATTGCTATTTTTGCTTTTCCCATAATCCCCCTTACTGGTATTCCATTATATCATACCAAAGAAAAGGCTGCCAAATTGTTTTTGTATTATTTTATGGAATGCGGCCTCAATATTGACTTTGAAGAATAATTTAAGGTTCTTCGCGTAATCGAGTGGGTCAATCTTCTTCATTTACCCCTCTTTGGCAAAGGGAGGTCAGGAGGGATTTTTTAAATAATGTGACCTTTCTTATGGTTTTATTAGTTAGTTTCCCGATAGTTCTTTCAGACTTTTATTGTATGGAAGCATATCAACACTACAGAGGTTTTCAAATCCCCCCTCACCCACCGCAATGTTTTCTCCCTGGCACGCGTTTCACCAATGCTTGCCAGGCATGACAGAACTGAGACATCCCATTTTAATATCCATAGCAACTCCACAATATTATATCCAATCTCCCTTGCCAGTAATACTAGGGTTCCACGAGCCATCCGAAGCTGTTCACCCTGCCTCAGGGAGACCATCCAAGACAAAATCCGGCGACTGTCTCCTTTTTCACCGTGAGGCTCAGCTCACTCTTCCACGAGATAATCCTTTAATTTTTCCTGCAAAGAATCCGGCCACTCCTCATCAAACAAAAATGCATTCACCTCTTCCACAGTGAGAGATTTTTTCAGTTCAGGCGGCAGACTCTTTAATGCCTGAATTCTTTCGGGATCTGCTTTTTTACATCCACATTTGTTTTCCATGGCTCCTCCTAACAATTGGTATCTCAGGTTTTGAATTTTCAAACAATCATTTAATGTTGTTGCAGCGAAGCATTCCGGGAGTATACGAGGTGTTCAGCCAGAGCAGTTCTCTTATTTTCTGACAGATACGTTTCAGGATATTTCTTCGAAATTCCCGATTCTCCTTAAGCGTTTATACCTCTCCTCGACAAGCTTGTCAATTGGTTTCCCTTCAATCTCGTCAAGGGATTTAAGGATGAACTCTGATATTTTCTGCGCGGTCCCTTCAGGGTCCCTGTGAGCTCCGCCGAGGGGTTCAGGGATAATTTCATGAATAATCCTGAAACGGTACAAGTCCTGCGCTGTCAGTTTGAGAGCATCGGCAGCGCGCGAATAATCATCGGTCCCAAGGTCTCCCCCATTCCGTTTCCAGAGGATAGCCGCACAGCCTTCAGGAGAGATGACCGAAAAAATCGAATGTTCAAGCATGTAAAGTCTGTCAGCCACGCTGAGGGCAAGGGCTCCACCGCTTCCGCCCTCACCGATTACAAAACTGATAACCGGGGTTTGTAAACGTGACATCTCCAAAAGGTTAACGGCTATTGCCTCTGCCTGCCCCCTTTCCTCTGCCCCGATTCCCGGGAATGCACCTGGAGTGTCAATAAAGGTTATGACCGGTTTTTTGAATCTCTCGGCAAGTTTCATCAGCCTTAGAGATTTTCTGTATCCCTCAGGATTAGGCTGTCCGAAATTACGGTATATCCTTTCTTTTGTGCCACGGCCTTTCTGGTGTCCGATTATTAAAACTGTTCTGTCCTTTATTCGTGCAAACCCTCCCACCACCGAAAGGTCATCGGAAAATCTTCTGTCTCCGTGCAGTTCGACAAAGTCGGTTGCGATCATATTGATATAATCAAGCGTATAAGGCCGGTCAGGATGGCGCGCGACCATGGTCTTCTGCCATGGAGTAAGCGATGAGAATATTTCTGAGCGAAGGTCCCTGATCTTCTTGTCGAGTTTTTTAATCTCGCTTGATATATCAATATCCTTGCCGTCAGAAACGCGTCTGAGTTCCTCTATCTTGCTTTCCAGATCCTCGATGGGTTTCTCGAATTCCAGATAATATCTCATCATTGAAATACCACAGCTCCGCTGCCTGCTATCTCCTCTATACGGCTTATCACTTCATTGTAGGGAGTTATTCTCATACCTGTTGCAATCAATGCCTCCATATCCTGTAAAGATACCCTGAGATAAATAGGACATTCCCCCTTGTACCCTGAGAGAAGGGAACTGAGACTCTTCAGATTCATGCCGTTTGAAAAGGGATAAGCCACCCGTATTTCAACTTTCATATTATCATCAGAAAACCCATCCAGACGGGAAATGCCGGTTGATACAATCTTTATCCCTTTCTCAGTCCTGTCAACATTACCTTTAATCAGAACAAGCATATCCTTCTGCAGTATCTCGATGTTGTTTTTAAACAGTTCCGGGAAAACTATCACCTCAATCGTGCCCTCAGGGTCCTCAACCGTAAGGTAAGCCATCATATTGTTTTTTGCCTTTGTCTGTATCTTTTTCACCCCTGTCAATATCCCGGCAATCCTTATCTCTTCCCCGTCCGGAATATCCTCCAATTCAGAAGACTTTCTGATATGCCTCCATTCAAGCTGCCTGCTGTATCTCATAAGTGGATGTCCGGTCAGATAAAACCCGAGTGCCTCTTTTTCATATCGCAGCAACTCTTCCGCGTCCCATTCTTCCTTACCAGCGGAAGCGTCATCAGTAACGTTTCCAAATATGCTCTGCTGTCCGAATATGCGAGCGGCATGTACCCGGGAACTGCTTCCGTAAAAGGCATTCATCTCTTCCATGGCTGCAGACCGTGTTGTGTTCAGTGAATCAAAGGCGCCCGCTTTTATAAGACTTTCAACAACTTTTCTGTTGACCTTGCGCTGATCCACACGTTCCATGAAATTCATGACCGAAGTGAATTCCCCGTCGGCATTCCTCGTTTCGATGATTGACTCGATTGCCGCGGCTCCGGCACCCTTCACCGCCTCAAGACCAAAGCGGATGGCATTGCCGACAACCATGAATTCCTGCCCGGAAAGATTTATATCAGGAGGGAGCTTCGTTATCCCCATGTCACGGCATTCGTTGATTGACTTGACTATCTTATCCGTATTGTCCATGTCGCAGCTCAGATTGGCTGCCATGAATTCCACCGGGTAATGCGCCTTGAGATATGCTGTCTGATATGTCAGATAAGCATATGCCGCCGCGTGGGATTTATTGAATCCGTAGTATGCAAACTTGGCCATCTGATCGAAAATCTCAATCGCGGCAGTCTCGTGGATTTTGTTTGCCAGCGCCCCTTTTACAAAAACTTTTTTCTGCTTCTCCATCTCTTCAGGCATTTTCTTACCCATTGCCTTTCTGAGAATATCCGCCTGCCCCATGGTGAAGTTTGCCAATTTATTGGCTATTCTCATCACCTGTTCCTGATAGAGTATTACTCCGTAAGACTCTTCAAGTATACCCTTGAGTTCAGGGAGCGCGTATTCCGACTGGGTCAGTCCCTTCTTCCTCTTGATGAAATCATCAATCATTCCGCTGCTAATAGGGCCGGGCCGGTAGAGAGCAACAATGGCAATGATATCATCAAACCTGTTTGGAGCAAGCTTTCTGAGAAGCTCCCTCATGCCCTGGCTTTCGAGCTGGAATATTCCGGTTGAATGGCCGGAACTAAGCAATTCATAGGTTTTTGCATCATCAAACGGTATATCTGAAAGAGAAAACTCCCGATCCTTTTGCCATATATACTTCATGGTTTTATCTATTACCGTGAGCGTTTTAAGTCCAAGGAGATCAAACTTCAGGAGGCCTGTCTGCTCAATAGACTTCATGTCAAACTGCGTAACCAGCGCTTCTTCCGAAGGATTTTTATACAACGGGACATAGTCCGTTATGGGAGTTGGAGAAATAACAACCCCGGCAGCATGAGTGGAAGCATGCCTGCTGAGCCCCTGGAGTCTCTTTGCGACGTCAATCAGTTCCTTTATCTTCGTATTGCTATTGTAAAGTTCACTTAACTGCGGCTCTGCTTCCATCGCATCTTCTATCTTGATATTCAGCGTATTCGGTACAAGTTTCGCAATACGATCAACCTCGGCGTAAGGGAAATCCATGGCCCTTCCCACATCCCGTATTACCGCCTTGGCAGCAAGCGTTCCGAAAGTAATAATCTGGGCAACCCGGTCTTTCCCGTATTTTTCAGTTACATATGAAATAACCTCCGGCCTCCTGTCCTTGCAGATATCAACATCTATATCCGGCATGCTGATACGCTCAGGGTTAAGGAAACGTTCAAATACAAGGTTGTATTTGAACGGGTCGATATCCGTTATGTCAAGGCTGTATGCAACCAGGCTGCCTGCCGACGATCCCCTGCCCGGGCCCACCGGTATCCCCCTTGATTTTGCATGGAGAATAAAATCCCAGACAATAAGAAAACATGAAGCGTATCCCACCTTTTTAATAACACCGAGTTCACGTTTCAGGCGTTCCAGGTAAGTCTCATTCACCTTTGATCCAAGCTTTTTATGCAGACCTTCATATGCTATTTTTTCAAGATGCCTGTCCGGACTCATGCCTCCTTCAGACCCATACACCGGTAAAAGATGCGCGTCCAGATCGAATACCACATGGCAGCGCTCGGCGATTGCCCTGGTGTTTGTGATCGCCTCCGGCAGGTCACTAAACGCCTTTTTCATCTCTTCAGGTGATTTGAGATAGAAACCGTCTGATCCAAAATGGAGACGGCTCTCATCTTTCACAGTCTTGCCCGTCTGAATACAAAGGAGAATATCATGTGCCTTTGCATCCTCCTGGTTCAGATAATGACAGTCATTGGTCGCAACGAGGCCAATGTGAAGGTCGCGAGCCAGTTCCACGAGTCCCTTGTTTACCTCATCCTGGGCCTTAAGCCCGTTATCCTGTATCTCGATGAAGAAGTTCTCGGGGCCAAGGATGTTTTTGTACCTGAGTGCTTTATCACGAGCCCTATCAACCATACCCCGTTGGATATAGTACGGGATTTCTCCCTTAAGGCATGCAGTAAGGCCTATCAGCCCGCCGCTGTATTGTTCAAGCAGGTCGATATCTATCCGTGGTCTGTAGTAAAACCCCTCAGTGTAAGCCCTGCTCACCAGAGAAACAAGATTCCGGTATCCGTTATTGTTTCTCGCCAGGAGTATCAGGTGGAAAGAGGCTTCGTCAACATCAGAGGCATTGCCCCTGTCAAAACGGCTGTTGGGCGCGACATAAACCTCACAGCCGATGATGGGCTTCATGCCGGCCTTAGTAACCTCTTTGTAAAAATGCACCGCGCCAAAAAGGTTGCCGTGGTCAGTCATCGCCACTGCCGGCATGCGGAATGCGGACGCCTTCTTGACCAGTTCGTTGATTTTTATTGCCCCGTCCAGGAGACTGTATTCTGAATGCAGATGGAGGGGGACAAAGTCTGCATGAGGAAGCATATTGAATATTACCCTATGGAGAATATGAAGTCAATCTTGACAAAACACTGCTACTTCTTTACTTTATGCAGCAGTTTCCCTATATATTTATTCACGGGATGCGACCTCTTAAGGAAAGGGATAACAGGCCGGGTTCTTACTCCCAACTTGCTGAGTTCGTTAAGGAGTTCCTTGTTATAACTGTCATATCCAAGTCCTTTCCTGAAAGTGTCAAAGGCTTCTTTTCTCTTTCCTGCTGCAAGATATGCCCTTCCAAGGTTGAGATATAAAACTGGGTGAAAGTGTTCTTCGCCTATCGAGGACTTCCGCTTGAATATCTTGATTGCTTTCAGGCATGTTTCAATACCGAAGCTGTACTTTCTGTTCATAATCGCCTCGAGACAGCCAAAATAGGAAAGCAGCAAAGGGTCGTCGGGATACAAATCAAGCGCGCAGGTAAGCACATCAAGGGCATTTTGAAAATTATCTTTTTTTAGGAATGACTCAACCTCATCAAGGAAGGCTGAAGGCGTTTTTATTTCTTTTCCCTTTTCGTTTATGAATTGATCCATAACCATATGGTGCTGCCTGTACATATAATCATACAGACGCGTTTCTGCGTCTGGCGAATTCATTTTCTCCGGGAAATCCGACTTTTTCGAGGTTATTATCTCACCTTTATAATAGATCTGGGTTATAACAGAACAACTTTTCGTCGAACTCCGGTCTGTGACCACATGATATTTCTTGCGGCCAATAACAACTGTTGAACTGAAATCATCCTGCGGAGAGATGGTCAGACTGCTTGTATCTGCTTTCTTCATGTCTGCTTTATTATATCGTTTTCATTCGTATCAAGTCATCCAGGCAAATATTGACAATATATTCTTTTTAATAATATCATATAAATTATATGCATTAGCCTCTTTCGGTATTCAATGCACTTTTGTCGGAGTCATCTGATAAAATACGGGTAAGCGGCAAAAGGGGCTTTGCGTGAAAAACAGGTTCTATTTATGACCTGCGACTGGTTTAGAAGCCGAAAGGAGGGAATATTATGGCAGAAAAAGTAAAATCCAAAACCGACGTCAGCGCAAGAGCTGAAGCCAAAGGCAAGATACAGTACTGCCGGTTCTGCGGAAACAAGGTGGATGTTGTCCTCTCTGTCAGCGCAACTGGCAAGAAGAGAATCAGGCGGATGTGCTGCGAAGCGTAATATCATTCTCCTGCAGCCTGCCAACAGGCTGCAGGAGATAAGAATCTTCTTTCCATTAAACCCAGCAAATATCTATGACTTGACCGACCAGGACTGAATCAGTTTATTCAGTATTGTCTTGATATCACCAGATCCGGCGAAGGATTCCGGATTACGGATAAATTCACGGACATTCTGATTTGCTCTTCCATGAGAAATTGCCATGTTGATTTTTGGATGTGACGTCTTCTGTATTATTTCATCGCTGTTGAAAAGTTCTTCATAGAGTTTTTCTCCCGGTCTCAGGCCGCTGAACTGGATATCAATGCCAACGCCGGGTTGATACCCGTAAAGGCTTATCATCCTCTTTGCCAGATCAAGGATCTTTACAGGGCTTCCCATATCTAGAACAAATACCTCACCACCATTGCCCATTGCCGCGGCCTGAAGGACCAGACTTACTGCTTCAGGTATCGTCATAAAATACCGCGTAATATCGGGATGTGTCACCGTCACCGGTCCTCCGCGTTTAATCTGATCTTTAAAGAGAGGGACTACGCTGCCGCTGCTTTCGAGGACATTTCCAAACCTGACAGCGATATATTTCGTGGCATTAACAATGCTTCCGTTTTCCCATTTTCTCATTTTCATTTCTTCCGAGAACACCTGCATAATCTCTTCAGCGATTTTCTTTGTTGTGCCCATGATATTGGCAGGATTTACTGCCTTGTCTGTTGATATGAAGACAAGCCGCTCAACTCCGAAATCTCTTGACTTCTCAGCCATTATCTTCGTCCCGAGAACATTCGCCCTGAATGCCTCGTAAGGATTATGCTCCATAAGGGGCACATGCTTGTATGCTGCCGCATGGAATACAATCTGCGGGAAATACCTCTCCATTACTTCGTCCATCCTTTTCTCATCAAGGATATCTCCGATGATGGAGACAATATTGCCTGATTCGTGCCTTGCTTGTCCTTCATTTCTGAGTTCGAGGTCGATCTTGTAAAGACTCTCCTCATGGCGTTCAAACAGAATCAGATATTCAGGGTTGAACGACATAATCTGTCGTGAGAGCTCCGAGCCAATTGATCCACCGGCTCCGGTTATCATCACTCGTTTGCCCTCATATAATTTCCGCAAAGACGAGTAGCTTTCCCTGACAGGCGCCCTGAACAGTACATCCTCAGGCTCAACGACCTTTATATGACTCAGGGAGTCCTTGCCGCTTAATATGCCCCATAGGCCCGGGAGGGCCTTTACAGGTTTGCCAAACTTTCTGAGTTCCTGCACAAGAACCTGCAGTTGAGAAGGAGATGCAGATGGAATTGCGATAAGAAATTCGTCAGGGCATTGCTGTTCAATGATGTTCCGTAGCTCTTTCCTGTTGCCAAGGATGGGAACATTCCTTATCTTCAGGCCTTTTTTCAAAGGATCGTCATCTATCAGCCCAATAACTTCATAGGGATAAAAAGGGCTGTATTCTATGTCGCGCAAAAGCATTTCGGCAGCATCACCGGCTCCGATAACAATAACCCGCTTGACATCAGCTGTCTTTCCCTCTGAACGCTCATGCAGGCGTCTGAATAAACGTATTGCGCTGAGGAGAATAATGTTCAGGAACCAGTCAATCATAAATACAGACCGTGGATATGCTGTATCGCCTGAGATGTATCTTACGATAACTGCAAAGAGAACAGAACCGATAGTCGAGGCAACGGAGATGTTAATAAGGTCTCTGACGCTGACATACCTCCATAATCCTCTGTCCAGCTGAAACACAAAAAGCATGATGACCCTTATCAGAAGCAGCAGGGGGAGATACTTAAGGAACATTTCTACAAAAACAGGGGTTGGGCGTCCTTCACATCGTATGCAAAACGCAAGATAGCTTGCGATGATGAAAATGCCAAGCTGAATACCGACTACGATGGCCCTCCGGTACGGACCGGCGCCATTGATAATTTTAAGGAGTGCTTCACGGGGATATATAAGCTTGAAAATGGTAAGGAAGATAAGCTTCAGATCATAAATAACCGAGGCCTTTCTGACATATTCCCTGGCAAGACGGATTTTCTCAGGCAGGAGCACATGAATATAATACTCTTCCGGATCAGACTTGTCCTTCAGAATAGACTCCTCATTGCTGTATGTAAGGGATGCGATATCCGTAATGCCCGGACGGATTGAGAGTATTTCCCGATAGTCGTCCCCGTATTGTGCGACATATTTATCGACCTCGGGACGCGGTCCAACAAGACTCATGTCCCCTATCAGGACATTCCAGAGCTGGGGGAGTTCATCTATTTTACTCCTTCTCAGGAATTTACCGATACCGGTTATGCGAGGATCGTTCCCGGCAGTGATAGGCAGTCCCCTTAACGGGGCATCCTGCACCATTGTCCTGAATTTCACAAGGTTGAAGGGTTTAAACTGCCTGCCAATTCTCTTCTGAACAAAAAAGACCGGGCCAGGGCTGTCAAATTTTACCAGTATGGCTACAAGAACAATAAAGGGAAGCAGCAGCAGTAATCCGAAGAAAGAAAAAAAGACATCAAAGATTCGTTTCATAATTATTCCTTACCTTTTATGAGCTTCTATTATATCAGATATTGCCTCAATTACTCCGTTTATCTCGCTTTCCAGCATCCCGGGATAAATCGGGAGAGAAACTATCCGGCTGAAAAGCCATTCACTGTTCGGAAAATCCTCTCGGGCGCACCCAAAGGTGTTGCGGTAAAAAGGATGCCGGTACAGCGGAATAAAATGCACGCTCGTACCAATTCCTCTGGCCTTTAATGCCTCAATAAATGCATCCCTGTCTATACTGAGGATATCCGTATCAAGCTTGATAACATACAGGTGCCAGGCGGAAATCCTGTCGCTCCTGATATCTGGAATTGTAATACCTTCCATGGCATTGAACGCTTCGGAATATTTTCGAGCTATATCTTCTCTTCTGTCTCTCATCCACTCGGCTTTTTTCAGCTGGGCGAGTCCGAGCGCCGCCTGTATATCAGTCATGTTGTATTTATAACCGGCTTCTGTCACTTCGTAATACCAAGAGCCTTCTTTGGAGTATCTCTTCCATGCATCCCTTGAAATACCATGCAGCCTCAGTATTCTGATGCGCTCTGCCCATTCATTATTTCCGGTAGTTACCATCCCGCCTTCACCTGTTGACAGTGTCTTGGTAGCATAAAAACTGAAACAGGTCATATCGCCGATTGTACCGACTTTTCTCTCCTTGTACCAAGCGGGAAGAGAGTGAGCAGCGTCTTCAATTACCGTTAGACGGTATTTATCAGCCAGTTGCATAATTTCATCCATGTCGCATGGCTGCCCCGCAAAGTGGACAGGGATAATAGCCCTTGTCCTGGATGTTATTGCACGCTCAATTGCGAAAAAATCAATGTTATGTGTATTTTTTTCAACATCCACAATAATCGGTACAGCATTGAAATAACAGACGACCTCCCCGGTTGCGGTAAATGTCATTGAAGGAATGATAACTTCGTCCCCGGGCTTCAGGTCAATCGCCTTCAGCGCCAGATGCAGTGCAGCTGTACATGAATTCACCGCAACTGAATATTCCGCACCGGTATAACCCGCAAATTCCTGTTCAAATTTAAGGGTTTTAGGCCCCATGGTAAGCCAGCCCGACCGTATGGAATCAACCACTCCATCTATCTCGTCATCGGTTATATATGGTTTGTGAAAAGGGATTTCCATTCTGTCTGCGCAACACCTCCTGATAATATTCATTGCTCAGGGAAAAATAGATTATATACCAAAACAATCCGGCAATACAAAAGCAAAAGGCGTGCCAGAGAAAGGGTGCCGATCTTACTTCTGAAGGACAGATAGAATGAAGACTCCCCGCCGCAGAGACAGCGGGGTATCTTTAGGGGAACTTAATTATTTCAACAATCCCCCCTCGCCCCCCTTTCTCAAAGTGGGGTATAGGGGAAACCCCACAGCAAAGACTATGGGGTATTTAAAATTTAATAAAAAACACTGCAAACTCCAGGCGTCAGAGCGGGATCGCAACACTCCTTAGAGCTGACATGGGCCCATTTCTTCTCAGCAGTTCCATCTGTTCTTTTGTACGCACGAGAAGTGCGCCTGCAAAACCCAGGGAATTAATGGATATGGCATTATAAAACTCGTTCTTTCTCGGGACAACCAGCATCCACTTCCGCGTTATAATTAAACAATAGGGCGCAGACTGAGGGATAAGGGCATTAAAAGCCGGCGGTTTTATTCCAACCTGTTTAAGCATGGCAGAATAAAGCTCAAAAGTCATCAGCGCTGCTCCACTGTGCGATTGCATGATATTTTCAGGAAAGCGTGCTATGGCATGAAGAAAAGGCAACCCCGGGATGATGCCAATCCCATCGCTCCATCGCGCACCCGCAAACAAAGGTTCTATTGGAATAGCAGGTCCCTTTGGAGCAAGGGGAAGAGGGACCATCTGGAGGTGCTTATGTCTCTGACTGGCACCGGCAGCCTCACCGCCGTTATAGAATCCGATCCCGTCATATTCAGCCATACAGGCCCATAGTGCCATAAAATCATTCACTGTCAGCAGTGTATCCTGGTCTTCGAAGCACCGGGTTACAATCAAAAGATGATTCTCCATAACATTGAACTTATTCAGGAGGGCAATATGCGTGTCAGAAATGTCAGATACAAAGAGTTCCTCTTCATAGGGAAGGAAGGGATTTACAGGCCTGCCTGATCCGGAAAACAGTTCCTGTTCTTTTTTTTTCGCCTCATCCTTCAGTTTAAGGCTCGCAAGTATTCTAATGATAAACTGTACTCCGCCGTCTTCCATGAACTCATATTCAGTTGGAATGGGAAGCAGCGTACCATTATCGAGGGCCTTCTGTGTTTTTTGCAGAATACCCTGCCACAACATTCCTTTTTTTAAAAGCAGGCGTGACTCACCGATCATTGCCGTGGAAAAAACGTGACCTTACAGAGTTTTGACGAACTCAATATATTTTGCCGGCGGGTTTACAAGCTCAAGTCCTATGCTGTCCGAGTCCTTTTCAGGGGGTACACGGTAATACGCCCATCTGACTTTGCCGTGCAGGTTGAGGATTTCTCCAGAAGCAAGCCTGAAGTGCAGATTGACATCTGTTCCGGCTGAATACTTCTTATGGGAATCCGTTGGAGTGGTAATCATATGGATACCGGTCTCTGAAATATTCTCAATAAATACTGCGTACTTTTCGTTACCTGAAATGCGTTCTGCCCGCAAATTTACTGTTACTCTCTTCGCACGCCTTTTTTCCACGGCGCTATTTTAGCATATTTTTTAAAAATGCAATATCAGCATAATACTCCTGACCGTTTCACTTCAGCGTTACTACCGTCACTCCGTTTCCGCCCTCTCCCACTTCTCCGCGTCTGAAGCTCTGAATAAGAGGATGATCCTGCAGATGCTCACGGACTGCCTTAAGAAGCAAGCCGGTCCCTAATCCATGGATAATAGTAACTTCATTCAAACCGGCGAGAGAGGCATGGTTGAGAAACGGCTCAAGCCTTGAGAGTGCTTCATCAACACGCAATCCGACAAAATTGCATTGAAGGAGCGCTGGTTCTTCTGCCGTCTCAACCAGATAACCGGGCAACTTTGATTCCTGCCGTTTTCCTTCAGAATAGCCGACGTCGGCTGCCGGAACCTCGATATCCTTATTGCCTACCTTCACCCGAACAAGGTTACGCTCGGTGTCTATCCTGACTACCTCAGCATCATATCCTATGGACCGTACGAAAACAGTATCTCCCTGCCGCAGCTTCTCAAGAGAAACAGAGGGTTCACGTCCGTATTCCTCCAGTTTCTTTGCAATCTGCACTTCTTTTTCAAGGAGCTTCTTCTTCACCTCGCGGCGCTTTTCTTTTTTTGCCTCATCAAGAATGGCATATACCTCTCGCTTGATGTTCAGGATAATTTCCCCTGCCTCCGCATAGGCGCTCCTTAAAATATCCTTTTTAAGTGTCTCTGCCTCATCAAGTCTTGCCTGAGCCATTCCTTCTCTGGCACGCAAATCCTCTCTTTCTCTCCGCAGCGCCTCCAATTCCATCTTATAACGCATCTGCTTTCCCTTCAGGTCTTCGAGAAGCTCATGGAATTCCATTTTCAGAGAACCAAGCATACCCTGTGCCCCTGTAATGATCTTTTCAGGCATACCAAAGCGCCTTGCGATTTCAAGGGCGTGGGATTGCCCGGGTTCACCGGTCCTCAGCCGATAGAGGGGTTCAAATGTTTCATGGTCAAATTCCATCGAGGCATTCACCATTCCGTCAGTCCTGTGCACATATCCAACAATATCAGTAAGATGCGTTGTCGCAAGGACAAGGGCGCCCCGTTCCTTCAGATCTTTCAGCACTGCGCAGGCGATCGCGCCCCCCTGGACAGGATCCGTGCCGGTTCCAAGTTCATCCATAAGAACAACCGTCATCTCTCCTGCCCGTTTTACTATTCCCGAGATATTGGCGATATGGGCAGAAAAAGTTGACAGACTGCTTTCAATGGATTGCTCATCACCGATGTCAACCAGCATTTCCCTGATAAAAGGGACCTCAGAGGCTGAATCGGCAGGCACAGGGATCCCCGACATCGCCATAAGTATCAGAAGCCCGGCTGTTTTAATCGCAATGGTTTTTCCTCCGGCATTTGGGCCTGTAATAACCATCACCCTGTTTTTTGCTCCAAGACTAAGGTTGAGTGGAACAACTTGATCCGGTTCATTTTTCATCAGCATCAGAAGCGGATGCCGGGCCTGCAGCAATGCAATCAAAGACGCATCATTTATCATGGGGATTTGAAGGGAAAGAAGGTCGGCAAACCGGGAGATACTGTTAAGCATATCGAGAGTAACAATGATTTTATACTGTTCGCCGATGCTTCCGATATCATGTCGTATCATCCGGCAGATATTTTTCAGGATGCGGATTATCTCAGCCTTTTCCTCGGCAACAGCGTTTTCGAGTTCATTTGCAAGCCCGATAATCTCCAGCGGTTCAATAAATGCCGTCTCTCCGGAACGGGAAACATCATGAACAACCCCGGGGATATGGCCCTTGGAATCCATCCTGACAGGGATCACCCATCTTCCGGAGCGTTGCGTGATAAAAGAATCCTGAAGAAATACTGAAACCCTGCTGTCATGTATCTTTTCTTCAAGTCTTTTGGTAATCCGAACTTCAAGCCTGCGTTTCTGAATACGTAAATCCATAAGCATGGAAGAAGCGGTATCTGGTATATTCCCTTCACTGTCAATTGACTTTCTGATGATATGAAGAATTTCAGGGAATCCCGTCATGCAGCTGGTTATAACTGCAAGGAGCGGCAGGTCATTCCTCTCCCGTATCTGCGCTGAGATATCTGATATCATTTCCAGCACCGGAAGAAAGGCCAGCACCTCAACCGGATCAAGAATGGAATTTTCAGGCTTGATTCTCTCTATAAGTCCTGACAGATCAGTGAAACGGATCAGCCTGAGGGGAGTCCCCTCCTGTGAAAGTTTCCGTATCTCGCTGATTTGCCCAAACCTCTCGTCAATCCGGCTTTTCTCTTCAAGCGGATGCAGATTCAGGACGATTTCCCTGGAGGCCTCGCTGTTAGAAAAACCGGCAATTACCTTCAGGATTTTGTCAAATTCAAGTGCCCTTAAGGATTCTTTTCGTATCATAGAGATGCAATGCCGCAGAAATGGCCGTTTGGCGGAAAAATCATCAACAACAACCCGTTAATTGTGTACGGTATTCAGTAGATCTCAATCCTTCAGCATGGCTTCAATGGTAAATCGCACTGAATCACCCAGTGCGGCAAGGTCATATCCACCTTCAAGAACAAATACATATGGGAGAGTTGAACAGGAAAGGATACCGGCAACAATACCCCGGATACCTTCATTGGAAACCCTGATGCCTGAAAGCGGGTCATTCTTGTGAATGTCATAACCTGCTGATACGAGGATAATATCCGGGGCAAAACGGGTGACCCTGTCATGAAGAATATTCTGGTATACAAACAGATAGTCCTTGTTGCCCGCTCCGGACTGCATGGAGACATTATAGGTAAAGCCCTCCCCTTTTCCCCTGCCGCGGTCGGTATCTTTCCCGGTGCCAGGGTAGTGGGGATACTGGTGAGTACTGAAGTAATAAACTGTTTCATCCTCTTCAAAGATATGCTGTGTACCGTTTCCGTGATGCACATCAAAATCAATTATAAAAACCTTTTTATAGCCGATCTTCTGGGCATAGCGCGCACCGACAGCCACATTGTTAAATATACAGAATCCCATGGCAGTTCCCGCCTCTGCATGATGGCCAGGGGGTCTAACTGCGCAAAATGCCCGCTCAATCTCCCCTGCTTTGCATCGTTGCAACGCCTCAATTACCGCACCAGCAGCGTACAATGCTGCATCAAGGGTCTGCTCTGAAAAGTAGGTGTCCGGGTCAAGATATCCCGCGCCTGACTTTCTGATCCTTTCAATATAATCCCTGGTATGGACAAGGGAGATATCCTCAAAACCTGCCTTGCGGGGCTTTATTTGAATAAGACTGTTCCAGATGCCCGATTCCTTCAAGGCATTAATAATACAGATAAGCCTCTCGCTGCTTTCGGGATGCCCTACCGGGTTTTCATGCCTGAGAAAAATATCATCGTAGATAAATCCAACGTTCTTCACCCTGAATTATACTCCAAAAAACTTCCGGCTGAAAAGCAGATTCTTATTATTCCTGTCTGATTGCATCCCGGAAACCTTTCATGAGCCGGACGGTAACAGCGCCCGGGGTTCCTCCGCCAATTATCCTGCCGTCAATCTTTACAACGGGAATAATCTCGGCACCTGTGCCTGTCAAAAAACATTCGTCGGCATTATACAGATCGTACCGGGTCAGCGCCGTGAGGTGCGTACGCATATCCATCGATTCAGCGATTCTGATAACAACATCCATTGTTATGCCGTCAAGGGCTCCATGATGTGGAGCAGGGGTAAACAGTTCACACTGTCTTACAATAAAGATATTATCCCCTGTGCACTCTGTCACATACCCGCTGGAGTTCAACATCACGGCCTCAAGACATCCCGCCCTGCGGGCTTCGATCTTTGCCATGATATTGTTAAGATAATTCAATGACTTTATCCTCGGGTCAAGACAATCAGCTGATACCCGCCGGGATGCAGCAGTGAGAATCTCTATGCCATTCCCATAGCATTCTTCCGGGTAAAGCTGTATATCCGACACGATAATAATGACAGTCGGTTTAGCGCAGGAGACAGGATCTATTCCTAACAAACCTTCTCCTCTTGTCACCAGAAGACGGATATATCCGTTTGCCTTTTGATTGATTCTCACTGCATCAAGGACTTCCGCCTCCAACTCACTCCTGGCAGCCGGGATATCAAGAAGAATAGCCTTTGCGCTTCTGTAGAGCCGGTCTATATGTTCTTTCAGCCTGAAAACCTTCCCGTCATATATGCGTATCCCCTCAAAAACACCGTCGCCGTAAAGCAGTCCATGATCAAAAACAGATATTCGCGCATCATTACGTTCATAGTAATTTCCGTCAATATATATTTTCATTCAGCCTCCTCATCACTGAATATATCCCGCAATTTACGGTAGGAATTTCCGAACCTTGTCTTAAGCGTCCGGTCAAAGCGCCTGACTATTTTCATGATATAAATATCATGCTTGATATAATCCTCGGCAAGAGTAACAAAACCCCGGTTCATGCTCCATGCGCCTTCCACCCTCCTTTTCCCGGAAATGGTCCCGGTAAGGACTTCCCTTGAATCAATAACAACAACAAGTCCCCTGCCGCCCTTTTCCTGATAGATTGTGTCTTCTATAGGATGTGGATACATTTGACCGATTTTGATTTTCGGTTGTCCAAAATGAACAGTTGCTATTCTTACATCTCTTTTCAGCGCATCCCTGAGCACATCTTCAATCTGCATGAGTTCTTCATTCCATATGGAGAGGAGAACAGACCTTCGAGACCCTTCAACAGCCTTTCTTACTTTATGAATAAAGTAATCATACTCTGTTATGTTCCAGATATGAGAAAAACCCCGCCTGCCCCTTATATCAAAAAGGCTTGTCTTCAGCTTCTCAACGAGATTCTCAGTCATCGTTTTGTGACGTCCCAGGAATTCATCCGGATTCATCGCAACATACTTAACTGTTTTGCCTTCATCAATCACAGAGATGATTTCTTTGTCAATAAGCCTCTTAAGGACCTCATAGACCTTTGAAGTCGGGACTGCCGATTCCTTTGCTATTTCATATGCAGTCGCAGGGTATTTCCGGACAAGCGACAGATACACCCTTCCCTCATATTCCGAAAGTCCAAGCCTCATAAGATCAGAAAGAACCTGCTCTGTATTAACTACCATAGTAGTTAATAATATACACCCATAAAAATAAGCATGTCAATAAGTATGAATCGGGGATAACAAAGGAATGTGAAGAAATCAGCCCAAGGCCTGCCGCTAAACGATTTCTATCAGTTCGATATCAAAGGTAAGTTCCTCACCGGCAAGGGGAGGGTTGGCATCAAGTGTAACAGAATCCTCCAAAACATCTGTAATCATTGCGTTGACGACTCTGCCGTCAGGATGGTTGAGATTCAGGACAAGGCCTTCGTAGGGTGATATATCAGGAGGAAACTGCTCTTTTGGGATCTTGATCACAAGGTCATCTTTACGATGGCCGTATGCTTGTTCAGCTGGAATCTTCACTGTCTTTGATTCTCCCACGGTCATCCCCAGCACAGCAGCCTCAAACCCGGCGATAAGCTGCCCTTCTCCAATTATAAATTCAAGCGGCTGGCTCCCGCGCGATGAGTCGAAAACAGAACCATCATCAAGCTTTCCAGTATAGTGGACCTTTACGACATTGCCATTGTCTGCTGCTTTTATGATTATTCCTCCTGCGCGCCGCCCTCAGCCTGATCGACCAGTACCGTTTCCTCCTCAATCTGCTCCGTACCAGGCAATTCAGTCCCGTCTTCCTGTTTAAGTCCTTTAAGGAATCGTTTCTGCCGTTTCTCTTCCTGCTTTTTCTGACGCGTCAGTTCTTTTTTACGTTTGTCGCTCTTATATGCACCTGCACGCCTTCCCAAGCCAGCCCTCCTTCAGGTAGTTGTTATGCATGCCTGCTGCCACCCTGCATCCGGCGTCTTGCACTCTTCGCTTTGCGTTTCTGTGCCTGTCTCTGCTTGCTTTTCAACTTAAGAGAGGGCTTCTCATAGAACTGTCTTTTTTTCAGCTCACCCATGAGGCCATCCCGCTGAAGATTGCGCTTAAGTATCTTTAAGGCTTTTTCCAGATCATTATCGTTTACCCTTATTTCCACCTGCCTGTTTCCCTTCCCCTTCCAAAGGACCTTCCCTGCCTGCCAGCGCCTGCACCCCCACCGCTGGGCCTTTTCCCGCGATCAGTCTGGGGCCTCGCTTCATTGACAACAAGATTCCTGCCCATCAGGGCAGACCCATTCAGGGAAGTAATAGCCTTTTCCGCATCTTCGTCCGAAGACATTTCAACAAATCCGAAACCTCTCGAGCGGCCGGTTTCGTCTGTTACAATTCTGACTGACAGCACTTCACCGAGCGCAGCAAATGCCTCTCTCAGGGCATCTTCATCAGCCTGATAGGAGAGGTTGCCGACATAAATCTTCTTGGACATCTTACTTTTCTCCTCCATGGAAATTTGTTTTAAGCACAGAACATTTATGCCGTTATTTCACAACAATGAGCCGCGCTTAATAGTTGAAGTTCGAGATGTAATGTCATAGAAAAAACGCTGAAGCCGGATTGATGCGGTTTCACTATAACATAATGCTCTATCATCTTCTGCATAACAGTATTGTATATATACTGTCTAAAAGTCAAGTTACAGGGTATCGCAAAGGCAAATTACCTTGCATGGTGCCGGTGGTGGGAGTCGAACCCACACGGAGTTGCCCCCACCGGATTTTGAGTCCGGCGCGTCTGCCAATTCCACCACACCGGCAACCATTGATTCTAAAGTATTTTCAGACTATTCCGCAATCCTTTGTTTTCGGATGTCATATTTGCGGCAGAATGAAACTGACTTTACAGGAAATACAGCAAGTTTTGTTTCGAGCGCACTCATTATTATAACCTTTATAGCAGCCGGCAATGCTGGGATATCATTTTTCACTACTTTTTCGTGATAGCTGATAGTAAAAGGCACTTCAACCCCAGACTTTTTTGTGCAAAACAAGTTCTGACAATTTTAAAGATTTCTTCTTTCATCCGCAAACGCTGCCAAAGCCAGGTCCTCCTGAATCTCCAGTGCATCCTCAATTAGATCCTCGACAACTGAAGACATTGAAAGACCTCTTGCCTCTGAGAGTGTTTGCAAGTCAGTAAAAATGCGGGGAGTTGGAACTACATTTATCCGAAGATTTTCGCAGGCTTAGCTGCCTCCTTTTTTATAGCACAACACAATTGAGACATTTTTCAACTTCCCGAATTTTCTTCTGTCCGTTCTGAAAGCTTTCGGGATTTTTTTGCCGTATTAAGCCGTCCGATCCCTGTCAGGCGAGGACGACGGCTTGCGTTATTTTATTGCCTGGTTCAATGCGGCGCCCGCAGATCATGTGAAACAGAATAAGAAAATGACTCAAGTTCCTTGTTTGCATCTTTATGCTCTGCGTTAAGCTTTTGTATCTCCTCCTCTGCTATCTTGTTATTGGTAATCTCCCAGGCAACATCTGCAAGGAATGAACCCATATCAACATTGGCTTCGGTATATTCCCCGGGTTTGTTTCCAATACCAAGGATTGCGACAATCCTGTCCTCACGTATAATCGGAACTAAAAGTTCACGGATAACAGGCGCGTGCCCTTCGGGTAAACCTTTCCGGTGGGACAGGGAAAGATGGTCATTTATGGATGACAGGCCTTCGCTGCAGTTCCGGCCATAATATTTCTGTTCCGGACAGATATGATTTCGAAGGGTAAATTTTCTGTAATCGCCTTTTATTTGCCGATGCAGAACTCACTGAATATTCTGTTGAGTATATCCTCTGATGTTACTGTGCCGGCAATTTCACCAAGCCTGTCAAGAGAATCCCTTATTTCAAAAGCCACGATTTCAGCAGGCTGGTTTTCCCTGAGTGCGGCAATCGCGCGGGAAAGCGATTCAAGAGCAAGGTCAATCGAGCGCTTGTGCCTTATATTGGTAACAACAATTCCTTCCCTGCTCTCATTCCAGTTCTTCAGGCAGGAAGAAAAAATAAGTTTTTTGAGATCCTCAATCCCATCACCCCGGAGAGCAGAGATCTTTATTACAGGCAGTGACGGAAACTGGCGTTGCGTGTTTAACGCATCGGCATCAAATAACGCAGGGAGGTCTGATTTATTCAGGACAATTAACGCATTCTTATCCCTTATTTTTTCCATTACCTCAAAATCATCGCGCATGAGAGGTTCACTGGAATCAAACAAGGCAAGAACAAGGTCAGCATGCTCAATGCTCACAAGGCTCCTCCTTACGCCCTCACGTTCCGTAACGTCATTTACATCCCGAATTCCGGCAGTATCCATAATCCTGAGGGGAAGCCCCTTTATGTTCAGATAGTCTTCAATTACATCGCGTGTTGTCCCAGGGAATTCTGTCACGATTGCCCTGTCTTTCCTGACAAGCGAGTTTAGAAGCGAGGACTTCCCGACATTCGGCCTTCCAACGATTGCTGTCATCAGTCCGTCCCTGAAAAACCGCGCCTCGTCGTATGTCGTGGCAAGGTTCCTGAGTTCAGAAACCACCGCTTCCATTGACCTTAGCATATCCTGAAGAGATGACAACTCTATCTCATCCTCCGGGAAATCAATGGACGCTTCTGATTGCGCGCAAATATCCGAAAGCCTCTCTCTCAATGCTGCTATTTTTTGAGACAGCCCGCCTTCAAGCTGGGCAACAGCGATTTTTCTGCTTTCATCCGTTCTGGACTGAATAAGATCAAGAACCGCCTCTGCCTGGCTCAGGTCAATCCGTCCGTTCAAAAACGCGCGCCTGGTGAATTCCCCCGGTTCAGCCAGTCTTGCTCCTTCACCGAGAACAATTTCGAGGATTTTTCTGACAGGGGCCATGCCCCCATGACAATTTATTTCAACTACATCCTCCCTGGTATAGGTCAGCGGGGAACGCATTACCGAAACAAGCACTTCGTCAATGTTCAGCCCGGTTGCGGGGTCGCTGATATAGCCATGAATAATTCTGTGGGATGGAATATCCCGGAGTGGTTTATGTCTGCGAGAGGAAAAAAGCCTGTCGACTATGCGTACAGCATCACTGCCGCTGAGCCTGACAATCCCTATGCCGCCTTCTCCGAACGGGGTCGATACGGCAGCAATGGTGTCATTTGTCATTGACCGGAGTTAAGCGCCTCTCTGAGTATCTTGCCCACCTTGAAATAGAGCACCTTCTTGTGCGGGACGTCAACCTTTTCGCCTGTCTTGGGGTTCCTCGCCCGGCGTGGCCTCCTGTCCTTCAATCTGAAGTTTCCGAATCCCCGTATCTCGATCTTTTCGCCTTTCATGAGGGATTCCTTTATGCTCTCAAAGACAGTTTCAACAACAATCTCCGTCTGTTTTTTCGTAAGGCTGCCGACCTTTTCCGCCACCTTCTCAATAAGGACCGACCTCGTCATAGCATTCCCCCCTTTTTACTAAATTCATGCTCTTAATAACTGCATGGCAAACAATGCCATGATATCCCTGGCATATGGCGCCAGACTATTTATTTTTATGGAACAAACATGTATTTTAGACGTACTGAAGGAGAAATATCAGCTAATTCCTTCGGAATTTTGTCTCTCAGCACACTCATGACGGAAAACTTTTCCTTCTTGGTAATAACGACCGGTTCTCCCTTGATCCCAACCAGTTTTGCCGCTGTCTGCACTGCGTCTTCAAGGTTTCCCAGTTCATCAACAAGGCCAACCTTGAGGGCCTGTTCTCCGGTGAATATCCTTCCGTCCGCAATGTTTTTTACATCATTTATATGCATTTTCCTTCCTTCGGAAACCGCCTTTATGAACTGAGAATGGACATTATCAAGCACATTCTGGAGAATCTCCCTCTCCTTTGTACCTATTCCCCTGAAAACAGATGCGATGTCCTTATGACTGCCGCTCTTGACCACTTCAGTCTTTATGCCCAATTTACTCATCAGGCCTTCAATATTGGGAATCTCCATGATAACCCCTATGGAGCCTGTCAGGGTCCCCGGGTTTGCTATTATTCTGGTTGCGGGAGCGGCTATATAATATCCGCCGGATGCAGCAACCGTCCCCATGGAAACAATTACTTTCTTCTTTGCAATCGCCTTGCGTACTTCTTCATATATTTCCTGCGAAGGCGCTACAGCACCTCCCGGACTGTCAATACGCAGGATAATAGCCTTGATTGAAGGGTCCTTCACATATTCCTTGATTTCATCTATGGGGGTTTTTGAATCAGCGATCAGGCCTTCAATTCTTACGAGCCCGACCCGGTCGCCCAGGGGGATATCACGCTGGAGTACCACAAGAAGCATACTGACAACAACCAGAAATGAGACTAACCCGAGAAGAATAAGAAGGGCCTTTTTCATTACTCTGTCCGCTTAAGATTCCTCATGCTTAGACCTATTTTCCGCTCATCAAGGTCAACTTTGATAACCCTGACCAGGATTTCGTCTCCCTCTTTTATAATATCATCGATTTTCCCTGAAGCCGGCCTGATAATTTCGGAAGAGTAAACCAGTCCCTCCGCGCCTCCTTCAAGTTCAACAAATATGCCGAAATCCGTAATCCTCAGCACCCTGCCTTTGACCTCAAAGCCAAGCTTGAATTTCTCGGGTATATCATGAAGCCACGGGTCAGGGTCAAGCTGTTTAAGGCCTAGCGCCAGTTTTTCCGCAACAGAGTCTATCCCAAGAATAACAGCGTCAATCCTCTGTCCCTTTTTAAGAACTTCTGAAGGATGTTTGATATGCTTGGTCCATGACAGGTCGGAAATATGGATTAGTCCGTCAACCCCTTCCGGAATTCCGACAAAGACACCAAAATCCGCTACGGTTTTTACCTTGCCGGAAACCCTTTGGCCAACCGTGTATTTCTGTGATACAACTTCCCAGGGACTGGGTTTCAGCTGTTTTATGCTCAGAGAAAGCCTTCTTTCATCTTTATCAACCTTAAGCACAACAGCATCAACAATATCACCGGCAGTCAGATATTTTGATGGATGTTTTGGCCTCGGCAGCCAATCAATTTCAGATATATGCACAAGGCCCTCAAGGCCCTCTTCAAGCTCAATAAACGCTCCGTAATCGGTGATGCTTACAACCCTTCCCTTTACCTGCTGCCCTGCCGGATATCTGTCAAACGCAGTCAGCCAGGGATCGGTTTTTTTCTGTTTATACCCGAGTGTTACTTTTTCTGTCTCTTCGTCATACTTCAGGACTATAACCTCCGCCTCGTCTCCAATTTTGAAGATTTCTGACGGGTGGCTTATCCGTCCCCATGATATATCAGATATATGCAGAAGACCGTCTATTCCTCCAAGGTCAACAAAAACCCCATAATCTGTAATATTTTTTACAATCCCCTTCATCAAGGCCTGCTCTTTCAATCTCAGGAGCGTTTCTGCCTTCTTCTTCTGACGATCTTCTTCGAGAATAACCTTCCGTGACAGGATGACATTTGAAAGCTTGCTGTTAAGCTTTATTACTCTGAACATCATCCTTTTCCCGATAAGGTTATCAAAATCCTTTGGAGGCTTTATATCAACCTGCGAACCGGGCAGGAATGCAACCACTCCGGCGATATCAACGGAAAGACCTCCCTTTGTCTTCCCGATTATTCTCCCCTCCAGTTGAGTTCTGTCCTGATATGCCTGCTCAAGGAGATCCCATGTCTTGATCTTTGCTGCTTTATCCTTTGAAAGATTAACTATACCATCCGCATCCGCAACCTCGGCGACAAAAACCTCGATATCGCATCCGGGATGAAGGGAGGAAATCTCATCCTCGGAAAATTCACAGATCGGGATAAAACCTTCGGATTTGTATCCGATATCTACAATTATCCCGTCCTGCTTGAAGGACAATACCCGACCATGCAGTATCATCCCTTCCCTGATACTGTGAAAGGTCTCGGCATACATCCTTTCCATGTCATGTTCGTTGTTAATAATGTCCACTGAAAATCTTATCCTCCTGTATCTCTAATTTTTTTCTCTGCAGCTTGAATTATCCATTCAGGCGTCGATGCGCCGGCTGTAATGCCAATCCTTTTCATACCCTTGAACCAGCTCTTTCTGATTTCTGAAGCGGTTTCTATGTGATATGTCGGGACAGAGAGAGACAAACATAAACGCGCGAGCTGAGTCGTGTTCGCGCTGTTCTTTCCCCCCACAACAATCATGACATCCGCTTTCCGTGCGAGTTCCTCTGTTTCCCTTAATCTCAGGGCTGTCGAATTACAGATAGTATTATATACTTTTATCTCTTTTGCGTGTTCAGTAATATCGGAAAGAACCTTCTTTAATACTTCCAGGGGTTGGGTTGTCTGAACCACAATACCTACTTTTTTCCTGATATCGGGAAGGAGAGTTTTTCCATCAACAATTATTCCATCATCTCCGGCATAACTTATCAGCCCCCTGACTTCCGGATGATCCTTTTCCCCCACAATAACGACCTGATAACCTTCTTCCCTAAGAAGTTTAGCATAATAATGGGCTTTTTTTACAAATGGACAGGTCGCATCAATGATTTCGCATCCGGAATCCTGTATTTCCCGAAAAAGTTGCAACGGGATGCCGTGTGTTCTGATGATTAATGAACTTATCCCTTTTCTTTTCCTGAAATCTTCAATCGGAATAATTCCTTTCTCCCTGAGCATCTTTATAACCTGGGGATTATGAATTATGGGGCCAAGGGTATACACCTTTCCCTTCTTCGTCCCTGCAATCTTCAGGGCGATATCTATAGCCCTCCTTACACCGAAACAGAACCCAGCCCTTTTGGCAAGGTGTATTTTCATGAGAGCTGTCTCTTCAGTTGGCGTATTCTGTCCATAATTTCCTCTGCTATCTTTTCCTGATAATGCTTGCTGGTTTCTGCCTGCTCCGGAACTATGGGGTTACCGAAAACCACCCTGATCCTTGCAGGTCTGAAAAGTCTGGCCCCGTCCGGAAGTGCCTTATCAGTTCCATCAATGTAAGCAGGAACAACAGGTACTCTGCTCATGGCAGCAATCATTCCGACCCCCCGCTTAACATCCTGGGCACTGCCTTCCGCACGTATACCACCCTCGGGGAAGATAACTATCATTTCCCCCTTTCTAAGCCTCCTCACAGCCTCCTTGATTGTTGATGGTTGCGGCTTCCCGCGGTTCACCGGAAGTGCAAATGCCCTGGCAAGGACTCTGAACACCGGTATGTTAAATAATCCCTGCCTTGCCAGATAGACAGGCTGCCGCTTAAGTGACGCACCCAGCACCGGCGGATCAAGGTAACTCACATGATTTGCCGCAACAATAACACCACCGGCAACCGGGATACAATCATGATTTATTATCTTGAGCCGGTAGAATATGGTAAAAAAGATAAAAAAAATGTTTTTTATGAAACTATAAATAAAGCTCAATCTGTTGCTTTTATAAGCTCAAGGATTTTTTCTGCAACCTGCGTTACTGTCATATCAGATGAATCAATAAAAACAGCATCGGGAGCACGCTGAAGCGGCGCAATATCACGGCTTGAATCCCTGAGGTCCCTCTCACCGACTGCCTTTTCCGCCTCATCCATGCTGATACAGATTCCCTTTTGCAGGAACTGCTGACGGCGCCTGCCTGCCCTTTCCCTGAGAGACGCATCGAGGTAAATTTTTTTCCATGCGTCAGGGAAAACCACGGTGGTTGTATCCCTTCCTTCAACAACAAGGTCCTGATGCATCGCGCTTGCCCTTTGTGCTTCAAGCAAAAAATCTCTGACAATTTTCCTCGCCGAAAACACAGATGAATAGTAGTCAATCTCCGTTGTGCGTATAGTATCAGAGACATCCGTCCCGTTCAGAAAAACGCATCCATTCCTGAATGTTACATCCAGACCGGAAAGGACTCCTCTGATTGCGTCATCCGGGGCTTCCGGTCCCAGCCCCCTTTTTCTCAACTGCAAAGCCACTGCCCTGTATAACGCGCCTGTATCAAGATAGTCAAACTCCATTCTGTGCGCTATTTGTCTGGCAATTGTTGTTTTTCCGGCACCTGAAGGACCGTCAATTGCAATAACGCGTTTCATGAGACCAACTTTCCAAGCAGAGAATAAAACCCAGGAAAAGATATGTTGACAGAGGAAATGCCGTTGATGGTTGTTTCCCCTTCGGCAATAAGGGCAGCAATGCTAAGCGCCATGGCAATTCTGTGGTCCCCATGGCTGTTCACCGAAGCCCCTCTCAGCTCAGTTCCGCCCCGGATACAAAGCCCGTCATGAAGTTCCTCAACAGAAGCCCCCATTTTAGCAAGTTCCTCTGCCATAGAGGAAATTCTGTCAGATTCCTTTACCCTTAGCTCCTCTGCTCCGGTGATAGTCGTGACCCCGGCTGCCTGTGTTGCTGCTACACAAAGAACCGGAAACTCATCAATCAGCGCAGGGATATCCTCTCTGGTTATACTGAATGCCTTCAGTTCGCCGGCTCCCCGGCAGTATATGTCGGCAACAGGTTCGCCGCAGACATCCCTCACATCGGCAACTTCCAAATCAGCACCCATCATGGAAAGCACATTAAGCAGACCAGTCCTCGTCGGGTTGACGCCTACCCCATGTACGGTAATTTCAGCATTCCGCACCAGAGAAGCCCCTGCAAGGAAAAAAGCAGCAGAAGAAAAGTCACCCGGCACGTAAAACTCCCCGCCATGCAATTCCGTACCACCTCTGATATTAATGCGCAACCCTTCTGTACGGACATCCGCACCAAGGGCAGGCAGCATACGTTCGGTATGGTCTCTTGACGGCAGGGGTTCTATAACCTCGGTACAGCCCTCCGCATATAATCCTGCGAGAAGAATGGCTGACTTGACCTGCGCGCTTGCAACCGGCATTGTATATGTCATCGGCTTGAGTTGTGTACCGCGTATCACAAGCGGAGGATATTTGTCGCCTGATCGAGCCAGGATATCTGCACCCATCTGCCTGAGAGGGGTAATAACCCGGGCCATTGGACGCTGCCGCAATGAACCATCACCGGTAAGAATAGAGAGGAACCGGTTTCCGGAAAGTACTCCGGAGAGAAGACGTATCGTCGTTCCGGAATTTCCACAATCAATGATATTTCCAGGCTCAATCAATCCTTTAAGCCCTTTGCCTTCAACCACAATTTCTTCTCCGGTATCCGTTATATCTATACCAAGCGATCTGAAGGCGTTAAGAGTGCTGAAGGGATCTCCGGCCCTGAGGAAGTTGCGTATAACGCTTTTACCGTTTGCGAGAGAAGAAAAAATTACCGCCCTGTGAGATATGGATTTGTCAGGGGTCGGCGAAAAATCACCTTTAAACTGTTTTGCTTTTTTGAGTACAATGCTGTCCAATGCCCTTCCTTAATGTCCGGGCCCGCTCGAATTCCTTTTCAAGGGATTCGGAATCACAGGCCCTGAGATACCGGCTGAATCCTTCAAGATTTTCCCTGAAAACCTCAATACAGGCCAGCAGATTGTCCCTGTTCATGATACATATATCCCGCCAGAGTTCAGGAGAACTTGCAGCTATACGGGTTGTGTCAAGAAACCCCTGGCCTGCAAACTTAAGATATGAGCTGTTTATATCTGCTGCAACATTCATAATTGCATAGGCTATGAGGTGTGGGAAATGGCTTACCAGCGCATATACCCTGTCATGTTCTTCCGGGCTCATAACTTCTATTACAGACCCAAACGTCTTCCAAAGGGAGACAACCTTGTCCCTGGCAATATCATTTGTCTTTTCTGTTGGGGTGATAATACATTTTGCGTTCATGAAGAGATTCGGCACTGCCGAGTCAATGCCGGACCGGTCACTGCCGGCTATCGGGTGACATCCCAGAAAAGCGACGGAATCAGGCAGTTGTGCTTCAAGTTCACGAACAAGGATACCTTTGATGCTCCCAACATCCGTCACAATTGCTCCGGGTTTCAGGGCATCATGGATATTCGCTGCAATATCAAGAAAAGTGCCCACAGGTGTTGCAAACAGAACGAGGTCCGCGTCTCTGCATGCCATGGCAGGATCAAGATCAAAGGAGTCAATAATACCTTTTTCCATGGCCCGCTGCAGGTTTTCCTCTTTTCTTCCATATCCTGCAATAACCGAACAAAGTCCGCGCTGTTTCACCGCAAGGGCGAATGAAGCGCCAATAAGTCCAACTCCAAGAATTGTTATTTTTTGAAACAACATTATTTCATATTCCGTACTTGCATCTTCTTATAGCGCTGTTTCTGTTCAGGTTACATTTCCCTGCCGATAACAGAAGCCAGGGGTTTTAATGTTCCCATCAACTGGCTGAAAACCTCCGGCTTCAGGGACTGCTCGCCGTCAGACATCGCCTCTTCGGGATTTGTGTGCACCTCGATCATGAGTCCGTCAGCCCCGGCTGCCACAGCAGCCATGGCCATAGGCGCAACAAGGTCCCATTTCCCGACACCATGGCTGGGATCAACAATCACAGGGAGATGGCTTAACTGTTTAATAACAGGCACCGCACTGAGATCGAGCGTGTTCCTTGTTGCCGTTTCAAAGGTCCTGATGCCCCTTTCACACAGTATAACTTCCTGATTCCCCCTTGACATAATGTATTCGGCAGCCATAAGCCATTCCTTTATCGTTGATGACAAACCTCTCTTCAGAAGTACCGGTTTTTTACAGTTGCCGACTTCAAGCAGAAGCCTGAAGTTTTGCATGTTTCTTGCCCCGATCTGAATGATATCCGCATAACGCTCAATCACTTCGATATCACGCGGGTCCATTATCTCTGTCACAACCGGCAGGCCGGTTTTTTCCCGTGCTTCCGCAAGATATTTCAGGCCTTCCTCGCCAAGCCCCTGAAACGAATATGGTGAAGTACGCGGCTTAAAAGCCCCGCCCCTGAGAAACGAAGCCCCGGCCTCCCTGATTTTTACCGCAATGCTCATCAGTATCGTCCTGTTCTCCACTGCACAGGGGCCTGCAATCACCTGTATTTTTTTGCCGCCGATCGGGCACCCGCGAACAGAAATAACCGTATCCTCTTTCCTGAAGTCCCTGCTGGCAAGCTTATAAGGCTTCAGTATCCGCATGACGTTTTCAACGCCGTTCATCGCCCTTATGGCATTTTCCTCTTCCTCATCTACCTTGGAAGTGTCGCCGATAACACCGATAAGGGTCCGCTCCGTGCCGGTCGAGACATTTACGCTCAGTCCCCGGCTTTCCAGCTTCTTTACGATATGACGCAAATCCTCTTCTGTTGTCCCCGGCTTCAGTACGATAATATCCATTTATTCCTCCAATCTGAAAATGACAGTTATTATAAGTCTAACAATAGTATTTACAGGTTTTCGTTTTTATCCGTCATGCCCGAGGTTCTTATTCGGGCATCCAGAGGCCTGGAACTAATGGATTCCCGCCAAAGACCTGCGGGAATGACTCACATAAGAATATACAAACTATTATGAAACCCTTAATAAAGCCCTGCATAATCCGGGAATCCAGGGATATGTTCAACCTGAATGCAAAAGACACAGAAGCCTCAATAGTGCCCTGCTGTTCACTATCCATGTAAAACTGTTTTCAACGCCTTAATAAAACGTTCATTCTCGGCAGGCAATCCAATGGTCACCCGTACTTCCCTCTGACCAGCCGGACGAATTGTAACACCTTGTCCGAGCAGCTTATTGTACAGAGCGCCCGAATCAAAAGGCACAGGAATATACAGGAAGTTGGCTTCGGTGGGAGCATATTCAAGACCAAGGGAATCAAGCTCGCGGCACAGATACTTCTTCCCCTGCTCATTAATCTCCCTTGTGTATCTGACATGTGCTTCATCCTGCAGAGCAGACAGAGCGGCCTTCTGCGCAAGAGAGCCTGTATTGAAGGGCGGCCTGAGCCTGTTTATGCCGGCTATTATGTCCTCACTTGCGACGCCATATCCTATACGCAATCCGGCAAGACCATACATCTTTGAAAATGTTCTCAGTATAAGAATATCCCGTCCCTCCCTGAAATGCTTCATGCTGTCCGCATATTCAGGATCAGTAACATACTCAACGTAAGCCTCATCCGCTATAACAAGTATTCCGTCGGGCAGTTTTTCCATAAGACGGTCAAACTCGTCTTTCCGGTTTATTGTGCCTGTCGGATTGTTTGGATTAGCGATGAAAAGCATCCTCGTCTCAGGAGTAATTGCTTTTGACATGGCATCAAGGTCATGGGTGAACTTTTTAAGTGGAACCAATATCGCCTTCCCGCCCGCAGCCTGGACTGACATGGAATACACAACAAAAGAAGGATGCGCCATGACTGCGTGCTGTCCCGGCTGGAGGAATGTCCTCACCGCTATATCAATAAGTTCGTTAGATCCGTTCCCGAGGATTATCTGATCCTCGGTGACTGAAAGTTTTTTTGCAAGAGCCTGCTTGAGATAGAATCCGCTGCCATCCGGATATCTGTTAATACTGTTTGACATGTCAGCCCCTGTGAGGCTTTCGCGTATAGCCTTCATTGCAAGCGGGGAAGGTCCAACAGGGTTTTCATTGGACGCAAGTTTTATGGAATTAGTAATCCCAAGTTCGCGTTCAAGTTCTTCAACGGGCTTCCCCGGCACGTATGGTTTGATTGAAGAAATATACTCCGGCGGCCTTATCATAACAGTCCCCCTTTTGGATATGAACCAAGTATTTTCAGATACAGACAGTGCCCCTCAATTTCTTCTATGGATTTTCGCACCTTTTTATCATCAATATGCCCCTCCATATCAACAAAGAAAATGTATTCCCAGGCCTTTCTCTTTGACGGCCTTGATTCTATCTTGCTCAGATTGATTTTTGCTTTCTTGATAGGATACAGGATATCGTACAAAGCTCCGGGTCTGTCCTTGACTGAAAACATGATGGTTGTTTTGTCGTTTCCTGATTTTTTGGGGAAATCCTTTTTCGAAATAACAAGGAAACGGGTGAAATTGTCCTTGCTGTCCTCGATGCTTCTTTCAATAAACTTCAGATTATAAATCTCGGCTGCCAGTTCGCTCGCAACAGCGGCAGACTCCCCGTCCTGTGCCGCAAGCTCTGCCGCATTGGCAGTGCTGGTGGCATTTACAACCGGGATACCGGGCAGATTAAGCGCAAGCCATCTTCTGCACTGTGCGGTTGCAGGTGAAAAAGAATATACCTTTTTGACTTCCGACTTTATACCGCTTTTGGAAAGCAGGTTGTGGGTTATTCTGAGCATAACCTCGGCGGAGACCTTGAGGGCCGAGTCCATGAATATGTCAAGGGTATAGCTTATAACCCCTTCATTAGAGTTCTCTATCGGAACCACGCCAAACTCGGCATTCTGTATTTCAACAGCCTCGAAAACGTTCTTGATGCTCTCAACCGGCACAATGACTGAAGATGATCCGAAGTGCCTCAAAGCGGCAAGATGGGTAAAAGTAGCCAGCGGTCCAAGACAGGCTATCCTCAAGGGCTGTTCGAGGGCAAGCGATGCAGAGAGAATTTCCCTGAAGATAATCTTCAGGGTATCATTCGTAAAAGGGCCTTTGTTCAGTGAGAAAAGACGCGCAAGGATTTCCCTTTCACGCTCCGGGGAATAAAAAACGGATTGTTCATTTCGTTTGATGTGACTGATATCAAGGACTATGCCGGCACGCTTATTGAGAAGCTCAAGGATTTCATCATCAATCCCGTCTATCTGTTTTCTTAATGTTTCGAGTTCTCCCATTGCTGACCACCCCTGTCCGAATCTGAAGTGAAAAATTGCTGTCTATTATACCTTATAGCATACGCTGATGCGCGATAAACTTATCTTGCAGCCGGGTTTTTCCTGAGAACCGGGGACAGGTCTCTCTTGCAGAGCACATCAATTATGCGGTTAACTGATTCCGCGTGGAGCTTCTGAATGTCCTCCCTCCGGGCGGAAAGGAAAAAATTCCTGTCTATGAAATCCCCCACCCTCTCAGTATTTAACACCGAAAGGAAGACCATGCTTCTGAAGATGCGTTTATTGGTCTTGAATTTGAATATCGCCGGGGTTACTGACTTTTCGAGGAAAACATCGTTGCGGCACCTGATCTGTTTATTTATACGCATAGCCTGCACCCAATACTGCTGCCCGATGAAGCTGTCCGCGCGGAGTTCCATAACTGTATGCCCTATGTTCTTCCTGTTTGTGGTGTATATGTTGTGCGCGACAGTATCAGCTGCAAGATGGCTCATATACCCGAGCGAAAAAGCCTTTTCCGATGGCTTCCGCGCTGTCTCATACATACCGAGCGCGATATCCCAGCTATGGGTATTCTGATGCGCAGGCAGGAATCTCTTCGCCAGAATCGTGTCAGCCATCAGATTGCCGTACAGGTAATCCTCGCGGTAACGCTTCAGGAGGTTGAATACGGCGGCGGGAAGCAATGATCCAAGATAATAAATCTCGTTGCCGAGATATATATGCGTCAACGGTCCCCACGCAAAGGCAACTGAAGGGGCCAGAATAAAAACAACAGCAAGTAGAATCTTCATGAACATCAATTAATTATATCAAATAGACAGATATATAGGCAAAAGCGCTGGCTATTGCACTGGTTGCCGGCATTATTGTTATCATAGAGTCACGGATATGCTTTCAAAAACTTCACTGAAAAAGCTGCTGACTGGGATACTTATATTGCTCGTTGTTCTCTATCTGGCAGGCTTTTTTATCCTGCCTTCGGTCCTGAAATCCTTCATTTTAAAAACTGTCCATGAAAAATTCCGCCGCACTGCATCCATTCAGACCGTAACTGTCAATCCCTTCACGCTTTCGATTGCTTTGAAGGGTTTTGTCGTGCGTGAACAGGATAATCAGGAGACTTTTCTTTCCTGTGATGAGTTCTTTATAGATGCAGAAATCATTTCCCTTTTGAAAAAAGGAATCGTTCTGAGTAAAGTCAGGATAGTCAAACCATATATCAGTATCATCCGGAATGAAAACAACTTCTACAATTTCTCGGATCTTATCATGGCGAATACAAGTCAACCAGAGAACGATAAAAAACCACTGAGATATTCTCTTAATAATATTCAGATCATAAACGGAAGTATTGACTTCACTGACATGCCCAAGAGGACAAAACATACGGTAAGGGATGCCAGGATTTCCCTGCCATTTCTTTCGAACATGCCCTATTATGCCGAGACTTTTGTCCAGCCATCCCTTGAGGCAAAGGTCAATGATCATGCTGTGTCGCTCAGGGGAAAAACAAAGCCGTTTGCGGATTCCCTGGAAACCGTCCTTGAGATTTCAATCAGGGACCTCGATATCCCTCATTATCTTGCTTATATCCCCTTGCCGCTCCCAATAAAAGTGTCTTCGGGCTATCTCGACAGCTCCTCCCGTTTATCCTATATGCAATACCGCGACAGGTCTCCTTCCATGACTCTGTCCGGGGATATTTCTTTCAGGAATATCCGTATTGAAAACACTCACGGGAATAATCTGTTCAGCCTGCCAATGCTTGGGTTCTCCATCACCTCCGCCGAACTTATGACAAAAAACATACATCTGTCAAAAGTCCTCATCCAGTCTCCTGAACTCACTCTCGTGAGAGACAGGACAGGCAGGCTGAACATTCAGTCCATGTTCCCTGAAAAAAAGCAGGGGAAGCCGTTTGATGAAAAAGCCCACGGGAAAAAGAATTCTACGCTAATGGCCGAGGCCGATGAAATCAGACTCACCGGAGGGAAAGTCCGGTTTACTGACCATTCCCTGGCCGGAACATTCAGCACAACGCTGAAAGAAATTGATTTTCAGGTGGACCATTTCAGCACCACGAAAGATATGACTGCGGCAGTGACCGCTTCAGCGCGCACGGATTTCGGTGAGACAATTAACCTTGCCGGAAC
>Ga0233425_10000304_pt1 | contig 129210 bp, 125 predicted proteins | sample Watercolumn_Towu_2_FD_181712 | JGI IMG/M metagenome (GOLD analysis project Ga0233425, IMG submission 181712) | Freshwater microbial communities from Lake Towuti, South Sulawesi, Indonesia - Watercolumn_Towuti2014_140_MG | ecosystem: Environmental > Aquatic > Freshwater > Lake | place...
TCCGAAGCCGACTTCGTTGCTGACGAGGACGACCGGCAGCGGAGCGGCCTGCAGCGCGGTTATCAGATCGTCGCCGGCGCGATCGAGGTCATGATCGGCGAGCAGCAGATTGGACAGCCACAGCGTCAGACAATCGACCAGCACCACGCCGGCCGGCGCCGCCCCGGCGCGGATCGCCTGCGGAACGGCGATCGGCGCTTCGACGGTCGACCAGCCGATGTCGCGATCCGCGCGATGGCGCGCGATCCGGTCGCGCATCTCGTCATCGAATGCCTGCGCCGTCGCGACGAACAGGCGCTGTGCCGCGACCGTCTCCGCCAGCTGTTGGGCGTGTCGGCTCTTGCCCGAACGGGCGCCGCCGAGCACCAGGATCGTCCGTATCGCCATTGTCGTGCCTCGCCGCTTGCCGTCGCCGCCGCGAATGGCGAAGGCGGGTATGATGACGCAAGCGGAAACCTCGGCATTGGTGCACCATGGCGGGCGGATCGACGCGGCCGCGCGCCGCTATCCCGCGGCACCCAGGCCGTGGCTGGATCTCTCGACGGGGATCAATCCGTGCCCATGGTCCCCGGCAGAGGGTGAGGCGATCGACCATGGCGCGCTGCCGCCCGTCGACGGGCTGCGCGCGCTGGAAGCCAGTGCCGCGCGGCACTTCGCCGTCGAGGCGGAGCGGGTCGTCGCCATGCCCGGCAGCGAACTCGCGCTGCGGTTGCTGGCGCATGCCATCCTGCCGCGCCCGATCACTGCGCTATGGCCCAGTTACGGTACGCATCGTGATATCGCCGATCGCCATATCGCGATCGACACGCCCCTCGGGTCGGCTCAGGCGGCGGGAACCTTGTTGCTGGCGCAGCCGAACAATCCCGACGGGCGCTTGCACGATCCCGTTGCGTTGTCGTCGCTGGCGCATGGGGATCGCTGGTTGCTGGTCGATGAGGCGTTCGCCGATGCCACGCCGGACTGCAGCGTCCTGCCGCACCTCGCCCCGGACGCGCCGGTGGTGGTGACGCGCTCGTTCGGCAAGTTCTTCGGATTGGCCGGGGTCCGGCTGGGCTTCGTGATCGCCCCATTGCCGGTCGTCGGGCGCTTGCGGGCGCTGCTTGGCGACTGGCCGGTTACAACGCAGGCGATTGCCTGGGGAAGTGCGGCCTATGCCGATCGCGACTGGATCGAGGCGACGCGCCGTGATCTGCGCGATCGTGCGGCACGGCTCGATGCGATGCTGGCGCGGCACGGGCTCGCGCCGCGCGGGTGCTGCCCACTGTTCCGGCTGGTGGAGGATCACGACGCGCAGGGGTGGTTCGAACGGCTGGCGGGGGCGGGCATCCTGACCCGCCCGTTCGCGGAGCGCCCCGACCGGCTGCGCTTCGGGGTGCCCGGCGATGCGGCGGCATTCGAACGGCTGGAGCGCGCGCTGCGTGGCTGATCCGGGGATCATCGCGGCGATGCTGCTGGATCTGGCGATCGGCTGGCCGGCGGCATGGTATGCGCGCGTCGGCCATCCCGTCGGTGCAATCGCGCGCGTCATCGCGGCGGGGGAAGGCCGGTGGAACACCGCCGACCGGTCGGCGGCGGCGCGACGTGGATATGGCGTGATGCTGATGGCCGGGGTGATCCTGCTGAGCGGCGGCGTGGCCTGGCTGGCACAGCTGGGTGCGCATGCACTGCCCGACCCCGCCGGGTGGATCGCGATCGCCGTGCTGGCGTGGCCGGCGCTGGCGATGCGCAGCCTGGCGGAGCATGTGCGCCCGATCGCCGTCGCACTGGAAGCCCGCGATCTGCCCCGCGCGCGTGCGGCAGTGGCCCGGATCGTCGGGCGCGATACCGCCACGCTGGACGACAATGGCGTCGCCCGCGCCGCGATCGAAAGCCTGTCCGAAAGCCTGTGCGACGGCGTCGTCGCGCCGCTGTTCTGGTTCGCGGTCGCCGGATTGCCCGGCCTGTGGGCGTATAAGGCGATCAACACGGCAGACAGCCTGATCGGCCATCGCGAGGACCGCTGGCGCGCGTTCGGCTGGGCGGCGGCGCGGATCGATGATGGCGCCAACTGGATCCCCGCGCGACTTTCCGGTGTGTTGCTGTGCGTGGTCGGCGGGGGCGGATGGCGAGTAATGTGGCGCGACGCGCGGCGACACGCCTCGCCCAATGCCGGCTGGCCGGAGGCGGCGATGGCCGGGGCGCTACGGGTCGCGCTGGCGGGGCCGGTCGCTTACGATGGCGTGTTGCAGGACAAGCCTTGGATCGGTGCCGCCGGACGGCTGGCAACGAGCGGCGATCTGCGCCGGGCTCTGGTGATCTATCGGCGGGTGATCGCGCTTTTGTTGATCGTGGCGGGGGGATGGGCATGGTGGGGGTGATGATCCAGGGCACTGGGTCCGACGTCGGCAAGTCCGTGCTGGTCGCGGGCCTGTGCCGCGTGCTGAGCAATCGCGGGCTGCGGGTGCGCCCCTTCAAACCGCAGAACATGAGCAACAACGCCGCCGTGACGGCCGACGGTGGCGAGATCGGCCGTGCGCAGGCGACCCAGGCGCTGGCCTGTCGTACACCCGCCAGCGTCGATATGAATCCCGTGCTGCTGAAGCCCGAGGGCGACCGTTCGTCGCAACTGATCGTGCGCGGGCAGCGGCGCGGCACGCTGACCTCCACGCGCTGGCGTGAGGGGCGTGAGGGGCTGCTCGACGAGGTGCTCGACAGCTATCGGCGCTTGTCGGCGGACGCGGATATCGTCGTGGTGGAGGGCGCGGGCTCGCCCGCCGAAACCAATTTGCGCGCCGGCGACATCGCCAACATGGGCTTCGCGCGCGCGGCGGGGGTGCCCGTGGTCCTGGCGGGTGATATCGATCGAGGCGGCGTGATCGCGGCGCTGGTCGGAACGAAGGTGGTGATCGACCCCGACGATGCGGGGATGATCCGTGGCTTTCTGGTCAACAAGTTTCGCGGTGATCCTTCGCTGTTCGCGGCGGGGATGGACACGATCGTGCAGCGCACCGGCTGGCGACCACTGGGGATCGTGCCCTTCCTGCGCGCCGCCCGTCGGCTGCCCAGCGAGGATGCGGTGGTGCTGGATCGGCCCGCCGCGCGGAACGGCGAGCAGGCGGTGATTGCCTGCCCGATCACGCCGCGGATCGCCAATTTCGACGATCTCGATCCGCTGCGGCTCGAACCCGGCGTCGATCTGGTGATGGTCCCGCCGGGCATGCCGATCCCGGATGCCGCGATGATCGTGCTGGCGGGATCGAAGGCGACGCTGGCCGATCTGGCGTTTTTGCGGGCCGAGGGATGGGATGTCGACATTCGCGCGCACCATCGTCGCGGTCGGCCGGTGCTGGGCCTATGCGGCGGCTACCAGATGCTGGGGCGGCGGATCGCTGACCCGGATGGGGTCGAGGGGCCGGCGGGGGAGGCACCGGGGCTGGGGCTGCTCGATGTCGAGACCGTTCTGACCGCTGACAAGACGCTGACCGAAGTGAGCGGGGCAGCGCTGGGCGCACCGTTCCGTGGATATGAGATCCATCTCGGCCGAACCACCGGCCCGGATACCGCCACGCCGGTGGGACGGTTGACGAACGGGCGTGGTGAGGGTGCGATGTCGCGCGACGGGCTGGTGGCGGGCAGCTATATCCACGGCCTGTTCGGGTTGGCGGCGCAGCGTGCGGCGTGGCTGGCGCGGATCGGCGTATCGGCCGAGGGGCCCGATCACCATGCCGATGTCGATGCCGCGCTTGACGAGGTCGCGATCGCGCTGGAACAGTCGCTGGATATCGACGCGATCCTCGCGATCGCTCAGGCGGCGCGCTGAGCCACGACCAGTGCGAGCAGCAGCGCGGTTTCGGTCAGCTCGATCCCGGCCCCATGCAGGTCACCGCTGATCCCTCCCAGCCGGCGCGCGAACCAGCCGCCTAGTGCGGCGATCACCAGCGGCGCAATGATCAGGCCGGGGGATAGGACCATGAGCCCCACCATGATCGCGCCCCAGCCGAGCAGGTCGCGAAGCCGCACCACCCCGTGCAGCGCCGCCCCCATTCCACCGGGGCGTAACGGGCGCAACCATCGCGCCCAGGCGAGCGGCGCCGTTCGCGCGATCGCCGGCACCACGATCAGCGTGAGAACCTGCCCCGGCACCAGAAGGTGAAGCAGGACGAGCTTCGCCGCGAGCAGCGCAACGATCGCGACGACGCCGAAGCTGCCGATATGCGGATCGGCCATCACCCGCAGCAGTCGTTCACGGTCGCCGTGCGAAGCGCCCAGCGCGTCGAACAGGTCGGCCAGCCCGTCGAGGTGCAGCGCGCCGGTGACGAGGATCCAGCCGATCATCGCGCCGAGCGCCCCAAGCCATGGGTCGATCAGCGCGCCCAGCCAGCCGCCTGTCGCGACCACCACGCCGACCGCCAGCCCTGCCACCGGATAGAGTCTGACCGCGCGGGCGTGATCGGCCGCCTGTGGCGTGATCCGCGGCACCGGCAAGCGGGTGAGGAAACCGAGCGCGAGCCACAACGCCGTCATGCGCGCAACCCGGTGACTTGCGCGAGGCGCGGTGCACCGTCCCACACCATCAGCGACAGCAGCGAGGCGTAATCGAGTTGCAGCGTCCAGGCGGTGTCCAGCGACCAGCCGCACAGATGCGCCAGCGCCGCGCGGATCGCGCCGCCATGGGTGACGACCAACGTGGGTTCGGGCGGCAGGTCATCGATCGCTGCGCCGACGCGCTCGATCAGGGACGACCAGCGCTCGCCGCCGGGCGGCGGATGGCCGTCGGGATCATGATGCCAGCGTGACAAGGCGGCGGGATCGATCGTCGCTGGATCGGTGCCGTCCCAGGTGCCGAGATCGAGTTCGCGCCAGCGCGGGTCGATCGCCGCCACATCAATCGCCTCCGCGCAATGGCGGGCTCGCGCCAGATCTGAGGCGACGATCCGCGCGACCGGCAGGTCGGTGGCTTGCGCCACGCATCGTGCGATTCCCGCCTCGGTCACGGCGACGTCGCGATGGCCCCAGAGCCGCCCCGGCTCCACTGGCGCGCCGTGGCGCATCAGGTGGAGCGTGAAGACGGTCATCCGCCGCTGACGCCCGCCTCGGCGAAGGTGGCCATCCCGGCATGGACCGCGAGCGCGCCGCGCACGATCTGAACCGCCAGCGCCCCGCCGCTGCCTTCGCCCAGCCGCATATCGAGCGTCAGTAGCGGCGACAGGCCAAGCCGGTCGAGCAGGCGGCGGTGGCCCGGCTCGGCGGAGCAATGGCCGGCGAGGCAATGGTCGACGATCGCCGGCTGCGCTCTCGCCAGCGGCGCCAGCGCGGCGGTGGCGATGAAGCCGTCGAGGATGATCGGCACGCGACGCCGACGCGCGGCCAGCATCGCGCCGGCGATCGCGGCGATCTCTCGTCCACCCAGACAGCGCAACCGTTCGAAGGGCGTTTGCGCCGCCGCGTGCAGCGTGAGCGCGTCCGCTACGGCCGCGCGCTTTCGTTCGATGCCGGCGGTGTCCACCCCTGTGCCGGGGCCAACCCAATCCACCGCTGCGCCATCGAAGCTGGCGGCGCACAGTGCGGCGGCGGCGGTGGAATTGCCGATTCCCATTTCCCCCAGCACCAGCAGGTCGGCGTTGCCGATCGCGGCAGCACCGATGTTGATCGCGGCGAGGCAGTCGTCGACGTCCATCGCCGGCGCGCAGGTGATGTCACCGGTCGGGCGGTCGAGGTCGATCGGCACCACGTCCAGCGCCAGGCCGGATGCCCGTGCCAGGGCGTTGATCGCGGCGCCGCCCGCGCGGAAATTGTCCACCATCTGCGCGGTCACGGCAGCAGGATACGCGCTCACGCCGCGCGCGACTACGCCGTGATTCCCTGCGAAGACGATCGCGCGCGCCTGTGTGACGTCGGGCCGGTCGGTGCCGTGCCAGCCGGCGAAGAAGACCGCGATCTCCTCCAGCCGACCTAATGAGCCGGGGGGCTTGGTCAGTTGTGCCTGCCTCTCCAGCGCCGCCTGGCGAGCGCTCTCGTTGGCGCCGGGCAGATCGTCGAGCGCCGCGTCGAACGCGGCGGGAGAGGCGAAGACGGTCATGCCGGCAGCATCCCCGCGGGCGGCATCCGCGTCAGGAACCGCCCCTTCACGCCCTGTGGCCAGTCGCGATAGGCGACCTGGCCATCGGCGCTGTCGGCATAGAGCAGCGCGAAATCGAGCATGGCGCGGGCGAGTTCCTCCTCGGCGGTGAAGCGTCCCAGCACATAGCCCCATTTGCCGGCCGCGCGCAGGTGGATCGTGCATCCCTGCTGGCAGGCGAACAGGCACGACACCTGTTCGACCGCGATCCCGTCATAGCGTTGATCGTCGGCCTTGGCGCGTTGCAGCGCCTGCACCAACGCCGCTCCCGCGCCCGGCGCATCGCCGTTCCGGCAGGTGTTGCAGGCGATCACCTCGGCACCGCACGCTCCATCCGCCGCGCGCCAGGTCATGCGATCGCCGCCTCCCGACGTGGCGCCGCGGGCACGCCCGCCGCGACCAGCAGCCGATAGGCGCACCACAAAGCGGCGAGGATTGCGGCGTTGCGGCCGACTTGCCGCAGGGCGATCGCCGGCGAGAGCGCGATATCGACGCCGCCCAGCGCGAATGACCACAGCAGGACGACGCCCTTGAACGCCAACGATGCCGCGACGAAGGCGATCGCGAGGCGGATCGGCGACGACGCGATGGTGGCACCGGCGGCGGTGCGCGCCGCCAGCGTCGCCACCAGCGCCGCGCTGCCCAGTGCGATCGCCCATGCCAGCGTGGTCGCGTCACGCGGATAACCGAGCCAGCAGAAGCCGGTGATCTGGCTGGCTGCCCAGGCGGCGAGCATCAGCAGCACGCCGTCGCGCGCACGCATCTGCGTCGCGGCGAGGGCCGCAAGCGCCGTGAAGGGCGTGGCGCAGGCGAGCAGCAGCGTCGTCACCGTGCTCGCGAGCGTCAGCAGCATGATCCACAGCGTCGATACGCGCGCATCGGCGGCGCGGGGAGGGGAGGAAGTCATCGGTGTCTCCCCTCAGAAGCGGCCACGGATGCCGGCATAGATGCTGCGTCCCAGCGTGCCGTAGCGATAAACGGTCTGATATTGTTCATCGAACACGTTCTCGCCCCGGACGAAGACACGCACCTTCGGCGAGATCGGCAGTTCGGCGCGCAGATCGACGAGGGTATAAGGCGCGAGCCGCGTCGTGTTGCTGGCGTTGTCGAACGATTCGCCCGCCCAGCGGACCGCGGCGCCGAACGACGGCCCGTCGCGGAAGGTATAGTTCGCGGCGGCGTTCCAGGTGTGACGCGGGCGGCGCGCCAGTTGCTTGCCGAACGTCGCCGCACCCGGCGAGCGATCTTCCGAGGCGATCCACGCATAATTGCCATCGATGGTGAGGCCCGCGAACGGTGCGATCCGCCCCGCCGCCTCGATGCCATTGGCGAAGGCCCGCGATACGTTGGAATAATAGCCGAAGCGCTGCGTGGTCGTGCTGCCGGGGGCGAAGCAGAGCGGATCGGTGGTGCCGACCGAACAGCTCGCGAAGTTGATCAGGTCGGTCGAGCGACGCTCGAAATAGGTGGCGCCAATGGCCGCGCGGCCATCGAGGAAGCGTTGCTCCGCTCCCGCTTCCCAGCCGTGCGCCTGTTCGGGACGCAGCGCCTGATTGCCGTATTCGGAGAACAATTGGTACAGCGACGGCGCCTTGAAGCCTTCCGAATAGCTGCCGCGCAACACCGTGCCGGTCGGCAGCACCCACACCCCGCCGCCCGCGAACAGCGTCTTCGCGCCGAAGCGGCTGTGGTCATCGTTGCGCACGCCGCCGGTGAGGGTCAGCCCGCTCACCGGCTGGACGTTGACCTGACCATAGACGCTGGTGATCTCGGCCCGGCCGCGTGCGGGCGCCGGGATCGCCACCGCTAGGCTGGCGGGCGGCGAGACGCTGTCGAAGCGGCTTTTTTCGTTCTCGACGCCAAAGGTCGCGTCCAGCTTTTCGGTCAGCGCGAAGCTGCCCTGATATTCCAGACGATAGTTACGGCCAGCGGCATCGAACGTCTGCTGACGGGCGCGCGAAGGATCGTAATTGTCCCGCTTCGTGTCGGTGTAGCCATAGCCGAAACGGTTGCGCAGCCGGCCATCGAACAGCGCGACGTTCAGGCCGGCGTAGCCGATGAACTCGCGATTGAGCGAATATTCGGCGGTGTCGCCCGAGAAGCCGTCGATATCGGTGCGGCCGTTCGCATAATAGCCGCGCACCTCCGCACTGACGGTATCGGTCAGATCGAGCAGCGCGCGTCCCGCGACCGACTGGTTACGATAGCCGTCCGCCTCGCGCCCGCCGAACGCCGGGGCGATCGCGGAGATGCCGCTGGTGAAGAACGATTGTGCACCGACACGGAACGCCAGCGGGCCGGTACGCCCGCCCACCGCCGCGCGGGCGCTGACGGTATCACGCGCGCCGCCTTCCAGGTCGACGCTGCCTTCCCATGGCGTATCGGGCAGGGGAGTGACCACGTTCACGACGCCGCCGATCGCCTGGCTGCCCCACAGGATCGACTGCGGACCGCGCAACACTTCGATCCGCGACGCATCGCCGGTCAACAGGTTGGCGAAATTGTAGCCACCGCCGGTGGCGGACGGATCGTTGATCTTCACACCGTCGATAACGACGACGGTCTGATCGCTTTCGGCGCCACGGATCCGCAGGCTGGTCGCGGTGCCATAGCCGCCGTTGCGCGACAGCGTCACGCCGGGGGTGCGCACCAGCAGGTCCGCCACCGACAGATCGCCGGCCCGATCGATCGCGGCCTTGTCCAGCACCGTCACCGAGGGGACGACCTGGTCGGCGGGGGTGGGGCTGCGGTTGGCGGTGACGACGATCGCGCCGACGCCCCCGGCGGCTTCACCTGCCGTTTCGCTCGCCGTACCGGTTATCGCCGCGACGTCCGGGGCGGGAGCGGTCTGGCCTGCGTCGGCGGGCGGCGGGGCGGGTTCAGCCGCCGGAGCGGCGGCGGCGGTCGCAAGCAACAGGCCAGCGAACGGATAGAATGTCTTCATGTCAAACCCCCACGTCACGACATCCCCGGGCGGACGCGCCGCCGGAGGTTGATGTTGTCGTCGTCTCGCGGGTTTACCCCCGTCCGTCCGGCGCACCCTGGCCGGTCGAAGGACGACCGCGACGGGCAGGTCTCCTGGCTCGCGGGTCCGCGCCGGTTCTCGCCGCCTTCTCAAGATCCGGGGATCTCAATGGCATGTGGCGTGATGGCTCACCGCTCACAGTTGCAGGGGCAGCCGGGGTCTTGAACCCCGTTCCCTTTTCATCCCCGATAATCGGGGAACCTGTCGCGGTTGCGCCCTTACGCCGCGAGTCGGCGTTTCGTCAACGGAGGCGATCGAAGGGAACGATCAGGCCGTCGGCACGAAGCGCGGTAATGCCATAGACGCTGGCGAGCAGTTCGGGCGTCAGCACCGTGGCCGGCGCTCCGTCCGCCACCAGCCGGCCCTGCGCGAACACCAGCAGCCGATCGCAGAACCGTGCCGCCAGCGTCAGATCGTGGAGCACCGCGATCACCAGCCCGCCGGCGTCCGCTTCGGCGCGCAGCAATTCCATCCCCTCGATCTGATGCGCCGGATCGAGGCTGGCGAGCGGTTCGTCGGCCACCAGCGCGGATGCTTCCACCGCCAACGCCCGCGCCAGCAGCACGCGAGCACGCTCGCCGCCCGACAATTCGGTGGCGATCCGATCGGCCAGCATCGTCACGTCGGTGCGGGCCATCGCCCGCGTGATCGCTTCATGGTCGCGCGCCGACAGCCGTGACCAAGGCGTGAGGTGCGGCAAGCGTCCGAGCGCGACAAGCCGTTCCACCGACAGCGGCCAATGCAGCGTCTGGCCCTGCGGAAGATAGGCGATCTGCCGCGCGATCGTCGCCCGGTCGGGACGCTCGCCGTCGATCGTCACGGTGCCGCCGTGCCGGATGAGCCCCAGCAGCGCTCGAACGAAGGTCGACTTGCCCGCGCCGTTCGGCCCGAGAATGCCGACCAGCTGGCGCGGCGCGAGATGCACCGACACGTCCTCCACCACCCGGCGCCCGCCGAGCGTGACCGCGAGATGATCGGCCGCGATCGTCACCACAGCCGCCGCTCCCGCATCAGATGGACCAGGAATACCGGCACCCCCAGGAATGCGGTGACGACGCCGAGCTTCAGCTCGCTTGACGTCGGGATCAGCCGCACCGCCAGATCCGCGAGTAGCAGCAGTGCTCCCCCCGCCAGCGCGCTCGGCCAGAGCACCGCTGACGGCCGACGATCGGTCAACGGGCGGATCAGATGGGGTACGATCAGCCCGACGAATCCGATCGCGCCGGATACGGCGACCGCGCCTCCCACGCCGATCGCGACGCCGAGCAGCAACCGCCACCGCACCCGCCGCAGGTCGATCCCCAGCGCCGCCGCGCCGTCTTCACCGAGCGTCAGCGCATCGAGCGCACGACTCTGCCCCGTCAGCAGGAGCAGGCCGATCGCGACGCACGGCAAAGCGAGAGCGACGTGCCGGATCGAGCGATCCTCGAGGCTGCCCAGCAACCAGGTGGCGATCTCCATGGCGGCGAAAGGATTGGGCGACAGGTTCAGCGCGAGGCTGATGCCCGCCCCGGCGAGCGTCGATACCGCGATCCCGGCAAGGATCAGCGTCAGCGGACTTTCCGATCGCCCGGCAAGAAGGAACAGCATGCCCAGCGCCGCCAGCGCGCCGGCTATGCCCAACAAGGGAAGCATCGCGTCGTGGCGCTGCGCCAGCCCGAAATACAGTGCGATCACCGCGCCCAGCGCGGCGCCGTTCGACGCGCCCAATACCGATGGTTCGGCCAGTGGGTTGCGCAAATACCCCTGCAATGCCGCGCCGCCGACCCCCAGCATCGCGCCGACCAGGAAACCGAGCAGCACCCTCGGCAGGCGCAGATCGAGCAGGATCGCGCGATCGATCGGATCGCCATGCCCGGTCAGCGCCGCGGCAATCCGCGCCGGCGGGATCGTCGTGGTGCCGACCGCGATGCCCAGCACCGCCGCGATCAGCACCGTCGCGATCAGAAGGGGCCACAACCAGCGGCGGGTCACGTGACGGCGATTCCTCCCGGATGAACAAGATCCCGGTGCGGGATCGCGCGACGCCTAGCGGGTGATCGCGCGAAGAAGAAGCGGCAGATTCGCGCGTCAGTGATATCGCTTGGATAAACGGACGGGCGCGATCGGGGCGGCAAGTCATATCGTATCGCACTGGCGCCGCCGGCGCCGACGCGGCAAAAGCCCGGCGATGCTGGATCGCTTCGCCCGGATCATCGCCTGTATGGGGGCATTGACAGCCGCCCTCGCGCCGTCGACCGCCACCCCCGCACCGCGCCGGATCGTCTCGCTGAACCTGTGCGTCGACCAATATCTGCTCGCCCTCGCCGATCGGCGACAGGTTGCCGGGTTGACCAGCTTCGCGCGCGATCCGGCATTGTCGGCCTATGCCACGCGGGCGGCGCGCTGGCCGGTCAATCGCGGCGGGGCGGAGGATGTGTTGTCGCTGCGCCCGGACCTGATCCTTGTCGCGCCGGGGCGTCGCGCCGACACGATGGCGTTGCTGCGCGGACGCGGCATCGCGATCGTGGAAGTGCCGGAGGCGGACAGCTATGCCGATATCGTCGAGCAGACCCGCCGCGTCGCGGACGTGATCGGACAAAGGGCGCGGGGCGAGCGGCTGATCGCGCGGATGAACGCGCGGCTTGCCCGCGTGCCGGTCAACGCCGGCGGGGGCCGGGTGGCGGCTTATTATCAGCGGCGCGGCTATCTGACCGGCACCGGCACGTTGATCGACGATCTGATGCATCGCGTCGGGCTGCGCAATCTCGCCGCGCGATTGCACAAGCCGGTGCTGTCGCGGGTAGGGCTGGAGGAAATGGCGCGGGCGCATCCGGATTTCCTGCTCGTCGAAAGCGCGACCGATCGTATCGTCGATCACGGCACCGAGATGCTTCACCATCCGCTGCTGCACACCATCGGCCGACTGCGCCTGCCGCAGGCGTGGACGGTATGTGGCAGCCCCGCCTATGTCGACGCCGCCCAGTCTCTGGCGCGACAGTTGCGATAGGGCCGGCATCGGCCCCGCCGCCTATACGATCGCGCCCGCCCCCCGACGATCGATCCAAGATCGATTGATACGGGCGGTGAAGGGTTACCCATCCTGTGTCGTCGATCGAATGGCGCGCCCGGAGGGATTCGAACCCCCGACCAAGGAGGTAGAAGCTCCTTGCTCTATCCAACTGAGCTACGGGCGCCCGGATGCGCGCCTAGCGCGGATTGCGGCGCGGGGGAATGGGCGGCATGATCTCCGCGACAGGGTGCGACGGCGGGGCGAGCGACGGCGATGAGCGGGATCGAGGCGGTGGAGGCGGGCGCGGTATCCGGCGGGCGGCTGCGTCATTACGATCTGGTGATGGCCGCCTTTGTCGCCATCCTGCTGCTGTCGAACGTGCTGGGCGCGGGCAAGGTGGCGCAAATCGTGCTGCCGGGGATCGGCCCATGGCCGTTCGGCGCCGGAATCCTGTTCTTTCCGATCAGCTATATCATCGGAGACGTCCTGACCGAGGTGTACGGCTATGCCCGCGCGCGGCGCGTGATCTGGGTCGGGTTCGCGGCGACGGTGTTCATGGCGTTCATGGCGTGGGTGGTGGTCGCGCTGCCCCCGGCGCCCGACTGGACCAATCAGGCGGCATATGAAACCGTGTTCGGCCAGGTGCCGCGCATCGTTTTCGCGAGCATGTGCGCCTTCTGGGCCGGCGAGTTCGTCAATTCCTATGTCCTCGCGCGGATGAAGGTGTTGACCGACGGGCGGCATCTGTGGATGCGCACGATCGGCTCGACGCTGGCGGGGCAGGGGATCGACAGCCTGATCTTCTATCCGCTCGCCTTCTGGGGCGCGGCGGGGTGGACCAACGCGCTGGTGGTGAAGGTGCTGTTCACGCAATGGGCGCTGAAGGTCGGCTGGGAGGTATTGCTGACCCCGGTCACCTATCTCGTCGTCGGCGCGCTGAAGCGCGGCGAGGGGCTGGACGTCTTCGACCGTGAGACGAACTTCACGCCATTCCGCGCCAAGGTGTGACGGGGGCTGTCACGATATGGGGGATGGCCAAGGGTGGGACAATCCTGCCGATATCGACACCTGAACCAAACGGCCGTTATCGGCGCGAGCAGACGATGCTTGCCACGAAGGATGCTATCGTCCGAGATTAACCGAACGGCTGCGACCTAGTCTAGCCGGGTCCTTAATATGGGGACCCTTGGGACGATGACCGTTAGGAGTGTTCGCAAACAGGTGACACCAGCAGCGATATTGACCTGTTGCCAAGCGCAAACCGTAGTGATCGAATAGGTGCATGGTGATGCGCGATGATATGGGGATGCCCCGCCGTACCGAGATTGGCACCCGCGAAGCTAAATTTGCGGCGGCTCCAGAATTAAACGAGCGCGGCGATTGGCTGTGCGTGAATGTCGAAACATCCTGCCCATGGCCGGTCTATCCGCAATCCTTCGAGTTCGCCGACCACCTGATGTGGATCATACCGCTCACCCAGGAGGATTATGGGGGCGTGGCGATGAAGGTGGCGAAAGGCCTTAGCCGCGAAGAAGCCGAAGGCCTGATGCTACGGTTCCTCAGCGTGCTGTCGTGGCGGGAGCGCAGTGGAATCGCCGTCGCCCATCGTTCTGGCGGCAGCATGCCTATGATGATGGGTTTGAATAAGAAACTCGGGTTTGCGATCCGGGAAGAATTCGATCTGATCGATCTGAGGTGCCCTGAAGAGGAAGGGCCACGCATCGCGCTCGCGTTGATGCGCGAAGCACTTAGCCTTAATCATCATGGCTACGCGTTTCTGTCGTACTGGCGTGTTCTTGAACTGGCCTATCCCGTAACAAAGGCCCGCGTTGATTGGATGCAGGCTATCCTGCCCACGCTGAAGGGGCCAGGCATAAAGGAAGCGCTCGAGACGATCGCCGCGCAAGGCGCGCAAGACGTTTGCCGGCATCTCTTTGAATCGGGCCGATGCGCGATGGCTCACGCCTCCGGCAAACCGATCATCAATCCGGATGACCCACGAGACGCGCTTCGTCTTTACCGTGAACTGCCCCTGGTGCGGATGCTGGCGGAAAGGGCGATCGAAGCGGGTTTCGGCATCCCGACTCCTTCAACAGAATATGCGCAGCACTTGTACGAATTAAGGGGATGGAAGCAGATTTTCGGCGACGATCTGATCGGGCGACTGCTCAGCGGTGAAGGTCCGCGCGAGGGGGAGAACGCAGACATGCCAAACGTCAGTGTGCGCCTCCGGCGACGGCCGCCATACCCACCCATGGAGAACATGACGATCGCGGGTCTTGATGTGGAAGGCGCGATTGTCAGGGTCGCGTACGCGTCAGCCGATGGCTTGTTTGAGATGCGCTTCCGGCTCGATTTTGGCGAGGAGCGGCTGCATTTTGCGATCGAAGACGGGATCTACGGTCACGACGATGGTTCAGTGGCAGCGGCGGAATACCGCCGGGAATTTCATCGGTTCTTCCGTGACTATTTCCTCAACGGGGAATTGGTCATCGTCAACAGCAACACCGCCGAAATTCTTTCCCGAAAAGACGCGTTCCTGCCGACGAACTGCTACGTAGAGTTGGACGCGTGCAATGCCAAAATTGCCCAGGCGCAGGTCGAGGTCGATCGACGTATTGCAGCCCAAGGTGGACAAAAAACATCCGAGTCGGCTTAAAGCATCGCCGGAACACTAGTCGCGCGTCTAGCCATGCACCGGCCGGATGGCTTCGTTACAATCGCCGCTAAACGACCGTTTATAGGGCGCAAAGCCGATCGGTCGATTTGCATAACCCATGGCGGATTTCGGCGAAAGCCGACGTCTACGTTAACGACGCTGAATGTCTTGAGTTGGTCGGAAGCTGACGTTGACGGCGCGACGGACGAACGGCGTATATGGGTCGCTAGCAGACATCGCCTGCCTACCTACGCGCCGACTGTCTCCAGCAATCCCTCGAACAGCCGGCGGCCGTCATCGCCGCCGTGGGCGGCTTCGATCTTGCGTTCGGGGTGCGGCATCATGCCCAGCACGTTGCCGGCGTCGTTGAGCACGCCCGCGATCCGGCGCGCGCTGCCGTTGACCGGCTCGGCATAACGGAAGGCGATTCGGCCTTCCCCTTCGAGGCGGTCGAGCGTGTCGGTATCGGCGACATAATTGCCGTCGTGGTGTGCCACCGGGAACATCACCCGTTCCCCGGCGGCGTAGCGGCTGGTAAAGGCGCTCTGGGCGTTCTCCACCGTCAGCGCGACATCGCGGCAGACGAAGTTCAGCGCCGCGTTGCGCATCAGCGCGCCGGGCAGCAGCCCCGCCTCGGTCAGCACCTGAAAGCCGTTGCACACGCCCAGAACCGGCAGGCCCTTGCCTGCCGCATTCGCGATCGCGCCCATGATCGGGCTGCGCGCGGCCATCGCCCCGGCGCGGAGATAGTCGCCATAGGAGAAGCCCCCCGGCACGGCGACCAGCCCGACCCCGTCGGGCAGCGCGGTATCGCGGTGCCACACCATGTGCGGCTTCACCCCCGTCACCTGCTCCAGCGCCACCGCGATATCACGGTCGCAATTGGAACCGGGGAAGACGATGACCGCGGTCTTCACGCCCGTTCCACCCGGTAATTCTCGATGACCGTATTGGCGAGCAACTGGCGGCACATCGCGTCGATATCGGCGTCGGTGGTCGAATCCGCGACGTCGAGCTCGATCAGCTTGCCGACGCGCGCACCGTTTACCCCGGCGAAGCCGAGACCCGCCAGAGCGTGTTCGATGGCCTTGCCCTGGGGATCGAGCACGCCGGCCTTGAGCGTCACATGGATGCGCAGTTTCATGGTCGCGCGCTATGCCGCGACAGGCCGCGCGGGGCAATGGTGAAGGTGCGCGACGGCGCCGGCGTCGCGTTACTTGCCGCGCCGTTTCCGGTGGCTTTCCATATCGAGCACCGCGGTTTCGCCGCCCTCGGGCAACAGGCCCAGCCGCCGCGCGACTTCCTGATACGCTTCGACCTCGCCGCCGAGATCGTTGCGGAAGCGATCCTTATCGAGCCGCTCGTTGGTTTCCATGTCCCACAGGCGACAGCCATCGGGGCTGATCTCGTCCGCCAGGATGATGCGGCCGTAATCATTGTCCCAGATACGGCCGAATTCGAGTTTGAAATCGACCAGCCGGATGCCGACCCCCGCGAACAGCCCGCACAGGAAATCATTCACGCGAATCGCCAGATCGGCGATGTCGTGCATCTCCTCCTGACTGGCCCAGCCGAAGGCGGCGATATGTTCGTCGGAGATCATCGGATCGCCGAGCGCGTCGTCCTTGAAATAATATTCGAGGATCGTGCGCGGCAATTGCGTGCCTTCTTCGATCCCCAGCCGCTTGGCCAGCGTACCCGCGGCGACGTTGCGGACGACCACCTCGATCGGCACGATCTCGACCTGCCGGATCAACTGTTCGCGCATGTTGAGCCGGCGGATGAAGTGCGTCGGTACGCCGATCAAGCCGAGCAGGGTGAAGATATGCTCGCTGATGCGGTTGTTGATGACGCCCTTGCCGTTGATCGTGCCCTTCTTCTGCGCGTTGAAGGCGGTTGCGTCGTCCTTGAAATACTGGATCAGCGTGCCCGGCTCAGGCCCTTCGTAAAGGATCTTTGCCTTGCCTTCGTAGATCTGCCGCCTGCGCGCCATCGCATCTGCCTTCATCGAAACGGATCGCCCCGGCAGCGACGGGGTCGCGATGCCGGGGCGGGGAGTCTGGGCGGCGCTATACGGGATGGGGGCAGGGGGCGCAAATCAGCGCGACGGTCGCAGTGCCGCCAGCACCAGCCGCTTCGCCTCTCGCCACGCCGCCGTGTCGGGCGTCACCAGTTCGACATGCCCGGTGTCCGGCACGTCGTGCAGTGTAGCACGATCCCCGGCCGTCGTGGCACGCGCGACATAGTCGGTCGCCATCCGATACGGGATGATGCGATCCTCGCGCCCATTGACCAGATCCTGCGGCACATCGATCGGCAACAATCGGGGGACCGACGTATCGGCATAAGGATCGCTGCGATCGCCGCCGACGAGTCGCGCGACGATCGCGGTGCCGCAGCCATTGTCGGGGCTGGTGGCGGTCGCCTCCAGATCGGGCAGCCCACCGAGGCTGATGACATGCGCGATCGGCAGCGGGTCGGGAACGCGCAAGGCACTCCCTGCGGGCAGCTTGGAACGGGCGGCGAGCCAGAGCGCGAGGTGCCCGCCCGCCGAGTGGCCGATCGCGACGACGCGGCGCGTGTCCAGCCGATAGGCGGCGGCGTGATGACGTAGCGCGTCGGTGGCCGCGGCGGCATCGGCGAAGGTGCCGGGATAGCCGCCCCCGGCCCGATCGACGCCGCGATAATCGATATTCCACACCGCCACCCCGGCGCGGCGCAGATCGTCCGCCACCCAGTCCATCAGCCGCCGGTCCGCGATGCTCGTCTGCCAGCAACCGCCATGCACCATGACCACCACCGGGTGCAGCCCGGCACTCCGTGGCAGCCAGACGTCCACTTTCTGCATCGCATCCGGCCCATAAGCGATCGTGGCGTCCGGCGCGGGGCGCGGTCGCGCGGTGAGGTCTTTCCAGGTCAATGGCGTAAAGGCGGGCATCGCGGCGGGCAGGCATGCCGCGAGGAGGGGAAGGAGCGCAAGGCGCAGCGATGGCCGGGGGCGGATCATGCGATGGATGTAGCGGGGGACGGGAGGCGACGTCACGCCGGATCTGACGCGGCGTGACGCGCGTCGGACACGCGCGTTTTCGCACCGGCAAGCGCTGCGGGTGGCGCGGGCGGCGACCGCGTCTGAGCACCACCCCCCTTAACGAACCGCTCCATGCCTGTTACGCGCAACGTCACCCATGGCGAGCGATCTGACCGACCTTCCCGAAAACCCGCCCGTCGGCATCTTCGACGCGCCGTTCGACAGCGCCTTGAGCGAACGGTATCTCGTCTATGCGCTGTCAACGATCACCGCGCGGTCGCTGCCCGACGTGCGCGACGGGCTGAAGCCGGTGCATCGGCGGCTGCTGTGGGCGATGCGGCTGCTGCGGCTCGATCCGGCGGCGGGGTACAAGAAATGTGCCCGCGTGGTCGGAGACGTCATCGGCAAATATCACCCGCATGGTGACCAGTCCGTCTATGATGCGATGGTGCGCCTCGCGCAGGATTTCGCGCTTCGCTATCCGCTGGTCGACGGCCAGGGCAATTTTGGCAATATCGATGGCGATAACGCCGCCGCCTATCGCTACACCGAAGCCCGTCTGACGCAGGTCGCGATCGACCTGATGGACGGGCTGGATGAGGATGCGACCGAATTCCGCCCGACCTATAACGGCGAGGAGCAGGAACCGGAGCTGTTTCCGGGCGCCTTCCCCAACCTGCTGGCCAATGGGGCGAGCGGGATCGCGGTCGGGATGGCGACCAGCATCCCGCCGCACAACGCCGCAGAATTGCTAGACGCCGCGATCGCGCTGATCGATGACCGCGGCGTTGACCCGTTGACGTTCGTGCGCGGGCCGGATTTTCCCACCGGCGGTCTCGTGGTCGATCCGCCCGCGGTGCTGCGCGAGGCCTATAATACCGGCCGGGGCGGTTTCCGGGTGCGCGCGCGCTGGACGATCGAGCGCGAGAAGGGCGGCGCCTGGCAGATCGTCGTCACCGAAATTCCCTATGGCGTGCCGAAGGGCAAGCTGATCGAGCAGATCGCCGGGCTGATCAACGATCGCAAGCTGCCGATCCTGGCGGACATCCGTGACGAAAGCGATGCGGAGATCCGCGTCGTGCTGGAACCGCGTAGCCGCACGGTCGATCCGCAGGTGTTGATGGACGGGTTGTTCCGGCTGTCGGACCTCGAAACGCGCGTGCCGCTCAACCTCAACGTTCTCGACAAGGATCGCACCCCGCGCGTGATGTCGCTGCGCGATGCGCTGGCGGCGTGGGTCGATCATCAATTCGTCGTGCTCCGCCGCCGGACCGAGCATCGCCTGGGCAAGATCGCCGACCGGCTGGAACTGCTGGGCGGCTATATCATCGCATTCCTCAACCTCGATCGCGTGATCGAGATCATCCGCACCGAGGATGAGCCGAAGGCGGTGATGATGGACGAGTTCCAGCTGACCGATCGGCAGGCGGAGGCGATCCTCAACATGCGGCTGCGGTCGTTGCGCAAGCTGGAGGAGATGGAACTTCGCCGCGAGCGCGACGCGCTGGAGAAGGAGCAGGCGACGCTCACCGCGCTGCTGGCGTCGGACGCGAAGCAGCGGACCCGGCTGAAGCGCGACTTCACCAGGATCCGCGATCGTTATGGCGCCGAGACCGCGCTGGGGCGGCGTCGAACGACGATCGAGGAACAGGCCGCCGCGCGCGACATCCCCCTTGAGGCGATGATCGATCGCGAGCCGATCACCGTGATCCTGTCCGAGCGCGGCTGGATCCGCGCGATGAAGGGGCATGTCGATCTGTCGGCACCCGAGACGCTGAAGTTCAAGGAGGGCGATGGGCCCGGTTTCGCCTTCCACGCGCATACCACGGACAAGCTGTTGCTCGCGGCGGCGAACGGGCGCTTCTACACATTGGCGGCGGACAAATTGCCGGGTGGGCGCGGTTTTGGCGAGCCGGTGCGCGCCTCGATCGATCTGGAAGGCAGCGTCGGCATCGTCGCGTTGCTGCGCGCGGCGGCGGCGGCGAAGTTGCTGGTCGCTGCCAGCGACGGGCGCGGCTTCATCGTGGCCGCGAGCGAGGTGATCGCGGAAACGCGCAAGGGCAAGAACGTGATGACACCGAAGCCCGGTGCGCGGCTGACCGTCGTCCGTCCGGTGGCACCCGGCGATGATTATGTCGCGGTGATCGGCGATAATCGCAAGCTGGCGATCTTTCCGCTGGTCGAACTACCCGAAATGACGCGCGGACAGGGCGTGCAACTGCAACGTTATCGCGAAGGTGGCCTGTCGGACGCGCGGACGATCGTCTTTGCGGAGGGGCTGAGCTGGACGATGGGAGGCGACAGCGGAAGGACGCGCACCGAGAGTGATTTGACAGCGTGGCGTACCGCGCGGGGCGCTGCCGGTCGCATGCCACCCACCGGTTTTCCCCGCGACAATCGCTTCTGACGGCGGTGACGGCCCGGCCGTGCGACGCAACCGCCGGATCGGGTAAGGAAACCCCGGCTTAACGCTTCCCGCGCTACGCCGCTCATGATGGCAAACGTGTCGAGAGTGGCGGCGGTAAGCAAAAGTACCCCGATCGTGGTCAGCCCAGGGCTGTCGGCGAGCGAGGGCGCTCTCGAATTGATTCCGATTCCGCTGGCGATCGCGCGACTGAACGGCACCGACGCGACCTGGGAGATTCACAACCGCTTTTTTGCGCGCGCGGGCCTGCAGCATGACGGGGGACTGCTGGACGTCGCCCGCGAGTTTCTGGATTCGGGGGCATTGCGTGCAGATCGCGCGTGGCAGGCCGGGGCGGCGGTCGAGCGGCGCCACTACGAGATGCATTTCGCGCGGATCACGCATCGCGCCGAACCCGTCTGCATCATCTCCTTCGTCGACCAGACCGCCGAGGTGCGGACCGAGGATACGTTGCGCCGCGAGATGGCGACCGACAGTCTGACCGGCCTGGCCAACCGCGGTGGCTTCACCGACGCGCTGGAGGCGATGATCGCCGATGGGGCGCAGCGCTGGGCGGTGCTGATGGTCGATCTGGAGCGGTTCAGCCGTTTCAACGCCTGTCTGGGATCGATGGCCGGCGACGAATTGCTGATCACCGTGGCGCGACGCATCAAGGGCGCGTTGCGCAGCCGCGACGTACTGGCCCGTACCGGGGGGGACGAGTTCGGGATCCTGTTGCGGATCGATCAGGACGCGCAGGAGGCGGATCATGTCGCGCGCCGGATCCGGGACATTCTGTCGACGCCGTTCCGGCTGAGCGACTATGAGATACGTGTGTCGTGCGCGGTCGGCATCGCGTTTGGCGACCGCACCGTGTCGGACGCCGAGGACGTCATTCGCCATGCGCAGGTGGCGATGAAAAAGTCCAAGGGTTCGAAGCTTGCGGAGGCCTATCATACGCGCGCACTCGATTCCGCGCGTGAGGAATTCGCGATGGAAACCGCGCTGCGTCGCGCGATCGAGAACGACCAGTTGTCGCTCGTCTATCAGCCGATCTGCGATCTGGCGACCGGGCGAGTCAGCGGATTCGAGGCGCTGGCGCGCTGGACCGACGAATATGGCCAGAGCCACAGCCCGGTGCGCTTCATTCCGGTGGCGGAGGAATCGGGGCTGATCGTTCCGCTCGGCCGCTGGGCGCTCGATACCGCGGCCCGCACGCTCGCCGACTGGGACCGGAGCGCCGGGGGATCATGCGGCGTCACCGTATCGGTGAACCTGTCGGCGATCCAGTTGCAGCGCGACAATATCCCGGCAGCGGTGCGGCATGCGCTCGAAACCGCCGGGCTGGCGGGGGAACGGCTGAAACTGGAACTGACCGAAAGCGCGATCATCGCCGACCCCGATCGCATGTCGCGCGTGCTGCTGGGTCTGCGCGGCCTCGGTTGCACGATCGCGATGGACGATTTCGGTACCGGCTTTTCGAACATGGCGTCGTTGCAGCGGCTGCCGATCGATATCCTGAAGATCGATCGCAGCTTCGTCACGGGGCTGTTGAGCGATCGCGACAAGGTGGCGATCGTGCGTGCGATCCTCGGTCTTGCCCAGGCGCTGGGGATGCGCACCGTGGCGGAGGGGATCGAGGCGCCCGAGGTCGGCCAGACCCTTGCCGCGCTGGGGTGCCATTACGGGCAAGGCTATGCTTATGCCCGACCGCTCGAACCCGCGGCTGCCTATGCCTTTCTGGCGGCCACCAACGTCTGAGCCGTTTCCTCGTCAGCGATGACGGCAACGCGCTCGGCATCGGGAAATCCTTCCGCGATCCAGCGATCCTCGATACGGCGCAGCGTCCGTGCGACATCGGGGCCTTTGGTCACCCCGCGCGCCACCAGCGCGCCACCGCCGATCGGCAAGGGCGGTACGCTCCAATCGTGTAACGGGCTTGGGTCCGCACCCGCGAGCAGCAAACGGTCAAGCGCGCCGGCGGCGCCGACGCGATAGGCGAGTGCACGCGCGCCCTCGCTGCCTGCCCCGGCGCTCGCCTGGATCAGCCGCTTGCGATCGTTGTTGGACAGTTTCAGCCGGGCGCCAACCGCCTCCGCTGCCGCTGGCGGGATCAAGGCGGCAAGCCGCCTGATCGCGTCGGGCGGCACCTGCGCCGTCGCCTCGCGTGCGGCCAATCGTTCGAGCCGATCGATGCCAGCGCTATCGATCTCGGGCAACACCGGGCGGAGGATGCCGCTGTCGTGCATCAGCCGCACCGCCTCCACCGCGTGACGAGCGACCAGCAGCTTGAGCAATTCGGCCGCGATCCGCTCGCGGCTCAGCGCCATCAGGTCGTTCGCACGATCGATGCAGGCCGCCAGCCCCGGCGCATCGATCGTCTGACCGAAGCGCGCGTGGAATCGGAAGAACCGCAGGATGCGCAGATGATCCTCGGCGATCCGTTCCAGCGGATTGCCGATGAACCGCACCCGCCCGGCCCGAAGATCGTCGAGCCCGCCGAACCAGTCGGTCACCTCACCGGAGAGCGGGTCGGCATAGAGCGCGTTGATCGTGAAATCCCGACGCGCCGCGTCGGCACGCCAATCGTCGGTGAAGGCAACCACGGCATGCCGGCCATCGGTGGCGATGTCGCGGCGCAGCGTCGTCACTTCCACCACCGTTCCTTCGCTGACCGCGGTGATCGTCCCATGCGCGATGCCGGTCGGTATCGCGCGGATGCCCGCGCTATCGAGCCTGCGAACGACCTCCTCCGGCGGGAAGGTGGTGGCGATGTCGATGTCGCTGACGGAATCGCCCAGGCCCAGCAGCGTGTCGCGCACCGCCCCCCCGACGAAACGCGCCTGTCCGCCGGCCGCATCGAGCGCGGTGGCCAGCCGTGCCAGTCCGGGGCGATCCTGCCATGCGGCGTGGGGCAACAGCGTTGCGCCGTTCACGCCGCCGCCGCCAGTCGCCGTGCAAGATTGACGATCATCCCGGCGGTCGCCCCCCAGATCCGCCGCTCCTCCCACAGCATCTCGTAATAGAAGCGTTCCTGCCCCTGCCACATGGTGGAGGCGGAGCGATGATTGGCGCTGTCGAGCAGAAAATCGAGCGGCACCTCGAAGACGCTCGCCACCTCCGCCTCGCTCGGCGTGAGCGACAGGTCGGGCGGGACGATCCCGATCACCGGGGTGATGCTGAAGCCGGTGCCGGTACGGTAGCGGTCCGAGATGCCGATCACCTCCACCGCATCCGGGGGAAGCGCGATTTCCTCGAACGCCTCGCGCAGCGCGGCGGTGATCGGATCCTCGCCGGGATCGATACGGCCGCCCGGAAATGCCACCTGGCCGGCGTGCTTGCGCAACGTCTCGGTACGCTGGGTCAGGATCACGCCGGGGCGCGGGCGGTCAGTGATTGGCACCAGCACCGCCGCCGCGGTCAGCGCGTCATGCGCGGGCAGGTCATCCCGGTCGCCGACGATCAGCATCGTTTCCCGATGCGATACCAGCGCGGCCGCCAGCCGCTCCGCGAGCGTCATCATGCGGTCGCGACGAGCGGGAAGAAGGCGCCCGCGCTCCACACGCCTGGCGGTGTATCGCCCAGATCCAGCGCGATATTCGCCAGTTCGTAATACAGCGCGCGCGATACCAGCGCGTCGAGCCCGCCACGCACGCGCAGATACGGGTGCGGGCCATCGTCCCGCTCCTCGAAGCGTAGCGGATGGTCGGCGGAGGCGGTCACCATCTCGCCGGTGTTGAGCCGGAACGCGAGCATGGTATCGCGACCCGTTCCCTCAACCTTCATCTCGACCGCGACGAACGGCGCATCCTCGACCGCGATGTCGAGTTTTTCCCCCGGCGTGACGAGCACGAAGCCGCCGTCGGGCTCGCGCCGCAGGATACGGCTGAACGCGCGAACCATCGCCGCGCGGCCGATCGGCGTCCCTTGGTGGAACCACGTGCCATCGCGGGCGATCCGCATCTCGCTGTCACCGCAATGCGCGGGATGCCAGCGGTCGACGGGCGGCAGACGATCGCCGTCACTCAGCCGCGCGATATCGGCGATTGTCAGCGTGTCGAAATCGGGGGGCGCGGCCATCGGCATGCACGCCAGTTAGGGTCGGGGGACGCCCGGGTAAAGGTGCCCTCGTCACGCCGGCACCGTGGCGCGCGGTGCGATGATGCCATCTCCCGCCGGGATCGCCGGCCCGCGCGCGAGCAGGCGATGCCGCTCGACCGGGCCGGGCAGGCGCCACCCGCCGGTCGCGTCGGCGGAAAAGCCGAAGAAGCGGCCGTAATAGGCCGGATCGCCGATCAGCATCGACGTCAGCCCGCGCGAATCCGCGGCATCGAGCGCGGCCTGCATCAGGCGGCGGCCCAATCCCCCCTGTTGCCGTTCGGGTGTGACCGCCACCGGCCCCACCAGCACCATCGGCACGTCGCGCGAATCGTCTCCGACGAACCGGACCGGCCAGCATTGGATCGTGCCCCATAGCGCCGCGCCCTCGATCAGCGCGAAGCTGAGTTCCGGGATCGGGGTGAGGCCGGTGCGCAGGCGATAGGCGGTTCGCTGATGCCGGTCGCTGCCGAAGGCACGGTCGAGCAACTGCTCCACCGCGTCGTTCGTCACGCTGTCGATCGGCACCATCTCCGTCACGACCACCTCTTGATCAGCGGGCATGGACGCCCGGGCGCGCGGGCTTTAGCGGGGTGACACGCCAACGCAACCGGAATGACGCGCATGAAGCTTTACGATGCCGGCTGGGCACCCAGTCCACGCCGTGTCCGCATCTTTCTCGCCGAGAAGGCGATCCAGGTCGAGCGGGTCGCGATCGACCTGCGCACGGGGGAGCAACTGGGCGAGGCCTATCTCGCGCGGGTGCCGCGCGGCGTGGTCCCCGCGCTCGAACTGGATGATGGCGAGATCATCACCGAATCGGCGGCGATCTGCCGATTCTTCGAAGTGTTGCATCCCGACCCGCCCTTGTTCGGCGTGCGCCCGGTCGAGATCGCGCGGGTCGAAAGCTGGGTACGGCGGATCGACGCGGAAGGTTATGCCGCCGGGGTCTATGCCTTTCGCAACGGCCATGCGGCGTTCGCGGGCAAGGCATTGCCGGGGCATTGGCCGGCGATCGCACAGATCCCGGAACTGGTGGAACGCGCACGCGTGATGTGGCGGGGCTTCGTCGCCGCGCTCGACCGCCAATTGGAAACGGAGGAATGGGTCGCGGGGGATCGGTATAGCTATGCCGATATCGTCGCGTTGACGACGATCGACTTCGCGGAGCGCGCCAAGCTGCCGCTTCCCGACGACGCCGTCCATCTCGCTCGCTGGCGCGCGGCCGTCACCGCGCGCCCGAGTGCGGACGCATGAGCCCGAGAGACGATACGCTCGAACTCGAGGTGCACGATCTCGAGGTGCAGGTGCTGACCGGCATCTATTCCGAAGAGACGCATCTGCCGCAGCCGCTGCGCATCTCCTTATGGGTGCTGCTCGACGCCGCGCCGCATTATGCGATGGACACGCCGCTGTCGCAGTCGAAGAACTATCTCGACCTCAAGCACGCCGCGAGCGATGCGATCGTCGGCGCGGGGCATTTCACGCTGGTCGAGGCGGTGGCCGATCATATCGCGGAGACGTTGTTCCTGCAGGATCGTCGGGTGCGGCGCGTGAAGGTGAAGATCGTCAAGCTCGCCATTGCCGAGGCGGGGGAATCAATCGGCGTCACATTGATCCGCCACCGCCGCTGAACCGCCGGGGACGATGATCATCCCGCCGTTGGCGGTGCCGTTGTCCCACTCCGGCACGGGCCCAGCCCGGCGATCACCACCGCATAATCCTCGCTCGCCTGTCGCGCGTCCGTCGGCGACAGGTTCGCGACCGCGCGCTCGGGCAGGGTGGCGGGCAGGGCGCAGGCGAGACGATACCATAACAGGGTATCGCGCGCGGGCGCGGCGGCGGAATCGTCGATGATCTCGCTTAACGCGACCGACCAGCGCGGCGTTTCACCAGGGCGGCGCAGGATCGACAGCGCCGCCGGGCGATCCTCCTTGGTCGTCAGGAAGATTTGCGTTTCCCCCTCACCGGGCAGCGCGCCGGGCACGTGGAACGCGCTGCGCACGCCGGTGATCACCGGGGGCGCATCCGGTGCCGCGGCGTCCTGCGCGATGCGGCGGGCCAGGGTGTCGAGCGCGGGCGTCCAGGCCCGCTGCGCCGCGGGGGTGACGAGCTGCAACTGATCGGCGCGGCCGGTGACCGGGCGCGCGAAGGCGAGCACACGCTGCTTCTTCAGATTGGGGGCACGCCCGCGCCAGTCCGGCGCGACATCGACCAGCCAGCCGACCCGCGCCGGGATCGCTCCGGCACCGCGTATCAATGTGCCGACATCCGCCTCTACATAGAAGCGTGTGTGGCCGGCGGGCACGGTCGCCGCCTCCGCGCCCTTGATTCGCGTGGCGGAACGGATCGTGGCGTCCACGATGAGCGGGCTTTGCACCACCAGATCGGCGAGGTCGGCATAGTCCGGCGCGGACGTAGCCGCCGCGACGGGCGGTTCGGGCGTGCGTTGTGCCCCGGCCTGGGACGCGGCAAGCACGATCGCCGAGGCGAGCATCGCCGATGGGTTAATTCGCATAGCCTGTTGAATCCAAGGTGAGGGATGCGCGTCTGGGTACGTCAACCGGGAAGATCGATACAGAAATAATTCTGTCGCTGTTCGATTGTACGTTTGTTGCGCCCGACAAAGCGTTTGCGTCGCCAAAAGGGGCGCGATAGGACTGACCAGTCTGTGGCCTACCCCAGGGACGCTACGGAAAGGTAAACAACCCGGTCGGGTCATCAGATCCGATCACCCTAAGGGCCGCAGGATGAGGGAGTTTCGTTGCTGAATGGCCTATTCTGACCAGAAGATGAGCGGAGGCAAGATCGGCGCGCTGGTAATCGTCGCGCTGATTCACGTCGCTCTCGGCTATGCCTTCGTGACCGGCCTCGCGACCAACTTCGTCAAGAAGCAGGTCGAGAAGCTGAACACGTTCGACGTGGAAGAGCCACCGCCCCCGCCGCCGGAAGAGCCGCCGCCCCCGCCGCCGGACGTCCCGATGACGCCGCCGCCGGTCGTGTCGCCGCCGCCGATCGTCCAGAACCCCAACCCGCCGCCGGTGACGATTCAGTCCGTGCCGACGCCGCCGCCGGTTTATACGCCGTCGCCGATCGTCGCGCCGCCTGCTCCGCCGCCGCCCGCGCCTCCGGCTCCGCCGGTGGTCAGCAAGGCTGCAGGTGCAAAGGGCAATCCGGCCGACTGGATCACGCAGGACGATTATCCGCCCAGCTCGATCCGCGCGGAGGAAGAAGGCACGACGTCGATCACCTGGACCATCAATACCCAGGGGCGTGTCGAGAATTGCCGTGTGACCCAATCGAGTGGCTCGTCTGCGCTCGATCAGGCCGCGTGCCGTGCACTGACACGGCGCGGGCGTTATTCGCCGGCGACCGATGCTGCCGGCAACCCGATCGCGACGACGCAATCGCGCCGCGTGGTCTGGAGGCTGCCGCAAAACTGATCGCTGCGTAACCGATCGACCTAAAACGACCCACTTATCCAGTCAGAGGACCAGACCTAAATGATCACCACCATTCTCGCCGCAGCGGCGCCGGCCGCCGCCAAGGGCGACAACCCCTACGGCCTGATCCCGGCGCTCCGCGAGGGCGGCCTGATCTCGCAGACCGTGTTCACCATCCTGGTGATCATGTCGATCGTCAGCTTCTACATCCTGTTCTCGAAGCTCTTCGAGCAGCAGAAGATCATCAACCAGGCCAAGCGCGTGCGCTCGAACTGCTGGAACAGCACCTCGCTGCGTGAGGGCTCGGCGAAGCTGGAGAAGAACTCCGCGTACAAGCAGCTGGTCGATGACGGCCTGGCGGCGCAGGAGCAGCATTCGAAGCTGACCGATCCGGTCGAAGCGCACGACTGGCTGCACGGCTCGCTGGCGCGTTCGGAAGCCGCGATCAACTCGAAGCTGGGCGGTGGCCTGGCCTTCCTCGCGACGGTCGGCGCGACCTCGCCGTTCATCGGCCTGTTCGGTACGGTTATCGGCATCTACCGCGCGCTGATCAAGATCGGCGCGGCCGGTCAGGCGTCGATCGACGCGGTCGCCGGCCCGGTCGGTGAGGCGCTCATCATGACCGCGCTCGGCCTCGTCGTTGCGGTGCCGGCGGTGCTGGCGTACAACTGGCTGCAGCGTCGTAACAAGGCGATCGCGGAAGACCTGTCGGCGTTCTCGAACGACGTGCTCGGCTTCCTCGCCTCGAACGGCGCGGTTCGCCCGGCGATCGCCAGCGGTGCCGCTCCGAAGGCGCCCGTGAAGCCGACGACGGCGACCACGACGGCCGGTCAGACCGGCGGCGTGCAGACTCGCTCGTAAGACAAAGGGGTATGCGGGGCCGCCGTCGTGGCGGCCTCGTTCATCACCTGCCGCCGCCCCTCCCGGTCGATCCGATGGGGAAGGGCGCGGCGGAACGAAGGAATAGGAAAGCCTGATCCATGGCGATGAGCGTAGGCGGGGACTCCGCTGACGAAAAACCGATGTCGGACATCAACACGACGCCCCTCGTGGACGTTATGCTGGTTCTGCTCATCATCTTCCTGATCGCGGTTCCGGTCGTGGTGCAGTCGGTGAAGCTGAAGCTGCCCGACGTGCGGTTCGATCCGACGACCACGAAGCCCGAGAACGTCTCGCTCTCGATCACTGCGGCGCCGGACGGCACTTGTGCGGTCTATTGGGGCCTTACCCGCGTGACGCAGCAGGAGCTGCTGGATCGTGCGGTCGCCAAGCTGAAGACCGAGATCGATCGTCAGGGCGGTGTGGGTAATCCCGACCTCGAATTGCCCGAGGCGCATGTCCGCGGCGACGTGGCGGTGCCGTGGCGGTGTGTCGCGGGTGCGATCTACAACATGCAGATGGCGGGCTTCGCCAAGGTGGGCTTCATCTCCGAACCGCCCCCCGGCGAAGATTCGAACCGTCTCTGACGCGGCCATCAAGGAGTAACCGCACATGGCAATGAGTGCAGGCCGCGACGACGGCGAGCCGATGATGGACATGAACACGACGCCGTTGATCGACGTCATGCTCGTGCTGCTGATCATGTTCATCATCACCATTCCGATCCAGACCCACGCGGTGAAGGTCGACCTGCCGGTCAACGACCCGAATGCGCGCAAGCCGCCGGTCGACCCGATCAAGAACAAGATCGCGATCGACGTCTCCGGGACCGTGACCTGGAATGGCGCGCCGGTGAGCCCGACGCTGCTGCGCCAGTATCTCGATCAGTCGGCCGCGATGAACCCCGAGCCGGAACTGCAGTTCCAGCCGGACGCGGCGACGCGCTATGAGGTCGTCGACAAGACGCTGGCCGAGATCAAGCGGTCGAACATCACCAAGCTCGGCTTCGTCGGCAACGAGCAATATTACCGCGACTTCTAGGATCCTGTCGCCGGCCGCGTGCCGGTGAGGGATGTGAATGCACGGGCGGCCCGCGGGCCGCCCGTTTTCGTTTGTGCGATTGCCGCTTTACACCCTGTCGTCAAAGTGACACGTTAGTGTCATCAAAACGTAACCAATGCGTCATGCGGAGGTAAAAAACAGGAGAAGGCGATGCAGAAGAGCATCTATCGAATCGCTGCTGTGGCAGTGGTGCTGGTGGCGGGATCGGCCGCGGCGCAGGATCGCACGGGGTATCAGGCGATCGCCACTGGCAGTCTCGCCAGCGCCGAAGCGAAGATCAACGCGGAGCGGGCGATCTTCCCGGATCGTCCCGAACTGATGCTCAACCTCGCCGCTATCTATGCGCGTACCGACCGCGTGGCGCAGGCGCGCGCGCTGTATCAGGACGTACTGAGCCGGGCGTCGGTCGCCCTGGACATGCCCAGCGGGACGGTGGAATCATCGCATGTGGTGGCGGAGCGCGGTCTCTCGCGACTGTCGGCGTCGGTCGCCGCCCGATAACGCGATGGCAATGCGGGCGGCGGCACGGCGCCGCCCGCATGTCTCCCGGTCCGGCATGGGGTGATGGAAGCCGCGGGGGGAGCCGGTATTACAGTCGTGGCAGGGTGACGCCGCGTTGCCCCATATATTTCCCCGCGCGATCCGCGTAGCTGATCTCGCACGGTTCGTTCCCTTGCAGGAACAGGAACTGGCAAGCCCCCTCATTGGCATAGATGCGGGCCGGCAGCGGGGTGGTGTTGGAGAATTCGAGCGTCACATGCCCCTCCCAGCCGGGCTCCAGCGGGGTGACGTTCACGATGATCCCGCAGCGCGCGTAGGTCGACTTGCCCAGACAGATCACCAGCACGTCGCGAGGTACGCGAAAATATTCCACCGTGCGAGCCAGCGCGAAGCTGTTCGGCGGGATGATGCACACGTCGGTCTTGCGATCGACGAAGCTATTGGCGGCAAAATCCTTCGGATCGACGACGGCATTGTCGACGTTGGTGAAAATCTTGAACTCGTCCGCAACCCGCGCGTCATAGCCGTAGCTCGACAGGCCGTAGCTGATGCAGCCGTCGCGCCGCTGCGCCTCCACGAACGGCTCGATCATGTGATCGGCGATCGCGCGCTCGCGAATCCAGCGGTCGGAAAGAATCGACATCGTCAGCCCCCTTGCGCGCCGGCTTTCGCCGGTGACACGGCGCGACGCAAGGGGTAGCCCCGGCGGGTGATCCGTCTTCGACAGCTTGGCTATGGCGTGAGGCGCCGCGTGCTGGCGTGGCTGCGCTGGCGGACGCGCGGCGTGAAGGTGATGGTGTTCGATCCGGCCGGGCGAATCCTGCTGGTGCGGCACCATTATGGGCGTACCGACCTGCTCATGCTGCCCGGCGGTGGGATAGCGCGGCGCGAAACGCCGGCCGCCGCCGCGGTGCGCGAGGTGGCGGAAGAGACCGGCTGTCGGTTGGACGAGGTGACGCTGTTCGCGTGTTACGAAGCGCGAACGGAAGGCCGGCGCGATACGGTGTATCTTTTCCATGCGGTGAGCGATGATCTGCCGACGGCCGATGGACGGGAGATCGCGGAGGCGCGTTTCGCCGCGCTGGACGCGCTGCCGGCCACGCTTTCCGCCGCGACACGGCGGCGCATCGACGAATATCGCGGGGTCCGGCCGGTCGACACCCGCTGGTGATCGGGATCAGCGCGGCAGGACGATGCGCGCCGACAGCCCGCCTTCCGGACGGTTGCTCAGGGCGATATCGCCCCCTGCTTCGTGCACGATCGCGCGGGCGAGTGCCAACCCCAGGCCGATCCCGCCGGTATCCCGGTTGCGCGACGTTTCCAGTCGCGTGAACGGCGTGAAGACGTCCTGCATCTGAGCTTCCGGAATGCCGGGGCCATTGTCGTTGACGACGATCGCGGCGCTGGTCGTGCCAACGTCGAGCGACACGTCCGCCGAGCCGCCGAACTTTACCGCATTCTCGATCAGGTTGCGGATCGCGCGGCGCATCAGCGACGGGCGCAGCCGCATGCGAAGGCGGGCGCTCTCTTCAAAGGAAACCGGGCTGCCCAGATCGCGGAAATCCTCGACCACGGCATCCACCAATGCGGCGAGATCAATGTCGGTCACCGGCTCGCTGGGGCGGCCGAGCCGGGCCAGGGAGAGGATGTCGTCGAGCGTCCGGTTCATCTCGGTGATGACGTCCGCCATGCGTGCACGATCCTGTTCGTCCTCGACCGACTCGATCCGCACGCGCAGCGCCGCCAGCGGGGTGCGCAGATCGTGCCCGATCGCACCCAGCATGCGGTCTTTCTCGTCCAGCATCGCGGTGACGCGCAGGCGCAGCGCGTTGAAGGCGGCGATCACCGCCTGCACGTCCGGCGGGCCGTGCAGCGGCAGCGGTGGCGTTGGGACGGCGGGGGCATAGTCCCGCGCCGCGCGCGCCAGTTCACGGAGCGGGCGCGAAATGCGCCGCGCGATCCACAGCACCGGCAACAGCAGCGCGGCGTAGAGGATCAGGGTCTGCGCGAGCAGCCGCCAGAACAGTCGTCCATCGCCCCGTGACCAGGGGCTGCTGGTCACCAGCCAGCGGCCGTTGGGTTGCTCGACCGCGATCACGACCGTGTCAGGCAACGGGCCATCGTCGTGGCGGGCCAGCCGTCGCTCGATACGGGTCGGCTGCAGACGGAATTGATCCGGGCGGGCGATCGCCACTTCCACCTTGCGACGGGCAACCCCTACCTCGCCGAGCTGCTGCGACAATTCGCGCGCCAGTTCCGGCTGCGGCTCCATCCCCGGCGTGAGTGGCGAGCGATCGGCGAGGCGGACACGCCCGCGATCCTTCGACAGATGCCGCCCCGCGGCCTCGCGATCGAGCGCGTCGGCGATCCGCGCGGCGGCGGGGCGAGTCGCCTGCGAGACGCGAAAGGCGGCACGGTCGCGCAGGATCAGCGCGAGGTTGATCGCCTGCGCGACGAAGAGCGTCAGCGCGACCAGCAACGCCATCTGCCCCGCCAGGCTGCGCGGCCACGGCATGCGCCTCGCCTTCATCGCTGAAGCGTCATCGGTCGGGCGTCACAGGCGGGTGACGTCGGTGGATAGTGCATAGCCACCGCCCCATACCGTCTTGATGATGTCCGGATTCTTCGGATCGGCTTCGATCTTGCGGCGCAGCCGGCTGACCTGATTGTCGATCGCGCGATCGAAGGCCGCGGCTTCGCGCCCCTGCGTCAGGTCGAGCAACTGGTCTCGGGTAAGCACTTGTCGCGGCCGCTGCACCAGCGCCAGCAGCAGATTATATTCGCCGGTCGATAACGGCACCGACACGCCCTCGCGATCGATCAGCGCACGTTCCCCGGTCTTCAGCACCCAGCTGGCGAAGGCGAACGAGCCGCTTTCGGGCGCATGCTGGCGCAACCCTCCGCCGCCGGTCGCCCGGCGCAGCACCGTCTTGATCCGCGCCGCCAGTTCGCGCGGTGAAAAGGGCTTCACGACATAATCGTCCGCGCCCATTTCGAGGCCGACGATCCGGTCGGTCTCTTCGCTTTTGGCGGTCAGCAGGATCACCGGGATCTCGCTGGTAGCCCGGATATGGCGGCACAGCGACAACCCGTCCTCGCCCGGCATCATGATGTCCAGCACGACGAGATCGATCGCATACGCCGCCATGCGCATGCGCGCCGATTCGGCATCGCCCGCCTGCGTGACGCGAAAACTCTGCTTGCTCAGATACACCGCGAGCGGCTCTCGGATCGAGCGCTCGTCATCGACCAGCAGCAGGTGAGGGGATTCGCCCATATCGTCGGGGCTTGGCATAGCTTGGGCCTCGAGGGAAAGAGGGCCGCCCCCGCGCGGATCAGCGGCACGGGGGCGGTATCGGTCGACGCGGGATCGCGTCAGTTGGCGTCGGGCGCACCCGGCGGAGGCGGGGGTGGGGGCGTGGCACCGCCCGAACGATCGCCGTTGGGCCCGATCATCCGCGCGCGCATCAGCATGCGTGCGGCTTCGCGCTCTTGCTGGTCGACGCGGCCATCGTGGTTCGTGTCGACGCGATCGAACAGGCGAAGCGCGCGATCACGGAACTGCGCCTGCGTCACGGTCCGCTCCCGGCGCATGCCGTCTTCGCCGCCGTGGGGTGGCGGAGCGGCGCGGTCAGGGCGGGCGCCGGGGGGCGGCGGGGGTGGCATCTCCCCTCCGTCGCGGCGCGCAGCGTGGCGGGCTTCGCGCTGTTCACGACGCGCATCGCGGAAGGCGCGGCGCTCGTCGGGGGTCACCTTGCCGTCGTGATTGGCATCCATGTCGGCGAAGGCGCGATCGGCCTCGGCGATCACCTCGGCACGGGTAATGACGCCATCGTGATCGGCATCGGCGCGCATCATCATGCCGCCCCCAGGGCCGCCCATGTAATGGCCATTCATACGCGGGCCGCCCATGCCGGGTCCGTCATCCGGCGCCTGGGGCTGCGTATTCGCCGTGTCGGCGGGGGCGGGCGACACTTGCCCCGCGATCGCGGCGGTCGTCCCACCCAGCGCGGTCGCGGCCAGCGCCGCGATCAGGATCATCTTCCTCATCGTCCTCTTATCCTTGCACCGGCGGCGGGGCCTTCCCGCCGTTCGTCCGTTGTCTAGGATCGGCCTGTCGCGGCCTTGTGTCGTATCGTCGCCGTAATTGTCGCGATTTGTATCAGCCGAAGATCGCGACCGACTGCATCTGTTCCGCCACCTTCTCGCCACGCGCGTTCCAGATCCCCATTACCTGCGACGAGCTTCCCGCGCGGGCATAGTCGGCGTCGGAGCGCAGCAGCCACCAGCCTTCGTCGGTGGTCGGCGTCGGGCCGAGCACGTTGAACATCCAGGTCAGCGATGACATCGGCACGTTGCGGCCCAGAATGCGCAGCGCCGCCGGCGGCAGGCAGTCGCCGATCGCGATCAGTTCCACCATCGGGTCCAGGCCGTCACGTTCGTTCAGGCGTGTCCAGCGCAGCCATTCGGCGGGTTTCAGGTTTGGCCCCTCGCGACGATCGAGGAATTCGAAATGGCGCGTGAAGGCGACATGGGGATTGCCCTTGAACGTCTGGTCCTGCGGGCCCGGCCGCGGGAATTCGGGAGGGGGGGTATGTTCGTGATCGATCTCGCTCTCGATCGCGCGCATGAAAACGAAGGTGGCGCGCAGCCCGAGCCCCGCTTCGCTTTCCACATCGGCCTGGATGAAGGCGGCATTCTTGCCCCGACGCAGGCGATGCGCGGTCACCATCACCGGGCCGGCGAGCGGGCCGATGAAGCTGACCTGTGCCGAGCGTAGCGGCGGCAGATCGACGTCGGATCGCATCGCGCAATGCAGCGCCATCGCGGTGGACAGGCCGCCGAAAGCGGTACGGCCCTGCAGCCAGCTATCGGGTATCTCCCCTCGCCAGCCGACGCCATCGCCATGCGGCACCAGCCCGTTCAGGATCGCGGCCAGATTCGTCATCATATCCCCTTCGGTCATGTGATCAGGCGAATGCGCCCGCGGCGAGGCGGTCACGCAGTTCGCGCTTCAACACCTTGCCGATCGCGCTGCGCGGCAGCTCGTCGGCGACGTATAGCGCGGACAGCCGCTGCGTCTTCCCCAGGCTGGCGTTGGTGTCGGCCAGCACGGTCGCGCTGTCGGCGGTCGCATCGGCGCGCGGGACGTAAAAGCCGACCGGCGTTTCGCCCCATTGCTCGCTGGGCACGCCGACGACGGTGCAATCGGCCACCGCCGGATGCCGCGCCAGCATCGCTTCGATATCCGACGGATAGATATTGAACCCGCCGGAGATGATCATGTCCTTCTTGCGATCCATCAGCACCAGAAAGCCGTCGGCATCGAACCGCCCGATATCGCCATGCCGGATGAAGCGGTCCCCTTCGGGGGAGATCCAGGTCGCTTCGGCGGTCGCCTGCTTGCGCCCGTGATAGCCGATCATCATCGCCGCCGAGCGGCCGACGATCTCCCCGGTTTCACCCGGCGGAACCTCCCGACCGTCGTCATCGATCAGGCGGATATCGTGGCCCGGCAGGGGGCGGCCGACGGTGTGTAGCTTGTCCAGATGCTCGCTGGCATTCAGCGCGCAGCTGCCGCCCCCCTCGGTCATGCCGTAATATTCCACCAGCAAGCCCGGCCAGCGCGCCACGACGTCGCGCTTCAGGTCGGGATGGAAGGGGGCCGAGGTGCAGGTCTTGAAGCGGAACGCCGACAGATCGAATGCGTCGAAATCGGGCAGCGCCATGATGCGCTGATATTGCACCGGCACCAGCATCGTGTGCGTGGCGCGGTATTGCTGCGCCAGTTCGAGGAAGCGCCGCGCATCGAACTTGCTCTTTAATATGACGCTGCCGCCCCAGGCGAGCGTCGGCAGGAAACTGACCAGCGTGGTATTGGAATAGAGCGGCGTGGACAGCAACGTCACCGCGCTGTCGAAGCCGGCGGCGCTGTTGCGCGACAGATGCTGCCAGCGCATCGCATGGCTTTGCACGATTCCCTTGGGCACGCCGGTGGTGCCGGAGGAATAGATGATGTTGAAACCGTCCTCAGGCGCGATCTCGACCGGGGCGGGGGCCGCATCCTCCGGCGCCAGCCATTCGTCCAGCTCGTCCAGCATCACGATCGTCGCGCGGATCGTCTGTCCGGCCAGCGCAGCGGCATTGGCGCGATCGAGGAAGACGATGTCGGCGCCCGAGTCGGCGATCATGCCGGCGATCTGCTCGGGCGTGGCGGAGGGCTGGATTGGCGCGGCGACCGATCCCGCGCGCAATGTGCCAAGGAATACCACTGCCTGCGCGACCGAGGGATAGGATACCGACGCGACCGCCTGACGCTGCGCGGTGCCATCGCGTTGCAGGGCGGCGGCGACGCGATCCATCAGCCGATCGAGCGAGCGATAATCGACCTGCGTGGCTTCGTCGGCGATCGCGGGCTTGTCCGGTTGCTGCGCGGCATGGACGCGGATCAGGTCGGGCAGCGTGCCGAAAGGGCGGTCGAGCAGGTCGGCAATCGTCATCATGGGCCGCATGGCTAGGCGAATGGCCTCGCGAATGCCATACGCGATCTTCGAAAAAGGGAGGAGCCGGATGATGCAGGGCGCGGTCGCGATCGTGACGGGGGGCGGGACGGGGATCGGTGCCGCGGTGGTTCGCCGGCTGGCGGCGCGCGGCGTGTGCTGCGTGATCAACTATGCCTCCAGCCGCGACGAGGCCGAGGCGCTCGCGGACGAGGTCGGGCTGGGCGCGGTGGCGGTGCAGGCGGATATCGTCGAGGATGTCGCTTGCCGCGATCTGGTGGCGCGGGCGATCGCCGAATGCGGCCGGATCGACTTTCTCGTCAACAATGCCGGTCGCACCAAATTCGCGGCGCACGAGGATCTCGACGCGCTGGAGGCGGCGGACTTCCATCATGTCTATCAGCTCAACACGGTCGCGCCCTTCCAGATGATCCGCGCCTGTGCACCGCATCTTCGCGCCAGCACGATGGGTGCGGTCGTCAACGTCGCCAGTGTCGCCGGGGTTTTCGGCATCGGATCGTCGGTGGCCTATGCGGCATCGAAGGGCGCGTTGATCACGATGACGAAGAGCCTCGCGCGGGTGCTGGCGCCGGCGATCCGCGTGAATGCCGTCGCCCCGGGCTATGTCGGCACCGGCTGGTTCGAAAAACGGCTGGGGGAGGAAGGCTTCGCGAAGCTGAACGAGCGTATCGCGGGCGCCACGCCGATGGCGATGGCGGCAGGCCCGGACGACATTGCCGGACCGATCGAAATGCTGCTCGACCCGGCGAGCCGGGTGATCACCGGCGAGACATGGCTGCTGGATGCCGGAGCGCACCTCGATACCGGGCTGAGTCGGCGTCCGGGACGCGAGGCCTAGCCCGGCAGGCGTTCCGGCGGGATGTCGCCGCATGCTTGTCCCTTTGCATCGACGCGCAAACGTGCGATGAAGGGGCACCATACCCGATCTTCAGAATCGGTGGGCCTGACCTGTAGTTGCGGAGAATGATGCCATGGCGACCCTCGCCGATCCCGAGCGCCCTGATACCGCCGGCAGCGATTTCCGAGAGGAGGCGCGCGCCTGGCTGGCAGCGAATTTCCCCGAAAGCCTGCGTCACAAAGACAATGCGATGTCGGCGATCGACGGCCCGACCGAGGAGACGCCGGAGCAACGCGCGTGGCGCGAGGCGATGGGGGCGAAGGGCTGGGGCGTGCCGACCTGGCCGAAGGAATATGGCGGTGGCGGGTTGACGCGCGCCGAGGCACGGATCCTCCAGGAGGAGATGGCGCGTGTCGGGGCGTGGAACCCGATCGGCGGGATGGGCGTGATGATGTTCGGCCCGACGCTGCTGGAATATGGCACCGAGGAACAGAAGCAGCAGCATATTCCGTCGATCGCGCGTGGTGAGGTGCGCTGGTGCCAGGGCTATTCCGAACCGGGCGCGGGATCCGATCTGGCATCGCTGCAGACCTTCGCCGAGGACAAGGGCGATCATTACGTCGTCAATGGCCAGAAGACCTGGACCTCGGGCGGCCAATGGGCGGACAAATGCTTCGCCCTGGTGCGCACCGACAAGTCGCAGAAACACGCCGGGATCAGCTTCCTGCTGATCGACATGGATGCCGAGGGGGTCGAGACCCGACCGATCCGCCTGATCAGCGGCCAGTCGCCCTTCTGCGAGACATTCTTCACCAACGTGACGGTGCCGAAAGAAAATCTCGTCGGTCGCGAGGGACAGGGCTGGGAGATCGGTACGCGGCTGTTGCAGCACGAGCGCAACTCGCTTTCCGGCGGCGGTGGTTCGGCGGGGCGTATGAATGCGGGGAAGACCGTGCCCGAGCTCGCGAAGAAATATCGTGGCGCCGACGATACGGGCCAGATCGCCGATGCCGATTTGCGCACGCGCATCATCAAGCATGAGATGGATCAGCGCGCCTTCTTCCTGACGCTGCGCCGCGCCGCGCTGGAGGCAAAGGGCAATGCCGGTCCGTCGGCGGCGACCAGCGTGATGAAGAATGTCGGCGCGCGCATCACCCAGGACCGTGCCGAACTGAATATCGAGATCATGGGGATGCAGGGCCTCGGCTGGGATGGCGAAGGCTTCACCGAGGACGAACTGGCGCAGACCCGTAGCTGGCTGTGGGGCAAGGCGGTGTCGATCTATGGCGGCTCGTCCGAGATTCAGAACAACGTGATCGCCAAGCGCATTCTGGGAATGCTCGATCACCAGTGAGATCGGACGGACATATCTGACGAGCTAGGCGTGCCGGCAATGGATCGGCACGCCAGGAGAGGGCCGGGTTGAGGCGGTCGCCCTTCGGTGGCGCCGCCTCCCCGGTAACCCCCATGACGGGAGAACGAAGATGGCTTTACTCAACGACGAACAGGTGATGCTGCGCGACATGGCGCGCGAATGGGCCGACAACGAAAGCCCCGTTACCGCCTTTCGCAAGATGCGCGCGGCGGCGCCGGCGGAGCGGTTCGATCGCGATTCATGGGGTGCGATCGGCCAGATGGGCTGGGCGGGCGTCGTGGTGCCGGAAGAATTCGGCGGATCGGCGTTCGGCTATCTGTCGCTCGGGCTGGTGGTGGAACAACTCGGGCGCAATCTCACCGCATCGCCGCTGTCATCGATCGCGGTCGCGGCGACCGCGATCGCGATGAGCGGCTCTGACAACGCGAAGCAGCAGTGGTTGCCCAGGCTCGCGTCGGGTGAGGCGGTGGCGACACTGGCGGTGGACGAAGGGCCTCTCCACGACATGAAGCTGGGCGGCAGCACCGTGAGCGGCGGAAAGCTGACAGGCACAAAACCGTTCGTTGCCGAGGCGGATGCGGCGGACGTCTTCGTCGTCGCGGCGGCGGATGGCCTGTATGTGGTGGCAAAGGGCGAGGGCGTGACGGTGACGTCGCGCCACATGGCGGACGAGCGCAGTCACGCCGATGTGCACTTCCAACAGGCGGTGGCGGAGCGACTGGGTGGACCGGAACTGACCGCGCAGATCGTCGATCGCGCCACCGCGATCACCTGTGCCGAGATGCTGGGCATGGCCGAAAGCGCGTTCCAGCAAACCAATGATTACCTGAAACAGCGTGTCCAGTTCGGGCAGGTGCTATCGACATTTCAGGCCCTGCAACATCGCATGGCGAAACAGTTCACCGAGCTGCAACTGATGCGGTCGGCGGTCGAGGGCGCGCTGGAAGCGATCGACGCCGGGCGGTCAGACCTCGATCAGGCGGTGAGCCTCGCCAAGGCGACCGCGGGCGAAACGCTGCGCCTGATCAGCCGCGAGATGGTGCAATTGCATGGCGGGGTCGGCATGACCGACGAATATGACGCCGGCCTGTATCTGAAGCGGGCGGCGGTGCTCGAGGTGATGTGGGGCAACAGTGCCTATCACCGCGACCGTTTTGGTAAGCTCAACGGTTATTGAGTGCAGGCGCCGGTCCTCCGGCGATGCAATGTTGATAAGGGTCGGGGTCCGAAGGGGCGGCCGGGCGGCAGCGCGAGGGCGCTTTTCCCGGCACGCCGGCTTGCGCCTAGCCATGGCGCATGGGCGGCGGGCGCGACCGCCGATCAACCGTGGCCTGGAAAGCACGGTTTGGGCGCCGCGTAAATTAGCGCAGTCTCTCTGTCTTGTAATGCGCGCTTAATCGCGCTTTCATCGAAGACGCGGTATGGGGCCACGTCAGCGCCCCGGCCGCAGGGGAGAGCGATGACCAAATCCATGCTGATGGCTGCGTGCGCGGCCGCGTGTTTCGTCACCACTACGGCGCAGGCGCAGGCGACCACTGACGCGAACACCACGCAAACCACTGACTCGGGCGGTGCGCCGGCCAACGCACAGGCTCTTGATACCGCCGATATCGTCGTCACCGCGCAGGGCCGCGCGCAGGCGCTGGCGGACGTGCCGGTGGCGATCTCCGCCGTCACGGCCGAGAACCTTGCCTTGTCCGGCGCCAACGACATCCGCCAGCTCAACCAGCTCGCGCCGTCGCTGTTGGTATCGTCGACGGGATCGGAAGCGAACGGCTCGCCGCGTATTCGCGGTATCGGTACGGTCGGTGACAATCCCGGCCTCGAAAGCTCGGTCGTCGTCTTCATCGACGGCGTATATCGATCGCGTTCGGGCATCGGCCTGAACGAGTTGGGCGAGATCGACCGTGTCGAGGTGCTGCGCGGCCCGCAGGGCACGCTCGGCGGCCGTAACTCGTCGGCGGGCTTGATCAGCATCATCAGCAAGAAGCCGAGCTTCACCTTCGGCGGCACCGCCGAAGCGACCTATGGCAATTTCGATTTCGTTCGCCTGGCCGGCAGCGTGACCGGCCCGATCACCGAAAAGATCGCGGCGCGGCTAGACGGCGTTTATGTGAAGCGCGACGGTTTCTATCGTGATCCCACCAACGATCGCACGATCAACGACCGCGATCGATACTTCCTGCGTGGCCAGGTGCTGCTGGAGCCGACCAGCGATTTCAGCCTGCGCCTGATCGGCGATTACACCAATCGCAAGGAAGCGTGCTGCGCCGCGATCTACGTCGGGCCGACGGTCAATCCAAATATCGGCCAGTTGAACACGCCCGCTACGCCGCTGACCACGGGGCTGGCCACCGGCAATAATATGGTCAACGTATTGCGTGACCTGGGTCAGAATGTCGGGGCGTTCAATCAGGGATATAGTCGCAACGTCTCGGTATCGCGCGGGCGGGGCTATGATGGCAAGACCGAGGATTGGGGCGTGTCCGGCCAGATCGACTGGCACCTGGGCGACGTTAACCTGACCTCGATCACCGCCTATCGCGACTATTCGAACGCACAGGGGTCCGATACCGATTATGGTTCGGTCGATATTCTGTACAATGCCAATGACGGCAATAACACGCGGCAATTCAAGACATTCACGCAGGAAATCCGCCTGCAGGGCAGCCTGTTCGACGACAAGCTCGACTGGCTGGTTGGCGGCTTCTACATGGATGAGAAGTATCGCGGACGCTCCAATTTGCGGTTCGGCAGCCAATATGGCCGCTTTGCCACCTGCCGCATTATTTCGGGCGGCGGTTTGGCCACGCTCTATTCGCCGACGAACCCGGGCTGCGTGGCGCCCGGCGTCGGCCCGGCGACGCTGCTCGCGGCCGGCGGAGCGGACGTCGCGGCGGGCTTCCAGACGCTCGATGGCCTCAACAATCTCGGCTCCACCGCCGATCGATACAATCAGAACAGCCAGAGCTGGGCGCTGTTCACGCACAATATCATCCATGTGCTGCCGACCGTCGATCTGACGCTGGGCCTGCGGTACACCAACGAGCGCAAACGCTTCTTCGCGACGTTCGGCAACGACAACACGGTCTGCACCTCATTGCAGTCGACGTTGACCGATGAAGCGAACATCACCGCGGCGCAGATTGCGGCGACCCCCGGACTCGCCACCCGCCGGGCGCTGGCGCAGGCACTGATCGGCCTTGGCTGTCAGGGGAATTCGACCGCCGAGCTCAACGGTGTCAGCATTTCCGATACGCGCAAGGAAGATCAGTTCACTGGCACCGCGATCCTGTCGTGGAAGCCGATCGACGACCTGCTGATCTACGGCAGCTATTCGCGCGGCTACAAGGCGGGCGGCTTCAACTTTGACCGTTCCGCGCTGAAGGCGCCGTTACAGCCGAACGCGCAGGGCCAGATCACCACGACGTTCGCGTCGCTGGGCGGCGCTCAGGCGCTGGTGCGCAATCTTCAGTTCGATCCCGAGACGGTGCATGCGTTCGAAATCGGCGCGAAATACTCGACTGGCCCGTTCAGTCTGTCGGTCGCGGGTTTCCGTCAGGATTTCAGCAGCTTCCAGCTAAACACCTTCGACGGTACGGTGTTCATCGTCCAGAATGTCAACGGCTGTAGCAGCAGCCTGGGGGGAGCGGATCGCGATCAGAGCAAGTTCCCCGCCGCGCCAAACTACAATGCCGCCGCGGCATCCAGTGGCGCGTGCAATGGCGATAACGTCGGCTATGGCGTGCGCTCGCAGGGTGTGGAAGTCGAGGCGTCGCTGGTGCCGATCCGCGATTTCCGCGTGTCCTGGGGCCTGACCTACGCCGATACCAAATTCCGCGACAATCTGGTCGGCAACAACGCGGGTGCGCCGCTGAACCAGGCGTTGCGGCGGTTGCCGGGCAACAATCTGTCGAATGCGCCGGAAGTGGTGGTGACCGGATCGGCGGCCTGGACCCCGCCGATCGGCAATTCAGGGCTGTCGGCGCTGTTCTACGTCGATACGCGCGTCACCAGCGATTATAACACCGGCTCCGACCTGTTCCCCCAGAAAGCGCAGGACGGGTTTGCCTTGGTCAACGCGCGTGTCGGCCTGCGTGGTCGTGAAGAAGCCTGGTCGGTCGAATTGTGGGCGCAGAATATCTTCGACCAGGATTATGCGCAGGTGGCGTTCAACTCCCCCTTCCAGGAGGGTGCTGCCACCGCGGCGTTCCAGGATCCGCAATATCCGGGTGGTCGCCAGCTGTTCTCGCAGTTTCTTGCCGAGCCGCGTACCTATGGCGTGACATTGCGGGGACGCTTTTAAGGTCGCGCCACTCCCGGACGGTCGTCGCCCCGGCTTCATGCCGGGGCGATGATCAGTAACCTTTTGTAATAATTGTGATCTATGTAAGTTGATGATGGCCATCGATACATCGGTTAGCTACCCTCTCTTGTAAAATATGGTAAGGAAGGGTACGCATGGCAGAGACGATCGGCTCGCGTCCAGAAATCGCCGACACGTTGGTCTTGAAGCGTCGTGGCGTCACATTGGCGTTGCTGACGCTAACCTATTTTTTCAGCTTCATGGACCGGCAGATTCTTGCGATCCTGCTGGAGCCAATCAAGCACGATCTTTCGTTGACCGATACACAACTTGGCCTGTTGTCGGGACTGGTCTTCGCCGTTTTCTACGCCACGTTGGGCATTCCGATCGCGCGGCTTGCCGATCGCACCAGTCGACGTAACATCATCGCCGCCAGCCTTGCGGTATGGAGCGTGATGACGGCGTTGTGCGGCGTCGCGCAGAATTTCACGCACCTGTTGCTCGCCCGTGTCGGCGTCGGGGTGGGGGAGGCGGGGGCGGGGCCCCCCAGTCAGTCGATCATCGCGGATCTATATCCACCGGAGAAACGCGCGAGCGCGATGGCGATCTATTCGCTCGGCGTGCTGCTGGGCGGCGGGCTGGGCATCATGATTGGCGGTAACGTCGCGCATGCCCATGGCTGGCGCGCGGCGATGATGGTCGTCGGCGTACCGGGTATCGCGCTCGCGCTGATCGTCCGCTTCTTCGTTGCCGAGCCACGCCGCGGGTTGTCGGACGCGGCCCGCGTGGCGGAGGAAGAGGCGCAGCCGATGCCCAGCATGTGGCGCGGCTTCATGGCGATGCTTCGCGATCCTGCCGCGCTTCACCTTGTCGCGGCAATGACGCTGACGTCGCTGGTCGGCTATGCGCTGACCGGCTGGGGCCCCAGCTATATGCAGCGTTCGCTCGGCCTGTCGATGTTGCAGGTCGCCAATTATATCGCTTTGCCCGCCGCGCTGGTGGGCGGCGTATCGGCGCTGATGGGCGGCGCCGTGGCGGATCGTATGGCGAAACGTTACGGCCTTCACAGCCAGGCGTGGGTGATCGCGGCGATGAAACTGATCGCCTTTCCGTTCGCGGTATCCTTCTATTTCTTCGATCACCCGGTGATCGCGATCGGCGCCTATTTTGTCTCGCTGCTGTTCGCGGGCGTCTATCTCGGGCCGACCTATGCGCTGATCCAGCATCTCGCGCCGCTGCGTTTGCGGGCGATGTGGGCCGCGTTGACGCTGCTGACGGTCAATCTGATCGGCCTGGGTGTCGGGCCGCTCGCGGTCGGGCAATTGAGCGACTGGCTCGTGCCGACGTTTGGGGAACAGTCGTTGCGGTATGCCATGCTAGCGGTATCAATGATCACGCCGGTGCCGATCTTTCTTTATTGGCGCGCGGGCGTGTTGATGAAGAAACGCGCGACAGGTTAGGCAATGTCTATTTTAATCGGACTATTGCGGCGTCGAATATCGCCTTTATGAGGCGAGTCTTCACTAGCCTTTGGGGGGAAAGGCGCATGGGGGATGAGAACTCACCGGTCGTCTACTGGAAGGCGAGCGGTGTACTGCAAGATTACGTTACCGGCTTTCATCGGTTCCGCGTTCCGCATGTGCCCGATGGGTACCAGGACGCATTCTTGCCAAGCTGGGCAACGATCCGGATCACGCTGGACGAGGCGGCGCCATGGTCGGTGCGGATCGGCAATCGCGTCTTCGAGCCGGTACCTGTCGCGTCCTTCTTCGGCCCGACGAGCCTTGCCGGCTACGCGCTCAGCCGGGGCGGTACGCTGCTGGGTGTCGGACTGAAGCCGTTCGGCTGGACCCAGTTGTTCGGGGGGGACGTCTCGCGCTACGCCAATCGCGTCGTGTCGTTGGAAAGCCTTGATAATGGCGCGTTGGCCCTGCGGCATGCGCTGGCCGATGGCGGCGATGTGGTGACGGTCTTTTCGCAATGGCTGGAGGCGCGTCTGCAGCGGCGCCCCCCCGCCGATCCGCGGATCGCGCAACTGACCGCGATGCTCGAGGATCCGGCAACGACGCGGATCGAGACGATGGCGGAGGCGCTGGAAATGGCGCCACGCGCGCTTGCCGCGATGACCCGTTTCAACTTCGGTTTCACGCCCAAGCTGTTGCTGCGGCGCACGCGCTTTCTACGGGCATTGAGCGGCATCCTGACCAGGCCGGAGGATAGCGCGCTGCTGCTCGAACAGGCCGGATATTGGGATCGTTCGCACTTCCTGCGCGACTCGCATCTGTTTCTTGGCTGCTCGGTACGCGACTTCCTGCGGCGGCGGGGGCCGCTCAACCAGATAGCGCTGGGCGCGCGGGAAAAAGCGCTGGGCGCGGCGACCTAGATCTGCCGCGATCAGGCGTTCAGCGCGCGATCATCGAACATCCCGAGCATCAACGTCGAGGCATACATCGATACCGCGCGCTCGCGCGGCATCGTCGAGGACCATTTGCGCATGTCGAACGCCGCGTTCAGGAACGCCATCATCGCCTGGCTGGCGATCAGGCTGTCGACGGGCCTGATGGTTCCTTCCGCGATGCCATCCATCATCGTGCCGGCGAAGCGGCGGGCGATGCGGTTCGACCGGTCGACCATCGACTGCCGCTCTCCGGCGGGCAGACCACTGAGCGCCGTCGTCCGCAGAAGTGAGGCATGTTCGGAGAATTGCACCTCGATCAGCGCGGCGATCGAGTCGCTCAGCCGCTGCCAGTGCGATCCGCCAAGCTGGTCGGCGGCGCGCTGTGTCGCCGCAATCGTGTCGAAACTGCGCTGGTAGCAGGCGACGACCAGATCGTCCTTGGCGTCGAGATGATGGTAGAAGCTGCCCTTGGTGACGTTCAGTTCCGACGCGATCCGCTGCACCGACGCACCGCGATAGCCCAGCTCGTTGATCAGTCGCGTCGCTGCAAGCAGGAACGCCTCGCGACCCGGCATCGCATCGTCGAACGGCGCGGCGATCGCCCGCGGGCGCCACGTCGCGTTCGGCCCCGCGACGCCGTGGCGGAAGATGTCCATCAACCATGCGCCGGCGCGCGCATGCTGGTCTATCTCGTAGCGGGGCAGCCAGACCGGCAGCCAGAAGAGATTCTCCAGCAACACATGCGCGCGTGCCCCCGCGAGATCGGTCGCGGCGCGGCCGCGCGCTTCGCCCCACAAGGCGCGGGTACGGCGGAACACCTCACGCCAGCTGCTCATCAACCCGGATCGCGCTGGCTCGTCCATCGCGCGCAGATCCGACAGAACGGCGAAGGGGCGTTCTTCCCCACGCTCGATTCGCCCCAGCCGCGCCATGTTGATGGTCAGCAGCCGCTCGACACGTGCCACCGGCGACGCCTCCTCGGCTGCCTCGGCCAGCATCGCCAGAAGATAGTCCAGCGTGTGCTCGAACGCGGAGGCGGCAAGGTCCTCCTTCCGCTTGAAATAATACGTGACGCTGGTGGTGTTGAGGCCGACGCGCCGGGCGACGTCGGCGAAGGTCATGCCCTTCGCGCTCTGTTCGTTGATCGCCTCCGCCGCGGCCGCGAGGATGGCCTCGCGCTTCTCGCGAAAGCGCCGCGTGCTTGTCGTGTCGTCGGTGCGTGCGTCCCCCATCCGGTCGACGTTAGCAACGCCGCTTTCGAAGATACAGTCCCTTTTCCGCATGGCGAAGATGGGCCGCGACGTTGGGGCGAATGGGTGATTCTGATGCTTTACCGAATAAGCGGTATGGCCTAAGTCGCTCCCGAACGGCGACGTGGGAGAGATGCGATGGACTTCACGCTAAGCGAGCGCGAGACCTTTTTCAGGGATCGGGTCCGGGATTTTATCGCTACCCATATCGCCCCCCGCGATGCCGAGTACCATCGTCAGCATGACGAAGGCGAGCCGTGGAAGGTGATCCCGGTCATCGAGGAAGTGAAGGTCAAGGCACGCGAAGCGGGGCTGTGGAATTTCTTCATGCCGCCGCATTCCGGGCAGCAGCATGTCGACGACACGTTCGAGTTCGAGGGCACGCAGTTGACCAACCTCGAATATGCGCTGTGCGCCGAGGAGATGGGCAAGCTCGGTTGGGCGAGCGAATGTTTCAATTGCTCCGCGCCTGATACCGGCAACATGGAGGTGCTCCACCGCTACGGCACGCTCGACCAGAAGGAGCGGTGGCTGCGTCCGCTGATGAATGGCGAGATCCGCTCGGTGTTCCTGATGACGGAGCCAGCGGTGGCATCGTCCGACGCGACCAATATCGAAACCCGGATCGAGCGGGACGGGGATCATTATGTGATCAACGGCCGCAAATGGTGGTCGTCGGGCGTGGGCGATCCGCGTTGCAAGATCGGCATCCTGATGGGCAAGACCAGCTTCGAGGGTTCCCGTCACCAGCAGCAGAGCCAGGTCCTAGTGCCGATGGATACGCCGGGCGTGAAGATCGAGCGCATGCTGTCGGTCTACGGCTACAATCACGCGCCGCATGGCCATGGCGAGGTGAGCTTCACCGATGTTCGCGTGCCGGTCGAGAATGTCATCCTGGGCGAGGGCCGTGGGTTCGAAATCGCGCAGGGCCGGCTGGGACCGGGCCGCATCCACCATTGCATGCGCACGATCGGCGTCGCCGAAATCGCGATCGAGAAGATGGCGAAGCGGCTGGTCAGCCGGGTCGCCTTCGGCAAGCGGATCGCGGACCATTCGGTATGGGAAGAGCGGCTCGCACGCGCACGGATCGACATCGAGATGACCCGCCTGCTCTGCCTCAAGGCGGCCGACATGATGGATCGCGCCGGCAACAAGGCGGCGCAGCAGGAAATCGCGATGATCAAGGTGCAGGCGCCGAACATGGCGCTGAAGATCCTCGACGATGCGATCCAGGCGCATGGCGGTGGTGGCGTCGCGGACGATTTCGGGCTCGCCCATGCCTGGGCCGCGATGCGGACACTGCGCTTCGCGGACGGCCCGGACGAGGTGCATGCCCGGGCGATCGCGCGCAACGAACTCGGCAAATATTCCGACTGGAAGGCCGATCGCCCCTCCAACGACCGTGATCTTCAGGTGTCGAGCGGCGATATCGGGGTGAGCCGCTGACGATGCAGATGTCGCCCCTGCCTGCGCGGGAGCGGCCGCATATGGACGTTAGTGAGAGGACATTATCATGAAGGCCGCGGTCCTGTTCGAGACCAAGAAGCCGCTCGAAGTGGCGGAGGTGACCGTATCCAAACCCGGCCCGCGAGAGGTGCTGATCCGCACCCATGCGGTCGGCGTGTGCCGGTCCGACCTGCATTTTGTCGACGGTGCCTATCCGCATCCGTTGCCCGCTATCCCCGGCCATGAGGCGGCGGGGGTGGTCGAGGCGGTGGGCGACGAGGTGCGCACGGTCAGGCCGGGCGATCATGTCGTCACCTGCCTGTCCGCCTTTTGCGGCCATTGCGAATTCTGCATCACCGGCCGGATGTTCCTGTGCGTCAGCTCCGAAACGCGCCGCGGATCGAAGGACGAGCCGCGCCTGCGCCTGGCCGATGGCGGCACCGTCAACCAGATGCTGAACCTCAGTGCCTATGCCGAGATGATGCTGGTGCATGAGCATGCCTGTGTCGCGATCGATCGCGACATGCCGCTCGATCGCGCCGCGCTGATCGGTTGTGCGGTGACCACGGGCGCCGGGGCGGTATTCAACACCACCGACGTCTCGCCGGGGGAGACGGTGTGCGTTGTCGGCTGCGGCGGTATCGGGCTGGCGGCGGTGAACGCGGCGAAGATCGCGGGCGCGGGCAAGATCATCGCGCTCGACCCGGTGCCGGAAAAGCGCGCCATCGCCGAAAAACTCGGCGCGACCCACACGTTCGATGCACTGGCGGACAATGTCGTCGCCGAGGTGGTCGAACTGTCGAAAGGCGGGGTCCATCATGCGATCGAGGCGGTGGGGCGCCCGCAATCGGCGGCCACCACCGTGTCGGTGCTGCGTCGTGGCGGCACCGCGACGATCCTGGGGATGATGCCGCTCGCCGAAAAGGTCGGTCTGTCGGCGATGGACCTGCTGTCCGGGAAGAGGCTGCAGGGGGGATTGATGGGATCGAACCGCTTTCCAGTGGATATTCCGCGGCTCGTGGATTTCTACCAGCGCGGGCTGCTCGACCTCGATACGATCATTGCCGAGCGACTGCCGCTCGATCGGATCAACCATGCGTTCGATGAACTGCGCAAGGGCGATGCGACGCGCAATGTGATCACCTTTGACGCATGACCGACAACAGCCTTCAGCAAGACATTGCGGAGCGTGATCGGCTCGACGTGGATCGTCTGTCGGCATGGATGCGCGATCACGTCGAGGGGTTCGCCGGGCCGCTGACCTATGCCAAATTCGCGGGCGGCCAATCGAACCCGACGTACAAGCTGATAACGCCAGGCGGCGATTACGTGCTGCGGCGCAAGCCGATGGGCGAGCTGCTGCCATCGGCGCACCAGGTCGATCGCGAATATCGCGTCATGGCGGCCCTGCACGGCACCGGCTTTCCGGTGCCGCGGCAATATGGCCTGTGCGAGGATGATTCGGTCGTCGGGTCCGCCTTTTACGTGATGGAGATGGTGGAGGGGCGGACGATCTGGGACGGGTCGATGCCCGATCTGACGCCGCCGCAACGGCGCGATCATTATCACGCGATGATCGACACGCTGGCTGACCTGCACAATGTCGATCATATCGCGGCGGGGCTGGAGACGTTCGGGCGGCCGGGCAATTATTTCGAGCGCCAGGTGTCGCGCTGGATCAAGCAGTATCGCGGTGCCGAGACCGAAACGATGCCGGCGATGGAAGCGCTGATCGAATGGCTGCCGCGCACCGTGCCAGAGCAGACGCGCACCACGATCGTCCATGGCGACTATCGCGTCGACAATATGAAGTTCGCCCCGGGCACCGAGCCGCGCGTGGCGGCGGTGCTCGACTGGGAGCTGTGCACACTCGGCGATCCGATCGCCGACTTGACTTATTATCTGATGAGCTGGGTGACCGAGCCTGAGGGGCGTTCCGGCGTGATGGGGCTGACCGGCGCCGAGACGGGCATTCCGGAGCTGTCGGAGATGGTCGATCGCTATTGCGCGCGCACCGGCCGGGATGGCGTGCCCCAGCTTGAATGGTACTTCGCCTTCAACCTGTTCCGGCTCGCCAGCATCGTCCAGGGCATCAAGAAACGTGTTCTGGTCGGCACCGCGAGCAATGCGCGTGCCGAGGAAACCGCGAAGCGGGTGCCCATGCTGGCCGATGCGGCCTGGGCGTTCGCACAAAAGGCGGGGGCGTGAGCCAGGCGTGAACCGCGAGAATGACGGGAGGGTGATGAGATGCCGATGTTCGATCTGACCGACAAGGTCGTGCTCATCACCGGCTCGTCGCGCGGGATCGGCAAGGCGTCTGCGATCGCCTGCGCGGAGCAGGGGGCGAAGGTCGTCATCTCCAGCCGCAAGCAGGATGCTTGCGACGAGGTCGCGAACGAGATCGATGCGCGCTTCGGTGCCGGGACGGCGCTCGCGGTGGCCGCCAACATTTCCGACAAGGCCGGATTGCAGGCGTTGGTCGATGCGACGCGCGCGGCGTTCGGGCGGATCGACGTGCTGGTCTGCAACGCCGCCTCCAATCCTTATTACGGCCCGCAGGAAGGAATCGCGGACGACCAGTTCCGCAAGATCCTCGACAACAATATCGTCTCGAATCACTGGCTGATCGCGATGGTGGCGCCGGAGATGAAGGAGCGTGGCGAGGGATCGATCGTCATCGTCTCTTCGATCGGCGGCTTGCGCGGGTCGACCGTGATCGGCGCGTATTGCATCAGCAAGGCGGCGGATATGCAGCTCGCGCGCAATCTGGCGCACGAATATGGACAATATGGCATCCGCGTGAACTGCATCGCACCCGGCTTGATCAAGACCGATTTCGCCAAGGCGCTGTGGGAGGATGAACAGGCGGTCGCGGCGCGCAACGCCGCCACGCCCCTGCGCCGGATCGGCGAACCCGAGGAGATCGCCGGGGCGGTCGTCTATCTCGCCAGTTCCGCGAGCACGTTCATGACCGGGCAGACGATGGTCATCGATGGCGGCGTGACGATCTGACGGCCGCATATGGCGGCAGGCTCCGTTCGTTCTGCGGAGAAATCAAACGAAGGTGAATGGTCCGCCGTGAAGGACCAGCGGTTCGAGACGGCGCGTCGACCTCGCTCAGCGTCCGCTCACCATGAACGGGAAGGAGAATCTCAGATGCGGTTCCAGGACAAATCGGTCATCGTCACCGGGGCGGGTTCGGGCATTGGCCGCGCCGCGGCGATGCTGTTCGCGGCGGAGGGCGGGCGCGTGGTGGTGGCGGATATCAACGACACCGCCGATGCGACCGCGCAGGCGATCCGCGACGCGGGCGGCATCGCCGAAGCGATCCGCATCGACGCGGGCAATGAGGATGACGTGACCAGGACGGTGGCGCTGGCCTGCGACCGGTTCGGCGGGCTGGACGTGATGTTCGCGAATGCCGGTATCTCCGGCGGGATGGCGAACATTTTCGATACCGACGTGTCGTTGATCACCGAGGTACTGCGCGTCAATCTGATCGGTCCGTATCTGGCGGTTAAACACGCCGCGCCGCGGATCGCCGAGCGTGGTGGTGGCGCGATCGTGCTCACCGCCAGTGTCGCAGGGATCCGCTCGGGAGCCGGCTCGCCCGCTTATTCCGCGTCGAAGGCCGGGGTGATCAATCTCGCGATGGTGTCCGCGCAGCAGCTTTCGGGCTCGAACGTGCGCGTCAATGCGATCTGTCCCGGCCTGACCGAGACCGGCATGACCCGGCCGACATTCGACTATGCGCGCGAGGCGGGAAAGATGGATCGAGTTGGCCGGCTCAACCCGCTACGGCGCGGCGCCCAGCCCGAGGAGCTGGCGAAAGTGGCGTTGTTTCTGGCCAGCGACGACGCCAGCTATGTCAACGGTCAGGCGATCGCGGTCGACGGCGGCTTGTCGTCGAGCCATCCCGTGACCAAGCAGGAATATGGCCGTACCGCTGTCTGACCCTCGGAACGGCCCGTTGTAGCAAGTGTTTATCCTGAACTTTTCAGGAGAAACATCATGCTCGCTGCCGCGGTCCGCTACACGCCCGAGGTCGAGGTCGTCCAACCGGGCGAAGCGGAGACGATCGCCGAGCTGAACCAGACATTCGACACGATCCTCGAAACCACTGCCGAGGATTATGGCCACGCCGTCCGATCGGTCCATGCCAAGGCGCATGGCATCCTGGAGGGTACGCTGACGATCGACGCGGACCTGCCGGCCGAACTGGCGCAGGGAATGTTCGCCACGCCCGGTGAGCACCGCGTCTATCTCCGTTTCTCGACCAACCCCGGCGATATCCTGGATGACGCCATCTCGGTGCCGCGCGGTCTGGCGATCAAGGTGTGCGACGTCGACGGTGAGCGGCTGCCCGACGCGGAGGGGCGGACGCAGGATTTCATCCTCGTCAACGCGCCGATTTTCCAGGCGAAGACCGCGGAGAAATTCCTGGGCAGCCTGAAGCTGCTGGCGAAGACCACCGATGTCGCCGAGGGCGGCAAGAAGGCGTTGTCGGCGGTATTGCGCGGCGTGAATAGCGCGCTCACCGCGATCGGGATCGAGAGCCCGACCATTCGCACCCTTGGCGGCGCACCCAATGTCGATCCGATCGGCGAGACTTATTATAGCGCCACGCCGTTCCGATACGGGGACCATATCGCGAAGTTCAGCATCGTGCCCGTCGCCCCTGGGCTGAGGGAGCGGAGCGGGGCGATCATCGACACGTCGGGTCGGCCGGATGCGCTTCGCGAAACGGTGCGGGACAATATGCGCGCGATGGCCGGTGAATGGGAATTCCGCGTGCAACTGTCACGCGATCTCGATCGGCAGCCGGTCGAGGACGCCACCAGGCAGTGGGAGGAGGAGGAGGCGCCGTTCCAGCGCGTCGGGGTGATCCGCGTCGCGGCGCAGGACAGTTGGGACGCCGACCGCGTTGAAAAGGTCAATGAAACGATGCGCTTCAGCGTCTGGACCGGGCTTGCCGCGCATCGCCCGCTCGGCAACATCAATCGCGCCCGTCGCGACACCTATCGCCACTCCGCCGATTTCCGTCAGGCACGCAATCGCTGCCCGATCCACGAGCCGGCATGAGGCGCGGCTGACCGTGCTGCGTCAGCCCCTTGGCTGACGCATCCGGATCAACCCTTCCTGTGCGACGCTCGCGACCAGCCGCCCTTCGGCACTGAAAATCTTGCCGCGGTTCATCCCGCGCGCATGCCCGGCCCAAGGACTGTCAGTGGCATAGAGCATCCATTGATCGGCACGGATCGGTTCGTGCAGCCACAAGGCATGATCGAGGCTCGCCGACTGGAAGCCGGGCGTCGTCCAGTTCACGCCATGGGGCAGCATGCAGGTGCCGAGCAGCGCCATGTCGCTCGCATAGGCCACTACCGCGCGATGGATCGCGGGATCGTCACCGATTGGCGCCACCACGCGAAACCAGCTGTGCTGTATAGGCTCCGCCGGAGTGGGGTTGAGCCATTTGCGGGGAAAAACCGGCCGGATCTCGATCGGGCGCGGGCGGGTGAGCTGCCGGCGGAAACGCTCCTCGACATGCGCGCTCTCTGCCGCGCGTAATTCCGCTTCGCTTTGCAATTCCTCGGGCGGTGGCACGTCGGGCATCGCATCCTGATGATGATAGCCATCCTCGGGGACCTGAAAGGAGGCGGCCATATTCAGGATCGGCTGCCCGCGCTGCATCGCGATCACGCGGCGCGTCGCGAAGCTTTTGCCCTCGAAATCGCGCACGACCCGATAGATGATCGGGTGATCCTCCGACCCGGCCCGCATGAAATAGGCATGGAGCGAATGCGCGATCTTGCCGGCGTCGTCGGTCGAGCGCTGCGCCGCCTGCAGCGCCTGCGCGATCACCTGCCCCCCGAAGACACGGCCGACGCCGCCCCTGGAACGCCGTCCGCGATACAGGTCGGTATCGATCTCCTCGACATCGAGCAGGTCGACCAGATCCGCGGCCAGTGCGGCGGGCGTAGGGGCGGGGGTGTCAGTCATGCGAAAAGCTCCCGCGAGCGCGGGGGCCGGGGCCATCCGCGGTGCGTCAATATACCGGCCCCCGCCTAGGCGGGAGTATGGCCGGTCATCAATAGCCGGCCGCGCGCGCCAGCAGATCGGCATGGAAGTTCGAATCGCCGAACATCTCCGCCAGGACACGACCCCGCTTCATGTAGAAGCCGATGTCGAAGGCATCGGTCATCCCCATGCCGCCGTGCATCTGGACGCCCTCCTGCACCGCCAGCGTGGTGGCCAGCCCGGTCATCGCCTTCGCGACCGACACCGCCTGCTCCGCCTTGTCGTCACCCGCGTCGAGCAATTGCTGTGCCTTCAGCACCGCGGCACGGGCCACCTCCATCTCCGCATAGAGGTGTGCCGCCCGATGCTGCAGCGCCTGGAAGCTGCCGATCAACGTGCCGAACTGCTTGCGCTCCTTCAGATAACCGATCGTCATATCCATCGCGCCGCCGCCGACGCCGAGCATTTCCGCCGAGGCGCCCGTGCGGCCGGCGCGCAGCAGTCGACCGAGCGGATCGCGCCCTGCATCGACCTCGCCGATCACCGCATCGGCATCGACCTCTACCCCCTCGAACGTCACCCGCGCGGCGAGGCTGGCGTCGGCCAGCCGCTCGGGAGTGGCGGTCAGCCCGGCAGCGTCCTTGGGAACCGCGAACAGCGTGACGCCCTGTTCGTCATCAGTCGATCCCGCGGTGCGGGCCGCGACGATCAGCAGATCGGCGACATGGCCATGCGTGACGAACTGCTTCTTTCCCGACAGCCTGAAGCCATTGCCCGCGCGCTCGGCGGTCATCCCCACCGAATTGCGATGCTTCGCCCCTTCGTCGATCGCCAGCGCGGCGATGGTATCGCCCGACAGGATGCCGGGGTACCAGCGCTCCGCCTGCGCGCTCCCCTTCAGCGCCTCGACCGCCGCGACCGCGGTGGTGAGGAAGGGGGAGGGCGACAGGTTGCGCCCGATCTCCTCCAGCACCACGCCCGCCTCGACATGGCCGAGGCCCAGTCCGCCGGCGTCCTCGCCGATCAGGATGCCGGTAAAACCCATCTCCGCGAACTGCTTCCACAGGTCGCGCGAGAAGCCGGTGGCGTCGTTGCTGTCGCGCAGGGCGCGCATATGGCTGACGGGGGCGGAGGCGGCGACGAAGTCCTTCGCCGTATCTCGCAGCATGGTCTGTTCGTCGTTGAGGAAGAGGGGCATGTCGGCAACTCCGTCGCCCCCGCGCAGGCAGGGGCCTATGGCTTTCAATGGGCAATCAGGCTGACACCGGACCGTCGTCATGCCTGCGGGATGTCATCTTGCACCCCGGCAGACATGGACCCTGCCTTCGCAGGGGAACGGGCCGCTACGACGGCAATTCCAGGATCCGCTTGGCGATGATGTTGAGCTGAACCTCGCTGGTGCCGCCCTCGATCGAGTTCGCCTTGGTGCGCAGCCAGGCGCGCGCCTCGCGACCGTGATCGGAGGCGTCGCTTTCCCACTCCAATTGGTCGGAGCCACCCGCCGACATCACCAGCTCGTATCGCGCCTTGTTCAGTTCGGTGCCGTAATATTTCATCATGCTGGGCTGTGCCGGATGCGCGCGCCCGGCCTTCAATTCGTCGATGAACCGCTCGCTCTGTGCCGCAAACGCCTTCGCGCGAACCTCGAACAAGGCGATCTGCGCGCGCAGCAGCGGGTCGGCCAGACGGCCGTCGTGATCGGTGCCGATCGTCGCCAGCGCGCCGATCACCAGCGGATTCTTCCCCGACGTACCACCCAGGCCCATGCCGGAAATCATCTCGCGCTCATGCCCGAGCAGATATTTGGCGACGTCCCAGCCCTTGTTGAGCTCGCCGACCAGATTTTCCTTCGGCACCTTCACATTGTCGAAGAAGGTTTCGCAGAACGGCGAATAGCCGCTGATCAGCAGGATCGGCTTGGTCGTTACCCCCGGCGTGCGCATGTCGAACAGCACGAAGCTGATGCCGTTATGCTTGTTGGTCCTGTCGGTACGCACGAGGCAGAAGATCCAGTCCGCCTTGTCGGCGTAGCTGGTCCAGATCTTCTGGCCGTTGATGACGAAATGGTCGCCGTGATCCTCGGCGCTGGTGGCGAGGCTGGCGAGGTCGGAGCCGGCATTGGGCTCTGAATAACCCTGACACCAGCGGATCTCGCCGCGCGCGATCTCTGGCAGGAAACGCTTCTTCTGTTCCTCCGTGCCATATTTCAGAAGCGCCGGCCCGAGCATCGATATACCGAAGGAATTCAGCGGATTGCGTGCGCGGATGGCCGCCATCTCCTCGCGCAGCACCTTGGTTTCGGCGGCCGACAATCCGCCGCCGCCATATTCCTTGGGCCAATCGGGCACGGTCCAGCCGCGTTCGCCCATCCTGTCCATCCACTGCTTCTGCGCGGGCGTCATGTCGGACTGATCGCGGCCGCCCCAGGCGACGTCCTTGTCGCTGCGAATCGGCTCGCGCATCTCGGGCGGGCAGTTCGCCTCCAGCCAGGCGCGCGTCTCTTGACGGAAGGTGTCGAGGTCGGTGCTCATTGGTCGCTCCATGAAATCTCGTATGCGGTGCGGGCGGCGGCGATGGCGCTATGGTCAGCGTACAGGTCGGCAATCACCTGCACGCCGATCGGCAGGCCGTCCCGGTCGGTGCCGATCCGCACGCTGGTCGCGGGCAGCATCGGGAAGGTAGCAAGGCCCGGAAAGACGAACTGATGGAAGAACAACGTATCGTCCCCGTCGATATCCAGGCGCCGTTCCGCCAGCGGCGTATCGTCGTGCGGAAAGGCGGTCATGCCGACGGTCGGCGCGATGACCACGTCATAGGTGCTGAACAGCCGCCGCCATTGCCGCTGCATGCGCGCCTGCTCGTCATGCAAATGCAGCCACGTCTCCAGCGTCGGCGGCGCCTGATCCGCGTGCGGCGGCCTACCGCGGGACATCGCGATATTGAGCATCTTCCAATAGCCGTCGTGATGGCGGGCCAGATCGGGCAGCAAGGTGCTCGTCCGGTCGATCCGCGCGCCGGCCGCGGCCAGCCGTTCGCCGAGCCGCTCCAACGCGGCGACGATATCCGCCTGTACCTTGGCGAGCGGGTGCCCGGTCAGCAGCAGGACGCGCCAGCGGCCCTGATCATGCTGTCGCGCTGGGGCGAGCGGGTGATCCGCGACGATATCGAGCGCGGTTGCCAGATCGTCGGCGTCGCGCGCGATCGGGCCGATCACCGACAGCACGAGACGCGCGCTATCGGTGCCGGGGAAGAAATGCCCATCCACCGGCAGGACGCCCCATGTCGGCTTATGGCCCCACACACCGTTGAAGGCAGCGGGCACGCGGATCGAACCACCGATGTCGGAGCCGAATTCGAGCGGCACCATCCCGGCGGCAACCGCGACCGCCGAGCCTCCCGATGAACCGCCAGCGCTGCGCGTCGGGTCGATCGCGTTGCGCGTGCGGCCATAGACCGGGTTGTTCGATTGCAGGTCGGCCAGCGCGGTGGGCACGTTGGTCTTGCCGAGCAGGATCGCCCCCGCCGCCTTCAGCCGCTGCACCGTGACCGCGTCCTGTTGCGCGATGAAGCCGCGATGCTCCTCGAAGCCGAACGTCGTCGGCAGGCCGGCGATGTCGTAGCTTTCCTTGATCGTCATCGGCACGCCGAGCAATGGCGCGTCGAAGCCATGCGCGATGCGCGCGTCAAGATCGGCGGCGGCGGCGCGCGCGCGATCGAAGTCGCGGACCACCACCGCGTTCAACGACCCGTCCCGCGCCTCGATGCGTGCGATCGCCGCCTCGGTCTCGGCCAGGGCGGTGGTCCGACCCGACCGCACCGCGGCGGCAATCGCGCGTGCGCCGGGTTCGGTCACGACATCATCCCCGGCGCGGAGAGGATCACAACGAACCACCCGTCTCGGCTGCCTGCTTCAGGCTCGGTGCGACCTTGAAGCCGTGCTTCTCCAGCCCGGCGACCACATTGCCGAGCCCTTCGGTCTGCGCCCAGAACATCGGGCCGCCGCGATAGACCGGCCAGCCATAGCCGTAGATCCACACCACATCGATGTCGCTCGCCCGCTGCGCCTTGCCTTCCTCGAGGATCAGCGCGCCTTCGTTGACCATCGGATACAGCGTCCGCTCGACGATCTCCTGATCGGTGATCTCGCGCTTCGGCATGTTCGAGCGGCTGCGGAAATCCTCGATGATCTCCGCCACGCGCGCGCTGGGGGCCGGATTGCGCTTCTCGTCATAGTCGTAGAAGCCCGCGCCCTTCTTCTGGCCCCAGCGCCCTTCGGCGGCGAGCGCGTCGCGGATGTTCTCGATCCGGGTGGGATCGCGGTGCCAGCCGATATCGACCCCGGCGAGGTCGGCCATCTGGAACGGCCCCATCGGCATGCCGAAATCGGTGTGGACCTTGTCGATCTGCTGCGGCGTGGCGCCTTCCATCAGCAGCTTGTTGGCTTCCAGCTGGCGCGGCGCGAGCATGCGGTTGCCGATAAAGCCATGGCAGACCCCAGCGACGACCGCGACCTTGCGGATCTTCTTGGCGAGATCCATCACGGTGGCGAGCACGTCCTTCGCGGTCTTCGCGCCGCGCACCACCTCCAGAAGCTTCATCACATTGGCGGGCGAGAAGAAGTGCATGCCGACCACGTCCTCGGGCCGCTTCGTCACCGCCGCGATCTCGTCGATGTCGAGATAGCTGGTGTTGCTGGCCAGGATCGCACCCGGCTTGGCGATCGCGTCCAGCTTCGTGAAGATCTCCTTCTTCACGTCCATATTCTCATATACCGCCTCGATGATCAGGTCGCAGTCGGCAAGGTCGTCGAGGCTGAGCGTGGGCGTCAGCAGACCCATCGCTTTCTCGGGGGCATCGGGCTTGATGCGGCCCTTGGCGGCGGATGCCTCGTAATTCTTGCGCATCACCCCGGTGCCGCGGTCGAGGGCTTCCTGCTGCATCTCGACGATCGTTACCGCGATGCCCGCCGACAGGAAGTTCATGCTGATCCCGCCGCCCATCGTGCCGGCGCCGATCACCCCCACTCTGTTGATCGGGCGCAGCGGGGTCTTCGGATCGACGTCGTCGATCTTGGCGGCCTGTCGCTCGGCGAAGAAGATGTGGCGCTGTGCGGCGGATTGCGTGCCGGTCATCAGCTTCATGAACTGTTCGCGTTCGAACTGCATGCCCTCGATGAAGGGCTTTTCGCTCGCCGCGACGACGCAGGCGATGCACGCCTCCGGGGCATCGAAGCCGCGCATCTTGCGGCCGTTCGCCTTGCGGAACGCCTCGACTGCCTCCGGGTCGGGCGAGACGCTCTTGTCGCGGACGCGCGGGATCGGTCGCTTGTCCGCGATCTCCCTGGCAAAGGCGATCGCATCCGCCTCCAGCGAGCCTTCGCCGACCACCTTGTCGATCAGCCCGACATCGGCGGCCTTCTGCGCGCCGATCGGGTCGCCGATCGCGATCATTTCCAGCGCCGCCTTCACGCCGACAACGCGCGGTAGCCGCTGCGTGCCGCCCGCGCCGGGCAGCAGCCCCAGCTTCACCTCCGGCAGACCGAGCTTCGCCGAGGGCACCGCGACGCGATAATGGCACGCCAGCGCGACCTCGCATCCGCCGCCCAGCGCGGTGCCGTGGATCGCCGCGACGATCGGCTTGTCGCTGGCGTCCATCATGTCGATCACTTCATGCAGCGACGCGCCTTTCGGGGGCTTGCCGAATTCGGTGATGTCCGCGCCCGCGAAGAAGGTGCGTCCGTCGCAGCGCAGCACCATCGCCTTGATGCTGGCATCCGCGACGCCTTCTTTCACCCCGGCTTCCAGCCCGTCACGCACCGCCGCGCCCAGCGCGTTCACCGGAGGCGAGTCGGATATGATGACGAGGATGTCGCCGTGGCGTTCGGTACGGACGGGGGAGGGGGTGGTCATATGCTACTCCTTGTTCCCCGGCGAAGGCCGGGGTCCAGTATCGAAGGTGGTCGTCGGTCGGCACCGCGCAGCGTCGCTGCGCCTTGCCGGATCGGGCTAGGCCCGCGCCGGGCCACGATGGTTCATGTCAGCGCGGCGTAGATCATCGTCTTCAACTCGCGGCGGATCGGGTAGATCATCGATGGCGACAATTGCGTCATGAAGACCATGTGCAGCTTTTCGACCGGGTCGATGAAGAACGCGGTCGAAAACATCCCGCCCCAATAATATTCGCCGACCGATCCGGGCATCATCGAACGAGCGGTGTCGATGGTCACCGCGAAGCCCAGGCCGAAGCCGGTGCCAGCGTTCTGCGCCTCGCTGAACAGCGAACGCGACATGCTCGACAGGTCCGCGCCACCGGGCAGGTGGTTCCGCGTCATCAGGTCCAGCGTCTTGCGGCCCAGGATACGCGCGCCATCCAATTCGCCGCCGTTCTGACACATCAGGCAGAAGCGATGATAATCGAGCGCGGTCGACACCAGCCCGCCGCCACCCGACATGAACTTGAACGGGACAGACCACATGCTCTCCGCGCCGCGATCGAACATCTGGCGTCCCTTGCCGGGCACCAGCGTATAGCAGTCGGTGAGCCGGTCGATCTTGTCGCCCGGCACCGTGAAGAAGGTGTCGTGCATCTTCAGCGGTGTGAAAATGCGCTCCTCGAAGAAGCGCGGCAGCTTCATGCCGGACACGCGCTCCACCACCAGCCCGAGCACGTCGGTCGCGACCGAATAGTTCCAGCTCGTTCCCGGCGAGAATTCCAGCGGCAGCTTGCCGAGCTGCGCGACGAAGCCGTCGAGATCGAAATTGCCGTGCCAATTCTCGAGCTTCAGCTCGCGATGCGCCGCGTCGATGTTGCTGCGGTTCTGGAAGCCATAGGTGAAGCCCGCCGTATGGCGTAGCAGGTCCAGCATCCGCATCGGCTGTTCGCAGGGCCGGGTGACGAACGGAACGCCTGCGCCGCCCCCTTGATAGACGCCGACGCCTTTCAATTCGGGCAGCACGTGGTGCACCGGCGTGTCGAGCGCGACCTTCGCTTCCTCGACAAGCATCATAAAGGCGACCGAGGTGACCGGCTTCGTCATCGACGCGATGCGAAACAGCGACCCTTCGTCGACGGTGCCGCCATTTTCGCGCGCAGTGCCCATCGAGCTGAAATGGACGACCTGATCCTCGCGCGCGATCAATAGCTGAGCGTTCGCGAACTGCCCCGAGTCGAGATATTGCTCTTTCAGGAACGCATCGATCCGGTTCAGGCGCGCCGGGTCAAAGCCGTTTCTCTCGGGCTTCGCGATCTTCATGCGCCCTCCATACCAGCGGTTCGAATGTTGCCTGGTCTCCTATCGCTTGAGCGCGGAGGAAATCAACTCTAGTCTCGTGCTGAAACGAACCCGATGTTCAAGTGACGGACGGATCAGCGTAATGAGAGGAATGCCGTGACGAGCGAACGTGCCTGGCCCGCAATGACGATGGAGGCGGTGCGCGCGGCGTTGACCGCGCCGGGATCGCGCTTCGAGATGGAGACGGTGCCGGTAGGCGGCTTGCCCACCCGCGTGTGGAAGAACGCGCCGCCGCACATGGCCGCGCTGGTACGGCATTCGCGCTCGCATGGTGAGCCGGCGGGTAGCGCGCTGGCGACGATCCACGAGGACGAGCGGGTTACGTATGAAGCGCAATATCGCGCGATCGCGGCACTCGCGGCGCATTATCGCGACCTGGGCGTGCGAAAGGGCGATCGCGTGGCGGTGGCGGCACGCAACCTGCCCGAATGGGTCGTCGCCTTCTTCGCGGCGACCGTCATCGGCGCGATCGCGGTGCCGTTGAATGCCTGGTGGACCGCCGAGGAGCTTTGCTACGGTCTGGCCGATTCGGGCGCCATGCTGTTGTTCGCGGATGATGAGCGCTGGCAGCGAATCGGGCCGCATCGCGCCGATTTGCCCGCGCTGCGCCATGTCATCGTCGCGCGGGCGAGCGCCCCGGTCGAGGGTGCGGAGCGGATCGAGGACCTGATCGGCACGCCACACGATTGGGCGACGTTGCCCGATCGTGACCTGCCGGCGGCGGAACTGGTGTCAGACGACGAGGCGACGATCCTTTATACCAGCGGCACCACCGGCAAGCCCAAGGGCGCGCTGGCGACGCACCGGAACTTCATGACGAACATCCTGTCGAGCGGCTACGCCGCCGCGCGCAGCGTGCTGCGCAGGGGCGATCCCTTGCCGGATCCGGCGCGCAAGGTGTCGCTGACGGTGATCCCGCTGTTCCATGCCACCGCGCTGTCGGCGGGGTTGATGAGCGCGGTCGCGGCGGGCCACACCAATATCTACATGCGCAAGTTCGAGGCGGTGCGCGCGATGGAGATCATCGAACGCGAGCGGGTGAACGTGACCGGCGGTGTACCGACGATCGCGTGGCAGATCCTGGAGCATCCCGATCGGCACCGCTACGATCTGTCGAGCCTGGAAAGCGTCGGCTATGGCGGCGCGCCGTCCGCGCCCGAACTGGTCCGCAGGATCGCCGCCGAGTTGAAGGCGGCGCCCGGCAACGGCTGGGGGATGACCGAGACGACCGCCACCGTCACCACGCATAGCGGCGAGGATTATCTCCATCGGCCCGACAGCTGCGGGCCGCCGGTCGCGGTGGCGGATCTGGAGGTGCGTGCCGAGGATGGGGTCAGCATATTGCCCGTCGGTACGATCGGCGAATTGTGGGCGCGCGGGCCGATGATCGTGAAGGGTTATTGGAACAAGCCCGAGGCGAGCGCGGCGACCTTCGTGGATGGCTGGGTACGCACCGGCGATCTGGCGCGGATCGACGAGGAGGGGTTCTGCTTCATCCTCGATCGCGCGAAGGACATGGTCATCCGCGGGGGTGAGAATATCTATTCGACCGAGGTGGAGAACGTGCTTTACGATCATCCCGCGGTGACGGACTGCGCGTTGATCGGCATCCCGCATCGGATCCTGGGCGAGGAACCGGCGGCGGTGGTGCATCTCGCCCCTGGCGCGACCGCGTCCGAAGCCGAACTGCAGGCCTGGGTGCGATCGCATCTGGCAGCGTTCAAGGTCCCGGTCGCGATCCGCTTCGTGCCCGATACGCTGCCGCGCAATGCCAATGGCAAGATCCTCAAGCGCGATCTGAAAATCCTCTTCGAGGATCGCATTGCCGCCTAGGTCGTTACGCCTCGGTTACGGTAGATGTACGGTAAGCGGAGCGGGTCGATGCGCGTGACGGGCGATTTTCTGCGGGGACGGGGACGGTTTCGGCTGTCCGAAGCGGAAAAGGACGCGCTCGAAGCGTCGGTGGAGCGGGTCGAGACGCTGCCGGCGCGCACGATCGTCACCAGCCGTGGGCAGCGCGTGCGATACAGCACGCTGCTGCTCGACGGAACGATGTGCCGCTACATGGACGCCCGCGACGGTTTCCGGCAGCTGGTGGCATTGCAGGTGGCCGGCGATTTCATCGACCTCCACGGTTTTCCGCTGGAGGTGCTGGATCATGATGTCGGCACATTGACCGAGTCGCGCATCGCCGTCTTTCCGCACGCACGGATCGAGGCGCTGATGGAGCGGATGCCGCATCTGGCGCGATGGCTGTGGCGATCGACGTTGCTCGACGCGGCATTGCATCGCGAATGGATCTTCCGGCTTGGCCGGCTCGATGCGGTGGGCCGGGTCGCGCATTTGCTGACCGAGATCTATTTCCGGCTCGCCGCAGTGGGTCGCGCGGGGGACATGAGCTTTCCGCTGGCGCTGACGCAACAGGATCTGGGCGAGGCGTGCGGGCTGACCAGCGTTCACGTCAACCGCACGCTACGGCGTCTCCGCGAGGAAGGGCTGGCGGATTTCTCGCGCGGGAAGGTCACGATCATGGACTTGCCGCGACTGTCGCGTGTCGCGGAGTTCGATCCCGACTATCTCTATCTCGACGAAGGGCCGTGGCAACAGCGACTGGCGTCGTGAGGCGCCGCGCCGCGACGGCGCGGCGCGATGGTCGGTGTGGGTAGGCCGCGCTTGTTGCCTGTGGCAAAATGCCGTTAGGTGGACGCCATGGCAGATCAACCGGCACCCACGCCCGACACGAGCGATGCGCTCCCCGCTTCCAACGCGGGCGCCGCGAGAGCCGATGCGCTGGGCTATTCCGCCGACGACGATCCGATCGTCGCGCTGCGGCGTGATCGATTGCTCGCCGCGCTCACGCTCACGGCCGGGCTGGGGTTGATCGTCGGCCTGCCGTTCGCGCTGAAGGAAGGCGCCGAATTCTTCATGCCGACGGCAGTGGCGCTGGTCGTATCGCTGGCGTTGATTCCGTTGCTGGAATGGTTGGAACGGCGGCGGATGCCATCGGCGCTGGCGGCGCTGACCTGCGTCGTGCTGTTCCTGATCGTCGCCAATATCGCGCTGGCGGCGATCGTCGTTCCCGCGACCGAATTCTTCCGGCTGCTGCCGACGCGGATCGGTCGAATCCAGGCCAATCTGGCGCCGCTACTCGAACTTTATTCAAGCCTTGAGCGCTACGCCAATCGCACGCTGCGGCAGATCGCGAGCACCCCGGTTCGCCCGTCGCCGACCGCCGCGGTGGCGCCGCCCAGCTCGATCGTGGAACTGGCCGCGACATCGGCGCCGGCGGTCATCATTCAGGTGTTCTATGCGATCCTGGTCGCGTTTTTCTTCCTGTCCGGCTGGACGCGGATGCGCGAGAGGATGATCACCGAGCGGATCAGCTTCGGTGGCGCGATGGCAACCGCGCGGGTGCTGCAGGAGATGGTCGACGACGTGTCGAGCTATCTGGGCACGATCACCGCGATCAACATCGCGCTCGGTTGTATCATCGCCGGCGCACTGCACCTGCTGGGCATGCCGTTCCCGTTGATGTGGGGCGGGATCGTCGCGCTACTGAACTATATTCCCTATTTCGGGCCGGTCATCGCGGCGCTGCTGCTTGCGGTGGGCGGATTGATGACCTTTTCCGACGTATGGACCGCGATGGCCGCGCCCGCGATCATGTATGGCGCGCATTTGATCGAGGCGAACGTGGTGACGCCGCTGATCGTCGGGCACCGGCTGACGATCAACCCGGTAATGATCCTTATCTCGATCAGCTTCTGGGGCTGGGTATGGGGCACGGTCGGCGCGCTGCTGGCGGTGCCGATCCTGATCATCGTGCAGACGATCCTGTCCGCCGCCGGGCGCCCCGATATCGCGGGTTTCCTGTTCGAACACGGCACCCTGACGCGCGAGCGCGGCGGGGAGCGTGCCGATGGCCTGCGCTTCCGTTTACGCCCACGGGAAAAGAGCGACGAATAGGCGTTGACAGCCCCGAAGGCGCCGCCTAGTTGGCGCGCCTCACGCTTCTCCAAGCGGGTGTAGCTCAGTTGGTTAGAGCGCCGGCCTGTCACGCCGGAGGTCGCGGGTTCGAGCCCCGTCACTCGCGCCATCTCCTTGCGGATGGCGGGATTTGGACGCATAACGATTTGGATTATCGCGCCGCGTGCGGTTCACGCGGGTGTAGCTCAGTTGGTTAGAGCGCCGGCCTGTCACGCCGGAGGTCGCGGGTTCGAGCCCCGTCACTCGCGCCATTTCCGGTCACTCGCATATCCGCCCTTCCGGGACGTCGCTTTGCCAGATGCGTCAGCGCCAGCGCCCGGTTTCCATCCAGCGCAACAGCGGCTTCAGCGGCGTGATCCAGATGATCCCGGTAACGACGTAGAACAGCAGTTGCGCGATTCCCGGCCAGCGTCCGATCGTCGCCGACAGGGATGCGATCGCAACGCACCACACCGCGATCAGCGCAAGGATGATCAGCATCCCGACCGGCTTGCGCCACGAGGGCGTCATGCCGCGATCCATTCACGCTCGGTCGCGATCGCGTGCAGCGGCACATCCCACGGATCCGGCACGATGGCGGCGACTTCCTGCACGCTCCAGGCCACCCCGATCCGTTGCGCGGCGGGGAAGGCCGCAAAGGCCCGATCGTAATGACCGGCACCCTGGCCTAGCCGGTTGAGCCTGCGGTCGAAACCGACCAGCGGCGTCAACACGATATCGGGGACGACATCGTCCCCGTCGTCGAGCGGCTGGCGCAGCCCGAAAGGGCCTGCGACCAGCTCGGCGTCGGGATGCCAGCGCAGGAAGCGCAACGGGGTCGAGCGATCGATGACATGGGGGAGCGCGAGGCGGCAGCCAAGTGCCTGTGCGGCGCGCTCCAGCGGCGCCGGGTCCGCCTCCGAACCGACCGGGCGATAGCTGGCGACGATCCGCCCCGGCGCGAGCAGCGATTCGAACGCGGCATCCACCGAGACCGGCAGATGCGCGCCGGCGACGAAGGTATCGCGCGCGGCGCGCAAGGTACCACGCAGGGTCTTCTTGTCTGTCATGTCGCGCGCTCTGCCGATGCTGGGGCCGTGCCGGGCCAGGGGAAAAGGGAAGAAGGAGCGGGTGGCGGGACCGCCATGGCCGTTGGCCGGAGTATCCACTGACGCCCAGTACGTCAGGTGGGGATCATATACGTCGGACCAGGATCCGCGCAGGGACAACCCCCATGGATGATGAATAGCCTCAGGGATAGTTCTAGGCTCGTACCGGGCAGAACCCGCCGCCGACCTATCTAAGCGACGGGCGGCAGCTTCTCAAGGGCATCCGCCAGCGCTTCCAGCCGTTGCGACAGCCGGTCGAGCGCCACGCCTTCGGGTGTTTCGGGCGGCGGTTTGGCGCGCTCGTCGATCAGCGCGTCGGCCACCATCAGCGCCGCGAGCAGCATTGCGCGATTCGCACCGCCAGCCCCGGCGGCGCGACGCGCATCGTTCCAGCGTTCGTCGATCAGTGCCGCCGCCTGCATCAGCCGCGCTTCGCCGCCGTCGCGACAGGCGATCTCATGCGTGGAGTCGCCGATCCGCAGATGCACCCACGTCATCAGCGGCGCCCCGCCTTTGCGCCAGCGTCCCGCGCGGGCGGGTCCCCGCTGCCGCCCTTGTTGGCGATGATCTCGTCGAGGGCGGCGACCGCCTCGGCCATCGTCGCCTTCAACTTTGCGTGACGGCGTTCCAGTTCGGCAGCGGCGGCGCGACGGCCGTCGATCACGCGTTCGACACGGGTGATGGCGGCGTCAAGCCTGACGATCGCGGGGTTGTCCATATCGGTGGCGATAGGATCGCGGGAGGATGGCGACAAGGGCATTGCGATCGGCAACCTCACGATGGGCGACAAGGCGGGCCGGGGATCGCACCGCGCGCGCTCGCTTACGGGACACATCGGTCCGCCAGCGGGCGCAGTCGGGCGGTTGACGGACGCCTTCGCAACTGCGCAAAGACCGCGCACATGTCGAATTGGGGCGAGGAGTGACGATGACCAAGGTAGCGATCAACGGCTTCGGGCGGATCGGCCGGCTGGTGGCGCGCGCGCTGCTGGAACGCGACAGCGAGCTGGAGTTGGTGACGATCAACGACCTCGCCGACACCAAATCGAACGCCTGGCTGTTCAGCCGCGACAGCGTTCACGGCAAATGGGCCGGCACCGTCGAGGCGGACGGGCAGGATATGGTGATCGACGGCAAGCGTATCCGCGTCACCGCGGAGCGCGATCCGGCGAACCTGCCGCACAAGGAACTGGGGGTCGACCTGGTGCTGGAGTGCACCGGCTTCTTCACCGATCGCGCCAGCGCGCAGAAGCATATCGACGCCGGCGCCAAGAAGGTGCTGATCTCCGCCCCGGCGAAGGGTGTCGATCTGACGGTCGTCTATGGCGTCAACCACGAGAAGCTGGAGGCCGGGCATACGATCGTGTCGAATGCATCGTGCACCACCAATTGCCTCGCGCCGGTGGCCAAGGTGCTGAACGATTCGATCGGGATCGAACGCGGCCTGATGACGACGATCCACGCTTATACCAACGATCAGAAGATCCTCGACCAGATCCACCCGGATCTGCGCCGTGCTCGCGCCGCGGCGATGAGCATGATCCCGACCACCACCGGCGCGGCGCGCGCGGTGGGCGAGGTGCTGCCCGAACTGAAGGGCAAGCTGGACGGTTCGGCGGTGCGCGTGCCGACGCCGGATGGCAGCCTGGTCGACCTGACCTTCACCCCCAAGCGCGACACGACCCGGGAAGAGGTGAATGCCCTGCTGAAGGCCGCCGCCGAGGGGCCGATGAAGGGCGTGCTGGAATATTCCGACGAACCGCTGGTTTCGATCGACATCGTCCACACGCCGTTCTCGTCGACCGTCGACAGCCTGGAAACCGCGGTGCTGGACGGCAAGCTGGTGCGCGTCGTCAGCTGGTACGACAATGAATGGGGTTTCTCGAACCGCATGGTCGATACCGCGACCGCGATGGCGAAGCTGGGGTGATGATTCCGCCGTCATGCCGGCGGGGGCTGGCATCTCTTCGTTGCGGAGAGACCCCGGCCTGCGCCGGGGTGGCGGTGGGGGCATGAGCGGCGTCCTTCTTGGCATCGCTCGCCATGCGTTCCCGAAAGCGCCGATGGAGCTGGTCGACCGCGTCGAGGTGACGCCGGCCGGTGGCATCCACGGCGATTTTCGCGGCGCGATGAAGCGTGGACCGTACCGACGGCAGGTGACGTTGATCGAGCGGGCCGACTGGGACGCAGCGATGCGGGAGGTGGGGCATACCATCGCCTGGCAGGAGCGTCGTGCCAATCTGCTGGTCGATGGCATGGATCTGCCACAGGCGGTGGATGTCCGGCTGCGGATCGGCAGCGATGTCGTGCTGGCCATCACGCGCGAAACCGATCCGTGCGAGCGGATGGAGGCGTTGGCAGCGGGATTGAAGGCGGCGCTGACGCCCGACTGGCGCGGCGGCGCGTGCGCGCGGGTGGTGACAGGTGGCTGGATCGCCATCGGTGATACAATCAGGATCGAGGAACCATGACCAAGGCTTTCCGTACGCTCGATGATATCGGTGACATCCACGGCCGCCGGGTGCTGGTGCGCGAGGACTTGAACGTCCCGCTGAGCGATGGCGTGGTCACTGACGACACACGATTGCGCGCCACGGTGGCGACCGTCGCCGAACTGGCGGACAAGGGCGCGATCGTCCTCGTGCTCGCCCATTTCGGCCGCCCGAAGGGGCAGCGTAACCCGGAAATGTCACTGTCCCCGATCGTCAAGCCGTATGAGTCGGTGCTCGGCCGGCCGGTGCGCTTCGTCGATTGGGATGTCGCGACCGAGGCCGTGGCGGCGATGCAGCCCGGCGAGATCGCGGTGCTGGAGAATACGCGCTTCTTCGCGGGCGAGGAGAAGAACGATCGCGAGACGATCGATCGTTTCGCCGCGCTCGGCGATCTCTACGTCAACGATGCCTTTTCCGCCGCGCATCGCGCACATGCCTCGACCGAGGGGCTGGCGTATGTGCTGCCGGCATTCGCCGGTCGCGCGATGGAAGCGGAACTCGACGCGCTTCAAAAGGCGCTGGGCGAGCCGCAACATCCCGTCGCGGCGGTGGTCGGCGGTGCCAAGGTGTCGACCAAGCTCGACGTTCTCAAGCATCTGGTATCGCGGGTCGATCATCTCATCATCGGCGGCGGGATGGCCAACACCTTCCTCGCGGCGCGCGGCGTCTCGGTGGGGAAGAGCCTGTGCGAACATGAGCTGACCGGCACCGCCGAGGAGATCCTCGACGCGGCGGATCGCGCGCATTGCACCGTGCATCTGCCATATGACGTCGTCACCGCGACGGAGTTCAGGCCCAATCCGCCGACGCGCACCGTCAACGTTCACGAAGTCGCCGCCGACGAGATGATCCTCGACGTCGGACCGGCCGCGGTCGAGGCGCTTGGCGATGTGCTGAAGAATTGCCGGACGCTGGTATGGAACGGGCCGATGGGCGCGTTCGAAACACCGCCGTTCGACGCCGCCACCGTCGCGCTGGCACGCACCGCCGCCGCGCTGACCAAGGAGGGCAGCCTTACCTCGGTCGCCGGCGGGGGCGATACCGTCGCCGCGCTCAACCAGGCGGGCGTGGGGGATGCCTTCACCTTCGTATCCACCGCCGGCGGCGCTTTCCTGGAATGGATGGAGGGGCGCGAACTGCCGGGGGTCGCCGCGCTCGCGCGCTGACCGGCGGCCGTCGCGGATCGTGTGGGGGGGCGGGCGATCGCACTGTTCCCGTTCAGATTTTCGGCCTCCGTCGCTTCAGTCCGTACCGCTTTGGGGCAGTGCATCGGCTTGATCTTGGCGGGCACCCCGTCTATCGTTAAACACGTTTAACGGAGGTCAGGGTGCTCGGCGTCAGGCTCGACACGGAATTGGAGGAACGGCTCGCCGCGGTCGCGCGCACGCAAGGGCGTAGCAAAAGCGACATCGCGCGTGAGGCGGTCCGCCGTTACGTCGAGCTGCATGACGAGGCGTTCCGCCGCGAGGCGCGTCGCCAGTCGACGCGCGCCTCCCGCCGCGATCCGGCGAGCGACTATGCCTTTTGGGAGCAGACCGAGCGGGAGGATGCGGCGTGGAAGTGACCGCCGCACCGCGTCCGGTCGAGCGTCCGCGCGCCGATACGCCGCCCGCGATTACGCATGGCGCGATCGTTCTGGTGGTCGGGCCGGATGCCGGGGATCCGGGCGAGCGCGCTTGCGTGGTCGTCCAGGCCGACCTGTTCAACGAAACCCATGCGACGATCACCGTCTGCCCGCTGACCACGATCGTCGGCGGCGAAGCGCTGTTTCGCGTCGCCATCTCACCGCAGGAACATACCGGCCTGCCGGTTGAATGCGAGGTGCAGGTGGATCGCATCACCAGCATCCGCCGTCATCGGATCGTCAAGGTGATCGGCCATGCCTCGGCGACCCGCATGGAGCAGGTCGATCAGGCATTGCGCCGCTGGCTGGCACTTTAATCAAACACGTAGGGGAAGATCATGACGCCGACTGTAAAGGCCATTCTCGACAAGTACGAGGCGACCAGCCCTGCGGTGAAGGCCAATCTGGCCCGCATCCTGATGCAGGGCAAATTGGGGGGCACCGGCAAGCTGATCATCCTGCCGGTGGATCAGGGTTTCGAACATGGCCCGGCCCGCAGCTTCGCGGTCAACCCGCCGGCCTATGACCCGCATTACCACTATCAGCTCGCGATCGACGCCGGCCTGTCGGCCTATGCCGCGCCGCTGGGGATGCTCGAAGCGGGGGCGGACACGTTCGCGGGGCAGATCCCGACGATCCTGAAGGTCAACAGCTCGAACAGCTGGGCGACGTCGATCGCGCAGGCGCAGACCGGCAGCGTCGAGGATGCGCTGCGGCTCGGCTGCGCGGCGATCGGCTTCACGATCTATCCGGGCTCGGACGATATCTTCGCCGCGATGGAGCAGATCCGCGAACTTCGTGAGGAAGCCGCCGCCGCCGGCCTCGCCACCGTGATCTGGAGCTACCCGCGCGGTGGCAACCTCAGCAAGGACGGCGAGTTGGCGCTCGACGTCGGCGCCTATGCGGCGCACATGGCGGCGCTGCTGGGAGCGCATATCATCAAGGTGAAGCTGCCCTCCGCGCATATCGAGCAGAAGGACGCCAAAAAGGCCTATGAGGGCAGCGACTGGTCGGCACAGGCCGATCGTGTGCGCCACGTGGTTCAGTCGAGCTTCGCCGGCCGCCGCATCGTCGTGTTCTCGGGCGGCGCGGCCAAGGGGGCCGATGCGGTCTACCAGGATGCGCGCGACATTCGCGATGGTGGCGGCAACGGCTCGATCATCGGTCGCAACACCTTCCAGCGCGAGCGCGGCGAGGCGCTGGCGATGCTGGAGAAGCTGATCGCGATTTACAAGGGCCAGGAATAAGGCTGTCGGCCGATCCCGTCATCCGGCCCGGCGCCGGGATGACGGGATCGGTCCACCCTGCACGCCACATGCGGGCGCAGGGCAGGGGGAACAACGAACTTCCGTCGCCGCGCCGGAGCGGCTAGGCGCGGTGGATGATCGAAGACCCGCTCGGCCCGCTCGACCCCGATTTCGCTGCCTCGTTCCAGCGCGACGATCGCCGGCCACCCTGCCAGCTTTACCTGATCTCCCCGCTAGACGTGAGCGGCGCCTTTCCCGAGCGTCTCGCGCGCGCGCTCGATACCGCGCCGGCGGCGGCGTTCCAGTTGCGCCTCAAGGACATCGACCAGCATAGCGCGGCTCGGCTCGCGGAGCCGTTGCAGCGGATCTGCGCTGACCGCGACGTGGCGTTCATCATCAACGACAGCATCAGCCTGGCGAAGCGGCTGGGCGCCGACGGTGTCCATCTGGGGCAGGACGATGGCGACCCGCGCGAGGCGCGCGCGGCCCTTGGCCCGGCGGCGCAGATCGGCGTGACCTGCCACGACAGCCGCCACCTTGCGATGGAGGCGGGGGAGGCGGGCGCGGACTATGTCGCGTTCGGCAGCTTCTACCCGACCACCACCAAGACGGTGCAGCACCATCCCGAGCCGGTGATCCTGTCGTGGTGGTCGGCGGTGTTCGAACTGCCCTGTGTCGCGATCGGGGGGATCACGCCGGCCAATGCCGCGCCGCTGATCGACGCCGGGGCGGACTTCATCGCGGTGTCAGGCGCGGTATGGAACGGGGACGAAGTGGCGGCGATGAAGGCATTCGACGCGCTCCTGCGGCGCTGACGGCAGGGCGCGGCCGCCGGCACCGGCGGGGCGCGGACCCGGAGGCGCGCAGGCGCGTTGTTACGGCACCGATATGCATGAGGTGCCCGTGAAGCGTATTGCCGCGATTGTCGCCCTGACCCTTACCGCCGCCGCGCCGGGCCAGCCGGGTGCTCCTCCGATGGATCCGGCGGTGATGCGTTTGCAGGTGACGCTCGACCGGATCGGTTTCGGCCCGGGCATCATCGACGGGCGCAGCGGAGCATCGCTGATCAACGCATTGAAAGGGTTCCAGGAAAGCCGTGGCCTGACGGTGACGGGGCAGCCCGACCGCGCGACGATGCAGGCGCTGGCCGGGTGGCGGGGCCTTCGCCCGACCATCGCGGTCACGCTTGACCGGGATGCGCTGCGCGGCCCGTACACCCCGGTTATATCAAAGGATTATGCCGAGCAGGCGAAACTGCCTGGGATGTATTACAAGCGCCCCCTGGAGAAATTGGCGGAACGCTTCCACACCACGCCCGCGGTGCTCGCCGAACTGAACCCCGGTGTGACGAACATCGGGCCGGGCACGACGATCACCGTCCCGAATACCTTTCCGTCGTCGCGCGCCTATCCGTCCGATGCGACCCCGGCGTGGCGGGCCACGCTCGCGGCGCTGAACGTCGAGGCTAAGGTTCCGGTGGCCGCCAAGATCGTGGTCGACAAGTCCGACGGCGTCCTGCGCGCGCTGGACGGCAACGGCCGCGTCATCGCGCAATATACCGCTACGATCGGGTCCTCGCGCGATCCCCTGCCGCTCGGCGACTGGAAAGTGCTGCACGTCTCGCCCAATCCGGACTGGAAGATGAACCCCAAGATCCTGAAGGGGGTGAGCGACGACAAGCAGGCGCAGATCATTCCCCCCGGCCCCAATAACCCGGTCGGCGTGGTGTGGATCGACCTTAGCAAGGAACATTACGGCATCCATGGCACCAGCGAGCCGCAGCAGATCGGCCGCGCCGAATCGAACGGCTGCGTCCGCCTCACCAATTGGGACGCGGCGCGGGTTGCGCTGATGGTCAAAGGCGGAACGCCGGTGTTGTTCCAGGCATGACATGACGCGGCTCGGCTGGTCGATCCTTGCAATCATCCTGCTGGCGACGATCGGCTTTCTTAGCCTCGTGTCGTTTGGCGGCGCGTCACGTGAGCCGGCTCTTGTGACTGGCGAGCCGCGCGATGAGCTTCCCCCTTCCGAAGCTCCCGGCGCGCCCGAGCGTTTGCTGGTCCCGGTGGCAGGTGTGCCGCGCACTGCGCTTAGCGATGACTACGAACAGGAGCGCGGCGGTGGCACGCGAACGCATCGGGCGATCGATATCATGGCGCCGCAGGGCACGATCGTCCGCGCCGCCGCGCCCGGTCGGATCGAGAAGCTGTTCCTCAGCCATGATGGCGGGCTGACGATCTATCAGCGCAGCCTCGATCGGCGGACGCTGTATTATTACGCGCACCTGCTCGGCTATCGTCGCGGGCTGAGTGAGGGGCAGGCGGTGCGAGCGGGCGAACCGATCGCGGCGGTGGGGGCGACCGGCAATGCCGATGCCGCCGCACCACACCTGCACTTCGCGGTCAATCGCGTCGCGCCCGGCGATCGATGGTGGCAGGGGCAGCCGGTGAATCCCTATCCGCTGCTTGCCGGATCGCGCACCAGTCGCTAAGTCGCCGCCACCCGGCCGTGGGGGGACGCAATGTCCCACACGGCCCAGCTCTTTTCCATAGGCGAAGCCCCATGAAGATCAGCGGCGTGGACATCCGTCCCGGCAACATCATCGAATACGAAGGCGGCATCTGGCGCGCGGTGAAGATCCAGCATACGCAACCCGGCAAGGGCGGCGCCTATATGCAGGTCGAACTCAAGAACCTGCGCGACGGCCGCAAGAACAACGTCCGCTTCCGCTCGGCGGAGACGGTCGAGCGCGTGCGCCTCGATACCAAGGATTTCCAGTTCCTGTTCGCCGAGGGCGATGGCCTGGTCTTCATGGACAAGGAAACCTACGATCAGGTGACGTTGCCGCGCGACCTGCTGGGCGATGCCGCCGCGTTCCTGCAGGACGGCATGGACGTGGTGATGGAACTCTATGACGAGGAAGCCATCAGCGTGCAGCTGCCCGATACGATCGAGGCGACGATCGTCGAGGCCGATGCGGTGGTGAAGGGGCAGACGGCTTCGTCCAGCTACAAGCCGGCCGTTCTCGACAACGGCGTGCGCGTCATGGTCCCCCCGCATATCGCAAGCGGCACGCGGATCGTGGTCGATGTGTACGAGCAGACCTACGTTCGCCGCGCGGACTGATCATCGCTGATTGTGGCTCCTCCCTGATGGGGAGGGGGGAGATAAGAAATGCCATCCCATTCGGGCCTGTTCACGGTCATCGAGCGCGCCGCGCGCAAGGCGGCGCCGCGCCTGCGGCGTGATTTCAACGAAGTCCAGCATCTGCAGGTCAGCCGCAAGGGGCCGGCGGATTTCGTCAGCCAGGCTGACCAGCGCTGCGAACAGACGTTGTTCGAGGAACTTTCCAAGGCGCGCCCCGACTGGGGCTTCGTGATGGAGGAGCGCGGCACGGTCGAGGGCGACCCGAACAAGCCGCGCTTCATCGTCGATCCGCTCGACGGCACCTCGAACTTCCTCCACGGCATCCCGCATTTCGCGATTTCGATCGCGGTCGAGGAGCCGCTGCCCAGCGGCAAGCGCGAGATCACCACGGCGCTGGTCTATCAGCCGCTGACGGACGAAAGTTTCTGGGCGGAGAAAGGCCGGGGCGCGTGGTTGCAGGACCAGCGCCTGCGCGTATCGTCACGGCGCGAACCGTCCGAGGCGCTGATCGCCACCGGCATACCGTTCATGGGCCATGGCGATTTCGTGCAATGGACGCGCATCTTCGGGGCGGTCGCACCACAGGTCGCGGGCATCCGTCGGCTCGGTTCGGCGGCACTCGATCTCGCCTGGGTCGCCGCGGGGCGGTTCGACGGCTATTGGGAAAGCGACCTGAAGATCTGGGACGTTGCGGCCGGCTACCTGCTCGTCAAGGAAGCGGGCGGCTTCGTCACCGACTTCCGTGGCGGCGATCGCGCCTTTGAGCGGAACGAGTATCTCGCCGCCAATGACGCGATGCATTCCAAGCTGCACAAGATGGTGGCGCAGTCGCTGCGCTAGCGGCGGGCGATAGGCGCTTCAACAGGCGCGCCCAGGCCGGGGCGGGGGGCGCCGGTCTGGGACCTTTTTCGCGCTTCCTGCGATTCATTCTCACGCCTTGGTGGCCTTGCCCCTCCGGGGGCGCGGGTCTAGAGGTCCACCGTTCCTCTCGCACTTGCGAGAGAAGCCCGAGAGCCCCCGAGAGAGAGCCATAGTGGTCGATCTGTCGCAATATCTTCCCATCCTCCTGTTCGTGGGAGTCGCGCTGGCATTGTCGTCGGCATTTGTGTTTCTGCCGATGCTCGTTGCCAAGCTGACGGGCGCCGCGAAACCGACGCCGGAGAAGCTATCCGAATATGAGTGCGGCTTCCCCGCATTCGAGGACAGCCGATCGCAGTTCGACGTGCGTTTCTATCTCGTCGCCATTCTGTTCATCATCTTCGATCTCGAGGCGGCGTTCCTGTATCCCTGGGCAGTCAGCGTATTCTCGCTCGGCTGGACCGCTTGGATCAGCATGATGATCTTTATCGCCGAACTCGCCCTCGGCCTCGTTTACGCATGGAAGAAGGGAGCGCTGGAATGGGAGTGACCACTCATTCCGGGCCGATCGGGCTCGTCAATTCCCCCGAAAGCTCGCGCGGCGTCGTCGCGCCCGATCAGGGCTTCTTCGACAGCCTGAACGGCGAGCTGACCGACAAGGGTTTCCTGGTTACCTCGACCGAGGAGCTGTTTCAGTGGGCGCGCACCGGCTCGCTGTGGTGGATGACCTTCGGGCTGGCGTGCTGCGCGGTGGAGATGATCCACGTCAACATGCCGCGCTACGACATGGAGCGGTTCGGTGCCGCGCCACGCGCGTCGCCGCGTCAGTCGGATGTGATGATCGTCGCGGGCACCTTGTGCAACAAGATGGCGCCGGCGCTGCGCCGCGTCTATGACCAGATGTCCGAGCCGAAATACGTCATCTCGATGGGCTCCTGCGCCAATGGCGGCGGCTATTATCACTATAGCTACAGCGTCGTGCGCGGTTGCGATCGGATCGTGCCGGTCGATATCTACGTTCCGGGTTGTCCGCCGACCGCCGAAGCGTTGCTGTATGGCGTGATGCAGCTGCAGCGGAAGATCCGCCGCGCCGGGAGCATCGAGCGATGAGGGCGCCGGCACCGGCGTGGGCCGCCGATCTCAACGATGCGACGATCGACAGCGCCCGCGCGGCGCTGGGCGAGGCGCTCTCCGACGCGGTCGAGGTCGCTGGCGAGGTGCAGTTGCATGTCACGCGCGACGGGCTGATCGCGGCGCTGACCGCGCTGCGCGATACGCCGGGGCTGGAATATCAGCAGCTGATGGAGATCGCGGGAGTCGACTATCCCGATCGGGCCGAGCGGTTCGAAGTCGTCTATTGCCTGCTTTCGCTGACCCGCAACCACCGCCTTCACGTCCATGTTCCCGCGACGGAAGAGACGCCGGTGCCGTCGGTGACGGGGCTGTGGCCGGTCGCCGGCTGGCTGGAGCGCGAAGTGTACGACATGTTCGGCGTGCTCTTCTCGGGCAATGCCGACCTGCGTCGCATCCTGACCGATTATGGTTTCCGCGGACATCCGTTCCGCAAGGACTTCCCCCTGAGCGGCTATGTCGAGCTACGCTATTCCGAGGAACAGAAGCGCGTCGTCTACGAACCCGTCAGCCTCGCGCAGGATTTCCGCACCTTCGATTTCATGAGCCCCTGGGAAGGCGCCGCATATGTGCTGCCCGGTGACGAGAAGGCGAAATTGCCGGAAGCCAAGGGTGCGCCGTCGCCGGTAACCGCGACCGAGGTGCAAAAGGCGGACGCGGTGCAAAGCGCCAAGGCCGCGCCGACGGCCGCCAGTGAGCCCTATGCCAAGAAGGATGCGCAGGGCACTGCGGACACCGGGGCGGGCAAGCCGGGGTCGGATGCGGCGCCACGCCCGGCGGACCCGGATGTGACGGCCTCAAAGAGCGGGGGGCAGAATCAGTGAGCGATATGCTGACCCAGAAAGACCAGCCGATCGACCAGCTCGCCGATCCGGCGATCGAAAAGCTGCTCCATCATCCGGATGCCGCGCATCCGACCGATGGCGACGTGGCGATCCAGAATTATACGATCAACTTCGGGCCGCAGCATCCGGCCGCGCACGGCGTGTTGCGGTTGGTGATGGAGCTGGATGGTGAGATCGTCGAACGGATCGACCCCCATGTCGGGTTGCTCCACCGCGGCACCGAGAAGTTGATCGAATACAAGACCTACGCGCAGGCGATCCCCTATTTCGACCGGCTCGATTATTGCTCGCCGATGTGCATGGAGCACAGCTTCGTGCTGGCGATCGAGAAGCTGCTCGACCTGGAGGTGCCGATCCGCGCGCAATATCTGCGCGTGTTCTTCGCCGAGTTAACGCGCATCTCCAACCATATGCTGAACCTCGGTTCGCATGTGATGGACGTTGGTGCGATGACGCCGAACCTCTGGCTGTTTGAGGTCCGCGAGGATTGTTACGGCTTCCTCGAGCGCGCCTCGGGCGCGCGCATGCACCATAATTACCTGCGGCCCGGCGGCGTTCATCAAGACGTTCCGCTGAAGCTGCTGACCGATATCGGCGACTGGCTCGACACGCGCCTGCCGCGCCTGTTCGAGGATGCGATCAGCCTGGTGGCGGACAATCGCATCTTCAAGCAGCGCAACGTCGATATCGCGACCGTCAGCCGAGAGGATGCGCTGCGCTGGGGCTTTTCCGGGCCGATGATCCGCGCGGCGGGCGTGCCGTGGGATTTGCGCAAGTCGCAGCCGTATGACGTCTATGCCAAGATGGATTTCGAGGTGCCGGTCGGCACGCGCGGCGACTGTTACGATCGCTTCATGGTCCGCGTCGAGGAAGTGCGCCAATCCGCCCGGATCATGCGGCAGTGCCTAAACGAGATGCCGGAGGGGCCGATTGCCTCGTCGGATCGCAAGGTGGTGCCGCCGAAGCGGGCGGAGATGAAGCGTTCGATGGAAGGGCTGATCCATCACTTCAAGCTGTACACCGAGGGCTATCACGTCCCCGCGGGTGAGGTTTATGTCGCGACTGAAAGCCCCAAGGGCGAGTTCGGCGTGTACCTGGTCAGCGACGGGAGCAACAAGCCGTATCGCTGCAAGATCCGCCCCACTGCTTTCTCGCATCTGCAGGCAATGGACTTCATGAGCCGCGGCCACATGCTGGCGGATACGACCGCGATCCTGGGCGCGATGGATATCGTTTTTGGCGAATGTGACCGCTGATGGCCGACGTAGCAAACATCCCTGACGAAGCCGAAGTTCGCGCGCGCTGGGGCGCGTTCGCGTGGACCGAGGAGAATGAGCGCGAGGCCAAGGAGGTGCTCGCGCGCTATCCCAAGGGGCGCGAACAGTCCGGTTCGATCCCGCTGCTCGATCTCGCGCAGCGGCAGGTGGGGGCGGAAACGCAGACCCAGGGCTGGCTGCCGGTGCCGGTGATCGAATATGTCGCGCGCTACATCAACACGCCGTATATGCGCGTCTATGAGGTCGCGACCTTCTACACGATGTTCAACCTCGCGCCGGTCGGCCGGTATCATGTGCAGGTATGCGGAACGACGCCCTGCATGTTGCGCGGGTCCGACGATGTCTTCGCGGCGTGCAGGAACAAGGGGCTGATCAAGGGCAAGACCACGCCCGACGGCCTGTTCACGCTCACCGAAGTGGAGTGTATGGGCAATTGCGCCTCGGCGCCGATGGTCCAGATCAACGACGACAATTTTGAGGATCTCGACTACGATCGCACCACCGCGATCCTCGAGGCGCTGGAGCGCGGCGAAACGCCCAAGCCTGGCACGCAGGAACCCGGCCGCCACACCGTGGAGCCGATGGGCGGACCGACCTCGCTGACCGCAATGGTAAGCGAGAACCACGATTATCGCGGCGAATGGGGTCGCCCCGCGCAGGAGACGGCCGCATGAGCCTGCTCGACAAGGATCGCATCTTCACGAACCTCTACGGCTATCAGTCGTGGCGCGTGGACGCGGCGATGCAACGCGGTGACTGGGACAATACCAAGGCACTGCTCGACCTGGGGCAGGACCGGATCATCGACGTCATCAAGGCGTCGGGGCTGCGCGGACGTGGCGGTGCCGGTTTCCCGACCGGCACGAAATGGTCGTTCATGCCCAAGGAGCCGAAGCCGGACCGGCCGAACTTCCTCGTCATCAACGCCGACGAATCCGAGCCGGGCTCGTGCAAGGATCGCGAGATCATCCGCCATGATCCGCACAAGCTGATCGAAGGCGCGCTGGTCGCCGGGTTCGCGATGCGTGCGCGGGCGGCGTACATCTATATTCGCGGCGAATATATCCGCGAGGCGGAGACCCTGTTCGCGGCGGTGGCCGAAGCCTATGACAGGGGGCTGATCGGCAAGAATGCGTGCGGGTCGGGCTATGACTTCGACGTGTTCGTCCATCGCGGCGCCGGCGCCTATATCTGCGGCGAAGAGACCGCGATGCTCGAGAGCCTCGAGGGCAAGAAGGGGCAGCCGCGACTGAAGCCGCCATTCCCTGCTGGCGCGGGCCTCTATGGCTGCCCGACGACGGTGAACAACGTCGAGTCGATCGCGGTCGCGCCGACGATCCTGCGGCGCGGCGCGGAATGGTTCTCCAGTTTCGGCGCCGAGAATAACAAGGGCACCAAGCTGTTCCAGATCAGCGGGCATGTGAATACGCCCTGCGTGGTCGAGGAAGCGATGAGCATCCCGTTCCGCGAATTGATCGAGAAGCATTGCGGCGGCATTCGCGGCGGCTGGGATAATTTGCTCGCGGTGATCCCGGGCGGCTCGTCGGTGCCTTTGGTGCCCGCGGCGCAGATCATGGATTGCCCGATGGACTTCGACGGCCTGAAGGGCGTCGGATCGGGCCTCGGCACCGCCGCCGTCATCGTGATGGACAAGTCCACCGATGTCGTCCGGGCGATCAGCCGGATCAGCTATTTCTACAAGCACGAAAGCTGTGGCCAGTGCACGCCGTGCCGGGAGGGCACCGGCTGGATGTGGCGCGTGATGGAGCGTCTGCGCACCGGCGACGCCGACATCGGCGAGATCGACATGCTGCAACAGGTCACCAAACAGGTCGAAGGGCATTCGATCTGTGCGCTGGGCGACGCCGCGGCGTGGCCGATCCAGGGGCTGATCCGCCATTTCCGCCCTGAGCTGGAACGTCGCATCAAGGAACGCGGGGGAGACCTTTCCCCCATGCAGGAAGCTGCCGAATAATGCCAAAGGTCAAAGTCGACGGCGTCGAGATCGAGGTGCCGCAGGGCGCCACCGTGCTGCAGGCGTGCGAGCTGGCGGGCAAGGAAATCCCGCGCTTCTGCTATCATGAGCGGCTGTCGATCGCCGGCAATTGCCGCATGTGCCTGGTCGAGGTGAAGCCCGGACCGCCCAAGCCGCAGGCAAGCTGCGCACTGCCGGCGGCGGACAACCAGGAGATCTTCACCACCACGCCGATGGTGAAACATGCCCGTGAGGGCATCATGGAATTCCTGCTGATCAACCATCCGCTCGACTGCCCGATCTGCGATCAGGGGGGCGAGTGTGACCTGCAGGATCAGTCGGTCGCCTATGGGCGCGGGCATTCGCGCTTCGCCGAGAACAAGCGCGCGGTGACCGAGAAATATATGGGCCCGATCGTCAAGACGATCATGACCCGGTGCATCCAGTGCACCCGCTGCGTGCGCTTCGCCGAGGAAGTCGCCGGCGTGGAGGAAATCGGCGCGATCTATCGCGGCGAGAATATGCAAATCACCTCCTACCTGGAGGAAGCGGTGTCGTCCGAACTGTCGGGCAACGTCGTCGACCTGTGTCCGGTGGGCGCGCTGACCAGCAAACCCTATGCTTTCGAGGCGCGGCCGTGGGAGCTGCGCAAGACGCTGTCGATCGACGTGATGGACGCGGTCGGCACGAATATCCGCCTCGACAGCCGCGGGCGGCAGGTGTTGCGCTGCGTGCCGCGCGTCAACGACGACGTGAACGAGGAATGGGCGAGCGACAAGACCCGCCACGCGGTCGACGGCCTGGTGCGGCGCCGCCTCGACCGGCCCTATGTTCGTCGCGACGGCAAGCTGGTGCCGGCGACTTGGGACGAGGCATTCGCCGCGATCGCGACCGTCGAGCACGACGGCAACATCGCCGCGGTGGCGGGCGATCTGGTCGATTGCGAGACGATGTTCGCGGCCAAGGCGCTGCTGCGCGAATTCGGTTCGACGCTGCTCGAAGGGCGGCAGACCGGCATGGATTATGACACGTCCAGCATCGCGGCGGTGAATTTCAACACCACGATCGCGGGCACCGAGCGGGCGGATGCGATCCTGCTGGTGGGCACCAATCTGCGTTGGGAAGCGCCGCTGGTGAACACGCGCATCCGCAAGGCGATCAAGAAGGGCGCGAAGGTCTTCGCGGTCGGACCGGAAACGGATCTCACCTACAAGGTGGAGTGGCTCGGCGCGGACCTGTCGGTGCTGGGCGCACTGCCCGAGGCGGTCACCGAGGCGTTCGGCAAGGCGGAGCGCCCGATGGTGATCGTCGGCGGCGGCGCGCTGAAAGGCGCGCATGGCGCGGCGCTGGCGCTGGTCGACACGCTGGGCCTTGTGAAAGACGCCGCTTCGAACGGCTCGGAACAGGGCTGGAACGGCTTCAACGTCGTGCACATGGCCGCCAGCCGGATGGGCGCGCTGATGCTCGGCTATGCGCAAAAGACCGGGATTTCCGCGCTTTATGATGCGAAGCTGACATTCTTCCTCGGTGCGGATGAGTGCGACTTCGGGTCGTTCACCGGCTTTAAGGTGTTTGTCGGGCATCATGGCGACAAGGGTGCGCATCACGCCGATGTGATCCTGCCGGGTGCCAGCTATGCCGAGAAGAGCGGCACGTTCGTCAATCTCGAAGGCCGCGTGCAGCGTGGCGAGCGCGCGGTGTTCCCGCCGGGCGATGCGCGGGAGGACTGGACGATCTTCCGCGCGCTGAGCGAGCGGATGGGCAAAACGCTCCCGTTCGACACGCTGGAGGAATTGCGCGCCGCCATGGCGGTGGATTGCCCGGAGCTAGCGTCGCCCGGTCTGAAGACCTTCGCATGGAATCCGCCGTCGCTGGCCACGGCCGCGCAGGGCGTGATGCAGGGCTATCCGATCACGGATTTCTATCTTACCAACGCGATCTGCCGCGCATCGCCGACGATGCAGCGTTGTTCGGCCGAATTGCTTCATGGTGAAACCTTCGCGGAGGCGGCGGAGTGACCGGCTTCTTCAACACGACGGTCGGGCTGCCTTATGGCTTCGCCTGGTTCCTGGCGACGATCATCGGCATCCTGCTGATCGCGCTGCCGCTGATGCTGGCGGTGGCGATGATCATCTACGCCGATCGCAAGATCTGGGCGGCGATGGCGCTGCGGCGTGGGCCGAACGTTGTCGGGCCGTTCGGTCTGCTGCAATCGTTCGCGGATGGGCTGAAGGTGTTCCTGCAGGAAACGATCGTCCCGGCCGCGTCGAACAAGGCGTTGTTCCTGCTGGCGCCGATCATCACCTTTACCGTTGCGCTGATCGTGTGGGCGGTGGTGCCGTTCCAGGTCGGCGTGGTGCTGGCCGACATCAACGTCGGGCTGCTTTACGTCCTCGCGGCCTCGTCGCTGGGCGTTTACGGCATCATTCTCGCGGGTTGGGCATCCAACTCCAAATATCCCTTCTTCTCGGCAATCCGCGCCGCTGCGCAGATGGTCAGCTACGAAGTGGCGATCGGCTTCGTCATCATCTCGGTGGTGATGTGGGCGGGGTCGTTCAACCTGACCACCATCGTCGAGGCGCAGAAGGGTCTGTACGGTTTCATCAACGGCTTCGGGTTCAATCCCTTGCTGTTCCCGATGGCGGTGGTGTTTCTGATCTCGGCATTGGCGGAAACGCAGCGTGCGCCATTCGACCTGACCGAGGCGGAGAGCGAACTGGTCGCGGGTTACCAGACCGAATATTCGTCGATGGCGTTCGCGCTCTACTGGCTGGGCGAATATGCCAACGTGCTGCTGATGTGCGCGCTGAACGCGACGCTCTTCTGGGGTGGGTATCTGCCGCCGTTCGACTGGGCGCCGCTGTATCTGGTGCCGGGCATCCTGTGGCTCTTCGCGAAGATCCTGTTCTTCTTCTTCGTGTTCTCGTGGGTCAAGGCGACGGTGCCGCGCTATCGCTACGACCAGCTGATGCGGCTGGGGTGGAAGGTGTTTCTGCCGCTGTCGCTGTTCTGGGTATTCCTGGTGTCGGGCGTGCTGATGTTCATGCGCGTGGGAGTGTAAGATGGGTATCGCGCAGACGATCAAGGCGTTCACGCTCTACGAGTTCGTGAAGGCGCATGCGCTGACGCTGAAGTATTTCTTCAAGCCGAAGGCGACGATCAACTATCCGTTCGAGAAGAACCCGCTGAGCCCGCGCTTTCGCGGCGAGCATGCGTTGCGCCGCTATCCCAGCGGCGAGGAGCGCTGCATCGCGTGCAAGCTGTGCGAGGCGGTGTGCCCGGCACAGGCGATCACGATCGAGGCCGAACCGCGCGACGACGGCAGCCGCCGCACGACGCGCTACGACATCGACATGACGAAGTGCATCTATTGCGGCCTGTGTCAGGAGGCGTGTCCGGTCGACGCGATCGTCGAGGGGCCGAATTTCGAGTTCGCGACCGAAACGCGCGAGGAACTGATTTACGACAAGGCGAAGCTGCTCGACAACGGCGACCGCTGGGAAAGTGTCATTGCGGCGAACCTTGCCGCCGATGCGCCATATCGGTAGGCGGCGCTGCATGAATCGTATCGATCTCGTCATCCCGGCTCGCGCCGGGGTCTCGTGCCGCGATGGCACCCTCTCTGACCACAAGCCGCCGGTTGCCGCCGCGGTGACGGAGCCGGTTCGGTGATCCAGGCGATTGCATTCTATCTGTTCGCGGCCGTTGTGCTGATGTCTGGGGCAATGACGATTTCGTCACGCAATCCGGTTCATTCGGTGCTGTGGCTGATCCTGGCGTTCTTCAACGCGGCGGGGTTGATGGTGATGGTCGGCGCGGAGTTCATCGCGATGCTGCTGGTCATCGTCTATGTCGGCGCGGTCGCGGTGCTGTTCCTGTTCGTCGTGATGATGCTCGACATCGACTTTGCGGAGCTGCGCGCGGGCTTTGTCCGCTATTTCGGCCTCGGGCTGGTGCTGGCGGTCGCGATGGTGGCGGAGATCCTGATCGGCGTGTTCGCGTGGAGCGCTGGCGGGATCGATCTGGCGCGCCGCGCGGCGCCGAACGTCGCGGCGGAGGCGAATATCGTGCAGATCGGCAACTTGCTCTATTCGCGCTATCTGTTCGTCTTCGAGGGCGCGGGGTTGGTGCTGCTGGTCGCGATGATCGGCGCGATCGTGCTGACCCACCGCCAGCGCTCTGGCTCGCGTTACCAGAATATCGCGCGCCAGGTCGCACGCCGTCCGGAAGAGGCGACCCGCAACATGAAGCCCGATGTGGGCCAGGGGGTGCAATTGTGAGTGCCACGATGTCGGGCGGCGTTGGCCTGATCCACTATCTCGTCGTGGCGGCGCTGCTGTTCACGATGGGCGTGCTGGGCATCTTCCTCAATCGCAAGAACATCATCGTCATCCTGATGGCGATCGAGCTGATCCTGCTGGCGGTGAACATCAATCTCGTCGCCTTTTCGGCGGCGCTCCAGGACCTGGTGGGGCAGGTGTTCGCGATGTTCGTGCTGACGGTGGCCGCGGGTGAATCCGCGATCGGCCTTGCGATCATCGTGATCTTCTTCCGTGGCCGCGGTTCGATTTCGGTCGACGATCCCAGCCGGATGAAGGGGTAAGATCTCCGTGCACTCGATCCTCTTCATCGTCTTCCTGCCGCTGCTCGCGGCGATCGTCGCGGGTTTCGCGAACAAGTCGTTCGGCGCGACGCTGCCCAAGGTGGTGACCACCGGCGCGCTGTTCGTGTCGTGCGCGCTGTCGTGGCCGATCTTCATCTCCTATCTGACGGGCAGCGCGGCGGCATCGGTGACGCCCGTGCTGCACTTCATTACCTCGGGCACGTTCGACGCGTCCTGGGCGCTGCGTGTCGATGCGCTGACCGCAGTGATGCTGGTGGTGATCACCAGCGTCTCGGCGCTGGTCCACCTCTATAGCTGGGGCTATATGAGCGACGATCCGGATCAGCCGCGTTTCTTCGCCTATCTGTCGCTGTTCACCTTCGCGATGCTGATGCTGGTGACCGCCGACAATCTGATCCAGATGTTCTTCGGCTGGGAAGGCGTCGGGCTCGCCAGCTATCTGCTGATCGGTTTCTGGTTCCGCAAGCCGAGCGCGAACGCCGCGGCGATCAAGGCGTTCGTCGTCAATCGCGTCGGCGATCTCGGCTTCATGCTCGGCATTTTCGGCACCTATCTCGTCTTCGATACCGTCTCGATCCCCGCGATCCTTCAGGCGGCGCCGTCAATGGCGGGGTCCACGATCGGTTTCCTGTGGTTCCGCGCGGATACGATGACGGTGCTGTGCCTGCTGCTGTTCGTCGGCGCGATGGGCAAGTCGGCACAGCTCGGCCTGCACACCTGGCTGCCGGACGCGATGGAGGGGCCGACCCCGGTGTCGGCGCTGATCCATGCCGCGACGATGGTCACCGCCGGCGTGTTCATGGTGTGCCGTCTGTCGCCGATGTTCGAGACTTCGCCGACCGCAATGGGCTTCGTCACCTTCATCGGCGCCGCGACCTGTCTGTTCGCGGCGACGATCGGCACGACGCAGACCGACATCAAGCGCGTCATCGCTTATTCGACCTGTTCGCAGCTCGGCTATATGTTCTTCGCGGCCGGGGTCGGCGCGTATGGCGCGGCGATGTTCCACCTGTTCACTCACGCCTTCTTCAAGGCGCTGCTGTTCCTGGGTGCGGGGTCGGTGATCCATGCGATGCACCACGAGCAGGACATGCGCTATTACGGCGGCCTGCGGAAACATATCCCGATCACCTTCTGGGGCATGCTGCTCGGTACGCTCGCGATCACCGGGGTCGGCATCTATGGCGTCGGCGGTTTCGCCGGTTATCATTCGAAGGACGCGATCATCGAAGTGGCCTGGGCGGGCGGTTCGCCGGTTGCTTCGATGGTGGGCGTGTTCGCCGCGCTGCTGACCAGCTTCTATTCGTGGCGGCTGATGTTCCTCACCTTCTGGGGTGAGCCGCGTTGGGCCGCGTCCGGGCATATCCAGCATGCTCTGCACGATGCCCATGGGCACGGCGACGCGCATGCCGACGATCATGCGCATGATAGCGTGGCCGCGCACCACGAGCATCATGATGACCATGCTGCATCAGCGCATCATGGCGAGGCGGCCGAAGAGGATGCCGGCCACGCGCCGCATGTCGAAACGCGCGGCTTCAACGAGATTCCGAAAGGCACCGGCGGCTATCACCCGCACGAAAGCCCGCTGCCGATGCTGATCCCGCTGATCATATTGTCGGTCGGCGCGGTCGCGGCGGGCTTCGTGTTCCATCGCTTCTTCATCGATCCGGAAACCGCCGGCGGCTTCTGGAAGGGAGCGATCGCATTCAACGAGCATCTGATGCATGCGATGCACGAAGTGCCGCTGCTGGTGCAGCTGGCTGCGACGATCGTGATGCTGACGGGTTTCGTGATCGCCTGGGCGAGTTACATCCGGTCGCCGTCCTTCCCGGCGAGGTTCGCCGATACCTTTCAGCCGATCTATCAGTTCCTGTTGCGGAAATGGTATTTCGACGAATTGTATCACTTCCTCTTCGTCCGCCCCGCGTTCGCGATCGGCCGGTTGCTGTGGCACCGTGGTGACGAGGGTACGATCGACCGCTTCGGCCCGAACGGGTCGGCCTGGGTGGTTCAGCTGGGCAGCCGCGCCGCCGGCCGCCTGCAAACGGGATATGTCTATACCTATGCCTTCGTCATGCTGATCGGCCTCACGGCAGCGATCACCTGGGCGATCGCGGGCTGAGGGGGTCAGAAACGTGTCGTTCCCGATCCTATCGCTGATGCTCGCGATCCCGGCGGTCGCCGCGGCCGCCTGTCTCTTCCTGGCGCCCTCGGCGGCTCGGATGACCGCGCTGGCGGCGACGCTGGCCGATCTGGCGCTCGGCGTGGTGCTGTGGCTGTCGTTCGACGTCGGCGGCGCGCAATGGCAGTTCGTCGAATATGCACCCTTGTTCGGCCGGTTCGGCTGGGCATTGGGCATCGATGGCTTCGCGCTGCTGCTGATCATGCTGTCGGTGTTCCTGATGCCGATCTGCATCGGCGCCAGCTGGCAGGCGATCGAGAAGCGCGTGCCGGAATATATGGCGGCATTCCTGTTCACCGAAGTGCTGATGATCGGCACCTTCGCCGCGCAGGACCTGTTCCTCTTCTATATCTTCTTCGAGGCGGGCCTGATCCCGATGTTCCTGATCATCGGGATCTGGGGCGGGGCGAACCGCATCTACGCATCGTACAAGTTCTTCCTGTATACGCTGCTTGGCTCGCTGCTGATGTTCATCGCGATGCTCTACATGAGCATCACCGCGGGGACGACCAGCATCCCCGTGCTGTTGAACTACGATTTCCCGCCGCATGTGCAGACGTGGCTGTGGCTCGCCTTCTTCGCGTCATTCGCGGTGAAGATGCCGATGTGGCCGGTACATACCTGGCTGCCCGATGCGCACGTGCAGGCGCCCACGGCCGGGTCGGTGATCCTGGCGGGCGTGCTGTTGAAACTTGGTGGTTACGGCTTCCTGCGGTTCAGCCTGCCGATGTTCCCTGAGGCATCGGCGACGCTGACGTGGCTGGTGTTCGGCCTGTCGGCGGTCGCGGTGATCTATACCAGCCTCGTCGCGCTCGTGCAGTCGGACATGAAGAAGCTGATCGCCTATTCATCGGTCGCGCATATGGCGATCGTCACGATCGGCCTGTTTGCGTTCAACGCGCAGGGGATCGAGGGCGCGATGATGGTGATGCTGGGCCACGGTCTGGTGTCGGGCGCGTTGTTCCTGTGCGTTGGCGTCATCTACGACCGGCTGCATACGCGCGAGATCAGCCGCTATGGCGGGCTGGCGATCAACATGCCGCGCTATGCGCTGTTTTTCCTGCTGTTCACCATGGCATCGATCGGTTTGCCGGGCACGAGCAACTTCGTGGGCGAGTTGCTGAGCCTGATGGGCACCTATCAGGTCTCCACCACGATCACGCTGCTGTGCACGACCGGGATCATCCTGGGCGCTGCCTATATGCTGTATCTGTATCGCCGCGTCGTGTTCGGGGAAATCAAGTCGGACGAGGTTCGCGGCATGTCGGATCTCAGCGTGCGCGAATTGTGGCTGCTGGCGCCGATCGCGGCCGCGGTGATGTGGATGGGTGTCTATCCCGAAAGTTTCCTGGCGCCGATGCGCAAGGATACGCAGATCCTTCTCGCCCGTATCGACCGCGCCCGCCCGGTGGGTGATTCTCAGCCGACGAAGGGGACGGGGATCGTGCCCGCCGCTCATGCCGAAACGCACGCGCAGGGGAGCGCGCACTGATGGATTATGCCGCTAACCTCGCGATGACCCTGCCAGAACTGGTGCTGGCGCTGGGGGCGATCGCGTTGATGCTCGTGGCCGCCTGGGGGGGGCCGGGATCGACCAAGGCGGTGTCCTGGGCCGCGGTCGCGGTGCTCGCCGGCGCGTGTATCGCGCTGGCCGGGCCTGCGTCGTCCGGCACCTCGGCCTTTTATGGCATGTATCGCGCTGACGCTTTCGCGACGTTCGCGAAGGTGCTGATCTATATCGCGGCGGCGGTGGCGGTCGTGATGGCGCCGGACTTCTTCAAGCGCACCGCGGGCGACGATCTGCGGCCCGAATATCCGGTGCTGATCCTGCTGTCGGCGTGCGGCATGGGGATCATGGTATCGGCGGCGGACATGCTGACGCTGTATGTCGGTCTCGAACTACAGAGCCTTGCCGCTTATGTGCTGGCGAGCTTCATGCGGCAGGACAGCCGTTCGGCCGAAGCCGGCCTGAAGTATTTCGTGCTGGGCGCACTGGCTTCTGGTATCCTGCTGTACGGGATCAGCCTCGTCTACGGCTTCACGGGTTCCACCCTGTTTGACGAGATCGCGGGGGCCTATGCCGCCGCGCCGCTGTCCGGCAGCGGCAAGGCGCTCGGTTTGTTGTTCGGGCTGGTATTCGTCTTCGCCGGGCTGGCGTTCAAGATGTCGGCGGTGCCTTTCCACATGTGGACGCCGGACGTGTACGAGGGCGCACCCACTCCGGTGACCGCGTTCTTCGCCTCCGCGCCCAAGGTGGCCGCGATGGCGCTGGGCGTGCGGGTCGCGGTGGAGGCGATGGGGCCGGCGGACACGCAATGGCGCCAGATCGTCATCTTCGCGGCATTGGCCTCGATCCTGTTGGGCGCGGTCGCCGCGATCGGTCAGCAGAACATCAAACGCCTGCTCGCCTATTCGTCGATCAACAACGTCGGTTTCGCGTTGATCGGCCTCGCCGCCGGCACACCGGCGGGCGTGGCATCGGTGATGACCTATATGGCGATCTATATCGCGATGACGCTCGGCAGCTTCCTGGTCGTGTTGCAGATGCGCGACGCCGATGGGCAGCCGCTCGAAACCATCGCCAGCCTCGCCGGCCTGTCGCGGAACCGCCCGGGCCTGGCGGCCGCGCTGGCGATGTTCATGTTTTCGCTGGCGGGCATCCCGCCGCTGTTCGGCTTCTACGCCAAGTTCGCGGTCTTCTATGCCGCGGTCGAGGCGGGGCTGTTCCCGCTCGCGGTGGTCGGCATCGCGATGAGTGTGATCGGCGCTTATTATTATCTGCGCGTGGTCAAGACGATGTATTTCGACGAACCCGCGGCGGCATTCGGGCCGGGCGACCGGCTGGAAGGTGGCCTGATCGCGGTGGCGGCGGTGATGATCTCGCCGCTGGGTTATCTGGCGATCCCGCTGCTATCGGGCTGGGCGCTCGGCGCTGCCAACAGCCTGTTCTGAGGCGCGGCGCTGACCCGCATCATTCAGGTCGCGACGACCGGGTCGACCAACGCCGATCTGATCGCGCTGGCGCGTTCGGGTGGGGGGGAAGACGGATTATGGCTCCGCGCGCGGGAGCAGACTGCCGGCCGGGGCCGGCAGGGCCGTGACTGGGCCTCCGCGTCGGGGAATCTGTTCGCGAGCGGGATGTTCGCGCTGCAACCCGGCGATCCACCTGCGCCGACGCTAGCGCTGGTCGCCGCCGTCGCCTTGCATGACAGCATGCGCCGGGTACTTCCCGCGAACGCCGCAACGAAGCTGCAGCTGAAATGGCCGAACGACGTGCTGATCGACGGCGCGAAACTGTCGGGCATCCTGCTCGAGCGAACGGGGGACTGGATCGTGCTCGGCATCGGCGTCAACGTGGCGTCGCATCCCGAACTCGCCGACCGTGCGACGACCAGCCTGCATGCGCTGGGCGCGACTATCGATGCCGAAGCCTTTCTCGAAACACTGGCGGAGCGGGTGGCGGATGGAATCCGGCACTGGCGCGAGCACGGCATCCCGGCGGTGACCGCGATCTGGTTGTCGCATGCGCATCCGGCGGGCACCTGGCTGTCGGTGCATCTGCCCGACGGCGAGCGGATCGAGGGCGCGTTCGAGACACTTGATCGGGATGGCGCGCTCGTCCTGCGCTTGGCGAGCGGCGCGGCGCGTGTCATTCACGCAGGCGACGTTTTTCTGATCTGATCGTGGGCCGACATCCGGCCGCCCGCACCCGCAAAAGGGGAAGAACATGCTGCTCGCCGTCGACGCCGGCAACACCAATGTGGTTTTCGCGCTGGTCACGCCGGACACGCGCGAGATTGTCGGGCGCTGGCGTATCGCGACGGACCCGCGCCGCACCGCGGACGAATATGCGGTATGGCTGAGCCAGCTCTTTTCGCTGGAAGGCTTTTCGCGTGATGCCGTCGAGGCGGTGATCATCGCCACGGTGGTGCCGCGCGCGCTCCACAATCTGCAGGTGCTGGCGTCGAAATATTTCCACACCGAAGCGCTGATCGCAGGCCGTGCGCCGGTCGAATGGGGCCTCGCGCTCGACGTCGACGAGCCGCAGAATCTGGGCGCGGACCGGGCGGTGAATACGATCGCGGCGCATGCGCTGTATCCCGGTGATCTGATCGTGATCGATTTCGGCACCGCGACCACCTTCGACGTGTCGGACTATACCGGCGCGTACAAGGGCGGGATCATCGCACCAGGGATCAATCTGTCGCTCGATGCGCTGGTCAGCGCCGCCGCGAAGCTGCCACGGATCGCGATCGAAGCGCCGCAGGGCCGGGTGAGTGTGATCGGCCGGAATACCGTCGATCAGATGAATATCGGCATCTATTGGGGCTATATCGCGATGATCGAGGGGCTGGTGACGCGCATGAAGCGCGAGATCGGGCGCCCGGTGAAGGTGATCGCGACGGGCGGACTGGCGACGCTGTTCGAACAGCATACCGACGCCTTTGACGCGATCGAGCCTGACCTAACGATCCAGGGGCTGGCGATCATGTGGGATCGCGCCCATATTACAGGATAATTCCTCGCCGCGGGATCAAGCGGCAAACATAATGCAGATGATACGCACGCGCCGTCCTGGCGACGTTGCGACCACGATCAAAGGAAGCGAATGACTAATCCGAAATCCAACGAACTTCTTTTCTGTGCGCTCGGGGGATCGGGCGAAATCGGTATGAACGTCACCCTCTACGGCCATAACGGCAAATGGCTGATGGTCGATTGCGGCGTGACCTTCGCCGACGCCCATTATCCCGGCATCGACGTGATCCTGCCCGATCTGCGCTTCATCGAGGAGCGGCTCGACGATCTGGTCGGCGTGGTGCTGACCCACGGGCATGAGGATCATATCGGCGCGCTGCCGTACCTTGCGGAGGATCTGGGCGTACCGTTGTACGCGACTCCCTTCACCGCCGGGCTGATCCGCGGGAAGCTGGAGGAGGAGCGGATCGAGGATCGCGTGCCGATCAAGCTCGTCTCGCCCGAACAGCCGTTCAACGTCGGCCCGTTCAAGGTGCAGGTGGTGCCGCTGTCACACTCGATTCCGGAGGCCAATGCGCTGCTGATCGAGACGAAGGCGGCAAAGGTGTTCCATACCGGCGACTGGAAGCTGGACGCCACGCCGGTCATCGGTGCGCCGGCCTCGCCGGAACAGCTCACCGCGATCGGCGATCGCGGCATCGACGTCCTTGTGTGCGATTCGACCAACGTCTTCAACGCGGAGGCGTCCGGCAGCGAGGCGAGCGTACGACAGGGGCTGACCGAAAGCGTCGCCCGCGCCCGCGCCCGGGTGGTGGTGACCACCTTCGCCTCCAACGCGGCGCGGCTGCACACGCTGGGCCAGGTTGCGCAGGAAACCGGGCGCAAGCTGTGCGTGACCGGCCGTTCGCTCGACCGGATCATCCGGGTGGCGAAGGCCACCGGCTATCTGAAGGATTTCCCCGACACGATCGACGTCGATACCGCGATGCGCCTGCCGCGCAACCGCGTGCTGATCGTCGCGACGGGCGGGCAGGGCGAACCACGCGCCGCGCTGGCGCGGATCGCCGACGGATCGCATCAGATCGGGCTCGACGCGGGCGATATGGTGATCTTCTCCGCCAAGCAGATCCCCGGCAACGAAGTCGCCATCGGTCGCATCCAGAACCAGCTCGCCGCCAAGGGCGTGGAGATGGTGACGGAGAAGCAGGCGCATGTCCATGTATCGGGCCACCCCGGCCGCCCGGAACTGGAGAAGATGTACGGCTGGATCCGCCCCAAGGCACTGGTGCCCGTTCATGGCGAAATGCGCCACCTGATGGAGCATGCGCGCTTCGGCAATGCCAAGGGCATCCGGCATACCTTGGTGCAGACCGATGGGGATCTGGTGCGGCTCGCGCCGGGCGCGCCGGAAAAGATTGGCGACGTCGCGGTCGGCCGGCTGGTGCTGGACGGCGATGTCATCCTGCCCGCCGATGGTGGGACGATCAACGAGCGGCGGCGGATCGCGGTCAACGGCCAGATCTCCGTCGGTATCGCGGTCGATCGTAACGGCCGCGCGGGGGGCGTGCCCGAGATCCGGGTGCAGGGCGTCCCCGTCGAGGATGAGCGCGAACCCTTCCTGGCCGAAGCTGCGGAGGCGGCGACCGAGGCGATGAGCGGCCGCGCGCGCGATCGCGACCGGCTACGCGAAGATGTGCGGCTGGCGGTGCGGCGGGTTGCGACGCGCTGGACGGGCAAGAAGCCTGTCGTCGATGTCGTGATCGTTCAGGTCTGATCGGAAGGGCTGGCGCATGCGCTGGACGTCGATGTTGGCGATCTACGTCCTGTTCTGGGCGTTCTCGGTGTTCCTTGTCCTGCCCTTCGGCGTGCGCACGTCGGAGGAGGCCGGCGCCCGGCACGTGCCGGGTACCGCGGAAAGCGCCCCACACGAATTTTCGCTCCGTCGCGTGCTGCTGCGCACGACGATCGTGGCGACCGTGCTGTTCGCGCTGTTCGTCGGCAATTACGAGTTCGGCTGGGTGCCCGCCAACACGTTCGACTTCTTCGACGCGGCGAATGCGATCGGGTGACGGGAAGGGGGCGGGGCTTGGCGAGCGGTCGCCGAGCCCCGTCTCGTTACCGCAGGCGTTCGATCGCCTGCGCCAGGGCCACGTACAATTTGCCCATGTCCGACGATAGCAGGGTCACGCCCAGCGGCGAGCCGTCGCGCTGCGCGAGGATCGTGCGGAGCATCGCCTCGAAATCGTGGATGTAGCGGTTCACCTGTTCGCGGAAGCCGGCATCCTCATCATACAGGCGCGCGACGTCGCGCTGTTCGGTGCCATCGAGCAAACGTACCGCGCGGCGCGTGAACACCCCGCGATCGCCCTTCAGATAGGCTGCCCAGGCGCTGTCCGACACGTCGGGAGCGAAGGTGCGGGTCAGGTCGATCGAGGCGGAATTGAGCGATTCGATCAGCAACGATGCCCGGCGGGCGAAGCTGTCGCGTTCATTCTCCTCGGTGGCGGCGCGCGCATCCTCTAGCCGCTGATCGACCAGCGCGATCGTCGCCTCGATCCCATGTAGCTGCTGTTGCAGCCGTTCCCCCGCCCGGGTCGCCGCGGCGACCGCCGCCTCGGCGACCTGCGCTACCTGCTCCACCTGGGTCGCGACGCCGCTCTCGACCGCGCGTTCCAGCGCGGCAAGACCAGCGGTATGCAACGCGCCTGCGGCTTCGGGGATGACCCGGCCCAGCGCTTCGCGGGCATGATCCGCCGCGGCGGAGGCGGTTTCGCGAACCCGTAGCAATGCCTCCAGCAAACGCGGCGCGGCTTGCTCGGTAAGATCGTCGGCCTTGCGCGCGGCCTGCTCGACCGCGTCGCCGATCAGCGACGCCTGACCATGCCCCTTGTCGAGCACCGCATTGAGCTTTTCGGTGAGCGTTTCGACGGTGTGGCGCTGTTCGGCGACCACCTGCGCGACCGCCTCGATCGCGTCATGGGTGCTTTCCGCCGCGGTGACGAGCGCGAGCAATTCGGGCTTGGCGGCGACGACCACCTGCTTCGTACTCGCGATTCGCGATTCGAGCCGCGCGATCGCGTCGGGCATGGTCTCGTCCATTTCGCGCGCGGCGGCGTCGAGCGCGATCAGCAGGCCCTCGGTGGTGTCGATGGTGCGTCGTGCGGTGTCGTTGCCCGCGTCGATCGCGAGGGTCAGTGCCTCGGTGCTGGCATGCAGGGCGCTGACGGTGGCGGCCAGATCGCGGCTGCGCTCGGTGCCCTGCGTGTGAAGTGTTTCGAAACCGGCGTCAGCGCGCGCGATACCGTCCTCCAGCGTGCGGACCAACGAAGCACCTGTCCGTTGCTGCGTATCGAGCCGCTGCGCGATCCGCTCGATCACGATCTCGATCAGCGAAATCCGTTCGGCGAGCGCCTCGGCGCTTTCACGCGCGGCATGGTCGAGTGCGGTCTGATTGGCGCTGACCATCGCCAGCATCGCCTCGCCCTGCGCCGCGATCCCCTGTCGTGAGCGATCGATCGCATCGGCAGTCCGATCGAGGAGTGCATCGACCGCCGCGGCGGCATCGGATGTGACCACCTCCAGCCGTGCACCGGCGGTCTCGCTGGTGATCTCCATGCGATGCATATAGGCGGCGAGTTTCTCGGCGGCCCCGGTGGTTACCGTTTCGGCATCGCGACTGCGCGCGATCAGCGACGCCACCTGCGCATCGAGCGCGGCGGTATGTTCGTTCGCGACGATCGCGGCGCGGTCGATCGTCTCCGTCAGCGCCGCCGTCTCCGCCCCCGCCCGGGGCAGGGTGGAAAGCAGGGTCGCGAGATGCTGGTGCGCCAATTCGGCGGAGGAGGAGAGCGCGCGGGCGTGAATGTCCGCCTGATCGATCTCTTCTGACAGGCCGCGGCCGATCGTCGCCAGCCGCGCGGTCGCCGCGTCGCCGAGCGCGCCCAGGATGCGCACCTGTTCCGCCAGCATCGCACGTTGATCGTCAAGGGTTTGGCCCAGCGCGGCGACGCGCGTTTCGAGCGCGTGCGCCTCGGCGCGCATCGCCCGCGCGGAGGCGCCAAACCGTAGCGCCTCCGCGCGGCTGGTGCGCAACGCGATCAGCCAGACGATCCCGGCCAGCACGGGAACCGTCGCCGCCGCAGCGGCAAACTGCGCCAGTGCGAGCGCGTTCATCGTCATCAGCTCGCCGCGTGCGATCCACAGCAGCGCTGCCACCCACGCCAGCGCCGCCACGATCGCGACCACGCCAACCCAGCGGCGCCGGTTGACGCCAACGTCCGGCTCCTCGTCAGCCAAGCCGACCGGATACGATGGTTCTTCGATCATGATCGGCGCAGCATGAGCTTCCGCAAGAGGTGAAAAGGCATGCGATGCGCCATCAGCGTCGACCGCACGAATACTCAGGATAGACGGCCCCCCGTTCATCGCGTCGGTGTATCACACTTGCTGGCCGCGCAAAGCCGTTTCCCGATCATCGCCGGCTCGCCCCGTCGCACGCGATGCCATCCGCGCTGCGAATCAGGTCATGCGATTGGAAAGACTGACCGCAAATCGCCTTATCGCGGCCATTGCCCGCGTCAGGACCACGCCTTAACAGCCGCCCATGCTCGCAGGCCTATTATTCGCAACGCAGGAGGCGGAAGACCGCCCGGGGATGTTGGCGGCGACCTTGCCGTTCGCGGCGGCGACGCTGATCGAATATCAGGCGCGGCTGCTGCTTGCCTCCGACGCGGCGCAGATCGTCGTCGTCGTGCAGCGATTGACCCCGGAGCTGGTCGGCGCGCTGGCGCGGATCGGGCGGCGCGGCGTCGCGGTCGATACCGTGCGGACCGCGTCCGAGGTGCTGGCCAAGCTGCATCCGCTCGCCCGCGTCGTGATGCTGGCCGATGGCCTCGTCACGACCGAGGGGGTGGTGCACGCGCTGGCGGGAGAGGGGGGCGATGCGCTGCTCGTCGTTCCCGGCGTGGAGGCATCGGCCGATTTCGAGCGGGTCGGCGGCGGGTCTGCCTGGGCGGGGGTGGCGCGAATCGACGCTCGCCGGGTGGCCGATGCCGCGCGCCTGCCGGAGGATTACGACCTGCAATCGACGCTGCTGCACGCTGCCGAACAGGCCGGGGCACGGCACGTTGCGTTGCGGATCAACGACCTGGATCAGGGGCATGGGATCGAGCGCCGCGCCGCCGCGCTGGAGGCGCGCGGTCGTGCCGTCCTGTCCGCGTCGATGGCGGTGCGGCCAAGCTGGTTCGAACGGGGTGTGCTGCGCCCGCTGGCGCGGTGGACGATCCCGGCGATCGCCCGCCGGAGCATCGGCACCCCCGCGGTCGCCGGCGCGGGTGGCCTGGCGGCGCTGATGGGCCTTGCGATGATCGGGATGGGGTCGATCGCGGGGGGCTTGTCGCTGATCCTGCTCGGCGTCCTCATCGAGGAGATCGCCGGCGCGCTGGCCATGTTTCGCGATGAGCCCGTGCTGCTGCGCGGCAGCCGGATCGCGATCCTGGTGCTGCCCGCGCTGGCGGCGCTGCTCGTCGGGCATGTCGTCGATACCGAGGCGGCGACGACGACCGCGCAATTGCTGGCGCTAGCCGGGATCGTCGCTGGCAGCGTCGGCGAACGCGCCGCCAGCGCCGTGCAGCGCCGTGCCTGGTGGGGCACGCCGCCCGCCTATCTGGCGGCGCTGGCGGGGTTGTCGCTGATAGGGTGGCCCACTTTGGGACTGGGGGTCTGCGCTTGTTACGCTGCTGCGACGCTCATCATGGCAGTAGAGGCGTTGCGCCGGCAGGCTTAGCGCCGGCTTAACGAAAGTGCCTGTAAGCCAGCATTATGTCGGCAGAGCCTCTGTTCACCTCCCCTGACTATCGTGCCGCGTCGCTGGCCATCCGCGTCGCGATGGCGGAGCGTCGCGCCGATGCGCGGCTGGAGACGGTGGCGGCGGATGTCGCCCTGCCCGAGCGGGAGCGGCTCGACGACCGTACACGCACCGCCGTGACGCGGCTGGTGGAGGTGACGGTCGCCGCGATCGAGCAGGATATCGCGGGTCATGCCGCGCGCCTGCTGGCGGCGGAGGGGGGCGATGCGGTGCTGCGCGTGCTGACCGTCAATGCTCCTTCCACGCTCGCGCGGCTGGGCGCCGCCGGGTTGCTGCGCGATCCGGACCTGATCGGCGAATTTCTCATGCAGGCGCGGGTCGACCTGATCGACGAGGCATTGCTTGCCAATCGCGCGCCTGGTGCCATGGCGACGCTGCTGGCGCGGTTGACCGAAAGCGCCGACGGCGTGATCCGCCAGCGTGCGCTCGCCTATCTGGTGGCGGATAGCCGTCGGCGGTTGCCGGGCGCACCCCGTCGGGCGGATCTGTCGACCGCCGCGATCCATCGTCTCGCCTGGTCGATCGCTGCGGTGCTGCGGGAACAGATCGGCATCGAGGCGGTCGACGGCATGATCGATCGCGCGCTGGTGGAGGCGACCGAGCGGAGTCTCGCGGCGATCGACGATAGCGAGAAGCTGGACACGTTGGCGACCCACCTGGCGATCGCGATCGACGCGCGCGGCGACACGCTGCCGATCCTGTTGCTCGATGCGCTGGCAGAGGCGCGGATGACGCTGTTCATCGCCATCGTCGCGCAGGCGATCGCGGTCGATGCCGAGGATGTGCGGGCGCTGATGCTTGATGTTGACAGCGACCGGGCGTGGCTGCTGCTGCGCGCCGCCGGATTATCGCGCGATCAGATCGCACAGATCGGCTGGCTGCTGTCGGAAGCGGATGCGATGCGGGACAGCGAAACGCTCGCGGACGCCATCGACAGCGTCGCGCGGATCGAGCCGCACCATGCGATGCAGGCGTTCGTGCCGCTGTCGCTTCACCCCGATTATCGCCGCGCGATCCGTGGCCTGTCGCGGAGCGTGCCGGCGTGAGCGACGACGCGATCCTGCGCGCGCGCGTCGATGGCGCGGATCGTCTCCTGTCCGCCAATGCGGGATTCTCCGCGATCAATGAAAGGGCGGGGGGAGCGATCGGCGCGGTGATCGCGGTGCCCCAATGGGCCGCGCTGGTTCGTCTGGCGCGGCGGTTGCGGATCCTCGTATCCCGCGCGGTGACGATCGCCGATGGCGACATCGATCTGGATTGCTGGGTGACCGCCACCCCGCGCGACGACGGTATCCAGCTCGCGATCTCGCCCCTGCGGGAGCGGGCGGCGTGGCGGCCGGCAACCCTGTTGTCGACGCTCGCGCCGGTGGTGCCGCCCCCCGGCGCCGAGTGGGTGTGGGAAACCGACGGCGAGCTGCGCATCACGCAGGTGCCGCCAGGGATGGGCGCCCGCTACGATTTCGACGCCACCGCCGCGCTGGGCGCGCCGCTCGCGCGGCTGTTCACGCTAGAGCCGGCGAGCAACGGTGCGATGCCGCTGCTGGAGGCGATGGCGGAACGCCGCGATTTCGACGGTCAGGCCGCGACAGTGCGCGGGCGGGGCGTGTCGGTGCTGCTGGCGGGAACGGTGCGGCTGGATGCCGGCGGGGGCTTTGCCGGTTTCGTAGGTGGCACGTTTCCAGCGCCTGTTACCCCTCCCGCACCGCCGCCGGCGCGGGAACCTTCGATGCCGGCGTCGTTCAACGCCCGCCTGGAACAGGTGCTGCGCGGTCCGCTCGGCCGGATCATCGCCAATGCCGACAGCATCAACGGCGGCAGCGAGGGGCCGCTCGACCCGCATTATTCGGATTATGCCGCCGATATCGCCAGTGCGGGGCGGCACCTGCTCGGCCTGGTCGACGATCTGGTCGATCTGGAGGCGATCGAGCGCGATGATTTCAGCACCGAGGCCGATCGACTCGACCTGGCCGATATCGCACGGCGCGCCGCCGGGCTGCTCGCGGTGCGGGCGGCGGACGGGGGCGTGTCGATCGATCGCAGCGATCTGGAAACCCCGCTGCCGGCGATTGGCGAATTCCGCCGGACGTTGCAGATCCTCGTCAACCTGATCGGCAATGCGGTACGCTATTCGCCGCGCGGCGCGACCGTATGGCTGCGGCTGCAGCAGGACGGCGATCGCGCGATGTTGATCGTCGCCGACCAGGGCAAGGGCATCGCGGTCGAAGATCAGGAACGCATCTTCGCCAAGTTCGAGCGAGTCGATACCAGCGAGGCGGGCGGCAGCGGTCTGGGCCTGTATATCGCGCGGCGACTGGCGCGGGCGATGGGAGGGGACCTGACGGTCGACAGCGCGCCGGGGATGGGCGCGCGCTTCATCCTGTCGCTGCCGGTCGGCTAGTAGGGGCGAAGCGATCCGGGCGGGTTCGCCCGGCGGGCGTTATCGCCGCAGCCGCCGCGCAACGAGGATCAGCAACAACCCCACCACCGCCAGCGCCGCGCCGTAATCCGCCCAGATCGACTGATCGAGCATGAAGCTCGATCGCGGCCAATGAATATATCCAAGCCCCTGACCGATCCAGAGCATGCCCATCAACGCGCAGGCGATGCCGAGCAGGAACAGGATCGGTCGAAGCCGGGACATGATCAGCGTTGGCCGACCGGAACGTAGGACCGCTGCGTCGGGCCGGTGTAGAGCTGACGGGGGCGGCCGATCTTCTGATCCGGGTCAGTGATCATCTCGTTCCACTGCGCCACCCAGCCGACGGTACGGGCGAGCGCGAACAGCACGGTGAACATGCTGGTGGGGAAGCCGATCGCCGACAGGATGACCCCCGAATAGAAGTCGACGTTCGGGAACAGCTTCTTCTCAACGAAATAATCGTCGTTCAGCGCGATCTCCTCGAGACGCAGCGCGGTTTCGAACAGCGGATCCTGCACATTCAGCGCTTCGAACACCTCGCGCACCGTCTTCTGCATCACGGTCGCGCGCGGATCGTAATTCTTGTAGACGCGGTGGCCGAACCCCATCAGACGGAACGGATCGTTCTTGTCCTTCGCGCGGCCGATGAACTCGGGGATGCGGTCCGGCGTGCCGATCTGCTGCAGCATGTTGAGCGCGGCTTCGTTCGCGCCGCCATGCGCCGGGCCCCAGAGGCAGGCGATGCCCGCCGCGATGCACGCGAACGGATTCGCGCCCGACGAACCCGCCAGACGCACCGTCGAGGTGGAGGCGTTCTGCTCGTGATCGGCATGCAGGATGAAGATCCGGTCCATCGCACGCTCGACCGCCGGATTCACCTCATACGGCTCCGCCGGCACGCCGAACGTCATGCGCAGGAAGTTGCCGGTGTAGCTGAGCGAATTGTCCGGATATAGGAACGGCTGCCCGACGCTGTACTTATACGCCATCGCCGCGATCGTCGGCATCTTGGCGATCAGCCGGTGCGACGCGATCATGCGCTGCTGCGGATCGTGGATGTCGGTCGAATCATGATAAAAGGCCGACAGCGCGCCGACGACGCCACACATGATCGCCATCGGATGGGCATCGCGACGGAAGCCACGGAAGAACTGCGCCAGCTGCTCGTGCACCATCGTATGACGGCTGATGGTACGGCTGAACTTCTCCAGCTCGTCGGCGGAGGGCAGCTCGCCGTTGAGCAGCAGATAGCATACTTCCATGAAGCTCGACTGTTCGGCCAGCTCGCCGATCGGATAGCCGCGATGCAGCAGCACGCCCTCATCGCCGTCGATATAGGTGAGCTTCGACTGGCACGATGCGGTCGAGGTGAAGCCGGGATCGTAGGTGAAGGCACCCGTCTGACCGTACAGCTTGCGAATGTCGACCACATCGGGGCCGACCGAGCCGGAGAGCACCGGATAGTCGTGCTCATTGCCCGAAAGCGTGAACTTGGCGGCTTCGGTCATGTCGTCTCCTGTCAGGCTTTGTGGTCCGCGATGCGGGCCAGGCTTTCTTCGCGTCCTAGAAGGACGAGTACGTCGAAAATGCCCGGCGACGTCTTGCGGCCGGTGAGTGCGACGCGGAGCGGCTGGGCAACCTGTCCGAGCTTCACGCCCGCGTCCTCCGCTACCTGCCGCACCGCTGCTTCGGTGTTCTCCGTATCCCAGTTGTGCACCGCGTCAAGCGCGCTGTGCAGGCGGGCGAGCAGTGCGGGTGCCTCACCCTGAAGCAGCGGCGCGGCCGCCTCGTCGATCGCCAGCGGGCGCGTCGCGAACAGGAAGGTGGCGCCGTCGGCCAGTTCGTTGATGTTCGCGGCACGCGGCTTCAGCGCCGGCATCGCCATCAGCAGCTTCGCACGGCGGGTATCGTCGTGATCGAACCCAAGCCGCTCGGCGACCAGATCCGCCAGCCGCGCATCGTCGCACGCCCGGATATAATGCCCGTTAAGGTTCTCGAGCTTCTTCAGATCAAAGCGGCTGGGTGAGGTGCCGACCGCATCAAGGTCGAACCAGCGGATCGCATCCTCACGACTGATGATCTCGTCGTCGCCATGCCCCCAGCCGAGCCGCAGCAGATAATTGCCGAGCGCCTCAGGCAGGATGCCCATATCGTCGCGATAAGCCTCGATCCCGACCGCGCCGTGGCGCTTCGACAGTTTGGCGCCATCCTGTCCGTGGATCAGCGGGATGTGGGCATAGACCGGCTCGGGCCAGCCCATCGCACGATAGATCGGCAATTGGCGGAAGGCGTTGTTGAGATGGTCATCACCGCGGATGACATGCGTGACGCCCATGTCATGATCGTCGACCACCACCGCCAGCATATAGGTGGGGGTGCCGTCCGACCGCAGCAGGACGAGATCGTCCAGCTCGGCGTTCTGCACCGTCACGTCGCCCTGAACACGGTCGTGGATCGTCGTCGCGCCCTCGGTGGGCGCGCGCAGGCGGATGACATGGGATGCGTCGGCGGGTCCGTCGTCGCGATCGCGCCATGGCGAGCGGATTCGCAGCGGCTTCTTCGCGGCCTGCGCCTCGGCACGCATGCCGTCCAGCTGGTCCTGCGTCAGGTAGCAACGATAAGCGTGGCCGGCCTCGACCATCTGACGTGCCACTTCGGCATGGCGCTCCGCCCGCGCGAATTGATACACTTCCTCGCCATCCCAATCAAGGCCGAGCCAGCGCATCCCGTCGATGATAGCGTCGATCGCCGGCTGGGTCGAACGGGCGCGGTCGGTGTCCTCGATCCGCAGCCGGAACGTGCCGCCGTGATGGCGTGCGAACAGCAGGTTGAACAGGGCGGTACGGGCGCCGCCGAGATGCAGAAAGCCCGTGGGCGATGGCGCAAAACGGGTAACGACCTTGGTCGCGGCAGGATTATCGATTGCGCTCAACCGCGCGTGCTCCCAGGCTTGAAGTCAGATGGCCACGATAGCCGCGTCAGCCCCTAGCAAAGCATTCCCCCGGCTTCAAATTGCGTCGCGACTCGAAAGTTGGCTGGAAGGCGAGCGCGATCAGCTGATCCTGTGGCTGCCGGTCATGCTGGCGGCGGGGGCGGCCTGCTGGTTCGCGCTGCCGGATCCCCGCTCCTGGATCATCGCGATGCTGGTCTTGGCGGGGATCGGCGCCGGTGCGATGGCGGTCGGTGGCGCGGGTCGGGCGCGGCGCGTGGTCGCGATCGGTTGCGCTGCCGCCGCGCTGGGGCTGGCACTGGTCTGGTGGCGCGCGGAGCGGGTAGCGGCGCCGGTGCTCGACCGCATCGTCATCGCGCGCCTGGAGGGGCGGATCGAGCGGATCGAGTCGCTGCCCGCCCGTCAACTGGTACGCATCACTCTGTTGTTGCGCGCATGGGATCGCGAAGACGCGGTGCGGCCAGAACGGCTGCGGCTCAATATTGACCGCCACGACGTGCCGGCGGGCTTGGGGGAGGGGGCGTCGATCCGCCTGCGCGCGCGCCTGATGCCGCCCGCTGCCCCCGCCGTGCCGGGCGCCTATGATTTCGCGCGAGTGGCGTGGTTCGACCGGCTTGGCGCGACCGGGCGCGGTTTCGCGCCGATCGAGGTACGGATCCCCGGTGTGCCGGCCTCACCGCTGCGGGTGAGGCTGACCGAGCATATCGAGACTCGGCTGGATGGCAGCGCGGGCGGGATCGCGGCGGCGCTTGCCACGGGTGATATGGGCGCAATCGCCGATGAGGATGCCGCCGCGATGCGCCGCGCCGGACTGGCGCATCTACTGTCGGTCAGCGGGCTGCACATTACCGCCACGGTTGCGATCGTGATGATGCTGGCGTCGCGCACCCTGGCATTGTCGCGCCGCATTGCGCTCACCGGGCGGGTGCCCTTGATCGCGGCGGCGGCGGGGGCACTGGCGGCGATCTTCTATACTTGGCTGACAGGCGCGCAGGTGCCGACGATCCGCAGTTGCGTCGCCTCGCTGATGGTCCTTGCCGCCCTCGCGGCGGGGCGCGAGGCGGTGACATTGCGACTGGTGGCGACGGGAGCGCTGGTCGTCTTGCTGATCTGGCCGGAGGCGGTCGTCAGCCCCAGCTTCCAGCTATCGTTCGCGGCGGTGACCGCGATCGTCGCGCTGCACGAACATCCGGCGATCCGCGCCGCCTTCCTGCCGCGGGAGGAAGCGCGCTGGCGACGAATCACTCGCTCGACCGCATCGCTCCTGTTGACTGGCGCCGTCGTCGAATTGGCCTTGATGCCGATCGCGATCTTTCATTTTCACCAGGCCGGCATCTACGGCGCGCTGGCCAATATCGTGGCGATCCCGTTGACGACGTTCATCATCATGCCGCTGGAGGCGATGGCGCTGGCGTTCGACGCGATAGGCGCGGGCGGTCCCTTCTGGTGGCTGGACGATCGCGCGATCCGCCTTCTGCTCGGTTTGGCGCATCGTGTGGCGGCCGCGCCGGGCGCCGTGGTGGCGGTTCCCGGTGCGCCGGCGAGTGCCTTCGCGACCACTGTGGCCGGGGCGCTCTGGCTCGGCCTGTGGCGCAGTCGCTTGCGCTGGATCGGCGCCGTCCCGCTGCTTGCCGGAGCGATCGGCATGGCATGGCCAGGCGCCCCCGACCTGATCGTCACCGGCGACGGGCGGCACGTTGGCTGGCGCACCAATCGCGGGGTGGCGATCCTCCGCGATCGTGCCGGCGATTACGTTCGCGGGCAGTTGGCGGAGGGGGCGGGCGTCGATGGCGAACCGACCTTGCTGTCGGACTGGCCCGCAGCACGCTGCACCCGCGATCTCTGCTGGCTCGAACGCCGGGCGGCGGGGCGTATCTGGCGCGTGCTGGCGACCCGTAGTGCCTATCACGTGCCGACCGACGCACTGATCACACGCTGCATCGCCGCCGACGTGATCGTCAGCGATCGTCGGGTGCCGAGGCGATGCCGGGCGAGGTGGCTGACGCTCGATCGCGACACGCTGCGCTCGACCGGCGGGGTCGCGATCGACTTCGCCGCCGGCCGTGTCACCGCCGTGCGTCAGCCCGGTGACCTACATCCCTGGATCGCGGCCCCCGATCACCGATCCGATCGATGGCGATGGCGCTGATCCGGCGCGACGCGGCAAATCTGCGCGCCGCTCAGTCGTAGCGGCGCAGGATCCCCGCCAGCTTGCCCTGCACTCGTACCTGCGCGGGGGCATAACGCTGTGGATCATAGGCCCGGTTGGCTGGGTCGAGCCGGATCATCGCGCCCTCGCGCCGAAAGAACTTCAGCGTCGCTTCACTTTCTTCGATCAGTGCGACGACGATCTCACCGTCGCGCGCGATCTCCTGACGGCGGATCAACGCGAAATCGCCGTCGAGAATTCCCGCCTCGACCATCGAATCGCCCGCGACCTCAAGCGCGAAATGCTCCCCGCTGCCAAGCAGCGCCGCCGGCACCGGCAGCATCGTCGACCCTTCGAACGCCTCGATCGGCACACCGGCGGCGATCCGGCCGTGCAGCGGGATCTCGACCACATCGTTGGCGGGTTCGGGAACGACCCGCCGCGTGGACGGCGGCGCGGCCTTTTTCGGTTCGGGCCGTTCAGGCGTCTTCAGCACCTCCAGCGCGCGCGCACGATTGGGCAGCCGGCGCAGATAGCCGCGCTCTTCCAGCGCGCTGATCAGGCGATGCACCCCCGACTTGCTCTTCAGGTCAAGCGCCTCCTTCATCTCCTCGAACGAGGGGGACACGCCACTGTCGTTAAGGCGGTCTTCGATGAAGCAGATCAGTTCGTGCTGCTTGCGCGTCAGCATGGTTCGGGTCCCTTCCAGGTGCGAACGGATTGGGAACCTTTATGGAACACTTTGCCGCGCGTCAAGCGATCCGCAGGATATCTGCCGAGTCGCCCGCGCGTGCGGGTGGGGCGTGTGGCGGGCGGATGATCAGGCAGGTCGAGCGCGCAAGGGTGCGCAGCATCGAACTGTCCTGAATGGTCGACGCGAACGCCTGTCCGTCGCGCAGTTCGCCCCGCAAATAGTCAGTGCGATCATTGTTGGCGGGCAGCGCCTCGCCCAGGGTGACGCGGATCGGCCGGGGGAACGGATCGGCGGCCCCCGCAAGATGCGCCACCAGCGGACGGACGAACAGCAACGCGGTGACGAAGGCGGAGACGGGATTGCCGGGCAGCCCCAGCACCGCCATGCCATCCGCCCGTCGACCGGCCAGCATCGGCTTGCCAGGCCGCAGCGCGACCCGCCAGAAATCCAGCGCCACACCAGAGGCTTGCAGCGCCGGTCGGACGAGGTCGTGATCGCCCACCGATGCGCCCCCCGTCGTCACCAGCATATCCGCCGTCGTTCCCGCGAAGGCCGTGGTCAGGGCGTCTAGCCGGTCGGGCAGGATGCCCAGATCGACGATCTCGACCCCCAGATCCGCCAGCAATGCCCGCAGCAGCAACCGGTTCGATTCGGGCAGCATATCGGGCCCGGCGCTGCCATCAGGCTCGGCAAGCTCATCCCCGGTGGCGGCGATCGCGACCCGTACCCGCCGCGCTACCGGGATCGATGCCGCTCCCCCGGTCGCCGCCACCGCCAGTCGCGCCGCGGTGATCCGCTCGCCGGCCGCGATCAGGGTGTCGCCCTCGGCGAAGTCGAGTCCGCGATGCCGCACGTTGCGGCCGAGATATGCCGGTCCCTCGCCGTCGAGCATCAATCGCTCGCCATCGCGCGCCGCTTCTTCCTGCACCATGACGGTATCGGCCCCCATGGGCATCGCCGCGCCGGTGAAGATGCGAACCGCTTCGCCCGCTCCGACCGATCCGGCGAAGGGGGCGCCGGCGGCGCTCTCGCCGATGACGCGGAACGGCCCGGGCAGATCGTCGAAGCGCAGCGCATAGCCGTCCATTGCCGACAGATCCCGGGCGGGCTGCGTCCGCGCCGCAATCACCGGGGCGGCGGCATAGCGGTTCAGCGCGTCGATCAGCGGCACGCGCTCCCCGGCGACAGGCGTGCCGAGCGCCAGAACGCGGCGCTGGGCTTCGACGATGGGAAGTAAGGACATCGTGGCGCGATCGCGAGCCACGCCCGCCGGGTCAAGCGATTCGGCCAAGGCGGCGGCCGCAGCATCGCAGGCGATATGGGGCCCGATGAGCCCCGTCACTGCCGCTCAGGCCTGCCAGTGCCCGGATCGGCCACCGCGCTTTTCCAGCAGACGAATGCCTTCGATCCGCATCGCCTTGTCGATCGCCTTGGCCATGTCGTAGATCGTCAGCAGCGCGACCGAAACCGCGGTCAGCGCCTCCATTTCCACGCCGGTCTTGCCATCGGTCGCCGCGGTCGCGGTGGCGGTGACGCCATCGTCCTCCACCGCCAGATCGAGCGACACGCGCGTCAACGGCAGCGGGTGGCACAGCGGGATCAGGTCACTGGTGCGCTTTGCGGCCATGATCCCCGCGATCCGCGCCACCGCGATCACGTCGCCCTTCTTCATCGTGCCGGCGCGGATCGCGTCGATCGCGGCGGGGGCGATCAGGATGCGGCCGGTGGCCACCGCCTCGCGTCGCGTGATCGCCTTGTCGCCGACATCGACCATGTGCGCGGCGCCATCGGAATCGAGATGCGTGAGATCCGCCACCTCAGCCGACCATGGCGCGGGTCGCGGCGGTGATGTCGTCCTGCCGCATCAGCGACTCGCCGATCAGGAAGCAGTGCACGCCGTTCGCCGCCAGTTCGTCGAGATCGGCGCGCGAGGTCAGCCCGCTTTCCGCAACGAAGGTGCAGCCGGGTGGTGCGTCAGCGACGAGATCGAAGGTGCGGCGGAAATCGACCTCGAACGTGCGCAGATCGCGATTGTTGACCCCGATCAGGCGGGAGCGCAGCCGTGCGGCGCGTTCCATTTCGCCCCGATCGTGCACCTCGACCAGCACGTCCAGCCCCTGTTCGATCGCCGCAGCCTCGCATTCCGCCAGCAATCCATCGTCAAGGGCAGCCACGATCAACAGGATCGCATCCGCCCCGATGCTGCGCGCCTCGATCGCCTGCCACGGATCGACGGTGAAATCCTTGCGCAGGACAGGCAGGTCGCACGCGGCGCGCGCCGCGATCAGATAATCCTCATGTCCCTGAAAATAGGGTGCATCGGTAAGGATCGATAGGCATGTCGCGCCGCCGTCGCGATAGGCGCGGGCATGCGCTGGCGGATCGAAGTCGGCGCGGATCAGCCCCTTCGACGGGCTCGCCTTCTTGATCTCCGCGATCAGCGCGTGGCCCCCGGCGGCGACGCGACGATCGAGCGCGGCGCGGAACCCGCGGGGTGCGGTCTGCGCGGCGGCACGGGCGGCAAGGTCCGACAGCGATGTGGCGGCACGGCGCGTGGCCACCTCATCACGCTTGGTGGCACAAATCGTATCGAGAATGGTCATTACCAGGCGATCCAGCGATCGAGCAGAATGTTCGCCGCCCCCGAATCGAGCGCCTCGGCGGCGCGCGCGGCGGCATCGGTCAGCACCGGGTCCGTGCCGGCAAGGATCAGCGCCGCGGCGGCGTTGAGGATAACGGCGTCGCGATAGGCGCCGCGCTCCCCGCGCAACAGCCGGCGTAACGCGGCGGCGTTATAGGCGGGATCGCCGCCACGGATCGCCGAGGTCGGATGGCGCGCCACACCGGCATCTTCCGGCACGATCCGCGCGGCGATCGGCACCTCGCCGACGACGACCACGCGCGTCGGGCCCGCGCCGGAGATTTCGTCCAGTCCCTCTTCCCCGGACACCACCAGCGCGGCATCGCTGCCGAGCTGCGCGAGCGCCTCGGCATAGATCGGCGCGTAATCGGGTCGCGCGATGCCGATCAGTTGACGTGTGACGTGTGCGGGGTTGGCAAGCGGCCCCATCAAATTGAAGATCGTCCGGCGGCCGATGCGCCGGCGGATCGGGGTGATCCGCCGCATCGCGGGATGATGGTTCGCTGCGAACAGGAAACAGATGCCAAGCTCGCCCAGCGTAGCCTCCGCCTGCGCGCCGGCACGCTCCATATCGAGCCCGAGCATCTCCAGCGTATCCGCTGCCCCGGCCTTTGAAGAGGCGGCGCGATTGCCATGTTTCGCGACCGGCACGCCGCATGCGGCGACGACCAGGCTGACCGCCGTGGAGACGTTGAGCGTGTGCTGGCCGTCGCCCCCTGTTCCGCAGACGTCGATCGCCCCCGGTGGCGCGACCACGGCGATCAACCGCTCGCGCATCGCGCGCGCTGCTTCCGCGATCTCGACGCTGGTCTCGCCACGCTCCGACAGACGTATCAGGAATTCGGCGATCGCCTCCTCGCTGACGCGCGCGTCGAGAATGTCGGCGAACGCCTGCGCGGCGCTCTCGCGTGACAAGGGAGATGACGGATCGGGTAACTGGATCAGCCCGGTCATCCGTGAGGGAACCCCGCCACGCGCAGGAAATTGCCGATCAGCGCATGGCCATGTTCGGTCGCGATGCTTTCGGGATGGAATTGCACCCCGTGGATCGGCAATTCGCGATGCCGCACCCCCATCACCGAACCATCCGGCGCAGTCGCATTGACGGCCAGTGCCTCGGGTACGTCGGTGACGATCAGTGAATGGTAGCGGGTCGCGGTGAACGGAGACGGCAGGTCGGCGAACACGCCCGTGCGGTCATGCTCGACAGGGCAGGTCTTGCCATGCATCAGGCCGCCACGCACCACCTTGCCGCCGAAATGCTGGCCAATCGCCTGATGTCCCAGGCATACTCCGAGCAACGGCCGGCGCGCCTCCGCACAGCCGGCGACCAGATCGAGGCTGATGCCCGCTTCGTTCGGGGTGCATGGGCCGGGTGAGATCAGGATCGCCTGAGCACCGCTCGCCAGCGCGTCAGCGGCGCTCAAGGCGTCGTTGCGGACGACACGCACCTCGACCCCCAGCTCCATCACGTAATGGACGAGGTTCCACGTAAAGCTGTCGTAATTGTCGATTACCAGGATCATGGGCGCCAGGATCATGGGCAACGCCATAGCCGATCGACGCGGCACCGCAACTGTTGCGGCGCGGCAATCAAATGTCATGCGGTGGCGATGTCGCTGGGGGAAAGAAGTGCCAGGCCGCGCGTTGGCACGGAAGAGAAGGAGTTTGTCATGCTACGCTCGCTGGTTACGCTCGGTTTGCTGATGATGCCGATCGCCACGGCACAGGGCGTGGCGGCACAGGGCGTGGCGGCGCAGACGGTCGACGCGAATGATCGCGGACGCGTTCCGCAACGGGTACGCAGTATCACGCTGGAGGGCAATGAGGCCTGTCCCCAGGCGCAGGGTGATGAAATCGTCGTGTGCAGCCGGATCAGTCCCGACGAACAATTCCGCATCCCGAAGCAATTGCGCAACACCGCCGAACCCAGCGCGCGCAACCAGGCATGGACCAATCGCGTCGCCGTCGCAGACCGCGCGGGCCGAGTGGCGGCGGGTATCCCGGACACCTGCTCGCCGGTGGGCACCGGCGGACAGACGGGGTGTTCGATCCTGTGGAACCAGGCATTCGCTGCGGAGAAGAAGGCCGCGGAAAAGAACGACTCGATGATTCCGGGCGGCCGATAAGCGATTCCGGGCGGCCGATAAGCGTCGGAATGGGTACGGCGGCATGTCGTACCCCTGCTGGTTCGCGTCTGGCCGTTCGCGTGTTCGCCCGTACTGATGACGGGCGAAGCGGTTCGGCGTAAACCTCGCGATATGTTCATCGGCCATTACGCCCCCGCCTTTGTCGCCGCGGCGCTGCCGCGCTCGTCGCGTCTGGGTCCTTTGTTCGTCGCCGCTCAGCTCGTCGATATCGCCTACTTCCTGTTCGTCCTTCTCGGGATCGAGCGGATGCGGTTGACGCCCGGACTGACCGCGATGAACGCGGGCGACTTCTGGTACATGCCCTATACGCACAGCCTCATCGGTTCGGCCGGCTTCGCCGCCGCCTGGGCGATCGTCGTGCGCATGACGGGCGGATCATGGCGGGTGGCCTGGATCGGGGCGGCGGTGGTGGCATCGCATTGGTGGCTCGACTGGCTGGTACACGCCCCGGATCTGACCCTGCTGGGGGTGGGCCGGCGCCATGGGCTTGCGCTGTGGAACCGGCCGATGGTCGCCATGCCGCTCGAGCTGGGTCTGACGGCACTGGCAGTCACTTTCTATGCCTCACGGACCCGCGCGCATGGACTCGCCGGGCAGATGATGCTGGCGCTGCTCGTATCAATTCTGGTGACGCTGCAACTGATCGACTGGCTGACCCCGCAGCCCGCGAACATGATCGATCCCGCACCGGCGACGGTGCCGCTGACCGCACTTGCCGCCTATACGCTGCTCGCCCTGCTTGCCTTCGCGACGCAGCACTGGCGGCGTATCGGGGGTGGTAACGCCGCCGCTATGCTGTAGGAACACCCGCGCGCTACCGCGGCGCACAGGGCGACACCGGCGGACTGAGGGGCGATGAAGGCGACGATCTGGCACAATCCCCGCTGTTCGAAGTCGCGTCAGGCGCTCGATCTGCTGCGCGATGCCGGCGTCGAGGTAACCGTGGTGGAATATCTGCGCACGCCGCCGACCCGCGACGAACTGGCGCGTCTTTATGCCCGCGCCGGCATCGCGCCGCGTGACGCCTTGCGCAAGGACGCGGGCGCGGTGGCGAATGATGACGCGGCACTCGACCTGATGGTGCGTGATCCCGCGATGATCGAGCGGCCGCTGGTGGAAACCGCGAAGGGCGTTCGTCTGGCGCGGCCGCCCGAGCTGGTTCGGGACCTGCTGTGATCCTGCCTGACCGCGCGTTCTGGCGAAAGGCGCGCGCTACCCGCGCCAGCGTGATCGTCGATGCCGACGCCTATTTCCGACGCGCGCGGGAGGCGATGCTGAATGCGCGGCACCAGATCATGCTGGTCGGCTGGGATTTCGATGCCCGCATCACGCTCGCTTTCGAGGATGATGCGTCCGAGGTGCCCGTCACCGTCGGCGACTTCATCGGCTGGCTGGTGAAGCGGACGCCGGGGCTGGAGGTCTATCTGCTGCGCTGGGACAAGGGCGCGCTGAAGACGCTGTTCCGCGGGCAAACCTTGTGGACGCTGATGAAATGGCGCTTCCTGCAGAAGCGGATCCACCTGTTGCTCGACGGGCATCATCCGGTCGCGGCATCGCATCATCAGAAGATCGTCGTCATCGACGACGACTTGGCCTTTTGCGGCGGCATCGACATGACGGACGAGCGCTGGGATACGCGCGCGCATCGCGATGACGATCCGCATCGCCGGTCGCCGGGCGGCACGCCCTACAAGCCGTGGCATGATGCCACCACGGCGCTGGAGGGGCCGGTTGCGGTCGCGCTCGGCGAACTGTGCCGCACCCGCTGGCAGGTGGCGGGGGGCGAGGCGATCGTGGCACCGCCACCGCGTCGCGGCGCCTGCTGGCCGGCCAGTCTCTCCGCCGACTTCACCGATGTCGATGTCGCCATCTCCCGCTCCCAGCCGGATCATGGCGGCCTCGCGGCGATCCGCGAGATCGAGGAATTGTATCTGGCGCTGATCGCGGCGGCGACCACGTGCATCTATGCCGAGAGCCAGTATTTCGCATCGCGCCGGATCGCCGAGGCGATCGCGGCGCGTGTGGCGGAGGATGATCCGCCCGAAATCGTCATCATCAATCCGGTCAGCGCGCAGGGCTGGCTGGAGCCGATCGCGATGGATACCGCGCGGGCACGGCTGGTAGAGCAAATCCGGCGGCGCGATCATCGCGGCCGGTTTCGGCTATATCATCCGGTCACCGCGCGCGGCCAAGCGATCTATTGCCATGCCAAGGTGATGGTGGTCGACGATCGCGTCATCCGGGTCGGCTCGTCCAACTTCAACAACCGCTCGCTTCGGCTCGACACCGAATGCGATGTGACGATCACCGACGAGCCCGAGACGATCCGCCGCATTCGCGACGACCTGCTGGCGGAGCATCTCGGCGTCGCGGTCGACCGGGTCGCGCGCAGCGTCGCGGAGGAAGGCCTGATCGCGACGATCGAGCGGCTGCGCGGACAGGGGCGCACGCTGATCGCCTACGAAACGCCCGAATTGAACGGTGTCGAGGAATGGCTGGCGGACAATGAGGTGCTGGACCCGGAGGGGCCGGAGGAAATGTTCGAGCCGTTCACCGCGCGGCGGGGCTTGCTGCGGCGGTTGCGGCGTCGATAGCCAGCGGGGCGCCCGGTCTCGGCGCGGGGAATGGCGGCGGTGGCCGACGGACGGCGCGCTTGCCCTTTCCCCGTCGCTAGCATGCCGCTATGCGCCCGCACCATGACCGTCATCACTCCCGAGATCGTTGCCGAACACGGCCTGTCGTCCGACGAATATGATCGCGTGCTGCACGCGCTGGGCCGCGAGCCCAACCTCGTCGAACTGGGCATCTTCTCGGTGATGTGGTCGGAGCATTGCAGCTATAAATCCAGCCGCATCCACCTGAAGAAGCTGCCGACCGAGGGGCCGCGGGTGATCTGCGGGCCGGGCGAGAATGCCGGCGTGGTGGATATCGGCGACGGCCAGGCGGCGATCTTCAAGATGGAGAGCCACAACCATCCGTCGTATATCGAGCCGTATCAGGGCGCGGCGACCGGGGTGGGTGGCATCCTGCGCGACGTCTTCACGATGGGCGCACGGCCGGTCGCGAACATGAACGCGCTGCGTTTCGGCCGCCCCGACCACCCGAAGATGCGGCACCTGATTTCGGGCGTGGTACACGGCATCGGCGGCTACGGTAATTGCGTCGGCGTGCCGACGGTGGGGGGGGAGGTGAACTTCCACCCCGCCTATGACGGCAATATCCTCGTCAACGCGATGACGGTGGGTATCGCCGATACCGACAAGATCTTCTATTCGGCGGCATCCGGGGTCGGCAATCCGATCGTCTACGTCGGCAGCAAGACCGGGCGCGACGGCATCCACGGCGCGACGATGGCCTCCGCCGATTTCGGCGAGGACGCGGAGGAGAAGCGGCCGACGGTGCAGGTCGGCGATCCCTTCACCGAAAAGCTGCTGATCGAGGCGTGTCTGGAACTCATGGCCTCCGACGCGATCGTCGCGATCCAGGATATGGGCGCGGCGGGGTTGACGTCTTCCTCGGTCGAGATGGCCTCCAAGGGTGGGGTCGGCATCGAGCTGATCATGGACGACGTCCCGCAACGCGAGGACGGCATGACCCCCTATGAGATGATGCTCTCCGAATCGCAGGAGCGCATGTTGATGGTGCTCAAGCCGGGTCGCGAGGATTTCGCGCGCGCGATCTTCGAGAAATGGGAGCTCGATTTCGCGGTGATCGGCCATGTCACCGACACCGGGCGGATGGTGCTGAAGTTCAGGGGGGAGACCGTCTGCGACATCCCGCTCGGCCCGCTTGCCGACGACGCCCCGCTCTACGATCGCCCGCACGTGCCGACGCCGCCCGCCAAGGCACTCGTCGATGTGCCGGAAAGCAGGGATCCGGCGGCCGACCTGCTGGCGCTGATGGGCTCACCCGATATCGCCTCGCGGCGCTGGATATGGGAACAATATGACCATATGGTCGGCGCCGACACCGTGCAGCGCCCGGGCGGCGATGCGGCGGTGGTGCGGGTGCACGGCAGCGGGAAGGCGCTGGCGATCACCACCGACTGCACGCCACGCTATTGCTTCGCCGACCCGGTGGAAGGCGGCAAGCAGGCGGTGGCGGAGACGTGGCGCAACCTGACGGCGGTCGGCGCCGAGCCGCTGGCGATCACCAACTGCCTGAACTTCGCCAATCCGCAGCGGCCGGAAATCATGGGGCAGATCGTCGGTTGTCTCGACGGCATGGCACAGGCGTGTCGCGCGCTCGATTACCCGATCGTGTCGGGTAACGTCAGCCTGTATAACGAAAGCAAGGCGACCGGCGGCGGCTCGGCGATCCTGCCGACCCCGGCGATCGGCGGCATCGGGCTGCTACGTGACTGGCAAAAGAACGCGACGATCGCGTTCAAGCAGACCGGCGACATCATCGTCGTGGTCGGTACGCGGCGTGGCGATCTCGGCCAGTCGCTCTGGCTGCGTGAATTGCACGGCCGTGAGGATGGCCCGCCCCCGCGCGTCGATCTTGAGGCGGAGCGTCGCACCGGCGACTTCATTCGCGCGCAGATCGCCGCGGGGCATTTGGGTGCGGTGCATGACGTGTCTGACGGCGGGATCGCGGTGACGATCGCCGAAATGGCGCTGGCGGGCAATATCGGCGCGATGATCGATCGCGCCTTGCCGTTCGACACCGCCGCGTCGCTGTTTGCGGAGGATCAGGGCGTGTATATCGTCACGGTCCACGATCACGCGCTGCTCGACTTCCTCCAGGCCGCGCTCGACGCCAATATCGAGGCGGAGCCGCTTGGGCGGACGATCGGCACGCGGATCATCTTCGAGTTGCGCGACGGCGATTATTGCGTGCCGCTGGATGACCTGCGCGCCGCCCACGAAGGCTTCTTTCCGAAGCTGATGGATGGAGAGGTGGCGGTCTGAGGCGCGCGTCCGGCCCCCCCGTCAGGGCATAGACCGGACGGGGGCGGTGCGGATCATTGCCCGAAGCCCGGCGCGTTTGCCTGCGCGATCGCTTCGCGCGCCGCCGCCAGCAGCGCCCCCGATTTGGCCTCGCACTCGCGCTGTTCGTACTGAGGATCGCTGTCGGCCACGATTCCCGCCCCGGCCTGAACGTGAATCGTGCCGTCCTTCACCACCGCGGTGCGCAGAACGATGCATGAATCCATCGAGCCGTCGGGCGAGAAATAGCCCACTCCCCCGGCATAGGCGCCGCGCTTTTCCTGCTCCAGCTCGGCGATGATCTGACAGGCGCGTACCTTCGGCGCGCCGCTGACCGTTCCGGCGGGGAATCCCCCCAGCAGCGCGTCGATCGCGTCATGGCGGGGGTCGAGCCGCCCGACGACATTCGAAACGATGTGCATGACGTGGCTGTATAGTTCGACCGCATAGCTGTCGGTCACCTGCACCGTGCCGGGCAGCGCGACGCGGCCGACGTCGTTGCGGCCCAGATCGAGCAGCATCAGATGTTCGGCGCGTTCCTTCGGATCGGCCAGCAGGCTGGCGCGATGGGCGGCATCCTCCGCCGTGGTGCGACCGCGCGGACGGGTGCCCGCGATCGGACGGATCGTGACCTCGCCGTCACGCGCGCGCACCAGGATCTCTGGGCTGGAGCCGGTCAGCGCGAACCCGGGAAGATCGAGGTGATAGAGGAAGGGTGAGGGATTGATCCGCCGCAGCGCGCGATACAGTTCGAATGCGGGCAGCGGGAAGGGCGCGGTAAAGCGCTGCGCCAGCACCACCTGAAAGATGTCGCCCGCCGCGATATATTCCTTCGCCGTGGTGACCATCTCACCATAGCGCCCCTCGGGAAGCACCGGCGTGAGCGCCGGCTCGCTATATTCGGCGCGGACACGTGGCGGCAGCGCGTCCATCGACAGGCGCGCTTCGACCCTGTCGAGCCGTTCCTCCCCCGCCGCGATGATCGCCGCGGGATCACGTGTGGCGTCGGGCCATACCGGCGAGACGAGGAACAGCGCGTCCGCGAGGCGATCGAAAACGAGGATCACCGTCGGCCGCACGAACATCATGTCGGGCAGGCCGAGCGGATCATGTGCGGGGGGCGGTATCTTCTCGACCAGCCCGATCGTCTCATATCCGAAATAGCCGACCAGACAGGCGAGGGCGCGCGGCAATTCGGGCGCGACATCCATCCGGCATGAAGCGACGAGTTCGCGTAGCGCCGTCAGCGTCGGCTTCTCGCAGGGGACAAACGCGCTGCGGTCGACCAGCCAGTCGCGGTTGATCGCGGCGACGTCACCCTCGGCGCGAAGGATCAGGTCGGGGGCAAGGCCGATCAGGCTGTGACGGCCGCGCACCGCGCCGCCCTCGACCGATTCGAGCAGAAAGTCGCCGCGCCCCGGTTCGATCAGCTTCAGCGCGGCGGCGACGGGTGTCTCCGTGTCAGCGATCCGCCGGCGCCACACCAGCGCGGGATGCCCGGCGGTCAGCGCGGCGACCGGGTCGATGAACGCGGCGTTATTGCTCCCCGCCACCCAGAAGGTCCTTCTTCAGCTTGTCGATCGCGGTCTGGTTGCGCTTGGCCCCCTGGAAGGCGGTTACCGCGCGGGCGAATTGCTCGGCATATTCGCGCCCGATCACCCGGCCGAGATCGGCGCGCGTGGCCGCCACCGCCATTGGCTGTTTGGCAACATCACCGGGGACGATCCGGTCGAGCCGGGCGATCAGCATGCCATTGGCTTGCGGCGCTTCCAGCGTGCGCGCGGTGCCCGCCTTCATCGCGAACAGCAGCGTCAGCACCGGGTTGGGATTGCGCGGATCGATCTGTGCCCGTGCGGCGTCCACCGGCTGGGGGGCCGGCCCTTTGACGCCGGCCTGGGCGAGCGCGGCGGCCATGGGTGTGCCGGCATTGATCTTCGCCACCACCGCGCGCGCCGCGGCACGCGCCGCATCGCGCTGACGATCGGCGATGATGTCCGCCACCACCTTGTCGCGCACCTGCGCGAGCGGCACCGGCGTGGCGCGAACGATGCGATCGAGCGCGACGACCGCGAAGCTGCCGTCGTTGCCGAGCGGCGTCGTGGTCGGGGTGTCGCCTTCCTCGGCCGCGAACCCGGCGGCGATGATCGGCGCCAGTTTCGGATCGGGTTGGGCCTGCGGTTGATCGGGGTTGATCCCGCTCGACAGCAGCGCGGGAGTGGTTTGCGCGGTCAGCTTCTGGTCCGCGACGACCTCGCTGATATTGGCGTTTTCGCCGAGCGAGTCCTCGATCGCATCGCGGATCTTGCCGATCGCCTCGTTCGCCTTCTGCTGGCGGAGCTTCTCCACGATCTCGTCACGCGCCTGTGCCAGCGTCTTGCCCGGCACCTGCGTCACGCCGTCGACGCGTGCGACGACGAAGCCGATCGCGCCCCGTACCGGCCCGACCACGCTGCCCTTGGCCGCCGCGAAGATCGCGTTCGCCACGCCCGGCGATGCCTGCGTCGACAGCGCGGTCCGATCGGTCTTGGTGACGGTGCGCGGTTCCAGCCCAGCGGCGCGCGCCGCGGCGTCGATCGGCGTACCGGCCTTCACCTTGGCGGCGAGCGCCTGCGCGGCCTTTTCGTCGAGCACGGTGACGAGCGTGACGTCGCGCTGCTCTTTGGCGGCATAGGCCGCCTTGTCGCTGTCATAGGCACGCTGCACCTCGGCATCGCTCGGGTTCGTCTGCCCCGCCACCAACTGCGGGCTGACGATCGCATAGCGGATCACCCGGCGCTCCGGCGTGGTGTAGCGCGCGATCTTCGCCTTGTACGCCCGTTGCACATCGGCATCGGTGGGGGCGGGGCCTCGATCCATCGTCGCATAGGGAATCAACCCTACCTGACCGGTGCGCCGTTCGAGCAACAGCCCGGCATAGGGCATCGCCAGCTGCTGCGGCACCTGTCCGGCGCCGACGGTCGGGACCATCAGGAACTGCGCCATCGTCTCGCGCGCGATATCCGCCTGTACCTGGGCGTCGGTCATGCCCTGTTGCGCGATCAGCCGCTCATAGGCGCGCTGATCGAACTGTCCCGTTGGGCCGGCGAAGGCGGGAATGTTGCGCAATTCGCTGCCGACCAGTGCGCGGCTGACCCGCATTCCCTGATCCTGCCCGAACGTATCGAGCGCAAGCCCGGTCAGCGCGCGGGTGACAAGCCCGTCGACCCCGCCCTGGGCGACATATTGCGCCATATCCAGATCGGGCTGTTGCTGCCGCGCGAAGCGCAGCTCGTCCTGCGCGCGCTTGCGCAGGTCGGCTTCCGACACGCTCTTGCCATCGACGCTGGCGATCGGGTTGCCGAACAGCCCGCCGCTGGAGGAGGCAAGCCCCGTCACGTCGCCGGCCGCGAACGCGATCGCGATCACGAGCAGGATGCCGAAGGTGACGATGACGCCGACCTTCGAATAAATGATCCGGCGGATAAAGCTGAGCATGTAGGCGGGCGCCCGGTACAGAGTGGTAAAGTGGACGCGCTTTAAGGGCGCAGGGCAGTGGCATCAAGCCGGCAGACTGCTATCGCGATCCCCGGAATGACCACGACCACGACGATCAGGAGGGACAGCGGCATGGCGCGACGTAAGCTGGTGGCAGGCAATTGGAAGATGAACGGCGATCGTGCCGCCCTGGCGGAGCTGGATGGTATCGCCGCCGCCGCCGTGCATACCGACGTCGATGTTGCCGTGGCGGTGCCCGCGACGCTGATCGCGGGGGCGGCGGAGCGCGTCCCCGCGCTGGCGATCGGCGCGCAGGATGTCCATCCGGCGGATCGGGGCGCCTATACCGGCTGTCTGTCGGCGCCGATGCTGATCGAGGCGGGCGCGCGCTTCGCGATCGTCGGCCATTCGGAGCGGCGCGCCGACCAATGCGAAAGCGATATATTGGTCGCCGCCAAGGCGGAAGCGTTGCACCGCGCCGGACTGCAGGCGATCGTCTGCGTCGGCGAGACGCTGGAGCAGCGTGACGCGGGGGAAGCGGAGCGGGTGGTGACCGCCCAGGTCGAAGGCTCGCTGCCCGAGGATGTGAGCGCGGACTGGTGCGCGATTGCCTATGAGCCGATCTGGGCGATCGGGACGGGGCGGACCCCGACGATCGACGATGTCGCCGCGATGCATCGCGCGATCCGTGCCAAGCTGCGCGACCTGCTGGGAGAGCGGGCGGACGGCTTCCGCCTGTTGTATGGCGGCTCGGTAAGCCCGGACAATGCCGCGGCGTTGCTCGACGCTGAGGATGTCGACGGCGCGCTGGTCGGCGGCGCTAGCCTGACCGCGGCCAAGTTCGTCCCGATCATCGCGGCGGCATCGCGCTGATCGCGACGCGGCGCCACGTTGCCCCTGCTTTACCCGAACCGCGTCTTCAGCATCGTATAGGCGGCGCGCAGGCCATAAGCGTCGCCGCCCCGCGGCCGCGCCGGCTTGCCGACCGGCCGCCACGCGAACGTATCGAGATGCGCCCAGGGGATTGACGCGGGGACGAAGCGCCGGAGGAACAGCGCGGCGGTGATCGAACCGGCGAAGCCGCCCTCCGGCGCGTTGACCAGGTCGGCGATGTCGGACTTCAGCATATCGTCGTACCCGTCCCATAGCGGCAGCCGCCAGAGCGGATCGTGCGCGCGGGTGGCGGCGTCGAACAGGTCCGCCGCCAGCTGTTCGTCCTGAACGAAGGTGGCGGGCAGATCGGGGCCGAGCGCAACCCGCGCGGCGCCGGTCAAGGTGGCGAAGTCGATGATCAGGGCCGGCGCGCTTTCGACCGCCTTGGCGAGCGCATCGCCGAGGATCAGCCGACCCTCCGCATCGGTATTGGTATTCTCCACCGTCAGGCCCGCGCGCGTCGGCAGCACGTCACCGGGCCGGAAGGCATTGCCAGCGATCGCATTCTCCACCGCCGGGATCAGCAGGTGCACGCGCACCGGCAGCCGCGCCTGCATCACCAGCGTGGCAAGCGCGAGCGCGTGTGCGGCGCCGCCCATATCCTTCTTCATCAGCCGCATGCCCGCCGACGGCTTGATATCGAGACCGCCCGAATCGAAGCACACGCCCTTGCCGACGATGGCGATTCGCGGGTGGGCTGGATCACCCCATTCCAGCTCGATCAGGCGGGGCGCGCGATCCTTGCTGGCCGCCTGTCCGACGATATGGATCATCGGATAGCCGGTCGCGAGCGCATCGCCGCGCGTGACGGTGACGGTCGCGCCGTGCACCCGGGCCAGCGTGTCGGCCTCCGCCTCCAGTTCCGCCGGCCCGAGGTCGCTCGCGCCCGTATCGACCAGATCACGGAGCCGTGCGGTGGCGGCGGCCACCCGCACGGTTTCGTCGATCGCGGCCACGTCGCGAGTCAGCAGGATCCGTGGCCCGACCGGCTCGACCTTGCGATAGCGGGCGAAACGGTGCTGCCCGAGCAGCCAGCCCAGCCCCGCCGCGCCGACCTCCCCGTCGCCTGCCAGGCGGTAGGTTCCTTCCGGCAACCCGTCGCCCAGCGACGCGATCCGCCAGGGCGAGTCAATCGGATCGTTGCATACCAGCAGGAACGACCAGTCGTCGGCATCATCGCCGGGCAGCACCGCGCGATGGCCAGCCTTGCCGGTCACCTTGTTGGCAGCGACGGCGGCGCGGACGCGGGGCGGCTGCCCCTTCAGCCAGGCATCGAAGGCATCGGGGCGGACGACGTGGATCGCGCGGGCGGTCTGGCCGCGATCGGGCTGCAACATGGCGGCAAAATCGGTCATGCCCTGACCAAAGCAGGACTTTAGCGGCTTCGCAACGCGTGGTTCCCTTGCGCTGCCCGGCATCCTACATCGCGGGCATGACCACGCACTCGACTCGCATGCTGATCCTTGGTTCCGGCCCTGCCGGTCTGTCCGCCGCCATCTATGGCGCGCGCGCGGGAATGCAGCCGATCGTCGTCCAGGGCATCCAGCCGGGCGGCCAGCTGACCACCACCACCGACGTGGAGAATTATCCCGGCTTCGCCGACGTCATCCAGGGCCCGTGGCTGATGGAACAGATGCAGAAGCAGGCCGAGCACGTCGGGACGCGATTGATGTGGGACACGATCGTCGCCGTTGATCTGTCGCGGCGCCCGTTCCGGCTGACGGGGGACAGCGGCGATGTGTACGAGGGTGAGGTGCTGGTGATCGCGACGGGCGCGCAGGCCAAGTGGCTGGGGCTCGACAGCGAGGAGGCGTTGAAGGGCAAGGGCGTGAGCGCCTGCGCCACCTGCGACGGCTTCTTCTATCGCCGCAAGAAGGTGGCGGTGATCGGCGGCGGCAATACCGCGGTCGAGGAGGCGCTGTACCTGACCAACCATTCCGATGACGTCACCTTGATCCATCGCCGCGACAGCCTGCGCGCCGAGCGCATCCTGCAGGAGCGTTTGTTCGCGCATCCGAACGTTACGGTGCTGTGGAACAAGGAAGTGCGAGAGTTCGTCGACGGCGGCGGCATGAAGGGGCTCGTCGCGCTCGAGCTGGAAGATACGGTGACCGGCGAACGCTCACGGATGGATGTCGATGGCGGGTTCGTGGCGATCGGCCACCATCCGGCGACCGAATTGTTGCGCGGTCATCTGGAGCTGGATGCGGATGGCTATATCGCGGTGCAGGCGGGTTCGACACGCACCAGCGTACCGGGCGTGTTCGCGTGCGGCGACGTAATGGACAAGGTCTATCGCCAGGCGGTGACCGCAGCGGGAACCGGCTGCATGGCGGCACTCGATGCCGAGCGATTCCTGGCGGCGGCGGAGTTCGAGGAAGTGAAGGAAGCGGCCGAATAGGCCGATCCGCTTTCGCGACGCCGGATCGCTTACAGCGCGGCGCGAATGATATCCTCCAGCGCTGCCATGTCGCCCGGGCGGGCGAAGCTGTGCGAGTCGCTGGCGATCCGCTCGATCCGCAGCCCCCGGTTGCGCGCGGCCGCGTCGAATGCGCGGGCGGTATGATCGCGCTCCGCCAGCACGATGGTCGCCCGATCGCCCCAGCCGATGATCGCTTCGATCACCGCCGTGTCGGCCGTCGCCGCACGCAGCGACTTGCGCACCCCGCGTGCGAGCTTCCGCAGGTTGACCCCGCCTGACAGCAATCGTCGCCATTCCGATGGCCGGCGCAGTTTGTCCGCATAGGTCGCGCGGATCGCGGCGGCGGGCGGGAGGGTATCGCTCTCCTCCATCAGCCAGGGATTGGCGAGGACGAGGCGATCGATCGGCAATGTCCCGCCGGCGCGCGCGAGCAACGCGGCCGCGTCGCAATTGCCGAAGGCGACGATCCGCGTCACGGGGGCGTGACGGCGGAAGATGTCCAGGGCCGCGGCCAGATCGGCCGTGCCCTCCGCATTGCCACGGTTGATGCCGGCCGAATCGCCCACGCCCCGCCGGTCGTAACGAAATACCGGGATGCCGTCCCCGGCCAGTCGCGCCGCCAGCAGCGCCATGCCGCGATGTGCCCCGGCGCGCACTTCATTGCCGCCCGATACGATCAACAGCCCGGTCGTCCCCGACGCGCTGTCGAGTGAGCCGACCAAGGGCTCACCGGCGGCCTCGAAGACGATCGCGGAGCGGGTCATGCCGCGCCGATCCACGACGCGATGTCGGCGGCGCATCGGGCGGCAAGCTGACTATCGACCTCGGGTTCGCTGCGGCGCCAGGGCGGAGCGGCGGGGAAGGTGATGTCGGCTTCGCGCGGATCGTCCGCCAGCCGCGCCACGCGCACCCGCCCGTCGGTCAGCGGCCGCGCCGCCGTCAAACCGGCCAACAGGTCCGGATGAAGGCGATTGCCGCCATGATCGGCGCCACCGCTGGCGATCCGCAAACGCTCCAACTCGCGGCGTTGGGCTTCCCCGGACAGGGGTGACAGATACCAGCGTGACACGGCCGGTACGTCACCGTCCAGCAACGCGGCCCCGCGCAGGGCGACGATATGGATGGGACCCGGCAGGCGGTGCGCCGCCGCGACGAGCGCGGCGCGCCAGTCCGGCAGGCGCGCGTCCTCGGTCGGTATCAGGCTGTCGTTCTGGCCCGGCAGGTCGGGCAGCGCCCCGCCGATGCCGTGCACCGCCAGCAGGCGCAGGATCGCGACGATCAACGCGCGGGTGCGGTTGGCTTCCTCGAACAGTGCCGGCAGCGCCAGCACCGTTGGCCCGTGCCGCGGCCCGAGACGGAGCATCGCCTCTCGTCCGCGCGGAGTGTCGATATATTCGACCGCAAGGGTCAGGCGGTCACCCGCTCGGCGGCGAAGCGGGTCAGCGCCCCGAATGTCTCCAGCATCTCGCCATCGACCTCGTCGTCTTCGATCACGATGCCCAGCCGGTCCTCGAGTTCGGTCAACACCCCCGCGACCGCCATCGAATCAAGCTCCGGCAGCGCGCCGAACAATGCCGTGTCGGCGTCGAAGGTATCGACCTGCGCATCCGGCAAGGCCAGCACATCACGCAGCACGCCGCGCACGGTGTCCTCCACCCTGTTCATCGCCTCAGGATCCACGCGCCCTCCCTCGTTCATGCCGCAGTGGCGAAGCGGCGAAGACGATCGCGTTAAGGCCGGGGGATGAAATCCGCAACGGCTTGGCGCTATGGCAGGGCGATGGTGCCGCTCGACCCTGTCCCGCTTCCGATCGACCACGTGCTGCGCGGCGCGCCTGACGCGCCTGCGTTGATCGAGCGGCAGGGGGCGCTCGATTATGCCGCAATGGAGCTGGCGGTCGCCCGTCTGGCGGGATGGCTGGCGGCGATGCGGTTCGCACCGGGCGCTCGGGTCGCGACATGGTTGCCGAAGACGCGCGCCGCCTGCCTGATGCCGCTCGCGGCGGCGCGTGCGGGCCTGATACATGTACCGATCAATCCCGTCCTGAAACGCGCGCAGGTGGCGCATATCCTTGCCGATAGCGACGCCTCGCTGCTGCTGACGCAGCCCGCCCGCGCGGGGACGCTCGAACCCGGCGATCTGCCCGCCACCTGCCGGCAGGAGACGGCTGACGGTGCGGGTGATGCTTTGCCGCGGAGTACCCTCGATCCCCAAACGCTTGCGGCGATCCTCTATACCTCGGGCTCGACGGGCCGACCGAAGGGGGTGATGCTCAGCCATGCCAATCTTTGGCTCGGCGCGGTCAGTGTCGCGCACTATCTGTCGGTAACGCCCGACGATCGCGTGCTCGCGGTGCTGCCGCTGGGCTTCGATTACGGCCAGAACCAGCTCTTCTCGACATGGCTGGCGGGCGCCGCGGTGGCGCCGCTCGACTATCTTGCCGCGCGTGACGTGGTGAAGGCGGTGGAGCGGGTCGGTGCCACCTCGCTGGCGGGGGTGCCGCCCTTGTGGACGCAATTGCTGGATGCCGTCTGGCCCGAGGATGTCGCCGCCAGATTGCGCCGCCTGACCAATTCGGGCGGTGCGTTGACCCCGGCGATGGTGCGGGCGCTGCGAGCGCGCTTTCCGGCGGCGCGATTGTTTCCGATGTACGGGCTGACCGAAGCGTTTCGTTCGACGTACCTCGACCCCGATCTGGTCGATCGCCATCCTGATTCCATCGGGCGCGCGATCCCGTTCGCCGAGGTGATGGTGGTGACGGCGGACGGAAATGCGGCTCGACCGGGCGAACCGGGAGAGCTGGTGCATGCCGGGCCGCTGGTGGCGAAAGGCTATTGGCGGGATGCGGAGCGTACCGCGCTGCGCTTTCGCCCGGCGCCCGGCTTTTCGCGCCAGGGCGGGCTTGCGGTCTGGTCCGGCGATACGGTCATCGCCGACACCTCCGGACTGTTGCGGTTCGTGGGACGCGACGACGAAATGATCAAGACCGCCGGCCACCGCGTCAGTCCCCAGGAGATCGAGGAAGTGGTGACCGCCGGCGATGAAGCGCGCGAAGCGGTCGCGATCGGTGTGCCCGACGCACGACTGGGCCAGGCGATTGTCGTCATCGCACGCGGCGCGGCCGCCGCCGAGGCAGCATTGCGCGCACGACTGAAGCGTGATCTGCCGACCTATATGCAGCCTGTGCGGATCGAGTGGCGCGACGAACTGCCACGCAACGCCAATGGCAAGCTGGACCGGGCCGCGATCGCGCGGGCGGCGAAGGAACAACAGGAATGAAACCGACCGGCCCCCTGCCGCCCGAATTTGCCGGACAGCGCGGCATGCTGACGATCGCCGGTCAGCGCGCCGACGATCTGCTCGCTGCTTATGGCTCGCCGCTGTTTGTCTATGACGCCGCGATCATGGCGGCGCGGGTGGCGCGGTTTCGCGCGGCGATGCCGCCAGCACTCGATCTGCATTTCGCGGTCAAGGCCAATCCTTATCCTCCGGTCGTGGCGGCGATGGCTGCGCTCGTCGATGGACTGGATGTCGCGTCCGCGGGGGAGCTGGACAAGGCGCTGTCGGCGAAACCGGCCGCCGCGATCAGCTTCGCGGGCCCCGGAAAGCGCGACCACGAGCTGGATGCCGCGATCCGCGCGGGAGCGACATTGAACGTCGAATCGGAGGGCGAGGCGCGCCGCGCACTGGCGATCGCGGAACGCCATGGCGTCACCCCCCGGCTTGCGGTGCGCGTCAATCCTGATCTCGAGCTGCGCGGTTCGGGGATGAAGATGGGCGGCAGGGCGTCACCGTTCGGGGTCGATGCCGAGCGCGTACCCGCGCTGGTGCGCGCGATCGTCGCGGGTGGCGGGGACTGGCGGGGCTTTCATATCTTCGCGGGGAGCCAGGCGCTGGATGCCGGTGCATTGATCGAGACGCAGGCGGCGACGCTCGCGCTGGCGGCCCGGCTGGCGGAGGAGGCCGGAATGGCACCGCCGCTCGTCAACCTTGGCGGTGGTTTCGGAATCCCGCATTTCGCGGGCGATCGACCGCTCGATATCGAGCTGATTGGCGACGCCCTGGCGACCGCGCTGGACAGACGCGCGGCGGTGCTGTCCGACAGCCGCTTTGCGATCGAGCTGGGCCGCTGGCTGGTGGGGGAGGCCGGCGTTTATCTGACGCGCGTGGTGGACCGGAAACAGAGCCGGGGTGACACCTTCCTCGTCACCGATGGCGGGTTGCATCATCAACTGGCGGCAAGCGGCAATTTCGGCACGGTCGTCCGTCGCAACTATCCGATCGCGGCGGCCACACGGATGGGGGAGCCGGGAACGGAGGAAGTGTCGGTGGTCGGCTGCCTGTGTACCCCGCTCGACCGGCTGGGGGATCACGTGCTCCTGCCCGAGGTGGAGGAGGGCGGGATCATCGCGGTGTTCATCGCCGGTGCCTATGGCCTGACCGCCAGCCCCAGCGCCTTTTTGGGACACTCTGCGCCCAACGAGCTACTGCTACACACACACTAAACGCTATCTTCACCTCTCCTGTGCATAGCGAAATGTGATCGTGGCCGCGCGGATGACCCCGTCGGGCGCGCAAGGGAGGTTGGCATGCGTATCGGAACGGTATCGAAGGGCGGGCTCGCCATGCTGGCGGCGTCGGTGACGCTGACCGGCTGCGCTGGGGCCGGCGGCCGTCCCGAACTGCCGCCCGCGACCTTCGTCGCCACCAAGGAGCAGCCGGGCGAGGAATATGTCATCGGCCCGCTCGATCAGCTCAGCATCTTCGTGTGGCGCAATCCCGAACTGTCGGCGAAGGTGCAGGTCCGCCCCGACGGCCGCATCACCACGCCGCTGATCGCGGACATGCCCGCGGTGGGCAAGACCCCCGCGATGCTGGCCACCGACATGAAGCTGGCGCTGAGCGACTATATCAAGGATCCGATCGTCTCGGTGATCGTCGAGGGGTTCAGCGGCACCTATAGTCAGCAGGTGCGGATCGTCGGCGCGACGCAGAAGCCCGCCAGTCTGCCCTATCGCGCCAATATGACGCTGCTCGATGCGATGATCGCGGTCGGCGGGCTGGGCGAATATGCCGCGGGCAACAAGGCGCGGCTGGTCCGCTATGATCGGCAGACCGGCAAGCAGCGCGAATATGCTCTGCGCATCAATCGCCTGCTCAAGGACGGCGATCCTGCCGCGAATGTCCGTCTGGAGCCCGGCGACGTCATCATCATCCCGGAAAGCATGTTCTGAACGATGGGCGGCTTGTGGGAAGAGGTGCGAATCGCGCTGCACACGATCTGGGCGCGGCGCTGGCTGGGCCTGGGCGTGGCGTGGGGCGTGTGCCTGCTCGGCTGGCTGGTCGTCAGCCAGATGCCGAGCCGCTATGATTCGCGCGCACGTGTCTTCGTGCAGATGCGTACCGTGCTGCCGACCGGCAGCGACCCCAACGCCGCCAATGACAGCGCGCGCGACGTCGACACGGTACGGCAGACGCTGACCAGCGCGGTGAACCTGGAGAAGGTGGTGCGCGGCACCGATCTGGCGCAGACGGTGGCGAGCGACCGCGATGTCGCCGATCGCGTCGCCGGGTTGCAGAACGCGATCAAGATCGTCGCGCAGCAGGACAATCTGTTCGAGATTACCACCACCGCCGCGACGCCCCGGCTGGCCGCCGCGATCACGCAGAAGCTGATCGACATTTTCGTCGAGACCAACCTGTCCGACGATCGCACCCAGAACACGCAGACGTTGAGTTTCCTCGACGGCCAATTGCAGGAACTGGGCCGCAAATTGCAGGATGCCGAGGGCAAGCGCGCGGATTTCCAGAACCGTTATCTGGGGGCGCTGCCCGGCACCGGCACGGTGGGGGACCGGATCGGCGCCGCGCGCGCGCAGATGAGCCAGGTCGACGGCGATCTGGCGGCGGCGCAATCCAGCCTTGCCGCGGTATCCGGCCAGATGGCGGGGACGCCGCGTTCCGTGGCGGGGGGTGGTGGGATCGCCCCCGG